>Ga0209211_10000092_pt1 | contig 196223 bp, 182 predicted proteins | sample RifGroA2_FD_183992 | JGI IMG/M metagenome (GOLD analysis project Ga0209211, IMG submission 183992) | Groundwater microbial communities from Rifle, Colorado, USA - Groundwater A2 (SPAdes) (version 2) | ecosystem: Environmental > Aquatic > Deep subsurface > Groundwater | place: Rifle, Colorado...
TGCTCAACAGCCAGAGCCAGTTGTTTGACACCAAGGCCAAGCTGGCCAAGGCGCGGTATGACGTGCTGGTGGGGGGCTTGAAGCTCAAGCAGGCCAATGGCTCGCTGGTGGCCGAGGATTTGAATCCTATCAATGGGCAGTTGGCGAACTGATGCCGCGCATGCGTGTGTGGCTGGGTTGATGGTCAAATCGGCACTTCAGGCCGCAGATACTGCGCAAATAGCTATTAAATTCATAGCATAGGAGCACGCCATGCCGGACAACAAGCACCACTGGGAAACCGTCTACAACACCAAGTCCAGCGACGCGGTGAGCTGGTACCAAGCGCATGCCGACCGCTCCCTGCAGCTCATCCAGGCCACGGGGCTGGGGCCGCAGGCCAAGGTCATCGATGTGGGCGGCGGCGCCTCCACGCTGGTGGACGACCTGCTGACCCACGGTTACCAGGACGTGACGGTGATGGACCTCTCGGCCAGCGCACTGGCCGTGGCCCGTGCCCGCCAGGCGCCCATGGAGGCCCGCGTGCAGTGGCTGGTGGCCGATGTCACCACCGCCGAATTGCCGGTGCATGCGTTTGATGTGTGGCACGACCGCGCGGTGTTCCACTTCCTCACCCGGGCCGAAGACCGCCAGGCCTATGTGGCCCAGGTGCTGCGCAGCGTCAAACCCGGTGGCCATGTCATCGTGGCCACCTTTGCTGACGACGGCCCCCTGCAGTGCAGCGGCCTGCCCGTCATGCGCTACGCGCCCGAGGGCCTGCACGCCGAGTTTGGCGAACCCTTCACCCTGGTGGCCCACCAGCGCGAGGCGCACACCACGCCCTTTGGCACGGTGCAGCAGTTTGTCTATTGCTACTGCCGCGCGCCAGGGCACTGAGGTCAGTTACCCACGGTGCGCCCGATACCATTGGGCGCATGCCGCACTTCTTTTCCCGCCTGCAAGAGGGCAACCCGCGCAGCATCACCGCCATGTTGCTGGCCGTGATGCTGTTCTCGGTCATGGACTCGCTCATCAAAGCCCTGTCTGCCCACTACCCGCCGCTGCAGATTGCCGCCATGCGCGGCGCACTTACGCTGCCACTTATCGCGCTGTGGATCCAGTGGCGCGGTGCCTGGGCTGAGGTCTGGCGCGCGCGCTGGCCGCTGCACCTGCTGCGCGGTGGCCTGGTCATCACCATGCTGGTGCTGTTTACCTACGGCGTGCGCGGCTTGCCGCTGACCAACGCCTACACCCTCATGTTTTTTGCCCCGCTGCTCATCACCGTGCTGGCCTGGCCCGTGCTGGGCGAGCGGGTGCCACGTGCGCACTGGTGGGCCGTGGGCGGCGGGCTGCTGGGCGTGCTGGTGGCGCTGCGCCCCAGTGCCGAGGGCTTTGCCAGCTGGTCGGGGCTGGCGGTGCTGGGGGCTGCGGTGTGTTACGCCGTCTCGGCCGTGGTCACGCGCCTGTCCAGCCGCACCGATTCGAAAGACAGCCTGGTGCTGTGGGTCATGGTGATCCTGACCGTGGTGGCCGGTGCGCTGGCCGCGCCGCAGTGGCTGCCGCTGCAAGCGCATCACCTGGCGCTGTGGGCGGGGCTGGCGGCCTCGGGCTTTCTGGCGCAGCTGGCCATTACCGAGGCCTTCCGGCACGGCCAGGCCAGCGCCGTGGCCCCGTTTGAATACACCGCCCTGGCCTGGAGCTTGGGCATCGACTGGCTGGTGTGGCGGCAGCTGCCCGACGCCTTCACCCTGCTGGGCGGCGCGATTATTGTGGGCAGTGGCTTGTATGTGCTGCGGCACGAGCAGGTGCACGCCACGGCGGAGCACCCCTAGGCGCCGGTAACCCGTGTCAGCCCGTACGGGGACTAAGTCCACGTGCCCCCGCAAGGCATTCCTGCAGCGCCGCGATGAGCCGCTCGGACACCAGCTTGACGATTGGTCCGGGGGGTTTGGTTGCATCCACGGCCACGCTGATCTCCTGTGGCTCGGCCCCACGGTCCCGGATGGGGATGAAGACCAGCTGTCCGGCGGTCAGCTCCGCCGCCACATCCAGCTCAGACGTGAACACCACGTGGGTGCCACCCAACGCAAGCTGCTTGGCCAATTGCAGCGAGTTGGTCTCGGTATAGCGGTGCGGCTCCTTGAACAGCCAGTTGTACTGCGCTTCGAGATGACGCCGGATCGTCAGCGCCTTGCTTTGCAGCGCGAGTGGGTGGGCCATGGCCTCCTGGAAGCTCACCGTCTCGCGCTGCGCCAACGGGTGCCCGGGCGCCACCACGCAGCCCAGCGGCAGCGCACTCTTCCAGAGCACCAGCAGTTCCCGGCGTGGTTTCAGGTTGAAGATGGCAGCTAAGTCAGCCTGGCCGGTCAGCAGTGCCGCTTCGGCATCGTCGGGGGTGGCTAGCGCAATGGACAGGCTGACCAATGGATGCTGCGCAGCCAGATCTCTCACCAGGACGGGCATGACGCTGGTGGCATGGCTGTCCATGGCTACGAGCGACACATGGCCTTGGTGAATGCCTTGAATGCGCCGGAGCTCGGCGACCAGCCCACGTTCGTCCTGCCGCCAGTGGCGCGCGAGCGTAATCAGTGCGTCGCCTGATGGCGTCAATCGCATGCCGCGTGGCAGCCGCTCGAACAGGGGCACGCCGAGTTCTTCCTCCAGTTGCAGGATCTGTCGGTTGATGGCCGAAGCGGCCACGTGCAGTTCGCGTGCGGCCTTCTGGATCGAGCCTGAGCGCGCGACCTGGTCTGCGTAGCGTAGTCCGGCCGGAACGAGCGAATGGCGCATGGATGTAGAGGGAGAAGTCTGGGAGGGAGTGTACTAATTTTGCGTATGCAGAGCTGCAAAAACGATGATGGACGGCAATGAATTGCCTCCGTACGATCCGTTCCCATGACCACACGATCCAGCCTGGAACACCTCAATACCTGCGCACCCGAGTTCTTTTGTGCTGTCCTGTCCGACGTCTGGGAGCATGCGCCCTGGGTGGCAGAGGGCGTCGTAGGCCAGCGCCCTTTCGCCACGGTCGAAGCCTTGCACGCGGCGATGGTGAGGTTGGTAGCCGGGCAAGACGAAGGCACGCGCGTTGCCTTTTATGCAGGGCATCCGGAGCTGGCCGGTGAAGACGCCCGCCGGGGCACGATGACCGATGCCTCCATTGCCGAGCAGGGCACACTTTCGTTGGCACACCTGGATACCCACGAGGCCGAACACTGGAACGCGCTCAACCAAGCCTACCGTGCGCGCTTTGGTTTCCCGTTCATCCTCTGCATCCGCCGCCATACGCGGGAGTCGGCCCTTCAGGCCTTCACGCAGCGCTTGGCGCATGACCGCGCCACCGAGCTGGCCATCACGCTCGCCGAAATTTCCGCCATCACCCGCCTGCGCCTGGACCGCCTGGTGTCCGATGTTTCCCCTCTGGCCAGCCATGGCGAATCCACCCCTTTCTGATCTTCTTCCTGCACCACTACCGGAGTTACCCATGAACACTCGACGCAAACTTTCCCTCCTGGCGTGCGCGCTGGGCCTGCTGGCCGCAAGCTTGCCCGCCAGCGCCCAGGGCAGCTACCCCGACCATCCCGTGAAACTGCTGGTGGCCTTGCCTGCGGGAGGCGGGGTGGACATCATCGCGCGCCTGGTCGGCCAGAAGCTGGCTGCCGTCACCGGGCAGCCTTTTGTAGTGGACAACCGGGCTGGTGCTTCGGGCCGCATCGGCCTGCCGGTGGTGGCCAAAGCCGCGCCCGATGGCTACACCCTCATGGCGTCCCCCGCTTCGTTCCTGACCACCAACAAGAGCATCTTCAAAGAGCTGCCCTACGACCCGCAGGCCGACTTCGCCCCCATCACCAAATTGGCCAACCAGTCCATGGTGCTGGTGGTCAAGGACAAGCAAAAGTTCGCCAGCGCTGCAGCATTGCTCGCCGCAGCCAAGGCCAAGCCAAGTGCCCTGAACTACGCCAGCTCGGGGGACGGCAGCCCCCAACACCTCGCAGCATTAATTTTTGAAACGCGGGCGCAGGTGAAAATGACCCATGTCCCTTACAAGGGCGGTGCACTGGCCATCACCGACCTGCTGGCTGGCAGTGTGGACCTGCTGTTTGCGCCCCTGCCCGAAGCGCTGCCCTACCTCAAGTCCGGCAAACTGACCGCACTGGCGCTGATGAGCGACAAGCGCTCGGCGCTGATTGCCGATGTGCCCACCATGCGCGAAGCAGGCATTCCGAACATGGTCATGCAGACCTGGATCGGCCTGCTTGCGCCAGCGGGTACACCGCGCCCCCTCGTAGACCAGCTCAACCGCCAGGTGCGTGCGATTCTGCAGAGCGACGATGTGAGCAAGCAACTGCATGAAATCGGCATGGATGCAGCCCCCACCACCCCAGAGCAGTTCCAACAAGTCATTGCCCAGGAGATCGCGTTGCACGCCGAACTGGTGAAGGCTTCGGGGCTTCAGCCGCAATAAGGTCTAGGCACGGAATTCGATTCTGGCGCGTCCAGCCATGGCGAATTCAATCCACCCGCTCCGCAAGAAAACTGCATGGCCTTGGCCAGCAGATCCTGGCGCATATTTACGCCTCCACCGCCTCCGCACTGCTCAACGCCTGCGCCACCACCCCCCGCGATAAGGTCGGCACAAAGGTTTCAATAAACCCATAGGCATACCCCCGCAGCCAAGCCCCACGGCGCAGCCCCAACCGGGTCACGTTCACCTGGAACAGGTGGCCCGCGTCGAGGATGCGCAGGTGGGCGTCGCGCTCCTCGTCCACCGCCACCGATGCGACGATGCCCACGCCCATGCCCAGTTCCACATAGGTCTTGATCACGTCGGCGTCCATCGCGGTCAGCACCACCTCGGGCCGCAGGCCAGCGGTGGCGAAGGCGTTGTCGATGTGCGAGCGCCCGGTGTAGCCCAGCTCGTAGGTGATGATGGGGTAGCGCGCCAGCTGCGCTAGCGTCACCGGCCCGTCCTGCGCCAGCAGCGGGTGGCCGGGGGGCACCACGATGCTGTGCGTCCAGCGGTAGCAGGGCAGGGTGACGAGCTGCGGGTAGTCGGCCAGTGCCTCGGTGGCTACGCCAATGTCGGCCTCACCCGAAAGCAGCATGGCCGCCACCTGCTTGGGCGAACCCTGGTGCAGGTGCAGCGTGACCTTGGGGAATTGGTCCCGAAAATCCTTCACCACGTGCGGCAGCGCGTAGCGCGCTTGCGAGTGGGTGGCCGCCACCGATAGTTGCCCCTCCAGCTGCGCGCTGTAATCCTGCCCCGCACGCTTGAGGTTCTCGGCGTCCAGCAGCAGGCGCTCCACGATGGGCAGCAGGTCTTTGCCCGGTGGCGTGAGTCCGGTGAGGCGCTTGCCTGCGCGGCCAAAGATCTCCACGCCCAGCTCTTCTTCCAACTCGCGGATCTGCCGGCTCACACCGGGCTGCGAGGTGTGCAGCATGTTGGCGACTTCGGTCAGGTTGTAGCCGCAGCGCACGGCTTCGCGCACCGATCTGAGTTGCTGGAAGTTCATGCCGTCTTACACCGCTGCCAGCGCTTGGTCCAGGTCGGCCAGCAGGTCGTCAATGTGTTCAATGCCGACCGACAGGCGCACCGCATCCACCGGCACACCGGCCTTGGCCAGTTCTTCGGGCGACAGTTGGCGGTGCGTGGTGGAGGCAGGGTGCGTGGCCAGCGATTTGGCATCGCCAATGTTCACCAGGCGGGTGAAGAGCTGCAGGGCGTCCAGAAAACGCGCACCGGCTTCGCGGCCCTGGCCTTCAGGGGCCTTCACGCCAAAGGTCAACAGGCCCGATGCCTTGCCGCCCAGGTACTTTTGCGCCAGTGCGTGGTCCGGGTGGCCGGGCAGGGCGGCAAAGTTCACCCACGCCACCTTGGCGTGGGCCTGCAGGTGCTGCGCCACCTTGAGCGCGTTCTCGGTGATGCGCTCCATGCGCAGGGCCAAGGTCTCAATGCCTTGCAGAATCAGGAACGCGTTAAACGGCGAGATGGCCGCACCGGTGTTGCGCAGTGGCACCACGCGGGCGCGGCCAATATAGGCGGCTGCGCCCAGGGCTTCGGTGTAGACCACGCCGTGGTAGCTGGGGTCGGGCTCGTTCAGGCGTTTGAACTTGGCCTTGTGCTCAGCCCATGGGAACTTGCCGCTGTCCACAATGGCGCCGCCAATGGTGGAGCCGTGGCCGCCCAAATATTTGGTGAGCGAATGCACCACGATGTCCGCACCGTGTTCGATGGGGCGCAGCAGGTAGGGGCTGGCCACGGTGTTGTCCACGATGAGCGGAACACCGTGCGCATGCGCAATGTCGGCAATGCGGCGGATGTCGGTCACATTGCCCTGCGGATTGCCCAGCGATTCGACAAAGATGGCCTTGGTGCGCGCGTCAATCAGCGGCGCAAAGCTGTCGGGGTTGTTGTGGTCGGCAAACCGGGTGGTGATGCCGAACTGCGGCAGCGTGTGGGCCAACAGGTTGTAGGTGCCGCCATACAGCGCGGTGCTGCTGATGATGTTGTCGCCGGCTTCGGCAATGGTCTGGATGGCATACGTTACTGCCGCTTGGCCAGACGCCAGGGCCAGCGCTGCAATGCCACCCTCCAGGGCCGCCACGCGCTTTTCCAGCACGTCTTGCGTGGGGTTCATGATGCGCGTGTAGATGTTGCCCGGCACCTTCAGGTCAAACAAATCAGCGCCATGCTGGGCACTGTCAAACGCGTAGGCCGCCGTTTGGTAGATGGGCACGGCCACCGCCTTGGTGGTGGGGTCGGGGCTGTAGCCAGCGTGGACAGATTGGGTTTCGAATTTCCAGTTCTCGGACATGGTGCCTCTCCTAGGGTGTTGGTTTTGCTATAAAAACAGAAGCTGCTTGCGCATATTCCACGGGGGCTAGGGCCTGTTTTTGTATAAAAATGCACTAGTCCCTCATGGGGAAATCCCGACTCTAAAGTGATGAGGCCAAAACTCAAAAGAACAAGAAATTGGTTCCTTACGCCGAAATCATCTGAGCCCGCACGGGCTGCCGGTAGGCAACCCAGGCCACGCCCGCAAACACCGGCACCAACAGCAAGAACACGGTCTGCAGCCCCACTACCGCGCCCAAGGTGCCGCCCAGCAGCCCACCTACCAGGCCGCCGCTGGGCCCGGCCAGCGCACTCAGGCCCGACACCCGGCCGCGCCCCAAGCGCGCACCCACCTGGGCAAACTGCGTGAGGGTGTGGATCTGCAGCAGCCCCAAGCCCACACCCAGCAACGCGCCGCCCACCCACAGCCAGGCCATGTGCTGCGCCAGCGCCAACAGCAGCAGGGCCAGCACCGCCAGTGCGCCCCCGCCCAGCACCGTGGCCCGCGGCCCGAATCGGCTGACTGCGGGGCCCAGCAGCAACAGTGCGGCAATAAAGCTGGCCCCTTGCACGGCCACCAGGCTGCCCGCACCCAGCGCTGGCAGCCCCAGCTGCTGCACCGCGATGACGACGATGTAGAAGGCGTAATACATATGCGCGGCCTGCACCGCACACTCCTGCGCGGCCAGCGCCCGCACCTCGGGCAGCTGCCACAGGGCGCGCACCGACTGCAGCATGGGCACCCGCGCTGCGTTGCCTGTTGTCGTCTGCGGATGGTGGTTCAGCACCGGGGCCGCCAAGAGGGCGGTGGCAAAAAACATGGCACCAATCAGCCAGTAGCTGCCCGCATGCCCCAGCGCCGGAATGGCCGCTGCCGCCAACACCGGCCCCAGCAAAAACATGCCCGACATATGCGCCCCACGCTGCCAGCCCGCACGCCCTTGGCCCAGGCGCTCCAGCGCCAGCATGAACACGGTGTTGAGCGAGACAAAGCGCAGCGGCATCAAGAAGCTGATGAGCGCTGTGAGCAACAGCAGGTAGAGCGCGTGTGGCACGGCCGGAATCAGCACATACACCACACCCATGGCCCAGCTGCCCGCCACAAACAGCCGCGCCGGGCCAAAGCGCTCCACCCAAAAGCCCACGGGCAGGCTGGTGAACACAATGCCCACCGACTGGGCGCCGGCCATGGCGGCCAGCAGCCAGCCCTGGGCACCCAGCTCCAGCGCATACAGCGTGGTGGTGAACTTGGCCAGGCCCACGCTGATGCCCATGAACAGGGACAGCAGCGCAAAGCGCAAGAGGAAAGCGTTGCGCTGCAGAAACCCGCGCATCAGGCGGTATGCGCAGGCTGTGTGTTGCTGCCCACCGCAAAGCTGCGCCGGCCATCCACCGACACCGGCACCTCGCCGCGCACGGTCACGCGGCGCACCACGCGGTGCTGGTGGCCATAGTCGTTGATGGCGTAGTGCTGGGTGGCGCGGTTGTCCCAGATCGCCACATCGCCCGTGGTCCATTGCCAGCGCACGGTGTTCTCCAAGCGCGTGATGTGGTGCTGGAAGACCTCGAACAGGCGGTCCGAGTCGTGCGTGTTGTAGCCCACCAGGCGCTTGATGAAGTGGCCCGCAATGAGCGTGCGCTCGCCAGTTTCGGGGTGTACGCGCACCAGCGGGTGCTGCGCTTCGATCAGGCGCGCGCGGAACACCTCGCGGTAGTGCTTGGCGCCAGCGTCATCGGGTTCCACGCGGGTGGCGGCGTAGTCGTAGTCATTGCTGTGCACCGCCCACAATTTGTCGGCCAGGGCCTTCAGTTCCTCGGGCAGCTCGTCGTAGGCGGTGGCGGTGTTGGCCCAGACCGTGTCGCCGCCGGATTCGGGAATGGTCACCCCGCGCAGCACCGAGACCTTGGGGTAGTCCGCATCAAAGGTCACATCGGTGTGCCAGGAGTTGGCGCGCCCGCCATGGTTGGAGTCCAGCTCCAGGATCTGCGTGCCGTTGCGTGAGGGCACGGTGGGGTGGGCCACCACATCGCCCCACAGGCTGGCAAAGGCCTGCTGGGCCGCATCGTCCAGGTGCTGCTGGCCGTGGAAAAAGATGACCTTGTGTTTGAGCAGCGCCTGGTGAATGGCGGCAAAGGTGGCGGGGGCCAGCTGGCCCGACAGGCGCACGCCGTGGATGACGGCGCCAATGCGGCCAGCCAGGGGCCGCACTTCGATGGTGGTAGCAGTTTCGGTATGGGGATGGTTCAGCACAGCAGACATAAAAACTCCTTGGTGAGACAGCGTTGAAAGACAAAAAAAAGCGAGAAGGCGCTGTCATCGTAGGAAGCCAGCGCGGCCTTGCGAAGCGCCCAATTCGCATGTCGATATGCGCTGCGCAAGTCCGCATATGCAAGCGTGTTTTTCTTCGTTGTTGTTTGGGGGCGCCGTCTTTACGCTGCATTCCCATCACCAACCGACAAGGAATTTGCATGCGACCATTTTTCAAACTTTTGACCGCTACCGCCGTGGCACTCAGCCTCACGGCCAATGCACGGGCCCAGGAGAACCTGGAGGTCTCGGAGATCCGTTATCAGGGCAGCGTGGGCACCGTGGTGTGGATCGAGCTGGCCGACCACCTGGGTTACCTGGCCCCCCTCAAGCCCAAGTGGGTGGGCAACACCATCAGCGGCCCGCAGGATGTGCAGGCCGTAGTGACCAACGACATTGACATTGGTGGCGCCTTCAACGGCGCGCTGGTCAAGCTGATTGCCAAGCGCGCGCCCGTGAAAGCAGTGATTGGCTATTACGGCGTAGACGACAACACCTGGAGCGGCTACTACGTCAAGGCCGACAGCCCCATCAAAACCGCCCGCGACCTGCTCGGCAAGAAGGTGGCCATGAACACGCTGGGCGCGCACCACGACTTCATCGTGCGCGAGTACCTGGAGCGCAACAAGGTGACGGACGAAGAGGCCAAGCAGGTCACCTTTGTCATCACCCCACCGGTCACCGGGGAGCAGGCCTTGCGCCAGAACCAGGTGGAGGTAACCACGCTGGGTGGCATCCTGCGCGACAAGGCGCTGGAGCGTGGCGGCATCCGCCCGCTGTTCACCGACCGCGACCTGTTTGGCAACTTCACCGCCGGCTCGTACGTGCTGCGTACCAAGTTCATCGAACAAAACCCCAAGGCCTCCAAACACCTGGTGAGTGCGATTGCCCGTGCCATTGAATGGGCGCGTGTCACTCCACCTGCGCAGGTGCGCAGCACGTTTGAGGGAATCATCAAGGCACGCGGCCGTGCCGAGAGTGCCGATGCCATCCAGTACTGGAAGAGCACCGGCGTGCCCTCTGTGGGCGGTGTGGTGCTGGACAAGGACCTGCAGGTCTGGATCGACTGGTTGGTGAAAGAACAGATCGTCAAGCCCGGCCAAATCAAGCCGGCCGACCTGTACACCAACGCCTTCAACCCCTACGCCAACGGCGCCAAGGTGGCTGCCAAATGAGCGCCGCCAAGATCCGGTTTGAGCAGGTGCACAAGGAGTTCACGGTGCGCGCCGAAGAGGGCGGGGCGGCCCAGCGGTTTGTGGCACTGGACAACGTGAGCCTGGACGTGCGCGCGGGCGAGTTCCTGGTACTGGTGGGGCCCAGCGGTTGCGGAAAGTCCACGCTGCTGGACCTGCTGGCCGGGCTGACCCTGCCCACCAGCGGCCGTGTGCTGATCGATGGCAAACCCATCACCGGCCCGGCGCGAGACCGTGGCGTGGTGTTCCAGCAGTACGCGCTGTTTCCGTGGCTCACCGCGCTGGACAACGTGGCCTTTGGCCTGGAGATCGCGGGCCTGGGCCGCAGCGAGCGCCGTGCCAAGGCGGCGGCTTATCTGGACCTGGTGGGCCTGAGTGCCTTTGCCCGCCACTACCCGCACGAAATGTCGGGCGGCATGAAGCAGCGCGTGGCCATTGCGCGCAGCCTGGCCTACGAGCCCGAGGTGCTGCTGATGGACGAACCCTTTGCTGCGCTGGATGCGCAAACCCGCGAGACCTTGCAAGAGGAGCTGGTGGACATCTGGCACCGCACCGGCAAGACGATTGTGTTCATCACCCACGGCATTGACGAAGCCGTGGTGCTGGGCCAGCGCGTGGCGGTGATGACCTCGCGCCCGGGGCGCATCAAGGAGATTGTGGACATCCCCGACACCCTGCGTGCCGACACACCGGACGTGCGCTCGCTGCCCCTGTTTGGTGAGCTGCGCCACCAAATCTGGTCCCTATTGCACGACGAGGTGGCCGCTGCGCGCCAGCAGCGCCGTGCCCGTATTGCCACCCTACCCGCCCGCAAGGAGAGTTTCCATGTCTGATGTTTTGTTGACCGCGGGCAGCGCCCCGCTGCTACCGACCCCACCCGCCCCGTGGTTGCGCGTGCTGCGCCAGGTGCTGAACCTGGGCTGGCGCTCTGCCCTGATCATTGCGCTGGCCGCGTGGTGGGAGCTGGCCCCGCGGCTGGAGCTGACCGACCCGGCCTTTTTTCCACCGCTGAGCGAGGTGCTAGCCGCAGGCTGGGCCTTGGCCTTGAATGGCCAGCTCTGGCAGCACACCTCGGCCAGTGTGGGGCGTGCTGCAGGTGGGTTTGCCATTGCCGTGGTGTACGCCGTGCCGCTGGGCCTGGCGATTGGCTGGTACCGCAGCCTGGGCCATTTCCTGAATCCGCTGATCGAGCTGCTGCGCAACACGGCGGCCCTGGCCTTGTTGCCGGTGTTCATTTTGTTGCTGGGCATTGGTGAGGTGTCCAAGGTGGCCATGGTGGTCTACGCCTGCTCCTGGCCGCTGCTGCTCAACACCATTGCCGCCGTCAAGCAGGTGGACCCACTGCTCATCAAGTCGGCCCGCACCATGGGGGCGAGCGCGCGGCAGCTGTTCCTCAAGGTCATCTTGCCGGCCTCGGTGCCCACCATTTTTGTGGGTATCCGCCTGGCCAGTGCCACCTCCATTTTGGTGTTGGTGGCGGCCGAGATGGTGGGCGCCAAGTCGGGCCTGGGCTACCTGATCATCTACGCGCAATACAGCTTTCTGATTGCCGACATGTACTTCGGAATCATCGCCATCACGCTGATTGGTGTGGTCTTCAACGCGCTGCTGCAGGTGGCCGAGCGCCGCCTGACCGCCTGGAAGCCCGGTGCGGGCAATACCTGACCCCGGCACCACCGGCCCCTTCTTTTCACATCTTCATACCTACAAGGAACCCTCATGTCTCAACGCAAACTGCGCCTGGGCGCTTTCATCATGGCCACCGGCCACCACATCGCCGCCTGGCGCCACCCCGGTTCACAAATTGACTCCGGCACCAATATCGACCACTACATCGAGGTCGCCAAAACCGCCGAGCGCGGCCTGTTCGACCAGGTGTTTGTGGCCGACAGCCCCGGCCTGTGGTTCGAGGGGGATGACGAAGCCTTCAGCCGCCAGGGCCGGGTGTCGCACTTCGAGCCGGTCACGCTGTGGGCCGCGCTGGCCACGGCCACTAAGCACATTGGTTTTGTCGCCACCGCCTCCACCACTTACGAAGACCCGTATTTGCTGGCACGCAAGTTTGCCTCGCTGGACCACATCAGCAAGGGCCGCGCGGCCTGGAACGTGGTGACCACCAGCGCGGAGAACGTATACGGCAACTTTGGCCTGGATAAACACCCCGACCCCGAAACGCGCTACGAACGCTCGCACGAGTTTGTGGACGTGGTGAAAGGCCTGTGGGACAGTTTTGAAGACGACGCCTTCAGCCGCGACCCGGTCAGTGGCGTGTACTTCGACCCCGCCAAGCTGCACACGCTCAACCACGTGGGCAAACACCTCAAGGTCAAAGGCCCGCTCAACATCGAGCGCTCGCCCCAGGGTTACCCGGTCATCGTGCAGGCCGGTTCGTCCGAGCCCGGCAAGGAGCTGGCCGCCGCCACGGCCGAGGCCATCTTCACCGCCTGGACCAGCCTGGCCGAGGCGCAGGCGTTTTATGCCGATGTGAAAGGCCGCCTGGCCAAATACGGCCGTCGCCCCGAGCAGCTGCTGGTGCTGCCCGGCATCTCGCCCGTGGTGGGTCGCACGCAGGAAGAGGCCGATGCCAAGTGGGCCGCGTTGCAAAAGCTCATCCACCCCTCGGTGGGTCTGAGCACCATTGCGCCGTTCTGGCCGGGCGAAGATTTGTCGAAATGGGACCTGGACGCACCGCCGCCCTACATTCCCCAAGCCCCCATTGGCCGCAACAGCCGCGCCCACGTGGTGCTGGAGCTGGCACGCCGCGACAAGCTCACCGTGCGCCAGCTCTACGAGTACCTGGCCGGTGCACGCGGCCACTGGGTGGTGGTGGGCACGCCCGAGAAAATTGCCGACGAGATTCAGACCTGGTTCGAGAACGGTGCGGCCGATGGCTTTAACGTCATGCCGCCCGTGCTGCCCGAATCGCTGGACGACTTTGTGGAGCTGGTGATCCCCGAGCTGCAGCGCCGCGGCCTGTTCCGCACCGAGTACGAAGGCAGCACGCTGCGCGAGAACCTGGGGCTGGAGCGGCCGGTGAACCAGTTCACGGTGCGCAAGCAGAAGGCGGCGTAAGCACCGGGCTATTCCTCGCGTACAGTGGTTGGGTAGACCCACTTCACACCACACACGATGAATAGCTTGCAAGTTGAGCCGCGCGATTGGGGGGCAGACGCACCGTCTGAGAGCCGCGATGGGGGCCAGGTTACGGCAGAGGCCGCGGGCAGCACGCCACAGGAGACCTTCCCTTTCGAGGCCATGAACCTAAAGGTGGGCGACCGCCTGCAAGTACAGCCCCCCGCCACCGTCTCCGCGGAGCGCAGCCCGGTCAAGCTGATTGGGTACCTGCAAGACCAAAGCATGCTGATCACTGCGCCCACCACGGGCGGCAGTGTGCCCATGCAAGTGATGCCCGGCGACCAGCTGATCATGCGGGTCTTCTCGGGCCAGAACGCGTTTGGGTTTGCCTGCGATGTGCAGCGGGTGTGCAGGGTGCCGTACAGCTACCTGCACATCTCTTTCCCCAAGAAAATCCAGGGGACCGTGATCCGCAAGGCTTCCCGCGTCAAAACCAAAATTATTGTGAAGGTCTGTGCCGAACAGGGCGACACGACCGAACATACGGCTGTGATTTCCAATTTGAGCGCCAATGGCGCTTTGCTGGACGGGCGGCGCACCATGGCAGACACGGGAGACACCCTGCGTCTCAGTTTCAAGCTCAAGCTCCACAACATCGAGGCCGAACTGTCGGTGGCCGCTGTGGTGCGCACAGTCTTTGACGATGAGACACTCAAACAAAGTGGCACCTCGCTGGCGCACTTCGGCTTGCAATTCGTAGCGCTGGACCCTAACGACCAGATGCTGCTGCAGAGCATGGTCTACCAACACATGATCGAGCGCCCCCAGTCGGTGGTGTAGCCGGGCCGGCCGGTGCCGACGCAGGCACCGCCACACTGCGCACTCAGCTGCGTTGCAGCAACCACCAGACGGTCAGCGCGATGAGCGCCACCAGTGCGAAGCTGGCCAGCATCCAGCGCTGAATAGTTCGCTCTTTGGCGCAGCCGCCGCAGATACGCACCACGCCCGCGCCGGGGTTCCTGAAGCGAAGGGGTACGGACTTGGCGTTTGCTCCCAGGTGGGCGCCACATTGGTGGCACAGGCCCAGGCTGCGCCACCGGGCGCTCCTGCGGTCGCGCCATACTGACAACACCATGAGCCCTAGCGCGGTGAGGGCGATGATGAGAAAACCGATCTTGGACATGCAGCGAGGCTGGGCGGGCGCGGTAGTGGAAAACCGGCCTAGCTTAGCGGCTCGCGCAAGCCGCACCCATCACAGCTTGGCGATGGACACCTCGGTGGACTTGACCAGGGCCACCACGTCGGAGCCGATCTGCAGCTGCAGGTCGTCCACCGAGCGAGTGGTGATGACCGAGGTGACGATGCCCCAGGGGGTTTCGACATCGATCTCGGAGACGACATCGCCGCGGATGATCTCGCGGACTTTGCCTTTGAACTGGTTACGGACGTTGATGGCTTGGATGGACATGGGGTTTCCAGAAAAATAAATGGGAGAGAGAACGATCAGGAGCTGTACCGCACCTGCGAAAACGCCACGGGGGCGAACCGTGCGGCAATGGCCAGGCCGGACTGCAGGGTTTCGGTCACCAGGGTGTGTACGGCATCGTCCAGCCGGCGCCCGATGTCCGGACCCACCTGGTAGCTGCCGCTTTCGGTCACCGTCACCTGTGCATCGGTGGCGTAGATGCCGGGCAGGATGTGTTTGGCCCCCAGCGCCTGCAACACCGGGCGCAGCGAGTAGTCCAGTGCCAGCATGTGGTGCGGGCTGCCACCCGTGGCCAGGGGCAGCACCACCTTGTTTTTGAAACCGTCCTGCGGCAGCAGGTCCAGAAACACCTTGAGCACGCCGCTGTAGGCCGCCTTGTAAACCGGCGTGGCGACGATGACCACGTCGGCCCGCGCCACCTGGCCCGTGGCCTGGCTGATGGAGGGGTGGCCAAAGTCCGCCAGCAGCAGGGCCTGAGGCGAGAGGTCCCGCACCCGCAGCCGGTCCACCTGCACACCGCGTGCCTCCAGCCGTTGGCCAGCGGCCTCCAGCAGGGCGGCGGTGCGCGAGCGTTCCGAGGGGCTGCCTGCAATCAAAAGAACCGACATAGAAGACTCCTTGCAGTCTCTGCGCTATGAAAATAGGAGCTGTTCGCGCATATTCCACGGGCGCTAGAGGCCAATTTGATTACTTTTTGGTGTAGATCTGGTCAAAGCTGCCGCCATCGGCAAAGTGTTCCTTGTCCGCCTTGTCCCAGCCGCCAAAGGCCTGGTCGATGGTGAACAGGTTGATCTTGGGAAACTGCTTGGCGTACTTGGCCTGCGCCTTGGCCGAGACGGCGGGGCGGTAGAAGTTCTTGCCGGCAATGTCCTGGCCTTCTTCGGTGTACAGGTACTCCAGGTAGGCGGTGGCGACGGCACGGGTGCCCTTCTTGTCCACGTTTTTGTCGACCACGGCCACAGCGGGCTCGGCCAGAATGGAAAGAGAAGGTGCCACCACGTCAAACTTGGCGCCGAATTCCTTTTCCAGCAGGTAGGCCTCGTTTTCCCAGGCAATCAGCACATCGCCCTGGTTGCGCTGGGCAAAGGTGATGGTGGAGCCACGGGCGCCGGTGTCCAGGATGGGCACGTTGGCAAACAGCTTGGCCACAAATTCCTTGGCCTTGGCGTCCGAGCCGTACTTGCGCTTGGCAAATTCCCAGGCGGCCAGGTAGTTCCAGCGGGCGCCGCCCGAGGTCTTGGGGTTGGGCGTGATCACTTTCACGTCGGGGCGAATCAGGTCGTCCCAGTCCTTGATGCCCTTGGGGTTGCCTTCGCGCACGGCCAGCACGATGGTGGAGGTGTAGGGCGATGCGTTGTGGGGCAGGCGTTTTTGCCAGTCCTTGGCGATCCAGCCGCCGTTCTTGGCCACGGCATCGGTGTCACCGGCCAGGGCCAGCGTGGCCACATCGGCTTCCAGGCCGTCGATGATGGAACGCGCCTGTTTGCCCGAGCCGCCGTGGCTTTGTTTGATGCTCACGTCCTGGCCGGTCTTGGCCTTCCAGTGTTTGGCAAAGGCGGCGTTGAATTCCACGTACAACTCGCGGGTCGGGTCGTAGGACACGTTGAGCAGTTCTACAGACTTTTGGGCAAAGCTGCTGGCGGCGCTGGCCAGCAGGCCGGTGGCAAGGGCCAGGTTCAAGACAAGACGGCGGTGGGCCATGACAACACTCCAAAAATGCAACGCAACAGTGCGATGGGGTGGATTCTGGAAGTGGGTCGTTAAAACAGGAACTACTGTTTTCTCAGTTCTTAATTACCAAAACATCTTTAATTCGCTGGTGACTGGCCCTGGGGCGATGGGGTGGGCGCGCGGGTTTGCAGGCCACAGCGCAGGCTAAAACCCTAAAGCCTAGCTTCGCCAAAATTTCCCGAAACCAATACGTTCTGGCGTGTATATGGGAAAACCCTAGCTAGTTGGCGCATGGAAATACATGCAATCGTGCCAAAAGTATCAACCCCGCAGGGGGGCGACTTCTACTATTCAGCCCTGTCGATGCGAAGCTGGCATTGGCTGAACACCCCGGACATTCAACAACAGGAGACAGATTCATGAAACTCAAAGCATCTCTCGCTTTGGCCTTTGGTTTGGTGGCTGGCGCCGCCTTTGCGCAGACAGAACTCGTGGTGGCCACCGTGAACAACGGCCACATGATCGAAATGCAGAAGCTCAGCAAGAACTTCGAACAAGCCAACCCCGACATCAAACTCAAATGGGTGACGCTGGAAGAAGGCGTGCTGCGCCAGCGCGTGACCACCGACATCGCCACCAAGGGTGGCCAGTTCGACGTGATGACCATCGGCATGTACGAAACCCCGATCTGGGGCAAAAAAGGCTGGTTGCAGGAACTGAAGACCGACGCCAAGTACGACGCCGACGACATCCTGCCCGCCATGCGCAACGGCCTGTCGGTGGACGGCAAGATGTATGCGGTGCCCTTCTACGGCGAATCCTCCATGCTGATGTACCGCAAGGACTTGGCGGACAAGGCCGGCATCAAGGTGGCAGACAAGCCCACCTGGACCGACATCAAGGCCCTGGCCGCCAAGATCCACGATCCCAAGAACGGTGTCTACGGCATCTGCCTGCGCGGCAAGCCGGGCTGGGGCGACAACATGGCCTTCCTGACCACGCTGGTGAACACCAACGGCGGCCAGTGGTTCGACATGCAATGGAAACCCCAGCTGGAAAGCAAGCCCTGGAAAGACTCCATCAACTTCTACGTGGACCTGCTGAAGAACTACGGCCCTCCCGGCTCTTCCGCCAACAGTTTCAACGAAATCCTGGCGCTGTACAACGAAGGCAAGTGCGGCATGTGGATCGACGCGACCATCGCTGCGTCCTTCATCACCGACCCCAAGCAGTCCAAGGTGGCTGACAAGGTGGCATTTGCGCAGGCTCCCACCGCGGTAACCCCCAAGGGTGCCAACTGGTTGTGGGCATGGGCACTGGCCATTCCATCGGGCTCCAAGAAGGTGGACGCAGCCAGCAAGTTCGTGACCTGGGCAACGTCCAAGGAATACATCGAGCTGGTGGCCAAGACCAATGGCTGGGCCCACGTGCCCACCGGTACCCGCAAGAGCACCTATGCCAACGCCGAGTTCCAGAAGGCCGCCAAGTTTGCCGCTGCTGAAAAAGCCGCGATCGACTCTGCCAACCCCAACGACAGCACCTTGCCCAAGAGCCCGTATGTGGGTGTGCAGTTCGCTGCCATCCCCGAGTTCCAGGCAATTGGCGCCACCGTGGGTCAGCAAATGAGCGCGGCCCTGGCTGGCAAGACCTCGGTGGACGACGCCCTGAAGGCTTCCCAAGTCGCGGCAGACCGCGAAATGAAGAAGGCTGGCTACTACAAGTAAGCAACTCTCTCCGGTAGCTCGACTTTAGGCGCGCGGGGCAACCTGCGCGCCCTTTTCCGCAAATTTGCCCGCGAGGCTCCCCATGAACCGCTTCATACCCCGTGCCCTCATGGCACCGGCCGTCATCTCCCTGTTCCTGTGGATGATCGTGCCCCTGGTGATGACCATTTATTTCTCGGTCATCCGCTACAACCTGATGCAGCCGGACCAGTCGGGGTTTATCGGTCTGGAGAACTACGTGTACTTCATGACCGACCCGTCCTTTGGCACGGCCGTCATGAACACCCTGCTGTTGCTGGGCAGCGTGATCCTCATCACCGTGGTGTTTGGCACGCTGATTGCGCTGCTGATCGACGAGCCCTTTCCCGGCCGTGGTCTGGTGCGCATCCTGCTGATCTCGCCCTTCTTCGTCATGCCCACGGTCAATGCGCTGCTGTGGAAGCACATGATGATGAACCCCATCTACGGCGTGCTGGCGCAGGTGTGGATCTTCTTTGGTGGCACGCCGGTGGACTGGCTCACCGACTTCCCCCTGTTCAGCGTCATCCTCATCGTGTCCTGGCAGTGGCTGCCGTTTGCCACGCTGATCTTCATTACTTCGCTGCAAAGCATGAACCGCGAGCAGCTCGAAGCTTCGCGCATGGACGGCGCCAACTACCTGCAGCAGCTGCGCTACCTCTACCTGCCGCACCTGGCCCGCTCGGTGGCCATCGTCGTGATGATCGAAATGATCTTCTTGCTCAGCGTGTTTGCCGAGATTTACACCACCACCGGTGGCGGCCCAGGCGACGCGAGCACCAACGTCGCCTTCCTGATCTTCAAGCAGGCACTGCTCAACTTTGACGCCGGTGTGGCCTCGGCCGGTGCCCTGTTTGCGGTGGTGTTGGCCAATATTGCTGCGGTCTTTTTGATTCGCATGGTTGGCAAAAACCTGGACAAGTGAGCACATCCCCATGACACAACGCAAAACTTTCTCCTGGCTGTTCTGGTTGCGCACGCTCACCGCGTGGGGCGTCACCTTTCTGCTGTTTTTCCCGCTGGGCTGGTTGGTGCTCACGGCGTTCAAAACCGAACTGCAAGCCATCTCGGTGCCGCCGCTGCTGCTCTTCACGCCCACGCTGGAGAACTTCGAGATCGTGCAGGAACGCAGCGACTACATGCTCTATGCCACCAACTCGCTGATCACCAGTGTGGCCTCCACGCTCCTGGGGCTGGCCTTGGCCTTCCCGGCGGCGTATGCCATGGCCTTCTTCAAGGGCAAGTACACCAAAGACATCCTGATGTGGATGCTCTCCACCAAGATGATGCCCGCCGTGGGCGCGCTGGTGCCCGTGTACGTGATGGCGCAAACCAGCGGCCTGCTGGACACGCGCACCGGCCTGGTGATTGTGTTCACCCTGTCCAACCTGCCCATCATGGTGTGGATGCTGTACTCCTACCTCAAGGAGATCCCGGCCGAAATTCTGGAAGCCTCGCGCATGGATGGCGCCGGACTCTGGCAAGAGTTCCGCTACGTGCTGCTGCCGCTCACCATGGGCGGTCTGGCCTCCACCGGCCTGCTGACCCTGGTGCTGAGCTGGAACGAGGCCTTCTGGTCGCTCAACCTCAGCGCCGCCAAGGCCGGCACGCTGGCCACCCTGATCGCCTCCTACTCCAGCCCCGAGGGCCTGTTCTGGGCCAAGTTGTCGGCCGCCTCTTTCATGGCCATTGCCCCCATCGTGGTGTTCGGCTGGTTCAGCCAGAAACAACTCGTCCAGGGCCTCACCTTCGGCGCCGTCAAGTAACACAACCATTTAAGCGGAGACCTTCTTCATGTCTTACCTCCAACTCAGCGGCGTTGAAAAACTGTTCGGCGAACACCGCGTCATCAAGGGCATTGACCTGGCCATCAAGCAGGGCGAATTTGTGGTGTTTGTGGGGCCCTCGGGCTGCGGCAAGTCCACACTCTTGCGCCTGATTGCCGGCCTGGAAGCCATAGACAACGGCAGCCTGCAGCTCGACGGCCGCGACATCACCCACTTGCCTTCGAGCAAGCGCGACCTAGCCATGGTGTTCCAGAGCTACGCGCTCTACCCGCACATGAGCGTGTTCGAGAACATGAGCTTTGCGCTCAAGCTCGCCAATGTGGACCCCGCCATCATCAAGGACAAGGTGGACCGCGCCGCCAAGATCCTGAACCTCACCAGCTACCTGGAACGCACGCCCAAAGAGTTGTCCGGCGGGCAGCGCCAGCGGGTGGCCATTGGCCGCGCCATCGTGCGCGCGCCCAAGGTATTTTTGTTTGACGAGCCGCTCTCCAACCTGGACGCCGCGCTGCGCGGCCAGACCCGCATCGAGATTGCCAAGCTGCACCGCGACCTGGGCGCCACCACCATCTATGTGACACACGACCAGGTGGAGGCCATGACGCTGGCCGACCGCGTGGTGGTGCTGCGCGACGGCAACATCGAACAAGTGGGCACACCGCTGGAGCTGTACGACCGCCCGGCCAACCAGTTTGTGGCCCAGTTCATTGGCACGCCGCAGATGAACGTGGTGGAGGCCGCCAAGCTGCCCCAAATTACCACCGTGGCTGGCGTCGCCGTGCCGGCCCTGGGCTCCATTGGCCTGCGGCCCGAAAGCATTGCCCTGGTGGCGCCCGGCCAAGGCCAGGTGCAGGCCAAGGTGGAGCTGATCGAAGCGCTGGGCGCCGAGACCCTGATTTATGTCAGCACCGACAGTGGGGCACCGCTGGTAGCGCGCCTGAACACCCGCACCGACCTGCACGTGGGTTCCGCCGTGGGTGTGCACATTGACGGCGATTCCGCCCATCTGTTTGACGCCAACGGCCGCGTCGTGGTGGCACCATGAGCCCCACGCCGACACTTCCCCTGCAAGGCCAGGTGGGCGCCGTGACCGGCGCCGCCTCCGGCATTGGCCTGGCCAGCGCGCGCGCCATGGTGGAGGCGGGTGCCCGTGTGGTGCTGGTCGACCGCGACGAGGCCGCGTTGGCCAAGGCCTGTGCCGACCTGGGCCCGCAGGCGCTGCCACTGGTGCTGGACCTGCTCGATGCCAAACAATGCGCCACGCTGCTGCAGCGGGTGCTCGATCTGGCCGGCCAGCTTGATGTGTTCCATGCCAACGCCGGCCTCTATGTGGGGGGCGATCTGGTGGACGCCGACCCCGACGCCATCGACCGCATGCTCAACCTGAACGTGAATGTGGTGATGAAAAACGTGCACAACGTGCTGCCCCACATGATCGCGCGCGGCGTGGGCGACATCATCGTCACCAGCTCGCTGGCTGCGCACTTTCCCACGCCCTGGGAGCCGGTCTACGCCTCGTCCAAGTGGGCCATCAACTGCTTTGTGCAGACCGTGCGCCGCCAGGTGTTCAAACACGGCATCCGCGTGGGCTCCATCTCGCCGGGCCCCGTCATCACCTCGCTGCTGGCCGACTGGCCTGCTGAAAAGCTGGAGGAGGCCAAGGCCAAGGGCAGCCTGCTGGAGGCCTCTGAAGTGGCCGATGTGGTGCTGTTCATGCTCACCCGCCCGCGGGGCATGACCATCCGCGACGTGGTGATGATGCCCACCCAGTTCGACCTTTGAGCGATCCCTGACCTTTCTCTTTTCTCACGACTGACCATGACTACGATTCTTCACCTCGGACTGGGCTCGTTCCACCGCGCGCACCAGGCCTTGTATGTGCACCAGCTGCGCCAGACGGGCGACACCCGCTGGTCCATCACCGGGGGCAATCTGCGCCCGGACATGCTCGACACCGTGGCCGCCTTGCAGGCACAGGGCGGCGCCTACACGCTGGAAACCATCACCCCCCAGGGTGAGCGCAGCTACACACGCATCGAGTCCATCCAGCGCGTCATTCCCTACCAGCCCGATCTGAAACCCCTGATCGCCGCAGGCGCCGAGCCCACGACGCGCATCATCTCGTTCACCGTGACCGAAGCCGGCTACTACCTGGACGCCAAACACCAGCTCGACTGGGCCAGCTTTGCTGACCTGCGCGCCGACCTGGAGGCGGTGAAGGCGGGCCAGGCCGGGCGCACCATTTACGGCGGGCTGGTCAGCATCCTGCGTGCGCGCATGCAAGCCGGTGCCGGCCCGGTCACGCTGATGAACTGCGACAACCTGCGCCACAACGGAGACCGCGCGCGCGGGGGCCTGCTGCAGTTCATCGACGCCCTGGGCGATGCGGAACTCAAGGCCTGGGTCCAAGCCCACACCAGCAGCCCCAACGCCATGGTGGACCGCATCACCCCGCGCCCCACGCCCGACGTGGCCGAGCGCGTGAAAGCCGCCACGGGTTGGGACGACCGTGCCGCCCTGATGGGTGAGAGCTTCATCCAGTGGGTGATCGAAGACCACTTCATCGCCGGCCGGCCCGAATGGGAAAAGGTCGGTGTGGAGATGGTGGACTCGGTGGATGCGTACGAAGAGGCCAAGATTCGCCTGCTCAACGCCACCCACAGCTGCATTGCCTGGGCCGGCACCCTGGTGGGTTACCAGTACATCCACGAAGGCACCCACGACGCCGCCATCCGCCGCATGGCTTTTGACTACGTGACCGACGACACCATCCCCGTGCTGGACACGCCCGAGAAGCCCAGCCCGCTGGACCTGCGCAAATACCGCGATGTGGTGCTGGACCGCTTCGGCAACCCCGCCATTCAGGATACGAACCAGCGCGTGGCCATGGACGGTTACTCCAAGATTCCCGGCTTCATCGCTCCCACCATCCGCGAGCGCCTGGCACGCGGTGAGCCGATTGCCAGCGTGGCCATGCTGCCCGCGCTGTTTCTGGCCTACCTGCAGCGCTGGCACCGGGGCGAAATTGCCTATACCTACCAGGACCAGGCCATGGACCCCGCGGCCGCCCACGCCATCTGCGAGTCTGCCGACCCGGTGGCGGCGTTTGCAGCCGACCCGGTGCTGTGGGGCGCACTGGCCTCGCGCCCGCAGTTGGTCGATGCCTTGCGTGTGGCCCATGCACGGGTGCAGCTGTTTGTGCAAAACCACCTGGGCTGAATGCGTGGGCCAATGCTGGTAATGTGATGTGTTGACGTTTTTCTGAGGAAAGTCGCCATGGCCGCACCCCATCCATCTACCGCACCACTGGGCAGCCCAGCCAGTCGCCGCCGTGCGCCCGAGCTGGAGGCGGACTACAACCGCAACCCCTCGCTGGGTTACGAGCCCACGGATGAAGTGGGCTTCATCCGCTGCCTGGGGCATGGCTACCCCACGCCGCTGGCGCGCTGGCACTGCCATGACGAGTACGAGCTGCACCTCATTACGGCCACCTCGGGCAAGGTGTTTGTGGGCGACTGGATTGGGCCGTTTGAGCCCGGCCAGTTGATCCTGTGTGGCCCGCGTTTGCCGCACAACTGGATTTCGCTCGATGTGCCCGAAGAGGGCGTGGACAAGCGTGATCTGGTGATCCAGTTCCGCCACGAACCGCTGGAGCAGGCTTGCCAGAGCATTCCCGAGCTGGCCGAGATGCTGCCCCTGCTGGAGCGGGCCCGCCACGGCATCGAGTTTTTTGGCCTGTCGGCCCAGGCCGAGGCGCACTGGCATGCGGTTAAGACCTCACGCGGTCTCAAGCGCCTGGCGGCGTTTTGTGAATTCATGACCGACCTGGCCCGCTGCACCGACTACCGCCTGCTCTCCAACGTGCAGATGCGCGGCGTGGAAAACGATGCCGAGCTGGACCAGATCAACACCATCGTCAACCGCATCACCGAGAACCCTTCGCACTCGCAGACCGCAGCCGAAGTGGCAGCCGAACTGGCCATGAGTGAAAGCCGCTTCTCGCGCTTCTTCCGCCGCGCCACGGGCAACACCTACACCGACTTTGTGAACCGCGTGCGGATCAACCGCGCCTGCCAGCTGCTGATGAGCTCGGACCGCTATGTGACCAACATTTGTTACGACGTCGGCTTCAACAACGTGGCCAACTTCAACCGCCGTTTTCTGGAGCTCAAGGGCATGACGCCCTCGGAGTTCCGCAAGCAGGCCGACAGCCGCTTTGGCGGCGCGCCCGCTCAGGTGGCCTGAGCGCGCGCCCCTTTGCGGTACTCATCGGGCGTGCTGCCCACCAGCCGCTTGAACATGGTGATGAAGGCCGAGGCGCTGCCATAGCCCAGGTCCAGTGCAATCGTCTCCACTGTCTGCCCTGCCTCCAGGAGTGGCATGGCACGCACCACACGCTGGCGCTGGCGCCATTCCGCCAGTGACATGCCCAGGTCGCGCTGGCAGCGTCTCGTGAGTGTGCGTTCGGTGGTGTGGGCGGCATGGGCCAGTTCGGGCAGCGAGCGGTTGTCGCCCGGGTTGGCCTCCAGCAGGCGCAGCACGGTGCCCAGCAGCGGGTCTTCCGACGTGGGCAGGTAGCTGCCTGCGCGGGGCGCGGCCACCAGTTGGTCCAGCAGCACCTGCAGCAGCCGTGTGTGCTGCAGCGTTGCATCCTGGCCGGGCGGCTGCTGGCGCAGGTGCTCCAGCAGGGCGCGCACCAGGGGGCTCACGGTCACGGCGCAAGGGGTTGCGGGCATCGCACGGCACAGCTGTGGGCCCACATACAGTGAGCAGTGGTGCGCCTCGTAGCGGTTCAGCCCCACGTGCTGGAGTTTGGGCGGAAGCCAGACGCCGTACTGGGGCGGCGCCAGGTAGTGGTGGTCGGCCACCTTCACCTCCATCACCCCGCTGAAGGAATACACAAACTCGCCCCAGGCGTGCTGGTGCAGCGGGTAGATGCCCTCGGCCGGTGCCACCGCGCTGCGGAACATGATGGGCACGGGCAGGTTGGGGCTGGAGAGCGGCACTTCCAGCTTGGGTTTGAGGATGGGCATGGCGGGGTGCGCGTGACGGTTGGCGGCTTCGGTGGATGGCTTGTCTGGTTTTCACTATATCAATGAAAGCCGTCACTTCAATAATCAGCGCATGGACACCCGAAAACCTCTCGATTCCCAAGCCATCGGCTGCATGCTGGTGCTGTGTGTGCTGTGGGCCCTGCAGCAAGTCGCACTCAAAGCCACGGCCGCCGACATTGCCCCCATCTTCCTGATTGCCTTGCGCTCCGGCGCTGCTGCGCTGCTGGTGGCGCTCTTGATGCTGGCGCGCGGCGAGAGCTGGGGCCTGCGCGATGGCCACTGGCGTGCCGGCCTGGTGGTGGGCGGCCTGTTTGGGCTGGAGTTTTTGCTGGTGGGCGAGGGCCTGCGCCATACCAGTGCCTCGCACATGGTGGTGTTTTTGTACACCGCACCCATTTTTGCCGCGCTGGGTCTGCACTGGCGCTTGCCCGCCGAACGCTTGGGGCCGGTGCAATGGCTGGGCATTGCGCTGGCGTTTGGTGGCATTTCCATCGCCTTCTTTGGCCGCAGCCAGCCCAGCGCAACGGTGCCCGGCGATATGTTGTGGGGCGACTTCCTGGGTCTGCTGGCCGGCATGGCCTGGGGCGCCACCACCATGGTGGTGCGTTGCTCGCGCCTGTCCCGTGCACCGGCCACCCAAACGCTGTTGTACCAGCTGGTGTGCGCGTTTGTCTTGCTGCTGGTGGCTTCGTTGGCCACGGGCCAGGCCCACTTTGTGCCGGGGCCCCGGGTCTGGGGTGCCTTGGCGTTTCACACCCTGGTGGTGTCGTTTGCCAGCTTTCTGGTCTGGTTCTGGCTGCTGCGCCACTACCTCGCGTCGCGCTTGGGGGTGTTCTCGTTCATGACGCCGCTGTTCGGCATCGTGCTGGGCGCCTGGTTGCTGGACGAACCCATTGAGCTGAGTTTTGTGCTGGGTGCGGTGCCCGTGCTGCTGGGCATCGTGTTGGTCAGCGGGGGCGGCTGGCTGGGCCAGTGGCTGGCGCCACGGGCCAAAAAAACAGCTCCTGATTTGCTATGAAATCAGGAGCTTTTGGCGCAGTATCCACGGGCACCAAGTGCCTGTTTGATGCTTATTTCTTGAGTGCCTGGCGTTTGCTGCGGGCGCGGATGTTGAGGGCTTCCACCCCCAGCGAGAAGGCCATGGCGGCGTAGATGTAGCCCTTGGGGATTTCCTGGTCAAAGGCTTCGGCGGTCAGCGCCATGCCCACCATCACCAGGAAGGCCAGCGCCAGCACCTTGACCGAGGGGTGGCGGTCGACAAACTCGCCAATCGGCTTGGCGGCCACCAGCATCACGCCCACCGAGGCCACCACGGCGGCCACCATCACGCTGATCTGGTCCACCATGCCCACGGCGGTGATGACCGAGTCCAGCGAGAACACGATGTCGATGATGGCGATCTGGCCGATGATGGCCCAGAACAGCTTGGTGCCTGCGGCTTTGATGGCCACGCTGTCGGTGGCGGGCGGCGCATCTTGTTCACGCGCCTCCACTTCCACAAAAATCTCGTGCGAGGCCTTGTAGAGCAGGAACAGGCCACCTAGCAGAAGCACCATGTCGCGGCCGCTGAAGCCGTGGTTGGCCACGGTGAACAGGTCGTTGGTCAGGCCCATCACCCAGCTCAGCGAGAACAGCAGCAAGAGGCGCGAGACCATGGCAAAACCCAGGCCCAGGCGGCGCGCCTTGTCGCGCAGTTCGGGGGGCAGACGGCCCACCAGGATGGAGATGAAGATGATGTTGTCAATGCCCAGCACAATCTCCAGCGCGGTCAGCATGCCGAAGGCGATCCACACATTGGGGTCAAGTAAAAAATCCATGGTCAGGTTCCCGGTTCGGTGGTTTAGTCAAAAATCTCGCTGAGCCACGACTTGGACTTGCGTTTGCCGTAAGCACTTTGGTGGCGGTAGTCGGAGTCGGCAAAGTCGGGGCGGCGTGGGGGCGGCTGGTGGATGGGTTGTACCACCGGCGGTGTGCTGGCGCTACGTTCAATCAGCTTGTCGAGCTCCCCGCGGTCCAGCCAGACGCCACGGCAGCTGGGGCAGTAGTCAATCTCTACCCCCTGGCGCTCGCTCATCACCAGGGTCACATCGGTGCATTGGGGGCACTTCATGGCGCGGTCCTTTTTCATTCGTTGGGCGGCGGATGGTAGGGCCGCAGGCCACTTTTCGTGAAATTTTCGCCGGCTCAACCCCTTGAACCACGGGGGCTTGTGGCGTGCCAACTGGTGCGGTGGCCGTTGGTCGGCCCCCGGTATCATGGCCCAACGCATACGGAGGTTCATGCCATGAAACGCAGGCAATGCTTGGCCGCAGGAGGGTTTGCAGTACTCTGGCTGGGCGGCGTGCGCGCCCAAGAGGCGCCCGCCAACCTGGCCGTGCTCAAGGCTGGCTATGCGCGCCGCATCAAGCGCCTGTTGGCGGCCGGGCAGCTGCCCTACATCGATGTGGAAAGCTCGTGCAACCCCGCCAAAGTGGATATGGCGGCACTGGCGGCCGAGTTGGACCGGCTCCACATCGGCGCCATGGCGCTGTCGTCCGACATGGGCAGCAACCAGTTCGAGCGGGGGCTGCGGCGCGACAATTTTTCCCGCCAGACCACCGCACAGTTTCCCGAACACTTCATCCCCGTGGGTAACGGCGGCCAGCCGCCCTTCACCACCGAGGTGGCCGAATCGTTTTTACAGGCGCAAGAAGAGGCCGCCCGCGCGGGTGAATGGGCCTTGTTGGGTGAGTACGAATTCCGCCACTACCCGTCTCCGCGCCAGGTTAAACGTGGGGGTGACGACCGCGACGTGGACATCCCCCTCGACGGCCCGGTCGGTCACCGCCTGTTTGCCATCAGCGAGGCCACCGGGCTGTGTTTTCAGCTGCATTACGAGATTGAAGACACCCTGCTGCCCGCGCTGGAAAAGATGCTGCTGCAGTACCCCAAGGCCCGCGTGGTCTGGTGCCATGTGGGGCAAATCCGCTACCAGGAGCGCTCCACGCGCTACAGTCCGGCGTACTTGGACAGCTTGCTCAGCCGCTGCCCCAACCTCTACCTGGACACCGCCTTTGGCGATGCACGCTCGGTCTACCCCCTGAGCCGCCAACGGCATTCCCGTGTTTGGGCGGACGACGGAAAGCTCCAGCCCGCGTGGCGGGAGCTGATCGCTGCACGTGCCAACCGCTTCATGTCGGCATTGGACCTGGGGGGTGACCGTTTGGAACGCATCGGGGAGTACGACCAGAAGCACCGCTACTTCCTGAGCTGCTTGCCCGCCGAGGTGCGCCAGCAAGTGGCCTTTGGCACCGCGTGGCGGCTGATGTTTGGCGAAGACTTCGCCTGAAGCTCAGCGTTCGCCCTTGCGATAGGGCTTCATCAGCGCCTGCGGGTAGCTGGCCTTGCGCGCCACCAGCACCAGCGCCAGGATGGACAGCACATAGGGCAGCATCAGGTACAGCTGGTAGGGCAGTACCGAACCACCGCTTTGCTGCAGGCGCAGCTGGATGGCGTCGAAAAAGGCAAACAGCAGCGCGCCCAGCAGTGCCTTGCCGGGCCGCCACGAGGCAAACACCACCAGCGCCACACAAATCCAGCCACGGCCGTTGACCATGTTGAAGAAAAAGGCATTGAACGCCGACAGCGTGAGGAAGGAACCCGCAACCCCCATCAACGCCGATCCGGCCACGATGGCACCCGTGCGCACTTGAGCCACCGACACACCCTGGCCCTCGGCCGCCTGCGGGTTCTCGCCCACCATGCGCACCGACAGGCCCAGCGGTGTGCGGTACAACACGTAGCCCAGCAGCGGCACCAGCAGCAGGGCCAGCAGCGTGAGCGGTGTTTGCTGCGCCAGCACGGGCAGGCCCAGCCAGTCCATCTCGGCAAACGGGGTGATGGTGGGCGGCGTGCTCACCTTGGGGAAACTCACGCGGTAGCCGTAATAGCTGAGCGAGGTGGCCAGCAGCGTGATGCCCAGGCCCGACACATGCTGTGACAGGGCCAAACCCACGGTGAGCCAGGCATGCAGCAAACCCAACGCGGCGCCAGTACCCGCCGCGACGGCAACCCCGGTCCATAGCGGCGCACCCGCGTACACCGTGAGCCAGCCGGTAAAGGCGCCCGCCACCATGATGCCCTCGATGCCCAGGTTCAAGACCCCGGCCCGCTCGCACAGCAGCACGCCCAGTGTGCCCAGGATCAGCGGCGTGGCAATGCGCAGCACGGCCACCCAGAACGAGAGGTTGGACAAGATGTCCAGTAGCTCCGTCATTTGAACTTCACCTTGTATTGCGTCAGCAGCGTCGCCACCAGCACCGAGATCAGCGAGGTCGCCACGATCACATCGGCAATGTAGGTGGGCACCCCCACGGCGCGGCTCATGCTGTCGGCGCCCACCAGCACCCCCGCCACAAACACACTGGCCGCCACCACGCCCAGCGGGTGCAGGCCGGCCAGCATGGCAATCACGATGCCGCTGTAGCCGTAGCCCGGTGACATGTCCAGCGTCAGGTAGCTGGTGCGTCCTGCCACCTCGATGGCACCCGCCAGCCCGGCCAGCGCGCCCGAGAGCATGGCCACCAGCACCACCGTGCGTGTAACCGGCACCCCGGCAAAGGCCGCCGCGCGCGGGTTGGCGCCCACCGCGCGAATATCAAATCCCAGCACCGTGTACTTGAGCAGCACCCACACCAGCACTGCCAGTGCGCAGGCGCCCAGCAGGCCGTTGTGCAGCCGCGTTTGTGCAATCAGCTTGCCCAGTTCCAGATCCGTCATCAGCGCCACGCTCTGCGGCCAGCCCATGGCGGTGGGGTCTTTCATGGGGCCGTCCAGCATCAGCGACACCAGCAGCAGCACAATGAAATTCAGCAGCAGCGTGGTCACCACCTCGTCCACCCCCAGCCGCGCCTTCATCAGCGCCGGGCCCAGCAAGAGCAGCGCGCCTGCCAGCGCCGCGGCCAGCAGCATCAGCACAAACAGCAGCGCCGGCGGCAGGTCAAACCCGGTGCCGCCATGCAGGCCGCCCACAGCAACGGCCGCCAGCGCACCCACATACAACTGCCCCTCGGCGCCTATGTTGAACAACCGTGCCCTGAAGGCCACCGCTGCGGCCAGCCCGGTCAGCATCAGCGGCACCGCGCGGGTGAGGGTTTCACTCAGCGCAAACACCGAACCAAACCCGCCCTGCAACAGCAGGCCATAGGTCTGCCCCACGGGCGCCCCGGCCCACAGGACCAGCAACGCACTGATCAAGAGCGTGAACAACACCGCGCTAACCGGCGCCAGCACCAGTGCGGCGGGAGAGGCGGTGTTGCGTTTGAGGAGTTGCATGGAGAACTAAGCTTGACGAGCGGCTGCGCAGCCAGCCTTGGGGGCAGCCAACCGAACTTCCTTTTCAATTTCCTGTCGTATCTCCCCGTAGATGCCCCAAATTCGAGTTAATTCACTTTCGATGAACGGAAGAATTGGGCGCTGCGCGTGAACAGGTGTGGCACCACGGTTCTGTAGTGACGGTGGTGGACTGCTCATTTCCACTGTGGAAAATATCAATAAGTCTTCATGCTCTTCTTCAGATACTTCTCTATCAAATGGAATACTGACTGAAGGTTTAACAATGCTGCGATGCTTCGCATGGTTGTTGAGATCGACCAAGTACGCATAGTTCTCGTTGATGGCCAATTCTTTGGCCTTCGTAGAGAAGACGGTGGTACCGGGCAATGCGGAGTTTCTTTCAAACAATTTGTGAACTGCAGATAGCGTGATATTTTTCTTTATCAGTTGCTTTTCTTCTGGAACATCGATAAAAAAGTAAATTGCGAAGGCTACGGTGTCCCCTATGGCATGCAGGTGTTGAATGCAATCAGTGACATGCATTTTGATTTGGTGCATGGATTGACTAAACAAGGCCTCCGTGCCCTCTTCGTTGTCCAACGACTCCAGAAAACCACAAGTTTTGAGCCCTTGTTCAACCGCTGGCTTTGCTGCTTTTCGCAACAGCTTCAAGTGATGATGTGCAAAGAGCAAGCGGTCATAGGCTGAGCTCAAACTACCAAAAATCAGCGTCCCTCGGTCAACGCCGTAGACCTTCTGCAAATTCAGCCGAATTTCGTCTGTGCCTCCAACGGCATGGGGCTTTTCCATATCCGTCATACCTGCTCCGTACCTGCTCCGGCCATGGCCAAGCCAATCGCTTCGCGCGTCCAGTCGTCGGCATTGCGCGCGGCGCTGAGCTGGCCTGCGTGCATCACGGCCACACGGTCGCCCAGGGTCAGCACTTCGTCCAGGTCGTCCGAGATCAGCAGCACGGCCGCGCCTGCATCACGTGCGGCCAGCAGCTGGCTTTGCACGTAGCGCACCGCGCCAATGTCCAGACCCCAGGTGGGCTGGTGCGCCACGATGAGGGTGGGGGTGTGGCTTTGCACCTGGCTGTCTGCGGCATCGGGGTGCAGCAGGGCGCGGCCCAAAATCAGCTTTTGCATATTGCCGCCCGACAGCGCCCGCGCCGCACTGTTGGCGCCACCGCCCCGCACGTCAAACGCGGCGATCACGCGTTGGGCGTAGGCCTTGGCTGCTGCGCGGCGCACCCATCCCCAGGCGGAGAAGGCGGCTGTGCGCAGGCGCTCGGACATGGCGTTTTCCCAAAGCGGCAAATCCCCCACCACCCCCACGGCATGCCGGTCTTCGGGGATGCGGGCGACGCCGCGTTTTACCAGCTCGGCGGGGCTGGCAGGCAGGGGCTGGCCCTGCAGCATTGCCTGGCCCGCTGTGGCCTGGCGTGTGCCGCACAGCAGTTCTGCCAGCGCCACCTGCCCGTTGCCAGACACACCGGCAATCGCCACCAGCTCGCCACGGCGCAGCTGCAGGTTCACGCCATGCAGCTTTTCGCGGCCGCTGCCGGTGCTCACGCCGTCCAGGCTGCAGACCACCTCGCCCACACCGGGGCTGGGCTGCCGCACCGGCGCGTCAATGGCGTGGCCCACCATCCATAGGGCCAGCTCGCTTTGCGTGGTGCCCTGGGCCGGAGCCTCGGCCACCAGCTTGCCGCCGCGCAGCACCGCTACGCGGTGCGACACACGCAGCACCTCGCCCAGTTTGTGGCTGATGAAAATAATCGACAAACCCTGCGCCACCATCTGCGCAAGCACGTCAAACAGGGCTTCGCTTTCCTGCGGCGTCAGCACCGCGGTGGGTTCATCCAGAATCAGAATGCGGGCGCCGCGGTACAGCGCCTTCAAGATTTCCACCCGTTGGCGGGCACCTACCGACAGGCTGCCCACCAGGGCATCCGCATCCACCGCCAGGCCAAAACGCTGTGCCACCTCGCCCAGGCGCTGGCGCGCGGCGCTGCGGCGGGTGAAGGGCTGCCACCAGGGCTCGGAGCCCATCATCACGTTGTCCAGCACGCTCAGGTTGTCGGCCAGTGTGAAGTGCTGGTGCACCATGCCAATGCCGGCTGCCAGCGCAGCCTTGGGGTCACCGGCAGGCAGGGGCTGGCCAAAGGCGGTGATGTGACCGCTGTCGGCCACGTAATGCCCAAACAAAATCGACACCAGCGTGGACTTGCCCGCACCGTTCTCACCCAGCAGCGCCAGCACCTCGCCCGCACCCAGGTGCAGCGAGATGGCGTCGTTGGCCACCAGCGCCCCGAAGCGCTTGGTGATGCCAGAGAGAACGAGAACGGGGTCGCTCACGCAGAACTAACCGAGATGATTTTCCGCCGGGCCGCCCCAAGGGAAATCGCGCCCCCTCGGGGGGGCAGCGCAGTACACGCAGTGACAAGCGTGGGGGCTCACGCTACTTCGAAGACTTGGGCTGGTTGTCATCCACCTTGACGGTGAAGCTGCCATCCACAATGGCTTTCTCTTTTGCCTTCATCTTGGCCACCACCTCGGCAGGCACTTTTTTCTCAAACGTGCCCAGTGGCGCCAGCGACGAGCCCTTGTACTTCATCATCGAGTACGGGCCGTAGTCTTCGGCGGTGAACTTGCCGTCCTTGATCAACTTGATGGCGCGGTCGGCCGAGGGCTCAAAGTGCCACAGGGCAGAGGCCACCACGGTGTCGGGGTACTGGGCCTGGGTGTTGATCACGTTGCCAATGGCCAGCTTGCCTTTTTCCTTGGCCGCGTCGCTCACGCCAAAACGCTCCGCGTACATCACGTCGGCACCCTTGTCGATCATGGCAAAGGCGGCTTCTTTGGCCTTGGGGGGGTCAAACCAGCTGTTGATGAAGCTCACGCTGAATTCGACCTTGGGGTTGACCTCTTTGGCGCCCGCCATGAAGGCGTTCATCAGGCGGTTCACCTCGGGGATGGGGAAGCCACCCACCATGCCAATCTTGTTGCTCTTGGTCATGCCGCCAGCCACCATGCCCGACAGGTAGGCCGGCTCCTGGATGTAGTTGTCGAACACGCTGAAGTTGGGCGCTGCAGGCTTGCCGCTGGAGCCCATCAGGAAGGCGGTCTTGGGGAAGTCCTTGGCCACCTTGCGTGCGGCGGCTTCCACGGCAAAGGCCTCACCCACGATGAGCTGGCTGCCGCCGGTGGCGTATTCGCGCATCACACGCTCGTAGTCGGCATTGCTCACGTTCTCGCTGGCCTTGTATTCGATCTCGCCACGCGCCTCCGCGGCCTTGAGCGCCTGGTGCAGGCGGCCGGCCCATTGCTGCTCGAAGGGCACGGTGTAGATGCCGGCTACTTTGAGTTTGGCCTGGGCCAGTGCCAGACCGGGGGCCAGGGTGGCGAGTGCGGCAGCAAGAGCCAGCGCGCGGCGGCGGGAGGTGAGGTGCATCGACATAATTTCTCCAGGTAAAGAACGCTATGAAATTAGGAGCTGCTCGCGCAAATTCTGCGCAGCTTGGGAGTCAGTTTGACCTGCAAACCCCAAGCATTTTGTATGCCAATCCCTGGGGCTTGTGGCAACAAGGCGGGCAATATGCGCAGACGCGTGGTGCCAGAAAAAACCAAGCCAGCCTGCGATGTGCTCCCCGATGGCCTGGGTTTAACGAGCATAGCCGCGCCAGGGGGCACAAGTCCATAAAATCCTGCCATGACCCAAACCCCCACCATCGCCACGCACAGTGGCACTTTCCACGCCGACGACGTCTTTGGCGTGGGCATCCTGATGGGTGTGTTCCCATCGCACACCCTGATTCGTACCCGCAAGCAAGAGCTGATTGAAGCCGCTGACTACGTGGTCGACGTGGGCGGCACCTGGGACGCGGCCACCGGTCGCTTTGACCACCACCAGCGCGGCTTTGACGGCGCGCGCCCCGCGCACGAGGTCGATGGCGCCACCGTGCCCGGCGTGGGCTACGCCAGCGCGGGCTTGGTGTGGTCCGCCTTTGGCACGGCCTATGTGAAGGCCTGGGCCAGCGTTGCCGGCCACAGCCTGGACGACGCGGCCGTGGCCGAAATCGTGCGTTCCATCGACCACTCGCTGGTGCAGTACCTCGACATCGTGGACACCGGTCAGGGCGATGTGTCGCCCGGCATCTTTGGCCTCTCCAGCCTCATCGCCCAGCTCAACACGCACTGGCTGGAAGAAAAAGGCCTGGACCACACCGCCAAGGCCGCACTGCTGGAAACCCGCTTTCGCGAAGCCATTGCCATCACCCGCAAGTTTCTGGACCACGCCATCAGCAAAAAGGTGGCGCAGCTGCGCGCCATGGACACGGTGCGCAATGCGCCGCGCCTGCTGGGCGGGCGTGTGCTGCACCTGCAAGAGGGCGGCATGCCCTGGACGCATGTGGTGGTGAACGAAATGCCCGAGGTGATGTTTGTCATCTACCCCGACTCTGATGGCAACCAGTACCAGATCAAGACCGTGCCGGTGGAGTCTGGCTCCTTCACGGCCCGCATGGACCTGCCCGATGCCTGGGCTGGCCTGCGCGATGGTGAGTTGGCGGCGGTGAACGGGGTGGCGGACAGCGTGTTCTGCCACCTGAACCTCTTCATCGGCGGCGCGCGCAGCTTTGAAGGCGCCGTGAAGATGGCCGAGCTGGCGCTGGCCGCCCGCACGGCGGTTGCCGCCTGATGGGGGCGGCCCCCCAACCCACGGCGCTGCACCAGGTCCGCGCGGCAGTGCTGGCCAATATGCGGCCGGGGCTGGTGCTGTGGAGCGGGCTGGTCTTGCTGCTGCTGGCCTACCTCTGGAGCCCGGCGGTGCAAAGCGGGCTCACGCAGTGGGGTGCGTTCAAGCAGGCCTGGGGCTACCCCGGCTCTTTCATCACCTACGCGGCCTTCGCAGTGTTGGTGCCCGAGCTGCTGGCCTGGGCCGTGCTGCGACAGCCGGTGCCGCCCACGATCGTGCGCGACATGGTCTTTGCCGCGCTGGTGTTTGGGCTCATTGGCATCTCGGTGGATGTGCTGTATTCGGTGCAGGTGGCCTTGTTTGGCAGCGGCAACGATGCGGCCACCATCGTCAAGAAAATGCTGTTCGACCAGTTTGTCTACTCGCCAGTGTCCAACTTCCTCATGGTGGCCATCTTCCTCTGGAAGGACGAGGGCTTTCGCACCAGCACCCTGCGTTACTTTGCGTCGGGTGACTTTTGGAGCCGGCGTTACCTGCCGGTGATCATTGCCGTGTGGTGCGTGTGGGGCCCCGGCGTGCTGGTTATTTACTTCATGCCCACCGCGCTGCAGTTTCCCGTGGCCAGCCTCATCCTGAGCTTCTGGATTCTTATCTTCAAGTTCATGCGCAAGGCCTAGGCGGAGTATTTGCTCCTAAAACAGGAGCTGCTCGCGCAGTATTTACGGGCGCCAGGGGCTAATTTGGCATGAAAACACGCTGCTGCGCCACAAAGCCGTCAAAAGCTTCCAGCAGCGGCTGCCAGCGGGCGGCATCGCCCTCCAGTTGCGCCAGTGCCGCGCAGGTGGCCTCCAGCGTAGACAGTTGCCCCGGCGCGTGCGCCTTGCGGATGGCGTAGCGGCTCTCCGGCACCTCGTCCAGCGCCAGGCGCGGCAGGCGCTGCAGCGCGGGGCTTTGGTGCAGCATCTTGCGGCTCTTGCGCCAAGTGGCGTCCAGCACCACCAGCCTCACCTTTTGCAAGTCACCCAGTCGCGCAGCGTCCAGTGGCGCGGCTGCCGCGTGGCCCTCGTAATCCGTGGGCGGGTACAGCAACACGGTGGTCTTGTCATCGGGCATCAGCGCCTGCAGCGCCGCATCGTCCAACACCTCGCCCACCACCATCCGGCTGCCGGGCAGGCTCAGGTGCAGCAGGCGTGCGCTGTTTTTGGCGTGGTGCGCTTCCAGCGGGTGCTGCAGGATCAGCACCTCGCAGGCAGTGGCGGTGGGGGTGACGAAGCGGCAGATACAGGTGGCTTGCGGGCGCAGGCAGCCCGCGCAGACGGCGCGCGACATCACGCGCCCATATAGGCCTGCAGCCCTTGCAGCAGGGCATCAAACGTGACCTTGCAGCGCGGCGTGTTGCGCAGGTCTTCGTGCATGGTGAGCCAGGTCTCCAGGCCCAGCGTAAAGCTGTCGGGCAGCAGGTGCATCAGCTGCGGGTCGCGTGCAGCCAGTGCGTTTTGGCAAATGCCAATGCCGCAGCCCGCGCGAATCAGCGCCAGCTGGCCCACATCGCTGTCGGTGCGCAGCGCAAAACTATCGCGCTGCCACTGCGTAAACCCTTTGCGCGCTGCGCGCACAAACGCGGTCTCTTCGTCAAAGCCAATCAGCGCGTGCTGCGCCAGTGCGTCCAGCGACTGGGGTGTGCCACGCCGCTCCAGGTACGTGCGGTGCGCATGAAATCCCAGGTCCACCTGGCCCACACGCCGCGCAATCAGCTGCTCCTGTTTGGGCTGCGTCATGCGCACGGCAATGTCGGCCTCGCGTTGCAGCAGGTCTTGCACGCGGTTGCTCAGCACCAGCTCCACCTTCAGCTCGGGGTAGCTGGTTTGCAGCTGCGCCAAGATGGGCGGCAGCACTTCCACGCCCATCACCTCGCTGGCGGTGATGCGCACCGTGCCCCTGATGCCCGAGCCCTGGCTCTCGGCCGCACGCTTGAGGGCGGCGGCTGAGCTGTACATGGCCTGGGCAAAGGGGTGCAGCGCACGCGCGGCGTCGGTGGGCAGCAAGCCGGTTTGGGAGCGGGTGAACAGCGCCACGCCCAGGGCCTTCTCCAGCGCGTCAATGTGCCGGCCCACGGTGGGCTGGGCTATGCCCATGGCGCGGGCCGCGCCCGAGAGCGAGCCCTCTTCCAGCACGCCCAAATACGAGCGGTACAGCTCCCAGCCAATCTCGGTGTGGTTGTCGGTAGTCATACAGAAATGTATGGCGGCTGGCACATGTTGGTCAATTGCTTAATAGCCACCGCCCTTCCAAACTGCATCCCATCGCAACACGTTTTGAAGGAGTAGTGAGATGAGCAACAGCACAGCATCGGCATACACGGCATTGGTACTGGGCGCCACGGGCGGCATTGGGGGCGAGGTCGCCCGGCAACTGGTGGCCGCAGGCTGGGCCGTGCGCGCCCTGCGCCGCGGCGCTGCGCACGCCACTGGCAAGCAAGGCGGCATCGAATGGGTGCAGGGCGACGCCATGAACCGCGCCGACGTGCTGACCGCCGCACAGGGCTGCGCCGTCATCGTGCACGCCGTCAACCCACCGGGCTACCGCCGCTGGGCCGAGCTGGTGCTGCCCATGGTGGACAACACCATTGCCGCCGCACAGGCCGTTGGCGCCACCATCGTGCTGCCCGGCACGGTCTATAACTTTGGCCCCAGCGCCTTCCCCGTGCTGCGCGAAGACTCCCCCCAAGAGCCGCTCACCCGCAAGGGCGCCATCCGCGTGCAGATGGAGCAGCACCTGCAAGCGGCCAGCCGCCAGGGCTGCAAGGTCATCGTGGTGCGCGCGGGCGACTTCTTTGGCCCCAAGCCCGGCAACAGCTGGTTCTCGCAAGGGCTCATCAAACCGGGCCTGCCCGTCAAAACCATCAGCCTGCCTGGCGCGCCCGGCGTGGGCCACCAGTGGTCCTACCTGCCCGATGTGGCCCGCACTATGGTGGAACTGGTGCAACGCCGCGAAGCACTGGAGCCCTTTGCCGTCTTTCATATGGCCGGCCATTGGGATGCCGATGGCACGCAGATGGCAGCCGCCATCAGCCGTGTGGTCGTCAAGCGCGGAGGTGCCCAGCCCAAAGTCAGCGCCTTCCCCTGGTGGTTGATGGCCCTGATCGCACCGTTGGTGCCCACCATCCGCGAACTCCGCGAGATGCGTTATCTGTGGCGCACACCGCTAACCATGGACAACACCCAACTGCTGGCCACGCTGGGCCACGAGCCACACACGCCGCTGGACGAGGCGGTGGAGGCGGCGCTGGTGGGGATGGGCTGTTTGCCTGCACCAGCGCATGTGTCAATTCCCGCCGCCATGGGGGTGGCGTAGCGCCAGCGGGCAGACAACAATAGGGGCCGCACTACCGCCAGCATTGCAGGGAGACCCCCATGGCAGCACCCGAGAAAGTCAAAGGCCCCGCGTCCTACTTCCCCTCCATCGAAAAAACCTACGGCCAGCCCATGGCCCATTGGTTTGACTTGGTGAAGCAGCAGCAGGGCAAGAAGCACATGGAGATCGTGGCCTGGCTGAAGGCCGAGCACGGCATGGGCCACGGCCACGCCAATGCGGTGGTGGCGTACTGCTTGGCAGCTGCCCAGTGAGCGCGCCCATTGCACCCGCAGAGGCCGCGCGCCTCAAAGCCCTGCCCAAAGCCGAAGTGCACCTGCACCTGGAAGGCTGCTTTGAAGCAGCGCTGATCGCGCAGTGGGCCCAAACCGAAGGCGTGGCTTTGCCCAGGCCGCAAGAAGACCTGTTCAAGTTCTCGGGTCTGGCGGACTTTTTGGGCTTCTTGGACCTGGCCTGCGGTTTGGCCCGCACGCAAGACCGCCTGGTGGAGCTGAGCTACGGCCTCAGCCAGCGCCTGGCCGCCAATGGCACGGGTTATGCCGACGTCATCTTCAACCCCACGCACTGGCACGTATGGCACGGCCGCCTGGGCCCCATGCTCGACGCCATCCACGCGGGCTTTACCGCAGCGGAGCAAGACGGCCTGCCCGGCGTGGGCCTGTGCGTGAGCCTGCTGCGCACCCAGTCGGCTAACGAGGCCATTGAGCTGTTGGACGCATTGACAACGCTGCGCCACCCGCGCGTGGTGGCCCTGTCGGTAGACGGCAACGAAGCCACCGCCGGCCGCACCGGCCCCCGGTTTGCAGAAGCCTTTCGCAAGGCCGGCAGCGCCGGCCTGCGTCGCACTGTGCACGCGGGCGAATCCAGCGGGCCCGAGGGCGTGTGGGACGCCGTAGACCTGCTGGGCGCCGACCGCATAGACCACGGCGTGCGCGCCATCGAAGACCCGGCGCTGGTGCAGATGCTGGCAGACCGGCAGATCCCGCTGGGCGTGTGCCCCACGTCGAATCTGGTGCTGGGGGTGTATCCGTCTATCGAGGCGCATCCCATCGAGCGGCTGCGGTTGGCGGGTGTTCGCGTGTCGCTCAACACCGATGACCCGGCACTGCCGGGTGCGAGCTTGGTGGGGGAGTACGCGCTGTGTCGGCGGGCGTTTGGGTGGACGGATGAAGTGACGCGGGAAGTAGCACGGACTTCGATTGAGGCTAGTTTTGCGAACGGGGATGTGAAGGCGGGGTTGCTTGAGAGATTGAAAGTCTGGTGAGGAGGCTTGGGCTTTCAAAGCCAGATGTTGATGGGTTCGATGCAGGATTCTTGGTTCTCGCAAGCTTCATACGAAAGATGTCTAGCGTGTAATATGACCTCAATGATCCCTATCGGGGGGTTGTCTCATTAACGCGAGGCATTCAAATAATGCGTATACGCACCCTGCAAACTAGTCATGAGTGAGGGGCCATTGTCTACTTACATACCTGCGTCCGTTGATCTGCCTCTCGGGCTTTTGGGCGCGTTCGATTGGGTAAGTAGTGTTGAGGCGAATATGGTTTTGGAAATCCATATTCCAAGTGACTATGAAGAACTCTTGGCTGCTACCGCGCAGCCAGAAGTCATTGCAATACAAAGACTATTGACGCTTGCTAGGCGTGGTGCCCGCTTTAATGCGAAATGGGACAGTGCAATGGCTAAAAAAGTTCTAGCCAGTGCTTCCATTTATCCACTGCTTTCAGTGCTGCTTTCTATTGATTCAGCCGAACACATCTTTCCAGATGCGCGTGTCGTGGATGCGGCTGGTTTGGCCAGTGTCAGAAAATCCATACTGAAGTATCAGTTTTCGCGAGATCTTTTTTCTGACAGCGAAATGGTTGTTTGTAAGGACAGTTCAGAGATTCGTCCAAATGATCTCTATTCGACTAAGAGCTTGCAACTTCGACCACGCGAAGATTTTGAAACATTGGTTGTGGATGCGTTGACTGCACAGTCATTGTCAAGTTTGACGGCAACGAGCTTGTATCGCAGGGCCAGTGCGCTTGGTGTCGTTGCTGCGGAGTTGTTTGAAAACACTGATATGCACGGCAGATTGGATTTATCTGGAAAGCCGATTGGAAGCGATAGTTTTCGTGGGGTGATATTTAAGCGCATTCGCGTTGAATTGCCTGTTACTAGGCCAAGGCCAGAAGAGCCAAGAATGCGCTCTGTAGATTGCTTCGAAATATCAGTTTTTGATTCGGGTGTAGGGTATTTTTCGTCCTACACAAGAGGTAAAGATATCTCTGAAGCATCTCTTGATGAAGAATGGAAGGTTCTTCACAACTGCCTGGAGCGTCACTACTATCCTCAAGTCTCTGATGGTAGGGCGGGGCATCGTGCAATGGGATTATTTGAAGTACTTCGTGCCATCCAATCACTCAAAGCCCGCATTGAAGTTCGAACCGGACGGCTGTTCGCGTACCGCACTTTTTTAGATGGTGAATTGCAAGCACAAATGCGTCCTCGGGATGATTTTGCTCATATCGCTTGGCCCAAACCGCGTCTGCTTGATGTAGAAAGAAAACATCTAGCAATACCCTCCAAGCACGAGCCTCTTGTCGGTGCTTCCGTTCGAATAGTTGTTCCTCTCAATTAAAGATGAAAGCATTGACATTGGTGACGAGGTATAGGGAGGGCTTGTTTGAGGGCGACGCATGCCTACTCGTCTACGATGTCCCGCTCATAAATGGGGCGACGATTGGAGATGATGTTCGAGACGTTTTAGACCGACGGCCGAACACTTCCAGAATTTTTTGTGTGGCTCCATTTCTGCCGCACGATGACGTCGTTGCAGGGGTCATTGCAGGCAGTGCTTTGCAGCGTGCTGGAGCCACTCATCGCAACACAGTTGTTGAGGTTGCTGTTCTTCGATTGTCAGAAGCAGCAGGAAAGCTCGAAGTCGAAAGTCAGTCATTGGTCTTAGATAAAGACGCTGCGGATGTAGTGCGTGGTGATTGGACGCGTCTTTCAGATGAGCTGCGGCATGGTTGGCTTTTTTGTCTTTTTGACATGTACGGTGGTCTTGTTAATGCACCGATGGGCGTGCATTTTTCCAAGGCGTCTGGCAAGCATGCGGATAAGTTTTTAAGAGCCAGTAGCGTATTGCTGTCCACTGAAGTATGCGGAGCTTTGGCTTTCTTTACGCTAGCTATCGCACAATTCAAAGAACCAAGACGAATTTTTGTTGATACTGCGCCGCTAATTTCAGTAGCACTCGCGATGCAACGGATTGCCGCAAATCAACATCTTTGGAGCGAATCGCCCCCTGTCAAGTCGTTTAGTTCGTATGGAGGCGTCGGCGCACTCCCACGGCTCGGCGCTAGTGACCTGGTTCTAGTTTCGGCATCGACCTCCGGTGGTTTGGCAGATGTCTTGGTTCAACAAGGTGTTGTTGAAGAGATGCTGGTGACACTGTTCTTCTTGATGTCATCCTCAAAGGTAAAAACAAAAGGGCGCGTTGCCTGCGACCTCACATACATTCCTGAACGCACATTTGGATATCCAGCAATTGATAGTTTTTCTTCGGAATCTTGCGCTTTATGCAAGAGAGGGTTTGTGATTGCCGAGCTTGAGGGTGATCAGTTCCTTATTGAGCGTCGTGCCGTGAAGCGACTCCGGATTGGTGCTGCATCGCAACTAGGGGCCACACGCACTACGCTGGACAACCTCGTAAAAAAGGGAGTCATTGAAGTTCGACTTCACAAGAAGGACTCACGGCGCACAGATATCGATATTGATGTCCGACACATGCTGTCCCCCAATGGGCATCTACATGAACCACTTCGACGGCTACTTGCGATGTTCACTCCCATGCCGGTGGCTTTTGTAGTGGCAACAGGTCTGGATGTAAGTAAAGCGCGTGAAATTTGTGCGAGTGCTGGTTTGGGCGACTATGTTGCAAACGCTCAAGTTATTGATGCCGGACAAGTAGAGAACTTGTCGCCCATAGTAGGGGCACATGCCTTAGTCATGGTTGGCTATCTTTGCGACCATGCTCTGTTGCGTGGCGTGAATGCTCAGTTGCGTTCCAAGGTGATTGGTGGTTCGGTAGCCTATCTTTCGGGTCTAACGATTGCTGACTCACCACGCAATCATGAAGATTTGCGTATTTTTCTGCAGTATGGCGAGCATGGACCGGAGACATTTGTTTTCCGTTCTGCAGCTGAACTAATGCTTCCGTGGACCGGGGATCGCGTTTCACCCTGGGTGCAGGAGCTGCAACTGTTGCGTGAACTGGATGTGGAAAATCCGCTGCCAGAAGATTGGAAATCTAGGATTACTTGGTTGTCGGATACTGCATTGGCAAAAGATAAGCTTTTTTTAGCCGGCAACCACGGGGAGCTTTTTATATCGCCTGACTTTGTTTTGCTCGATACCAAGGAAGAGCGAGAGAAGATTAGCCAAGCTGACGTCTATGCCGCTACATCCAATGCGCTTGCTGCGGAGCGTTGTGACAAGCAAGCGTTGGGTACAAAGGTAACAAGAGCACAACCAACGCCGATATGGGGGCAATCAATCTATGTGCAATCAGTACTTTGTCCCTCGAACTTTCGGGACTTCAATGATGCGGTGTTAAGGGCGGCGCTATTAAGAGCCGCAAATGAGCAGGAGCTCAACTACGCAGTTGATGAGGTTTGTAGCGAGGAAATGTACGAAGTGATTCGTGCGGACATCCTAGCGTGGTCTCAAAGTGGTGGGGATTCTTTGCCAGAATTCCTAATGTCAATGGCTTGTGGGCGCCTTCGTCTGCAAGGTACTCATATTGAGCGTCTGAAGTCGCTGAAGGAAAGCGGCGCGCTACCTGAATATCTCGTGCGGTTAATGAACCGTATCCCGCAGTTTTAAGGTGAAGCGGCTTGTTCAAATGGACTTTGTAGTCGCTCCTAGCTAGGCTGTTCACGATGGACTAGACCATCGATACCTCTCTATACCAAACGCTGTGACCAGAATGCCGGTCATTGCGCGGTGCCTCAAGCTACCCGGAACTCTCCCACCGTCTTCGCCAGCGCCTCCTGACTCAGCAACTGCGCGGCGGCCAAAACTGCTTCCATCAGCTGGGTTCCCTCGCTAACCTTGACCACTTAGTCTTCGATGAGTTCCTTGGTCTCCTTGGCGGCGGCCCTGCTCGCCGCCCCTGCAGCGGCTCCGCCTCAGGTGCCAGCCCGCTCCAGCATCGCATGCAACAACACATTGCACCCCGCGGTGATGTGCTCCGGCTTCGCGTCCTCAATCTCGTTGTGGCTGATGCCGTCCTTGCAGGGGATGAAGATCATGCCGGCGGGGGCCAGCTTGGCCATGTAAACGGCGTCATGCCCCGCGCCTGAGACGGCGGGCATGTTGGAGTAGCCCAGCTTCTTGGCGGCGCGGCCCACGGCGTCCACGCAGTTCTCGTGGAACTGGATGGCGTTGTAGCTGGACACCATTTCGATCTTCACGTCCACGCCGTGCTCCTGGCCCACCTTGGCGGCAAAGGCTTTCACCTCGTCGGCCATCTGGTCCACCAGTGCGTCGGTGGCGTTGCGCAGGTCGATGCTGAACTTCACGCGGCCGGGGATCACGTTGCGGCTGTTGGGGAACACTTGCACCATGCCCACGGTGCCGCGGCCATGCGGCGGGTGGCGGTGTGCTGCGGCCACCACGTCTTGCATGATGCGGGTGGCGGCCAGCATCGCGTCCTTGCGCAGCGCCATGGGCGTGGGGCCGGCGTGGGCTTCCATGCCTGTCACTGTGCAGTCAAACCAGCGGATGCCCAGCACGCCACTGACTACGCCAATGGTCACATCGTTGTCTTCCAGCACCGGGCCCTGTTCGATGTGCGTCTCAAAGTACGCACCAATCGGGTGATCGCCAGGTTCTTGCGTGCCGATGTAGCCGATGCGTTCGAGCTCGCCCTTGACGCTCTTGCCTTCGGTATCCGTTGCCGCATACGCATGCTCCAGCGTGAAGGCCTTGGCGAACACGCCCGAGCCCATCATCACGGGCACAAAACGCGAGCCTTCTTCGTTGGTCCAGAAGGCCACTTCGATGGGGGCTTCGGTCTCGATCCCCAAGTCATTCAACGTGCGCACCACTTCAATGCCGGCCAGCACGCCGTAGTTGCCGTCGAACTTGCCGCCGGTGGGTTGGGTGTCGATGTGGCTGCCGGTCATGATGGGCGGCAGGCTGTTGTTGCGGCCGGCGCGGCGCATGAAGCCGTTGCCGATCTTGTCGATGGTGATGGTCATGCCCGCGTCCTTGGCCCAGCCCAGCACCAGGTCGCGGCCCTGCTTGTCCAGGTCGGTCAGTGTCAAGCGGCACACACCACCCTTGGGCGTGGCGCCAATCTGCGCCAGCTCCATGAGCGAAGCCCAGAGGCGATCACCGTTGATGCGGACCTTGTCAATGTCGATAGCGGTTGCGGTAGTCATGCTGAATTCCTTCCAAAACAAATAGCGCTACATGTCGCGGGTATGCGGAGTGTCGGGCGGCGATTTCTGCGCGTTTGGCAGTATGAGCCGCCCGGCATTCCGCATACCCGCAGGTACAAATGGTCAGCGTTTGACGGCCGTGGGAGCCAGCGTGTCGGCACGCAGCTTGTTGGCGGCAAAGTTGTCGCTGAAGGCGGGGCGCTTGATGTAGCGGCCCTTGCCTTGCACGGCGCGCAGGTCGCCCTGCACATAGACCAGCTCGCCCTGGCTCACGGTGTGGCTGGGGATGCCTTTGACGGTGCGGCCTTCAAAGATGTTGAAGTCACCCTTGCTGAACTGGGTTTTGACCGAAATCGTCTTGGTACCTGCGGGATCCCACACCACCAGGTCGGCATCGGCGCCCACGGACACGCTGCCTTTTTGTGGGTAGATGTTGAACAGCTTGGCGGTGTTGGCCGATGTGACCGCCACAAACTCGCTAGGCGTCAGACGGCCGGTGTTCACACCTTCGTCCCAGATGACGGCCAGGCGCTCTTCCACGCCGCCACAGCCGTTGGGGATCTTGCTGAAGTCGTCTTTGCCCGCGGCCTTTTGCGCGGCGCAGAAGGTGCAGTGGTCGGTGGCGGTGGTGTGCAGGTTGCCGCTTTGCAGGCCGCGCCACAAAAATTCGCTGTTGCCCTTGGGGCGGAAGGGCGGGCTCATCACGTGGGCCGCGGCGGTGGCAAAGTCGGGGTGGCGGTAGACGCTGTCGTCCAGCACCAGGTGGCCGGCCAGCACTTCACCATACACGCGCTGGCCGCGCGCGCGCGCGCGGGCAATGGCTTCAGCCGCTTCCACGCAGCTCACGTGCACCACGTAGATGGGCACGTTCAGCACATCGGCAATGGCGATGGCGCGGTTGGCGGCTTCGGCCTCCACCATGGGTGGGCGAGACAGCGGGTGGCCTTCGGGCCCTTTGATGCCCATCTCGGCCACGGTTTTTTGCAGCAGGTAGACCAGCTCGCCGTTCTCGGCGTGCACGGTGGGCATGGCGCCCAGTTCCAGCGAACGCTTGAAGCTGTTCACCAGCGTTTCGTCGTCGCACATGATGGCGTTTTTGTAGGCCATGAAGTGCTTGAAGCTGTTCACGCCTTCTTGCTGCACCAGCGTGCCCATGTCGCGCTTCACGGTTTCGTCCCACCACGTAATGGCCACGTGGAAGGAGTAATCCGACGCCGACTTCTCGGCCCAGCCGCGCCACTTTTTGTAGGCGTCGAGGATGTTCTCTTTGGGGTCGGGGATGACGAAGTCGATGATGGTGGTGTTGCCACCGGCCAAGCCGGCTGCGGTGCCGGTATAGAAGTCGTCCATGGTGACCGTGCCCATGAACGGCAGCTGCATGTGGGTGTGCGGGTCAATGCCGCCAGGCATGACGTACTGGCCGCCCGCGTCCACCGTGGTGGCGCCCGGGGGGGCTGTGAGGTTCTCGCCCACGGCCACAATCTTGCCGTCCTGGGTAATCACGTCGGCCTTGAAAGCGCGGTCGGCGTTGACCACGGTACCGCCACGGATAAACAGAGTGCTCATATTTGCTCCTAAATTAATAGCTGTTCGCGCAATGAAACAGGGGGCTAGAGGCCATTTTGATGCCTAAATGCCGCCCTATCAAGTCCGTTCAGGCAGTGGCCCGCATGGGGTTGTTGGGGTGGGTGGTCCAGTCGGCGTGCACCGGGCTCACAGGTTTGCCGGTGCGTTGGTCCACTTCGCCCACGGGCACATCACGCATGGTGATGGTGTTGGGCACGGGGCACACGGTTACGCACAGGTTGCAGCCCACGCATTCGTCTTCCTTCACCTCAAAGTGGCGCTTGCCGTCTTTCATGAAGGTGATGGCCTGGTGGCTGGTGTCTTCGCAGGCAATGTGGCAGCGGCCGCACTGGATGCAGCTGTCCTGGTTGATGACGGCCTTGCTCACATGGTTGAGGTTCAGGTAGCGCCAGTCGCTCACGGTAGGCACGGCCTTGCCCACGATCTGGTCCACGCTGGTGAAGCCCATTTCGTCCATGTAGGTGGACAAACCGCTTTCCATTTCCTGCACGATCTTGAAGCCATAGACCATGGCGGCGGTGCACACCTGCACCGTGCCCGAGCCCAGCGCGATGAAGTCCAGCGCGTCGCGCCAGTTGCCGATGCCGCCGATGCCGCTGATGGGCAGGCCGGCAGTTTCCGGGTCACGGGCAATCTCGGCCACCATGTTCAGGGCAATGGGTTTGACGGCTGGGCCGCAGTAGCCACCGTGGCTGCCCTTGCCGCCGGTGCTGGGCGACATGGTCAGTGTGTACGGGTCCACACCCATGATGGAGTTGATGGTGTTGATCAGGCTCACCGCATCGGCACCGCCGCGCTTGGCGGCTTGGGCGGGCTTGCGGATGTCGGTGATGTTGGGCGTGAGTTTCACGATCACGGGCAGCTTGCTGTACTGCTTGCACCACTCGGTCACCATCTGGATGTACTCGGGCACCTGGCCCACGGCGGCGCCCATGCCGCGCTCGCTCATGCCGTGGGGGCAGCCAAAGTTCAGCTCGATGCCGTCCGCACCGGTGTCTTCCACGCGCGGCAGGATGGCCTTCCAGCTCTTCTCTTCGCACGGCACCATCAGCGAAACGATCATGGCGCGGTCTTGCCAGTTGCGCTTGACCTCGGTGATCTCTTTCAGGTTGAGTTCCAGGTCGCGGTCGGTGATCAGCTCGATGTTGTTGAAGCCCATGAGGCGGCGATCTGGCGAGAGCAGCGCGCCGTAGCGCGGGCCGTTGACGTTGACCACGGGGGGGCCGGCTTCGCCCAGCGTTTTCCAGACCACGCCGCCCCAGCCGGCTTCAAACGCGCGGTTGACGTTGTAGGCCTTGTCGGTGGGCGGTGCAGAGGCGAGCCAGAAGGGGTTGGGGCTTTTGATGCCGACGAAATTGGTTGCGAGATTGGCCATGGTGTGACTCCGGTGTTCTTGAGGTTGTGAGGTCGTGATGTCTCGTGACGGAGGGGCCGATCAGGCCTTGAGGTACGCGTGGATGGCTTTGGCAGCCAGCTTGCCGTGTTCCACGGCCTCCACGGTCAGGTCCAGCCCACCAGCACGGCAGTCGCCGCCCGCCCACACGCCCTTGAGGTTGGTGGTTCCCTCGGCATCGGTGGCAATCTTTCCGCCCGAGAGCGTCAGGCCTGCCTCGGCCAACACGGGGTTGCCCAGCTTCTGGCCAATGGCCTTGAGCACGGTGTCGGCCGCCAGGGTGGTGGTTTCACCAGTGGGGGTGAGCTTGCCGTCCACCATCGCCTGGTGTGCAAAGGTGATGCCACTTACATGGCCGCTGTGGCCCAGCACTTCCACGGGCGCCAGCCAGTGGTGGATGGTCACGCCGTTGGTTTGCGCCCATTCCTGCTCGGCGGTCGATGCCGACAGGCTCTCGGGGCCGCGGCGGTAGACCATGTGCACTTCTTCGGCGCCCAGCAGCTTGCTTTGCACGGCGGCGTCCACGGCCGTCATGCCGCCACCAATCACCACCACACGGCGGCCCACGGGCAGGGTGGACAGGTCTTCGGTCTGGCGCAGGGTGGCAATAAATTCCACCGCGTCTTGCACGCCTTGCAGGGTTTCGCCCACCACACCCAGTTGCTGGGTGGTGGCCAGGCCCATGCCCAAGAAGACGGCGGCGTAGTCTTTGCGTAGCGTCTCCAGCTGGGCCACGGTCTCCAGCTTCCAGTTGTGCTGGATGGTGATGCCGCCAATGTCCAGCAGCCATTGCACTTCGCGCTGGGCAAAGTCGCCGGGGGTTTTGTAGCTGGCCAGGCCGTATTCGTTCAGGCCGCCAGCCTTGGGTTTGGCGTCAAACACCACCACATCGTGGCCTTCGCGGGCCAGCGTGTAGGCACAGGCCAAACCGGCGGGGCCAGCGCCCACCACGGCTACTTTTTTGCCGGTGGCGGGGGCGCGGGTAAAGATTTGCGGCTTGTCGCTTTCCATCAGGGCGTCCACCGCGTGGCGCTGCAGGCGGCCAATGGCGACCGGGCGGTCTTCCTGGGTGTTGCGCACGCAGACGGCTTCGCACAGGTTTTCGGTGGGGCAGACACGGGCGCACATGCCGCCTAGCGGGTTGCTCTCCAGAATGGCTTTGGCTGAGCCGCGCAGGTTGCCATCGGCAATGCGCTTGATGAAGGACGGCACATCAATGCTGGTGGGGCAGGCCGTGGCGCAGGGCGCGTCATAACAGTAGAGGCAGCGTTCCGCCTCCAGCAGGGCTTGCGATTCGGTGAAGCGCGGGGTGGCGTCGGCAAACCGTTTGGCGTATTCCTCGCTGGCGAGGCGGCCTGCACGAACGTCGGCGGGAGAGGATGAGGGGGTAGACACGCTGGCAACTCCTTTAAAAACTGACCGTTTGGTCAAGTCATGAGTTGCATGCTAGCAATCCACGTGCCACGCTGTAACTAGGGGTTTGCCCGCAAGCCCTGGCACCTGGACTTGCGGGTCTCAGGCGGTTCAGCCCAGAAAGTCAACCACGGCGTGCGCCACCAGCGCATCACGCAGCAGGCGGGTGTGGCCCAGGCCCTCGGTGGCCAGCAGCCGGGCACCCGGAATGGTGTCGGCAAACGCGGTGCCGTCGGCAAAGGGGTTGATGCGGTCGCCCCGGTCATGCACCACCAGCGTGGGTTGGGTGATGCGCGGGCCGCTGGCGTGGGGTTCAAACTGGGCCATGACGATGCCCTCGCGCGCCTCAATGCGGCGCTGCAGGGCGGCCCGCATGGGCTCGTGCAGGCCAAACACCTGGGCAAACAGGCGCGTGTATTCGCGTGGTGAGGCAGGCGGCGCCAACAGCACCAGACGCTGTGTGGGCAGGCCTCGGGCCGCTGCAAAAGCCAGGCCGTTGGCCGCCAGCGAATGGGCCACCACGCCCTGCACGGTGTGGCCTTGCTGGGTCAGCCGGGCCAGTGTGTATTCAATGGCGCGGGCAAATTGCGGCAGGTTGCTGACCCGGCCCGCGTTCTTGCCGTGGGCGGGCAAATCCAGCAGCACCGGGCGCAGGCCCCGGACGATCAGCGCCTGGGCCAGCGGCAGCATCTGGCCCGCGTGGCCGCCCCAGCCATGCACCAACAGCACGCAGGCGCCCTCGGCTGGTGCGCTCTTCTCCGGTGCGGCCGGGTGGCGTAACGGGTGGTGGAGGGTCAGACTGGCATCCTCAAACGCCCACCGCTCCTGGGTCCAGTGGCTGGGCCAGGGGCGATCGCGGCGCAGCCAGCGCGGGGGCAGTGGCGTGCCAAACAGGCGGTAGGCCAGGCGCAAGCCCAGTGCTGGCCAGAGTCGCTGGGTGGCGCCCAGCGTCAGGCGCAACACGCGGGTGGCGGGGTTGCTGGCATAAAAGTCAGAGGTGGCTTGCAGGGCGGTCGTGGTCATGGTGGGCTCCATTCGGTGTCAGTAGTGAATCCAGTCCGCATTGCTGCGGGGCAATCCGTCCCATAGCCGACACAGGCGCAGGCCCAGATACAGCACAGCAGCCGGAACCGCAATCAACAGGGCAAAGATCAGCATGGCGTTTCCTTTCTTCGCACAGTCGTGCGAAATTTACTCGAGCCTATAAAACAGGAGGACATGGCGAAACCTTCAGGTGCGGTAGCTGACCAGCATGCGCTGCCAGGTGGCCTGAGCGTGCTGGGCGGCGTGGGCGTCACGCAGAAAGCGCGCATCGTGCAGCAGGGCCATGGCCATGCCGTTGAGCTCGGCCACCAGTTGGCCGGGGTCGGTGTCGGGGCGCAGGTGGCCGGCGTCCATGGCCTGCAGCACCGTGCGGCGCAGTGCGGCGCGCCAGCGGGTCACTTCCTGGAACAGCAGGTCGCGCAGCTCACCTTCGCGGTCGTCCAGCTCAAAGGCGCCTGCCGTATACAGGCAGCCGGTGTGCACTTCCACATCGCGCATGCGCACAATCCAGCGCTGCACGATACCGTCCAGCCGCGGCAGGCCCTTGGGGGCTTGCATGGCGGGCACAAACACATCGGCCAAAAAGCGGCGGCCGTATTCTTCGATCACGGCCTTTTGCAGCGCCTCACGCGAACCCACGCGGGAGAACACGCCGCTCTTGGACAGGCCGGCACGGTCCGCCACCACTTGCAGATTGATGGCCTCCAGGCCTTCGTCGGCAGCCAGGTGCAGCGCCGCATCCACGATGGCAGCACGGGTCAGTTCACTTTTATGGGTTTTGGCATCCATGGCGCAAATTTAGCACAACCGTGCGAAATTGCAAATCGCCCGTTGGAAAATGCCCTGACTAGTCCTGGCTCGCCTGTTGCAGCCAGGTACTGAAGTTCTGCACGACGGGCTTGTCGTCGGCACCTTCAGGCAGTACCAGGTAGTAGTGGCGTGCGCCCGCCAGCGGTGCTGGGTGGGCCAGCACCAGTTCGCCCCGTGCCAGTTCCGCCTCGATCAGCAGGCGCGGTACCAGCGCCACACCCATGCCCTGGGTGGCGGCGGCCGTGGTCATGGAGAACTGCTCGTAACGTGGGCCCGACAGGGCCAGCGGTGCCTCCACCCCTTGCGCGGCAAACCAGGCCTGCCAGCTGTCCGGCCGGGTGCTTTGCTGCAGCAGCGGCAGGTCGGCCAGTGCGCGGGCGCTCAGGCCCTCGCGGCCGGGCAGCAGCGTGGGGCTGCAAACGGCGACCACTTCCTCGGCCATCAGCGGCACGGCGTGGGTGCCGGCCCAGTGCTGCACCTGGGCTTCGGTGCCGGCAAAGATGGCGGCGTCAAACGGCGTGTCGGCAAACAGGAAGGGGCGGGTGCGGGTCTCGATGTGCACGGTGGTGTCCGGGTGCCGGGCGTTGAAGGCCTGCAGGCGCGGGATGAGCCAGCGTGTGGCAAAGGTGGGCACGCTGGCCAATTGCACCGTGCCGCCGCGTCCCTGGGTGGACATCAGGTCCAGCGTGTCCTGCTCCAGTCCGCGCAGGCGCAGTGCCACCTGTTGGGCGTAGCGTGCGCCGGCGGTGGTGAGCGCCACGCCATGGCGGGTGCGGCGAAACAGCGGAGTGCCCACCAGGTCTTCGAGTGCGGTGATCTGGCGGGAGACGGCGCTTTGGGTGAGCGCCAGCTCGTGTGCAGCGCGGGTGAAACTTTCGTGGCGGGCTGCGGCGTCGAAACACAGCAGGGCCTGGGTGGCGGGGATTTTGCGGCGCATGGGAATGTCAGGGGGTGTGGGGTGGCACAGCGGCCATGTCTCGCACGTGGTGGTTAGCTGCGCGGGCGGCGTTCAGGCGCGCGTCGTCCAGGGTGGCCATCAGCAGCGTGGCCCGTCGGTCCGCCTGCGCCAAGGTCTGGCCATCAGGGGCGGCCAGCAGGCTCAGGCCGCCGTAGTGCACATCGCCCTCGGCGCCCACGTAATTGGCGTAGGCCACATACAGTTGGTTCTCGTAGGCACGTACAGGCACCAGAGCCTGGGCCACAAAGTCGTACGCCGGCATATTGGCCGTGGGCACCACGATCAGGTCGGCCCCGGCCAGCGCCAAGCGGCGCGTCGCCTCGGGAAACTCCACGTCGTAACAAATCAGCAGGCCAATGGTCCAGCCCTGCAGTGTAAAGGTGGCGGCACTGGGGGCGCTCGCTGCAAACTGCTGACGGTCCAGGTCACCAAACAGATAGGTCTTGCGGTAGTTCAGGCAGCGCTGGCCTTGCGCGCTGATCCACTGTGCGGCGTTGAACACCGTGCCGCTGGCATCCCGCTCCGGGTAGCCGTAGACAACTGCCACGCCATGGCGCTGCGCGATGGCGACCACAGCCTGGGCCCAGGCGCCGTCGGCGGGTTGGGCCAGTTGTTGCACGGCTGCCGCACCAATGGCGTAGCCGCTGACAAACATCTCCGGGCACACCAGCACCTGTGCGCCGGCTGCCGCGGCCTGCTGCGCGGCTTGTTCTAGCCGTTGCAGGTTGCCCGCCACATCCAGCGGTGCGGGCGCGCATTGCAGCAGGGCCAGGGTCAAGGGGCTGCGCATGGGGTTCAGTCGGGCAGGGCCATGGGGCCTAGCGTGGCAAACACATCGCCGGGGCCGGGGTTACTGGCAGGGGTGTGGCCACCCAGGTGGTGGACGATGCCCCACACGGCGTTGAGCGAGGTCTGCACTGCACCCTCTGCCCAGGCGGGTGTCCACGACACGTCGTCGCCCGCAATGAACAGGCCTTTGTGTTCGGCGGGAAACGTGTCCTGCATAAAGTGCGCATACATGCGCTGGTTGTAGCGGTAGTGGCCGGGCAGGGCACCCTTGAAGGCGCCCAGAAAGTAGGGGTCGGCCTCCCACGACACACAAATGGGGTCGCCAATGATGTGGCTCGCAATGTCCACCTTGGGATAGATCTTCTTGAGCGCCTGTAAGGCAAGCTTCACGCGCTTTTCGGGCGACTGCGGCAGCATCTTGAGTGCATCACCCATCCAGGCATAGGACAGGCAGATCACCGCCGGCTGGTCCGGCCCGTTGTCAAACAGGTAGGTGCCGCGCGTCAGTCGGTCGGTCAGCGTCATGCTCATCACATCGCGGCCAGTCTCGGGGTCTTTGTCTTTCCAGAACGGGCGGTCCACCATCACAAAGGTTTTGCTGGACTGCATGTAGCGCGTGCGGTCCAGCGCCATCCACATTTTTTGCGAGAACAGCGATTCTTCGACCGCAATTTGTGTGGTCAGCAGCCAGCTCTGGCAGGTGGTCAGCACCGCGCTGTAGGGGCGCGTGTCGCCCCAGCAGTCGGTCACGGCCAGGCGTCCATCAGCGGCGCGCGCGATGGACGCTACACCGGCGCGTGTGGCGCCAGCGTGCAGGCTTTGCAGCGTGGTGCCCTGGGGCCAATGCACGGGCTGCACAGGTGCGTGGCGCCACAGCCCGTGTGGCACCTGGTCGGCCCCGCCGACAATGAGGCGCTGTTCGTCATCGCAGTTCGTCAACACCACCCGCAGGATTTCGAGCATGGAGTTGGGAAAGTCCGAGTCCCAGCCCCCGGTGCCAAAGCCCACCTGGCCAAAGATCTCGCGGTGGCGGAACGACAACCGGGAAAACGCCTGGGAGCTGGCAATGAAGTCATAAAACGTACGGTCGTCCCACAGCGGCACCAGCGTGTTCCACAGGCGTTTGAGCGTGGGCACATCGCGTGTGCGGATGGCGTCCTGCATGTCGGTAAAGCGCGCATCGTCTTCCAGCGCCTGGGCCCAGGCCTCGGCCACCTCGCGGAACACGGCGGGCAGGTCGGCCAGCGACTGCGCGTAGTGCGTCTCGCCCTCCAGATCAATCACCGTGCTGCCCGAGGCGGGCGTCAGCGGGTTGGGGAAAGGGCGCGTTTGCAGGCCCAGTTGATTCACGTAGTGGTAAAACGCCGTGCCCGACACGGGGAAGCGCATGCCGCCCAGCTCGGCCACGGTGGCTTGGGTGCCTTCAAACACTTGCGAGCGCAGGCGGCCGCCCATTTTGGAGGCCTCGTAAAGGACGGGCTTGAGGCCCAGTTTCATGAGCTCATAGGCCGCCACCATGCCCGCCATGCCAGCGCCCACAATGGCCACCTCTTCGCCCAGGCGATGGGCGGGCAAGGTGCCCAGGCCTGCAGGGTGGGCAATCCAGTCGTCAAACGCGAAGGGAAAGTCGGGCCCGAAAATGGTCACCGGCGGACGCACGGCGGACGCGGTGGTGGATGTGGTGTTGCCCATGGCAAGAAGCCCCCAAACAAAAACACACTATGGCATAGGCATGCGTGAATCGCAAGATTAACCAGATGCATGCCAACGACTGTTGTGCATGTTACGGATTAAAAATGTGTAAAACGCATATATGGGTGCAAAAACCTTGATTGTGCGAACCCGGCCTGCGGGCTACCATAGCGTCCCCGATCACCGCCTGGAGCCCCCGCATGCCGCACGCCGCCTTCAACTGGCAAGACCCTTTTCTGCTGGACAGCCAGCTCAGCGACGACGAACGCATGGTGCGGGACGCTGCGGCGGCCTACTGCCAGGACAAACTGCTGCCGCGCGTGACCCAGGCCTTCCGCGACGGCAGCACGGATCCCGCGATCTTTCGCGAGATGGGCGCCTTGGGTTTGCTGGGCCCGACGATTCCCGAGCAGTACGGTGGCCCGGGCCTGAACTACGTGGCCTACGGCCTGATTGCGCGCGAAGTGGAGCGCGTAGACAGCGGCTACCGCAGCATGATGAGTGTGCAGAGCAGCTTGGTGATGGTGCCGATCTTTGAGTTTGGTACCGAGGCACAAAAACAAAAGTACCTGCCCAAGCTGGCTACCGGTGAATTCATTGGCTGTTTTGGCCTGACCGAACCGGATCATGGCTCCGACCCCGGCAGCATGGCCACACGCGCCCACAAAGTGGCGGGTGGCTACAAACTCAGCGGCAGCAAGATGTGGATCAGCAACAGCCCCATCGCCGATGTGTTTGTGGTCTGGGCCAAGGAAGTGAGCGAAGGTGGCAAGGTCGGCCCCATCCGCGGCTTTGTGCTGGAGAAGGGCATGCTTGGCCTCTCTGCCCCTGCCATCCACGGCAAGGTGGGCCTGCGCGCCAGCATCACCGGTGAGATCGTCATGGACGGCGTGTTCTGCCCCGAAGACAATGCCTTCCCCGAAGTACAAGGCCTCAAAGGCCCGTTTACCTGTTTGAACAGCGCGCGTTACGGCATCGCCTGGGGGGCGTTGGGCGCGGCCGAGGACTGCTGGCTGCGCGCGCGCCAGTACACGTTGGACCGCAAACAGTTTGGTCGCCCGCTGGCCGCCAACCAGCTCATCCAGAAAAAGCTGGCCGACATGCAAACCGAAATTGCACTGGGCCTGCAGGGCTGTCTGCGCCTGGGGCGCATGAAAGACGAAGGCACGGCGTCGGTGGAGATCACCTCCATCCTCAAGCGCAACAGCTGCGGCAAGGCGCTGGACATTGCCCGCCTGGCGCGCGACATGATGGGCGGCAACGGCATCAGCGACGAGTTTGGCGTGGCCCGCCATTTGGTGAACCTGGAGGTGGTGAACACCTACGAGGGCACGCACGACATCCACGCGCTGATTTTGGGCCGGGCGCAAACCGGTATTGCTGCCTTTGCCAACTGAGGCGGGCCTGCCTTGGCGCAGGCGCTTCGCATAAACTCGGTGGGGTATATGCCCTCCCCTTCCGATCTCCCCCTCGTCGCGTCCGAGCCAGTCACCCTGATCGATGTGGCCCGTGCGGCAGGGGTGTCAGCCAGTACGGTATCGCGCATCCTGAACGGCACCGCCAAGGTGGCGCCTGAAAAGCGCGAGGCGGTGGAAGCGGCCATCCGTCGCCTCAACTTCAAACCCAATTTGTTTGCGCGCAGCCTGAAAACCGGCATCACCATGACGGTGGGTGTGCTCACGCAGGCCATCGAGAGCCAGTTTTACTCGCGCGCGCTCAAGGGCATCGAGATGGGGCTGACCGAGAGCGGTCATTCGTCCATCATCGTGAGTGGCCACTGGAACGCCGAGGCCGATGCAGCCAGCCTGAAGCTTCTGACTTCGCGCCGCGTGGACGGCGTGATCATCTTGACCGGCAACATTGCCGACAGCGAGGTGCTGGCCGTGGCGCAGCAGCAGCCGGTGGTGATCACCGAGCGCAAGCTGGAGGGGCCGAATGTGCGCTCCATCGATCTGGACCAAAAATACGGGGGCTACCTGGCCACCAAGCACCTGCTGGCGCTGGGCCACACCCGCATTGCGCACCTGGCAGGGGTGGACAACCGGCCCGATGCGCACCAGCGCTACCTGGGCTACCTGCAGGCGCACGAGGAGGCGGGTGTGACGCCCAACCCGCGCTGCGTGGTGCGCGGCAACTTCACCGACAAGGGGGGCTACCTGGCCGCCCAAAAGCTGCTGGACAGCGGCGAGTCGTTCACCGCCATTTTTTGCGCCAACGATGAGTCGGCCCTGGGGGCGCGGCTGGCGCTGTACCAGCGTGGCATCCGGGTGCCCGAAGACGTGTCGTTGGTAGGCTTTGATGACCTGCCCATGTGCAACTACATGACACCACCACTGACCAGCGTGCGTCAGCCGGTGTACGAGGTGGGTCTGTACGCGGCCCACACCTTGCTGGAGATGATGGGCTACCCCAGCGAGGCGGTGCAGGTGCCGCCGCTGGAGCTGGTGGTGCGCCAGACCACACGGGCCCTGCCCACCACCTAGGCCCCCACGTTCGGGGGTGGCCCGGCGCTGAAACCCCTATGTGGCGCGGTGTTGCGCGATGAGTGCGCGGTACCAGTGGGCGCTGTCTTTGGCGGTACGCACCTGGGTGGCGTAGTCCACATGGAACAGGCCAAAACGTTTGTCGTAGCCCGAATCCCACTCAAAGTTGTCCATCAGGCTCCAGTAGAAAAAGCCTTGTACGTTCACGCCTGCAGCCATGGCAGCCAACAGGGCTTGCAGGTGGGTGCGCATGTAGTCAATGCGGCGTGGGTCGACCACCTTGCCGTCCACCACCGCGTCAGGCGATGCGAAGCCGTTTTCGGTGATGAAGATGGGGGGCAGGGTGTAGTTGCTGTGGATGCCCACCAGCAAATCGGTCAGGCCCTGGGCGTAGTTCTCCCAGCCCATGTCAGACACACCATTGGCGTTGGGGGCGGGCACCGGCGGTGTGGCAGCCGAGCTCCAGATGCGGGTGTAGTAATTGATGCCCAGGAAGTCCATGGGCTGGGCGATGGTGTCCATGTCGCCGGCCTGCACCACGTCGCACACCGGCAGGTCGGCGCCTTCGGGGTAGGCCTTTTTGAACAGCGGGTCCATGTACCAGCGCACAAACATGGCGTATTCCTTGGCGGCCAGGGCCACGTCGGCTGGGCTGTTGGTGGCCGGGGTGGCGGGCGACTGGTTCAGCACAATGCCCAGCGGTGTTTTCACGCCCGCAGCGCGCATGGCCTGCAAGGCCAGGCCGTGCGAGAGCAGCAGGTGGTGGGCCACGCGCAGCATGACTTTTTGGTCCTGGATGCCGGGCGCGAAGCGGCCCAGTTCGTTACCCAGTACGGCGGTGCACCAAGGCTCGTTGTGGGTGCAGATGCTGGCGGCGCGGTCACCCAGGCGCTCGGCCATTACGCGGGCGTATTCGGCAAAGTGCAACGCGGTCTCGCGCGACTCCCAACCGCCGCGGTCTTGCAGACCCTGGGGCAGGTCCCAGTGGTAGAGCGTGATGTGGGGTGCAATGCCGCGCGCCAGCAGGCCGTCGACCAGGCGGTCGTAGAAGGCCAGGCCTTCAGGGTTCCAGGCGCCATAGCCCAGTGGCTGCACGCGTGGCCAGGCAATGGAGAAGCGGTAGCTGTCCACCCCCAGGCTCTGGATCAGGTCCAGGTCTTCTTCCAGGCGGTGGTAGTGGTCGCAGGCCACATCACCGGTGTCGCCATTGAGCACTTTGCCGGGGGTGTGTGAGAAGGTGTCCCAGATGGACGGGCCACGGCCGCCTTCGTGGGCGGCGCCTTCGATCTGGTAGGAACTGGTGGCTACGCCCCAGTGGAAGGTGGAGGGAAAGTTCAAGGTGCTCATAAGGTCGGTATTGTGCGGTGAGGTGAAAAATCAGCGGGCCCTGGCGTGCTGCGCAATGAAGTCGCGCAGCCACAGGGCACTGTCTTTGGGGGTTCGGGTTTGGGTGGCGTAGTCCACATGGCACAGGCCAAAGCGCTGGGTGTAGCCCTTGCCCCATTCGTAGTTGTCCATCAGGCTCCAGCCCAGCCAGGCCTGCAGCGGCACACCCTGGGCCAGGGCCTGGGCACACGCCTGCAGGTGCTCCTGCAGGTAGCGCACACGCAACGGGTCGTGCACGCGGCCGTCCACCACACTGTCGTCCAGTGCTGCGCCGTTTTCTGCCACATATAAGCGCTGGGGGGCGTATTCCTGGTGGATGCGCACCAGCATCTGGCGCAGGCCTTCGGCAAACACCTCCCAGCCCATGGTGGTGTAGCTGGCACCGGCCACCGGCAGTTCCCGTGCGTGGGGGAAGGGCAGTGTGGCGTCGTGCACCACGTGGCCGCGCGTGTAGTAGTTCAAGCCCAGGGCATCCAGCGGCTGGCAGATCGTGGCCAGGTCGCCGTCCTGCACCAGGGGCTGGTGGCCTTGTTCTGCCACCCATACGTCTTGTGGGTAATGGCCCTTGAACAGCGGGTCCAGAAACCAGCGGTTGAACACGCCGTCGGCCATTTGTACGGTGTGGGCGGTGTCCGCGCCGCTGTCGGCGGCGTAATAGGGCTTCACGTCCAGCACCACGCCCACCTGGGCGCTGCGGGTGTGCGCGCGCAGGGCGGGCACCGCCAGGCCATGTGCCAGCAGCAGGTGGTGGGCGGCCTGCAGCGCCATGCCGCGGTCTTGCAGGCCCGGCGCGTGGCGACCTTCCAGGTAGCCCACGGTGGCGCTGCAGCGGGGTTCGTTGAGCGTGGCGTAGCTGTGTACCCGGTCACCCAGTCGGCGTGCCACCACCTCGGCAAAGTCGGCAAAGGCGCGGCAGGTGTCGCGGTGCAGCCAGCCGCCCTGTTCGTGCAGCGTGAGGGGCAGGTCCCAGTGGTAAAGCGTGGCGTAGGGCGTGATGCCACGGGCCAGCAGTTGGTCCACCAGGCGGTCGTAGAAATCCAGGCCCCGGGTGTTGACGGCGCCGCGCCCCGTGGGCAGCACGCGCGGCCAGGCCACCGAGAAGCGGTAGGCGGTGTGGCCCAGCGACTGGATGAGTGCCACATCGCTTTCCATGCGGTGGTAGTGGTCGCAGGCCACGTCGCCGGTACTGCCATCGGCAATCCGACCGCTGTGATGGGCAAAGCTGTCCCACATGCTCAGGCCACGGCCATCGGCATGCACAGCCCCCTCGATCTGGTAGGCGCTGGTGGCCGCACCGAAGACAAAGTCTTTCGGGAAGGCCTGCGGGTTGGGAAGGGTGTGTGTTGGCATCACAGGCGGTCCTGGGTGCTGGGGTTGAACAGCGAGACGCGGTGGGCGGCCAGCGTTACATACACCTCGGTGCCAGCCGGTGCGGCCAGCGCACTGTCGGTGGTCAGGCCCAGCTGTTGTGGTCCGGCCTGCAGCCATAGCACCTGGTTGGGGCCCATGGGCTCGACCAGGCGCACGCGGGCTTGCAGGTGGTGGTGGCCGGGCTGGAGCGCCGCAGTCAGGTCTTCGGGGCGGATGCCCAGCACCACGGCTTGGCCGTCCAGGGGGGCTTGGGCAAAGGCGTAGGCCGAGACGTCCAGGTCCACCGTATCGGTGACAAAGCGCACGCCCTGACCTGCGGTGTGCAGGCGGCCTTCGATGAAGTTCATGCTGGGTGAGCCCAGGAAGCCGGCGACATACATATTGGCGGGTTTGCCATAGACCACCGCAGGGGCGTCGATTTGCTGAATCTTGCCGCCGCGCATCACCGCAATGCGACTGGCCAGTGTCATGGCTTCCACCTGGTCGTGGGTCACGTAGACCATGGTGGCACCCAGGCTGGCGTGCAGTTCCTTCAGTTCGCGGCGCAGTTCGGAGCGCAGCTTGGCGTCCAGGTTGGAGAGTGGTTCGTCAAACAAAAACACTGCGGCCTCGCGCACCAGGGCCCGGCCAATGGCCACGCGCTGGCGCTGGCCGCCCGACAGGTTGGCCGGCTTGCGCTGCAGCAGCTCCGTGAGGTGCAGCATGCTCGCAGCGCGCTCCACACGTTTGGCAATCTCGGCCTTGGGCACGCCGCTGATGCGGGGGCCGAAAGCCATGTTCTTCTCCACCGTCATGGTGGGGTACAGCGCGTAGCTCTGGAACACCATGCCGATGCCGCGGTCCTTGGGGTCGGCCCAGGTCACGTCCTGGCCGCCAATGGCAATGCTGCCATCAGTCACGTCGATCAGGCCTGCAATGCTGTGCAACAGGGTGGACTTGCCGCAGCCCGAAGGGCCCAGCAGCACCAGGAATTCGCCCTCCTGCACCTCCAGGTTGAGCTGGCTGATGACCGGGTTGTTGCCCAGCGTGATGTCGAGGGATTGGATGGAAATGGAAGCCATGGAGAGATCAGCCTTTGACGGCGCCGGAGGCAATGCCGCGAACAAACCAGCGCCCGGAGACGAGGTAGATGAGGAGAGGAACCGCCGAGGTCAGGATGGTGGCGGCCATGTTGACGTTGTAGGCACGCTCGCCGAACGTGCTGTTGACGATGTTGTTGAGCTGCACCGTCATGGGCGAGAACTCGGTGCCGCCGAAGGTCAGGCCCAGCAGGTAGTCGTTCCATATGTTGGTGACCTGCATGATGGTGGCCACGATGGCAATGGGGGCCGACATGGGCAGCATCAGCTCCAGGAAGATGCGCCAGAAGCCACCGCCGTCAATGCGTGCGGCCTTGAACAACTCGTCCGGGATGGCGCTGTAGTAGTTGCGGAACAGCAGGGTCATGACCGGCATGCCAAAGATGGTGTGGATAACCACGATGGCGGGCAAGGAGCCAAACAGGCCCACCGCCGACAGCATGCGCACCAGCGGGTACAGGATGACCTGGTAAGGCACAAAGACCGCGATCAGCAGGATGGCGAACAGGGCATTGGCATAGCGCGATTTCCAGAATGAAAGCGCATAGCCGTTGATGGCGCCCAGCAGGATGGAGACGATGGTGCTGGGCACCACGATCTGCACCGAATTCCAGAAGCCGACTTGCAAGCCCTTGCATTCCAGCCCGGTACAGGCGCTGGACCAGGCGGTGAACCAGGCCTCCAGCGTGGGTGCCAGGGGCAGGGCGAAGATGGAGCTTTCGCGGATTTCGGGCAGCGTCTTGAAGGACGTGACCAGCATCACATACAACGGCAGCAGGAAAAAGGCAGCCGCGCTCAGCAAGAACGCGTAAGTGCCAATCCGGGCCGGCGTCCAGCTGGAGCGTGCGCGACGTGCTATGGTTTTTGTAGTGGTCATGCACGGCCTCCTTGGGCCTGGTGCTTGCGCACAAAGTAGTAGGGCACCAGCAGCGCCAGCACGGTGGCCAGCATCACCACGGAGGCGGCCGAGGCCAGCCCAATGGCACCGCGTTGGAACAGGTGGTCCAGAATGAATTTGGCCGGTACCTCGCTGGCCAGACCGGGACCGCCGCCGGTCATGGAGTTGACGGTGTCATAGACCTTGATGGCGGCGATGGACTGCAGGATGAAGGCCGTGGCCACAGCGCCGCGGATCATGGGCAGCACGATGCTTACGTAGACACGCCAGGTCGGGATACCGTCCAGGCGGCTGGCCTTCCAGATCTCGGCATCCACCCCGCGCAGGCCGGCCAGCAAGATAGCCATGACCAGGCCCGAGGCCTGCCACACGGCGGCGATGATGATGCAGTACATCACCTTGTCCTGGCTCACGATCCAGTCCACGGTGACATCGGCAAAGCCCATGCCACGCAACGCGGATTGCAGGCCCATGGTGGGGTTCAGCATCCATTGCCAGACCAGGCCGGTCACCACAAAGGACATGGCGTAGGGGTAGAGAAAGATGCTGCGAAACAGGCTCTCGGCCCGGATCTTCTGGTCGATGAACACGGCCATCAAAAAGCCCAGCACCATGCACAGGCTGATGGCCAGTACGCCGTAGAGCAGCAGGTTGTTGACCGACATCAGCCAGCGCTCGTTGGCAAACAGTTTTTGGTACTGCAGCAGACCGACAAATTCGGCCTTGGGAAACATCCGGGAGCTGGAGAACGAAATGCCGATGGACCACAGCACGGTGGTCAGGTAGCCAACCAGGGCCGTCACGGCCATGGGCAGCAGGGCCACCATGAGCCACCAGTTGGGTGGTCGCCCCCGCTTGAGCTTGTGCATACAGAGAACCTACAGAGTCAAAGTCGAAACACACCCCGGTGCGCAGCCAGGGCTGCGCACCGGGGTGAAGGTGAAAGGCTTAGCCCTTCAGGATGGCGGCGAAGGTCTTGGCGGCATCGTCCACGGACTGGTCGGTGTTCCAGAACTTGGTGATGGCGTCGTCAATCTGGCCCTTCTTCTCAGGCGCCACCAATTGGTTGGGCGACGCGAGGTGGCGTGCAGGGTCCTTCAGTGCGGCCACGCCTTGTTGGCTGCAGATGTCGAGCTTGCCCATGTCCACATCGGTGCGGATCGGGATGGAGCCCTTCTTGGCGTTGAAGGCGACCTGCACGGCTGGCGAGCTGGCGACCGTGGCGAACAGTTGCTGTGCCTTGATGGCGTTGGCGTCCTTGGTCTTGGGGAACACAAACACGTCACCCTCGATCATGTACGGTGCCTTGGCACCCCAGCCGGGGAAGCAACCGAAGTCCTTGCCGGCCGTTTGTTTTGCCACCGCGAACTCGCCCTTGGCCCAGTCGCCCATGATCTGGAAACCGGCCTTGTTGGAGATCACCATGTTGGTGGCCACGTTCCAGTCGCGGTTGGGAGAGCCTGCATCCACATAACCCTTGAGGCGCTTCACATCGCTGAGCACCTTTTTGAATTCGGCCGAAGTGGCCACCGCACCGTCGGTGCTCGCGTAGAACTTGCGGTACAGGTCGGCGCCGCCGGCGGTGTGCAGGACGGCATTGAACAAAATGCCTTCTTGCCAGGCTTGGCCGCCCAGAGCCAGGGGAATGGCGCCCGAGGCCTTGATCTTGTCCAGCGCGGCAAAAAACTGGTCCATGCTCTGCGGCTCGGCGGTCACGCCAGCCTTGGCCAGCACGGCCTTGGAGTACCAGAACCACGAGGGGTTGTGGATGTTCACGGGCATGGCGAAGTACTTGCCGTTGATCTTGACGAACTTCTTGAGCGGCTCGGGGAAGAGCTTGTCCCAGCCTTCTTTCACGGCCACGGCGTCAATGTCGTTCAACAGGCCTTCGGCCACCACCTCGTGGTACTGCTTGGAGGTGTTGAACTGGGCCACTGTAGGCGGCTTGCCACCGGCAATGCGGTTCAGCGTGGTGTTGCGGGCGTTGTCGCCACCGGCAATGGCGGTGTCCACCCAGGTGCCGCCTGCGGCCTTGTAGGCAGCGGCCAGTTCCTGCACGGCGGCGGATTCGCCGCCCGAGGTCCACCAGTGGATCACTTCGGCGGTTTGGGCCATGGCGCTACCGGCCAGGCCCAGGCTGGCAGCCAGAGCGGCCAGAGTGGTGTGTTTGAAAGTGCGCATCGCTGTCTCCTGAAAAGTTGTTAGGTACGAAAACACAGAACCGCATGAAATCGTTGCCAATCGGCAAAAAGAACGCTTGAAAACGTTTTCAATATAGAAATTAGAGAATTTATGCAGTTACCTGTCAACGCCAAAATCGCTTCCGGTGGCCAAACTCAGGGAAAACACCGAGCGTTTCAGGCGGGTAACATGGGCTTTTCCGCCTTTCGCGAGTCCTTCCCCATGCAAGCCACTTCCCCCCCAAACCCCGTGCCCACCGGTGCCCTGAGCCACCTCAAGGTGCTGGACCTGTCCCGCGTGCTGGCGGGCCCCTGGTGCACGCAAATGCTGGCCGACCTGGGGGCTGATGTGGTGAAAGTGGAGCGCCCCGGTGTGGGCGACGACACCCGCCATTGGGGGCCGCCCTTCCTGCAGGATGCGCGGGGCCACGACACGGCGCACGCCAGCTATTTCACGGCCTGCAACCGCAACAAGCGCTCCATCACCATCGACATCGCCAAGCCCGAAGGCCAGGCGCTGATTCGCCAGATGGCGCTGCAAAGCGACATCCTGGTGGAGAACTTCAAGGTCGGGGGCCTGGCGCACTACGGGCTGGACTACGCGAGTCTGAAAGCGCTGAACCCGCGCCTGATCTACTGCTCCATCACTGGTTTCGGCCAAACCGGGCCCTACGCCGAGCGTGCGGGCTACGACCTCATGGTGCAGGCCATGAGCGGCATGATGAGCATCACCGGTCGGGCCGATGGCGAGCCCGGCGGCGGCCCGCAGCGCGCGGGTGTGGCCATCACCGATGTGTTCACCGGCATCTACGCCACCAGCGCCATCCTGGCCGCGGTGGAAATGCGCCACCGCACCGGCCAGGGCCAGCACATCGACATGGCGCTGCTGGACGTGGGCATGGCGATATTGGCCAACCAGGCGGCGGGGTTTTTAAACACCGGACAGGTGCCGCAGCGCATGGGCAATGCCCACCCCAGCCTGGTGCCTTACCAGGACTTTCCGACCGCCGACGGCGCCATGCTGTTGGCCGTGGGCAACGACGGCCAGTTCGCCCGTTTCAGCGCCGCGGCCGGCCATCCCGAATGGGCGCAGGACCCGCGTTTTGGCACCAACAGCGAACGCGTGGCCCACCGCAGCACCCTGATACCCCTGATGTCAGAGGTGACCCAAGAGCGCACGACGGCCGAGTGGATCGCCCTGCTGGAGCATCGTGCGGTGCCCTGCGGTCCTATCAATACGCTGGACGAGGCTTTCGCCGACGCCCAGGTGCAGGCCCGGGGTTTGGTGCAAAAACAGGTGCTAGCCCCCGTGGCTACTGCGCAAACAGCTATTGAAAACATAGCAACCATGGCCAGCCCGCTGCGCCTGGCGGACGCGCCGGTGCAACTGCGCCACGCACCACCCGCCCTGGGCGAGCACACCGAAGCGGTGCTGGCAGAGCTGGGGCTGGACGCTGCGGCCATTGCCGCGCTGCGCGCAGCGCAGGTGGTGTAGCCCCCGGAGCCGGTTTAGGCCCCGCCCAACGCCTCCCAGCGCTCCAGCGCCGCCATCAGTTCTTCGTCGATCTGGGCATTGCGCTCCGACAGGGCGATGGCCCGTGCGTTGTCGCTGGCGTAGAGGCTGCCGTCGGCCAGGGCCTCGGTGATGTCGGCCTGCTCCGCTTCCAGTGCGGCAATCCGGTCGGGCAGTCCGTCCAGTTCGCGCTGGTCCTTGAAGCTGAGCTTCTTGGCCTTGGCGGGGGCCGGGGCTACCGGAGTGCTGGCGCTGACCTTGGCGCTGGCTTCCTCCTGTTTTTGGAGCTGCTCGCGCTCGTAGTTAAACGGCTTGGCGGTGGTTTTGCCTGCAGCGGCGTTGATGGCGTTGGCGCGTTTGGTCTGGATCAGCCAGTCGCTCACGCCGCCTTCGTACTCGCGCCACTTGGCGTCGCCTTCATAGGCAATCGTGCTGGTGACCACGTTGTCCAGGAAGGTGCGGTCATGGCTGACCAGGAACACCGTGCCGTCGTAGCTTTGCAGCAGGTCTTCCAGCAGTTCCAGTGTGTCGATGTCCAAGTCGTTGGTCGGCTCGTCCAGCACCAGCACGTTGGCCGGACGGGCGAACAGGCGCGCCAGCAGCAAGCGGTTGCGTTCACCACCGGAGAGCGAGCGCACGGGGGAGGTGGCGCGGGCCGGCGAGAACAGGAAGTCGCCCAGGTAGCTCTTGCGGTGCTTCTTCTGGTTGCCAATCTCGATCCACTCGGAGCCGGGGCTGATGAAGTCTTCCAGCGTCGCGTCCAGGTCCAGTGCGTTGCGCATCTGGTCGAAGTAGGCCACGGTGACGTTGGCACCCAGGCGCACCGTACCCCAGGGGCTGTGGCCGGGTTCGGGCTTGGGCGCGTTGGCCGGTGCCGGGTCGGGCTTGTGCTCGCCCAGAATGAGTTTGAGCAGCGTGGTCTTGCCCGCGCCGTTCGGGCCCAACAGGCCGATCTTGTCGCCACGCAAAATGGTCGCGGTGAAGTTGTCCACGATCTTGCGGTCGCCAAAGGTCTTGGACACATGCACCATCTCGGAGACCAGCTTGCCGCTCTTGTCGCCGCTGTTCACGTCCATGTTGACACTGCCCACCACATCGCGGCGCGATTCGCGGTTGGCACGCAGCTCCTGCAGGCGGTTGATGCGGGCGGTCGCGCGGGTGCGGCGCGCTTCCACGCCCTTGCGGATCCACACCTCTTCCTGCGCCAGCAGCTTGTCGGCCTTGGCGTTGATGATGGCTTCTTGGGCCAGCTGTTCTTCCTTTTGCAGCAGGTAGGCCGCAAAGTTGCCGGGGTAGCTCATCAGCTTGCCGCGGTCCAGCTCCACGATGCGGGTGGCCACGTTGTCCAGGAAGGAGCGGTCGTGGGTGATGGTGATGATGGAGCCCTTGAAGTCCACCAGCAGGCCTTCCAGCCATTCGATGGAGTCCAGGTCCAGGTGGTTGGTTGGCTCGTCGAGCAGCAGCACGTCGGGCTGGGCCACCAGGGCCTGCGCCAGCGCCACACGCTTTTTGGTACCGCCAGACAGGGTGCTCACCACCGCGTCGGGGTTCAGGTGCAGGCGTTGCAAGGTTTCATTCACCCGCTGCTCCCAGTTCCAGCCGTCCAGGGTTTCGATCTCGCTTTGCATCGCGTCCAGGTCGCCATGACCCTGGCAATACTCTTCAATCAGGCCGATCACGCGCTCCAGACCTGCGCGAACAGCTATAAAAACGGTAGCATCCGCGTCGAGTTGCGGTTCTTGCGCTACGTAGGAAATACGCGTTCCGGTTTGCACCTGCAGTGTGCCGTCGTCGGGGCGCTCCATGCCGCCCAGAATCTTGAGCATGGACGACTTGCCGGCGCCGTTGCGGCCAATCAGGCCCACGCGCTCCTGCGTTTCGAGGGAGAAGTCAGCGTGGTCGAGCAGGGGGACATGCCCAAATGCCAGCTGGGCGTCGAGGAGGGTAATAAGTGCCATAAGGATCCGGGTTAGCTCCCGATTATCCCAGTTAGGCGATTTCACGCGGCAAGAGGGGCAACTCGCCGCCGGGCCGCCCCAAGGCGAGTTGCCCCCTCGGAGAGGCCGCGACCCGCACAGCGGTGGCGCGTGGGGGCTTAAACCACCCGATTGCGTCCGCGCTGCTTGGCCAGGTAGAGCGCCTTGTCCGCCTCGGTGTAGAGCGTGTCAAAGTCGCGCTTCTCTTCAGGGGTGGTGCTGGCCAGACCGAAGCTTGCGGTAACCCCGATGCGGGTGGCCTCCCAAGGGACCGGAGAACCTTCCAGTCGCAGGCGCAGCTTCTCGGCCAGCTTGCGGCCGGCTTCGACGGAGGTGTTGGGCAGCAGCACAATGAACTCTTCGCCCCCCAGGCGGCCCACCAGATCGGTGCTGCGCACGGTGGTGCTGGCCAGGGTGGCCACGTGGCGCAGCACGGCGTCGCCTGCAGGGTGGCCCCAGGTGTCGTTGATGCGTTTGAAATGGTCCAGGTCCAGCAGCAGGATGGTGGTGGCGCTGCCCTGGCGCTGTGCGCGTTTGAGCTCGCTGCGGCTCAGCTCCACAAAGGTGTTGCGGTTAAACAGGCCGGTCAGCCCGTCCTGGCGGGTCAGGCGCTCCAGCTCTTTTTGCTTGTGTTGCAGCTCGGTGTGGGCTTTTTCCAGCTGCCTCCGTTGCAGCGCAATGGTGGTGAACTTGCGCCACAGCAACACCGACAGCGCCCAGCCCATCATGCAGGCGGTGATGCCGTTGAGCCGGTTGGATAACAACAACTCGGGTGTATGTTGCGTCCAGCCGATGACGGGGTAAAACACGAGATAGGCTGCCACGTACAGGCCGGCGGCCGGTAGCGGGCGCAGGTATATCGCCAGGCCCACACCCAGGCAGGCGATCAGAAAAGGGGAAATATTGGGGGTTACCCATTGGTCCAGCGACACGATGGCAACGGCACAGGCCAGTATCCAGGCGGCTGCCACCCAGCCCAACCAGCGCCCCGGCAGGCCCCGGTGGCGGTGGCGCAACTGCTGCGCGCCCCAGGTGCAGGCCAGCGCACCCAGGCCCATGGTGGTGTGCACCAGCAGCAGGCCCAGCTTCCAGCGGTAGGCGGCATCGCCCGCGGGGGAGCCGAGCAGCAGCACCAGAAATACCAGCACATGCAGCGCATTGAGCACCACCACCAAGGGGCCCAGCCAACGCAGGCGTTGCAGGTTGGTGGCGGAGGCCTCATCTTCCACAAGGACATGCTCGGCGCGCCAGCGCTCTAGCAGCAGGCGCAGGTCAGGGGTGTGGGGACGGTTCATAAGGCAGCCGATGACTTTAGCAGAGCAGAGTTGCTACGATGCGCAAGCAGCACCCCGCTGCATACGCCAAGGACTCTTATGCCGGAACGCATCACCCCCCGCGCCCACGATCTGGGCGGTGGCTTCACTGTGCGGCGCGTGCTGCCCGCCGTGCAACGCCAGGCCATCGGCCCCTTTGTGTTTTTTGACCACTTCGGCCCGGTGACTGCGCAACCCGGCGACAACCATGACGTGCGTCCGCACCCGCACATTGGATTGGCCACGGTCACCTATCTGCTGGAGGGGGCCATGATGCACCGTGACTCCACCGGCGTGGTACAGCGCATCGAGCCCGGTGCCATCAACTGGATGACTGCAGGCCGCGGCATCGTGCACTCCGAGCGCACACCCGACGATTTGCGCAGCAGCACGCGGTACAGCCATGGCTTCCAGCTCTGGTCGGCACTGCCGGCCGAACATGAGGAAGATGCGCCGTCGTTTGCCCACACGCCAGCCAGCGCCATCCCCGAGGTGCAGTTGCCAGGTGCCACGGTGCGTGTACTCATCGGCACGGCGTTTGGCGCCACCTCGCCCGTGGCCACCTTGTCGCCCACGCTCTACCTGGCGCTGGCACTGGACGCTGGCGCCTTGCTCACCATCCCTGATGCAGCGCAGGAACGTGGCATCTACAGTGTGGACGGGCCGCTGGAGGTGGATGGTGAACTGCTGGAGCCCGGTCAGATGCTGGTGCTGGAGCCCGGCAGCACGCCCACGCTGTGCGCCCGCGAGAGCACGCGGGTGATGCTGCTGGGCGGTGCACCGCTGGGCCACCGTCACATCGTGTGGAACTTTGTCTCCAGCCGCAAGGCGCGCATCGTGCAAGCGCAGGACGACTGGGAAGCCCAGCGTTTTCCCACCGTGCCGGGCGAAACCGAATTTATTCCGCTGCCGGCACGGCGCCCTTAGCGGCGTCGGCGTGTGCATCACGCACCGCCTGGGCTGCAATGTCCAGCGCACGCAGGCGCAAGGCGGGGTCGTAGATGTCACAGACCAGCATCAGCTCGTCGGCCTGGGTGGCCTCGGCCATCGCGGCCAGGCCGTCGCGCACGGTGGTGGGCCCGCCAATCACCGCTTCCCCCAAAAAGTCACCAATCGCAGCACGTGCATCGGCGGGCAGCTGGGGCAAATAGTGGGGCACCGGTGGCGGCAGCGAGCCGCGCTTGCCGGTCAGGATCCCCAGCACCCGCTGGTAGATGCTGCTGGCCAGCAACTCGGCCTCGGCATCGGTGGTGGCCGCTACCAGCGGCACGCCCACCATCACATAGGGCTGGGCCAGCGTGGCCGAGGGTTTGAACAGGCTGCGGTACAGGCCGAGGGCCTGGTGCAGAAAACGCGGCGCAAAGTGCGAGGCAAAGGCGTAGGGCAGGCCCATGTGCGCGGCCAGCTGGGCCGAATACAGGCTGGAGCCCAGCAACCAGATCGGTACCTCGGTGCCCGCACCGGGCATGGCCATGATCTTCTGCCCGGGTTGCAGCGGGCCCAGCAGGGCCTGTAGCTCGGCCACATCGCGCGGGAAGTCTTCTTCGTTCTCCACCTTGGCGCGGCGCAGGGCACGCATGGTGGCGGGGTCGGTGCCGGGTGCGCGGCCCAGGCCCAGGTCGATACGACCGGGGTAGAGCTCGGCCAGCGTGCCAAAGGCCTCGGCCACCACCAGCGGTGCATGGTTGGGCAGCATGATGCCGCCCGAGCCGACGCGGATGCGCTCGGTGCCGCCCGCAATGTGGCCGACCAGCACGGCTGTGGCCGAGCTGGCAATACCCGGCATGTTGTGGTGCTCGGCCAGCCAATAGCGGCTAAAGCCCAGGTGTTCGGCATGGCGGGCGGTGCGCAGGGCAATCTGCAGCGCCTCGGCCACCGTGCCGCCTTCGCGGACAGCCACCAGGTCCAATAGCGACAAACGGGTGTTTTTCAGTGCATTCATGGGGCCATTGTCTTGGGAAGACTAAAACCTTGTGCCAGCTTGTGTGATGGAACTGTGGCTGTGGGGTGGCCGGACCCCTGTGCGGAACATTAAAAAGGGCTTGCCAATTGGCAAGCCCTTGCGGGGTGAAGGCTGACGCAGGATTAGCGGCTGCTGGGGAAGCTGAACACCGCCCCTTCGCGCACCCCAGCCGAGGGCCAGCGCTGCGTGATGGTCTTGCGCTTGGTGTAGAAGCGCACGGCGTCGGGGCCGTAGGCGTGCAGGTCACCAAACAGGCTGCGCTTCCAGCCGCCAAACGAGTGGTAGGCCACGGGCACGGGCAGGGGCACGTTCACGCCCACCATGCCCACCAAAATGTTGTCGGTGAAGTAGCGGGCCGCCTCGCCGTCGCGGGTGAAGATGCAGGTGCCGTTGCCGTATTCGTGGGCGTCGATCAGGTCCATGGCCTCTTGCAGCGTCTTGACGCGCACCACACCCAGCACCGGGCCAAAGATTTCTTCCTGGTAAATCACCATGCCGGGTTTGACGTTGTCGAACAGGCAGGGGCCCAGGTAGTAGCCGTCCTCATGGCCGGCGATGGTCAGGCCACGGCCGTCCACCACCAGCGTGGCGCCTTCTTTCACGCCCTGGTCCACATAGCCCTTCACCTTCTCGAAGTGCGGCTTGGTTACCAGCGGGCCCATGTCCATGCCGGGGGCGGTGCCGGGGCCGACCTTCATCTTGGAAATCTCGGTCTTGAGGCCGGCAATCACGGCGTCGGCGGTGGCGTCACCCACGGCGACCACCAGCGGGATGGCCATGCAGCGCTCGCCGCAGGAGCCGTAGGCGGCACCCATCAGCGCGCTCACGGCATTGCCAATGTCGGCATCGGGCATGACCACGGCGTGGTTCTTGGCGCCGCCCAAGGCTTGCACGCGTTTGCCGTGTGCGCAGCCGGTGGCGTAGATGTATTCGGCAATCGGGGTGGAGCCCACAAAGCTCACGGCCTTCACGCGCGGGTCGGTCAGCAGCGTGTCAACGGCTTCCTTGTCGCCGTTGACCACGTTGAGCACGCCGGGTGGCAGGCCCGCTTCGAGGGCCAGTTCGGCGATGCGCAGGGTGGAGCTAGGGTCGCGCTCGGAAGGCTTGAGCACAAAGGTGTTGCCGCAGGACACGGCCATCGGCCACATCCACAGCGGCACCATGGCGGGGAAGTTGAACGGCGTGATGCCGGCGGTGACGCCCAGTGCCTGGAATTCGCTCCAGCTGTCGATGGCCGGGCCGACGTTTTTGCTGTGCTCGCCCTTGAGCAGCTCGGGCGCATAGCTGGCGTACTCCACGTTTTCAATGCCGCGCTGCAGCTCGCCCAGGGCGTCGCTCAGCACCTTGCCATGTTCGGCGGTGATGAGGGCGCAGAGTTCCTCGGCATGTTTTTCCAGCAGCACCTTCAGGTTGCCCATGACGCGGGCGCGCTTGAGGGGCGGCGTGTTCCGCCAGGCGGGGAAGGCGGCTTGTGCGTTGGCAATCGCTTCTTCCACGGTGGCCTTGGGGGCCAGCAGCACGCGTTTCTCGGCTTTGCCGGTGGCGGGGTTGAAGACATCCTGCGCGCGGTCACCGCTGGTGACGAGTTTGCCGCCGATCAAGTGGCCGACGATGGGGAGTGAGGACATACAGTGCTTTATAAAGGAAATAGGGCGCTAGCCCGCATGAAATATGCGCTAGCAGCTATGAAATTGATAGTAATGCGTGGTGCGGCAAAGCCGCCTTACGCCGTCTCGTTGATGGCCTCGCCCAAGGCGTTGACCAGGCTGTCGATCTCCGCCTCGGTGGTGATGAACGGTGGCGCCAGCGCAATGCAGTCACCGGCGTAGCGCACGTAAAAACCCTTGTCCAGGCAGCGCATGGCCACCTCGTAGGGGCGCTTGGCAGGCTCGCCGGGCACCGCAGCCAGCGTGAAGCCGGCGGACAGGCCCAGGTTGCGGATGTCGGTGATGTGCTTGGTACCGCGCAGGCTGTGCACGGCTTTCTCAAAGTAGGGCGTCAATGCGTTCACGCGCTCAATCATGTTTTCCTTGACCAGCAGGTCCAGCGCCGCAATGCCGGCCGCGCAGGCCACCGGGTGGGCGGAGTAGGTGTAGCCGTGGGGGAATTCCAGCATGTAGTCCGGGCCGCCCTGCGCCATGAAGGTGTCGTAAATCTCTTTCTTGGCCACGGTCACGCCCAGGGGCTGGGCGCCGTTGGTGATTTGCTTGGCGGCGTTCAGGATGTCCGGCACCACGCCAAAGTAGGCTGCGCCGGTGTAAGCACCCAGGCGGCCAAAGCCGGTGATCACTTCATCAAAAATCAGCAGGATGTTGTTCTGCGTGCAGATTTCGCGCAGGCGCTGCAGGTAGCCCACGGGTGGCACCACAATGCCGGCCGAGCCGGACATGGGCTCCACGATGACCGCGGCAATGTTGGACGCGTCGTGCAGGGCAATCAGGCGCAGCAGCTCGTCGGCCATGTCGCCGCCTTTTTCGGGCAAGCCCTTGCTGAACGCGTTGGATGCCAGCTGGGTGTGGGCCAGGTGGTCGGCCTCAATGCCCTGGCCGAAGGTCTTGCGGTTGGCCGGCAGGCCGCCCACCGAGATGCCGCCGAAGTTCACGCCGTGGTAACCCTTTTCGCGGCCAATCAGGCGGGTCTTGCTACCCATGCCCTTGGCGCGCCAGTAAGCGCGGGCCATCTTGAGTGCGGTGTCGGCCGACTCGGAGCCGGAGCCGGTGTAGAACACATAGTCCAGGCCCTCGGGGGTCAGTTCCACAATCTTGTTGGCCAGCTCAAACGACAGCGGGTGGCCAAACTGGAAGGCGGGCGAGTAGTCCATGGTCGCCATTTGTTTGCTCACCGCCTCGGTGATCTCGCGGCGGCCGTGGCCCAGGCCTGCACACCACAGGCCCGACAGGCCGTCAAAAATCTTCTTGCCATTGGAGTCGGTGAAGTAGGCGCCCTGCGCACTCACCATCATGCGCGGATTGGCCTTGAAATCGCGGTTGCCGGTAAAGGCCATCCAGTGCGATTCCATCCATTCGCGGGACATGGGGAAGGTGGATGCGCTGGTGACGGCTTCGCCAGTGGCGGGGCTGCTGGTGTCGTTGAGCTTCATGGGGAACTCCAGTGGGTGGGGTGGGTAAGCCTTCTCGGGCGATGGTGCATTGTGGGTAGCTCTGTTACTCTTATAAAGTCACAAATAGAACTATTTACTTCGCAAATTATGAAAGTAAAAAACAAGGCGGTCCTCGGCCAGATCAGCGACATGGACCTGCGCTTGCTGCGCGTGTTCAAGGCCGTGGTCGATTGCGGGGGCATGGCCGCGGCCGAACTGGAACTCAATATAGGCACATCCACCGTCAGCCGCCACATCAAAGATCTGGAAACCCGGCTGGGCCTGACCCTGTGCCGGCGCGGCCGGGCCGGTTTTGCGCTCACGGCCGAGGGTGAAAAGATCTACGCCCAGACCAGCCAACTGCTGGCCGCCACCGACGCGTTCCGCAGCAGCGTGGACGAAATCCACCAGCGCATGGGCGGGCAGCTACAGGTGGCGGTGTTCGACAAAACTGCCAGCAACCCGGCCAGCCACATTGCCGAAGCCATCGCTCACTTTCATGAAGAAGCTCCAGATGTCGGTCTGAACCTGCACGTCGCCACCCTCACGGCTATCGAGCGTGGCGTGCTGGACGGGCAGTTCCACGTGGGCATCATCCCCGGCCATCGGGCGTCGGACGTGCTGGACTACACGCCGCTGTTTGACGAACACATGCTGCTGTACTGCGGCACGCGCCACGCACTGTGGAATGCCAACCACCGCACCCTGAACTGGGACACGCTGGCCAAACACGAATTCGCGGGGCTGGGCTACCACTCGCCCAATATGGAACTGAGCCAGCGCATGCGCCTGCCGCGCCGTGCCACAGGCTTTGACCAGGAGTCCATCGCCACGCTGATCCTCTCCGGCCAGTTTCTGGGCTTCCTGCCTGACCACTACGCGGAAAGCTTTGTGCGCCGCGGCCTCATGCAGGCCGTGCGGCCCGACCTGCTGCACTACGCCTGCCAGTTCTTCGCCATCACACGCAAGTCACCGCAGCCGAGCCGGGCGACGCGGGCGTTTCAGGAGTGTTTGGCCGTGGCGCACCCCACGGTTTGACGATTGGCCTTGCAATGATGCAAATTTTGATGATAATTTGCATCAATTAAGGAGCGGTGCCATGAGAACTACAGTCACCATCGAAGATGCGTTGTACGAGCAGGCGCTTCAGGTCGCCGACCCGTCCGTAGACAAGGCCGACATTTTTCGTGAGGCCATGAAGACCTTTGTGCGCGTTCAAGCGGCTAAGCGTCTCGCCGCACTGGGCGGTAGCGTGCCGCAGATGCCGGACGTGCCCCGCCGCAATGCAGAGCCGTTGTCACAGTGAGCATTTTGATTGACACCTCGGTCTGGGTAGACCACTTTCGCCAACGCAATGCAGCCTTGGTCGACGTGGTGGTGGTGGACCAAGCGCTAACGCACCCGATGGTCGTTGCAGAGCTGGCGTGCGGGACCCCACCTGCACCGCGAGAGCGAACATTGGGAGACATCGGTCTGTTGCGAGTTGCCAATCAAGCCAGTTTGGTGGAGGTCATCGCCATGATCGAGCGTGACAAGCTGTTTGGCCTGGGCTGCGGCTTGGTTGATTTGGCTCTACTGGCGTCCACCCGTATCACCCCTGGTGCAACCTTGTGGACTCTGGACAAGCGACTAGCTGGCTTGGCCCAGCGTTTTGGTGTGGCACACCCAGCGGGCGTGCTAGGCTATGCACCGCTTCAAGCCCCGTAAAACCTGAAGTTCATCTCCGGCTTCTCGCCGTGGATCAACTGGGCGATCGCCTTGCCCGACCCTGCACCATGCGTCCACCCCAGCGTGCCGTGGCCCGCGTTGACCCACAAGCCGCGCACCGGGCTTTGGCCGATGTAGGGGATGTTGGTGGGGGTGGCGGGGCGCAGGCCGGTCCAGTAATTGGGTTGGCCGCCGTCGGCTTCGCTGCGGGTGTCGCACACGCCTGGCAGCACTTCCTCGATACGGCGGGCCAGCATGTTGCAGCGGGCCTGGGCCACGGGGGTGTCCAGCGTGAGGTCGAAGCCGCCCACCTCGATGGTGCCGGCCACACGCAGCTGGTCGCCCAGGCGGCTGATGGCGATTTTTTTGGCGTCGTCGATGGTGGAGACGAAGGGCGCCAGTTCGGGCTTCAGGATCTTGAAGGTGGCGCTGTAGCCCTTGCCGGGGTAGATGGGCAGGTCCACACCCACGGTGCGCAACAGCGGCGCGGTGTAGGAACCCGCCGCCACCACGATGTGGTCGGCCTGGAGGGTGCGCAGCGAACCGGGAACATTTTTGCCATTAGGGCCCGTGGATAGTGCGCGAACAGCTACTGATTTAATAGCGCCCAGGCTCACATTCAGCCCATCCACGCTGTGTTCGTACAAAAACTCGGCGCCGCGCGCGATGCAGCGCTTGGCCAGTTCCTGGGTAAAGACGCGGCAATCACCCGACTCGTCGCTGGGGGTGATGGTGCCGCCCACGATCTGGTGGGCAAACTGTTTAAACGCCGGCTCAATCTTGAGCAGTTCTTCTTTGCTGATGACCTGGCGGTTGACGCCGTATTTGCGCATCAGCGCGGCGGCCTCGCCTGCGGTGTCGAACGACTTCTGGTCGCAGTAGTAGTGGGCAATGCCGCGTTCCAGTCGGTTGTATTCGATGCCGGTGGTGACCACCATGTCTTTGAGTGCCGCATGGCTGTAGGCGCCCAGGGCCACGAGTTGCTGCACATTGCGCTCGAAGGCGGTGTCGTTGCAGTTGGCCAGGAACTTCAGGCCCCAGGCGTATTGGTGCAGACCGGCGCCGAAGGGGTTCTGGGGGCGGAACAGCAAGGGCGCCTCTTTGCTCAGCATCCACTTCAACGCCTTGAGCGGAGCTTCCTTGTTGGCCCACGGCTCGCAGTAGCTGACCGAAATTTGCGCGCCGTTGGCAAAGCTGGTTTCCATGGCCGCGTCGGGCTGGCGTTCGACCACGGTCACGTCGTGGCCCAGCTCCAGCAAATGCCAAGCGGTACAAATGCCGATGGTGCCGGCGCCGAGAACAATAATTTTCATGCTGGCAGTGTCAGGCAAGCCTTGCGCCAGTAAAAGCGAAATGAAAGCGTTTGCGAAAACATTAGCAGCGCTAATAATATGGGCATGCGAACGTTTGATACCGATGCCCTGGAATGTCTGGCCGCCATTGTGGAAGAGGGCGGCTTTGAGCGCGCTGCTGTGCGCCTGTCGATCACCCAGTCTGCCGTGTCCCAGCGCCTGCGTGCGCTGGAGGCGCAGGTGGGCACCGTGCTGCTGGTGCGCAGCCGCCCGGTCAAAGCCACCACGGCCGGGCGATTGCTGATCAAACACGCCATGCAGATGCGCCTGCTGCGCGCCGACCTGGAGAGCGACCTGTTGGAGCTGGCGCCCAGTACCGGCGCCTCACGCGAGGACGAACGCATCTCGATTGCGATCAACGCCGACAGCATTGCCACCTGGGCGCTCTCGGCACTGGACCCGCTGGTGCATGCCGGACTGCCGCTGGAAATCATCACCGACGACCAGGACTTCACCCACGAATGGTTGCGCGAAGGCCAGGTGCTGGGCTGTGTGACCACGCTCAAGCAGGCCCTGCGCGGCTGCAAGGTGCTGCCCTTGGGTGCCATGCACTACGTGGCGGTGGTGAGCAAGGACTATGCGCAGGTGCACTGCCCGCAGGGCCTCACGCCGCACAACTTCCGCAACATTCCGTTTGTGGCCTTCAACCGCAAGGACGATTTGCCGTCCGAATTTGTGGGCCGCGCGCTGAACCTGCGTCGCGTGTCGGTGAGCCAGCGCTTTGTGCCCAGCTCAGAGGGCATGGTGCGCGCCGTGCTGGCCGGTTGGGGCGCCAGCGTGGTGCCCGAGCTGCTGGTGCGCGGCCTGATCGACGACGGGCAGCTGGTGAACCTGGTGCCTACGGTGACGCTGCCGGTGAACCTGTACTGGCACTGCTGGAACCTGAATTCCGACGTGATTGACCGCCTGACGGCGGCGCTGTCACAGGCGGCAGGTCGCATATTGGGCGGAAAAACTACCTAGTCACAAATTGGACGATGCCTCCACAATTTGACGCCCCCGAATAGAATGGCGCCATGACCACCGCCGCTCCCGCCAAGATCTCTTTCAAACAGCAGATGCTGCAGGCGCGGGAAGACGCCATCATCCGCGCCGTGAACCTGCTGCTGGCCGAGAAGGGCTTCGAGGCGATGACGGTGGACGAGGTGGCTGCCAATGTGGGCATTGCCAAGGCCAGTCTGTACAAGCACTTTCCCAGCAAGGAAGACCTCGGGGCCGCCGCCATGGCGCACCTGATGACCCAGGCCCAGGCCTTTCTGGACACCCTGCCGGAGGACCAGGCGCCGCTGGACAAGCTGCGCGCTGTCGTGCGCTGGACCATGGGACTGAAGCTGGGCGGAGAAATGCCCTCTTTGCCCAGCCAGAACTCCACGCTGCGCGCCACCCTCATGGGCCACAAGGGGTACATGGATGGCCTGATGGACGTCAGCGACCGCCTGGGCGCCTGGATTGTGGCGGCGCAGGCGCAGGGCCTGATCAACCCCAAGCTACCGGCCATTGCCGTGCTCTACACCTTGTACGCCCGCGCGTGTGACCCGGTGCTGGAGTTTCTCAAGATGGGTGAATTGCACACGGACGAGGAAATCATCGAGCTGGTGCTGTCCACCTGTTTTGATGGTTTAAATGCGCGCTAGCCACCGTCCTTATTGCGCAAGCAGCTCCTGAATTGATAGTGTTTTAGGCCAGCGTTTCAAAGCGCCATTCCACCCGCTGGCTCAGCGTCTGGCCCGTCTGCAGCACCTGCAAGCCGGGCTGGCCTTCGGCATGGAAGGCGTCGATCGGGTGCGTCACCGGTTCAAAACAAAAGTGCTGGCCTTGCGGCGGGCGGTACAGCAGACAAAAACCGTCGCTTTTTCCGCGCGCCACTACGGCCGGCTCGCGCATGTGCAGGCGCAGGCCGTGCTCGGGCCAGTCGATGTGGGACTCGCCGCTCCAGCCGGTGTAGGCGTTGTCGATCAGGCTGCCACTCACCGCCATACCGGCACGTGGGTCCCAACTGGGCGGGAAGTTGGTGGTGTGCACGGTGGGCATGGGGTCGGCTCCGCTGAGCCACACGCCTTGCACCGCCGCCTGCAAGCGCGCCTGCGGCGTGCGCAAAAACGCCGGGTGCTGGCCCAGGCCATAGGGCAGGCTGTCTGGCCCCAGATGGGTCACTTCCAGCAACTGGTCCATGCCGTCCTCGCGCAGCACGAAGCGCTGTAGCGCGCGGTAGTGGTAGGGGTTGCCGTCAAAGCCGTTTGATTCGAGTGCCATCTCCAGCGTGTCCAGCCGCGGTTGGCGGATGGCCCAGGGCTGCAGCCAGCCATCGCCATGGATGGGGTAGGGCTCACCCGCGCGGTTGGGTCGCATGGGGTGGGTCGTGCCTTGGTGGGTGAAACCACCCTGGCCAATGCGGTTGGACCAAGGCACCAGCGGGAACGAGGCCGTGGTGTAGAGATCGGCCACACCACCCCAGGGACGCCACAGGTCCAGCGCGCCCGGCGCCGTGTCGCGCTGCCAGTGGGCGACGCTTCCGCCCAAGGTGGGCAGCAGGCCCAGGCGTTGGCCCGCGTGGTGCAGCCAATGGATGGTGTGGGTGGCAGTAGATGTCATACGGGGAAACGGGGGAAGTTGGACGGGGCGCAGGGCCTGCGGGTCTTGCATGCTACGGGCGCCACGCTTCCTTGGGAAATAGAAAGTTCAGCCTCTGACTTATCTTTTTTGCAATGGGTTCTTACGACGAATATCGGACTAAATCAGGCATAAGAATTAAATAGTCCTTCTAATTCAAGGACCTAGGGTAAACCTGAATCCAAAGTTCTATATGTGAGATATGCAAATCTCTATTAGATCTATATCAATTCGCTGCGTACTATCCGAGCACTTCTTGGTACCGATTTCAGGGATTTCTGGTGAGGCACAAGAGGCACAGAAGCAGGCCGGACGCGGGTGGCCCTTCTGGCACACCGTGGGCCCGCATCCACTTACAAAACGAGGAGACACAGACATGAAAAACAACCGACGTACCCTGCTGGCCACTGCGGCCGCCGCTTCCCTGGCCCTGGCTTTGCCCTTGAGCGCCATGGCGCAAAAGAAGATCGTGGTCGGCTTCAGCCAGATCGGCGCCGAAAGCGAATGGCGCACCGCCAACACCAACTCCATGAAGTCCGCCGCAGCGGCGGCCGGCATCGAGCTGAAGTTCTCGGATGCCCAGCAAAAGCAGGAAAACCAGATCAAGGCCCTGCGTTCTTTCATCGCCCAAAAGGTGGACGTGATCGCGCTGACCCCCGTGGTGGAATCGGGTTGGGACACCGTGCTGAAGGAAATCAAGGATGCCAAGATCCCCTTGATCCTGATGGACCGTTCGGTGGATTCCAAGGACACCTCCCTGTACGCCACCCACATCGGCTTTGACTTTGTGAAGCAAGGCGAGATGGCTGGCCAGTGGCTGGTGGAGAAGGCCAAGACCATGAAGGGCGACATCAACGTGGTCGAGCTGCAAGGCACCGTGGGCTCTGCGCCTGCCATTGACCGCAAGAAGGGTTTTGAGACTGCCATCAAGGGCAACACCAACATCAAGATCATCCGCTCGCAAACCGGTGACTTCACCCGCGCCAAGGGCAAGGAAGTCATGGAAGCCTTCCTGAAGGCCGAAGGCAAGAAGATCAACGTGCTCTACGCACACAACGACGACATGGCGATTGGCGCCATCCAGGCCATCGAGGAAGCCGGTCTCAAGCCCGCCAAGGACATCCTGGTCATCTCGGTGGACGGTGTGAAGGGCGCTTTTGAAGCCATGATCGCCGGCAAACTCAACGTCAGCGTCGAATGCAGCCCGCTGCTGGGCCCTCTGGTCATGGCCACTGCCAAGGACATCGTGGCAGGCAAGACCGTGGCACGTCGCATCATCGGCAAAGATGGTGTGTACCCCATGGAAACTGCGGCCAAAGAGTTCCCCAGCCGCCAGTACTGATCGCGACGGCTTCTCCATTTGGTCACCAGGTCTTGGCCTGCGGCTTGCGCTGCAGGCCTTTTTTACAACACACCATGACACACATACCACCAGCGGCTCCTGCTGTTGCGCCCGTGCTGGAGCTATCCGGCGTGGCCAAGCAGTTTGGTCCCGTGCGGGCACTCTCGGGCGTGAACCTGCGCCTGTTTCCTGGCGAAGTGCACGCCCTCATGGGCCAGAACGGCGCGGGCAAGTCCACCCTCATCAAGGTCCTGACCGGCGTGTACCCGGCGGACCAGGGCGACATGCGCCTGAACGGCCAGTCCATCCGCGCCACGTCCACGCTGGATGCGCAGCGCCTGGGCATCAGCACGGTTTACCAAGAGGTCAACCTCTGCCCCAATCTGTCGGTGGCCGAGAACATTTTTGCGGGACGTTACCCGCGCAAGGGCGCAGCGGGTTTGTGGTCCATCGACTGGCAGCGCATGCACCGCGAAGCACGCGAACTGCTGGCGCGCCTGAACCTGGACATTGACGTCTCCCAAACGCTCAGCAGCTACTCGGTGGCCGTGCAGCAGATGGTGGCGATTGCGCGTGGCCTGAGCATCTCGGCCCAGGTCCTGATATTGGATGAACCCACTTCGAGCCTGGACGACGAAGAGGTGGAGCGTCTGTATGGCGTGCTGCGCCAGCTGCGTGACCAGGGCATGGCGATTCTGTTCGTCACCCACTTTCTGGACCAGGTCTACGCCCTGTGTGACCGCATCACCGTGCTGCGCAATGGCGAGCTGGTGGGCGAATACCCGGCCGCCGAGCTGGGCCACAACGCGCTGATTGCGGCCATGGTGGGGCGCGAACTGGCGGCCGCGCACGGCGCCCAGCATGCCGATGGCGCGGCCCGAGCGGCCGAGCCCGAGTGGCTGCAAACCCAGGCCCTGAACCGCCGCGGCCACGTGAAAGCCATAGACCTCGGCATACGCCGCGGCGAGGTGGTGGGCTTGGGTGGCTTGCTGGGCTCGGGGCGGACCGAGCTGGCGCGCCTGCTGTTTGGCCTGGACCGCAGCGATGGTGGCGAGATTCTGCTGGGCGGCAAGCCCGTGCGCATGGATTCACCGGCCACGGCGATCCAGATGGGGCTGGCCCTGTGCCCCGAAGACCGCAAGGCCGAGGGCATCATCGCCGAGCTCTCGGTGCGCGAAAACATTGTGCTGGCCTTGCAGGCCCGCCAGGGCCTGTGGCCCGCCATCGGCCGGGTGCAGCAAACCACGCTGGCCGAGGGCTATGTGAAGGCCTTGGGCATCAAGACCGCCGATGTGGACACCCCCATCGGCCAGCTCTCGGGCGGCAACCAGCAAAAGGCCGTGCTGGCGCGCTGGCTGGCCACCCAGCCCAGTCTCTTGATATTGGACGAACCCACCCGCGGCATCGACATTGCCGCCAAGCAGGAAATCATGAACGAGATACTGGCCCTGGCCAAACAGGGAATGGCTGTGCTGTTCATCTCCTCCGAGATGGAAGAAGTGGTGCGCGTCTCCGACCGCATCGTGGTGCTGCGTGACCGTGCCAAGGTGGGCGAGCTGCCGGGCGGCACGAATGACCACGCGGTCTACGCCATGATTGCGGGGCAGGCATGAGCACACCCAACACGCCTTCTTTGCTGGCGCGGGTGCAGACGCACCCTTTGCTGTGGCCGGTGGTCACGCTGGTGCTGATCCTGATGGTCAACGCCAGCCTGAACCCCGGCTTCTGGATGCTGCAGTGGCGCGACGGCCACCTGTACGGCAGTGTCATCGACATCCTGAACCGCGCGGCGCCGCTGATGCTGGTGTCGCTGGGCATGACGCTGGTGATTGCCACCCGCGGCATTGATATTTCCGTGGGTGCCACCGTCGCCATCAGTGCGGCGGTGGCTGCCCTGATGGTGGGCGGCAAGCTGGTCATCACCGATGGGGTGGCCCAGCACATCAGCCGTTTCCCCATGTGGCTGGCGATTGTGTGTGCGCTGCTCACCGCATTGGCCTGCGGCCTGTGGAATGGCGTGCTGGTGGCCAAAATCGGCTTGCAGCCCATCATCGCCACGCTGATCCTGATGGTGGCGGGGCGTGGTGTGGCGCAGTTGCTCACCGACGGGCAAATTGTTACGGTGTATTACCCGCCCTATTTCTATATTGGCAGCGGCTACCTGTGGGGCCTGCCGTTTGCGCTGTTCATCGCAGCCTTTGTCTACCTGCTGATGCACCTGGCCGTCACGCGCACCGCGCTGGGCCTGTTTATCCAGGCCATCGGCATCAACCCCGCCGCGGCCCGTGTGGCCGGTGTGCGGGAGCGGCTGATCAGCATCTGTGTCTATGCGTTTTGCGGCCTCACGGCCGGGATTGCGGGGCTGATCATCAGCTCCAACGTCAAGAGTGCGGACGGCAACAACGCCGGCAACCTGCTGGAGCTGGACGCCATTCTGGCCGTCACCCTGGGCGGCACGCTGCTGACCGGCGGGCGCTTCAGCCTCGCCGGCAGCATGATTGGCGCGCTCATCATCCAGACGCTGACCTCCACCATCTACTCGATCGGTGTGCCGCCGGAGATCAACCTGGTGGTGAAGGCCGCCGTGGTGTTTGTGGTGATGTTGATGCAGTCCGCCGAGTTCCGCCGCGCGGTGCGCGGCTGGGTGGTGCGCCCCCACGCAGGGAGCCAGGCATGAAGCTGCAGAGCAAATACATTCCGCTGGCGGCCACCGTGTCGCTGTTTGCCGCTATGTCGGTCTTTGGTGCGGTGTCCTACACCGGGTTCTTCTCGGCCCAGGTGTTTCTGAACCTGCTGATTGACAACGCCTTTCTGGTCATCGTGGCGGTGGGCATGACCTTCGTCATCCTGTCGGGTGGCATCGACCTGTCGGTGGGCTCGGTGGTGGCGCTCAGCACCATTGTGCTGGCCAAGCTGGTGCAGCACCTGCACTGGGACCTGATGGTTGCCATTCCGCTGGTGCTGTGCATGGGCACGCTGTTCGGCGCCTTCATGGGCTGGTTGATCCAGCGCTTCCGCTTGCAGCCCTTCATCGTCACGCTGGCGGGCATGTTCCTGGCGCGGGGCCTGTGTTACCTCATCAGCATCGACTCCATCAGCATCACCGACGAGGCCTACACCGTGCTGGCACAAACCCGCATCCACCTCTGGCCCGAAGGCCCCATGGTGTCCATCAGTGCCGTGCTGGCACTGATGGTGTTGGCGGGCGCGGTGTTTGTCGCGCATTGCACGCAGTTTGGTCGCACCGTGTACGCCATTGGCGGTTCCGAACATTCGGCCGTACTCATGGGCTTGCCCGTGGCACGCACCAATGTGGCGGTGTACGCGCTCAGTGGCTTTTGTGCGGCGCTGGGCGGCGTGGTGTTCACCTTCTACATGCTGTCGGGTTACGGCCTGCATGCGGTGGGGCTGGAGCTGGACGCGATTGCCGCCGTGGTGATCGGAGGCACCTTGCTCAGTGGCGGCGTGGGTTATGTGGCGGGCACGCTGTTTGGGGTACTTACCCTGGGCGTGATCCAGACGCTCATCATGTTCGACGGCAGCTTGAGCTCGTGGTGGACACGCATCGTCATCGGCGCGCTGCTGTTTGTGTTCTGCGTGCTGCAGCGGGTGTTTGAAGCCGGGCGCAAGCCAGGGTCTTAGGGTTTGAGGTCAAATAGGCCTCTAGCCCCCGTAATCATTGCGCGAGCAGCTCCTGAAACCATAGCATTTTGAACTGAGACAAAACATGCAATACCGTCCCCTGGGCCGTACCGGCTGGAACATTTCAACCGTGAGCTTCGGCGCCTGGGCCATTGGTGGCACCTGGGGCGCGGTGGACGATGCCGACTCCATGGCCGCCCTGCACCGCGCGCTGGACCTGGGTGTCAACTTCTTCGACACCGCCGATGTGTATGGCGACGGCCGCAGTGAGCGCCTGCTGGCACGCCTGCGCAAGGAGCGCAGCGAGCCGTTTTATGTGGCCAGCAAGGCCGGCCGCCGCCTCACACCCCATGTAGCCGCCGGCTTCACGCGCGCCAACCTCACGGCGTTTGTGGAGCGCAGCCTGCAGAACCTGAACACCGAAGCCATCGACCTGCTGCAACTGCACTGCCCGCCCACCGAGGTGTTCTACATGCCCGAAGTGTTTGGTGTGCTGGATGACCTGGTGGCGGCAGGCAAGCTGCGCCACTACGGGGTGAGTGTGGAGAAGGTGGAGGAAGCGCTCAAGGCCATCGAGTACCCCGGCGTGCAAAGCGTGCAGATCATCTACAACCTGTTCCGCCAGCGTCCGGCCGAGCTGCTGTTTGAACAAACCCAAAAACGCGGCGTGGGCATCCTGGCGCGCCTGCCGCTGTCCAGCGGCCTGCTGAGTGGCAAGATGACAGCGCAAAGCACCTTTGCCGAAGACGACCACCGCGGTTTCAACCGCGAGGGTGCGGCCTTTGACAAGGGTGAGACGTTTTCGGGGCTGGACTTTGCGGTGGGCCTGCAGGCCGTGGAAGCCATGCGTCCGCTGGTGCCCGCGGGGATGAGCATGGCGCAAATGGCGCTGCGCTGGATCCAGATGCACCCGGCCGTGACCTGCACCATCCCCGGTGGCAAAAACCCCGCGCAGGTGGCCGACAACGTGGCCGCTGCGGACTTGCCGCCATTGAGCGACGCCAGCATGCAGGCGCTGGCTGAGGTGTACGCGCGTTACGCCAAACCGCTGGTGCACCAGCGCTGGTAAGCCCAGCGCCGGGGGCGCGGGCTTGGCGTGCTCTTAACGTACCAGCAATACCGGCACCTCGCAGTGCGCCAGCACTTGCGTGGTGACCGAGCCCATCACCAGATTGGCCAGCGCGCTGTGGCCATGGCTGCCCATCACCAGCAGGTCAAACTTGCCGCTATCGGCCAGCTTGGCAATGGCGGCGCCGGCGGGGCCGACTTTCCAGTCCGTCTTGGCGTTGATGCCGTGGCGCAGCAGGAACTTGCTCACAGGGGCCAGCACTTTTTCAGCCTCTTCGGACTGGTAGCTCTTCACCACTTCTTTGCCCACGGCGGCTTTGGCGCGTGGTGGCAAATCGGGCTGGGCGGTGAACACCGTGTACTCGTGGGCGGGCGAGAGCAGGGCTTCGTGGGTGCTCAGGTAGGCCAGCATTTTTTTGCTGTACGCGCTGCCGTCAACGGCCAACAGAATCTTCATGGAACGCTCCTCAGTAAAAACGCCAGTGTAGTGGCGCTATTGCAGAAGTCCGTGCGTCACATCAAACTCTCTTGTCCAACAAGGGGAGAACCATGCCACACCACAAGAACCTGACGCGCCGTACCCTGCTGCAAGGCAGCGCCCTGGGTTGGATAGGGGCCACCGTGTCCGTCCATGCCGCCAGCCCGGCCCAGCCGCCCGCCCTGATGCTGGCCCAGGTGCACACCAGCCGCCACCCGCTGGCCGGTGTGTGGGTCAGCGAGAAGTACGACGGTGTGCGGGGCTACTGGGATGGGCAGCAGTTGCGTACGCGCGGCGGCCACGCCCTGGCAGCGCCGGCCTGGTTCACGGCCGGGTGGCCCGCCCAGCCGCTGGACGGTGAGCTGTGGGCCGGGCGTGGGCAGTTTGCCCAGGCCGTGGCCACCGTGCGTGACCAGCGCCCTGATGAGGCTGCCTGGCGTGCGCTGCGCTACATGGTGTTTGACCTGCCAGCCCACGGTGGCGTGTTTGATGAACGCCTGCCCGCCCTGCAGGCCACCGTGCTGCAGATTGCCCAGCCTTGGGTGCAGGCAGTCGTGCACACCCCGGCCACCGATGCCAAGGCCTTGCAGCGCCAGTTGGACGCCACGGTGCGTGCCGGTGGCGAGGGCCTGATGCTGCACCAGGGGAGCACCCGCTACACCCCGCAACGCACGGATGGCCTGCGCAAACTGAAACCCCATGCCGACGCCGAAGCCCGTGTGCTGGCCCATGTGCCAGGGCAGGGTAAACACGCCGGGCACATGGGGGCCTTGTGGGTGGAGCTGGCGGCACAGGAGGGGCGGCCCGCGCAGCGCTTCAAGCTCGGCACGGGTTTTAGCGATGCCGAGCGCGCCGCACCGCCACCCGTGGGCAGCTGGGTCACCTACCGCTACCGCGGGCACACCGCACAGGGCGTGCCGCGCTTCGCCAGCTTTGTGCGCTTGGCGCCGGAGCCTGGCCTGTGAGTCGCGAGGTGCTGCATTTGCTATTAAATTAATAGCTTCTAGCGCAGTATCTGCGCGGCCTAGATGCCTATTTCAATCAAAAAATCGGGCCGGTAGCCCAGTTGTTCGTTTTTGCGGGCGTAGCCCAGCGGGTTGGCCACCACGCGGCAGCCGCCCACCCGGTAGTCGCTGGGGGCGTGCAGATGGCCGTGCAGCCAGAGCTGGGCGTAGGGCAGCAGTTCATCCAGCGCATTGCAAAAACCCGCTGTGCCCGGTACCAGGCCGTAGCGCGGATCGGCGCTGTGCAGGCTGGGCGCAAAGTGGGTGATGACCACCGTGGGGCCGTCAAAGGGCGCTGTCAGCGCCGTACGCAGCCAGTCCTGGCACTCCAGCGCCTGGGCCCGCAGCCCTTCGGCCAGCCAGGGTTCGCCATGGCGGGTGGTCAGCGTTTTCTTCAGGTAGTAGTTGGCGGCGCGGTAGGCCTTGTCGCGCGCCTTCAATCGCTGGGCTTCCGGGGCGTTCACGGCCAGTGCATCAAAGTCGGTCCACAGTGTGGTGCCGACGAGGCGCACGCCGTGCATCACCAGGGTTTCGCGCTCCAGCCAGAGAATCCCCAGGCGCTCGCAGGTCGCGCGCAGGCGGGCGTGGGCTTCGTCAAAGTCAAAGGTGTCGTACTCGTGGTTGCCGGGGACAAAAACGACCGGGGTAGGCCAGCCCTGCCGTGGCGAAAAGCGCGCCAGGCCGAAGTCTGCGTCCACCAGCTGCGAACCGGTCTGGTACGAACCCACATCACCCGCCAACACCAGCAGATCGGCACCGGGCAGGGGGCGGGCCTGCCAGTGGGGGTTGCCTTCGAGGTGCAGGTCCGAGAGCAGTTGGAGTTTCATGCGGAAAACAGGCGGTCGCCCAGGAGTGCAATTTGTTGGCGCAGCCAGGCGTGCGGGGGGGCAGCGTCCAGGCGCTGGTGCCACAGCGCGTCCACCTGGATGGGGGGCACCTTGAAGGGCAGCTCGCGGATCACCAACTGGTCGGCGTAGCCGGTGACGTTGACAAAGTGGCGTGGCAACACGGTGAGCAGGTCGGAGTGCACCACCACGCGCCCGGCGGTGAAGAACTGGTTGACGGTCAGCACCACGCGCCGCGTGCGCTTGAGGCTGACCAGGGATTCGTCAATAAACCCAAAGGCCCGGCCCGAGAAGCTCACCAGCATGTGGCTGGCCTCGCAAAAACGGTCCAGCGTGAACTTGCCCTGGGTCATCGGGTGGTCCTTGCGCATCACACACACATAGTCACCGACAAACAGCCGGTGGTGGCGGAAGGACTCGGCGGCGCCAGCCTGCGCACGTGCGGTCAGGTCGGTCAGCACTGCCGGAAAGTGGCCGATGGCCAGGTCGGCGCCGCCTTCGTCCAGCACGCGGCGCGGGTCGCGTGTGGTCAGTGGCACCACGCGCAGTGACACACCGGGGGCATCCCGTGCCAGCACCTCCACCAGCGGCGGCATGAGCTCCGCAGCCGTGGCATCGGCCATGGTCAGCACAAAGGTCGTGGCGGCGGTGGCGGGGTCAAACACGCTGGGGGAGAGCGAGCTTTGCAATTTCTGCAGGGTTTCGCGCACAGCGGGCCAGAGCTCCTGGCCCCGCGGTGTGGGCTCCAGGCTCCGGCCTTTGCGCACCAGCAACTCGTCACCCAGCGCATCGCGCAGGCGGCGCAGCGCGTTGCTCACGGCAGGCTGGGTCAGCGCCAGTTGCTCGGCCGCTTTGGTCAGGCTGCGCTCCGCCATCACGGTGTCAAACACCTTGAGCAGGTTCAGGTCAAAGGTGCGCAGGTTGAGTGGCGGCGGCATGGTCAATCATAACTTTGGTGAATACTAAACATCACTAAGCAAAAGTTGAGTCGCATGAGGGTTAACCCTATGATTCACTCACTTCAAAGATTTATCCCAGTGAGCTTCAACCTTTTCAAGGAGTTGACCATGACCACCGTACTCTCTTCCTCGTATTTTGCTTCGGCCCCCGCCGTACTTTCCGCCCCCAAGGCAGAAGGCTCCCGTACCTTGGCTGGCATGTTGCTGGCCGCTGTGCTGTCCGCCTTGCTGGTGGTGGCCGACCAAGTGATCGACACCTGGGTGGATGGACATTTGTTGGTGGGCTGGGTGGCTCTGTGGACCGTGGCTTTTGCCGCCTTGGCCCTGTTGGCTCCTCCCCTGCGCAAGATGTCGGCTGCCGCTTCTGCTGTGATCATGGGCTGGGTCCGCGCGGCCCAAGAGCGCCGCATGGAAGAAAAAATGTGGGAATACGCCCACCGCGACCCCCGCATCATGGCCGAACTGCAACACGCCGTGATGCGTAGCCGCAACGAAGCCTAAGTCGCTTCCCTCGTGGGCCCGCCAGGCAGGCGGGCAGAAAAAAGCCACCGGTTCGGTGGCTTTTTGCATGGTGCGGCCGCAAACGGGTGTTTTGCAGGCCAACGCCCAGCCTCGGCGGGATGCGCCGGGCCAGATCTTGGATAACCCTCAGGCAGCGAGGCGCTGTGCCAGTTGGGTTTTGGTCTCTTCGAGTTCCTTCGGCAAGTGGTAGGCCAGTTGAGTGAACAGCTCGGTGTGCAAGGCGATTTCAGCCTTCCAGTCGTCTTTGTTCAGGCTGGTCACGGAGTCAAACTGGGCCTGGCTGAAGTCCAGGCCGGTCCAGTTGATTTCGGAATATTGAGGCGCCACGCCAAAACCGGTCTCGGTGCCGCTGGCCTTGCCTTCGATGCGGTCGATCATCCACTTCAGCACGCGCATGTTGTCGCCATAGCCGGGCCAGACGAACTTACCGTCATCGCCCTTGCGGAACCAGTTGGTGGTGAAAATCTTGGGCTGTTTGGCGCCAGCGTTGGCCAGCTTGGCACCGATGGTGAGCCAGTGCTGGAAGTAGTCGCTCATGTTGTAGCCCATGAAGGGCAGCATGGCAAAGGGGTCGCGGCGCACGACGCCCATTTGGCCCACGGCGGCGGCGGTGGTCTCGGAGCCCATGGTCGCAGCCATGTACACACCTTCGGTCCAGTTGCGCGCTTCGGTCACCAGCGGCACGGTGGTGGAGCGGCGGCCACCGAAGATGAAAGCGTCAATCGCCACGCCGTTGGCATCGTCCCACTGGCTATCCAGTGCAGGGTTGTTGCCAGCGGCCACGGTGAAGCGGGCATTCGGGTGGGCAGCCTTGGCGCCCGTTTCCTTGGCAATTGCGGGCGTCCAGTCCTTGCCCTGCCAGTCGATCAGGTGGTCTGGCAGGCCGCCGGTGTCTTTTTCCATGCCTTCCCACCACACATCGCCGTCATCGGTCAGCGCAACGTTCGTGAAGATCACGTTTTTGTCCAGGCTGGCCATGCAGTTGGGATTGGTGTGGAAGTTGGTGCCGGGTGCCACACCAAAGTAACCCGCCTCGGGGTTGATCGCGTACAGCTTGCCGTCCGCACTGGGTTTGATCCAGGCGATGTCGTCACCGATGGTAGTGACCTTCCAGCCCTCAAAGCCGGCGGGTGGCACCAGCATGGAGAAGTTGGTCTTGCCACAGGCGCTGGGGAAGGCGGCCGCTACGTGGTACTTCTTGCCCTCGGGATTGGTCACGCCCAGGATCAGCATGTGCTCCGCCAGCCAACCTTGGTCGCGGCCCATGTTGGAGGCAATGCGCAGCGCAAAACACTTCTTGCCCAGCAAGGCATTGCCACCGTAGCCTGAGCCGTAGCTCCAGATCTCGCGCGTCTCGGGGTAGTGCACGATGTACTTGGTCTTGTTGCATGGCCACTTCACGTCGGTCTGGCCCGGCTGCAACGGTGCGCCCACCGTGTGCACGCAGGGCACAAAGGCGCCGTCCACACCAATCACATCGAACACGGCTTTGCCCATGCGGGTCATGATGCGCTGGTTCACCGCCACGTAGGGGCTGTCGGTCAGTTCAATGCCAATGTGGGCGATGTGCGAACCCAGCGGGCCCATGGAGAAGGGCACCACATACATGGTGCGACCTTGCATGCAGCCGTCGAAGAGGGCTTTTTCGCTTGCCGTGCCGGTTTGCAGCAGGGTGCGCATGTCGGCGGGGGCCATCCAGTTGTTGGTAGGGCCGGCGTTTTCCTTTTTCTCGGAGCAGATGAAGGTGCGGTCTTCCACGCGGGCCACATCGCTGGGGTCCGAGCAGGCCAGAAAGCTGTTGGGGCGCTTGGCGGGGTTCAACTTCTTGAAGGTGCCGAGATCCACCAGTTGCTGGCACAGGCGCTGGTATTCCTCTTCGGAACCATCGCACCAAACTACATCTTTGGGTTTGCACAGGGCCACCATGTCGGCCACCCAGGCAATCAGACGGGGGTTTTTGACATAGCTGGGGGTGTTGAGGGTCAGGCCCTGCATCACGGGTGCGTTCATGAAAAGCTCCTAAGTTTGAAAAACGTCTTTTCAAAATCGGGGGCCACAAGGCCGGCTGCCTGCAACTTTGAGAAGACGGCTCGGCCGGGACTGAGGGACCCTGCAACCAAGCGCTTCTCGTGAATTCTAAGAACTGGTACCGAAGTTACGAAGCGATTACCTCGAATAACTATGCATTAATTGCATTGGTAAATGCTTGTGAATCGTACCATTTCTACATTGTGAAAATTTGCGGCATGCCGAATGTTGCGCGAACGTGGTTGACCAGGTCGTGGCGCGAGGCCTGAATGCGGAATGTCTGGGGTGGGAGGAGAGTGGGGGCGGCCTGCCTTGGTGCAGGGGCCCGCAGGGCGAGGCAGCGCAGTGTGCCTCCAACCCGGCGACCCGTGACACGCGCCTACGGAGGGGCGCGTGCGGGTAATTGAGGCAGGTTCAGGCCATCGACACGGCGATGAACGCCAACAGGAACATCAATACGCCGCCCACGATAGGCAACACGATGGGCATCAAAGGCACCACTTCGTCCACGGGGTCGGTGGCATGGTTGTTGGCGTGGTTGTCAGGTGCGGACATGGTGGATCCTTGGGTTCTTCGATTGGAAAGCCGGAATTTTACCCACACCCATCCGGTGTTGCTGCCTGCGCGGGTGACTTCTGCGCGCTTTGTGGAAATCTGGGGTCCGTGGCTTCCATCTTGGCCCAGACTGCGCTATCGTCATTTCAGCACCTCACTGTGCTGGAGGCGTTTGGATGGTCAAGCGTACGCTGTTCCCCTCCCAGGGTGGACATCTCATTCCCTCACCGGGCCTGCAAGAGGCGCCGGTGCTGGATCTGATGTGTTCCCACTTTGTGCTCACGCTGGCGGCGCGCCAAGGGGCCAATTTCAATGTGCGGCGCGATTTCAATGGCGTAGTGGGCCTGGCCGGGCGGCACCTGGTCTGGCCGGTGTCGGTGTTGGGCCGCTTGCGTGAGTTTCTGGCTCGGCGATGCCAGGGCAACGAGCTGTGGCGCGGCCACGAGACGCTGGATGCCTCGGAGTTCCTGGCGCGTTATGGCCAATGGTGTGGTCCCTATGACGAGGCCACCCTGTTCTTCTTTCTGGACGAATACGCCAAGGACCAGCCCAAAGACCTGATTAGCGTGCTCTCGGTCACCGGGGAGTGGCTGCGCCATGCGTTGAAAAAGCAGCCCACTTTGGTGGAGAAAAACATCGACGCCCTGGCCGGGCTCTTGCAACTGAACAAGGCGGAGCGGGCGCTCTTGTTGTATGGCACGTTGGCGCGTTACCAGCGCGACATGCGCAGCATTCTGGTGGAGTTCAAGGTCAATAACGCGCCCGAAGCCTACGCCGCCATTGCCGACGTGGCGGGCGTGAGTGCCCAGGAGTTGGGCGAGGCGTTGCGTGCGGGCTCGCGCCTGGAGCGCATTGGGCTGGTGGAAAACCTGATCTCCGAACACAACATCACCGACCTGGCCGACCTCATGAAGGTCAGCGAAAAGCTGCCCCCTGTGCTGATGCGCCGGTACCGCGACCAGGCGGAGCTGATGGCCGTGTTCACCCGCCTGTCCACCAAAAGCCAGCTGGGTTTGCAGGACTTCAGCTTTGTGGCCGAAGACGCGGCCGTGTTGTGCAGCCTGCTGGCCAACGCTGTGGCGCGCAAGGAGGCGGGCATCAATGTGCTGCTGTATGGCCCCCCGGGGACCGGCAAGACCGAGTTGGCCAAGGTGGTGGCCCAGCAGGCGGGGCTGGAGTTGTTCGAGGTGGAATACGCCGACCGTGATGGCAATTCCCTGAGTGGGCGCGACCGTTACCGCTCGCTGCAAATCGCCCAGGTGTTCCTCAAGGGGAGCGCCCAGGCCGCGCTCTTGTTTGACGAGGTAGAGGACGTGTTTCCGCCGCTCTCCAGCGAGGCCGCACACCTGATTGCCCGGGCGGACGCTTCGGCCGCACCGGCCAGCGGCAGCGTGAGTGGCAAGGCCTGGGTCAATCAGGTGTTGGAGTCGAATGCCGTGCCCACGCTGTGGGTCACCAACCGCATTGAGCAGATTGACCCGGCATTTCGCCGCCGCTTTGCCTACCACCTGGAGCTCAAATCGCCACCACCGGGGGCCCGCGAGGCGCTGGTCCGCAAAACCCTGGCCGAAGTGCCGGTGTCGGAGGGGTTTGTGGCACGCCTGAGCAGCCGCAAAGGCCTGACGCCCGCCCAAATACGCACCGCGGCCCGCTTCGCCACGCTGGCCCGTGATCCCGTCGATACCGCCCTGGCTGGGGAGGCTCTGGAGGCCCTGATTGAGCGCCAGCTCAAAAACGCGGATCTGGCGCTGGGCAATGCGGCGCAGGCCGTGACCACACCCACGGCGCTGAGTGCCTACCGCCTGGAGCTGCTGCACCTGCAAAGCCGCTACGACATCGGGCGCGTGGTGCAGGCGCTGAAAACCCGTGGCCATGGCACGTTGTGTTTCTATGGACCGCCCGGCAGCGGCAAAACAGCGCTGGCCGAACACATGGCCATGGCGCTGGGCCGCCCCCTGCTGGTGCGCCAGGCCAGCCACCTGCTGAGCAAATACATTGGTGAGACCGAGCAGGCCATGGCCGCCATGTTCCGCGAGGCCGAGTCTGAGGGTGCGGTGCTGTTGCTGGACGAAGCCGATAGTTTTTTGCAAGACCGGCGCAGCGCCCAGCGCAACTACGAGGTCACCGAGGTGAACGAGATGCTGCAGGGCATGGAGCGTTACCGCGGCGTGTTCATTTGCACCACCAACCTGATGGACCGGCTGGACCCGGCGGCCTTGCGCCGCTTTACCTTCAAGATTGAGTTCCTGCCTTTGAGCCCGGCGCAGCGCGAGGCGGTGTTTCTGGCCGAGGCCTGTCCGGGACTGGAGGCTTTGCCCGCGACGCTGGCCAGCCGCCTGGCGGCCTTGGACCAGCTCTGCCTGGGCGATGTCGCCGCGGTGCGCCGCCAGGCGGACATTCTGGGCACCGTGCTGGAGCCAGACGAGTTTCTGGAGCAACTGGAAGCCGAACACCGGCTCAAACCCGAGGTGCGCGAGCGCCGGTCCATGGGCTTTGTGCACTGAAGATGCACCGTTCTGGTAACCCTTTTGTAATTATTTGAACCGGCTGTCAACCGATCCCCCCCTTGGTGCGTGAAAGGCTCATGCGGACGCCAAACCGCAGCCCACGTTGGACTCCTGGGGCCGCACTGGCGTCTATTTCCTTCTCTTAGCGCGGCAACTATGCACCGAGACACGATCCAAGTGCCTGAAAAAGGCACCTACAAGTGGCAGCTGTTTGACTACTGGTCTGGCGAATTCCGCCAAACCCATGCAGACCATTCGGCCTACATCGCCCTGAACTTCGCCGGTGCCCTGGAGGCCTGCCGCGCCAAATTCCAGGCCTTGGTGCAACACCACCGGGCCAAAGCGGCCGACGCCGCGTGCGCTGCGCGTCACATGCGCGCTATCCAGCGCTTGCAAAACACCATGTCGGGCGCCGCCATGGCCTACGAGAGCGGTTTCCACCGCCACTGAGTGCCTGCCCCCGGCGCTGAGATCTACTCCAGCGCCACCACCCGCAGCACGTCGCTGGCATAGGCTTCCAGCTTTTTGGCGCCTATGCCGCTGATGCCTTGCAGGTCGTCCAGACTCTGCGGCGCCCGCTGCGCAATGGCCGCCAGCGTGGCGTCGTGAAAAATCACATAGGCGGGCAGGTTGTGCTCCTTGGCCACCTCGGCCCGCCAGGCCTTGAGGGCCGAATAACGCAGCAGGCCTTCGCTGTCCAGGTTGATCGGTGCCTTGACCACCGCACCCAGGCGTGGGTTGCGCCGACTCTTGCGGTCGGCCGGCGCGGATACCGACTCCCGCAACATCACCGGCACTTCACCCTTGAGCACGGCGCGTGATTCGGCGGTGAGTTGCAGCGTGCTGAACTCACCCCCTTGCACTGCCACCGCGCCCATGGCAATCAGCTGGCGCAACACGCCGCGCAACTGCAGTTCTGAAAAATCTGATCCCAAGCCAAAGGTACTGAGGCTGGTGTGGCTGTACTGGGTCACCTTTTCGGTGGCCTTGCCACGCACGATGTCCATCAAATGCCCGGCGCCAAAGCTCACACCGCTCATTTGGTGGATGCGGTAAATGGTGGACAACAGTTTGCGTGCGGCGTCGGTGCCGTCCCAGACCGCGGGCGGGTTCAGGCAGTTGTCGCAATTGCCGCAGGGCTGGCTGGCTTCGCCAAAGTAACCCAGCAGGCGTACGCGGCGGCAGTCGGTGGCCTCGGCCAGGCCCAGCAGCGCGTCGAGTTTGCCGCGCATCACCTGTTTGAATTCTTCGCTGGCCGGGCTCTCGTCGATCATGCGGCGCTGGTTCACCACGTCCTGCAGGCCATAGGCCATCCAGGCGTCGGCGGCCAGGCCGTCGCGGCCGGCGCGGCCCGTCTCCTGGTAGTAGCCTTCGATGTTTTTTGGCATGTCGCGGTGGGCCACAAAGCGCACATCGGGCTTGTCGATACCCATGCCAAAGGCGATGGTGGCCACCATCACGATGCCTTCTTCGCGCAGAAAGCGGTCTTGGTTCGTCTGGCGCACCTTCTGGTCTAGCCCGGCGTGGTAGGGCAGGGCCTTGATGCCAGCGTCCACCAGCGTTTGGGCCATGTCTTCCACTTTTTTGCGGCTCTGGCAGTAGACGATGCCGGCCTCGCCCTCGTGCTCCCGCTCAATGAAGCGCAGCAGCTGGGTGGTGGAGTCCTTTTTTTCGACGATGGTGTAGCGGATGTTGGGGCGGTCGAAGCTGCTGACGAATGCACGTGCGTCTTCGAGCTGCAGCCGCTCCAGGATGTCGGCCCGCGTCAGGTCGTCGGCGGTGGCGGTCAGCGCAATGCGGGGAATGCCGGGGTAGCGCTCGTGCAGCACCGTCAGGTTGCGGTAGTCGGGGCGGAAGTCGTGGCCCCACTGGCTCACGCAATGCGCCTCATCAATGGCAAACAGGCTGAGTTTGCCGCGCTCGAAGAGTGAATCCAGCAAGGCCAGAAAACGCGCATTGCTGACCCGCTCGGGCGCGGCGTAGAGCAGGGTGATCTCGCCGCGCAGCAGTTGCTGCTCGATCTGGTAGGCCTCGTCACCACTCAGCGTGGAGTTGAGGAAGGCGGCGCTGACACCCGCCTCATGCAGCGCGCCCACCTGGTCGTGCATCAGCGCGATCAGCGGTGAGATGACCAGCGTGGCGCCCAGTCCGGCCTGTTGGCGGGCGATGGCGGGGATCTGGTAACACAGGCTCTTGCCGCCGCCGGTGGGCATGAGCACCAGCGCGTCGCCGCCTTGTGCCACGTGCTCCACGATGGACTGCTGGGGTCCGCGGAAGGCGTCGTAACCGAACACGGTGCGCAAAATGCCGTTGCAGGCATCCAGGGTGGTGCTGGAGGGGAGGGGGTTTGCTATCAAAACAGGAGCTTGTCGCGCAATGTCTACGGGGGCTAGAGGCCTAAAACATCAATAATGTGAACAGTTGGGCAGTGTGGCGGTTTTTCGCGGCCCGGGCGCTTATTGTCGGGCATGCCCATGGCTACACTCAACGCTCATGACGGACCCCCAGAGCGCCCCGGATGCGCAACACCCCACCAAAGCCCTGCTGCAGCTGTGCAAGCGTCTGGAGCGTGCCCGGACTCTGCCAGACATTCTGGGCGCGGTGGCTCCCGTGGTGGACGAGGTGCTGGGCTATGCCCATGCCTGGCTGGCCCTGTTGGGGGAGCGGCCCGGCTTTGTGTCCATCATCAGCCAGCTGACCTCGGACCCCGACTACCGGGATCGCCACCAGATGGCCCAGACCATGGACATCCCGATTGCAGGGGATCGCATGCTGGAGGAAATTCTGGCGGCAGACCACGTGGTGGTGGTGGATGACGCCCGCACCGACCCGCGTACCAACAAGGCGGTGGTGGCGCAGCTGGACAACCGCACCATCGTGAATGTGCCCCTGCTGCTGGCCGGAGAGCGGCTGGGGGTGGTGGGCATGGGCACCTTTGGCGATGTCGAGGGCGTGCGCCCGCCGCAGGACTGGCAGCTCGATTTCATGCAGGCGCTGGCGGGCCACGTGGCGGTAGCGCTGGACCGGGTGCGCTTTCTGGAGCGCCAGAAACGTGCCGAAGATGCGCTGTACCAAGAGAAAGAGCGCTTGCAGGTCACCCTGCATGCCATCAGCGATGCCGTCATCACCACCAACGCCCAGGGTCTGCTGCTTTATATCAACCCGGTGGCCGAAGCCCTGACGGGGGCCACGCTGGTGGCGTCCATCGGGCGGCCCTACCAGGCCGTATTTCCGCTGGACGGTAGCGAGCTGGCGCCCGACCTGGATGTGGTGGCCAGCGCCATGGCAGCGGGGCAAACCCAGCGTTACCCGCAGCTGGGCCTGGCCCATGCGCGGGGCCGCGTGTTGGTCGAGGCGGCGGTATCCCCCATCCGCGATGCGGATGGAGTGGTGCAAGGGGCGGTGCTGGTCTTTCGGGATGTGACCGAGCAGCGCCGTCTGAGCCGCGAAATGGCGTTTCAGGCCACGCACGACGAGCTGACCGGGCTGGGCAACCGCCGCGCCTTTGAAGCCACGCTGGCCCAGTGTTTTGCCCGCACCCGTGAGCAGGCCCAGACCCACGTGTTGTGTTACCTGGACCTGGACGAGTTCAAGGTGGTGAACGACACCTGTGGCCACGGCGCGGGCGACGCGCTGCTGCGCCAAGTGGCCCAGCTGTTTTTGGAGGTGCTGGGTCCGCAGGACCACCTGTGCCGCCTGGGCGGCGACGAATTCGGCGTGGTGCTGACCGAGCAGACGCTGCCCCAGGCCCTGCGCCTGGCCGAGCAGATGCAGCAGCGCCTGGCCAGCTACCGCTTTGTCTGGCAGGACCAAAGCTTTGGTGTGGGGGTGAGCATTGGCATGGTGCAGCTGGATGCGCAGAGCGAAAGCGTAGGCGCGCTGCTGCAGGCGGCCGACAGTGCCTGCTATGTGGCCAAGGATGCGGGGCGGGGCCGCATCCACGTCTATGCCACCGACGACCCGGCGCTGGCCCAGCGCTACGGCGTCATGGAGTGGGTGAGCCGCATTGAGAACGCCCTGCGCAACGACCGTTTTGTGCTCTATGCCCAGCCCATCGTGCCGATTGGCGGGGGGGCCGTGCGTGGCCTGCACTGCGAGTTTTTGCTGCGCATGCGCGACGTCAATGGGCGGTTGGTGCTGCCGGGCGAATTCATGCCGGCGGTCGAGCGCTACCACCTGGCGACCCGGGTGGACCGCTGGGTGGTGCGCCATGCGCTGGCATGGATGGTGGCGCACCAGGACCAGATTGAGCAGTGCTCGATCAATCTCTCGGGCCAGTCGCTGGGGGACCCCCAGTTCATGGCTTTTGTGCTGGAGACCCTGGCCGCCACGCCCATGCCCTGCCACAAGCTGTGCTTCGAGATCACCGAAACCGCCGCCATCGGCAACCTGCACGCGGCCCAGGACTTCATTGCCACCCTGCGCCGACTGGGCTGCCGGCTCTCGCTGGACGACTTCGGCAGCGGGCTGTCTTCGTTTGCGTACCTGCGCAACCTGCCGGTGGACGTGCTCAAGATCGACGGCCAGTTTGTGCGCGACATTGCCACCGACGCGGTCAGCCTGGCCATGGTCAAGTCCATCCACGAGATTGGCTGCCTCATGGGCAAGGCGACCGTGGCCGAGTTTGTCGAAAACCTGGCCATCCTGGACCTGTTGCGCGGCTTTGGCGTGCACTACGCACAGGGCTATGCAGTCGGCTACCCGATGCCGCTGGACCAGGTCTTGCTTTTGCCGGCTCACGGCACGGCCAGCACTTTGTGAACTAAAATCGGCCCTTCCCAAGGGGCGCTGCAGCTGGCGCCTGCCCTCAGACAGGCAGGCCTCCGGTCAGGCTTGGGACTCCCAACTGCGCTCACTTGTTTAAAACCACACAGTGAGCCGCCGAATGAAGCCCATCACCTACACCCGCGCACAAGCCCTTCCCGGCATTCTGGAAAACCGCATCGCCATTCTCGACGGCGCCATGGGCACCATGATCCAGCGCTTCAAGCTGGGTGAAGCCCAGTACCGTGGCGAGGGCTACACCGGCCCTGGCAGTCAGGGGGATCGCTTCAAGGACTTTCCCAAGGATGTGAAAGGCAACAACGAGCTGCTGAGCCTGACGCGGCCCGATGTCATCAGCGACATCCATGAGCGCTACCTGGCTGCCGGTGCCGACATGATCGAGACCAACACCTTTGGTGCCACCACCGTGGCTCAGGCCGACTACGACATGGCCGATCTGGCCGTCGAGATGAACTACGTGTCTGCCAAGCTGGCCCGCGCCGCCTGCGACAAATACAGCACGCCCGACAAGCCCCGCTTTGTCTGCGGCGCCCTGGGCCCCACGCCCAAAACCGCCAGCATCAGCCCCGATGTGAACGACCCCGGTGCGCGCAACGTGACCTTTGAAGAGCTGCGCGCCGCCTACTACGACCAGACCAAGGCCCTGGTGGAAGGTGGCGCAGACGTGATCCTGGTGGAAACCATTTTTGACACACTCAACGCCAAGGCCGCGCTGTTTGCGGTGGACGAGTATTTCGAGGCCAGCGGCGAGCGCCTGCCCATTCTGATCAGCGGCACCGTGACCGATGCGTCCGGCCGCATCCTGAGTGGCCAAACGGTGACGGCCTTCTGGCACAGCGTGCGCCATGCCCAGCCGCTGGCCATTGGCCTGAACTGCGCCTTGGGTGCGGCGCTGATGCGCCCTTACATCCAGGAGCTGAACAAGGTGGCGCCGGACACCTTTATCAGCTGCTACCCGAACGCCGGCCTGCCCAACCCCATGAGCGACACCGGCTTTGACGAGACCCCCGATGTGACCAGCCGCCTGGTGCGCGAATTCGCCGAAGAGGGACTGGTCAACATTGTGGGCGGCTGCTGCGGCACCACACCCGACCACATTGGCGCCATTGCCCAAGCGGTGAACCCGATTGCCACGCGCAGTGTGCAGCGCAACTACTTTTACAAAGAGGCGGCTTGAGCCGAGACATTGCCATGAACAAAGTCACCTGGGGCGTGCTGAGCACCGCCAAAATCGGCATGGAGAAAGTTACCCCCGCGCTCATGCGCAGCCAGTGGTGTGATGTGCAGGCGATTGCCTCGCGTTCGCTGGAAAGCGCCCAGGCCGCCGCTGGCAAGCTGGGCATTCCCAAAGCCTACGGCTCCTACGAGGCGTTGCTTGCCGACCCGGCCATCGAAGCAATTTACAACCCGTTGCCCAACGACCAGCATGTGCCCATGACGCTGGCGGCAGCGCGCGCGGGCAAACATGTGCTGTGCGAGAAGCCCATTGCGCTGAACGCCAACGAGGCCGCACAGCTGCGCGAGGTGGCCGACAAGGTGCACATCATGGAAGCTTTCATGGTGCGCTTCCACCCGCAGTGGCTGCGCACCCGCGAGCTGGTGCAAAGCGGTGCGTTGGGCGATTTGCGCACCGTGCAGGTGTGGTTCTCGTACTTCAACCGCAATGCCACCAACATCCGCAACGACGCCAGCAAAGGTGGCGGCGCCCTGATGGACATCGGCTGCTACCCGATTGTGGCGGGGCGGTTCTTGTTTGGTGCCGAGCCGGTGCGGGTGATGGCGCTGGCGGACATGGATCCGGAGTTTGGTGTGGACCGTACCTTCAGCGCCTTGCTGGACTTTGGGGGTGGCCGTCGTCTGGATTTCACCGTGTCCATGCAAACCACGCCCTACCAGCGGGTGCATGCGATTGGCACCGAGAAGCGGGTGGAGATCGAAATCCCCTTCAACGCGCCCCAGGGCCAGGAGACACGCATTTTTGTGGACGATGGCAAGGTGCCGGGTGGTGCCTCCGCCCTCACCGAAACCTTCGCCGCCTGCGACCAGTACAGCCTGGAGGGTGATGCTTTTTCGCTGGCCATCCGCGGCGAGCAGCCACTGCACTACGGCGTGGAAGACGCCATCCAGAACATGCGCATCATCGACGCGCTGTTTGCCTCCCAGCGCACCGGCGCCTGGGTTGCGGTGTAAGCCGCCTTGCCAGAAATTTGAGTCTTTTATGCCCCAAACCTCCGTGAATGCTGCGCAAGCAGCTATCAATACCGTAGCGCCCATGCTGCTCTCCGGTCTGGAACCCATCACCATCGACAGCAACAGCCTGTTCGTCAACGTGGGCGAGCGCACCAATGTCACCGGCTCCAAAGCCTTTGCCCGCATGATCCTGAACGGCCAGTTCGAGGAAGCGCTGGCCGTGGCCCGCCAGCAGGTGGAAAACGGTGCGCAGATCATCGACATCAACATGGACGAGGCCATGCTGGACAGCCAGGCGGCCATGGTGCGTTTCCTGAACCTGATAGCGTCCGAGCCCGATATTTCCCGCGTGCCCATCATGATCGACAGCTCCAAGTGGAGCGTGATCGAGGCCGGCCTGCGCTGCGTGCAAGGCAAGGCGGTGGTGAACTCCATCAGCATGAAAGAAGGTGTGGACGCCTTCAAGCACCAGGCCAAGCTGTTGCGCCGCTATGGCGCGGCTGCCGTGGTCATGGCGTTTGACGAGCAGGGCCAGGCAGATACGTATGCGCGCAAGATCGCGATCTGCGAACGCGCCTACCGCATCCTGGTGGACGAGGTGGACTTTCCAGCCGAAGACATCATCTTCGACCCCAACATCTTCGCCATTGCCACCGGCATCGAAGAGCACAACAACTACGCGGTGGACTTTATCGAGGCCACGCGCTGGATCAAGCAGAACCTGCCCGGCGCCAAGGTGAGCGGCGGCGTGTCCAACGTGTCCTTCAGCTTCCGCGGCAACGACCCGGTGCGCGAGGCCATCCACACCGTGTTCCTGTACCACGCCATCAAAGCCGGCATGGACATGGGCATCGTGAACGCGGGCATGGTCGGTGTGTATGACGACCTGGAACCCACCTTGCGCGAGCGCGTGGAAGACGTGGTGCTGAACCGCCGCGACGATGCCGGTGAGCGCCTGGTGGAGATTGCCGAGACCGCCAAGAGCGGCGCCAAGGATGAGAGCAAAAAGCTCGAATGGCGCGGCACCGCCGAGGCACCAGCCTCGGTCGGCGCACGGCTCTCCCATGCCTTGGTGCACGGCATCACCGACTTCATCACCCAGGACACGGAAGAGGCCTACCAGGACGTGCTGGCCAAGGGCGGCCGCCCGCTGCACGTGATCGAAGGCCCGCTGATGGACGGCATGAACGTGGTCGGTGATCTGTTTGGTCAGGGCAAGATGTTCCTGCCCCAGGTGGTCAAAAGCGCCCGCGTGATGAAGAGCGCCGTGGCCCACCTGTTGCCCTACATCGAGGCCGAGAAGCTGGCCATGGTGGAGGCTGGCGGCGAAGCCAAGGCCAAAGGCAAGATCGTGATCGCCACCGTGAAGGGTGACGTGCATGACATTGGCAAGAACATCGTCACGGTGGTCTTGCAGTGCAACAACTTCGACGTGGTGAACATGGGCGTGATGGTGCCCTGTCACGAGATTCTGGCCAAGGCCAAGGCGGAGGGCGCGGACATCATCGGGCTCTCCGGCCTGATCACGCCCAGCCTGGAAGAGATGCAGTACGTGGCGGGTGAGATGCAGAAGGACGCGTACTTCCGCAGCCGCAACATCCCCTTGCTGATTGGCGGTGCCACCTGCAGCCGCGTGCACACCGCAGTCAAGATTGCCCCCAACTACGAAGGCCCGGTGGTCTACGTGCCCGATGCCTCGCGCAGCGTGAGTGTGGCGCAAGGGCTGCTGAGTGACAGTGCTGCGCAGTACATCGCCGAGTTGAACGCCGACTACGACAAGGTGCGCCAGCAGCACGCCAACAAAAAGCAGACGCCGATGTGGCCCCTGGCCAAGGCGCGCGCCAACAAGACGCCCATAGCCTGGGCAGCCCACCAGCCTACGGTGCCGAAGTTCATTGGCCGCCGCGTCTTCAAGAACTTTGACCTGGGCGAGCTGGCCAAGTACATCGACTGGGGCCCTTTCTTCCAGACCTGGGACCTGGCCGGCCCCTTCCCGGCCATCCTCAAGGACGAGGTGGTCGGCACGGAGGCCGTGCGCGTGTACGCCGACGGCCAGCGCATGCTCAAGCGTCTGATCGAAGGCCGCTGGCTCACCGCCAACGCGGTGGTGGCGCTGTACCCGGCCAACACGGTGAACGACGACGACATCGAGTTCTATACCGATGAGAGCCGCTCTGAGGTTGCCATGACCTGGTACGGCCTGCGCCAGCAGACCGAAAAGCAGGAGATTGATGGCGTGATGCGCCCCAGCCGCTGCCTGGCCGACTTTGTGGCACCCAAGGGCGTGAAGGCGGACTATGCCGGCCTGTTCGCAGTGACCGCCGGCATTGGGGTGGACAAGAAGGAGAAGTACTTCCTGGACGACCTGGATGACTACTCGGCCATCATGCTCAAGTCGATTGCCGACCGCCTGGCCGAGGCTTTTGCCGAAGCCCTGCACCACCGCGTGCGCACCGACCTGTGGGGCTACGCGGCCGACGAGGCGCTGAGTAACGAGGACCTGATTGCCGAAAAGTACCAGGGCATCCGCCCCGCGCCCGGCTACCCGGCCTGCCCGGACCACAGCGTCAAGAAAGACATGTTTGCGCTGCTGCAGTGCGAAGAAATTGGCATGACCGTGACCGAGAGCCTGGCCATGACACCGGCGGCCAGCGTCAGCGGCTTCTACATCGGGCACCCGGACGCCACCTACTTCAACGTTGGCAAGATCAGCGACGACCAGGTGCAGGACCTGGCCGAGCGCCGCCAGCTGAACCGAGCCGAACTGGAGCGCCTGCTGGCGCCCAATTTGTAAGTCTGTGGCAGGTGTGCCGCCTTGGGCGGGGCCTGCTTTACCCAGCGTTACAACTCAGACACGGTGGCGAGCCCTGCGCTGTGTACCTTTGGCAGGCCTCGGTCGTTGTAGGGCGACCCAGGGTTGAAAGGGCGATTCCGCCCCTTGCCAAAGGAGAGATGTATGAACAGTGCCATGTCCGTTCCCGGCGCCGTCCTGGCCGTCGCGCCCGCCAACCGTTTCCTGTGGGTCGCCGTTGGCGCCCTGGGTGCGACCACGCTGGCCCTGGGGGCCATGCTGGTGCAGATGAACCACCGCAGCGCGGATGCACTGGTGCCCGCCACGTCGCAGCCGCCCGCAGTCACTGCGGTGGCGGCGCCCACACCGGAGTTGCCGGTGGTGCAGGCGGCGCCTGCCAAGGTGGCCACCCCAGTGCCAGAAAAAGTGCAAAAAGTGGCCAAAGCCCCCGTGAAATATGCGCAAGCAGCTCCTAAAACAGTAGCAAAAACAGTGCCCGCCGCGGCTGAAACGGGGGTGGCCGACAGCCTGCCCGGGCGCGACCAGTCCTGGGAGCCCGTGGCGGCAGTGCCCCAACCGGCACCCAAGCTGGTGTGCGCCAGCTGCGGCACGGTGGAAACTGTCACCCCCATTCAACGTGACGCTGCACCCAGCGGTGCTGGTGCAGCGGTGGGCGCGGTCTTGGGAGGCGTGCTGGGCAACCAGGTGGGCGGCGGCAGCGGCAAAACCCTGGCCACCATCGTCGGCATTTTTGGCGGCGGCATTGCCGGCAATGCGGTGGAAAAGAACATGAAAAAGGAGACCGCCTACGAAGTGGCTGTGCGCATGGAGGATGGCACCTTGCGCCGCATCGAACAAAACAGCCCGGCAGCGGTGGGCGCCCGGGTTACGGTGGACGGCAATACCCTGAGCCCGGCCCCCAGCGCTGCACCAAGCAGCTCGTCAGGAGTGCGCAGCACCATCTGACGTGCCTCGCGTGCTATTATTTTTGCAAACCGCAAAAGGAATAGCGCATGAATATGGCAACGGCAACGACCGGTGCGACCGAGGGCCCGCGCCCTCCCTCGGGCCGGCCTGAAAAGCTGCGGCTAGGCGATGTGCTGGTCCAGCAACGCCTGATTTCCCAAGAGCAGCTCCAGCAAACCCTGGAGCTGCAGCGCACCACCGGCAAAAAGGTGGGGCGTTTGCTGATTGAGACGGGTGTCATCACCGAAGAGCTGCTGGCCAACGGCCTGGCGCGCCAGCTCCGCATCCCCTTCGTCAACCTCAAGACCTTTCCCTTCCGGGCCGATGTGGTCAAGCTGCTGCCTGAGTCTGCGGCACGGCGTTTCCGTGCGCTGGTGCTGGAAGACAAGGGCGACGTGCTCTTGGTGGCGCTGGCGGACCCGCTGGACCTGTTTGCCTATGACGAGCTGGCCCGCCTGCTCAAGCGCAACATCGGCATTGCTGCCGTGCCCGAGAGCCAGCTGGCGCTCGCGTTTGACCGGCTGTACCGCCGCACCGAGGAAATCAGTGGCCTGGCCCGTGCCCTGGAGAAAGACCTGGGCGACGCTGTGGACTTTGGCGAGCTGACGGCGACGGTAGGTACCGAAGGCGCGCCCGTGGTGCGCTTGCTGCAGTCGCTGTTTGAAGACGCCATGCAGGTCGGCGCGTCGGACGTGCACATCGAGCCGCAAGAAGGGTTTCTGCAGATTCGCGTGCGTGTGGATGGTGTGCTGCAGACCCAGACGCAGGCTGACAAACGTATCGGTGGTGCGCTGGCGCAGCGCCTCAAGCTCATGGCCGGGCTGGACATTTCCGAGAAGCGCCTGCCGCAGGACGGCCGTTTCAGTGTGCGCCTCAAAGACAACACCATCGATGTGCGTCTTTCCACCTTGCCCACCACCTATGGCGAGTCGGCAGTGATGCGTTTGCTGAACCAGGGTGCCGGTATGCGGCGGCTCGACAGCATCGGCATGCCGCCCGGCATGCTCAAGCGTTTTCGCGAAGTGCTGGCCCGCACCTCGGGCATGGTGCTGGTCACCGGGCCCACCGGCTCGGGCAAAACCACCACGCTGTACGCAGCCTTGGCGGAGATCAACGCGGCAGAGCTCAAGGTCATCACCGTGGAAGATCCGGTGGAATACCGCCTGCCCGCCATCACCCAGGTGCAGGTGAATGACAAGATTGAGCTGACCTTTGCGCGCGTGCTGCGCGCCTGCCTGCGCCAGGACCCGGACGTGATTCTGGTGGGTGAAATGCGCGATGCAGAGACCGCCGAAATCGGCCTACGTGCGGCCATCACCGGGCATCTGGTGCTCTCGACCCTGCACACGCGCGATGCCATCAGCACGCCGTTTCGTCTGTTGGATATGGGCGTGCCGCCATTCATGGTGGCCACCAGCCTGCAGGCCGTCATTGCCCAGCGTTTGGTGCGCGTGAACTGCCCCGAGTGCTCTGCGCCCCACACCCCCACGCCGCAAGAGCAGTCGTGGCTGGACGCCACGCTGGAGTCCGGCGCTTCACTCACCCCCAAGCGCGGCTTGGGGTGTTCCGCGTGCAATGGCACGGGCTATGCCGGTCGCCAAGGCGTCTACGAGCTGTTGGAAATGGATGCGGTACTGACCCACGCGGCCTCGCACTCCGACCCTGCCAGCTTCATGCGCACGGCCCGCGAGCGCATGAAAGGCCACACCATGGCCCACCACGCGCTGGAGCTGGTGCGCCAGGGGCGCACCTCCCTGGCCGAAGCGCTGCGTATCGGTTTCGATGCGGACGACGACGAAGCCACTCCGGGTAGCTGAGCATGGCCCTTTACGCTTGGCGAGGCCGCAACAACCGGGGCGAGGCCGTGAATGGGCAACTCGAAGCCCTGACCGAGGGGGGCGTGGCCGATCAACTGCTGTCCATCGGGGTGTCGCCGGTCCACATTGCCCTGGCCGAGGCCAAGGAAGCAAAGTCCACCGGCTCTGCGCTGGCCTGGCTCAACCGCAAACCTGTGGTGGTGGAAGACCTGCTGATCTTCTCGCGCCAGATGTACACGCTCAACAAAGCCGGCGTGCCCATCCTGCGCGCTTTTGCCGGGCTGGAGGCCTCGGCCACCAAACCCGCCATGGTGGACATGCTCAAAGACATCCGCGCCAGCCTGGACCAGGGGCGTGAGCTGTCGGCATCGCTGGCGCGGCACAGCGCACTGTTTGGCGGCTTTTACATTTCCATGATCCGCGTGGGCGAGATGACAGGCCGTTTGACCGAGGTGTTTCTGCGCCTGACCGAACACATGGAGTTTGAGCGCGACGTGCGCGAGCGCATCAAGCAGGCCATGCGTTACCCCATGTTTGTGATGATTGCCATGGCGATTGCCATCGTGATCCTGAACATCTTTGTGATCCCGGTGTTTGCCAAGGTGTTTGCCGGCTTCAACACCCAGTTGCCCTTGATCACCCGCGGTTTGCTCGCGTTTTCCAGCTGGATGATTACCTGGTGGCCCCTGCTGCTGGCGCTGGCAGCGGGTGCTGTGGTGGGCGTGCGTGCCTACTTGCGCACCCCTGAGGGGCGCTACCGCTGGGACTCCCGCAAACTCAAGCTGCCCATCGTGGGCGACATCATCCTCAAGGCCACACTGGCGCGGTTTGCCCGCAGCTTTGCGCTGTCCAGCCAGAGTGGTGTGCCGCTGGTGCAGGCCCTCACCGTGGTGGCGCAGACGGTAGACAACGCATTTATTGGCAGCCGTATTGAGCAGATGCGTGACGGCATCGAGCGTGGCGAAAGCATCTCCCGTTGCGCGGCGGCCACCGGCGTGTTCACGCCCGTGGTGTTGCAGATGATCAATGTGGGCGAAGAAACCGGCGAGCTGGACAACCTCTTGTTCGAGATTGCCGCCATGTACGAGCGCGACACCGACTACAGCATCAAGGGCCTGTCGGCCTCGATCGAGCCCATCCTGCTCGCTGTCATCGGCGTGCTGGTGCTCTTGTTGGCACTGGGGGTGTTCCTGCCCTTGTGGAATATGGGCCAGGCCGCCATGGGCCGGGGTGGCGGCTAAGCCATGGCAGCGCTGCGCCCTGCGGCCCAGCCGTCGCCGGTGTGGAATGCGCACCTCACCGAGTGGGGGCTTGTGGCTGCGCTGGTGCTTGTCTTGGGGGGCGTGTTGGCCCACCATGCACGCGAGGTGCGTGGGCAAGCCGAATTGGCGCAAATCAAAAGCACCCTCGGGGGTTTGCGTACCGCGCTGGTGGTGGCGCACCTGGACGCCGCGGTGGCGGGCAGCCGGGCAGGGCGCCAGCCTGCGGTGGGCGTGCAACACAATCCTTTCGCCGCGCTGCAACAGTTGCCGCCTGGTTATGCCGGGTTGGCCGGGCCCGAAGCGCTTGCAGCGCTGCCCGGTGGCAGCTGGGTGTTTGACCCCGTTTGCAGCTGCATCGGCTACCGCCCTACCGAACCCGCCTGGCTGCAGTCCCCCGTGGGGGCGGTGTCAATGTGGTTTCGCGTGGGCGCTACCAGTGGCCCCCTGCAGATCAACGCCCATCAGCCGTATGTATGGATGGGGCAGGCCGTGGACTGAGCGCGCAAACGGGCCGCAAATGCAATAAAAGCGGTGAAATGGTGAGTTAACTCACATACTTAGGCGACAAACTTCATGCACGACAACAGTTCATTGCAATAGAATTAATTTGTCATGCAACGATCGAGATGACGTTGGGAGCCCGGCAATTCGCTTGGGCTGGAAGATTTTTCAAACGAAAGGCGAACGACATGAAACAAGTACAACGCGGCTTTACGCTGATTGAGTTGGTGATGGTCATTGTGATTTTGGGCGTGCTGGCCGCGGTGGCGATTCCGAAGTTTGTGGATTTGAAGAGTGATGCACAAGAGGCATCCATGAAAGGTGTCGCAGGTGCTGCCGCTTCAGCCTCGGCGATCAATTACGGTGGATGCTCGATTGCAACTGCCGCCAGTGCGTCGGCCAAATGTAAGGTGGTGAACACTTGCGATTCCATCAAACAAGCCATGAGTGGTGGTGTTTGGCCTACCGGGTATTCTGTGGCTGCGACATCGGGTGGTGAATTGGCTGCCGCCACTGCTTCTAACGGTGTTACCAAAAACTGTACGCTGACTTTGGCAGGCTTCACACCAAACACTGCAGTTACTTTTGACATTATCGGAGCTGGTAATTGATCTAACGGTTTAATGAGCACTCACGCTGTTGGCGTGTTTGTGAGTGCGTTCATATGACTTTGCTCTAAAAGCGAGGCACTCAATTGAGTCCTCGCTTTTTTACTAACTGACCGTAGCATATGCTTGGGCAATTCGTTGACTTCTTCGCGGAGATGCAAACTCCCATCAAGAGCGGACGTCGCCAGCATGGTTTCACTCTCGTGGAACTGATCATGGTTGTTGTGATGCTGGGGGTGCTGGCGGTGTTCGCGGCGCCACGCGTGTTCAATCGCAACGACTTTGATGCCCGCGGCTTTCATGACCAGGTCTTGTCCACCCTGCGCTTTGCGCAGAAAACGGCCATTGCCCAGCGCCGTACCGTCTGTGTGGCTTTCACTGCGACCACGGTTACCCTCACACGTGCTTCCACGGAGGCAAGCGCAACGTGTGGCACCGTGCCGGTGCCGGTGCCGGTGCCAGGGCGGCTTGGAGAACTGGTGCTGACTGCGCCCGCGAATGTGGCGTTCACAGTGGTGCCCACCGGGTTCTCGTTCGACGGACTGGGCCAGTCGCGCCCGGCCAGCGTGCCTCCCGCCGCGCGCACCATCACGGTGGTCAACGCGGGGCGCACCATCATCGTGGAAGAGGTGACCGGGTATGTGCATGACTAGGCGCCTGCAGCGGGGCTTTACCCTGATCGAGTTGATCATCTTTATTGTGGTGGTCGGTGCAGGCGTGGCCGGCATTTTGTCGGTCATGAACCAGGTGGTGCGCAACAGCGCCGACCCCATGCTCACCAAACAGGCGGCCGCCCTGGCCGACTCGGTGCTGGAAGAGGTGCTGCAAAAGGCCTTTGCCGATCCAGACGGTACCAATGTGGGTGAGACGGGTCGCACCGATTGGGACAATGTGGACGACTTCAACGGAGCGACGCAGGCGGCCTTTGCGCTCCCCGCCAGCCTTGCCGGGTACACACTGACGGTGGCCGTCAGTGACGGCACCGCCGCTTTGGGCGTTGCGGCGCGGCGGGTGGTGGTGACTGTCACCATCACGGCCAGGGGCGAGAGTGTGGTCTTGACGGGCTACCGGGCGGATTACTGACCATGCGCCACCCCTCCCGTACAACACCCCTGCAGCAGGGTGGCTTCACGCTGGTGGAATTGGTTATGGTGATTGTGATCATGGGTGTGATTGGCGCGGTGGTGGCCGTGTTCATGCGCAGCCCCATAGACGCCTATTTGGACAGCAACCGCCGGGCCGCGCTGACGGACACGGCCGACACGGCGGTACGCCGTATGTCGCGGGATGTGCGCAAAGCCTTGCCCAACAGCGTACGCACTCCCAATCCCCAGTGCCTGGAGTTCATTCCTACCCGTACCGGCGGCCGCTACCGGACTGCCGAAACGGTGGCCGGTGACAACACCAGCCTCAACTTTGCGGTAGCCGACACCACGTTCAATATGTTGGGCCAACACAGCCTGTCCCCCGCAGACCAGCAAATTCAGATCGGGGACACCATTGCCGTCTACAACCTGGGCATTGCCGGGGCTAGCGCCTATTTGGGCGACAACACGGCGGCGGTAACCGGCGTCACTGATGGAGCGGAGACCACCATTAGCATTGCTGCCAAACAGTTTCCCCTGGAGTCGGGTAGCACACGCTTCCATGTGATTCCTGTGGAAGAACAGGTGGTGGCCTATGTGTGCACGGGCGGCAACCTGCACCGCACGGTAACCACTGGCAGCTTCAACAGTACCTGTCCAGTATCAGGGCCTGTGTTGGCTGCCAATGTGGGGAGCTGCACGTTTGTGTACAGCGGCAGTGATTTGCAGCGCAATGGACTCGTGCAGATCCAGCTCGACCTCAACTCCAACAACGAACCCGTGCGTCTGTACCACGAGGTGCATGTGAACAACTCGCCATGACACGCCTTCGTACATTCCAACAAGGGTTTGCCGCTGTGGCCGCCGTGTTTTTGGTGGTCGGGTTGGCGGCTTTGGGCGCTTTTATGCTGTCGTTTTCCAATACCCAGCAGCTCACATCGGCACAAGATGTGCAGGGTTCCCGTGCCTACTGGGCGGCGCGTGCAGGGCTGGGGTGGGGGCTTTCCAGCCTGACGGTCAACACTGCTGCTTGTCCATCGCCCAATCCGAGGAGTTTTGTGCTCGATGGTTTTACCGTCGAGGTCAATTGCACGCCCGCGGTGTACTCGGATGCTGGTGTGAACAACGTGCTTATCTACCGCCTGGTCTCGCGTGCCAGCCTGGGTAATGGTGTTGCCGCAGTAGAGCGCAGTGTGTCGGCGTCTGTGGAGTTTTCACCATGAACATGATGTATTCAATTGCGCGAGCTCTGGTGGTGGGGCTGTTGGCGGCCGCTCCCCAGCTGCATGCGGCCAACTATGTGTTCCCGGGCACCCTGCCCGCAGGGTGCAGCGGTTCTGGCCCTACGTACAGCTGCAGTGCCTTGACGCTGGGCAACAACGACACCATCACCATCAACACGCCCCGCCCAGCAACCATCACCATCAACGGCAATTTTTCCACCAACAACGCCAAGATCAATGCTGCCGGATCGACCGGTAACCTGAGCATCGTGGTCAATGGAACCCTCACGACCGGATACCGTGCGGAAGTGAACGCCAATGTCACGGCAGGGGTGGTCAACGACAGCGGCGGGGAAGTGAAGTTTGGCGGCGACGTGACTGCCAACGCGGGCAACATCCTGCTTGGTTTCAAGACCACGGTGGCAGGCACAGTCACTTCAGGTAGCGGCTCCATCACCATGGGCAACGAAGCGCAAATTGGTGGCTCGGTGGCCAGCACCAGTGGTGCGGTGGTGGTGAAATACCGCTCGGCGGTCACGGGGTCGGTGTCGACCAATGGCACGGTTACCTTGGAAAACGAGACCACGGTGGGGGGCTCGGTGGTGGGGGGCGCGGGCGCCATCAACGTGCAATTCAAGGCAGCCGTGACGGGGTCGGTGGTGAGCACATCGGGCAGCATCACGATGGACAACCAGACCGTAGCCGGTGCCTGCGTGAAGTCATCGGGTTCCGCCTCCATCACGCTCAATTTCCAAGCTAATGTCAACAGTGTGTGCTGTGGTGCCACCTGTGGCAACAGCTGTGTCACCAACAGCAGCAGCTTTGCCATGCCGCCGGCCTGCACCTCCCAGATCATCGCGGAATACCGGATGGACGAAGCCTCCTGGAACGGGACTGCAGGTGAGGTCAAAGACAGCAGCGGCAACGGCGCCCATGGCACCGCCAAGATTTCCAATGGTGCTACACCGGTGGCCAGCACCGTGGGGGGGAGTCCGGCCTACATCAACGCCAGCCAGTCCACCTGTCGCTATGGCGAGTTCGACACCACGGCAGGAACGGTGCGAACCTACACCTATGTGGAGCTGCCCTCCATGCCGGTGCTGACCAATGGGTTCAGTGTGACGGCCTGGATACGCTCCACCGATGTGACAGCCAGTGGCCAGCGCATTTTTGTGCGTGACGATAACCAGAATGGCTGGGCGATCAGCCTGGGCGACGGTGGGGCGGGCAAGTTGCGCTTTTTCAACCGCAGTACAGCCAACGCAGGCGCCGTGACCGGTGGTACCAACCCCAGTGCAGGCGCCTTCGCCATCGACACGCCTGCCGTCATCAATGCCAACACCTGGTACTTTGTGGCGGCCACTGTGAATACCGTGAGCAAGACCATCACGGTGTACGTCTACAGCAATACGGGGGCCCAGCTGGCCAAGGCCAGCTCCCTGTATTCGGGCACCTGGTCTGATGGCACGGGCATGGCAGCCATCGGGGGCGAAACGGCAGCATCCAGTGAAGGGCAGACCGCAGCCTTCCACTTCAGGGGCAATGTGGATGAAGTGGCCTTTTTTACGGGTGTGCAGACCCAAAGCCAGATTGAAACCCGGCTGACCCAGGTGCGCACCTGCACCACTTCGCAAACTTGCATCGTGGACGATTTTGCCAGCGGGACCCTCAACGGCAGCCTCTGGAATCCGGTGACCATTGGCGGCAACTTTTTGCCGCAGGTGGTGGACGTGTCCGGGCAAAAGCGCCTGCGCCTGACCACGGCGGGAACCAACCAGGCCACGCTTGTGCAGCTCAAAAAGTGGTTTCCGGGCGCAGGCAACAAAATCGTCGTGCAGTTTGACCACTATGCCTATGGCGGTAACGGAGCCGATGGCGTGGGGGTGGTCTTCTCGGATGCCAGCGTGGCGCCTGCGCCGGGTGGCGATGGCGGGTCCTTGGGGTACGCACAGAAAAATGTGTCCAGTGGATATGCGGGTGGCTGGCTGGGCGTAGGGATTGACGAGTACGGCAACTTCCCCAACCCCACAGAAGGCCGTCTTGGCTACCCCGCCGGTTGGACGCCCCCGGCGGGTGCCGCAGTCGCCGCAGGGTTTTATCCAGACAGCGTCGCCGTGCGTGGCAGTGGCTCGGGTACTACCGGGTATCGCTTGCTGGCCAACAGTGGCGCCTTGGCGCCTGAAGTTTGGACCAACTCCAACAACTCGGCATCGCTGCAGAAGTACCGCATCACGATTGACAACACCAACAACGTCAATGCCTATGTAACGGTGCAGCGGGATACCACGGGGACCGGCGGTAGTTACACCACCGTCATTCCCACCTTCGATGCGCGTGGCGCCAACAGTCTGCAAGCCGCAGTACCGGCCAACTGGTTGGTGTCATTCACCGGGGGAACGGGTGGCTCCACCAACGTTCACGAGTTGGCCAATATCAGCATTTGTGCCACCTATATGAACGACCCGGGGGGATCTTCGGATGCCAGTGCCTTCGACTGCCTGGAGACAGGAGCCAACGCCACCTGGAGCCCGACCGTCCGCAAGCCGCTCTATACGAAGCGGGCCGGAGAGAACTTCAGCATGGACATTGCTGCCCTCAAGGCCGACGGAACCCTGGAGAGCAATTACGTGGCCGCAGGCGGCAACACCAAGTACGTGCGTGTTGAGTTGTTCAACGATGCTGCGAGTCCTGCACCCGCGTGTTCGGCGTACAGCGCTCCGGTGGCCAGCCAGACGGTGTCGTTCGCGTCGGGCACTTACTCGGGGTCGGCCGGACGCGCGTTGTCCGGCAACTTCAACCTGGCTGCCACCTATTCCAAGCTGCGCTGCCGTGTGCGCGAGTGCACCGACAGTAGCTGCGGCAGTTTCACCGCGGTGGCGCCTGCCTGTTCTTCGGACCAATTTTCGGTGCGCCCCAGTGCGGCCACCTTGGTTACCTCTGCCACCGCCGCAGCGCCCTCCACCACGGCAACTCCCGCCATCCGCGCGGGTGCGAACTTCACCTTGGCGGCAACGACAACACCGGCGACTTACACCGGAAACCTGGTGCTGGACACCGGAAAGCTCAGCGCCCAAACCACGACCCAGGCCAGCACCCAGGCCAGTGGTGGTGTGGTGGGTACCTTGTCGGCCAGCACTGTGCCGGCCAATGTGACGGCGGGCAGCGCCACGTATTCCGAAGTGGGGTATGTCTATCTGGCTGCCGGGGCTTACCGTGATGATGCTTTAACGGCAGTGGACGCCGCGCAGGGTGATTGCGTGACGGACACCACCAATGGCAAGAACCTCTCGGACTCCCTGGATGGAGGCAAGTACGGGTGTGCAGTGGGCAACACTGCAGCGGTATCGCTGGGGCGCTTTTACCCGGACCACTTCACCATCTCCTCACCCGCTGTGGCGCCGTTCTGTTCTGCCACGGCCACCACATTCACCTACTTTGGCCAGGATGGCTTTGGCACCAACTTCACCATGACGGCCCAAAACGTGGGCAATGGCACCACCCAGAACTACCGGGGCGTGTTTGCCAAGTTTGTGACCACGGGGTACGGCAACTACGGGTTTACAGGCTCCACCTTGCCCGCCGGGTCGGCCCTGCAGACCAGTGCCACCGCACCCACCGGCACATGGACTGACGGCGTAGCCGCCATCGTGGCGCGGCACCAGGTCAGCCGCCCCACCAACCCTGCAGCAGACACGCTGCTGACGGTGAATGCCGCCCCCAGCGATGGCGAGGTGTCCGCCAGTGCCGCCACGGCGGTAGGCACCAATGTCCGCCTGCGCTATGGCCGCCTGCGCATGCAGAACGCGTATGGGTCGGAGCTATTGGCGTTGCCGGTGCCGCTGGAGGCGCAGTACTGGAATGGCAACTTTTATGTGGTCAATGCCGATGACAGCTGCACCACCCTGCCCATGGGCAGCATCGTGATGTCAAATTTCACGGGCAATCTGCAGGCCTGTGAGACGCAAATTACACCCACAGGGACGCAGACGCTTGTCAACGGACGCATACCCGGAGGGCTGGTATTGACCCGTCCGGGCAAAGATAACGCAGGAGTCAGCAACTCCGGTAGCGTCGACCTGGCCATCAATGTCACGGCGACCGCTGCAGGCAATACCTGCGTGGGGTCCACGCCCAGCGCTGCCACGGCTGCCAACCGGCCCTGGTTTGGCCCCAATCTGGGCGGCCGTGCCACTTTCGGCATTTACCGCAGTCCGCTGATCTATCTGCGGGAGAACTATTAGGTACCAACGAGAAAACCTCCACTCCTGTGAAATACTGCCTCCAAAGGCTGTCATGATTGCGCAACCAGCTATTAAAATGAGAGCAAGCCGCTCCGCCCCGTCACCCAACATGATCGAAGCAACGCTCCATTGCACCCTGTGTGTTTCCGCCCGGAAGGCCCGCTGACCATGCGCTGGCCCTGGCAACGCAAGTCTTCGGCGGACCTGCTGGTCGTTTCATGGTCCGACCAGACCTTGGCCTATGTGCGGGCGCGCCCGGTCGGCCGTGGCTATGAAGTCACTGGCATGGGTGTGGAGCGCCAAGGGGGCGACAGCCGCGAGGACTTGCTGCAACGCTTGCAGGCCTTGGGCCTGAAGGGCCTGCAAGCCCACATCATGCTGCGCCCCGAGCAGTACCAGTTTTTGCAGATCGACGCCCCCGCCGTGCCACCTGAAGAGCTGCGCGCTGCTGCACGCTACCAGGTGCGGGACTTGGTGAACTCCCATCTGGACGACATCACCCTGGACGTGATGCGGTTAGGCGATGGCCAGGAAAAAGGTCAGGCGCACCTGTTTGTGGTGGCCACCCAAAACACCGTGGTGCGCGACGCCATGGCGCTGGCCGATGCCATGCAGTGGGACGTGAGTGTGATTGACGTCCAGGAGACCGCACAGCGCAACCTGCAAAGCTTGGTGGCGCAGGGTGACGGCAGCACGGAGCGGGCCACTGCGGCGCTGGTGCTGACCGATGGCAAGCAGGCCCTGCTCACCATCAGCGCCAATGAAGAGCTGTATTACACCCGGCGCCTGGAGCTGCCCGACGGTTTCATGGCCATGGCCTGGGGGCAGGGCGGTGTGGCTGCGGCCCCGGAGAGTTACACCCCGGTGAGCGAATACGTGCCCGACTACAGCGTGGGCGGTGTCGCCTATGGCAACGACTATTCCGATGCACGTAGCTCGGCTCCCGGTTTGGGGGTTGGTAACGCGGCCCAGGCCGACCATGAACGGGCCCAGCGCCTGGTGGTGGAAGTGCAGCGTTCGCTGGACTTGTGGGAGCGCTCCTGGACCCAGTTGCACCTGGCTGGGGTCCGTGTGTTTGCAGGCGCCCGCTCCCAAGAATTGGCCGATTGGCTGGGGCGCGAAATCGGGCAAACCGTGGGCGTGCTGGACATTGCCACGCAGTGGACGGGTTTGCCGCCCATGGACACGGAAGATGCCGCGTACTGTCTGCCCTTGGTCGGTGTGCTGTTGCGCACCGAAGTCCGCAATCTGTAGGACCGACCATGCCGCAGCAAATCAACCTTTGTACTCCCCTGTTGCTGGCGCCCAAGCGCTATTTTTCTGCGCAGACCATGGCGCAGGCGCTGGCCGTCTTCGTGGTGTTGGGCGGCGGTCTGTGTGCGGCTTGGGTCTGGAACCTGGGCCGCAGCGCCGCAGAGATGGCGCAGCTCAAGGCGAGCCAGGCCACGGAGCTGGCGAGCCTGCAATCGGCCCTGCTGGCCAATGCCGCCAGTGCGGCTCCGCTGAGCCCGGACTTGCAAGCCCAGGTGCAAAGCCTGCGCAGCCAGGTGCAAGCCCAAGAGAAAGTGCTGCTGGCCTTGCAAGAGGGGCGTATGGTGCCTGGCGCAGCGCACTCAGACCGGTTGGCCTTGGTGTCACGCAGCATCCCCGGGCCGGTGTGGCTGACCGGGGTGGATGCTGATGCAACACGCTTGGAAGTGACGGGCTACACCCTGGAGCCTTCGGCCTTGAATGAATGGGTAAATCGGCTCGCCTTCAGCCCGCTGATGCAGGGCCTGCGCCTGGCCACGGTCAAAGTACAGAGCGCACGCTTGGCCAAGGCGACGGCCGAGGCCACGGCAGCCCCCACCGGGCGCGAGGCCTGGTCATTCACGCTGGTGAGTGCCCAACCACCGGCGCCGGTGGTGTCCGCGGCAGGAGGCACCCCATGAAACATTGGTGGCTCCAGCAAAGTGCACGTATTGATGCCCTGAGCCTGCGGGAGCGGGCGTTTGTGTTTGTGTCGGTGATTGCCTGCTGCCTGGCTCTGGCCGATGTGTTGTGGTTGTCTCCCGCAGCGGGCGCTCACCAGTTGCAAACCCAGCAATACGCTGCCCAGAATGCCGAGTTGCAGCGCCTGCGCACCGAATTGCAGAAGGCGCCCAAGCCCGTGGATGTGAACTTGCCGCTGCGCACCGAGGTGGCCGCCTTGCAGCAAAAGCTGGCGGAGTTTCAGGGTCGCATTGCGGCCGACGCTGACAGCGGCAGCCCGGCCCTGGAGCCGGTGTTGGCGGAGTTTTTGCGCCGCCGCGAGGGCCTGACCTTGTTGTCCACGGCCACGCTGGCCGCTGGCGCTGCCGCAGGCAAGGACAGCGCGGTGCCTGGCATCACCCGCCGCGGGGTCGAACTCAAAGTCTCTGGCCCCTACGGAGAATTGCTCAAATACGTCAAAAGCCTGGAGCAGGCCCTGCCGAATTTGCGATGGGGGCCCATGCAACTGCGCAGTGAAAAACAGCCGCCCGAATTGACCCTGCAGGTGTTTGTGCTGGAGGTGCAACCATGACGTACATGCGTTGCCTTGCACGTGCGGTGGCCGTGGGCACATTGGGGGGGCTGCTTGTCATAGCGGCCCATGCGCAAGAGTTCAGAGACCCGACCACGCCGCCGCCTGAGGCCAGCACCCTGCCCGGAGGCGCTGCGGGTGCTGCGCCTGCGCCCGGGATGGCGGTGGTGGTGCGGGACGGCAAGCCCCACCTGGTGGTGGGCACACGCCTGGTGGCTGTGGGCCACAAGGTGGGAAACGCCAAACTGGAACGCATCACCGAAACCGAGGTGTGGCTGCGGGATGGCAAACAATTGACCAAGGTGCCCCGCTTTGGAGGCATCCAGCGCAGTGTGTCCAAGCCTGCTGTACCTTGTGCGGCGCCGGTCGCCAAAGCCCGTAGCCGATCCCAATCTGTCGTGACCCCCGCAGCTCCCTGCGCAGGAGTGAAACCGTGAAGTCCCGCCCCATGAAAGAATTTGTCGTCCTGTCTTCCACCCCACGCCGACCGGCGCTGGCTGTCTGGTCCTTGCTGGGTGTTGGGGTGCTCAGCGGCTGCGCTGCGCTGGACCGCCCATTGCGCACCCCCGATGTGAGTGCTGCTGTGCGCGCGGAGTTGCCCGCGGCGGCGCCCAGCGCGGTGGTGCCCGCCAAGGTGTCCGATGCGCTGGCTGAACCGGCCCCGCCCCCCGTTGCCTTGCCCCCCGAGCCTCGGCTGGACCTGCTGGTCAACAATGCACAGGCGCGCGAGGTGTTTCTGGCCATCGTGGCAGATACGCGCTACAGCATGCTGATGCATCCCGATGTCTCGGGCACCTTGTCCGTCACCCTGCGGGGCGTGACCGTGGTGGAAGCCCTGGAAGCCATCCGCGACGTGTATGGCTACGACTTCAAGATCGATGGCCGCCGCATCACTGTCTACGCACCAACCTTGCAGACCCGTGTGTTCACGGTCAACTACCCCACCTCGCTGCGCTCGGGCAGCAGCGAGTTGCGGGTGTCCTCCGGGGCGGGTCTGCAAAGCACCACCGCAGGCACGTCCTCGACGTCTGCCAATAGCACCGCAACGACCACCCAGCAACCGGAAAACAGCCGCGTCTCCACCACCTCGCGTTCCGATTTCTGGGGTGAGCTGGCCGCATCGGTGCGCAGCCTGGTGGGCACGGGCGAGGGACGCAATGTGGTGTCCAGTCCGCAAGCCGGCATTTTGGCCGTGCGTGCCATGCCCGAAGAATTGCGACAAGTCGACAAGTTTTTGAAAGCCACCCAGGCCTCGGTGGAGCGCCAGGTCATGCTGGAAGCCAAAGTGGTGGAGGTGGAGCTGCGCGATGGTTACCAAAGCGGCGTCAACTGGGGTGCCATGGGGAGCGATGTGAATGGGCAGGCCGCAGTGGGCGTGATTGGCAGTGGCGTGACCAGCACCAATGCCTTCGTGCAAGGCACCACCACCATCAACGGCGCGGTAGCCTTCCCGGCGGTGGCCAGCGGCGGTGGCCTGTTTGGCTTGGCGCTGGCCACCAGCCAGTTTGGTGCCGTGCTGGGGTTTCTGGAAACCCAGGGCGACGTGCAGACCTTGTCCAGCCCGCGCCTGGCCACGCTGAACAACCAGAAAGCGGTGCTGAAGGTAGGCTCTGACGAGTTTTACGTGACGGGCGTGACCGGTGGTACCTCCACCAGCAGCTCCACCACGACCAGCAGCAACACCACGATGCCTACCGTCACCCTGACACCGTTTTTCTCGGGTATCTCGCTGGACGTGACGCCGCAGATTGACGACGGCGTGAATGTCACCTTGCATGTACACCCCTCGCTCACCACCGTGACCGAGAAGACCAAACAGGTGGACTTGGGCAGTGTGGGCAACTACCGCTTGCCACTGGCGTCCAGCAGCGTGAATGAAACCGACACGCTGGTGCGTATCCAGGACGGCAATATCGTGGCGATTGGCGGGCTGATGCAGCTGGAGTCCAGCCGCAACGCCTCGGGCATTCCGGGCACTACCGGCATGCCGGGGCTGGGGGCCTTGTTTGGCAATCGCGCCACGCAAGGCCGCAAGAAAGAAGTGATCGTGCTGATCAAGCCGACCATCATCCGCTCTGCCGCGGATTGGGAAGCCCAGGGCCGCCGCACACGCGCCGCGCTGGACGACATGGATGCCGCGCGTGCGCGCGTGATCCAGATCGACGGCAACCAAGTCAAGTGATGTACCTGGGGCACTTTTCGCTGCGGGAGGCCCCGTTTTCCATCACGCCGGATACGGATTTCTTCTTCGCCCACGAAGGCGCCCAGGCCTCGTTGAACATGCTGCTGGTGGCCTTGCGCAGTGGCGAGGGTTTTCTCAAGGTGGTGGGTGAGCTGGGCTGTGGCAAGACCGTGTTGTGCCGCCAACTGCTCAAAACCTTGCAGGGCGAGTGTGTCACTGCCTACATCCCCAATCCCGACATGGGACCGGACGATTTGCTGGTGGCCTTGTGCCGAGAGTTGGGGCAGCCTGTCCAGTTGCCCGTGTTGCGCCACCAACTGATGGCTACCTTGGCCCAGTGCCTGCTGGCGCATGCCGAGCAGGGGCACCGGGTGGTGGTGTGTATCGACGAGGCGCAGGCCATTCCGGTGCGGACGGTCGAGAGCTTGCGCCTGCTTTCGAACCTGGAAACCGAAAAACGCAAGCTGCTGCAACTGGTGCTGCTGGGGCAGCCAGACCTGGATGACAAACTTGCGCGGCCAGAAATTCGCCAGCTCTTGCAGCGCATTACCTTCAGCGAATACCTGGGCCCCATGCACGCTGCGCGTGTGCAGGGCTACCTGGTGCACCGCTTGCAACGTGCGGCACAGGGGGAGGCTACCGATACCGATGTGTTCACCCCGGCCGCCGCACGCGCCATTGCGCAAGCCAGTGGTGGTGTGCCCCGCCTGATCAATATCCTGGCCCACAAATGCCTCATGCTGGCCTACGGGGAAGACCGGCACAGGGTCACCGCTGCCCATGTGCGCATGGCCGCACGGGACACGCCGGGGGTGGCGCGGCACCCCCCGTGGTGGCGCCGACTGTGGCCGGCGTCGGGTGCGCGGCACCTGCGCAGTACCCAAGGAGAGTGGGAATGAGCGTCATCAACAAAATGCTGCGCGACCTGGACCAGCGCCAATCACCCGCTGCAGGGACCGCAGACCCGCTGCGCCGCCACACCGCCAGCGTGGCGGCGGTGCCTGCGCGGCGCCCTTCACCCGCCTTGCGCTGGGCCACAGGGCTTCTGCCCCTTGCCGCGCTGGTGGCGGGGGGCTTTGTTTGGTGGAGTTTGCAGCAAGCGCCGCTTGTCCCTGCTCCGCCGTCGCCAGTGCCACAGGTGCCATCCGTGGCAGCTCCTGTTGTGCCGGAGGCTGTGGCCGTAGCTTCCGACCCGGCGCCGGTGGCGGATACCCAGCCCACGTCGGCGCCCGCGGTGGTGGCGACGCCACTGCCCGCCCCGGTGGGGATTGCGTCTTCTGGGCCGGTCCGCTTGGGTTTGCGCATGGATGCAACCTTGTCCAGCTTGGTGGCCCCGCCACCGCCTGCGGTGGAGGCGCTGGCGGCGGCGCCAGCCAAGGCTGTACGTGCCGCTGCCAGTGCGCCTCAGGCCGCACCGACCCCTGCGACCCAGACGCCTGCCAAGCCCCAGCCAGCGGCTCTGGACGCCGCGCCGGCCGGTCGCCCTCAACAAGCCGGGCGGGAAGCGCTGGCCCAAGCCCAGGCCTTATGGGCCAGCGGGGCGCGAGACACCGCCATCAGCACCCTGCAAGAGGCCGTGGCCACGGCAGAACGCAGCCCGCCGGGAGCGGTCAGCGCAAGCCTGGTGCCGATGGTGCGCGAACTCGCCCGCATGGAACTGGCCGAAGGCCGCCCTGCCGTCGTGTGGGAGCTGCTGACCCGCCTGGAGCCCCAGTTGGTCAACCAGCCCGAGCTGTGGGCCTTGCGCGCCAACGCTGCACAGCGTCTGGGGCGTCACCAGGACAGTGTGCAGGCGTACACCACCGCCCTGCAATCGCGCCCCAGCGAACAGCGCTGGCTGCTGGGGGCCGCCGTGTCTCTGGCTGCGCTGGGCCAGACCGTACCTGCGGCCGAGATGGCGGAAAAAGCCAGAAGCGTGGGACCGGTCAGTCGCGAGGTACTGGCATACTTGCGCCAACAGGGAGTACCGTTGACTGACCGACCGTGAGGTTTGTGATGCACGTTTGCCTGTCTGCCGGAGCCAGGGTGTGGGGGATTTGCAGCCTGGTCTTGGGCTTGGCGCTGTCGGCGCAGGCCCAGCCCGCCAGTGTTGAACTGGTCACGGGCGAGTACCCGCCGTTTTCCAGTGAAGATGCGCCCGCCATGGGCGTGTTGTCCGAGGTGGTGGTCGCCGCCTTCCAGGACCAGGGGGTGAGCACCCAGGTGCGTTTCATGCCTTGGCAGCGCGGTTATATGGAGACCCGTAACGGCCTGCACACGGGTACCTTTCCTTACGTCAAAAACGAAGAGCGTCAGCGCGATTTCTGGTTTTCGCAGCCGCTGTACCCGGATGTGGTGCGCATCTTTGTGCTTGCGGATGCCGACCCGACCTTGGGCTGGGCGGGCCAGTCGGTCTGTGTGCCCCAGGGCTACAACATTGCCCGGGTGGCGCCATTTATCGAAAACCAGCAGGCTCGCATGGAGCGCCCACCGGACATGCTCAATTGCTTCCAGATGCTGCAGCGCGGGCATGTGCGGGCGGTGTGGTGCAGCGAGATGGTGGCGGAGTTTGTGACACGTGACCTGCGCCGCGAGGGCCTGCGCCTCAAGCCCTTGACGCTGGGGCTGGAGTATCCGGTAGAGCTCTACCTCATCATCTCGCGCCAGCTGCCACAGGCGCAACAGTGGATAGAGCGCTTCAACACCGGCCTGGCCCGGATCCAGAAGAACGGCACCTACAGCAAAATCCTGGTGCGCCACAAAATACAAGCCAAATAAGGCTGTAGGCCGCGTAGATATTGCGCAAGCAGCTACAAAAACAATAGCAAAAATTCAAGAGCCCGTGCGCAGCACCCGCCGGTACTGCATGGCCTCGGCCACATGGGCGAGGGCGGTGGTCTCGGCGCTGGCCAGGTCGGCAATGGTGCGGGCGATTTTCAGCGTGCGGTGGGTGCTGCGGGCCGACCAGCCCAGTTGGGCGGCGGCGGCTTGCAAAAACTTGGCGGCCGCCGCATCGAGTTGGGTGTGGGTGTCAATGGCCTGCCCACTGAGGGCTTGGTTGGGCACGCCCTGGCGCGCCAGGGCGCGGCTGCGGGCCGCACTGCAGCGGTTGCGGATGCTCTCGGTTGACTCGCCTGCCGGGCTGCCCAGCAACTCGTGGGCGGGCAGGGCGGGTACCTCGATGTGCAGGTCAATGCGGTCCATCAGCGGTCCACTCAGCTTGGCCTGGTAGCGGTGCACCTGGTCGGGCGTGCAGCGGCAGCTGTGGCTGGGCGAGCCCTGGTAGCCGCAGGGGCAGGGGTTCATGGCAGCAATCAATTGGAAGCGCGCCGGGAACTCGGCCCGCCGTGCGGCCCGGGCGATGGTGATGCTGCCGGTCTCCAGTGGCTCGCGCAGGGCCTCCAGGGCGGCCCTCGGGTATTCGGGCAGTTCGTCCAGAAAAAGGACGCCGTGGTGCGCCAAGGAGATTTCGCCAGGGCGTGGCGGTGAGCCGCCTCCCACCAAAGCCACGGCACTGGCCGTGTGGTGCGGGCTGCAGGTGGGGCGCTGGCCCCAGCGTTCCATGGCGAAGCGGCCGCACAGGCTGCCAATGGCGGCGCTTTGCAAGGCCTCGTCGGTGTCCATGTCGGGCAGCAGCCCGGCAAAACGGTGTGCCAGCATGGACTTGCCGGAGCCTGGCGGACCCACGAGCAGCAGCGAATGCCCACCTGCGGCGGCAATTTCCAGTGCGCGTTTGGCGCCAGCCTGGCCCTTGACGTCGGCCATGTCGGGGCCGCGTAGCTGCAGGCCAGGGGGCGCACCCAGCACGCGCACCCAGCCATCGGGGTCTTCCGGGGTGGGCGGTGCGTCTTGTGCAGGGGGTGGCGCAAAGTGGCGCACCACATCCAGCAGATGGCGGGCACGCACCACATGGGAGTCTGGCACCAGGGCGGCTTCTTCGGCGCTCTCGGGGGGGAGCACCAAACGGGTGCTGACCTGGGCGGTGCGCAAGGCCAGCGCCATGGCCAGGGCGCCGCGCACCGGCCGCAGCGCGCCCGACAGCGACAACTCACCGGCAAACTCGTACTGGGCCAGCGCGGCGCCATCAATCTGGCCGCTGGCCGCCAGAATGCCCAGTGCGATGGGCAGGTCCAGGCGACCCGAGTCTTTGGGCAGGTCGGCTGGCGCCAAATTGACGGTGATGCGCTTGTTGTGGGGGAATTCGAGGCCGCTGTTCTGGATGGCGCAGCGCACGCGCTCACGGGCTTCTTTCACTTCCACGTCGGCCAGACCGACCAAGCCAAAGCTGGGAAGGCCATTGGCCAGATGCACCTCGACCGTGACCTGTACCGCTTCCAGCCCCAGCAGGGCGCGTCCCTGCACCAAAGACAAGCTCATGGACCCGTACTCCCAAAATGGTGCGCTGCATCGCAGTGCATGCCCAGCGGTTGCACCAATGGCGTGCATGCTGTATTTATATACAGGCATGTTACTCCTGTTGGTGCTGCTTGGGCCGTGGCCTCGCGAAATAGAGGGTTTTTAAACTTGGCATGCCTTCTGCTTTATGGGGTGTATCTCCAGACCCATGGAGAGGCAGACCAGCCAGACCCGGTGTCTGTATTCAACTGTTATCAAGCTGAGGTGAACACATGAAACTCGTAACGGCCATCATCAAACCGTTCAAGCTCGATGAGGTGCGAGAAGCCTTGTCTGGCATTGGTGTGCAAGGCATTACCGTGACCGAAGTCAAAGGCTTTGGTCGTCAAAAAGGCCACACCGAGCTGTACCGCGGTGCAGAGTACGTGGTGGACTTTTTGCCCAAAGTGAAGATTGAAGCGGCGATTGACGACGCTTTGGTGGACCGCGTGATCGAAGCCATCGAAGGTGCAGCCCGCACCGGCAAGATCGGCGACGGCAAGATTTTTGTCTACAACCTGGAACAGGTTGTGCGCATTCGTACCGGCGAAACCGGCAAAGAAGCGCTGTAACCAGAAAGAGAGCTCGAACATGAAAAAATTGCTTGCCTCCCTGGCCTTGGGCCTGAGCCTGCTGGGTGCCGGAACCCTGGCCCTGGCCCAGGACGCCAAACCCGCCGAAGCTCCTGCAGCCGCCGCCCCCGCAACGGCTGCGCCTGCTGAAGCAGCGGCACCCGCTGCAGCCCCGGCACCCGCCGCGGCCGAAGCAGCGCCAGCTGCACCTGCTGCTGCCGCACCCGTTCCCAACAAGGGTGACACCGCCTGGATGACCACGGCCACCGCCCTGGTGATCTTCATGACACTGCCCGGTTTGGCATTGTTCTACGGCGGCCTGGTCCGCAGCAAGAACATGCTGTCCGTGCTGATGCAGGTGTTTGTGGTCAGCGCCCTGATCTATGTGTTGTGGGCCATCTACGGCTACACACTGGCCTTCGGTGGTGACGGTGCATTCATCGGTACCCTGGACAAGCTGTTCCTGAAAGGCATTACGCCCGAATCGGTGGCAGCGACCTTCAGCAAGGGTGTTGTGATCCCCGAGCTCAGCTTCGTCGCCTTCCAGGCCACGTTTGCGGCCATCACGTGTGCCCTGATCGTCGGTGCATTCGCAGAGCGCATCAAGTTCTCCGCCGTGCTGGCTTTCAGCGTGTTGTGGTTCACCTTCAGCTACCTGCCCATGGCACACATGGTCTGGTACTGGGCCGGCCCTGATGCCATCTCTGACGCAGCTTCGCTGGAAAAAGTGGTGGGTGCAGCCGGTTACCTGTGGGCCAAGGGCGCACTGGACTTCGCTGGCGGTACCGTGGTGCACATCAACGCTGCGGTTGCCGGCTTGGTCGGTGCCTACGTGGTCGGCAAGCGTATCGGTTACGGCAAGGAAGCCATGGCCCCTCACAGCCTGACTTTGACCATGGTCGGTGCTGCCATGCTGTGGTTTGGCTGGTTCGGTTTCAACGCCGGCTCCAACCTGGAAGCCAACGGCCTGACCGCCCTGGCCTTCATCAACACCCTGTTGGCCACCGCTGCTGCCACCCTGGCCTGGATTACCGGTGAAGCCCTGACCCGTGGCAAAGCCTCCATGCTGGGTGCCGCCTCCGGTGCCGTGGCTGGTTTGGTTGCCATCACGCCCGCTTGCGGTTTTGTGGGCCCCATGGGTGCCATCATCATCGGCCTGGTTGGCGGCTTCGCTTGCCTGTGGGGTGTGAACGGTCTGAAGCGCCTGCTGGGTGCCGATGACTCCCTGGATGTGTTCGGTGTGCATGGTGTGGGCGGTATCGTGGGTGCCATCTTGACTGGCGTGTTCGCTTCCCCTTCTTTGGGTGGCACCGGCGTGTACGACTACGTGACCAATGCAGTGGCTGAGGGTTATTCCATCGGCACCCAAGTCTGGATCCAGACCCAAGGCGTGCTGGTCACCATCGTGTGGTCTGCTGTGGTGTCCTTCATCGCCTTCAAGCTGGTGGACCTGGTGATTGGTCTGCGCGTCAGCGAAGAAGACGAACGCGAAGGTCTGGACATTTCCAGCCACGGCGAGACAGCCTACAACCGCTAATCCCCAGGATTCGGTTACGAACCAGTTTCAATTCTTCTTGAGACATCGGCCCGGTCGGACTTTGGTCCTGCCGGGCCTTTTTTTCGCCGGGCTGCGGTGCACAATGCCGCCATGACTTCCACACTCACCTTGCGCAACGGCGATTTGCTGTGCGACCTCAAACCTGAATTGGGCGGCAGCATTGCCGGTCTGTGGCTGGGGACCGAACCGGTGCTGAGCTCCCTGCCTGGCGCGCAGATGCAGACGGTGCGCCAGTCCGGCAGCTACCCGCTGGTACCGTTTTCCAACCGCATTGGCCAGGCCCAGCTGCAATGGGCGGGTACCAGCCATCCCCTGGTCCGCAACTTTGACCCCGAACCCCACGCCATCCACGGGGTGGGTTGGCAGCGTCCTTGGGCGGTGCTGGAGTCCAGTGACCAGTTTGCGCTGCTGGCCTTGGAGCACAAGGCCGATGCGTCCTGGCCCTTTGACTTCGATTGTTCGCAGGCCTTCAAGCTGGAGGCCGGTGCGCTGGAGATGTCGCTGTCCATCACCAACCAGTCGCCCGTGGCCGCGCCGGTGGGCTTGGGTTGGCACCCTTTCTTCCCCAAACGCCCGGGCACCGAGGTGCAGTTCACAGCCACCGGCCGCTGGGAGATGGGCACTGACAAACTGCCCACGCACCGGGTGGCGCATCCCGGGCTGAACCAAAGCGTGGAATCGCTCACCGTGGACCATTGTTTTGATGGTTGGGGGGGCGTGCTCACCCTGCGGGATGCCGTGATGCGTGTGCGCGTCTCGTCCGCACTGAGCCGCCTGGTGGTCTATACCCATCCGGAGCGCGACAACATCGCCGTGGAGCCGGTGAGCCATGTGAACAATGCACTCAACCTCATGGCACAGACCGGCGCACGCGCCGAGGACCTGGGCGTGGTCATCCTGCAGGCGGGACAGACGTACTCCTGCGAGATGCGTATTGAGGTGGAGCGTGTGGCATGAGCTGGCAAACCCTGAGCCCAGACCTTTTTGAACTCGGCGAGTCGCCGTTCTGGCACCCGCAAGAGCAGCAGCTGTATTGGGTGGACATCCCGGGCAAAGCCCTGTTGCGTGCCAATGTCTACATGGGCACGGTGCAGCGCTGGGACATGCCCACCGAGCCCGGTTGCATCGCACCCGCTGCGTCGGGTGGCCTGGTGGTGGCGCTGCGCCATGGGGTGTTCCGCGCCCGCGCGTGGGGTGGGGCGCTGGAGCCCGTCACTACCTTGCCGTATGACACGGCCACCGTCCGCGCCAACGATGGCAAGTGTGATGCCCTGGGCCGCTTCTGGGTTGGCACCATCGACGAACCCAAGGCCAACCGTGCGGCGGCCTTGTTCAGCATCGACTGCCGCCGAGGCACCCCTGAGGTGCTGCAGCATGCCGGTGGCGCGTTGACCGGCAATGGCCTCGCCTGGAGCCCGGACAACCGCACCCTCTATTGGTCCGACACCCCCAACCATGTGGTCCACGCCTGGGACTACGACCTGCAGACCAACACCCTGGATGGACAGCGGAGCTTCCAGCAGTGCGCGCCCAAGCCCGCGGGCTGGACCTTTGAGACCACCAGTTACGCCGGTCGCCCCGATGGCGCGGCGGTGGACGTGGAGGGCAACTACTACGCCGCCATGTTCGAAGGCCGGCGCATTTGCAAGTTCGCCCCCGACGGCACACTGCTGGCCGAGATCCCGGTGCCGGCCCAGTGCCCCACCATGCCCTGCTTTGGGGGAGAAGACCTCAAGACTTTGTACGTCACCACGGCCCGCCATGGCCGCAGTGCGGCCGAGCTGGCGCAGATGCCGCTGTCGGGCGCGGTGTTCTCCATGCGGGTGGACGTGCCGGGACTGCCGGTGAACTTCTTCATCGACTGAACGTCCACACCCGCCCCGGTTCCGCGCCGCCAATTTTTTGGTGGCACGGACGCCAAAAAATTCACGCCTCGCCGGCAGTGGCCGCCTTACCATCGGCGCCATGCATGCCAGCCCCCCTCTCCAACGCCTGCTGGACCAAGTCCGCACCGCCGTAGCCGAACGCACCCCGCTGCAGATCCGCGGCGGTGGCAGCAAGGATTTTGTCGGCACCATCCAACCCGCGCAGTTGCTCGACACACGCAGCCATACGGGCATTCTGGACTACGCGCCCAGTGAACTCGTGGTCACCGTGGCGGCGGGCACGCCGCTGGCCGCGTTGGAAGCCGCGTTGGCAGAGAAGGGCCAGTGCCTGCCCTTTGAGCCGCCCCATTTCGCCTGGTCTGCCGGGGCGGGCGCACCCTCGGTTGCCACGGTCGGGGGCATGGTCGCCAGCGGTCTGGCGGGGCCGGCCCGGGCCACGGTGGGTAGCGTGCGCGACTATGTGTTGGGCCTGGAATTGATCAACGGCCAGGGGGAACACCTGACCTTTGGTGGCCAAGTCATGAAAAACGTGGCCGGGTATGACGTCTCGCGCCTCATGGCGGGTGCCATGGGCACGCTGGGCGTCATCACCCAGGTGTCACTCAAGGTCTTGCCCGTGGCCCCGGCCGAAGCCACGCTGGTGTTTGCCCTGGACCAGGCCACCGCGCTGGAGCAGCTGCACCGCTGGGGGGGCGAACCACTGCCATTGAACGCCAGCTGCTGGGTGCACGACGACACGGCTCCTGGCGGCGGGCGCGACCTGCTGTTTGTACGCCTGCGCGGTGCTGTGGCGGCAGTAGAAGCCGCCTGCCGCAAGATGCTGACCGAACTGCCCGGCGAGCGCATGGACAACGCCCAGGCGGGGCCGGACTGGGCGCTGTGCCGCGACCAGCGCCTGCCGTTTTTTGCGGATGCACGTGCACCCGAACTGGCGCTGTGGCGCCTGTCGGTGGCGCCCACCGCGCCGGTGCTGGACTTGCCGTGGCCGCAGCTGGTGGAGTGGCAAGGCGGCCTGCGTTGGTGTTGGGCGCCTCAGCAAGCGGGTGCGCAGTTGCAGATGGCCGCCCGTGCCGCGGGCGGAAATGCTACTGTTTTTGTAGCTGCTCGCGCAGATTCCATAAGGGCTGGATGCCAATTTGATGCCAAAAATGCAGCCAAGGACGCCATCAGCCAGCGGCTCAAAGTGGCGTTCGACCCCTTGGGCCTCTTCAACCCGGGGCGCCTGTGCGCCGACCTCTGAGCGCTGACCATGCAAACCCAACTCGCCCCTGAATACCAGAACACGGCCGACGGCCAGGCCGCCGAGGCCATCCTGCGCAAGTGCGTGCACTGCGGCTTCTGTACCGCCACCTGCCCCACCTACCAGCTGCTGGGCGACGAGCTGGACGGCCCGCGCGGCCGCATCTACCTGATGAAACAGGTGCTGGAAGGCCAGATGCCGACCCGCGCCACCCAGATGCACCTGGACCGCTGCCTGACCTGCCGCAACTGCGAAAGCACTTGCCCCAGCGGGGTGGACTACGGCCACCTGGTGGACATCGGCCGCAAGCTGGTGGACGCCAAGGTGCCCCGCCCCCTGGGCGAGCGGGCCGTGCGCTGGGCACTGAAAGAAGGCTTGCCTTCGCCGCTGTTTGCGCCGGCCATGAAGCTGGGGCAGCTGGTACGCCCGCTGCTGCCGACCAGCCTGAAGAACAAAGTACCCGTCCCGCAGGATGCCGGTGCCTGGCCCACGCGCCAGCACGCGCGCAAGGTGCTAATGCTGGAAGGCTGTGTGCAGCCCGCCATGGCGCCCAACATCAACAGCGCCACCGCCCGTGTGCTGGATGCGGCCGGTGTGCAGGTCCAGGTAGCCCGCAAGGCGGGCTGCTGTGGGGCCGTGAAGTTTCACCTGAACGACCAAGATGGCGGCAAGGCAGAGATGCGCGCCAACATCGACGCCTGGTGGCCCTATGTCGAGCAGGGCGCCGATGCGCTGGTGATGAACGCCTCGGGTTGCGGGGTGACTGTGAAGGAATATGGACACATCTTGTGTGACGATCCGCAGTACGCTGCCAAGGCGGCTCACATCAGTGGACTCACGCGCGACCTCAGTGAGCTGTTGCCCGAATTGCTACCTGCCTTGCAAGCCCGTCTGGATGTTCAAGCGGTGCGTGCACAGCCTGCGCTGGTGTTCCACCCGCCTTGCACGCTACAGCATGGCCAGAAGCTCAAGGGGGGTGTGGAGGTCCATCTCGCTGCGCTGGGCTTTTCAGTGCGTGTGGCGGCCAACGAAGCCCATTTGTGTTGCGGCTCGGCCGGTACCTACTCCGTGCTGAACCCGGAGATCTCTTACCAGTTGCGTGATCGCAAGCTGGGGGGCTTGGCGCCCGTGGAGAACGAAGTCATCATCAGCGCCAACATCGGGTGCATCACCCATTTGCAAAGTGGCACCGCAACACCGGTGCGGCATTGGGTGGAGGTGCTGGACACGGCTTTGACTGCCACACCGCCCGGGTTCGCCGCATAATCTTGGCAGGTGCCCGTCCATGCAGGGCGCTGGTTCCATATGTTTGATCCAGGGGGCCCCATGAACCCGTCCGACCACATCGATGACCCGCGCCGCCAGTGGCTGGTCCAGGCGCTGGCCGCCGGACTGTTTGGCCCGGCCATGGGCCTGGCGCAGGCGCAAAGCCTGTTCGGCAACCGCCCCAGCAAATTGCCGCCCGGCCAGTCCATCTACAGCCTGAGCGGCAATGTGCGCGTCAATGACCAGCCCGCCACCCTCAATACCCCCATCAAGTCTGGCGACACGCTGCAGACCGCCAAAGACAGCCAGGTCATCTTTGTGGTCAACACCCACTCCATGATTCTGCGGGGCGACAGCAAGCTGGTGATTGAAGCCCCCGCGAACGCACCGGCCGATACGTCGATCACCGGCCTCCTCATTGGCGGGCTTCGCATGGTCACCGGCAAGCTCTTGTCGGTGTCACGCAATTCGCCCATGCGCGTCACCACGGCCACCTCCACCATCGGCATCCGGGGCACGGGGTTCTATGTGGAGTCCGACCCCGAGCAGACTTACTTCTGCACTTGTTATGGCGCCACGGAGGTGCAGGCCAATGACGACCCGGACAGCCGGGAGCAGGTGGTGGCCTCCCACCACGACCGGCCGCTCTACATCGTCAAGGACGGTGGCAAGGGCAAGAACATCCGCAATGCCCCGTTTTTGAACCACACCGACCAGGAGCTGGCGCTGATTGAAACCCTGGTGGGACGCAAGACACCGTTTGTGTTTTCGACCGACGCCTACAGCGGCCCCAGGCGCGGGTACTGAAACGCAGGGTGCCTGCCCTATTCAGGCGCGCCGTTCAAAATCCAGTTCAGGAAGGTGTCGTAGTGGACGCGGTTAACGTGGCCGGGCGCAGCACTGGTGTCAAAGCCCGTCAGCAGGCCGCCGTTGTGGTGGTTGCCTGAAGGTTTGCGCAGCAGGGGGCTGGCCACAATGTCCGTGAAGTTGATGCGCCCGCGCAGCTCGGTATAGAACCAATGGTTGTCGGTCGCGTCGGTGTCGTTATCGGCATCCCGGTCAAAGTCGTTGTACCAAATGGGTGGCACTCCAGCGGTCCCCGCACTGGTGGTGTGGCATCCGGTGCAGGTGCCAGCACCCTGCAGAATGGTTTTGATGTCACTGAACCGCAGCGCAGACGGCGTATAGGCAAGTCCGGTATCCACCACGATCACGAGTTTGACTTCGGCACTTTGGGTGCTTCCTTTGCTGGTGCGCAACATCACCCAGTAGGTGCCGTTGCCCAGTGCGGTGAAGGTGGGGGTGGCGGTGTTGGCGTTGGACAAGCTGGCACCCACGGTGGGCGAGCTGGGCGAAATGCTCCACTGGTAGCTGTCGGAGTACAGGCTCATGGCTGCCGAGAGGGTGGTGCTCAAGGCCTTGACCACCCGGTCTGGCCCCGGATCGGCCACCGGCGCACCGGCTTGGGTGGTGGTGTTGGCGTAGCCTTTGCCCGCCAGGTAGGTACCCATGGGGCTGTAGGTGCTGCTGCTGGCCCAGTAGTTGTCGTAAATCAGCTTGGCCAGTGGCATGTTGCCACGGTCCAGCACATGGGCCTTGATGCGCGCCGAGTAGCCGTCAAACTTGGCGAAGCTGGCAAAGTCGATATCCGACTGGTTGCCATTGCCCCGCAGGAGGTGGCAGACCCGGCAGGCCTGGGCCTGGGTGTTGAGGTACAGCGCCGACTGCCCGGCCCAGCCAGCGGGCACATAGGTGTCGGTGGCCGCGGTGTTGGCCTGGGGCAGGCCGACGCCGCCGTACAGGTCTTTCAGATGTTCGGCCACGGTGCCCTGGTACTCATTGCCAATGGCGGTGCGGCGGCAGGCATCCTCACCCCCGGCCGCAACCGGAATAGGCAGGGAGCACAGCACCATCTTGTTGATGGTCTTGATCTTGGCCTCCTGCATCAGGCGTGTGAAGCCGGGCAGGCTGGAAAAGTCGAAGGAGGCGGGTTCCATCGGGTGCAACTGGGCTGCAATGTCCCCCCGCACACCGCCCTGGTTGGGGGCGACTGCATCCACCGCCGATTTCACATTCATCAGCCGCGGGAACAGGGGCTTGCCCGCTACCGCCGGTGTCAAGGGGTCGCCCCGTCCGCCATGGCAGGAGGCACAAACCGTGGGCATGGCCTTGGCACCACGACCGTCCAGATTGCCCATCATCAGGCGCGCACCGGTGATCGGGTCGTAGGTATAGAACTTGACGAAGCTGATGGTGCCGCCGGGACCGGGACTGAACTCAATCGCATTGGTGCCCAGATGCCATTTGGCCTCCGGCATGAGGGCTGCCTCCAGATTCAGTGCGCTGTAGGCGCCATAGGCGCCCACCATGTAGTTCTCCACCACAAAAGCCAGGGTGCCGTCAGGATTTTGGCGCGCCGTCATCTTGCGGCCATAGCCCAGGTCGCGCTGGTCGCCCACGATCACGGTTTCTTCGCCCAGCGTACCGGCCGCGGTGCCAAACAGGTTTTTGGCTTTGAACTTGGCCAGGGTGTCGCGTTCGTTGCTGGGGTCTATGGCTTCGTAATAGGCCGTGGCATAGGCCAGCGACGCCACTTGCAGCGTGCCATCGTCCTGCTTTTGCGGATTCGGGAACAGGAGAAAACTGTCTGGGCCACTGGTGGGGCTGGTGGTGCGCGGGGCGTTGGGGTCCACGTCGTTCCCACCGCCGGTGCCTCCGCATGCCGCCAGCATCCAGGGCAGCATCAGGCACAGGGCGCGAGAGATGCCTGCATGCGTGAACATGTGCGCCTCCACTCAGAAGCGGAACAGGTAACTCGCCAGCAGCTGGTTGCTGATGTAGCTGCGCGGTGAGGTGGCCCAGGTGGGCCGCAATTCTGGCGTGGATTCCACCCGCCGCCAGGCAATGTCAATGGCACCGCCAGACCCCAGCGAGTGGTTGTAGCCCACGGTGGTCAGCCAGGTGCTGCCATTGATCTTGTAACTGAAGAACTGCCCGCCGCTGAAGGCGCTGTCCAGCACAAACACCTTGGAGATGGTGACATTCTCCAGCGAGGCGCGGCCGGTGGACACCACGTCCCCCACGCGGTACTCGGTGCTCAGGTACAGGGCCTTGCGGGCGCTCAGTGCGTAGTCCAGGCTCATGCGCGCGGAAGTGTCCAGGGTCGTGAACACTTTGCTGGAGCTGTAACGCTGGTTGCTGGCCAGAGCGGCAAACAGGCTGATGCGGTCTGTCATCGGTTGGGTGTACGACAAGCCCAGGCTGTAGCGGTAGCCGTCACGCACATCCGACTCGTAGTCTTCGACCTTGAGTTTGGCAAACACCCCCAGTGTGGGCGCGGAAAATTCGGAGGATTCGCGGTACTGCAGTTCGGCTTCCAGCGCTGCATCCAGGTGGCTCAGGCCGGGGTAGGTCTGGAAGCGCTCGCCCCCCAGCACGCCGGCCAGCACCAGCCGGCTCTGGGTCCCTAGTGGCTGCGTTTTGCTTTTGCTGATGTTGATGCTGTAGGCAGTGTCGCTGAGGCGGTCGTTGCCTTCCTTGGCCCGCGTGACGTTGTCGTCCAACGTGAGCCCGGCATCCAGCAGCAGGCCAAAGCCGTTGTTATCGTCCGCCAGCGCGGGCAGCGCAGTGCCCAGGCACAGGACCAGCGCCATGCACGAAGAACGCCAGATCGCAGGGGTGTCGCAATGCAACGCCGATGTACAAGCCATGCTGGCCATCCCTCGCAAGAGCCACGATGGTCACGAGTCTAAAGCAAGCCAAGCCGCTTGGATACTGCGCCGCTCAGGCGGCCAGCGCGGCCTCAATGTCCTGTGCCAGACTGGCTGGCGTGTCGGTCGGGGCATAGCGTTTGAGTACCTGACCGTCCTTGCCAATCAGGAATTTGGTGAAATTCCACTTGATGGCCTTGGTGCCCAGAAAACCCGGCGCCTCTTTCACCAGCCAGTGGTAGAGCGGATGGGCGTCGGCGCCGTTGACATCGATCTTGGCCATCATGGGGAAGCTCACACCGTAGTTGAGCTGGCAGAACTCGGAGATTTCGTCGTTGCTGCCCTTGTCCTGGGCGCCAAACTGGTTGCAGGGAAAGCCCAGCACCACCAGGCCCTTGCCGCCATAGGCCTTGTGCAGTTCCTCCAAACCCGCAAACTGCGGCGTGAAGCCACAGGCGCTGGCGGTGTTGACGATCAAGAGGGGCTTGCCCTGGTACTGTTTCAAGGGCACCGGCTGGCCGTTGATCTGCAGGGCGTCAAAATCGTACACAGAGGACATGATTCAGGGCTTTCTGGAGTGGGGAATAATCCACGATAGCAGTTTGTGAAAACACTTGTCCCTGCTGGATTTTGCTGAGAAGATTCTGGGCATCAAGGAGATGCGGTGAACAAAGCCCCCTGGTACCAGCCCTACGCGGACTGGTTGCGGCTGACCAAACAAGAATACGACCTGGTGCAGGGCGAGGGCACCATGGAGTCGCTGCGCCGCTTTCGCTGGGTGGCCTGCCTCATGGTGCCGCTGCACATTGCCATGGCCTTCTTGCTGGATGCGTACCAGGCGCCCACCGACCACCCCGGGCTGCAGGACTGGGCCGACATTGTGGAGCGGGCCCACTGGGTGGCGGCGGCCTTGGTGACACTGGGGGGCGTGGCCGCCCACTACTTTCTGCGCCAGGCGCGCGCGTCGGCTGCCGCCATCTCGCTGCAAATCCTGGTGGCCATTGGCTATTTCTACCTGGGCGCTTACCTCAGCATCGCCGATCTGGTGGCCAACGCGGGGGCGGGCCTGTCCAGCTTCATGCTGACTTGCATCATGTTCGGCGTGCTGTCGCTGATGCGGCCCGCCATCTCGGTGCCCTTGTTTCTGGGGACCTACCTGGTGTTTGCCTACCTGCTGCGCCAGGCACCCATTGCGCCTGCGTACAACAACAGCCTGAGCATCGTCGCCTTCTTCTGTCCTCTGTTGGCCCTGGTGGCCTCGCTGATGGTCTGGAACCAGTTTGCCAAGGCGGTGATGCTGCGCCGCCAGCTCAGCCGCAGCAACCAGGCCCTGGTGGCCCAGCAGCGCGAGCTGGCCTTTCTGGCCGACCATGACACCCTGACCGGTTTGTTCAACCGACGGGAATTCATGCGCCAGGCACAGCAGGCGCTCAACCGGGCGGTGCGTGCAGGCGTGCCCACGCATTGCGTGATGGTGGACCTGGACTACTTCAAGAAGGTCAATGATGTGCACGGCCACCCGGTGGGCGATGCCATGCTGCAGCATGTGGCGGCCGTGTTGCGGCGCGGCGTGCGCAGCACCGACATGGTGGCGCGGTTGGGGGGCGAGGAGTTCATCGTTTTGTTGCCCGATACCGACCGCCAGGGGGCCAATGACGTGGCCGAAAAACTGCGCCTGCTGGTGCGCTCCTCCCCGCTGGTCTACCTGGGGGTGGAGCTGCCGGTCACGGCCAGCTTTGGTGTGAGTGGCACCGGGCGGGGGCAAAAAGCGGTGGTTGAGAGCATCTATGCCGCGGCGGACCGGGCGCTGTATGTGGCCAAGCAGTTGGGGCGTGACCGGGTGCAATACGCGGCGCCCGAGCCCTCGGAGCTGGCAGCGCCGCCCGTTTAACCGTGCAGGTTGTCGTTGCGGGCGATGTCCAGCAGGTGCTGGACCACGGCTGCATGTTCGCGGCAGTTGCGCGCATGCCAGCGTTTGATCAGCCACATGCAGCCCGCCACCACCACGCCAAACACGCTGATGGCGCCAAAGGCCGACAGGCCCATGCCGGTGGACAGGCTGTAGAACGCGCCCAGACCCAGGATGCAGGCCTGTTCGTTGAAGTTCTGCACGGCAATGGAGCGCCCTGCGCCCATCAGGTTGTGGCCCCGGTGCTGCAGCAGCGCATTCATGGGCACCACCAAAAAGCCGCCCAGGCCACCCAGCAAAATCAGGAAGGGTGCCGCTACCCAGACGTTGGTGATGAAGTTCAGCAAGATCACCAGCAGGCCCATGGCAATGCCCAGCGGGATGACGTTGACCGCGTGCTCCAGCCGCATGCGCAGCGAGGCCGCCACCGCGCCCACCGCCGTACCAATGGCCACCACCCCCACCAGGGCCGAGGCTTGTGTCACGCTGTAGCCCAGCGCCGCCGAGGCCCAGGCCAGCACGATGTAGCGCAGGTTGCCGCTCACGCCCCAAAACAGGGTGGTGGTGCTCAGGGAAATCTGGCCCAGGCGGTCTTTCCACAGCTTGGTGTTGCAGTTCCAGAAGTCGGGCAGCAAACTCAGCAGGTTTTTGGGCATGGCGCGCATGGAGACGCCGGTGTCCGGTATGCGGGTGTTGAACCAGGCCGCCGCCAGGTAGACAAAGATCAGGATGCCAATCGCGGCTTCGGGGGCCGTGTCGATGCTGGTGGTGATCAAGGGAAAGTCAAACGCCAGCAGGGCCTGCGAGATCATGGGGCTGACCAACTGGCCGCCCAGCAGCACGCCCAGGATGATGGAGGCAATCGTCAAGCCCTCGATCCAGCCATTGGCCTTGACCAACTGGCTGGCCGGCAGCAGCTCGGTCAGGATGCCGTATTTGGCCGGCGAGTAGGCCGCCGCACCCAGGCCCACAATGGCATACGACATCAAGGGATGGGTGCCAAACAGCATCAGCAGGCAGCCCACGATCTTGATCCCATTGCTGATCAGCATGACCCGGCCCTTGGGCATGGCGTCGGCAAAAGCGCCTACAAACGGGGCCAACACCACATAAAACAGCGCAAACATGGGTACCAGCGCAGCTTGTTGCCATTCGGGGGCACCGCTGCTGCGCAGCAACTGCACGGCGCCCACAAACAAGGCATTGTCGGCCAGCGAGCTGAAAAACTGCGCTGACATGATGGTGTAAAAACCGCGTTTCATGGGTGGGGGATAAGGCACATTAGCGTGACTAATGCGCTAGGTATTGTTGTAGGTCTCCAAACGTGCTGCGGTTATAGCATGCCGCTGAATGTCAAAATCTTTGTAGAACCACGCCCCATTCGACCCCATGCCCCGTCCCATCCAAGCCACCATCCACCCCCAAGCCCTGCGCCACAACCTGGAGGTGGCGCGTCGCGCGGCACCCGATGCGCGGGTCTGGGCGGTCGTCAAGGCCAACGCCTACGGCCACGGTATCGAGCGCGCGTTTGACGGCCTGCGCGGCGCTGACGGCATTGCCCTGCTGGACCTGGACGAGGCCCAGCGCGTGCGCAGCCTGGGCTGGCGTGGCCCCATCCTCCTGTTGGAGGGCGTGTTCGAGCAGCGCGATCTGGAGTTGTGTTCGCGCTTGGGCCTGTGGCACACGGTGCACTGCGAAGAGCAAATCAATATGCTGGCCATCCACAAAACCAACGAGCCGCACCGCGTTTTCCTCAAGGTCAACTCCGGCATGAACCGCCTGGGCTTCCAGCCCGAGCAGGTGCGCTCGGCCTGGACGCGGCTCAACGCGTTGCCGCAGGTGGACGAGATTTCGCTGATGACCCACTTCAGCGACGCCGATGGTGCCAAGGGCATTGGCGCGCAAATGGCCGCCTTCAAGGCCGCCACCGACGACCTGCCCGGTGAACGCACGGTCAGCAACAGCGCGGCCACGCTGCGTCACTCGGGTCCCGGCCTGGTGTCGGACTGGGTGCGCCCCGGCATTGCCGTGTATGGCAGCGCGCCCGACTACCCCGAACACACCGCCGCCCACTGGGGGCTGCAGCCGACCATGACGCTTGCTGCAAAAATCATAGCTGTTCGCGCACTATCCACGGGCGATACAGTCGGTTATGGCTCTACATTTGTGGCCGACCGGCCAATGCGCATTGGTGTGGTGGCCTGTGGGTATGCCGACGGCTACCCGCGCCTGTGCCCCACCGGCACCCCGGTGCTGGTGGACGGCGTGCGCACCCGCACCGTGGGCCGCGTGAGCATGGACATGGTGACCGTGGACCTGGAGCCGGTACCCCAGGCCGCCATGGGCAGCGAAGTGACGCTGTGGGGCCGGGCTGCCAATGGTGCGGTGTTGCCCATTGACGAGGTGGCCGCCAGCGCCGGCACCGTGGGCTACGAGCTGATGTGTGCGCTGGCCCTGCGCGTGCCCGTGGTCGTGGCCGACTGAAGCGCCGGCCTTGAGGTACGTGCCCATTCCGGTGGCCCTGCTCGCAGTGGGGCGGCCCATCCCGGTCAATATCTGGAGCGAAGCGGGCCAGCTGTTGCTGCGCAAGGGCCAGCCGGTGCTCTCCGAGCAGCACCGCGACAAGCTCCACGCCTTCAACGCCTCGGCCACGCCCGACGATGCGCTGGCCTGGCAACGCGCCTATGAACGCATGGTGCACGAGATGCTGCGCGACGGCGTGGACCTGATGACGATCGCCCAGGCCGGCATGCCCAGCGAAATCCGGGTGGCCGATTACGTGGTGGGCGCCCAGCTCAGTGGCGGCTGGCTGGACCTGCAAGAGGTCTTGCGCGGCATCCTGTACCAGGGCGGCTTGGCCATCAACCCCCTGGGCCGACTCGATGGCATTGCGCGCAAGTTGCTCAAGCTGCTGGAGGAGGATGCCGACGATAGCCTGTTCTGCCTGTTCCAGGCGTTGGCCGATGACAGCCTGGGCTACTGCGCCACCCACGCCTTGTTGTGTGGGGTGGTCAGTGCGCTCACCGCACAAAAATTGGGGCTGGACCCGCATGCCCGGCGCTGCCTGGTGGACGCCGCCCTGACCATGAACATTGCCATGGCGCGTGACCAGGACAGCCTGGCGCGCCAAACGGCCCCCCTGACCGAATGGCAGCGCACCCTGATCCGCGAACACCCGGAGCGCAGCGCCGCCATCCTGCAGGCCTTTGGGATGGACGACCCAGACACCCTGGACCTGGTGCGCTGGCACCATGCGCCCGACACCACCGGGGCCCTGCCGCGTAATCTGCGTTCGCGCAAGATCCTGAGCACCGCTGACGCCTTTGTGGCCAAGATGGCGGCGCGCAAGACCCGCTCGCCGCTCTCCCCGCTGGGGGCGGCCAAGTCCATCTATGTGGGCGCTGAAGGCGACGCGGCTGCCGTGGGTGCCGCCATGGCCACCGCGGTGGGCTTTTACCCGCCCGGCACCTACCTGTTGTTGGCCAACGGCGACACCGCCGTGGCGGTGCAGCGCGGTGCCAAGGCGACGACGCCGTGGGTGGTCGGTGTGATGGACAAAAACAGCATGCCCATCACCCGCTACCAGCCGATAGAAGCCGCCGGCACGGAGGCCACCATCGTGGCGCCGGTGAATTTTGAAACCGTCAAAATTGCCATCAGTGGGGAGCGGGTGCGCCGCGCCCGCGACCGCATCCCCAAGCCCTGAGCCTCAGGCCGCCAAGGGGCGGCGCTGCCAGGCCTTGAGCGCCTCAAACCACAGCACACACAGCAGGCCCAGGCCCCCCGCAAGTGCCAGCCCGGCGCCAGGCAAGGGCGCAAATGCAAACAAGCGCTGCAACCAAGGCAGGTACACCGCCGTCAGGGTGAGCAGCAGCGCCAGGCCGCACACCACCCACAGCGTGCGGTTGGGGGTGCCCACCGAGCGCCACAGCGGCAGGTGGCTGCGGTTGCAAAAAATCAGGCCCAGATTGCCCAGCACCAGCGTGACGAATGCCAAGGCCCTCCCGCCGTCTTCTCCCCATTGGCCCATGGCCCACCCCTGCGCCGCCATCACCACCGCCAGTGCACCCGCGCCCTGCAGCAGGGCCATGCCCAGGGCGCGCCGGTCCAGCAAGGGTGCTTGCACATCGCGCGGGGGCTGGCGCATGCCATCGGCCTCGGCCGGCTCGTTTTCAAACACCATGGAGCAGGCCGGGTCGATCACCAGCTCCAGAAACGCAATGTGCAGCGGAAACAGCACCGTGGGCCAACCCAGCAGCACCGGCAGCAGGGCCATGCCGGCAATCGGCACATGCACCGCCAGGATGTACGACATGGACTTGCGTACATTGTCAAAAATGCGCCGCCCCAGGCGGATGGCCCCCGCGATGGAGGCAAAGTTGTCGTCCAGCAGCACCAGCGCGGCAGACTCGCGTGCTACATCGGTGCCGCGCCCGCCCATGGCAATGCCCACGTGGGCTGCTTTCAGCGCCGGAGCGTCGTTCACGCCGTCACCCGTCATGGCCACCACCTGGCCATCGGCCTGCAGGGCTTGCACGATGCGCAGCTTTTGCGCCGGGGCCACGCGGGCACACACGGCCACCTCGCGCATGCGGCTGCGCAGCGCGGCATCGTCCAGCGTGGCAATCGCGTCACCACTCAACACCCCGGCCGCATCGCTCTGGGCCAGCCCGGCGGTCCGGGCAATGGCGTGGGCGGTGGCGGGGTAGTCGCCGGTGATCATCACCACCCGAATGCCGGCCGTGTGGCACTGGGCCACCGCTTCCGGAATGCCGGGGCGCAGCGGGTCTTGCAAACCCAGCAGCCCGACAAACTGGAAGGTGAAGTCGTGTTCCTGCGCCGGCCAGTTGGTGCCCTCAAACTGGCCTTGCGCCACGCCCAGCACGCGCAGGCCCTGTCCGGCCATGGCATCCACGGCGGCGGCAATGCGCAGGCGTTCGGCCTCGGGCAGGTGGCACAGGTCCACCACGGCTTCGGGCGCGCCTTTGGCCGCCACGATGCGGGTGTGGTCCTGGGTGAGCGTCGTCCACACATGGGACATGGCGCGCAGCTGTGGCGTCAGGCCGTACTCGCGCACCAGCGTCCAGTCGCGGTGCAGGTGTTCGGTGCCCTGCAAAAAGTGCGCGCCCAGCCGGTGAAAGGCCAGCTCCATCGGGTCGTACGGGTCTTGCACGCTGGCCAGAATGGCGAATTCGGCCACGGTGTGGAAGGCCTCTGGCAGGTCGGATTGCGCGCTGTAGTCCACCACCAGCGTGGCATCGGCCTGCGCGCCGCCATAGGCGTAGAGCTGGGCCACGGTCATGCGGTTTTCGGTCAACGTGCCAGTTTTGTCCACACACAGCACCGAGGTCGCGCCCAGCGTCTCGATGGCGGCAATGCGCCGGGTCAGCACCTGCAGTCGGGACAGGCGCCACGCGCCCAAGGCTGGCAGCACGGTCAGCACCACGGTGAACTCTTGCGGCAGCAGCGCCATGGCCAGGGCAATGCCGGCCAGCACGGCACCCATCCAGTCGCCGCGCATCAGGCCGTAGGCCAGCACCAGGCACACGCTGGCGGTGAGCGCCACCACGGCCAGTGTGCGCACCAGCCGCGCCGTCTGCGCGCGCAGCGGCGAGGCCTCGGCCTGCAGGCTTTGCAAGGCGCTGCCAATGCGGCCCATGGCGGTGCGCTCGCCGGTGGCCAGCACACGCGCCATGCCATGCCCTTTGACCACCAGCGTGCCGCAGTACAAAAACGGCGTCTGGTTGCCGCCAGCCTGGGGCGGCAGTTCGGTGAGCGCATCGCTGTCAGTCGGGGCGGCTACTTTGTCCACCGGGGTGGATTCCCCGGTCAGCAGGGATTCATCGGCCATCAGCTCGCTGCCGTCCAGCAGCACGGCGTCGGCGGCAATGCGGTCGCCCTCGGCCACCACCAGGATGTCGCCCACCACCACGTCCTGCCCGGCAATGCGCTGGGGCTGGCCGTCGCGCAGCACCAGCGCGCGCGGGCTGGAGAGTTGGCGCAGGGCCTGCATGGCGCGTTCGGTCTTGCCCTCCTGGTACAGCGTGAGCCCCAACACGACGGTCACCAGCCCCATCAAAATGCCGCCCTCCTGCCAGTCGCCCAACACGCCGTACAACACGGCGGCGGCCAGCAGCAGCATGAACATGGGCTCCTTCAGTGTGTCCTGCACGATGGCCGCCAGCCGGCGTGGCTGCTCACCGGGCAGCACGTTGGGGCCATCGGCCTGCAGGCGCTGCGCCGCTTCGGCCTGGCGCAGGCCCGTCGTCAGATTTTGGGGTGAAATTGGCATCTGGCCCTTATGGAATATGCGCAAGCAGCTCCTGAAACCATAGCAAATTGAGCGCTGGGAGGCAACTGCACGGCCCGCGATGGATGGTGCGCCCACCGGCCGTGGCCGTGGGTGCGCCAGCGTACGGTCTGCCGCGGGGGCGGCACCTGATGTGGCGCAAACCGGGTGAAAAGTCGCCCGGCCACTGGGGGTGGCGGCTTGGTATCTGTAAATACGTACAGTATTATTCGGCTATGGCCAAAGACAAAACCGTTTACACCTGCAACGAATGCGGCGGCACCAGCCCCAAATGGCTGGGCAAATGCCCGCACTGCCAGGCCTGGAACACGCTGATCGAATCCGTGGCCAGCAGCGACGGCCCGGCCAAAAACCGCTTTGCCTCGCTGGCCAAGACCGCCGAGGTGGCGGTGCTGTCCGACATTGAAGCCTCGGATGTGGAGCGCACGCCCACCGGCCACGAGGAGCTGGACCGCGTGTTGGGCGGCGGCATGGTGGAGGGCGGTGTGGTGCTGATTGGCGGCGACCCTGGTATTGGCAAATCCACGCTGTTGCTGCAGGCGCTGGATTCGTTGCAGCGCTCGGGCAAAAACACGCTCTACGTGACCGGTGAAGAGAGTGGGGCGCAAGTGGCTTTGCGCTCGCGCCGCTTGGGGCTGGACCACAGCCAGGTGAAGGTGCTGGCCGAAATCCAGCTCGAAAAAATCCTCGCCACCCTGGAGGCCAACCGCCCGGACGTGGCGGTGATCGACTCGATCCAGACCGTCTATTCCGAACAACTCACCAGCGCGCCGGGCTCGGTGGCCCAGGTGCGCGAATGCGCAGCGCACCTGACCCGCGCCGCTAAGGCCAGCGGCACGGCCATCGTGCTGGTCGGCCACGTGACCAAAGAGGGCGCCTTGGCCGGGCCGCGTGTGCTGGAGCATATGGTGGATACCGTGCTGTACTTCGAGGGCGACACGCACAGCCAGTTCCGCCTGGTGCGCGCCATCAAGAACCGCTTTGGCGCGGTCAACGAGATTGGCGTCTTCGCCATGACCGAAAAAGGCCTCAAGGGTGTCAGCAACCCCAGCGCCATCTTTTTGAGCCAGCACGCCGAGCCCGTGCCCGGCAGCTGTGTGATGGTGACGCTGGAGGGCACGCGCCCGCTGCTGGTGGAAATTCAGGCGCTGGTGGACAGCGGAGGGCCGTCGCCGCGCCGCCTCAGCGTGGGTCTGGACAAGGACCGTCTGGCCATGTTGCTGGCGGTGTTGCACCGCCACGCCGGCGTGGCCTGTATGGATCAGGACGTGTTCATCAACGCCGTGGGCGGTGTGCGTATTGGCGAACCGGCGGCTGACCTGGCCGTCATGCTCTCCATCACCTCGTCCTTGCGCGGCAAGCCGCTGCCCAAGGGCTTCATCGCGTTTGGTGAAGTGGGCTTGGCCGGTGAGGTGCGCCCCGCACCGCGCGGGCAGGAGCGACTGAAGGAAGCCGCCAAGCTGGGCTTCACCATGGCCGTGGTGCCCAAGGCCAATGCGCCCAAAAAGCCCATCGATGGCATGACCATCCATGCCGTGGACCGGGTGGAAGAAGCCATGAACGTCGTGCGCGGTTTGGGCTAGCGCAAACACCGCATCAGCCGCGCGACCTACACTGCGGGCATGCGCTGGCTCACCAAACTTCCTGGGTCCATCCGCTCTGCCAGTGGGCTGGAGTGGGCCTTGTGGCGCAAGCTGCCCGCCATCTGGGCGGTCGGCACCGTTCTGCTACTGGGGGCGCTGGGCGCTTACCACTGGCTGGCCGATACCTCCACCCCCGCGGCCGAGCGTGCCGTGTTACTGGCGGACTATGTGGTGGTGGGGCTGGTGGTGTTCCACTGGACGGCCATCCTCACCATCGCCATTGGCTGTGTGGTGGTCATGCTGATGAAAGGCCCCGCCTATGTGGCCGATGGTCTGGCGGTGAGCCACAGCGACCAGCCCCGCGCTGACGCTGAAGTCTGACTGCGGCGGTCCACTGCTGCGTATCCCGTTTCGCCTGTTGGCGCCCCCGCGTTGCCTTAAGACCCCGTTAATGTGTGCTTCCTACCATGCAAGGCATGGAGGTTTTGATGCACCGTTTTCGCCGTACCTTGCTGCCCGTCTGGGCAGCCGCCTTGTGCTCCACCGCGCTGTGGGCCGGCACCCCTGCTGAACAATTGAACGCCCTGGCCGCCCAGGCGGGGCGCAGTCCCAACCCGGCCCAAGGCCAACAGTTTTTCAACGCCACCCACGGCCGCGAGTGGAGCTGCGCGTCCTGCCACAACGCCTTGCCCACCGGCGACGGCAAACACGCCAGTACGGGCAAAGCCATCACGGCGCTGGCGCCGGCGTTCAACCCCGAGCGGTTTACCGACCCCGCCAAGAGCGAGAAGTGGTTCCGTCGCAACTGCAAGGACGTGTTGGCCCGCGAGTGCACTGCCGCCGAAAAGGCCGATGTGCTGGCCTGGCTGGTCAGCCTCAAGCGCTGACGGCCCCCGGCATGCCAACCCAAAGGAAGTTTATGCAAAACAGGCCTCTAGCCCCCGTGCAATATGCGCGAACAGCTCCTAAATGGATAGCAATTTTGGCCCTGGCCGGCTTGTCGCTGGGCAGCGCCTGGGCCGACTCCAAAGGCCCCATGGTGCCGCCCCTGCCCAAGTACCAGGCCGAATGTGCGGCCTGCCACATCGCCTACCCGGCGGGCATGTTGCCTGCTGCATCCTGGAAACGGGTCATGGGTTCGCTGGACACACACTACGGCACCGACGCGTCGCTGGACGAAGCCAGCGTGCGCGAGATCAGCCAGTGGCTGCAGGTGAATGCCGGTACCTACAAGCGGGTGCGCGAAGAGCCGCCGCAGGACCGCATCAGCACCTCGGCCTGGTTTGTGCGCAAGCACGACGAGCTGGACCCCGCCATCTGGAAACAGGCCGCGGTCAAGAGCGCGGCCAACTGCATCGCCTGCCACACGCGGGCTGACAAAGGCAGCTTCAGTGAACGCGAAATCACCTTTCCCAAAGGCCTGGATGCGCGCTTTCGCCGCAACTGGTCTGACTGACCTTCACCCCCTTGCCCTGTTTGACGAGGCCCACCATGACCACCACGACCTTCCCCTCCACCGCCGCACCCGCAAAACCTGCGCGTCGCCGTGTGGTGGACGCGCCCACCCGCGTCTTTCACTGGCTGTTTGCCCTGAGCTTTCTGGGCGCTTACCTCACCGCCGACGGCGAGCGCTTTCGCCTGCTGCACGTCACGCTGGGCTACACCATGGCGGGCCTGCTGGTCTTTCGCGTGCTCTACGGCCTGCTGGGGCCGCGCCAGGCGGGCCTGGCCTTGCTGTGGCGCAAACTCGGCGGGCTCTGGCCCTGGGCGCAATCGCTCAAGGCCGCCGTGAACACCACTGCGGAAATGGACGCAAGCCCGGCGGTGAACTGGCGCCAGGGGCAAAACCTGTTCATGGCACTGGCCATCGTGGCCTTGCTGCTGCTGGTGCTGCCGCTCACGCTGTCGGGTTACGCCACCTACCACGAGTGGGGAGACTTCTTGGGCGGCGACTGGATCGAAGAAGTCCATGAGTTCTTTGGCAACACCGTGCTGGCCGTGGTGCTGGCGCATATCGCGGCCATCGTGGGCCTGAGTGTGTTGCGCCGCAAAAATCTCGCGGCACAGATGGTGACCGGCCGTGCCGATGGACCGGGCCCGGACCTGGCCAAGCGCAACCACGGCGGTTTGGCGGCCTTGCTGCTGTGTGCCGTGTTGGCCTACTGGGCCTGGGAGTGGCAGCAGTCGCCCCAAGGATTGATCTCGGCGCAGGCCATCAGTGCCGTGCTGAGTGGGCAAGGGGATGACGAGGACGACTGAGCAGTCGCTGCACAATAGTCTGACCAGTACCCACGGAGTCCATTGAATGCGCGTGTTGCTTGCCGAAGACGATGCCATGCTGGGCGACGGCCTGCGGGCCGGCCTGCGCCAGCTGGGTTTTCAGGTGGACTGGGTGCGCGATGGCCTGGCGGCCGAGCGTGAGTTGTCGGGCGGTGAATACACCGCCGCCGTGCTGGACCTGGGGTTGCCGGGCAAGGACGGTCTGGATGTGCTGCAGGCGTTGCGCGGCGCTGGTGTGGCCACCCCGGTGCTGGTGCTCACGGCACGTGATGCCGTGCCCGACCGCATCCGCGGGCTGGACCTGGGGGCCGATGACTATGTGCTCAAGCCGGTGGATTTGCATGAACTGGCGGCGCGCCTGCGCTCGCTGGTGCGGCGCTCCCACGGTGCCGCGCAAGAGGTGTTGCAGATGGGTGCCCTGGCACTGGAGCCCGGCACCCGCCGGGTGCTCTGGCAAGGTGCGGAGGTGAGCCTGTCCACCCGCGAGTTTGACCTCTTGCACGCCCTCATGCGCAGTGCCGGGCGGGTGCTCTCGCGCGAGCAGCTGGAGCAGCAGATGTACAGCTGGGGCCACGAGGTGGAGAGCAATGCCATTGAGGTGCACATCCACCACCTGCGGCGCAAGCTGCAGGCCGATGCCATTCAGACCGTGCGGGGCGTGGGCTACCGCGTGAATCCGCAGCCGGGCGCCTGACCATGGGTGCCGGCCGCTCCTTGCAACTGCGCCTGCTGGTGCTGTTGTCGGTTTCCCTGACGCTGGTGTGGTTGGCCGTGGCCGTGTGGACCTGGGTGGACGCCCGCCACGAAGTGGACGAACTCATGGACAGTCACCTGGTCCAGGCTGCCGCCCTATTGGTGGTGCAGCCGCTGGACCTGGAGGACGACGCCGTGGCCGATGTCCCGGCCTTGCACAAGTACAGCGCGCGCGTGGCATTTCAGGTCTTCCACGAAGGCAGCTTGGTCATGCGCTCGGCCAATGTGGGGGTCGAGCCCCTGAGCGATGAACGCCACGGTTTCGACACCGTGCGCTACGGCGGTGAAAAGTGGCGTGTGTTTGCCACGCGTGGCACCGAGGGCGATGTGCAGGTCTACGTGGGCGAGCAAGTGGACTCGCGCAACGACATTGGCTGGGCCATGCTGCGCGGCATGCTGCTGCCCATGGCGCTGGCCTTGCCCGTGCTGGCGGCCTTGTTGTGGGGGGCGGTGTACCGGGCGCTGGTGCCGCTGCACACGCTGGGCCACACCTTGGGCCAGCGTGCGCCCGATGCCCTCAACCCGGTGGTGGTGCCCGATGTGCCTTCTGAGATGCAACCGCTGGTGGCCGAACTCAATGGCCTGCTGGCCCGCATTGAACGCATGGTGCAAAGCGAACGGCGCTTTACTGCCGACGCCGCGCACGAGCTGCGGACCCCCATTGCCGCTATCCGGGCCCAGGCCCAGGTGGCCTTGGGGGCCGGGGACGATGCGGCCCAGCGCGACCAGGCCCTGCAGACCACCCTGGCGGGGTGTGACCGTGCTGCGCATTTGGTGGACCAGCTGCTCGCGCTGGCCCGGCTGGAGGCTGGCGCGACGGCACCGTCCCAGGAATCTTGTGATTTGCGTGCCTTGGCCCAGCGGGTGGCCGCAGACCTGGCCCCTGCGGCCTTGGCCCGGGGGCAGGACCTGGAGCTCGAGGCGCAGGGAGCGGAGGCCAGTGTCTGCGCCCCGGCGGCCTGGCTGACCATGCTGCTGCGCAATTTGGTCGACAACGCCCTGCGCTACAGCCCGGATGGTGCGCGCGTGCTGCTGCGCGTGGCCGGTACCCCTGGGGGGCAGGTGGTGCTGGAGGTGCATGACAGCGGCCCCGGCATGGCCAGCGCCGACCTGCAGCGCCTGGGCGAGCGGTTTTTCCGGGTGCTGGGGCACACGCAGTCTGGCAGCGGCCTGGGCTGGTCCATCGTGCGGCGGATTGCGGACGTGACCGGGGCACAGGTGACGGTGCAGTCCTCGGCGCTGCTGGGTGGGCTGCTCGTCCAGGTGGCATGGCCCGGCCTGCGAAAATAGGCGGATGCAATTACAAAAAATCGTGGTGCCCGTTGCGGCATTGGTGGTCGCGGTAGCCGGTTACCGGGCGTATGGTTGGGCGGGTCTGGCCTTGGTGGCGGGTGGTTTGGTGATGTGGCAGCTGCTGCACTTCACGCGCATGTTGCAAATCCTCAAGCGCGCGGCCAACCGCCCGATCGGCCATGTGGACAGTGCGGTCATGCTGCACGCCAAGCTGGCAGCGGGCCAGCCGCTGCTGCACGTGGTGGCGCTGACGCGTTCGCTGGGTTTGCTGGAGTCGCCCAAGGACACCCAGCCCGAGCGTTTTCGCTGGACCGACGCGTCGCAGTCCAGCGTGTTGTGTGTGTTCCAGGGTGGCAAGCTGCAGAGCTGGGAGCTGACGCGACCAGCCCCTGAAGCCACCGCTGCGCAGGCCGACGGCCCGGCGCCAGCCCCGTAAAATCAGTGTTTCGCATTCTTTGCAGCCACCCCTTACAAGGACACCCTGATGAGCGTACTTCCTCCCTCCATGTCTGACCGCGACGGAAAAATCTGGATGGATGGCCAGATGGTGGACTGGCGCGACGCCAAGATCCATGTGCTGAGCCACACGCTGCACTACGGCTGCGGCGCCTTTGAAGGCGTGCGCGCCTACAACACCGTCAACGGCCCCGCCATCTTCCGCCTGCAGGAGCACACCGAACGCCTGTTCAACAGCGCCAAGATCCTGCGCATGAAGATCCCCTTCACGCAGGAGCAGGTCAACGACGCCCAGTGCGCCGTGATCCGCGAAAACAAGTTGGAGTCGGGCTACCTGCGCCCGCTGACCTGGATCGGTGACAAGAAGCTGGGCGTCTCGCCCAAGGGCAACACCATCCACCTGATGGTGGCTGCATGGCCCTGGGGCGCATATCTGGGCGAAGAAGGCATGAAGCGCGGCATCCGCGTCAAGACCAGCAGCTACACCCGCCACCACGTCAACATCACCATGACGCAGGCCAAGGCGGTGAGCAATTACACCAACTCCATCCTGGCCAATATGGAAGCCACCGACGACGGCTACGACGAAGCCCTGCTGCTGGACAGCTCCGGTTTTGTCTCCGAAGGTGCGGGCGAGAACATTTTTGTGGTCAAGAACGGCGTGATCTACACGCCCGACCTGTCGGCCGGAGCGCTCAACGGCATCACCCGGAACACCGTGTTCCACATTGCCAAGGACCTGGGCCTGGAGATTGTGCAAAAGCGCATCACGCGTGACGAGGTCTACATCGCCGATGAAGCCTTCTTCACCGGCACGGCGGCCGAAGTGACCCCCATCCGCGAACTCGATCGCATTGAACTGGGCAAGGCGGACTATGTAGGCTCGCGTGGCCCGATCACCGAAAAAATCCAATCCGCGTTCTTTGACATCGTCAATGGCCGCAACCCGAAATACGCCCACTGGCTCACGAAAGTCTGAGACTTTGCGGGTCAGACCACCCGCGCCTGCGGTGTGCGCTGACCCCAACTAGATAGGAAAACCATGACTACGATTGAACTCCTGGCCAAAGACCTGAACCACCAAGGCGGCGTGTTTTGCCCCAGCCCGGTGGCGGGCATGCAAACCTGGAACACCCACCCCAAGGTGTACCTGGATGTGGGCCGCACCGGTGAAGCCAAGTGCCCTTATTGCGGCACCGTCTACAAACTGAAAGACGGCGAGCATTTCGCGGGTGGACATTAAGTCCCTGGTCATTGCGCCCCAATGGATTGGGGACGCGGTGATGACCGAGCCGCTGATGCGTCGCCTGGCAGCGCGTGGTGAGCGGCTCACCGTGGGGGCCTTGCCCTGGGTGGCGCCGGTGTACCGCGCCATGCCCCAGGTGGCCGAGGTGATTGACTTTCCGTTTGCGCATGGCGGCCTGCAATGGGCGGCGCGTCGGGCCATGGCCAAGACCTTGCGCGGGCGCTTCGATACCGCCTATGTCTGCCCCAACTCCCTCAAAAGTGCCTTGGTTCCCTGGTGGGCCGGCATTGCCACACGCGTGGGGTATGTGGGCGAGAGCCGCTGGGGCCTGCTGAACCAGCGCCTGCCCAACCCGCCCGAGGGCGAGCGCCCGCCCATGGTGGCGTTTTACTCCGCACTCAGCGGTGAAAGCGGGCTGGATACCGACCGGCCCCAGTTGCAACTGGCCGCTGGCGCCGCCGAGCACGCGCTGGCCGCACAGGGGCTGCCTGCCCAAGGCTTTTATGTGCTGGCGCCCGGCGCCGAGTACGGCCCGGCCAAACGCTGGCCGGCGGCCCACTTTGCCGCACTCGCCCGCCAACTGGCGCTGCCGGTGTTGCTCTTGGGGTCGGGCAAAGACGCCGCGGTGTGCGCCGAGATCGCCAGTGCGGTGAACGCCAACCAGCCCGGCCACTGCGTGGACCTGGCGGGCAAAACCTCGCTGGACCAGGCGATTGCGCTGATCGCCTCGGCCAAGGCCATGGTCAGCAACGATTCGGGCCTGATGCATGTGGCTGCCGCCTTTGGCGTGCCGCAGGTGGCGGTGTTTGGCTCGTCCAGCCCGCTGCACACACCGCCGCTGAGTGACCGGGCCACGGTGCTCTGGCTCAAGAACGACCCGAGCTACCAGCCGCCGCTGGACTGCGCCCCCTGCTTCGCCCGCGTGTGCCCGCTGGGTCACACGCGCTGCCTGAACGACATTGCACCGGCCAGAGTGCTATCGATTTTGTAGTTGCTTGCGCAATATTTACGGGCGCTAGATGCCAATTTGATCTATAAATTGGGCAGAAAAAAAAGCCACCCGAAGGTGGCTTTGTAAAGTCCCCGAAGGGACGTCGTTGGAACCTGTTGAAGGAAACCTATTGGCTGGTTTCGCTTCGATCCTTGTGAACTGTGACAGCAGCTGGGATGAATTTTCTGCCTTGCCCGGCAAAAGCGGTATCCCCCATTCGGGTGAATTTGCAGTCTTTTTTGCAAAAAAATCGCAGTTTTTGACCTGTGCCGCCGGTTTTGGGCCACCAAGTCACCGCCGTCGGGCCTGTCACCCCCTGATAGTTCCGTCCGCACGGTGCTGGCTGGCTTCAATGCGCCGTGCATTGGGTTCATCGGTCTGGGCCATCCACTGCAGCGCCTGTTCGCGCGTACGGCCAAACTGCATGTGGCGCGCCAGCAGGCGTTCTTGGCGCACAAGCGGGTCTATGTCCAGGTACCACACCTGATCCAGCAGCGCACGCACGCCAGCCCAGCCATCGTCCTCGAGCAGCAGGTAGTTGCCCTCGGTAATGACCAGGGGAGCGTCGTGCGCAATGGGAATGGCGCCCGCAATCGGCTCTTCCAGGGCGCGGTTGAAGTCGGGCGCGTACACCGTTTCACCGGCCGTTTGTTGACGAATACGCTGCAAGAGGGCGATGAAGCCCGCGCTGTCAAAGGTGTCGGGCGCCCCCTTGCGCTGGGCACGGCCCAGGCGTTCCAGCTCGGCCTGGGCCAGATGAAAACCGTCCATGGGCAGGTACTGGCTCTGGCCAGCGTACTGCGCCTGCAGCGCCTGGGCCAAGGTGGACTTGCCGGCCCCCGGCGGCGCCACGATCCCCAGCACCTTGCGCTGCCCAGTGGCGAGCAGGGCGGCTATGCGCTGCTGCGTATCGGCGGGGGATAAAAAAAGTACCGATGGCTTAGGGTTTTCCATAATTAAAGTAACTTGATTTAAATAAATGAATGGAACTATAGTCCAGCCACGCCGTGAGAGAGCGTAATTCCCGGGGGCCTGTTCCCCTGACCATCCGCCAAAAAAAGGTCGCACAGACCGAGGAGATCCCTGATGAAGAAGTCCACCCCCCTGATCCTGTCCGCACTGGCCTTGGCCGCTTCCAGCGCATTCGCTGCCGGCGAGCCCGTGATCGGCCTGATCACCAAAACCGAAACCAATCCCTTCTTCGTGAAGATGAAGGAAGGCGCCGAAGCCGAAGCCAAGAAACTGGGCGCCAAGCTGATGAGCGCCTCGGGCAAGAAGGACGGCGACACCGCCTCCCAAATCGCCGCGATTGAAAACATGACCGCCCGCGGTGCCAAGACCATCCTGATCACCTCGTCTGGCGACGCGATCCTGCCCGCCGTGAAGAAGGCGCAGGAAAAAGGCGTGCAAGTGATTGCCTTGGACAGCCCGTTTGAAGGTGCTGACGCGCTGTTTGCCACCGACAACTACAAGGCCGGTGAGTTGATTGGCCAGTACGCCAAGTCCGCCCTGGGTGGCAAGCCCGCCAAGATCGCCATGCTGGACCTGTTTCCCGGCCACCCTGTGGGCGCGCAACGCCACAACGGTTTCATGAAGGGTTTCGGCCTGCAGGCCAATGACGCCAAGTCCAACGAACTGTCCAAGACCGCCGAGACCGTCTGTGCGGCCGACACCGATGGCAACCAGGCGAAGGGCCAGACCGCCATGGAAAACTGCCTGCAGAAGGACCCCGCTATCAATGTGGTCTACACCATCAACGAACCCGCAGCGGCCGGTGCGTACAACGCCCTGAAGAAAGCCGGTAAAGAGAAGGGCGTGCTGATCGTGTCCGTGGACGGCGGCTGCGCCGGCGTGGCCGACGTCGGCAAGGGCGTGATTGCCGCCACGTCCCAGCAATACCCCCTGAAGATGGCCGCCATGGGCGTGGCTGCAGGCGTGGATTACGCCAAGGGTGGCAAAAAAGCGTCGGGCTACGTGGACACGGGTGTGACCCTGATTGCCGGCAAAGCCGTTGCGGGTGTCGACAGCAAAGACGTCAAGACCGGCACCGACCTGTGCTGGGGCAAGAAGTAAGCTGACACGGGCTCGCGCCCTGTGAGTGCCCAGGGCCCGGCGGCTGTTCCCCACAGTGCCGGGCCCTTGTTCCCTCTCTTTATTGCGCCGATGCGCGCCAACTGGTAAGCCCCTATGGCAACGAATTCTTCCAAACCCATTCCTTGGGCCCTGCTGGGGCCCTGGCTGGCCCTGCTGGCGGCCTGCGTGTTTTTCGCCACGCAATCCGACCGCTTTCTGACGGGCGAAAACCTCTCGCTGGTGCTGCAGCAGGTCATGGTGGTGGGCCTGCTGGCCATCGGCCAGACCCTGATCATCCTGACCGCCGGTATCGACCTGTCGTGTGGCATGGTGATGGCGCTGGGCGGCATCGTGATGACCAAGTTCACCATGGACCTTGGCATGCATCCCGCCCTGGCGGTGTTGTGCGGTATTGGTGTGACGGCGGCCTTCGGACTGCTCAACGGCCTGCTGGTCACACGCGTCAAGCTGCCATCTTTCATCGTGACGCTGGGCACCATGAACATTGCGTTTGCAATCACCCAGATTTACTCCGAAGCCCAAACGGTGGGCAACTTGCCCGACAGCATGACGGTGCTGGGCAACACCTTCTCCCTGGGCGGCACCTCGGTGGCCTGGGGTACCGTGGTCATGCTGGGCATGTACCTGCTGGCCTGGCATCTGCTGCGTGACACCGCAGCCGGGCGCCATGTCTACGCCGTGGGCAACAACCCTGAAGCCGTGCGCCTGAGTGGCATTTCGGTCGAGCGTGTGCTCTTGGGTGTGTATGTGCTGGCCGGGGTGCTCTACGGCATCGCTGCCTTGTTGTCGGTGGCGCGCACGGGTGTGGGCGACCCCCAGGCCGGGCAAACCGAAAACCTGGACGCCATCACGGCGGTGGTGTTGGGCGGTACCTCGCTGTTCGGCGGGCGCGGCATCATTCTGGGCTCGCTGGTCGGCGCGGTCATTGTGGGGGTGTTCCGCAACGGCCTCACGCTGATGGATGTGGCCTCGGTCTACCAGACCCTGATCACTGGCATTCTGGTCATCCTGGCGGTGGCTGCAGACCAACTCTCGCGCAAGGGAGCCCGCTGATGTCTACGCCCCCAATTGTTCTCAAGGCCTCGGGCCTGGTCAAACGTTATGGCGGTGTGACCGCTCTGGATGGTGTCGATTTCGAATTGCGCGCCGGTGAAATCCTGGCGGTGATTGGCGACAACGGTGCTGGCAAGTCCAGCCTGATCAAGGCCCTGTCGGGTGCCGTGGTGCCCGACGAAGGCACGATGGAGCTGGATGGTCAGACGGTGCACTTCCGTTCGCCGATCGATGCCCGCCGCCACGGCATCGAAACCGTGTACCAGGACCTGGCCGTGGCGCCCGCCATGTCGATTGCCGAGAACCTGTTTTTGGGCCGCGAGCTGCGACGCCCTGGCCTGCTGGGCAGCGTGTTCCGTTCGCTCGACAAAAAACGCATGCTGGACGAAGCCATCTCGCGCATGAACGACCTCAAGGTCGGCATCCGTTCCATGACGCAGGCGGTGGAGACGCTGTCGGGCGGCCAGCGCCAGTGTGTGGCGGTGGCGCGGGCGGCCGCCTTTGCGCAACACGTGGTCATCATGGATGAACCCACCGCCGCGCTGGGCGTGAAGGAAGGCAATATGGTGCTGGAACTGATCCGCCGCGTGCGCGACAAGGGCCTGCCGGTGATCCTCATCAGCCACAACATGCCGCATGTGTTTGAGATTGCGGACCGCATCCACATCCAGCGTCTGGGCAAGCGGGCCTGCGTGGTCAACCCCAAGGCGATCAGCATGAGCGACACCGTGGCGGTGATGACAGGGGCCAAAGCGGTGGAAGACCTGCCGGCATCGGCACTGGCCTGAGCCGGCGCGGCGCGCCAAAAAGTTTTGGCGGGTGGGGCGCTTCATGGGTCAAAATCGCCTCACCATGAACTTTGCTGACAATGCACCTGTCTCACGCCCCGACACGGCGGGGGCCGCCTCGCCACCGGTCTTGCGGCCCCGCGGTTCCAACCATGTGGGCATGCGCCAGTTCAACGAGCGGGTGGTCTTGCACGCCATCCGCCTCAATGGCAGCCTGCCCAAGGCCGACTTGGCGCGCCTCACCGGCCTGACCGCCCAGACTATCGGCCTGATCACCACGCGCCTGGAAGACGATGGCCTGCTGATCAAGCAGGAGCGCGTGCGCGGCCGGATTGGCCAGCCCTCGGTGCCCATGGCGCTGAACCCGGATGGGGCCTTTGCCCTGGGCATCAAGATTGGCCGGCGCAGCGCGGACTGGTTGCTGGTGGACTTTACGGGGGCGGTGCGGGTGCGTGAAACCCTGGCCTATGACTTTCCCGATGCCGAGACCTTGTTGCCGGTGGTGCAAAGCCGCATGCGCGCCATCCAGGATGGCCTGGGTGCTCTGGCCCCGCGTTTGGTGGGAGTCGGTGTTGCGGCACCGTTTAATCTGGGCGGTTGGCACAAGATGCTGGGCCTGTCCGAGGCGGTGTCGGACCAATGGAACCATATCGACTTATGCGCACAGGTGCAGGCCATGACAGAGGCCCCCGTGAGTTTTGCCAAGGACACGTCGGCTGCCTGTGTGGCCGAACTGGTGGCGGGCCGCGGGCGCGATCTCAAGAGTTTTTTGTATTTGTTTGTGGACACCTTTGTGGGCGGGGGGCTGGTACTCAACTCCCACTTGCATGGCGGGATCCATGGCAACGCGGGCGCCGTGGCCTCGCTGCCGCTGCAGGTGGCCACGCCCGGCAGCATGCCCGAACAGCTGATTGCCCATGCCTCGCTGTGGGAGCTGGAGCAGCATTACCAGGCCGCGGGCCTGGACCCCAGTGCAGCCTATGACGACCGTGCCATGTTCGCGCCCTTTGTGGTCCACACCGATGCCTGGGTTCGCAGTGCTGCCTTGGGCTTGGCCCAGTGTGTGGTGAGTGGCACCGCATTTCTGGACATTGATGCGGTGGTGATCGACGGCTCGTTTTCGCGCAGCATGCTGCAACGCCTGATCGAGGAAACCGGCCAGGCCCTGCGCCGCTACAACTGGGAAGGCCTGTGGCCTGCCACCGTGATCGCGGGCAGCATGGGCTCGGACGCACGGGCTTTGGGCGGCGCCCTGTTGCCGCTGCACGAGAACTTTGCCCCGGATCGCGACCTGTTCCTGAAAGCCGCGTCCTGAGTCGCTGCGATTAGCGGCCGCCGGTAGCTGCCTGCAGCGGCAGACGAATCTCAAAACAAGCACCACCATCGGGCCGGTTGCGGCAAGTGACCGTGCCGCCATGGCGCTGGGTGATGGACTTGACCAGCGCCAGGCCCAAGCCCACGCCGCCCTCACGCTCGGAGGCACCGGGCAGGCGGTAAAACGGTTCAAAAATCCGGTCTTGCAAAGCCTCGGGCACGCCGGGGCCGCGGTCACACACCTGCAGGGTGGCGTGGGTGCTGTCTTGGGCCAGCACCAGCGTGACATCGCCCGCGCCATAACGGCGTGCGTTTTCCAGCAGGTTGCGCACGGCGCGGCGCAGCAGCTTGGTGATGCCAGGCACCGCCAGGGTGGCGGTGGCGGTGTCCAGCAGCGCCTGCGTGCGTGCACACTCCTCGGCTGCCAGGCCGACCAGGTCCACCGATTCGATGGTGCCCATGTCTGCCTCTTTGGCGTCCAGCCGGCTGGCCAACAAAATCTCTTCAATCAACTGGTCCAGCTCGCTGATGTTGCGCGCGATCTCGGCCTTGAATGTGGGGCTGGGGTTGCTGCCCATCAGCTCCATGCCCATGCGGATGCGCGCCAATGGCGAACGCAGCTCGTGTGAGGCGTTGGCCAGCAGGGACTTTTGGGATGCCAGCAAGGCCTTGTGCGACTGCACCAGGCTTTGCACCTGTTGGGCTGCATGGTTGAAGCGGGTGGCCAAGAAGCCAACCTCGTCATCACCCCCCAACGGAACGCGGGCGCTCAGGTCGCCGTCACCCCAGCGCTCCACGCCTTGGCGCAGGGTTTCCAGTCGCCGTGTCAGGCGGCGAACAATCGGGTACGTGCCCAGCGCCACGGCAATCCCCACCAAGCCCAGCGTCCAGAAGAAGCCAAACGGGGCTCGCAGGCTGGATGCCGGGGGGCGTGGCAGGTGCATGTGGACGGTTTGGCCATCCTGCATGCGCACCAGGAATTCGGGGCCGCGGCCGAAGCGGCCGGGCAGGTCGTCATCGGGCGGTGCGTCCAGCTCGGGCGGTGGTGGCGGTGGGCCACCCGCGCTGCCAAGGGCTTCCTTGTCCAGTAGCTCACCGCGTTGCAGGGGGCGGCGCAGGCGTGCGTGGCCGCTGCCAATCACCTCGCCGGCTTCGTTGCGCACCACCACTTCGCGCAATGGCGGCTCGGTCGTCAGGCGCCAGGCCCAACCGACCAGCAGGGTGAGCACGGCCACGGCCAGTACCACGGCCAGCCAGATACGCACATACAGTTGCTTGAAAAACATGGAAGGGAAAACCAAGCTTAGTCTTGCTGACGCGCAAACACATAACCCACGCCACGCACCGTGAGGATACGTTTGGGGTCTTTGGCGTCGGCTTCGATGGCGGCACGGATGCGGCCCATGTGCACGTCGATGGAGCGGTCAAAGGCTTCGAGTTCGCGGCCGCGCACGGCTTCCATGATCTGGTCGCGCGTGAGCACGCGCCCGGCGCGCTCGGCCAGTGCCACCAGCAGGTCAAACTGGTAGGACGTGAGCTCGCATGGTGCGCCCGAGACGGTCACGGTGCGTGCGTCGCGGTCAATTTCCAGGCTGCCAAAGCGCAGCGACTTGCCGCTGGGGGCGGTGGTTTCTGTCTTGCGGCGCAGGATGGCCCGGATGCGGGCCAGCAGTTCGCGCGGCTCAAAGGGTTTGGGCAGGTAGTCGTCAGCGCCCAGCTCCAGGCCGATGATGCGGTCCATCGCATCGCCTTTGGCCGTGAGCATGAGGACCGGCACGCTGGAAGCCGGGGCAGGCAGCGCGCGGATGCGGCGACACACCTCCAGGCCGTCGATGTCGGGCAGCATCAGGTCCAGGATGACCAGCTCCGGCACCGCCCCGGCGGGGGGCTGGGTCAGGTGGCCCAGGCCGCTGAGGCCGTCGCCGCAGTGGCTGACAGCAAATCCCGATTGCTCCAGGTACTCGGCCACCATGGTGGCGAGGCGGGCGTCGTCTTCGATCATGAGCAGGTGTTGGCGCATGGCCGCAGTCTATCGCCAGGCCCCCCTTGCCGTATACCGGCGGTTTGTCGGGTGGGTAAAGTTAGGTAAATGGCGCTATCAAATTAATAGCTATTCGCGCACTATCAATGGGGGCTAGGGACTGTTTTGATGCGTGAAGCCAACCATACCAACAGCAAGACCGGTGCACCCAGGCACGCAGTGGCCGTGAAGAAGCTGGGGTAGCCGAAGGAGTCGACAAATTGCCCCGAGAAGCCCGCCAGAAACTTGGGCAGCAAGAGCATCATCGAGCTGAACAGCGCGTACTGGGTGGCCGAGTACTGGACATTGGTGAGTGACGACAGGTAGGCGATGAAGGCCGCGCTGGCAATGCCGCTGGAGAGGTTGTCGGCCGAAATGACCAGCACCAGCGCGCTCAGGTCGTGGCCGCGTGTGCCCAGCCAGGCAAACAGCAGGTTGCTGGCCGCACTGAGCACAGCACCCAGCATCAGCACCCGCATCACCCCCAGTCGCAGGGCCAACACGCCACCCACGAAGGCGCCCAGCAGTGTCATTGCCACCCCAAACCCCTTGCTGATGGCAGCGACCTCGTCCTTGCTAAAGCCCATGTCCACATAGAAGGGATTGGCCATGATGCCCATCACCACGTCGCTGATGCGGTAGGTGGCAATCAGCCCCAGGATGAGCGCTGCGTGCCAGCGGTAGCGGCCCACGAAGTCGGCAAAGGGCGCAATGAGCGCACCGTGCAGCCATTCGGCGGCATTGCGGGCCGGGGGCAGCGCTTGGCGTGCGGGTTCCCGCGAGAGCAGCACGGTCAGTACGCCGGGCAGCATGCTGGCGGCCATCACCAGGTAGGCGGTGCGCCAGGCGCCATATTGGTACAAGGCTGCGTTGGGCACTTCGGCGCGTGCGGCAATCCACAAGGCCCCGGCTCCGGCCCAGATCATGGCCAGGCGGTAGCCCGCCTGGTAGGTGGCGGCCAATGCGGCCTGGTGTTCGGTGTCAGCGGACTCGATGCGGAAGGCGTCCAGTGCAATGTCTTGCGTGGCAGAACCAAAGGCCACCGCTACTGCGCACCAGACCATGGGTGCAAGCGCCAGCGTGGGGTCGGTCAGCGCCATCATCACCAGCGCGGCCATGATCACCGCTTGCGACAGCAGCAGCCAGCTGCGCCGCCGGCCCAGCAAGCGGGTGAGCACGGGGATTGGCAGGCGGTCCACCAGCGGCGACCAGACCCACTTGAAACCATAGGCCAGGCCTACCCAGCTCAGGAATCCGATGGTGGTGCGGTCCACCCCGGCCTCGCGCAGCCAGAAGCTCAGTGTGCCAAATACCAGCAGCAGTGGCAGCCCCGCCGAGAAGCCCAGCGCCAGCATGCGCAGCGAGGCGGGTTCGGCATAGACCCTGAGCGTGGCAAGCCAGCCCATCGGTGCGGGGGGAGGTGGGGAGGAGTGGGGCGCAGTCATGCGGGGAATAATAGCGGCCATGACCTTGCGCATTTCTCACCATCTCTCCGGGCCTGTGCTGGGCCTGGTCCTGTCATTGGGCGTCGTCTGTACCGCGGGGGCACAGACGCGCGACGGGGTGAATGTGGGTGGCAATTCAGCCTTCAGCAAACTGGTACCTGCCGAACAGGTGGAACAAGCCGCCGCCCAGCAGTACGGGCAGATGCTGGCCAAGGCACAGGACCAGAACGCCCTGGCGGGGCCGAATGACCCGCAGGTACGGCGCCTGCGCGCGATAGCTCACAAGATCATTCCGTTTGCCAACGACTGGAATGACCGCGCCAAGAGCTGGAAGTGGGAGGTCAACCTGATGGGTGCCAACCAGATCAATGCCTTCTGCATGCCCGGTGGAAAAATTGCGTTTTATACCGGCATCCTCGACACCCTCAAGCTCACGGACGACGAGGTGGCCATGGTCATGGGGCACGAAATTGCCCACGCCTTGCGTGAGCATGCGCGTGAGCGCATGGGCAAAAACGCCGCGACCGGCCTTGGCGCCAACCTCTTGAGCCAGGTGCTCGGCCTGGGCGATATTGGCCAGACAGTGACCCAGTACGGTGCCCAGCTGTTGACCCTGAAGTTTGGCCGGGAGGACGAATCCGAGGCCGATCTGGTCGGCATGGAGCTGGCCGCCCGTGCGGGGTACAACCCACGCGCAGCGGTCAGCCTGTGGCAAAAAATGGGCGCCGCCAACAAGGGCGCACCGCCCGAATGGTTGTCCACCCATCCATCGGGCAATGCCCGCATTGCGCAGATTGAGGCCAATTTGCCCCAGGTGATGCCCTTGTACGTGCGGACCCGCAAGGCCAAGCCCTAAACGCCAGCGCGGCCCTGGCCCCGTTTTACAGCGTGAGGTCGTAGTCCAGGGTGATGGGCGCGTGGTCCGAAAACTTCTCGGCCTTGTAGATCTGGTGGCCCCGGGCCAACGCGGCCAGCGCGGGCGTCGCCAGGTGGTAGTCCAGGCGCCAGCCCACGTTCTTGGCATAGGCCTGGCCTCGGTTGCTCCACCAGGTGTAGCAATCGTCGGTGGCGGTAGGCTCCAGCTGGCGGTACACGTCCACCAGGCCGCCGTCGGTGAGCAGGGTGCTCATCCAGGCCCGCTCTTCCGGCAGGAAGCCGGAGTTCTTTTTGTTGCCTTTCCAGTTCTTCAGATCGATCTCCTGGTGCGCGATGTTGATGTCGCCGCAGAGGATGAATTCGCGCTCCTGGCGCAGGGCCTGCAGGTGGGGGTAAAACTCGGCCAAGAAACGGAACTTGGCCTGCTGCCGGTCTTCGCCGGAAGACCCGCTGGGGAAGTAGGCACTGATGAGCGAGAACTTGCGCTGGGGGGTGTCAAAGCGCAGTTCCACATAGCGGCCCTCGGCATCAAATTCGGGGGAGCCGTAGCCGATACGCACATCGCTGGGGGCATGACGGGTGTAGACCGCTACGCCCGAGTAGCCTTTTTTCTCGGCAAAGTGGAAGTGCCCCTGCAGGCCACTGAGTTGCTCGAATTTGCCCGCTACATCGGCCGCCTGGGCCTTGACTTCTTGTACACAAATACAATCGGGCCGCGTTGTGGCAAGCCAGGCCTCCAGCCCTTTGCTGGTCGCGGAGCGAATGCCGTTGAGATTGAGACTGCTTAATTTGAACAAGGAAACCCCCATGTCGGACCGTGACCCATTGGCCCTGGAATTCGTGCAATTTGCTGTGGAGTGTGGGGTGCTGCGCTTTGGCGAGTTCAAAACCAAAGCCGGGCGCATGAGCCCCTACTTTTTCAACGCGGGCCTGTTTGACGACGGGGCCAAGCTGGGGCGTTTGGCCGAATTCTATGCCCAGCGCCTGCTGGCCAGCGGCATCGAATTCGACATGGTGTTTGGCCCCGCCTACAAGGGCATTCCCTTGGGCGCTGCGGTGGCCATTGAGCTGGCGCGCCGGGGACGCAACGTGCCTTTTGCCTACAACCGCAAAGAGGCCAAAGACCATGGCGAAGGTGGCACCCTGGTGGGCGCACCCCTGAAAGGCCGGGTGCTGGTGATTGACGATGTGATGTCGGCCGGCACGGCGGCGCGTGAGTCGATTGCCATCATCCAGGCTGCAGGCGCCAAGCCGCATGCGGTGTGTATTGCCCTGGACCGCCAGGAAAAAGCCACCGAGAACGGCCAGGATGTGCCTTACAGCGCCGTGCAATACGTACGTAACCAGTTGGGGCTGCAGGTCTGTGCAATTGCGAAGCTGGGCGATTTGATGCAGTATCTGGCGGCGCGCCAGGCATCCGGTTCGGATGCCGACCACCAACGCGTGTTGGCTTACCGCCAGCGATACGGTGTGGATGAAGGAGACGCATGAGGATTTATTGCCGTTTGGCCCTTGGGGCCATCACCGTCGCTGCCAGCGGGATGGTGTGGGCCCAGGCCCAGCCTTTGCCAGGGGGGGTGTACACCTGCGTCGATGCCAAAGGCCGCAAGCTCACGGCGGACCGCCCGATTGTGGATTGCATAGACCGCGAACAGAAGGTCTTGAATCCCAGTGGCACGGTGCGCGCCAAAGTAGGCCCTTCGCTCACAGCCCAGGAGAAGCTGGACCTGGAGCAAAAGGAAAAGCGCGAGGCGGAGGAGCGTGGCCGGCTCGCCGAAGAAAAACGCCGCGACCGTGCGCTGCTGACCCGCTACCCGACCAAGGGTGTGCATGACCAGGAGCGTGCAGAGGCGCTGGCCCAGATCGAGGCAGTTGCCAAAGCTGCCACCACGCGCCTGAACGAACTCGTGCGCCAGCGGGTGGCGATTGACGAAGAAATGGAGTTCTACAAAAAGGACCCGAACAAAGCGCCTGCCTATGTGCGCCGCCAACAGGAAGAAAACGCCCAGAGCCAGAGCGTACAAAAACGGTTTATTGCCGAACAGGACGCAGAAGCTCGCCGTCTGAATGCGCGGTTTGATGACGAGCTGGTGCGATTGCGCCAGCTCTGGGCGCTGACGGCACCCGCCAGCAAGTAAAAAAGGCCTCGCAAGAGGCCTTTTTTGTGGGTGGTGCGGTTTACGCCAGCTTGCTGCGCAGCAGCTCGTTGACCTGCTGGGGGTTGGCCTTGCCCTGGCTGGCCTTCATGATCTGACCGACCAGCGCATTCAGCGCCTTGTCGTTGCCGGCCTTGAACTCGGCCACGTTTTTGGCGTTCTTGTCGATCACCTGCAACACGATGGCTTCCAGCGCGCCGGTATCGTTCATCTGCTTCAGTCCCTTGGACTCAATGACGGCATCCACCTCGGTTGCACCGTCCCACAGTGCGTCGAACACCTGTTTGGCGGCACTGTTGGAGATGGTGCTGTCGCTGATGCGCGTGATCAGTTGGCCCAGCGTCTGAGCGGATACGGGGGACTGTTCAATGGACAGGTCTTGGGCATTGAGGCGGCGTGCCAACTCGCCTGTGATCCAGTTGCTGGCCAGCTTGGCCTGGCCGCTGGCTTTGGCGGCAGCTTCAAAGTAGCCGGCGAGCGCCAGGCTTTGCGTGAGCTGGGTCGCATCGTATTCGCTCAAACCATAGCTGGCCTGGAAGCGCGCCGCCATATTGCGTGGCAATTCGGCCATTTTGCCGCGTACTTCCTGCACCCACTGCTCCGAAATACAGAGCGGTGGCAAGTCTGGGTCAGGGAAATAACGGTAATCGGCCGCGTCTTCCTTGGTGCGCATGGCACGGGTTTCGCCGGTGTCGGGGTTGAACAGCACGGTGGCCTGCTGGATCGCGTGGCCGTCTTCAATCTGCTCGATCTGCCAGCGCACCTCGTAGTCGATGGCCTGCTGCATGAACTTGAAGCTGTTGAGGTTCTTGATCTCGCGGCGCGTGCCCAGGGGGCTGCCGGGCTTGCGCACCGACACGTTGGCATCGCAGCGGAACGAGCCTTCCTGCATGTTGCCGTCGCAGATGCCGATCCAGGTCACGATCTTGTGCAGCTCCTTGGCGTAGGCCACGGCCTCGGCACTCGATCGCATGTCGGGTTCGGTCACGATCTCCAGCAGCGGCGTACCGGCACGGTTCAGGTCAATGCCGCTTTGGCCAATGAAGTCTTCGTGCAACGATTTGCCCGCGTCTTCTTCCAGGTGGGCACGCACCAGGCGCACCGACTTCTTCTCATCGCCGAGGAAAAAATCGACCGCTCCCCCTTGCACCACCGGGATCTCGAACTGGCTGATCTGGTAGCCCTTGGGCAGGTCGGGGTAGAAGTAGTTCTTGCGCGCAAAGATGCTGCGCGGTGCAATGTGCGCGCCAATTGCCAGACCGAACTGGATGGCGCGTTCAACCGCGCCCTTGTTCATCACGGGCAGTGTGCCGGGCAGGGCCAGGTCCACCGCGCAGGCCTGGGTGTTGGGTTCGGCGCCAAAGGCGGTGCTGGCGCGCGAAAAAATCTTCGATGCGGTGGAGAGCTGGGCGTGGGTTTCAAAGCCGATGATGACTTCGTAGCCATGCACCAGCGGGCCAGTCGGGCGGCCCTGTTGTTGTGCTTCAAATGTGTTCACGGTCTCGCTCATGGTCAGAATCCTGCGGGCTTGGCCAGGTGGTAATCGGTGGCTTGCTGGAAGCGGTGGGCGGCGTTGAGCAGGCGTGCTTCCTGGCAGTAGTTGCCCAGCAGCTGCATGCCAATCGGCATGCCCTTGTCGGCCTCGGCCTTGGCAAAACCCACGGGGATGCTCATGCCCGGCAAGCCAGCGAGCGAGCCCGACAGGGTGAAGATGTCGGCGAGGTAGTTGGCCACGGGGTCGTCGGACTTTTCGCCAATTTTCCACGCCACTGTGGGGGCGACGGGGCCGGCAATCACATCGCAGTCCTTGAAGGCGTTCTGGAAGTCGTCGGCAATCATGCGGCGGATCTTTTGCGCCTGCAGGTAGTAGGCGTCGTAGTAGCCGTGGGACAGCACATAGGTGCCGATCATGATGCGGCGCTTCACCTCGTCGCCAAAACCTTCGGCGCGGGTCTTCTTGTACATATCGGCCAGGTCACCATGGTCCTTCGCGCGGTGGCCGAACTTGACACCATCAAAGCGGCTCAGGTTGCTCGACGCTTCGGCTGGCGCAATGATGTAGTACACCGGAATCGACAGCTCGGTACGCGGCAGCGTGATGGGCACCAGCTTGGCGCCCAGGGCTTCGTATTGCTTGAGTGCGGCGTCCACGCTGGCACGCACATCGGCGCTCAGGCCATCGCCAAAAAACTCTTGCGGGATACCAATGCGCAGGCCTTCAATCGAGTCGTTGAGCTGGCGTGCAAAGTCTTCGCCCGGCACGTCCAGTGAGGTGGAGTCGCGGTCGGGGTCCGGGCCGCACATGGCCGAGAGCAGCAGCGCGCAGTCTTCGGCGCTGCGGGCCATGGGGCCGGCCTGGTCCAGGCTGGAGGCAAACGCCACCATGCCGTAGCGCGAAGCGCGGCCATACGTGGGCTTGATGCCGGTGATGCCGCAAAACGCGGCGGGCTGGCGGATGGAGCCGCCCGTGTCAGTGCCGGTGGCGGCGGGGGCCAGGCGCGCGGCCACGGCGGCCGCACTGCCACCCGAGGAGCCGCCGGGAATGCGTGCGGTGTTCCAGGGGTTGCGCACCGGCTGCACGGTGTCGCTGCCCACTGGGGCGATGGCAGAGTTTTCATTGCTGGAGCCCATGGCGAACTCGTCGCAGTTGAGCTTGCCCAGGGTCACTGCACCGGCCTGGGCCAGCTTGTCGACCACGGTGGCGTCAAATGGCGAGCGGTAACCCTTGAGCATGCGCGAACCTGCCGTGGTGGCGAAGTCGCGCGTCACAAAAATATCCTTGTGTGCGATCGGCACACCTTCGAGTGCGCCTGCCGTGCCTGTGGCAATGCGGGCGTCGGCCGCACGGGCTTGGGCCAGCGTGGCGGCCGTGTTGGTGGCTACAAAGGCGCCAAGTTCTGCATGGGCCGTGCCGCGCTGCAGAAAATATTCGGCAGCTTCGACTGCGCTGAGTTGCTTGTCGCGCAGGGCCTGGGCCAGCGAACGCACGCTCAGGTCGTGCAAGGCGGTTTGGGAAAATGAAGTCGACATACGGGGATCTGCTTATTCGATGACTTTGGGAACCAGGAACAGGCCGCGCTCTACCGCGGGAGCGCTTTTCTGATTGGCTTCCCGCTGGTTGGGCTCGCTCACGGCGTCCTCGCGCAGGCGCAGCACGATGTCCTGGATGGCGGCCACGGGGTGGGACAGGGGCTCCAGTCCGGTGGTGTCCACAGCGCGCATGGTTTCCACAATGCTGAAAAAGTCGTTCATTTGGGTCTGCAGGCGCGCGGTTTCGGCCGGGGCCAGTTCCAGGCGTGCCAAATTGGCAATGCGGGCGATGTCGGAAGATGTCAGGGACATGGGTGTAGAAGAGTTGAAACCAAGGGTAAATCGTGTCAGGCCAGCGGCTTTTGCACGAGTTATTCACAGGCGATGGGGTATTATCCTGCCTTTGGTAAAAGTGCCGCGGATACGCGGACTTTGACGCCAAACTTACACATTTAAACCGCAAAAAACATGGCGATGGACGGCCGAAGTGCCCTCCGTGCCTGAGAGGAACCGTAATGCTTGGAGCTTTTCGTCGGTACTTTTCTACCGACCTGGCGATTGACTTGGGTACCGCCAATACGCTGATTGTGGCGCGTGGACAGGGTATCGTTTTGAACGAACCGTCGGTGGTTGCGATTCGCCACGAGGGCGGTCCCCAGGGCAAAAAAACCATCCAGGCGGTGGGCAAGGAAGCCAAGGCCATGCTGGGCAAGGTGCCCGGCAACATCGAAGCCATCCGCCCCATGAAAGACGGCGTGATCGCCGACTTCACCGTCACTGAGCAGATGCTCAAGCAGTTCATCAAGATGGTGCTGCCCCGTGGTGTCTTGAAGCCGAGCCCCCGCATCATTATTTGTGTGCCCTGTGGCTCCACCCAAGTCGAGCGCCGCGCCATCCGTGAGTCCGCTTTGGGCGCCGGTGCCAGCGATGTGTACCTGATTGAAGAACCCATGGCTGCCGCCATCGGTGCCGGCCTGCCGGTATCCGAAGCGTCCGGCTCCATGGTGGTGGACATTGGTGGCGGTACCACCGAAGTCGGTGTCATCTCGCTGGGTGGCATGGTTTACAAGGGCTCGGTGCGTGTCGGTGGCGACAAGTTCGATGAAGCCATCATCAACTACATCCGCCGCAACTACGGCATGCTGATTGGTGAGCCCACCGCAGAAGCCATCAAGAAACAAATCGGCTCGGCCTTCCCCGGCTCCGAAGTCAAGGAAATGGAAGTGCGCGGACGCAACCTGTCCGAGGGCGTGCCCCGCAGCTTCACCATCTCGTCCAACGAAATTCTGGAAGCGCTGACGGACCCGTTGAACAACATCGTGTCGGCCGTCAAAAATGCCTTGGAGCAAACCCCGCCTGAGCTGGGGGCCGATATTGCCGACCGCGGCATGATGCTCACTGGCGGTGGTGCCCTGTTGCGTGACCTGGACCGCCTGCTGGCCGAAGAAACCGGTTTGCCGGTGCTGGTGGCTGAAGATCCTCTGACCTGTGTGGTGCGCGGTTGCGGCATTGCGCTGGAGCAGATGGAGCGCCTGGGTTCCATTTTCACGAGCGAATAACGGCCGGACACAGCGATGCCGCTCGGTACGCTGGACAGAGATCCTCCTCCCTTCTTCCGACAGGGCCCTTCGGCCCTGTCCAAGTTGGCCGTCTGCAGCGCCTTGGCGCTGTTTCTCATGGTGGCTGATGCGCGCTTCAAAGTGATGCAACCCCTGCGCGTGGTGCTGGCCACCGCGCTCTACCCGGTGCAGTGGCTGGCCCTGCAGCCCGTGGTGCTGGTGCAGTCTGCGGCGACCTACTTCACCACCGTGGCGTCTGCCGAGTCGGCCCAGGAAGAGGCCCGCAGAAAACTCAGCCTGCAGTCCCTGCGGGCCAACCAGGTAGAGCAGCTGGAGCTGGAGAACCAGCGCTTGCGCAAGTTGCTGGACCTGTCGCCGCGCCTGAGTGCACCGGCCAAAGCCGCCCAGGTGCTGTACGACGCGGCGGATCCCTTCACACGCAAAGTGGTGATCAACAAGGGGCTGATGCACCAGCTGACCTTGGGCTCGCCGGTGCTGGACGAGATGGGCGTCATTGGGCAGGTCACGCGTGTGTACCCGGCCATGAGCGAAGTCACCCTGATCACCGACCGGGACCATGCGATTCCGGTGCTCAACGCGCGCACCGGTGCACGTGGGGTGGCATTTGGTGACACCTCCACCCACGCGGATGCGCTGGAGTTGCGCTACATGGCGGCCAACGCGGACGTGGCCGTGGGCGACCTCCTGACCACCAGCGGGGTGGATGGTGTGTACCCGCCGGGCCTGCCGGTGGCGCGCGTGGAAAAGGTCGAGCGCCAGGTGGACGCCGTGTTTGCCCGCATTTACTGCGTGCCGCTGGCCTTGGTGTCTGGTACCACCCATGTGCTGGTGTTGGACCCGCTGTCAGACCAGTTGCCTGCCCGCCCCGTTGCGGATGCGTTGGCGGCGTCGCCCAAAGGAGCAGGTTTGCGATGATCATGCGTCCGGGTCAGCAGCTCTTGCTGCCTGCCAACCCCCTGTTTATTTGGGGCAGCGTGGTGGGCGCGCTGCTTCTCAATATGGTCAACAACATGGGCCTGTGGGGGCGTGTGGCCTGGGCGCCCGATTTGTTGGCCGTGGTGTTGGTGTTCTGGACCGTGCACCAGCCGCTGCGCGTTAGCATCGGCGCCGCCTTTGTGTTCGGCCTGCTGATGGATGTGCACCAAGGCGGCCTGCTGGGCCAGCATGCCATGGCCTATACCGTGCTGAGTTTTTTGGCCATCACGGTGCATCGCCGCTTGTTGTGGTTTACCGTGCCTTCGCAAGCGGCGCAAGTGTTCCCTTTGTTCTTGGCGGCCCATGCCCTGGAGCTGATGCTGCGCCTGATGGGGGGGGGCACATTTCCGGGCTGGTGGCTGCTTTTGGCGCCAGTATTGGAGGCGGCGTTGTGGCCCGTGGCCAGCGTGCTGCTGCTGGCTCCACAACGCCGTGCGCCTGATCCTGATGCCAACCGCCCGTTGTGATGTGGCCCCCACGCTTGCCACTGCGTGTGCTGCGCTGCCCCCCGAGGGGGCTGGTTCGCCTTGGGGCGGCCCAGCGGCGAACCGGTTTGACCATCGCGGCTAAACCATGACCGAGTTGCGCAACGTCCAGGCCGACCTGGCCCGCTTTCGCACCCGTGTCTTCGTGGTCAGTGTGGTGGTGCTGTGTTGCTTTTTCTTGCTGGCCCTGCGTGTGGCGTATTTGCAGGTGGTGCGTCACGACGACTTGCGGGCACAGGCGGAGAGCAACCGCACGTCCATCGTGCCCATCGTGCCCAACCGTGGCCTGATTGAAGACCGCAATGGGGTGGTGCTGGCGACCAACTACTCGGCCTACACGCTGGAGGTCACGCCCTCCAAGACCGGTGGCGTGGAAAAAACCATCGACGAACTGGCCAGCGTGATCGACATCACGCCGCGCGACCGGCGCCGCTTCAAGAAGCTCATGGAGGAATCCAAGAACTTCGAGTCCCTGCCGATTCGCACCCGCCTGACCGATGCCGAGGTCGCCCGTTTTGCGGCGCAACGCTTTCGCTTCCCCGGTGTCGAGATCAAGGCCCGCTTGTTCCGCAGCTACCCCTACGGCGAGCTGGCCAGCCACGTGATTGGGTATATCGGGCGTATCAACCAGTCCGAAAAAGAGAAGATCGAGGACAGCGATGACCAGGCCAACTACCGCGGGACCGAATACATCGGCAAACTGGGGGTGGAGCAGAGTTTCGAGTCCACGCTGCACGGCCTGACCGGGGTGGAGCGGATTGAAACCTCGGCCGGCGGGCGCGCCGTGCGCAAACTGGCCAGCAACCCGTCCACCCCCGGCAATGTGGTGGTGCTGTCCATTGACATCAAGCTGCAAAAACTGATTGAGGACATGTTTGGCAGTCGCCGGGGGGCGTTGGTGGCGCTGGACCCCAAGACCGGTGAAGTGTTGGCTTTTGTCAGCAAACCGACGTTTGACTCCAACCTGTTCGTCGAAGGCATTGACCAGGAAAACTGGCAGATGCTCAACGAGTCGATCGACAAGCCACTGCTCAACCGCGCACTGCGCGGCACCTACCCACCGGGCTCCACGTACAAGCCTTTCATGGCCCTGGCCGCGCTGGAGACCGGCACACGCACGCCGCAAACCCTGGTCAATGACCCCGGCTTCTACATGTTTGGCGGCAACCGCTTTGGTAGCCCCGAGAACGAGAAGGGCGGCATCATGGACATGCGCCGCGCCATTGTGGAGTCCAGCAACGTCTACTTCTATTCCTTGGCCAATGAGCTTGGCGTGGACACCATGCATGACTTCATGAAGCCCTTGGGTTTTGGCCAGCACACGGGCATCGACATCCACGGTGAAGTGCGCGGCGTCTTGCCCAGCCAGGAATGGAAGCGCAAGTACTACAAGCGCCCCGAGCAGCAAAAGTGGTATGCCGGAGAAACCATCTCGTTGGGCATCGGGCAGGGCTACAACAGCTTCACCATGTTGCAACTGGCGCAGGCCGTGGCCATCGTGGCCAACAACGGGGTGAAACACAAACCCCAGTTGGTGATCGCCACCCAGGATGCCAGCACCCGTGTGCGGGTGCCAGTGCCCCCTGAACCGCCGGTGGACCTGGGCTACAAGCCCGAGAACGTGGCGGTGATCCGCGATGCCATGGTGGGGGTCACGCAGGGCGGAACCGGCACCCGCGTGTTTGCGGGCGCCGGGTATGTGAGTGGTGGAAAAACCGGTACAGCGCAAGCCGTGAGCCTGGGGAAAAACCAGAAGTACAACGCGTCAGCGATGGAGGAGCACCAGCGCGACCACTCGCTGTATGTGGCCTTTGCCCCGGCAGCAGACCCCAAGATTGCGTTGGCGGTGATTGTGGAGAACGCAGGCTTTGGCTCTGCCTCGGCCGCGCCCATTGCACGCCGCGCCTTCGACTACTGGCTGTTGGGCCAGTACCCCAGCGAAGAAGACTTGGCGGCGGTGAGCAAAGGGCAGGCTGGCGCCCCGCTAGGCAAGCCCCGCGTGGCGGCCGACTTGCCCTGGCCACCCGCCCGTTAAGTCGCGAGCCTAGAGGCTACGCAGAAATGCGTCGTAGCCGGTTTTGAGGATCAGTGCCGACACCACTACGATGAACATGCTGCGCACAAAACCCGTGCCGTGTTTGAGCGCCAGATGGGTGCCGGCCAGGCTGCCCAGCACATTGGCGACGGCCATCACCACCACAAAGTGCCACCACACATGCCCCTTGAGCGTGAACAGAATGAGGGCGGCGAGGTTGGATGCGGTGTTGAGCAGTTTGGCGCTGGCTGACGCGTTCAAGAAGTCATACCCCAGCACACGGACTAACAGGAACACAAAAAAACTGCCCGTGCCGGGACCAAAAAATCCGTCGTAGAAACCAATGACGGCGCCAATCGCGCAGGCCACCAGCGCCTCGTGTTGCCCGGCAAATCGGGGGGTGTGGTGGCGTCCCAGGTCTTTTTTGACCAGGGTGTAGGCCAGCACCAGCACCAGCACCAAGGGCAGGGCCTTGCGCAGGTGCTCGGGTGACACCACGGTGACCAGCCAAGCCCCCCCCAGCGAGGCCAGAAAACACACGGCCGCTGCCGGGGCGATGGCATGCCACTGCATCTGCACCCGGCGTTGGTACTGCACCGTGGCAAAGGCCGTGCCCCAGACCGAGGCGCCCTTGTTGGTGCCAAACAGCGTGGCGGGGTGGGCGTTGGGGAAGGTGGCAAACAGGGCGGGGGTCAGAATCAGGCCACCGCCGCCCACAATTGCATCGACAAAACCGGCCAGCAGCGAGGCCAGCGTCACAACAATCAATTCCATGGGGAGATTGTCGCATCCGGTTTGGCTGCGGATTTTGCTATCAAATAAGGAGCTTGTTACGCATATCCCATGCGGGCCGCAGGCCAGAATGGCATAAAAAAAGCACCGGGGTTGCCGGTGCTTTTGTAAATCTGCATCGTGGTGTGCAGGGTTTGTTGTTGGTTTTAGCCGTCTCCTCGGCGTCGTTTCAAGCTTGGTCTGGGTAGACCTCGCAGTTGCTGTCAGGTCTGCGTTGACATGCAATGTAGCCGCCCTGTGGGGGCCGCGGCATCGGGACAAACCCTCTACTGTTTCAGCGCGTCGCATCCTCCGCAATCCATTGCGCGGCCTTCTCCGCAATCATCAGCGTGGGGGAGTTGGTGTTGCCGCTGGTGATGAGGGGCATGACACCCGCATCCACCACGCGCAGGCCCGCTACACCCCGTACCTTGAGGCGGCTGTCCACTACCGCCATCGGATCGTCTTCACGGCCCATCTTGGTGGTGCCCACGGGGTGAAAAATGGTGGTGGCAATGTCCCCGGCCAGCTGGGCCAATTCCGTGTCGCTCTGGAACTGCACGCCGGGCTTGTACTCCTCGGGCTGGTACTTGGCCAGTGCGGGCTGCGCCACGATCGTGCGCGTCACGCGCAGCGAGTCGGCGGCAATCTTGCGGTCAGCCTCGGTGCTCAGGTAGTTGGGCGCAATCGCCGGGGCGTCTTTGAAGTCAGCCGTCTTGATCTGCACGGTGCCACGGCTGGTGGGGTTGAGGTTGCACACACTCGCAGTGAAGGCGTTGAAGGTGTGCAGCGGTTGGCCAAATGCGTCCAGGCTCAGCGGTTGCACGTGGTACTCGAGGTTGGGGTGGGCTTGGTTGGCGTCGCTGCGTGTGAAGGCGCCGAGCTGGCTGGGCGCCATGCTCATGGGGCCACTGCGCTTGAGGGCGTACTCCAAGCCGATTTTGGCTTTGCCCCACAGGCTGTGGGCCTGGGTGTTGAGCGTGGGGGTGTTCTTCACCTTGAAGACCGCGCGGATCTGCAAATGGTCTTGCAGGTTGGCGCCCACACCGGGCGTGTCTTGCACCACGCTCACGCCCCGTGCCTGCAGCAGGTCGGCCGGGCCCAGACCCGAGAGTTGCAGGATTTGCGGGCTGGCCACGGCACCTGCGCACAGCAGCACCTCGGCGCGGGCCGTGGCGGTGACCATCTCGCGACCATCCCACACCTGCACACCGGTGCAACGCAGGCCCGCGCCTTCGGCTTGCGGTTCCACCACCAGCTTGGCCACCTGGGCACTGGTCCACAGCTCGAAGTTGGGGCGCGCGTAACACATGGGGCGCAAAAAGGCCTTGGCCGTGTTCCAGCGCCAGCCGGCCTTCTGGTTCACTTCAAAGTAACCCACGCCCTCGTTGCTGCCGCGGTTGAAATCGTCGGTGGCAGGAATGCCGGCTTGGGTGGCGGCTTGGGCGAACGCGTCCAGCACATCCCAGCGAAGGCGCTGTTTCTCGACCCGCCATTCGCCACCAGCCTGGTGGTGGCGCAGCACGCGGCGGTAGTCGGTGCCGCTGTCGTGCAGCAGCGCGGAGGGGGTTCCCTTGGCCCCGTGCAGGGCATCGGCACCCTTGTGGTGGTCTTCGTGCAGCTTGAAGTAGGGCAGGCTGTTCTCCCAGGTCCAATTGGCGTCGCCGGTCAGCTGGGCCCATTGGTCGTAGTCGCGGGCCTGGCCGCGCATGTAGATCATGCCGTTGATGCTGGAGCAGCCGCCCAGCGTCTTGCCGCGCGGGTAACGCAGGCTGCGGCCGTTCAGGCCCGCCTCGGCCTCGGTGTTGAACAACCAGTCGGTGCGCGGATTGCCAATGCAGTAGAGGTAACCGACGGGGATGTGGATCCAGTGGTAATCGTCCTTGCGGCCGGCCTCGATCAACAGCACGCGTTTGGAGGCGTTGGCGCTCAGGCGGTTGGCCAGCAGGCAGCCGGCTGTGCCCGCGCCGATGATGATGTAGTCGAAGGTGGTGTCGTTGGTCATAGCAGCAGGAAAAAGGCGGCAGTCACCGCGGTAGGAAGCAGGGCGCCCAGCAGCAAGCCGCCGGCACCGATGGACTGGTCTTGAAAGCCCGCGCGCAACAGCGCCACGCCGGCCGGGTTGGGGGCATTGGCAATCACGGTCAGGCCACCGCCCGCCACAGCACCGGCCACCAGCATGTACTTGGCCGGGTCCGAGATACCGACGATCAGCGAGCCCAGGTAGGTCAGCGCTGCGTTGTCGGTCACCGCGGTAAGGCCCAGGGCGCCAAAAAACAAGGCGGTCGGTGCCAGGCTCTCCACAATCGGTTGCAGCCACCACTGCTGCATGCCGCCCAGCACCACCAGCCCGGCCAGAAAGAAGCCGACCAGCAGCCCCTCTTTCAGGATCAGCGGGTTTTGGAAACGGGCATAGGCCTGGGTGTAGCCCAGAAAAAACAGGAACAGTCCCAGAAACAGCACCGGATGGTGGGCCAGCAACACCACGCCCGCCAGAAAGGCCAGGTGCACCGCGCTGACCACCCAGGGAATGGACACCTCCGCGGTGCGGGGCGGGGGTGGCGCTGCGCGCAGGGGCTTGCGCAGTAGCAGCACCATCACCGTGGCGTTGAGCAGCACCGCCAGCGCGGCCTTCCACCCAAACGTGCTGGCCATGAACGCCGTGTCCCACTGCCAGGTGGCAGCGACCATCAGCACCGGGGGGGCGGCATAGGCCGTGAGCGTGCCACCGATGGAGATGTTGACGAACAGCACACCCAGTGCGGCGTATTTCAGACGCTCGGGCATGGCCGGGGTGAAAAGCAGGGGGGCCAGCATCAGCGCGGCCAGCGTCATGGCGGCCGGCTCGGTCACCAGCGAGCCCAGCAGGGGCACCACGGCCAGGCCGAGCCAGGCTAGTGCCAACGGCCGGGGGAGTGGCAGCAGGCGGGCCAGCAGGTTCATGCTGCGGGCCACCACGTCCAGCACCGGGCGTGAGGCCGCCACCACCATCACCACACACACAAACAGCGGCTCGGTGAACTGGCGCGACTCGGCATACGCAATCGCCGGGCCGCTGCCCGCCACCAGGGCCATGCAGGCAATCAGCACAAAGGCCCAAAAGCCAAACACCACCTCTACCTCGCCCAGCAAATGGAACAGGCCTGCGTGCTTCGGGTGTCGGTGCGCCAGCCCCTCGAAGAACTTGGCGCCAAAGGTATGCAAGAGTGCCGCGCCAAAAAGCACGGCAGCGATTTGGTGCATCAGGTCGCTGTGGATCAATTCGGTGCCCATGGTTCAGGTGCCCGCAGGGAGGCCACCGGGCGTTTGTTTTTGTGGGCGTCTCTGGATGGGCATGGCGTCTCCTGTGGTCCTATTTTGCTTGCATTTCCTTGCGGGTACGATGCGCACCTTAACCACTCGCCGAATGCCCCTTTTGGTGGACACCGAACCCCGTCTCGAAATTCGCACTGAGTCCTCCGCCTCCGTGATGCTTTTGCACGGGCGTTGGACGGCTGACGAACTGGCCGTACCCTCGGTGTGGCAGGGCTTGCCAGCGCGGCTGCAACGGGCGCTGAAGGATGGCCATGGATGGGACCTGTGCAGCCTGCAGCGCCTGGACCACACGGGAGCCCAGCTGCTGTGGAATGCCTGGGGTCGGCAGTGGCCCGCGCAGCTGCAACTTTTGCCCGAACAACGCACGATGCTGGAGCGGGTCGCGCAGTTCAGCGCGCCCGCGCCGGTCCCCGTTCCTTACTCTTGGCATGCGGTGTACCTGGGCCTGGGCAGGCGGGTCATGGGGGTGGTCAACCACCTGGGTGCGGCTGTTCGCCTATTGGGCCAATTGCTGCTGGACTTGCTGCGCCTGCTGCGCCACCCGCTGCATGCGCCGTGGCGCGACATCTCGGGTCACCTCTACCGCATTGGTGCCACGGCCATGCCCATCACCGCCCTGGTGGGGTTCTTGATCGGGGTGGTGTTGGCGTACCTGATGTCGCAGCAGCTGCGCCAGTTTGGCGCCGATGCTTTCATCGTCAACATCCTGGGCCTGTCGCTGATCCGGGAGTTGGGGCCGGTATTGGCCGCCATCCTGATTGCCGGGCGCTCGGGTTCGGCCATTACGGCCCAAATTGGCGTGATGCGCGTGACCGAGGAGCTGGACGCCATGCGCGTGTTGGGCATTGCCAAGGGCTTTCGCCTGGTGATGCCGCGCACTGTCGCCATGGCCGTGGCCATGCCGCTGCTGTCGGTCTGGACCACACTGGCTGCGCTCTTGGGCGGCATGCTGGCGGCCGATCTCGCCATGGGGCTCACCCCTGCGTACTTCATCACGGCGCTGCCCAAGACGGTGCAGATTGCCAACCTCTGGCTGGCGCTGGCCAAAAGCGCGGTATTCGGGGTGCTGATCGCCCTGATTGCCTGCCACTACGGCCTGCGCGTCAAGCCCAACACCCAGAGCCTGGGCGAGGGCACCACCGCCTCGGTGGTCACCTCCATCACGGTGGTGATTCTGGTGGATGCCCTGTTTGCCGTGCTGTTCAAGGGAGTGGGCCTGTGAGCGCGCCGCGGGTGGTCGAGATCAACAAGTTGTGGTCGGTGTTCCGCACCGAGGGTGTGCCCACGGTCATCCACCAGGACCTGGACCTGCAAATCGCGCAGGGCGAGTTGTTGTCCATCGTGGGCGGTTCGGGCAGCGGCAAGACCGTGCTGCTGCGGCAAATGTTGGGGCTGGAAACTCCGGCGCGCGGCAGCGTGACCGTGCTGGGCCACCCGGCCGCCGAGCTGGGGCGCGCTGGTGCGGCCAGCCGCGTGGGCATGTTGTTCCAGCATGGCGCACTGTTCTCGGCTTTCACGGTGCTGGAAAACATTGCCTTTCCGCTGCGCGAGCTGGGCACCCTGCCTGCCGACCTGGTGCGCGACGTGGCCATGGTCAAGCTGCAGATGGTGGGGCTGGACGCCCGCCACGCCCACAAAATGCCGGCCGATTTGTCGGGCGGCATGGTCAAGCGCGTGGCGCTGGCCCGTGCGCTGGTGATGGACCCGCCGCTGTTGCTGCTGGACGAGCCCACCGCCGGGCTGGACCCCGACAGTGCCGACGGCTTTTGTGCGCTGCTGCAAAGCCTGCACCGGGAGCTGGGCCTGACGGTGGTGATGGTCACGCACGACCTGGATACGATTTTTGAGCTCAGCACCCGGGTGGCCGTGGTGGCCGACAAACATGTGGTGGTGGATGCGCCACCGCGCGAGGTGGTGGCTTTTGAACACCCCTTCGTGAACGACTTTTTCCGCGGTGGGCGCGGGCACCGGGCGCAGGCCTTGTTGCACCCCACCCCGGATGCCGTGTAGAAAGACAGTCTTATGGAAAACAAATCCCACGCCTTTGCTGCCGGTGCCTTTGTGCTGGTGGTGGCGGCCCTGCTCACGGCGCTGGCCGCCTGGCTCACGCGTGACACTGCGGAGCAGCGGGTCTTCGAGATTTCCAGCCCCGAGGGCGTGACCGGCCTGCAGCCCCAGGCCGGTGTGCGCTTCAAGGGCGTGCTGGTGGGGCGCGTCACCGACATTTCACTGGATACGGTGCAGCGCGGCAATGTGCTTTTGCGCATCGCGGTCAACGAGCAGGCGCCCATCACCCAGTCCACCTTTGCCACGCTGGGGTTTCAGGGCGTCACCGGCCTGGCCTTTGTGCAGCTTGATGACAAGGGCGAGCAGCCTGCCGCGTTGGTGGCCAGCGGCAGCGCGCCGGCCCGCATTCCCATGCACCCCAGCATGGTTTCGCGCTTCACCGAGCAAGGGGGCAACCTGCTCACGCAGATGGAGCAGGCCAGCGGGCGCGTCAACACCCTGCTGGACGCAGAGAACCAGAAAGCCTTGATGGGCGCGATCCAGCAAATGGGCCAGGCGGCCGCCAACGTCAGCACCCTGGCCCGCCGCGCTGAGCAAGTGCTGGGCACCCAGACCGATGCCACCCTCAAGAGCATGCAGGCCACCTCCGAGCGCCTGGGCGCCAGCGCCGACTCGGTGCGTACCTCGGCCGCCGAGTTCCAGCGCATGTCGCGCCGCATGAACGAGCCCGGTGGCACACTGGACAAGATTGCCCAAAGCACCGAGTCGCTGGCGCACACCAGCCGCCAGGTCAACGCCCAGCTGCTGCCGCGCCTGAACCGCGCCACCGACGACACGGCCCGCACCTTGCGCCAGGTGGGCCGCGCCGCCGACGCCGTGGGCGACAACCCGCAGTCCCTGCTGTGGGGCAAGGGCCAGGCCACGCCGGGCCCGGGCGAGCGCGGTTTTGTGGCACCGGCCACCGCGCAAACGGCTCCCTGATATTTGGAAGAATTTATTTGCTATGAAAATGCTAGCTGTTTGCGCATATTCCACGAGGGCTAGAGCCCTATTTGGCTTGATTTTGACGGCGGTGCTGGCTGGTTGCAGTGCCTTGCCCACGGGCGACTCCGCGGTGGCGGTGTATGACTTTGGCCCCGGTGCGGTGCAGGCCCAGCCCAGCAACCGCATGGCCCCGCTGCCCACGCTGGCGCTGGGCGAGGTGCTGGCCCCCAGTGCGCTGGACACCCTGCCCATCATCTACCGTCTGGGCTACAGCGACGCGCAACAACTGCGCCCCTACGCCCAGGCGCGCTGGAGCATGCCCCCGGCCCAACTGCTGCGCCAGCGTGTGCGCGAGACCCTGGGCCAACGCCGTGCGGTGCTCAATCTGGCCGATGGTGTGTTGGCCCCGCCCGGCACCCTCACGCTGCGCCTGGAGCTCGAAGAATTCAGCCAGCTGTTTGACGCCGCCAACCGCAGCACAGGTGTGTTGCGCCTGCGGGCGACGCTGACCCACCCCGCCCACGGTGGCGATGCCTTGCTGGCCCAGCGCAGCTTTGTACTGCGTGAGCCGGCGGCCAGCGCCGATGCGGCCGGAGGCGTGCGCGCCTTGACCGCCGCGGTGGACAGCGCCGTGCAGCAGCTCGACCAGTGGGTGCAGCAAACCCAGGCCAGCCTGCCGCCGCGTTAGGGGCTGCCACGCCACCATGCCCGAGTTGCTTGCACTCCACCAGTTGCCGCTGTTCCCGCTGAACACGGTGCTCTACCCCGGGGGCAGCCTGCAGTTGCAGATTTTTGAGGTGCGTTATCTGGACCTGATGGGCAAGTGCCACAAGACCGGTGCGCCCTTTGGCGTGGTGGCGCTCACCCAGGGCAGCGAGGTGCGCCGCGCCGACCCGCAGGCCCCCAGCGGTGACGGCTTTGCGCATGAGGCCTTTGTGGACATTGGCACGCTGGCCACCATCACCGAGTTTTCCAGCCCGCAACCGGGCTTGATGGTGCTGCGTTGCACCGCCGGCGAGCGTTTTCGCATCACCCAGCGCAGCCGCATGAAGCACGGGCTGTGGGTAGCCGATGTGCAGGCCCTGCCTGCCGATGTGCCCACGCCGGTGCCGCCCGATCTGCAACTGGTTTCGCAGGCACTGCAGAACGTGGTGGCGCAGCTGCAGGCACGGGGCGGCGAATTGCCCGCGTCGCTGCGGCCGCCCCACCGGCTGGACGACTGCGGCTGGGTGGCCAACCGCTGGTGCGAGCTGCTGCAGCTGCCGCCCGATCTCAAACAAAGCCTGATGCAGCTCGACAACCCGCTCTTGCGGCTGGAGCTGGTGGGCGACTTCCTGAGCCGCGCGGGTATCAGCGGCTAAGCCGCCGCTTGGCTCAACCGGCCAGTACCGGGAACAGCTTGGTCAGTCCGTCAGTCATCACCTCGACCGCCAGCGCCGCCAGAATCAGGCCCATGAGCCGGGTCATCACGTTGATGCCGGTCTTGCCCAGAAAACGCGCAATCGGTTCGGCCAGCGAGAAGCACAGCGCGGTGGCCAGCGCCACCACCACGCCATAGCCCACCAGAGTGGAGAGTTGCCAAAAGGTTTTGGCTTTGTCGGCGTAAATCACCACGGTGGACATGGTGGCCGGGCCGGTCAGCAGCGGAATGGTGAGTGGCACCACGGCAATGCTGGCGCCCATGGCGGCTTTTTCGGCGCCATCCTCCAGCTCGTGGGTGCTGGTTTTGGCCTCGGCCGGTTGGGCGTTCAGCATGTTGAGTGCGCTGGTCAGCAGCAGCATGCCGCCGCCCACCTGAAAGCTGGCCAGCGAGATGCCAAAGAATTCCAGGATGTGCAGGCCCGCCACGGCGCTGATGGCAATCACCACAAAGGCGCTGAACGACGACACCCAGACGGTGTGGCGCCGCTGGGCCAGATCAAACCCTTGGGTGTAGTGGATGAAAAAGGGCACGATGGCCAGCGGGTTCACGATGGCCAGCAAGGTCACCAGCGGTTTGAGGTCCATACGGCGTGTCCTGGGGAGGGAAGGGTGGCGGCATGGTACTGCACCCATGCGCGGCAAGGAACGGGAAAACCCGCTACAAACCCGTACAGCACCCCTTGAACATTGTCCCGGCCGGAGGCCTCCCATGCAGACATCCCACCGTTTTTTCTGGCGCGCATGCCTTGCGGCCCTGTGCCTGCTTGGGGGCGTTGGCCTGCAGGCCCAGGCCGCCGACTACACCGGCCCGCTGTTGGACGCCCACCTGCACTACAACGTGGAGGCGCAGCAGCCCCACCCGATCCCCGATGTGCTGGCGCGCATGCAGCGTAGCGGGGTGCGCGCCATCGTGGCCAATTCCCGCCCTAACGACGGCACACGCGCGCTCACCGAGGCCCGTGCCCAGACCCAGGCCGCTGGCGTGGCCGTGGTGCCGCTGGTGCGCCTGTACCGCAACCGCGACGACTACAGCCACTGGTTCCAGGACCCGACGATTTTTGACATGGTGCAGGCCGAACTGGCGCGCGGCACCGCCGCCGGCCCCTACCGCGGCATTGGCGAATTCCACCTCTACGACAGCGCCAACGCGCGTGGCAAGGTGGCGCAGCAGCTCATGGCACTGGCCGACCAGCGTGGTCTGGTGGTGCTGGCGCATGTGGACGATGCCGCCATCGATTTGCTGATGGCCGCCACGCCCTCGGCGGGGCAGGCGACCCGCCTCATCTGGGCGCATACCGGCATCGGCGGTGCGTCGGTGGCGCGGGTTCGGGGCTTGTTGGCCCAATACCCGGCGCTGATGGGGGAGCTGTCGTACCGCCCGGGCCTCACCTGTGCCGGTGCGCAAGGCGGTACGGTGGTGTGCCCGGAGTGGCGTGCCCTGTTGCTGGAGTACCCCGACCGGTTTCTGGTGGGCTCGGACACCTGGATCAACCCACGCTGGCAGTACTACGAGGCGCAGATGCAGGAGTACCGCAGCTGGCTAGGGGACTTGCCGCCCGCCGTGGCACGCAAAGTGGCCTGGGAGAATGGCGCGCGATTGTTTGGTTTGCCCCTGGCGCCCTGAGCCGTGACGGGCTGGAGGGTTTAGCGCCCGCCGCCCACGTCCAGAATCGCACCCGTGGTGTAGCTGGCGGCATCGCTGAGCAGCCAGGCAATGGCGTTGGCAATCTCTTGCGCGGTGCCGGGGCGCTGCAGGGGCACTTGGTGCGCCAGGCGCTGCGCGCGGTCGGGTTGGCCGCCACTGGCGTGGATCTCGGTGTCAATGATGCCCGGGCGCACGGCGTTGACGCGGATGCCCTCGGCCGCGACCTCGCGTGCCAGGCCCACGGTGAAGGTGTCAATCGCGCCTTTGCTGGCCGCGTAGTCCACATACTGGCCCGGTGAGCCCAGCGTCGCCGCCACGCTGGAGACATTCACGATGGCGCCCCCGCTGCCGCCATGGCGCGTGCTCATGCGCAGCACCGCTTCGCGCGCGCAGACCATGCTGCCCAGCACGTTGGTATTGAGCATGCGCTGCATGCGGGCCACTGACATGGCGTCCACCCGGCTGGCTACGTCCACCACGCCGGCGTTGTTGACCAAGGCCGTGAGCGTGCCCAGCTTGGCGTCCACCTTGGCAAACATGGCCAGCACCTCGGCCTCCACGGCCACATCGGCTTTCACGGTGATGGCGTTGCCGCCCTGCGCGCGAATCTGGCGCACCACCTCGTCGGCAGCGAGCGAGTTGTCACGGTAGTTGACGGCCACGGCGTAGCCGGCCTGGGCCAGGGTGAGGGCGGTGGCGGCGCCAATGCCGCGTGAGGCGCCGGTAATGAGTGCGATGGCATGCATGGCGTCATGGTAGCGCGCGGGCTTTTGGGGTATGTTTGCACCCATGCTTACTGCCCAAACCTTTGCCGCCTATTGGTCTGCTCCCGTGGTGGAGGCCAACGTCTTTGTGCTGCTGCACCTGCTGGGGGCGTTGGCGCTGGGGCTCATGGTCGGTTATGAGCGCTCCTACCACGGGCGTGCGGCGGGCATGCGCACCTACGGGCTGGTCTGCATGGCCTCGGCTGCATTGGCCGTTATGGGGGGCTATTCCCACTTCTGGTACGGCGGCATGAGCACTACGCTGTTCAGCAACGGCGACCTTTCACGTGTGATGCAGGGCATCCTGACCGGCATTGGCTTCTTGTGCGCCGGCGTCATCATGAAAGAGGGCTTCAATATCAGCGGCCTGACCACGGCGGCGTCCCTGTGGGCCTCGTCGGTGATCGGCATTCTGGTAGGCGTGGGGCTGTATACGGCGGCCATGTCGCTGGCGCTGCTCTGCACGTTTTGCATGGTGTGGGTGTCCAGGCTGGAGAGCTGGCTGCCCTCGCGCCAGGCGGTGGCCATCCGCCTGACCTTTGATCCGGGTTATCGACCGGTGGAGGCGGCCTTGCGTGCCATGGCGCATGAGCGTGGCTACGACATTGCCGGTGGCACCATCGTGATTTCGATGGACGAGGGATCTTTCACCTGGAACTTTGTGGCGGTGGCGCGCAGCCGCAAGAAGATGGCACCGATTTCTGATCTGGCCTCGGAAATGGGCCAGTTCCCCGGTGTGCAGCGTTTCCATGTGGCCTACGCGCGCAACTGACGGCGTACCGTTTTTCGCTTTTCGGCTTTTCGTTTTTGCATATTTTTTAGGAGTTTCAAGATGGGTTTCGCATTGCAAGGGTGGAGTGGCGCGTTGCGCCGCGCAGGCGTGTTGGCCGTGTCGGTATCGGCCTTGTTGGCCGCAGGCCTGGTGCAGGCCCAAACGGGCCCGGTGCGGCTGATGGTGGGGTTCCCACCTGGCGGGGGGACCGACGCCATTGCGCGCACGCTGGCCGACAAGCTCAAGGACCAGTTGGGCATGCCGGTGGTGGTGGAGAACAAGGCCGGTGCCGGGGGTCAACTGGCCGCGCAGGCGCTCAAGGCCGCAGCCCCTGATGGCCAGACGTTTTTTCTCTCGCACGACCACACGATCTCCATCCTGCCCCTGGTGGTCAAAAACCCGGGCTACGACAGTGCCAAGGACTTTGTGCCGGTGGCCGGTTTCGCCACCTTTGTGAATGCGCTGGCGGTGTCGGGCGGCACTCCGGCCAAGTCGGTCAACGAATATGTCGCGTGGGTCAAGGCGCAGGGCGCTGGCAAAGGCACGGTAGGGGTGCCCGCACCGGCCTCCACCCCCGAGTTTTTGGTCGGCGTGATTGGCAAGAAGTACGGGCTGGACCTGCAGTCTGCGCCTTACCGCGGCAGCGCCCCCATGATGGCCGACATGCTGGGCAACCAGATTGCCGCCGGCACCGGTTCGGTGCCCGACTTCATTGAAAACCACAAGGCCGGCAAGATCCGCGTGGTGGCGGTGTTGGGTGGTGCGCGCCAGGCCATCCTGCCCGATGTGCCCACCTTCTCCGAGCTGGGGCTGGCGGGGTTTGAAGACCTGCCCTACTACGGCATCTTTGCCCCGACCGGTACGCCCAAAGCAGCCATCGACAAGTTCTCCGACGCGCTGGCCAAGGTGCTGGCCCTGCCCGAGGTGAAAGAGCGCCTGACGGCCATGGGCCTGAGCGTGGGCTTTATGGACCAGGCCACACTGGCCAAGCGCGAGCAGGCCTATACCAAGGTCTGGGCCAAGCTGATCAAAGACAGCGGGTTTGTGGCGCAATGATGGCTGACAGCCTGCACCTCACGGCCGCCGATGGGATGGTCTTCCCAGCCTATGTTGCCCGTCCTGACGGTCCGCCCCGCGGGGGCATCGTGGTGCTGCAGGAAATCTTTGGCGTGAATGCGCACATCCGCGCGGTGGCCGATGGGTATGCGGCCCAGGGTTACCTGGCCATTGCGCCGTCCACCTTCCACCGTGTGCAAACCGGGGTGGAGCTGGGCTACACGCCCGAGGATGTGGCGGCAGGGGTCAAACTGAAAGCCGCGGTGGAGGGCTTGCCCGCACCTGGTGTGCTGCAGGATGTGCAAGCCGCCGTGAACGCGGCCGCCGAGGCCGGTGCTGTGGGGGTGGTGGGCTACTGCTGGGGGGGCTTGCTCGCCTGGCGTGCAGCATGCCTGCTCTCGGGTATCCGCGCGGCCGTGCCATATTACGGTGGCGGTATGACCACCCCCGCCGAGGTGGCGCGGCAGCCGCTGTGTCCGGTGCTGGCCCATTTTGGCGACCAGGACCATGCGATTCCGCTGGACGGTGTGCAAGCCTTTCAGGCTGCGCACGCCGGTGTGCGGGTCGAGATGTACAGCGCCCAGCACGGCTTCAACTGCGACCACCGGGCGGCCTTCAACGCCACGGCCGCCGCGTTGGCGCGTGAGCGCACGCTGGCGTTTTTCGCACAGCACTTGCAGGCTTAGCCGACAGGCTTGTTACTGCGGCAATCCGTAGCGGGCCAGGGTGCGGCGCACCACACCGTCCCGCACCAGCTGTTTCATGGCGTTTTGCCAGAGCAGGGCTTCGGATTCGGGAATGTCCAGCGATCCGCCCAGCCAAATCTCGCCATAGTCCAGCGGCTTGCTGACCTGCAGCTGGGCACGCGTCATGCCGTAGTCCGCCAGCACGGCGAGGTTGATGGCCTCCCCGCCGTAAATCGCGTCGGCCATGCCGCGCTCCAGCATGCGGGCCATGTCGAGTACCGAATTTGCCGGAAGTACTTGTTGGAAGTTGCGGTTGAGCAGATGGCTTTCGTTGGGGGAGCCGCGCAACACGGCGATGCGCAATCCGCGCAGCGTGTCCATGGCGTTCAAATTGATGGAGGCGCCGCGCAGAGCCATAAAAACGAACTGCTGGCGGTACAGCTTGACGATCCAGCGGTAGTTGTTTTCCCGCTCGGGCGTGCGGGTCAGCGGCAAAATCAGGGTGCGAGGCTGCGCGCCCACGATGCTCAGGGCGCGTGTCCAGGGGTAAAACTGGATGGCGGGCGCAGTGCCTAGCCGCAGAGCCATGTCGTGCACCAGGCTTGCCAAGGCGCCGGGGTGATCCGGGCCGCTCTCGACGGCGAAGGGCGGCAGGTTGCCGCTGACGATCTGGTAGGGCGCAAGGGTGTCCGCACGCGCCTGCAGGGCGAGTACCAGCAGCACCAGAGTGAAGAGGGCGCGCAGTCGCAAAACCATCGGGGGCATTAGCGTTCGGAGCGCGCCAAATACCGCTTGCGCCAGAAGAACACCGCCAGCACCACCGCGGTCAGCACCATGCTGGCAAGCGCCCACCAGAAGCCGCTTTGCTGGTGTAACAGCGGGATGAAGTCGAAGTTCATGCCGAAGATGCCGGCAATCAGGTTCAAGGGCAGAAAGATGGCGGTGAGTACGGTGAGCGTGCGCATGATGTCGTTGGTGCGGCTGCCCTGCACGCTGAAGTGCATTTGCACCGCCGTCTCCACGCTTTGCTCCAGCCGGCGCACATGGTGCACCACGCGTTCGATGTGCTCCAGCACATCGCGGCTGCGCACCTGCAGCAATTCTCGCTCGCGGGCTTCACTGGGCGTGGCGGGTTCGGGCCAGGTTTTGATGGCCTCGATCCAGTCTTGCACGCTGGAGCGCTGCTCCTCGCACACGTCATCGAGCTGGTGCAGCGCCATGCGTGCGTCCAGCAGCGAACCCCAGTTGCTGAAGCGGGTGCGTGGGCTCAGCAGCTCGGTTTGCCAATGGTCCAGCTGCTGGGTCAGTTCTTTGCGCAGCGCCAGGTAGCCGTCCACCATGTGGTTGACGATGCGCAGCATCAGATCGGCGGGGCTGGTGGGCAGGCGGGCACCGGCGCTGCGCGACTCGTTGCTGGCGGCCTGCAGCAGCTTGGCGGCGTAAGCGTCGCGCACAGCGCAGTCGGTCGGGTGCACGGTGAGCAGCACGCGGTCGAACACGGCAAAGCCGACCGGGCTGGTGTCGATGCGCCGCAGAATGGGCGGGCCGCCGCGCTTGGGCGCCACATTCAGGGGTTGGCCGGGCTGCTCCAGGTCGGTCGGGCGGCTGCCTGCGGCCAGGCGTCGGAACACCAGCAGGTCGTACTGCGAGGTGTAGTCGTAGTGCGAGGGCAGCTGGTTGTTGATCAGGTCCGAGATGTGCAGGTCTACCAGTTGCACACCACACAGCGCTTGCAGCGTGGCTTGCACCTCCGCTTGCGCCACCTCAAATTCGCGCCGCGCACACGCCACCCAGACATAACTCTCGGGTGGGAGGCCTTGGGCCGCAAGCTCGGCAAGACTCTGGCCCTCGGTCACGCTGTTGGGCTGGATGTGGAAGGTGCGCATGGATGTCCGAAATATGGGTAAAAAGAGCCACTAGCCCCCGTGGGGTATGCGCAAGCAGCTCCTGTTTTTGATAGCGTCAGTCGCGCAGGGCTTTGGCCGCGGCTATGGCAAAGTAGGTCAACACACCATCGGCTCCCGCGCGTTTGAAGGCCAGCAAGCTCTCCAGCATCACGGCGTCATGGTCCAGCCAGCCATTTTGCGCTGCGGCCTTGAGCATGGCGTATTCACCGCTCACCTGGTAGGCAAAGGTGGGTACCTTGAATTCGTCCTTGACGCGACGCACCACATCCAGATACGGCATGCCGGGTTTGACCATCACCATGTCCGCACCTTCGGCAATGTCCATGGCCACTTCGCGTAGCGCTTCGTCGCTGTTGCCGGGGTCCATCTGGTAGACCTTTTTGTTGCCCTTGCCCAGGTTGCCGGCCGATCCCACGGCGTCGCGGAAGGGGCCGTAAAAGGCACTGGCGTACTTGGCGCTGTAGGCCATGATGCGGGTGTGCACCAAGTTCTCCGCCTCCAGGGCCGCCCGGATGGCGCCAATGCGGCCGTCCATCATGTCGCTGGGCGCCACGATGTCCACCCCGGCACGGGCCTGGGTCAGCGCCTGTTGCACCAACTGCGCTACGGTGGCTTCATTGAGGATGTAGCCGTTTTCCTCGGGCCGGGTGTCGGGCAGGCCGTCCTGGCCGTGGGTGGTGAAGGGGTCCAGTGCCACATCCGTCATCACGCCCAGATCGGGAAATTCCTTTTTCAGCGCCCGCACCACGCGCGGCACCAATCCGTCGGGGTTCAGGGCTTCGGCGCCATCGTACGTTTTGAGGGACTGGTCCACCACCGGAAACAACGCCATGACCGGAATGCCCAGCTTCACGCACTCCTCGGCCACGGGCAGCAGCAGGTCCAGGCTCAGGCGTTCGACGCCGGGCATGGAGGCAATCGGCACGCGCTGTTGCTGGCCGTCCACCACAAACACGGGATAGATCAGGTCGTGGGCGGTGAGTGCGTTTTCACGGACCAGGTTGCGGGTGAAACTGTCGCGGCGCAGGCGGCGCGGGCGGCCAAGGGGAAAGGGGGCATAGGACGTCATGGGGAAAATTGTGCCTGATTCCCACAACAACTCCGTGCACTGACTGGAAGGCCCGGTTTGCGCAATACCGTAGTGCTGGGGGAGGATTTACAAAAAAATACTTGTCACACGGCCGCAACATTGTTAAATTCCGCTCCGGATAGCTTGCTATCCCCCGCTTTTCCTCCCTGAGCGGGGCCTTGATGTGTGACAGCAAATAGGCTTACCACCCCAGCCCACGTGCTGGGGTTTTTTTTGCCTGTACTTTTGTTGGCGTTTCTGGCGCTAGGGCGGGATGGCTGGGCATTTTGCTTCGTGTCCCCCGCCCTTTGGGCTCCTCCTTTACCTACGCAAAACGCCCAGCCATCCCGCCCCCGGTTTGTAGAGGGCGTCAAGCCGACTCCAACGACTACACTTTCCCCATGCTCTGGGTCAAAGCCTTCCACATCGTCTTCGTTGCCAGCTGGTTTGCTGGCTTGTTCTACCTGCCTCGCATCTTTGTGAACCTGGCCCTGGTGCCACCGGGTTCCGAGGCCGAGCGGGCGCGCCTGCTGCTCATGGCGCGCAAACTCCTGCGCTTCACCACTTTGTTGGCTGTGCCTGCCATCGGCCTGGGCACTTGGCTCTGGCTGGGTTATGGTATTGGGCGCGGCCCCGGCAATGGCTGGATGCACGCCAAACTTTTCATCGTCGTCTTGGTTGTGGGCTACCACCATGGCTGTGGCGTGCTACTGCGCAAACTGGAGGCCGGCACCCTGCAGCGCAGCCACGTCTGGTTTCGCTGGTTCAACGAAATTCCGGTGCTGATGCTCACCGCCGCGGTGGTGCTGGTGGTCGTCAAACCCTTTTAAGCCACGGCATGCACAAATCCGCCGCATGGCCCCTGGCTTGGCTGTACGCCGGTTTGGTGGTGTATGCGAGCTGCTACCCCTTTGTGGATTGGCGCGACCAGGGTATCGCGCCGTGGGAGTTTTTGTTCGCGCCCATGGCGCGCTACTGGACCGGGTTTGATGTCGGCGTGAATGTGGTGGGCTATGTGCCCTTGGGGGCGCTGCTGGCCCTGGGGGCCTTGCGCACCCGGCGCAGCCGCCACCCGGTGGCCGGTGCGGTGTTGGTGGCTACGCTGCTGTCGCTGGTGATGGAGGCTTTGCAAAGCTACCTGCCGGCCCGCATTCCGTCCCGGGAGGATTTTTTGCTCAATGCCCTGGGTGGGGCGGTAGGGGCTTGCGGCGCCTTGCTGCTGGAGCGCTGGGGGGCGATTGACCGTTGGAGCCGGGTGCGGGCGCGCTGGTTTGTGCCCCACTCGCGCGGGGGGCTGGTGCTCTTGGCCCTGTGGCCGGCGGCGCTGCTGTTTCCGGCCCCCGTGCCGCTGGGGCTGGGCCAGGTGCTGGAGCGCGTGGAGCTGGCTCTGGCCGATGGGCTGAGCGACACCCCCTACCTGCACTGGCTGCCTGCCCGCGATGCCGAGCTCACCGCCTTGGCGCCCGGCACTGAAATGTTGTGCGTGGCGCTGGGGCTGTTGATCCCTTGTCTGCTGGGCTTTTGCATCGTGCGTCCATTGGGGCGGCGGCTGGCGCTAGTGGGCGCGCTGCTTCTGCTGGCGGTGGCGGTCACCGGGCTGTCGGCCGCGCTGAGTTGGGGGCCTTTGCATGCCTGGGCCTGGCTCGATTTGCCGGCCCAGTGGGGCTTGTTGGTGGGGGGCTTGCTGGCCTTGGGGTTGGCTTTTATGCCCTGGCGCGGCAGTGCGGCGCTGGCGCTGGTGGCCTTGGGGCTGTACATCAGCGTGTTAAACCAGGCGCCCGAGAGCCCGTACTTTGCGCAAACGCTGCAGCACTGGGAGCAGGGGCGTTTCATCCGTTTCCATGGCTTGGCGCAGTGGCTGGGCTGGCTCTGGCCGTACGGCGCTCTGGTGTATTTGCTGACACAACTGGGGCGGCGCAGCGAGGAAACCTAGAATCCTGCCATGACCGATGCCACCGCACCCCAGAGCTCGTATTACGAGCGACACATCTTCTTTTGTCTGAACGAACGCAGCAATGGCGAGGCCTGCTGTGCCCAATACCAGGCCCAGGCGGCGTTTGACCGCTGCAAGCAGCAGGTCAAGGCCGCAGGGCTGGCCGGCCCCGGCAAGGTGCGGGTCAACAAGGCCGGTTGCCTGGACCGCTGCGCTGCCGGCCCGGTGGCTGTGGTCTACCCCGAGGCCGTTTGGTACAGCTTTGTCGACCTGCAGGACATCGACGAAATTGTCGAATCCCATCTAAAAAACGGCGAGGTGGTCGAGCGGCTGGTGACACCGGCCCACCTGGGGCGTTAGTTTTAAGTCAAATAGGCCCCCAGTCCCCGTAAATGCTGCGCGAGTAGCTATCGTATTGATAGTGATTGATGAATACTTCCACCCAGAAATTTAGCCTCACCGGGCCTGCAGGCGTCTTGGAAGCCTTGCTTGACCTGCCACCAGAGGGCGTGGTGCCGCGGGGTACCGCGGTGATTGCCCACCCGCACCCGCTGTTTGGCGGCACCATGGACAACAAGGTGGTGCAAACCCTGGCGCGGGCTTTTGTGCAGTCGGGCTGGCGCTCGGTGCGCTTCAATTTCCGCGGCGTGGGTGCCAGTGCGGGCGTCTACGACGAAGGCCGTGGCGAGCTGCAAGACCTGCTGGCCGTGGTGGAGCACAGTGCGCCGCTTGGCGCGTTGGCGCTTGCCGGGTTCTCGTTTGGGGCCTTTGTCACCAGCCATGCCGTGGCCGCTCTGGCTGCCCGCGAACCCGCTGCCGTGGTGCTGGTCGGTACGGCGGCCAGTCGCTTCACGGTGGCTCCCATTGCCCCTGCGCTGCACGAGCGCACGCTGGTGCTGCATGGCGAGGCCGATGACACCGTACCCCTGGCCGACGCCATGGCCTGGGCGCGTCCACAAACCTTGCCGGTGACCGTGGTTCCCGGGGGCGGCCACTTCTTTCATGGACAATTGCCGCTTCTGCGCAGTCTGGTCGCGCGCCATGTGCGCGCCGTGTGAGTTTCCTCTTCTTATCCTATCCCCCATGAAATCTTTCATTGCGGCCTTGTTGGCCTCTGTGTGCTTGGCCGTTTCTGCCCAGGTCCCCCAGCCCCCTGAAATTGCGGCCCGTGCCTACATGTTGGTGGACGTGACCGCCAACCAGATCCTGGCGTCCAAAGATATGGATATGCCCGTGGAGCCGGCCTCTTTGACCAAGCTGATGACGGCGTATTTGGTGTTTGATGCCTTGCGCAGCAAGAAAATCGACTTTAAACAGGCCTTGCCGGTCAGCGAGCGCGCCTGGAAGATGCCGGGCTCCCGCATGTTCATTGATCCCAAGATGCAGGTGCCGGTGGAGGATTTGATCAAAGGCATGATTGTGCAAAGCGGCAATGACGCCACCATGGCGCTGGCCGAGGGCGTGGGCGGTACCGCAGAGCGGTTTGTCCAGATGATGAACGAGCAGGCCAAGGTGCTGGGTATGAAAAACTCGGGTTTCAAAAATCCCGAAGGCCTGACCGAAGCGGGCCACACCACCACGGCGCGTGACCTGAGCATTCTGGCGACCCGCTTGATGTCGGATTTCCCCGAGTACGTGCATTTCTATGCCGTCAAGAAGTACCGGTACCCCGGCACTCCCGCAGCCAACGACAGCAACCGCAACCTCCTGTTGTTCCGTGATCCGACTGTGGACGGCCTGAAAACCGGCCATACCGACGCTGCTGGCTACTGCCTGGTGGCGACCGCCAAGCGCGATTTCCCCCATTTGGTCTCGGCCGGTGCGCCCGCCGGTTCGGCTGCCGCGTCGGGAAGCCGCCGCCTGTTGTCCATTGTTTTGGGCGCAGACAGCGAAAACGCCCGTGCCAACGAATCGCAAAAACTCTTGAACTGGGGTTACACAGCATTTGAGGCGGTCAAGCTGTTTGATGCCAACCAAGCCGTTGTGACCCCCAAAGTCTGGAAAGGCAGTGCTTCCGAGGTGCGGGTAGGAAAGACGCAGGCGCTGATCGTGGCGGTGCCCGCAGGTACCGCCAGCCGCCTCAAAACCGAGGTTGTGCGGAATGAGCCAGTGGTCGCCCCTGTGGCGGCAGGCCAGCAGCTGGCCACCTTGCGGGTGCTGGCGGGTGAGCAAACGGTGGCGGAAGTGCCTCTGGGGGCGCTGGACCGGGTTGAGCAAGCCGGCATTCTGGGTCGTGCCTGGGATGGCATCCGCCTCTGGATTCGCTGAGTGCCGCACGCCAATATTGCGTGTAAACCCTCAATCTGGTACATTAGAAGGCTTTTCGGAAATTCCGAAGGGATTCACGTTTTCGTAATATTCAAACGTTTAGGGACGTTTTTCAATGCCAACCATTAACCAACTCGTGCGTCAAGGCCGTGAGGTCGAGACCATCAAGTCGAAGAGCCCTGCCATGCAGAACTCTCCGCAGCGTCGCGGTGTGTGCACTCGTGTGTACACCACAACGCCTAAAAAACCTAACTCCGCTCTGCGTAAAGTTGCCAAAGTGCGCTTGACCAACGGTTTTGAGGTTATCTCTTACATCGGCGGTGAAGGCCACAACCTGCAGGAACACAGCGTGGTGCTGGTTCGTGGCGGTCGTGTCAAGGACTTGCCAGGTGTGCGTTACCACATCGTCCGCGGTTCGCTGGACTTGCAAGGCGTGAAAGACCGCAAGCAGTCGCGCTCCAAGTACGGTGCAAAGAAGCCCAAGGCCAAATAAATTGACCTGAGCCCAAGGCCTGAAAGCCCTGGATTCGAAAAATAAAAGGTGTTTGTTTACTGCGTGGCGCAGTGAATGAACGAAGTGACCCGCTGTTTGGGTCGAGTAAGTGAGAGTCTTATTGAATAACTCTCGCGGTGTCCGCAAGGGCGCCAACTGAAGCAAAGAGGTGAAAAAATGCCACGTCGTCGCGAAGTCCCTAAACGTGAAATCCTGCCGGATCCCAAGTTCGGCAACGTCGAGCTGTCCAAATTCATGAACGTGATCATGGAAGGCGGCAAAAAAGCGGTAGCTGAGCGCATCATTTATGGTGCTCTGGAGCTGATCGCCAAGAAGCACCCTGACAAAGACCCGGTGGAAGCCTTCACTGTGGCCATCAACAATGTCAAACCCATGGTGGAAGTGAAGTCCCGCCGCGTGGGTGGTGCCAACTACCAAGTGCCTGTGGAAGTGCGTCCCGTCCGTCGCCTGGCTCTGTCCATGCGTTGGATCAAGGAAGCGGCCCGCAAGCGTGGTGAGAAGTCCATGGCCCAGCGCCTGGCCAACGAAATGTTGGAAGCCACTGAAGGCCGTGGCGGCGCCATGAAAAAGCGTGACGAAGTGCACCGCATGGCTGAAGCCAACAAGGCCTTCTCCCACTTCCGCTTCTAAAAGCGGATTCCGCGGCTTTCAAGTGGCGGGGTGGCCCTGGCGGCGCAATGGCGCTGTCATCTGGGCTGCCCACACTTTGAGGGCCGCACGCCAGGCTGCACTGTGCAGCTGGCGGTTTACAGAATTTGATCAACCAAGGATCCATCATGGCTCGCACTACCCCCATTGAGCGCTACCGCAATATCGGTATTTCTGCGCACATTGACGCCGGCAAAACCACCACGACCGAGCGTATTCTTTTCTATACCGGCGTGAACCACAAAATCGGCGAAGTGCACGATGGCGCGGCCACGATGGACTGGATGGAGCAAGAGCAAGAGCGTGGTATCACCATTACCTCTGCTGCAACAACCTGCTTCTGGAAGGGCATGGACACGTCCTTCCCCGAGCACCGCATCAACATCATCGACACCCCTGGACACGTGGACTTCACGATTGAAGTGGAGCGTTCCATGCGTGTGCTGGACGGCGCTTGCATGGTCTACTGCGCTGTGGGTGGCGTGCAACCCCAGTCTGAAACCGTGTGGCGTCAGGCGAACAAGTACAAAGTGCCACGTTTGGCTTTTGTGAACAAGATGGACCGTACCGGTGCCAACTTTTTCAAGGTTGTGGACCAGATGAAGCTGCGCCTGAAGGCCAGCCCTGTGCCCATCGTGATTCCCATCGGCGCTGAAGAAAACTTCACCGGTGTGGTGGATCTGCGCAAGATGAAGGCCATCATCTGGGACGAGGCGTCTCAGGGCATGAAGTTCACCTTCGAAGAAATCCCCGCCGACCTGGTCGCGACTGCCAAAGAGTGGCGCGAAAAAATGGTGGAAGCCGCGGCTGAAGCCTCTGAAGAGTTGATGAACAAGTATCTCGAAGAGGGCGAGTTGACCGAAGAGGAAATCACGGCCGGTCTGCGCGCACGCACCATCGCTGGCGAAATTCAGCCCATGCTGTGCGGTACTGCGTTCAAGAACAAGGGCGTGCAGCGCATGCTGGACGCCGTCATCGAATTGATGCCTTCTCCTCTGGACGTGAAGGCCATCAAGGGCTTCGACGAAGAAGAAAAGGAAATCACCCGCAAGGCTGACGACAACGAGAAGTTTGCCGCCTTGGCGTTCAAGTTGATGACCGACCCGTTTGTGGGTCAGTTGACCTTCGTGCGTGTGTACTCCGGCGTTCTGAAGAAGGGCGACACCGTTTACAACGCGGTGCGCGGCAAGAAGGAGCGTATCGGTCGTATCGTGCAGATGCACGCCAACAACCGCGAAGAAGTGGACGAAATCCGCGCTGGCGACATTGCCGCATGTGTGGGTCTGAAAGACGTGACCACCGGTGAAACCCTGTGTGATCCCGCTGCCGTGATCACACTGGAGCGTATGGTGTTCCCGGATTCCGTGATTCGCCAAGCTGTTGAGCCCAAGACCAAGGCTGACCAGGAAAAGATGGGCATTGCCCTGAACCGTCTGGCCGCAGAAGATCCATCGTTCCGCGTGCAAACCGACGAAGAATCTGGCCAAACCATCATTGGTGGCCAGGGCGAGTTGCACTTGGAAATTATTGTCGACCGCATGAAGCGCGAGTTTGGTGTGGAAGCCAACGTGGGCAAACCCCAAGTGGCTTACCGTGAAACCATCCGCAAGCAAGTCACTGACGTCGAAGGCAAGTTCGTGCGCCAGTCCGGTGGTAAGGGTCAGTACGGCCACGTGGTGCTGACCGTGGAGCCTAACGAAGCTGGTAAGGGCTTTGAGTTCGTTGACGCTATCAAGGGTGGTGTGGTTCCTCGCGAATACATCCCTGCTGTGGAAAAGGGCGTGATCGAAGCCCTGAACCAAGGCGTGTTGGCTGGCTACCCTGTGGTGGACGTCAAAGTGACGCTGACTTTCGGTTCGTACCACGATGTGGACTCGAACGAAAACGCGTTCAAGATGGCTGCCATCTTCGGTTTCAAGGAAGGTTGCCGCAAGGCCAACCCCGTGATTCTGGAGCCCATGATGGCTGTGGAAGTGGAAACACCTGAAGACTACGCCGGTAACGTGATGGGCGATCTGTCCTCCCGCCGCGGCATGGTGCAAGGTATGGACGACATGGTGGGTGGCGGCAAGGCCATCAAGGCCGAAGTGCCGCTGTCCGAAATGTTTGGTTACTCCACCACCCTGCGCTCCATGTCGCAAGGCCGTGCTACGTACACGATGGAGTTCAAGCACTACGCGGAAGCCCCACGTAACGTGTCTGAAGCCATCATGGCTGCACGCGCCAAGTAATTTTTGTTGTCTGCGACGGTGTGCCGCCCTGTTCCCGTGCGGGGCGAATCAGCAACACCGTGCAGACGTAAAACCAACACACGGGATTAGCTCTTTTGGAGATTTGAAAAATGGGTAAAGAAAAATTCACACGTACCAAGCCGCACGTCAACGTAGGCACGATTGGCCACGTGGACCACGGCAAGACCACGCTGACAGCGGCTATCACCACTGTGCTGGCAGCCAAGTTCGGCGGCTCTGCCAAGG
>Ga0209211_10000094_pt1 | contig 193141 bp, 248 predicted proteins | sample RifGroA2_FD_183992 | JGI IMG/M metagenome (GOLD analysis project Ga0209211, IMG submission 183992) | Groundwater microbial communities from Rifle, Colorado, USA - Groundwater A2 (SPAdes) (version 2) | ecosystem: Environmental > Aquatic > Deep subsurface > Groundwater | place: Rifle, Colorado...
ATGTATATCCTGTTCCGTCTATAGCAACATCAAGATTATATTTTCCTGCTGTTAGTTTGAGTAAAGAATTCCATATCCATAATGGAATTCTTTTTCTCATCTTGCATAATGCTGAATAAGAAGGAACAATAAAACCTAACATTGATAAAATTTCTGATATTCTTCTGAAAGAAAGTTTTAATACTTCCTTTAACAGCAACGCTAAAGCGTGCTGTCTGAAATCGTAAGTTTTGGGTCCGTAATAATGAAGCCATGTTGGGCAACCAATTCTTTTTAGCAAATACTTAACTTTTTTAAATAGTTTATTCTCTTTATTTCCCATAGGGATTATCACCTTCTCTTTTTTAACCAAAAAGAGGGAGTAATCCCTTAATAATAAACATTTTCAACAGAGCCTTATTTAGGGATAAATTTATATAGGAAAGTTTGTTTTTTATATAAAAGGTGCTTTCTGTTTTATCTATAATATTTTTATTGACATTTTTTAGGATTTATATTGTTCTAAAAAAATTAAAATAAAAAAAGAAAAATTCCTCAAATTTATTGAGGTGTTAATGTAGCACTTAATGTTGTTGTCTGACCGCTATTTACAGTGACCAAAGTATTGTAATCTTGGTATCCTGTTTTTACCAATCTTACTGCACGTTCTCCAGGTGCTAAGTATGTCACAGTTCTAGGTGTTAGTCCTTTGTATACATTATCAACATATATCTGTGCTCCTGTTGGAGATGATGTAACACTCAAGGATCCTGTTTGTACTAATGCTACATCTACTATTGTATAATTATACACGATCTGGTTGTTTGCATTAACACTATTAGGGCTTGCTATATCTGTTGTGCTTACATGTTGTACGTATCCTACCTTTGACACTCTTAATGTGTATGTTCCTAGATCAACTCTATTATTTCCTCCAGCTCCTCCAGCATTTATTATCCCTTGATATCCTGGATGTCCTGTTTTTGTTAATCTCCATGATGCGCCTGGACTTGTTCTAACCCAGAATGCTCCTGTACTATCTACTCTTTTCATTGCAACATGATATACTTTTGTGTCCCCTGCTCTTAATGAGTGGTAGCTTGTATCAGTGAAGTATCCTTGTTTTTCAAGAATTAATCTGTATGTGTAATAGTTTGTATAATCCTGTACTGTCTTGTTCACGTCTATTGGTGTATATCCTGCATATCCAGCGCTCTCTGTTCGTACCATTGCTTCTGTTGGTTCTGATGTTACTACGAATCTTACTTGTGGTACTGGATTTAATACTACATTTATTACATTATTTGATCCTGCTGGTGTTTCTATGAACTGGTAGTATGGTGCATATCCTTCTTTTTTTATTGTGAGGAAATGTGTTCTCTCATCATTATATTCTGCGTCAGGGTTTGTGTCTGCCAGGTTTGTTAATGTCACGTTTGTTTTTTCCGGGAATGCCTGGGCGTATTCATCTGGAGTGTATGCCTGCCTGTTTAATCCTTTTATTACTCCTACTACTGTTACATTAGCTCCTTCTGGTATTGTATTCACTGTAAAAGTGTTTGTGAATGTATATGCAGATTCTAATGTTATATTTAAGACATTATTTGATCCTGCTGGTGTACTGACATATTCTATTGCTTCTTTATAACCTAATTTATCTATTAATATTGTGTGATAATTATTTGTCTCTGTATCATACAAATTTGTGATTCTTACTGGAGAATTTCCTTTATATATTCCTCCTGCATAAATTTGAGCTCCTGTAGGAACTGTATCAACCAATAATGTGTTTGTATAAGTATAAGCTAATACACTACCTACCATAACTAAAAACAAACTTAAAATTACTAAAGAAATTGTTATTTTTCTTCTTCTATCCAATTTTCTCGCCTCCAATTAAAATATTTTTTATTTAAATCTAGTTCATTATATATTTAAACTTATTACAAAAGGAAAATATATTTCATAATATACACTTTTAACAATATTTGCTTATTCTCTTTATTTAGGGGCTTTGCCCCATAACTCTTTCATAAGTTAGACTTTTGGGGCAGAATATTCACTTACGAGGCAACCTTGACTTATGAGCTACTTATGAGGCAAAGCCTTATTTAGGGATAAATTTATAAAGTAAAGTCTGTTTTTTATATAAAAGGTGCTTGATATTGATTGGAAAAAAAGGTTATATTTCCATTGTTCTTTTACTAATTATATTTATCACACTAGGTTTTATTTTGGGTTATACACTTTTTAATGATGATTATAATTCAATAACAGGTGCAGCAACCTCTACTGTTGGTAACTTAACTGCTAATGTTGTTACAGCTGTTGCTTGTACATGGAGTAATGCTGCCCTGAATGTTAGTTTTGGTGAGGGAATATCTCAGTCTTTATCTCAGGGTCCTGTATATAATGCTTCTAAAAATTTTGAGGGATATATTGGTGGTGGTGCACAGAATGTTGGTATTAACTGGACTCATTATAATATTACTGCAGACATTACTAATACTGACAGTATAAATATTTCAATTAAGGGTCAGCATCTTCTTATAGGTATTAATACTCTTGGTGTTGGTAATATTACTTGGATGTCTAATGAATCTAATGGTAATGGTACTGATGCTTCTGGTGTTATTAGGAACTTTACTTATCTTGGTTCTAGTGCTGCTGGTCAAAATTTTGAAGGTTTTAATCTTACTCTGATTAATGATGGTGATACTAAACTTGCTTCACGTAATAGAAACTTTTCTAATCAATTGACAGCAGGTTCTACTGTCTGGTTTAGGTTCTGGCTTCATGTTCCAAGAGGTCAGATAGGTGGAAAATACGTAGGAAATTATACGCAGACTTGTACTGCAGCAACAACTTAAAAGATGGTGATGAATAAAATATTATTGATTGTAGGGATGTTCCTAATTAGCATCTCATTGGTTAGTGCAAGCATTGGTGTAGGTATATCTCCCTCAAAAGTTTCAGATCAGGTTGTTAGTAAGCAGGAAAAAAATTATACTTTCACTATCTATAATACTGGTGATATTCCTGTTTTGATTAAAATGAGTGCCTCTGATGAATTGGAAGGTAAAGTAAAATTCTATCCTGAAGAATTATCAATAATTCCTGAACCTGAACCTCATAGGCTTCCTCCTGTTAATGGTAAGGATGTTATTGTAACAGTGAAAGCTCCTGTATCTCGTGATCTTAAAAAAATAACAGGCCATATTGTTGCCACTGCCGGTGCTGCTCCAGGTTCTAGTTTTGGTGGTTCTGGTGCTGTTGCCTCTAGGTTTGAATTGCAGATATCTCCTCCTAAACATTTCTGGGATTACATGACTGATAAGCAGATTATATTAGTAAATTTATTGATATTACTAGTTATCATAATATTTATTGTAAGATGGTTGATGAAAAAGAAGGGTATACATTTTGCTTTAGTGAAAGAAGAAGAATGAAAAAATTAATCTTAATAATAATTTTCTTGATGAACTTATCTGTAGTCTCCGCAAGCGTGGGTGTTGGTGTCTCTCCAGCTAAATTATCTGATACAATATTTACTGGTGAAGTTAAGGAATATGATTATATAATTTATAATACTGGTGATATTAATATTACAGCTAAGATTAGTATAGAAGGTGAACTTAGTGATTATATTGATATTTCAGAAAAAGAAATTTTTTTATTGCCTGAACCTGAACCTCATAGACTTCCTCCTGTTAATGGTAAGATTACAAAAATAAGAATTAAATCTCCTTTGCTATTGCACGAAAAAAATTATACCTCAAAAGTTGTAGCATCTGTTAATCCTGGTTTTGGCGGATTGATAACAACTGGTGCTGTAGCATCTAATATTTATATTACTGTAAAGCCTAGATATAGTTTTTATTTTAAATATATTATCTTATTATTTATTATAATTGTTTTTTATTTAGTTATTAAAAAAAGAGGTTCTAGATGAAAAAATATTTAATTATAATGATATTATCTGTATTGATGTTTATATCATTATTATTCGTTGGCAATAATTTTACAGGTTATGATTCTGCTCAACTATCTAACCTTACAGCTAATATTGTCTCTGCTATTGCCTGTACTTTCAGCAATGATGCCTTGAATGTTTCTTTTGGTGATGCTATTACTGCAGGTTCTAACTATAATGCTTCTAAGAATTTTGTTGATCTTCACAGTAATACTTGGTATAATATTACAATAGACATAACCAGCAGTAGTAATCTTAATGTCTCTATAAAGGGAACTAATTTTATCTCAGGTAGTAATTCTGTTGGTATTGGTAATGTCTCATGGTCTAGTAATACCACGTCTTCTAATGGTTCTAATATGGTTTTTCCAGGTAATGCTAACATTAGTAATTCATATGATGTAAATAATCTTATAGCATCAGATGCTGTATCAGGTAGTGTTGCATATTATAGGATGTGGCTTAGACTTCCATCAGGAACATCTGGTGGGCAATATTCTGGCACTTATACTTTGAGGTGTACTGAATTATGAAAAAGATTATTATTTTATTATTAATGTTTATAATATCTATTCCTTTTGTCATATCTGTTGATTCAGAAAACAGTGGTAATTTATCTTTTGGTGTTGTTAGTGATGTTACTACATCTACTGTTTCTTCTCCAACTGTATCTTCTGGTGGTGGTGCTGCTACCTCAAGTGTGACATCTGATTTTAGTGTATCCCCTGACATTATAACTCTTGATTATTTCTCTCCAACATCAAATAATATCTCTTTTTTGATTAAAAATAATGGTAATACTGGAATTCCAATATCTATTGAGATTTTAGGTATTAAAGAATTCTATTACTCTTTTAACAATAGTTTTTCATTAACTCCATCATCATCTAGGAATCTTTCTATATCTTTTAGTCCTGTAAAAGGTACTAGTAATGGTGTCTATGTTGGTAAGATAATAGTTAAGTCAGGCGAGAAGTATAAGACTATTTATCTTATTATAAACTTTAGAGAAAGTTCTTTGCTTGATATCAATGTTAAAGTCCTTCCTGAATACAAGTCTGTCTATTCTGGTGATGATATCATCTCTTCAATATTATTGCATAATTATGGTACTGATTCAGGTCTTATTCATGCTGATCTTAATTTTTCTGTTATTGATTTTGATAGGAATGTCCTTGTTGAATACTCAAAGGAAGGTATTGATCTTGGTAAAGAATTATTTTTCACTAGAGATTTCAATATTCCTAAACATTCAGGTAACGGAAGATATATCCTTGTAGGAACTCTTTCTTATGGTAATTCTTCTGTATTCTCATATGATTATTTTGATGTTGTCAAGAAACCTGTTATTGAGATTGTGTATGATTATAGTGTACTGCTTATTATTATAACTTTGATGTTAGCTATTGGGATCTATGAATTTGTCTCATATAGGAATCATTCTAGATTGCTTTCTAAATTGAAATAAAATTGGTTTACTTCTCAGAGTTTGTTCATTCAGTCATTATCTCTTATCAGAGTTATATCATCATTGAAGTATATTTAGAATAGTTGATAGTTTTATATAATTAACTAAAGTTTTAGAGAAAGATTTATATAGTAATTATACTATAATATTATAGTATGAAAGATATAATAGTGCTTACAGAATTAGAAATAAAAATATTAATCCATTTTACAGGGGATTATAATCTAAAGATTAGTATATTGCAATTAGCAAAAAGATTAAAAATTCACTATCCAAATATTTATAATACAATTAAGAGTCTAGAAAAAAGAAATTTAATAATATTAGAAGTTGTTGGCAAGGCTAGTATTTGTTCATTAAATAAAAAATCACTTGAATTGCCTGTATATTTAGCATATGCAGAAAAAAATCAGGCAAATGAAATAATAAAAAAATTTCCTATTATTGATAGAATAGCAAGAGAGGCAATAAAAATAGAGCCTAATAGTATACTTGGCATATTCGGAAGCCATGTAACAGGAAATGCAGGAAAGCAATCAGATATTGATATCTTCTTGATAACTGATAATAGGAAAGGATTTATTGACCTAATCCCAAGAAACTTTCCTCAATACGAAAAAAAAATAGATTTTAATATTATCTCATTTGAAGAATTCACAGAATCATTGAATACAAAAAAATTAACAATAAGTTCAGAAATAATAAAAAATAAGATATTAATATATGGTGCAGAAATTTATTATAATATTATGTTGCAGAAGGAATTATGATAGATATAACAGAGATAAATAGAGAATACAAAAATCTAGTAATTAAAGAATGTATTAAAGAGAAAGATGAACAAGTTTCAGGCAGGATAAAGCTTATGTTCATAATGGTATATTTCATAAGCTATTTAATTTTTCAATAATCTTTTTAAACTATCCTTGAATATTTATACTATGGATTATGAAGAGTTGAAGGAAGACAAAGTCTATAAGTTAATCACAGAAATATCAAGATTAAAAGACTTATTATTCAAAGATGGAATTAATTTTGAATTTGGGGATGCTGAGTATATAAAATATAAAAGATTATGTGAGGAGTTAAGTGCTACAGATACTATTGAAATTAAGATATCATAAGAGTATTATGGATATTATAAAAGAACAAGCCAGAGTAATTCGTGTTATGGAAGAAGGTGCTAGAAGTGCTATAAAAACTTTAGAAAAACTTGTCTAAACAGCTTTCTCATCTATTTTTAACAAATATCCTACATATTTAATAAAGAAATGCCCTAAGACCCAGATTATTGTTAAATATACAAATAATCTTATTGATGAATAATATATGGGTAATACTATTATTCCTATTCCTATTGCTGATCCTATCTGATCTATTATTGGTAATGTCTCTCCTGGTTTTACTCTCATTCTTCTTTTAACAAAACTTCCTAATGCATCCCCAAACATTACAGCAATTCCTATTAATATTCCAAATGATATTATATTAATCTCTTTATAATTAATTAAGCTTATTGCATTGAATAAATAATTATCATGTAATATTCCTTGTATTATACCTACTATTATTGCTCCTATTACTGCAAATATTACCCCTCTGAATGTCTTATGATCTCCTAATATTCTTTTTTTATTAAATTTTTTCTTGAAATCTAACGGATAATCTAAGAATTTAAAATGGTTTTTTACAAATACTGGCATCATGTTAGATATTGCAGCCGGTATTAAGAAATATATTATTGATACTATATCCATTATTTTTCACCTAGTTTTTTATCTATTATCTTAAATAATTCATTATTTCCTGGGTTATAGCTTTTTTTCTTATATATCTTAAGATTAATTAAAAATTTTCTTAGATTCTCTTCAGTTAATTCTTTGTACATATTTCCATAATTATTCTCATTTACATATAATGCATTCAAGTATTGTTCAAATTGTTTTTTTATTGGTATTACTAATATTGGTTTTTTTAGATAAATAGCCTCACTTATTAGATTAATTCCCCCAGTTGTGATTACTGCTTTACATTCTTTTATATCTTTATCAAAGTTTTCTTCTGAAAAGTTCTTAAATGTTATATTATTATCTTTTGATTCTTGATTGAATCCATATACTATAAACTCTTCTGAAAATTTTTTTAATTCTTCCAGTATTTTCTTATTTTTTGTTATTGATAAATATATTAATACACTATTTTTCACTTTTTTCTTGTTTTCTATCAAGCTTTTTCTTATTACAGGATCTATTCTGATTGCTTTAGACTTATTTTTTAATTTTTGTCCTGGTAATGTCAATACTATGTTCTCATCTGCTTTATTATATCCTACTACAAATTTAGATGTTAAGTAATCAAATATCTGAAATTTAGGTATAGTGTAATTTCCATCTGTGATATAATGTTCATTATCAAATGTTATGCTTTTAATATTGTTTTTTTCTGCATAATATAATGTTCCTGGTTCGAAGTCAGATATTACTATCTCAGGATTGAATTTATCTATTTGTTTTAATGTTTCATTATCTATATAATCCTTTTTAATAAAGATCTTATAATTCTTAAAGAATGTTTTTATTGCTGATACAGAATTGTTATTGTTTAATATCAGTTGTAACCCTTTAGCATAATACACATTATCAAAATCCTTTTTCAAATAATCATAAGCAGCTAATCCACCTATTATCATTACTTCATGTTTTTTCTTTAGTAAATACTCAATCAATATCTTGCTTCTTGTGTAATGACCAGCACCTACCCCGCAGACTCCATATAATATTCTCATATACTCTCTTGTTTATTATTTGTTTATATATTTTTAGGGGTCTACATTTTGAACAATTTCTACATTTAGGGGTCTACATTATTTTAGTAGAAACATTTATTAAATTCTTTCTTTGAACTATTAGTATGGAACCTTGGTATATCTTTGCAGTTATATGGGTAGCTATGGTTGCTCACTCTTTTTGGGAAGCATCTATTGAAGGTTTGAATGCATGGGATAAAAATAAGTATGGTTGGAAATGGCAGATTCGTTATAATATCTCATTAACAAGGTATCACTTCTGGTTATTCTTTGTATATCTTCCATTAATTATCATTTTATTGCCTATGGTTGTTGCAGGTTTTTCATTAAAATTATTCGGCATACTATTATCAGCATATTTGTCTGGTATGGTTATTGAGGATTTCTTCTGGTTTATTGTTAATACAGAGATTAAGTTTAAAGAATCATGGAATCCTAAATTCGCTTCTTATTATCCCTGGTTAGTATTAGGAAGGTTCAGGATTCCTATAATTTACATAGCAGGTATTGGTTTATCATTATTAGCATGGTTCTTATTTGTTAGATAATTATCTTATCTTATAGAATCTTTCAGCATATCTGCATTTTGCATGGAATCCAGAAAAGAATGCTCTTATTATTACATGTGTAAATAATAAATAAATATACAATCTTTGGCTCTTGAACATCTTCATTGCTTTTATTTTTTTCCAGAATGTCTTGCTAACATCTACATATATTCTTGGATGTGTCTCATTTACTACATTCCATATCTCAAAAGCATACAAGTTGATTGTTTTTTTCTTGTCTATTATATCTAGTGCTTTTACAACAGACTGATGCACTCCTCTATGGTCTGGATGTGGATCTTGATTGCTGTGTGTTAGTATTGTTTTTGGCTTGTACTCATTTATTATCTTTGCAATTTGTAATATCACTTTTTTCTTTGCTGCTTGATCAGTAATATTTCCATCAGGTAATCCTAGGAATAGTGTTGTCTCAACCCCTAAATATCTGTCTATGTTTGTTGATTCTTTTATTCTCTCATCTACTAGAGTATCTTTGTCAAGCCATGGTGAGCTTTTATCTCCATTGGCAAATATTACTACTATTACTCTCTTGCCCTCTTCTGCATATCTAGATACAGTCCCGCCACATCCTATTACCTGATCATCAGATACTAGGAATGAGCAGCCATCACTAGTATGGTCTCGCTCATTTTACTCATCACCTCCTTTCATGCCTAAAGCTTTCATTCTTTGAGGCAAAGTTTGTAATTTATCGAATTTCATCTATTAACTTTATTTCAAAACCTTTATAAATATTCTCTCAAACCAACTTTTTATGACAAAGGAATTAAAGTGCAATTCTTGCAGTACAAGGCTTACTAACCTTAATGGTTCTGTAGTTTTCAAATGCCCTAAATGTAACGAGCATGATCTTATTAGATGTACTCATTGTAGGAAGATAGTTGCTAAGTATGAATGTTCTTGCGGTTTCTCAGGACCTAATTAGGAGTTTAGAATGGCTAAGATGTTTATTACTTTGAAGATTATGCCTGATGATCAGGAGACTAATTTAGAATCCGTTAAGACATCTATTGTTAAGATAATTGCTGATTTTGGTGGTTCTTTCAAAGAAGATAGTTTAGAACCTGTTGCTTTTGGTTTGAAAGCTTTAAAGATTATGTATCTTATTGATGAATCCAAGGGTGTTGATGAACTTTGCGAATTAATATCAGCAGTTGAAGGTGTTGGTAATGTTGAAGCTGTTGATATGAGAAGAGCTGTCGGTTAACTTTTCTGGTATTTACATAGTAATTTTCAAATATTTTTCCATAAAGTTTATTAAAAATAAAATTCAATAAATATATATGGTTAAAAAAAAGACTTTCTGGACTGCTATTGGTGTAATGTTATTCACTATAGGATTTTTAATGCTTGTAAATTTTGCTTTAAGACATAGTTCTGCACCTTATGCGGTATTTTCAGGTATTATAGCCATTTCAGGTATGTTGTTAATAGCATGGTTATGGGATGATGAATAATGGATGTAACTATAAAGAAGAACATTCTTGATCTTAATTATCAGAAGTGTTTAGTAATAATTTCAACAACTGTTGTAATACTATTTACTTATATTATTGGTATTATGATTGCATTCTTAAGTGGTGCTATAAAGACTAATTCTGTAAATATAACTTATCTTATATTATTCACATTCCTTGTTATGTCACCATGTCTCTATTTTTTTATAAACTCATTTAAAAAATTAAGGAGTATACCTAAAGAGATTGAAGCTCTTAATTAATAATCTTTATTAACCTTTAATTTTAATTATTAGTATGCCTAAACTTTCTAAAGAGGAGATGGATCAGATTCAGGCTTACTTGCAGACTCTGCCTGAGAATGAACGTGAAGAGAAACTTAATCAGATTATTGCTACTTATGAGAAATCTCCTGCTCAATGTCCTTTTTGTCTTATGTCAGAGGGTAAAATTCAGACTACTAAAGTTTATGATGATCCTAACTATATTGCAGTTCTTGAAATAAATCCAGCTAATCCAGGTCACACAATTTTATTCCCTAAAGCACACATTTCAAGCATTACAGGTTTATCACACGTTGATACTGAAAATCTTTTTAAAATTTCTAAAATATTATCTACTTCCATTTTATCTTTCTCTGATGGTGTTTCTTTATATGTTGAGGATGGAAAAATTTTAGGTAAAAGATTTGATCATTTTGTTATTAATATTATTCCCAGATTAAAGGATGATGATGTTCATCTTGTTACTAAACCTAAACCTTCTACTCCTGATTCTTTGAAAGAGATGCGTGAAAAGATATTAGCTAATCTTCCTAAAGAAAAGAAGGAAGAGCCTAAAAAACCTGTTGTTGATGAAACTCCCTTTTTATCTAAAGATTTTTCTCGTATGATCAAAAGAAGACCCTGAATACTGCGAATAAGCTTCCGTATACTAGTGTAAATATAAATCCTATTAAGAATCCTGGAACAAATGGCAGTCCATCTTTTATTATTACAACTTTTATTTTATTATCTTTTAATCTCTTGATATCATCTTTAGTTAATCCATAATTTATGCTTTTTTCAGCTCTTGTAATTAAAAATTTTAATAAATATTTTTTGAATGGTAAGTATTTTATTTTATTAAAGAATTTATTTATTTTTTTCTTATTATCATTTATTTCATACTGATTTTTATTCTTTATTGAACTGCAAATTATTTTATTTCCTTTTTTTATATCTTCTGCTATCCAGTCTCCCTCTGTTAATCTTTCAATATTTACTTTTTTATACATTGATGATTTTTCTACTGATTTGAAGAATATATAAGTTGAAGGAAGTAATGATAATGTTATTCCTAGAATAAATATTAAGAACCTAAATTCATTATTTATTATTAAACTTAATATTATAATTATTATTCCTATTATTATTAAATAAATAAAGTTTTTATGTGTGTTTTCTTTTATGTTTTTTACAAACTCTTTATTATTCATTATTGCTAGATAAGTAGAATAAACTATTCCCCATATTGCTCCTGCAACTAGTATATTTATTATTAATATTAAAATAAATGGAAGATCAAATACTGGATTAAGATATTTTATTCCTTCATAATTTCCAAACATTGCTCCCATTCCAATTAATAATTTAGCATCTCCTCCACCCCATTGTTTTGCATAATACATTATATTAGCTATTATGAAGAATATTCCTAATCCTATTAACCCATATATCAAATAACTTTTATCCTGTGTTATTATACTATATATTGCTCTTGATCCTAATCCTATTGCTATTAAACTATAATTTAACCAATTAGGAACCTCTCTTGTTTTTATGTCTGTTATTGATGCAAATATTAAATAAATTAAAGCAACTATTATTAGAAAATACCATATCATACTATTCCTTGGAAATGTTAAATTTATAAACATTCTTAATTATTTTATTTTATGATATCTATTATTGGTGCTGGTCCTGCTGGTAGCTTTGCTGCTTATTCTTTGGCTAAGAAGAATTTTGATGTTGAAGTTTTTGAAGAACATCCTAAAGTTGGTATTCCTATTCAGTGCAGTGGTGTTATTACTCCTGCTCTTGATTCTTTGCTTCCTAAGATTCCTAAGTCTATTCTTGTTAATAAGATTAAGAAAGTTAAGTTCAATTCTCCTGATGGTAATTCTTTTACTGTTAAGATTCCTGTTGATTATGTTTTTGACCGTTCTAAACTTGATCAGTACATTTCTTCTTTAGCTGAATCTGCTGGTGTTAAGTTTCATTTGAATTCAAGATTTGAGTCTTTAACACGTTCTGATGATAAAATAAAGTTTAAGACAAATAGTGCCTACTACGAGTCTGATTATCTTGTTGGTGCTGATGGTCCTTACTCTAAAGTTGGTCAGTCTTCAGGTTTGTTGGATATTAGTAAAAGAAAATTCATTACTGGTATGCAAGCTAGAACTAAGTGTGATATTTATTCTAAGGATACTGTTGAAATTTTCTTAGGTTATGGTGAATTTGCATGGCTTATTCCTGAGAATGATGAATTTGCAAGAGTTGGTTTAGTCTCTGAATCTAATCCTAAAAATGATTTTGATAAGTTGATGAAAAAGACTAATTCAAAGATTGTTTGTTATCAGAGTGGTATGATTCCTGTTTATGATAGGAAGTTAAAAACTCAGGACAAGAATATTTATTTGATTGGAGATGCTGCTGGTATGGTTAAAGCAAGTTCTCATGGAGGAATTTTTTACAGTATGTCAGCCTCTAAATATTTAGTTGATTCTATAATTAATAATAAGAATTATGATTCTTTATGGAAGAAGAATCTTGGTTTAGATTTATGGCTTCACTTACAAATAAGAAACACATTAAAGAAATTCTCTCATAAAAATTACAATGACTTAGTTGATTATTTTTCTCAGGATAAATTAAAGAATATTTTATCAGAGAATGTTCGTGAATATCCTTCTAAGTTCGTTGCTAAGATGTTATTGAAGGAACCTAGACTATTAAAATTTGGTTTTAAACTTCTTGAATATTCAAAATAATAGTTTCTATTAATAATAGACAAAAGCTTCTATTGGTAGTATAGAGTAACCTGAATTATTTTAGTCTGCTAAGATGTTATTGAAGGAACCAAGATTATTGAAGTTTTTTTTAAGTTGTTTGATATAGTGTGCATTGCCAGTGCAAAGTAGTGTTCATTAGTAATGAATAGATTTTCAGCAGAGTCTTTATATTAGTTATCTTTTTATATTGCTTTCAATCAGTATATCTTATGAATTTGTTTGAGAAGAGGGAGTTGTTGTGGAAGTTTTCTTTATTAGTCTTGGTTTCTTTAGTTGGATTGAGTTTATACTCTTATTCTGATGGTATGGCAAGTTTTTCTTCTGAATTAGGTTTTCCATTGCTTAATGAGAATAACCAACAAACTTGTTCTTTTGTTAATGAATGGATTCCTACATATTTTGATGGTAATGTTCCTAATGCGAAATTGATTGTTTCAGATTTTGCTATGGATACTGCTGGTAATTTTTATATAACTGATACTGAGAATGGCTTTGTTCACAAATATAACATAAATGGCAGACATTTAGAAAGTATTGGTCTTAGTTATAATGAGCGTAATGGGTTGCTTGCAGAAATTGCTGTTGATTCTAATCATTTTGTATATGTTATAGATTCATCCAATAGTAAAATTCGTAAGTACTCTTTTAATAATCCTGGATCAGGAGAAAGAATTGGATGGGGTTCCCGTGGTTCTGGTAACGGACAATTTAATATTCCTCAAGACATTGCTGTTGATTCTTCTAATAATATTTATATTGCTGATAAAGAGAATATGAGGATACAGAAATTTGATTCTAATGGAAGGTTTTTGATGAAGTTTAGTACTGACACATTTAAACCAACAAGAATTGCTGTAGATCGTTCTGGAAATATTTATATTGTTCCTGTTCAATCTATTCGATCTGGTAAAATAAAAAAATATAGTTCCAATGGTATTTTTTTGAGTGAGTGGGATGTTTTTAGTCCGCCTAATGATCTCTTTGTTGATGATAAAGTATATATTGGTGTAAATGGTGGTGTTAAAGTCTACTCACTAGATGGGATGTTTTTATACGATGCTGGTATTGATTTCCCTAACTCACTTGGTGGCGGGTCTTTTATAAAACACAATAATAAGTTTTATATTTCTGAAACCCAAACTCTCACTAATGTAAACTCCTCCATTTATTCTAAAATAAAAAAATTCTCTTGCAATGCTGAATCATCCAATGTAAATTCAAATACCCCTCCAACTTCTTGTTTTTTTGTTAAGGCTTGGGGTTCTCGTGGTTCAGGTAATGGTCAGTTTAATCTGTCTACTGGTATTGATGTTGATTCTAATCATAATATTTATGTTACAGAATTTAATAATAATCGTGTTCAGAAATTTGATTCTGATGGTAATTTTTTAAGAAAATGGGGTTCTTCTGGAACAAGAGATGGGCAATTTAATATTCCTACGGGAATAACACTTGATAAAGATGATAATGTTTATGTTGTTGATACTAGTCGTGTTCAGAAATTTGATTCTAATGGGAGATTTTTACGTAAATATAATATTAATGGGTGGGGGTGGGATGTTGTTTTAGGTTCATCAGATAATTTTTTTGTATCTCAGGGCGGTGAAATTAATGAATATAATATTAATACTGGTTATAGGTCCACTCCTACATTTATCGTATTCCCTCCTAGTCTTAGTAATTCTCTAGGTCTTGCTTTTGATAGTTCTAATAGGAGGTTATTTGTTGGTTTTGATAGAATTTATAATTTTTATGAGGAAGCAAATAATCAAGATATAGCTTTTGGTTCTTATGGTTCTGGTAATGGTCAATTAAATTATCCTATGGGACTGGATATTGATTATAATAATAACTATCTTTATGAAGCTGATACTGGTAATGGGCGTGTACAAATCTTTACATTAGATGGAAGGTATGTTAATAAATTTGGTGATAATGGAAAATTAATTAGTCCTAGAGATGTTGCTTATGATTATAATAATGGTGAACATTTAGTATATGTGACTGACCCCAACAGGGTTCTTAAATTCAAATGTGATAATATTAATTTAAATAATATTAATCCTTCTGTTAATGTCCCTATTTCTCCTCCCTCTAATATTCCTTATGTTAATGAGTGCACTCCCGGTGAACAAAGGACTGTGTGTAGGAATTCTGCTGGTGGTAATCCTAATTTCCCTGGAACTGTTCAGATATGTTGTGGTGATAATTCAAGGTATGATTATTCTGCTGTTTGTTCTGTAAATGATTATGGTACTTGGAAGGACTGGCAGCCTGTGATTTCATGTGATGAAGAACCTGTTGTTCCTGAAACTCAAATCTCTTGTTCTGATTCTGATGGTTTGTCTCCTTCTATTTATGGTAGGGTTACTTCTACTTCTGGTGGTTCTTCTGAATCTTATTCTGATTCTTGTATTAGTAATTCCAATTATCTTTGGGAATATTCATGTGATAGTAATGGTTTATGGAAACAAAATTGTTATAAATGTGATTTATGTTCTAATGGTAAGTGTGTTAACGCTTACAAGAGGCATGCAGTTGCTGAATGTGAAAATATCGAAAGGAGTGGTGCTTGAATGAATAAAATATTTTTAATATTAATAATCTTATTATCTCTTCCTTTTGTTTACTCAGCAGCTTCATCTAGTTTTCCTGATCAGCTCCCGACTATTCCTAATGAAGTCTCTATTCAGTCTGGTAAATGTTTTGATTCTGATCGTGGTTTGAATTATAATGTCAAAGGTTATGCTGTTGTTACAAATCCTGTTTATGATTCATGTGTTGAATCTTCAGGTTTTGGTTTTAGTAATATTGCTGATTTAGGCAAGAAAAAACCTCAGCAGTTTCCTTTGGTTGGTGAATATTCTGGTAGTTATCATTCTAAGCTTAATGAAAGATATTGCGGCAAGGATTTTACTCTAAAAGATAAAGTTCAGACTAAACAATTTGATTGTTCTTTGGGAGTTAATAAGACCTGTATTGATAGTTCTTGTTATTCTCCAACTTGTCGTAATACTGCTGGTGTGATTGAATATAATGGTGTTGCTATTGATGCTTTGAGTAATGTTGCTAAAAAACAATCAGCAACTTTCAAGAACAAATGTAAAAATGATAATACATTATTAGAACCTTCATGTTCAATGACTGTTTCAAAATCTAAATCTTATAAAATATTAGATCCAAAAACTTATGGTTATAAATTTGTTGTTAACTCAGATCAGTCTTATCCAATTTTTAATGAAAGAAGATGCGGTTCTGGGACTGTAAGGTCTTGTCCTGTTCTTGGTCACATCTTTGAAGCAGAGGTTGATGGTTGTTTATCTGCTCGTGGTTATGCTATATGTGCTGATGATATTCCTAGAATGTCTAATGCTGAATTAGATAGATTCTGTAATCCTGATGGTTCTGGAGGATCTAATGATAATCCAGAAGAAGAAAATTCAGGAAACCCTGTTACAACTTCTGGTTCTGCTTCATGCACAGATTCAGATATTGATAGTTCTTACCCTGATGGTAATAATCCTTCAATGAAAGGGACTTTAACAATTAAACAAGATAATCAGGTTATTGAAACAAAAGATGATTATTGTATGGGAACAACTAAATTAAAAGAATGGTACTGTCGTGGTGGAGATAAAGGTTTCAAAGAAATTAGTTGCAATTGCAGATCAGATCGTTGTCAATAGTATTAGCTTATCAAATATAACTTTTATTTACCTTTACTTTAACTTTAGTAAGTTTTATAATAAATTTTTTATACTAGTCTATTTTTATTATTCTAATGATTTCAGAAAGTGAAATGCTTGAAGGGCTTGATAATTGGAAGAAATTTGTTCCTAGATTTATCAGACTTATGGAGAACGTTCTTGAAAGAAACTCTTTTTCTTCTAATGATTCAAGAAGGTTGAGGGAGATATTTACTGATATTACAATGACTAAAATATTTTTAACTGCATATAATAGTCCTAATAAGAAAAAGGTTTTAGAACAATACTATTTTATATCAAAAACTAACAACCTTCTTAAGGATTACACTTTTGGTAATAATGCTTTATTTGGTAATGGTTCTGATCATAGAATTTTAATTTTATTATTAAATAAACTTGAATCTTCATTTTATGGTGATTAATCATTCTATAAAAACCTTTAAATATTAATAGTCTGTATTTTATATTATGTTTAATGATAAAAGAGCTGCTGGTGATGGTAGTAATGTTGCTGTTATCATAATTATTATAGCCTTGTTCATGGTTTTATATTTATTATTTGTCCCTCCTGAAGTTAGGGACGAGCTTTTAGGTGAGAGTTCTACTTCTGGTTCATCAAGTTCAAGCTCTTCTGAAAGAAAAGAATTATTAGCAGAATCTCCTGGAATTTTATATCCTACTAAGACTCAGGTTGGTGTTCATGATATTGCTAACATGAATCTTTTTCTTAAGACTCAGCCTAAACTTATTGATCTAGCTCAGAATCTTAATGTTAAAGCTAGTTTGTTCTCAAGATCATCTCCTAGGATCAGATTTTCAATTTCTTCATTGTCAGATACTATCAAAGCTAATCTTTTTTTTAATGTTGCAAAATTTGATGGAGAATTAAGGATTAAAGTCAATGGTAATACTATCTATACTGAAGAGATAACCTCTCCTGGTATCAAGATAATTGAGATTCCTAAATCTTATCTCCAGAACAATAATGAAGTTGAATTCTCTGTATCTTCAGGTTTCTTCTCATCTAATGTTTACGTTCTTGAAAATATTGGTGTCAAGCAGGAATTCCAGTTCAAGAATTCTGAAGAGTTGAGGACTTTCGTATTGTCTGAATCAGAAAGGAGAAATCTTGAATCAGCAACTATTAGTTACAAGCAGTATTGTAACGAACCTTTGGAAAATTCTTTGACTAAATTCCAGATTTTCCTGAATCATAAATCAGCTTTCGAAAAACAAGTATCATGTCTTAACATTGATGAATCTGCTAATATTGATCCTAAACTTTTTGTTGAAGGCTCTAACACTTTATCTTTTAATGTTGGCGATGGTAGTTTTATATTCTCAGATATTGAGTTAAGGACTAAATCAAAAGAAGCTGATTTCCCATCTTATAGTTTCACTATCTCTCCGGAGACTTATGATAAGATAAAAAATAATGAAATAAAAATAAATCTAAAATTCTTATTGGATAATAACCAGTTTAACAAGAACGCTAGATTAGAGATTAATAATAATGAATATATTATGAGGACTGATACTAATGAGTTCACTCTTGATTTAAGGGAATATGTAATTCAGGGCACTAATTTTTTAAAAATAATTCCTTCTAACACTTTCAATCTTGCAGGTTTGAAAGTTGTTCTGGAGTAAATAATGGCAAACCCTGGAGCTCAAGCTGCTTTGGCACCTGCCCGTGCTGCTTCATGGCCTGTTAGATTTTTAATCAAATTATTTTATGTTATCATAAGTTTTCTTATTGTTGCTATAGTAATTTATGGTGGATTATATGTGTATGGCAACTATCTTGTAAAGAGTGGTGAAGGTGCATCTGGCATTAAACATCTTGCTGTCACTACAGATACTCCTCTTGCTAAAGCAAGCGCATTCTTTGAAAGTATTGGTTTGAATAATATTCTTCATCCTGAAAATCCAACTGCCAGTTTTGAATCTGAAGTTCAGTCTAGTACTAATAAAAAATTAGGTGTTTACATTTCTGATTTTAAAAGTATTAAACTAGTTAACAATCCTGGTGATGATATTGAAGTTACTGGTACTATTCAGGCTTCTAGTCTTGAAGATGAGATTAAATTGAAAGTTTTCTGTTCTATGGAAGATTATAATAGTGAAGCATTAGTTCCTGCTGAGATTATTGGTGCCGGTTCTGATAATGAAGTTTCTGTTTTCAAGAATGAAGATACTAATATTGATTTCAACTGTCTTTTCCCTGGTGGTATTAATAAGGATACTATGAAGACTCCTAAAGTCACTAAATTTGTCAAGGCTATTGTTACTTATGAATTTGGCAGTAGGGCAACTCAGAAAGTTTATTTTTTGTCCCCTAATATCTTGACATCTTTGGACAGGACTAATGTTGATCCTTTTGTGCAGTATTCAATTAAGGATTCTTTGCTTAGCAATCGTGAAGTAAAAGCTGTCTCTACTCCAGGCCCTCTGAATATTGGTGTCAATGTTGGTCGTCAGCCTCTGACTGTTAATTCTAATCCTTACCAATTGTTTGTTCAGTTATCTAGCAATCCTACTTTTAGTGGTAATTTACAAAAGCTTGATAGTATCCAGTTGCAGGTTCCTGATATTCCTAATGTTGTTAATATTGCATTTCAGGGTGAGCAGGGTTTCAATGGTAGAGCATCTCAATGTGATTTTGAATATATTGGTCCTGGAGATAATGGTTTCAAGTTATATCAGTTGACTGATGCTGCTCTTGCTCGTGTTAATCGTGACTGTAACTCTAAATCTTTCAAGGATTTTGCAATTTCAGAATCTCAATGTATTAGTTTATTTAAGTCAACTCCTTTATTCGGTTGCAAGTTCAGTGTTTTGTCTGTTCCTGATTCTGGTCTTCAGTTTGATACTTTCAGATTAACTTCTAAATATGTTTACAAGGTTGATAAGAGAGCTGCTGTTGACTTGTATAAACTTCCTGGTTTAGAAGCTAATGCATGATTTATTTTTATGTTGCGCAAAATGAATAACATCTTTTTGAGAATTCAATTTTATATTCGCTGTTAATAAGGGCGCAAAAACAAACATTTAATTATGCACATAACTAAAGAATTCTTGAAAAATCTCGAAAAGATAATAAATAAGTAATGATTTTATTTTAAGAAAAGTTTTTATAACACTTCTGTAATATATTAATTAATGAAATTTAAAAATTTGGTGATTATACTAGTTTTATCAGTTGTTTTGATATCATGTTCTTCTGGTTCTGGTAGTGGTGGTTCTGCTCGTGGTGTTTCTATTAAATTTATTGAACCTTTACCTAGTGAACTCTCAGAGGGAGGAGAATTTTCTACTACAATACAAATTTCTAATGCTGTTGTTAATGCTAATGGTATTAATGGTGAATTATGCTTGAGGGATTCTATTAGTGATAATTATGGTGGCTTGAAAGATAGTCCTAGTCCTTGTTATCCTGTTAATCTTCCTTCAGCATCTCAGACTAGTAAAGGTGGTATTAATCCTTCCGAAGATGTTTTCACTTTTACCTCTCAGCCTTACTCTAATCTTGATCCTAGTATTACTAATGAAATTTCTATTATTGCTGATTTTAAATATTCAGTAGATACTTCAGCAGGTGCTGTTGCTTGTGTTAAAAAACCTGGGGCTAACTCTCCGACTATTCCTTCTAATTGTGGTACTGAACAATCTTTATCTGTACAGCAGCCTGATATGCCTCTTAAAGTTGCTAAAATATTAATAAGACCAAGCAGGATTAATTCTAATGATGTTAAATTAAATACTGAAATTACTTTATCAAGAGCTATTCAAGGAGAATTATTGCCTAAGCAAGAATCATTTGAGAAAACAAGTTTTGGCTCTGCTGATATTGATTTCAATGTTGAGATTAATGGTTATTCAGCTTCTTGCTCAAGTATTAGTTCTGGCAGTAAATTAAATATCAGATCCAATGAAAACGAAAAGGTTATTAAGTGTTCAACTCTAATAACTCTGAACCAAGATTACCTTGATGTTCCTGTAAAGATTGATATGGGATACGGTTTCAGGCAGTCTGTTCCAGGTGGAAAAATAAAGCTCATAAGTAACGAGGTGTTGTCAGCATGAAAAAACTATTATTCATATTATTGATTTCTTTATTATTGGTTGCAGCATGTACTACTGGTACTAAAAAAACTCCTACTTCAGGTTTTGTTGGTGGTAAGGATGGTATTGTTTCTAAAATTACTGTTGAATCTTCCAGTGATAATAATCAGGTTTTGGATGATAATAAAGAGACTTTCAATATTAATGTTAACTTAGAAAATAAGGGTGAATATTCTGTTAAAGAGGGTGAAGCTATGGTTACTCTTGATGGTATTAATTATAATGCTTTCCAGATTCCTAATCCTACTAAACTTAATGAAGTTCCTTTAGAAAAATTAAGGAAAGAAGCTGATAAAGTTTCTGCTGCATCTCAGACTATTATACAATATGATGCTCGTTATCTTCCTAATGAAGATGCTGACAGGACTTTGGATTTAGCAGCTAATGTTTGTTACAAATATGAGACTATCTCAAGAGTTAAAGATTTATGTTTAAGAAAACAGGTTACTGGAGTTCCATCTACTACATGTAAGGTTGATGAGGCTAAAGTTTCTGAGAATTCAGGAGCTCCTTTGCAAGTCACTACATTGGTTCAGAGACCTGCTGGTGAAAATAAGATCTCAGTTTACATTGAAGCAATGAATAATGGTAAAGGCATTCTTTATTCTAAAGACTATTTAGCTAATGGTAAATGTGTTGATAATGATAAAGAGAAGAATAAGGTTTATGCTAAAGTTGAATTGACAGAATTCCAGAACAGTGCTTCTTTTATTAAATGCAGTTCAATGACTAATAATGAAGGACAATTGAATGTTATACAGAATAAAGTCTCCTTATCATGTACTATTGATACTTCATCTATGCAGGATAATGCTTTTGAGACTCCTTTGAGAGTTACATTTAATTATGTCTATAAAGATGGTATAACTACTCAGTTGAAGATAAAGAGTGTAATCTAAATTTATAAATTTTTTATTTCTTCAATTATATTTTTTAATCTTTCCCTGAATTTTATAAGTAATGAAATATTTAATATGATGACTAAGGATGTTACAACTCCAAGTATGCTGAACTCTTTTAAGCTTGTATAATCTATCTGTTTAGTGATTAAGGCAAGTATTATCGCAATTAAATAAGTTGATATTATTACTATAATAGTATTATGATGCTGTAAATTTTTATTGTACTCTAAGTCAAGTATGTTCTTTTTTATATTAACATCCATTTATTCTCCTATAGAATATGCTATTATGATCATTCCGCCTATTATTAATATTGTAGAGACTATTGCAACACCATATATCTCTTTTATGAATGAAGGCACTGCAAATGTAATTCCTAATACTGAAGAAGTAACTCCCGCAGCCAGTAATATGTTTTTCGCAGATCTTTTCATAATATTATTATTCTGATTAAACTTTATTAATCTTGCTGTAATTTTTTCGTAAATCTTTCAGGATTTTTAGAGTTAAAAATATAAATTTTTAATTAATATGGGTATAGAGAAAACATTTTATATAATAAGATTATACATGATATTATACAAATGGAAATATTAACAAAAACAAGAAGAATTGGGAGATCTTTAGTAGTGACTATACCAAAGAATGTTGTAGAAGAACAGAATATCAAAGAGGGACAGGCAATAATAATAGAAATTAAGAATTTTAAAAAAAGTGGTTTTGGAATTTCAAAATGTCTAGCCTCATTCTCAAAAGAAGATAAGTTCAGAGGACAATTAGAAAAATTCATTTAGTTATTATATAAATATTTATAAGCCAAAATGTTTCTTTATTTTCATGAAATTATTAGGAGACTTCCATATTCACGGTCCTTATGCTAATGCTTGTAGTAAAAATACAACTTTAAAGTTATTAGAAGATAATTCTAAGATTAAAGGTTTAAATATAATAGGTACAGGAGATTGTTTGCATAATAGATGGTTTAGTTCTATTAAATCAGAATTAAATGAAGATGAGAATGGTGTATTATGGTCTAAGAATAAATTCCCTTTCTTGTGGACTTCTGAAATTTCTTTGATGTATTCTCACAATAATAAAGGTCGTAGGATTCATCATGTTTTATTATTTCCTAACAGAGAAGTTGTTCAGCAAGTTACAGATTTGATGCTTACTCGTGGAAGATTAGATTATGATGGCAGGCCAATTTTTGGTATTAATAGTATTGAGTTTGTTGATATGATGCGTTCTGTCAGTCATGATATTGAGATTATTCCCGGACATATTTGGACAAGTTTTTTCGGATTATTAGGTTCTAAATCAGGTTTTGATTCTGTTGAGGAATGTTTTGAAGATAGAAGTAAATATATTCATGCTTTGGAAAGTGGAATTTCTTCAGACCCTTTTATGAATCGTAAAATATCAAGTCTTGATAAGTATAATATTGTTTCTTTCTCTGATCCTCATTCATCTCACCCTTCACGTTTAGGAAGAGAAGCAACTATTTTTGATTGTGATTTAAAATACAAGTCGATTCTTAATTCTATAAGGACAGGTGAAGGATTAAAAGGTACTATTGAAGCATCTCCTGAATATGGCAAATATCACATTGATGGTCACAGGAATTGTAATATTATGATGAACTATGAAGAGAGTAAAAAATTAAATAAAATATGTCCTGTATGCAAAAAGGAAATGACTATTGGTGTTGAATATCGTATTGAGGAATTAGCTGATCGTAAAGAACCTGAGAATGTTCCGTATTATATAAAAATTCTTCCTTTGCATGAATTGATTTCAGCAGTTTATGGTGTTAAACAATTTACATCAAAGAAAGTTATTGATATATATAATATTTTAATAAAGAATTTCAATACTGAATATAATATATTATTGGAAGTTCCTGAAGAAAAACTTAAGACTGTTATTGATGAGAAATTAGCTAGAGTTATAATTTTAAATAGAATGAATAAATTAAAGATAAATCCGGGTTATGATGGTGTTTATGGCGAAATAGTTTTGGATGATAAGGAAAAATTTCTTAAGAAAAATAAGTCTTTAGGTGATTTTTGATGGGTCATGAATATATTACATTAGATAAACGTCTTGATGACGATGTTTCTAGATTAAGAGAATTAGTTGCTAATTTTACTAGATCTATTGATATTGGGGTTTTAGAAAGGCATTATGTTTCTACAACATTTGATCATTCAGCTGATGATGTTACAACTGTTCATGCTGGTCTGTCTTTATCAGTTCCTTGGTTTAAGTGCATACCTTACCCAATTAGTGTTTTAACATTAGATTTATCTGTCAATGGTTATCCCATTTATGGTGTTGCAGACAGGATTAATGGTCATAGGAGTTGTTTATCTATAGATTATAATCATGGTATATTTGTTTTTTCTCCAAAATCATCTAGAAATGATTTAAAGGATTATTTTCGAAAGATTGATCCCAAAATTCATGTTTTTGCTAGGAATATTAAGGAACTTTTTGATATAACAGATTTTAGGTTTGTTAAAAAATAATCACCCTATATAATTTATTGATTCTTTCTTTGATTTCTTTGTCTCTTCTTTTATTCCTTCTATGCTATCAATTTTTTTCTTTATCTCTTTATCTAATGAAGTTATCTCTTTGTTTATATTATTCATGTTCAATCCTAGTTTTAATATTTTATTTAATATTGTCAATAATTCTTTAGCCTCTTTTATTCCCAGGTGTGCTGGGTTTATTGATGTTTCTACTAAGAATATTGTTCCATCAATTCCTTTATTTTTTCCTAGTCCTAATAATAATCCGCTCACTCCTAATATCGGTCCTATCAATCCTAATGGCTGTTTTACATTTTCTAGTTTGTATTTTTTTATTGAATCTTTGCTAGTACCAGTACAATATACTTTTGGATTTTTTACTAGTTCTTTCATTCCTATCCCACCTAATGTGATTATCTCTTTTCCTTTATATTTTTGGAACATATCTAATACTGTTTCACAGAATTCATAGCACCCTCTCTCATCTGATGGTTGTATATCGCCTGTTAGTAATAATAATTCTTTATTCTTTGTTTTCTTATGATATATCTCTATTTTAGGCAGTTCAGCTATTCCTTCCTCATTCAAGAATACACAGCTTGGGAATGTATCTGAATATATCTCATATATTTTATCAGCTTCTAATGTTTGTATTATGAAATCAACTGTTATCTTCCCTACATTTCCCATTCCTGGTAGCCCTTCTAATAATACTGGGTTGTTTATTTTTTTATCTTTGATTTTCTTTATTGTTAATGTCATTAGTTTATTTTCTTTTAATTATTTATATATCTTTGGTAGTATTGTTCTGTAGTCCCTGTTCTTTTTTCTTATATTCCAGTCTATACTTTGCATATTTATCTTCTGGACTGTATTTTGCAGGTTTTGTTGTTAAGCATTCAGAATTGCATTTAGTGCATTTTCTTTCTAATGTGTATATCCTGCATTTAGTGCATCTTAGTATTTGTTCAACCATTCTTCGCATAACTAAATTCTATTGATAATCTTTTTGATGATTCCTCTATTTTTTCTATTATCTTTTTCAATAATGTATCTGCTTTTTTTACATCTGTTGATGTTGTTGATATCTTATATTTTGGAGCCCCTAAGTACATTATCTCTGTTCCCTGTTTTTCTGCATCTGTTAATATATTTCTTACTGTATCTACTCCATTCTCTGCATATGATCTTATATTTAGTATATAACTTACTGTTATCTGTATTGGTTTTATTTTTTCTTTTACTACCTTGTATATCTGTTCTGATAGTTTTTCATTTCCTTTCAATTCTGTTACAGCATCTTTTCCTTTTTCTAATATTGCATTGAATAGGTTATTTAAGCTTCCATATCTTTCTATTGCTTTTATTCCTATATCTTCATATACTTTTTTTAAATTAAAATTTAATTCTTTTCCTATCTGTTCTAGTAACTTTTCTGCCTTTTCCTCTTTCTTATAATCATTTAATTTATTCACCATCTGTGTAGTGCTTACTCTTCTTAATGATAAGTCTAAATCTCCTTTCTCTGTTATGTTAAGTACTTTGCATACTACTTTTTTCTCCTCTACTACATAATCCCTTATATTCCTTATCCTTCCAGGAGCTATCTCTGAGATATGTATCATTCCTTCAGCATTCTCATATTCATCTATATTTACAAATACAGAATGGTATAATACCCTCTTTACTGTGCATATGACTATCTCATCAATCTCTGGCTTTCCTTTCTTCTTGTAGAACATGTTTTATTGTATTTTCACAATCTTTATAAGTTTTTGTAAATTAGCATTTTTCATGGTAGAATTAACTATTGAACATTATGATATAATAGATGTAACTCCTGTTAGTTATGTAAATTATCAAAGACCATTACCTAAAGAAGTTTACGCTGAACATCCTAGAGGTGAATTAAGGAGAGAACTTGAAGAGCATGCTGCTCAAGTAATGATTGATTCTATGAGATCCAGATTAAGGTATTTCAGAGATGATTAGAGTATTATTTCTTGGAAAGACTAAGGAAAAATTCATTTCTTCTGGTATTGATGAATATTTTAAAAGACTTAAGAGATTTACTAAATTAGAGATTGTTGAAGTCAAATCTTTAGATATGGATTATAAAGATGATTTTGTTATGGTTTTTGATATTAATGGTAGATTATATTCTTCAGAAGAGTTAGCTTCTACTATAAAAAATATTGAGAATAAGAATATAACAATTATTTTAGGTGATGAGAGTGGAATTCCTGAATTAGTTAAGAAAAAAGCTGATTTAATAATATCTTTATCTAGAATGACTTTTACTCATGAATTAGCTCGTTTATTAATTATGGAACAATTATACAGGTCTTTTACTATTATTAATAATCTGAAATATCATAAATGATTAATGTAATTTTACTAGTGCTATATCTTCCCATTTTCCTTCAACTCTTTTAGCTAAGTATACTTCATCTGTAACCCATTCTATTCCCTCAAATGGATTGGTTAATATCCCCTCTTTAACTTGTTTTAGTCTGCATAATGTTATGTGTGGTGCATATAAATCTCCAGAATATTCTGATCCCCATGTCTGGTATACTCTTACTCTATCTCTATTTTCCCTATATTGTTGTGGTATTAATTCCAGATTATCTAGAATATCTCTGTCCAAGAATTCTCTGAATGTATTTATCAGGCTGAAATGTATTCTTCTTATATATCCTGCACTATCTTCTAATCTTGCAACTAATGAGTTTTCATCAAATAATTCTAGTTTTTCTATTCTTGTATTTCTTGCTGGTGATGGTATTATATTTTTGAATCCTTTAATTATTTTAGGTGCAGTTTTTTTTCCTTTTATCACATTTGCCAGTTGTCCATAGAAAACAGTACAATGTCCTGTATCAAGTAAGTTTTTAGAAACATCATCACCTAGATTTTGTACATAATCTCCTGCTTTATTTAAGAATTCTTCACTTGGTTTGATATAAGCTAGATATTTCATTTAAAAAATTTATGATTGCGGAAGAACCTCTACATCCTTTGCATGTACTTTGCTCTTTCCCCCAGTTGGTTCAGCTAATACTTCTTCGCATACTAGACATGTTACTTTGTGTGATACTGCAGAATATATATTCTGTTCATTTTTGCATTTATGACATCTTACTTTCAAGAATTTTGTTTTTGTTTCCTTTTTTGCTTTCATACGAACTCCACTTTCTTTGTTCTAAAACCCTGGCTTTGCTGTGTTGCTTTATTGCATACTTTACATGTATATTTGAATGCTGTTTTCTTGCTGATCTTAGCTCCAGTTCTTTTGAATTTTGATATTGCTGGTTTTGATCCCCATTTACCTTTATTACCTGCACCTCTTCCCTGTCCTCTCTTTCTTGCTCTCTGGATTGAACCGTGGCTTAGGCTTCCTCTCTTTCCTGTTACTTTTGCCATTTCTACTTTTTGTTCTGTATAGTTCTTGCACTTAGGACAGAACCTTCTTTTAGATTTTGGCATTTTCATATATTTGTGGGAAAGTTAAGGATTTATAAAGGTTTTTAGTGAGATTTTCTAATTTTTCTGTAAATCTTTCAACTTTTTCTCATAAAGACTTTTTAATATTAAAAATTATTATTATATAGAAAGTGTTAAATATACTAAAGTATACCTAAGTATACGGAGGTTAAAAATGAACACTACAATAAAAATTTATGAGGACACAAAGATGCATCTTGATAAATACAGAGAATACAAGAATGAAAGTTATGATGAAGTAATTAAAAAATTGTTATTCATAGTTGAAAAAGTTAAAAAAGAGCCTGAATTAAGCATTGAAACAATATTGTCTATTGAGAAAGCTAGAGAAAGAATAAAAAAAGGCAGATTCTTAAGTGAAGAAGAAGCAAAAAAGAGGCTTGGTCTGTAATGTACTCTCTGATATTAGATGAAGTAGCAATAGATCTAATGAATAAATTAGAAAAACCAATTAAGGAGAGGATATTTAAGAAAATATTAGAAACTAAAGAAAATCCCATGCATTATTTTGTAAGATTATCTGGAAGAGATGACTATAAACTTAGGGTAGGCGATTATAGAATAATAGCTGATATAGAAAATAATACTATAAAGATAACATTTATAGGTCATAGAAAAAATGTTTATAATAAAATATAATTCTATAATTTCCGTAAATCTTTCAACTTTTTCTCATAAAGGCTTTTTAAATTCATTTGCTTAATCTTATTATGGCTGATGAAAAAGAGTTTTTGCATATTATCTCTATTATTCAGAATGCTAAGGATAGAGCTTTTTATTCTGTTAATAAGGAACTTATTGATCTTTACTGGAATATTGGTGAATACATAAGTAAGAAAGTTGATAATTCTGAATGGGGTAAAGGTGTTGTTGAGAATTTAGCTGAATATATTAAAGATAAAGAACCTGAACTTAAAGGGTTTACTAAGTCTAACTTATTTAGGATGGTACAGTTCTATAAAACTTATAATGATAATACAAAAGTCGTGACACTGTTACGACAAATTAGCTGGTCTAATAATATGTTAATCCTAAATAGGACAAAGTCTATTGAAGAGAAAGAATTCTATATTATGTTAAGTATTAAAGAAAGATATAGTTTTAGGGAGTTAGAACGACAGATTAGTAGTAGCGTTTTTGAGAGAACAATGATTTCTTCTATTAAAATGTCTAAATTAAGTAATAAAGACAAAAATCTCGGCAGTGCTGAGACAATTGATACAAAAGTGTCAGCACTGCTGTCACAATCTAAACCTAATCTTTCTGATATTTTCAAAGACACTTATATTCTTGACTTTCTTGATCTTCCTAAGGATTATTCTGAAAAAGACTTAAGGTCTTCATTGATTAAGAACTTTAAGAGTTTCATTCTTGAACTTGGTAAGGATTTTGCTTTTATAGGTGAAGAGTATAAGTTACAGGTTGGTAATAATGATTATTTTATTGATTTATTGTTTTATCATAGGTCTCTGCAGTGTCTTGTTGTTTTTGAGCTGAAGATTGATGATTTCAAGCCTGAGTTTTTAGGTAAGCTTAATTTCTATCTTGAAGCTCTTGATAGGGATGTTAGGAAGTCTTTTGAGAATCCTTCTGTTGGTGTTATTCTTTGTAAAAGTAAGGACGATGAGGTTGTTGAATATGCTCTTAATAGGAATCTATCTCCTGCTATGATTTCTGAATATAATACTAAGCTTATTGATAAGAAGATATTATGTAAGAAACTGAGAGAGATATTTAGGATAATTGGTGGTTATGATTAGATATTCTTATGATATTAATTGAGTATTAAAGAAATATTAATTTTAATTAATTATTTTTGAATATTTCAGGCACAAACCTAAGGTTTTTGCATTTTCCTGACTTTGATGAAAACTTTTCTAAAAAACTTATAGAAAGACAAAAATCTGGAAAAGGATTTACTAGATATAACATTGTATATATACATCTTCTATATAAAAAATACCGAAAAAGTCAGACACTGTCTAACCAATCCTCATTTTTAATGTTTAAGACACTTCTATTTTATTTCAACCCCAACTTATCTAATATCTTAAATGCTTCCTTATCAAATTTTGAGAATGCAAACCATTTTTTGCCTAAGTCTTTTAATGATGCTCCAATATGATAAACTTCCTTATTATCAATTATTAGAAACCTATCATGTGATTGATTAAATTCTTTCAATATTATTGGATTATATTGTGTATTGTACTTTTCAACATCTAATATTAATTGTTTTGAAATATTATTTGTATAAATTATAACATTCACATTTTTTTGGCATTTAGATAGAAGAGTTAAAACTGAATCATCAACATAATTATCAATAATAGATATGGAATATTTTGCTTCTCTTAGTAAATCAGAAACAAATTTATGAGCATCAAATACCTGACCATTAAAAAATATCCCTTGTTTTGGCTTGATGTCTTTACTTTGTATTGCGTCAAATATTTCATCAAACTTATCATCATGCTCAATTTGTTTTCTTTCAACTCTGTCCAAACGATGAAAAACTTCTGCATTTTTAGATATAAAATTTCTCATAGAGACAAATGCACTCATTATCTGAATACTCATTTTTACAGCAGTATCACTTTTCAAAACTCCAGATAGCATAGCTACTCCTTGTTCAGTAAATACATAAGGTAAATACTTTTTATGAGTTCCACGTCCATTTTTTATGGTCACAATTTGTGACCTTAAGTTATCAAACTCGTTATTTGTTATTTGAAACATAAAGTTCTCAGGAAATCTTTCACTATTTCTCTTAACAGCTTGATTTAATGCTTTTGTCTTAACATTATAAATCTCTGCAAGATCAGAATCAAGCATTACTTGTGTATTTCTTATTGTATAAATTCTGCTTTTTATATTATCTGTGTTTAATGTTAAATTTGCCATATTTTTATTTATTATATTAAATTAATTTTAAAGTTTAAATTAGTTTCTGAGAAAAAATGGAAGATATTTCAGAAATTCTAAAAATCCTTCCGAAATTTTGCCTAAAGACTTTTGAACTTTAAATATTTAATGTTATAATGAAAATTAATGACATTCCTTTCTATAGTCGTCCTGATTATAAGTTAATAAATAAGGGTTCTTTGTATCTTGATGATGCTGAACTATTGGCTATTCTTTTTGGTAATGGTAATAAAAATGAAAGTTCTATAGAACTTGCTAATAGACTGTTAAATACTTATAATCTTGATAAATTAGATAATTTAAGCTATAATGAACTTAAGGAAGAGTGTAATGATAAGATAAAGCCTTTGAAGATTTTAAGTTTTATAGAATTAAGTAAAAGATATTCTAGATTGATTAAGAATGGTTATTCTAAAAAAATTAATTCTGCTGAAGATGTTTTTAATATGTTTCATGATAGGTTAGTTAATGAGAAAAAAGAACATTTTATTGTTTTGATGTTAGATATTAAGAATCAGATTATTAAAGAAGAGACTATATCTATAGGTACTTTAGGAAATTCATTGATACACCCTAGAGAAGTTTTTAAATCTGCTATTAAAAATAGTGCATATTCTATAATTTTAGTTCATAATCATCCTTCTGGTGATTGTAATCCTTCTAAAGAAGATGTTGATATTACTGAAAGATTGATTGAAGTTGGTAAGATGGTTGATATTAAGGTTTTAGATCATATTATTATTGGAAGAGAAGAGTGGAAGAGTTGGAAAGAAATATAAGATTATTTATTTTCAGAAATATCAAAGAACCTTTCAAAGAATCTAGTGAATTTTTCAATAATAGTTTCACGTTTTTTAGTACGTTCTCCTGCCTTAGAAAAACGAGATATAGGAGGTAAAACTTTAGTTATTGCTGTTCCTGTTGTTGATATACAACCATCTCTGAATGCATTCTCGATAAATCTATATGTTTCATAGTGATTAAGGTTTTCATCTTTAATTATTCTTTCTAATTCTTCAATTTTCTTTTTCTCTACGAAGTTTTGCCAATCTTCATCTACCACTGATTTTATATTAAGAGATGCAATAAATTGTTCAATAAGATCCTTTTTATTTCGTAATTCTACACTCGAATCTATTGCTTTATTAATATCTATTAAAATTTCTTTATCTTTTATATTTTCTTCATGATATTTCTTGATGAGTTTTAGAATGTAATCAATATTAATTTCTATTTGCTTAATAAGTTCCATTTCAAAAACAATATCATCATTAATATTTTCTTTTTCTGTATCTTTACTTTTTCTAAATTCATTATAAAGGTCTATGTATAAACTGTGGTAATCTTGAACATCTCGCTCAGTTAATATCTCATTACCATCAAATTCATCAAAAGTTGTAAGAATATTACGAACTCTTAAAATGCCACCATAAAGTTTAATGAAATCTTTTTGATTCTGTTCCCCAAGTATCCTCTCACCTATGGGAAATTTTTCTTGTAATTCTTCAATTAAACTTTTATATCCTCTTATTGTTTTTCCATCTTTCTCATAACCATTATAATATTCTCTGTAAGTTTTTAATAAAACAATTCCACTTGCTTCTTTATCTCCAAAAAGTGAGATAGATTCATTAGTTGCTTTTTCTAGGTTACGGAAACAAATAATGTTTCCAAAAGTTTTTATACTATTTAATATACGGTTAGTACGAGAATATGCTTGAAGTAAACCATGCAATCTTAAATTTTTATCTATCCATATAGTGTTTAATGTAGTGGCATCAAATCCTGTCAAAAACATGTTCACTACTATTAAAATATCTATTTCCCTATTTTTTACACGCTCACTAATATCTTTATAATAATTCTGAAACTTATCAGAGGAGGTATTGTATGAGGTGCCAAACATTTTATTATAATCTTTAATAGCACTTTCTAAAAATTCTCTCGAACTTTCATCAAGTCCGCTTGTGTCTTCAGAATTTTCATCAATTACTCCATCTATTTCTTCTTTATTTACACCAAAACTATATATTGTTGCTATTTTGAGTTTTTTATCACTAGGTAAATCTTTGATTTGTTTCTTAAATTCAGAGTAATATTTTTTAGCAACATCAATAGAAGAAACGGCAAAAATAGAATTAAACCCGACTAATCGACGGTCTTTTAATTTGTAAAAAATGTTTCTCTTTGTTTTTTGATCAAAATGTTCAAAAATATACTTAACAATATTGTTTATTCTTTTGGGTGCAGAAAGTGCAGCTTCTCTATCAATATTATTAACTTTTTTATCTTCGATATTCTCTGCTTCTTTAAGTGTCGAAATATAATCTACCTTAAAAGGTAAAACATTTTTATCAGCAATAGCATTTACAATTGTATAAGTATGTAATTTATCGCCAAAAGCTTGTTCTGTTGTTTTTAAGTCCACTCTTCCGCCAGAAGATGAATTAACAGCAAAAATTGGCGTTCCTGTAAACCCAAAAAGATTATAGTTGTTAAATGCTTTTGTGATTGCTGTATGCATATCTCCAAATTGTGAACGATGACATTCATCAAATATCAGTACAATATGTCCATCAAAAATATTATGTCCTTTATTTTTTGCTATGAATCTATCCAGTTTTTGGATTGTAGTTATAATTATCCGAGCATTAGGATCTTCAAGTTGCTTTTTTAAAATTGATGTGCTTGTATTGCTATTTGCAGCACCTTTTTCAAATTTATCGTATTCCTTCATTGTTTGATAGTCTAAGTCTTTTCTATCAACAACAAATAAAACTTTATCAATAAAGTCTAGTCTGCTTGTTAATTGTGCGGTTTTAAAACTCGTTAATGTTTTTCCTGAACCTGTAGTGTGCCAAATATAACCTCCTGCTTTTACAGTTCCAAGTTGTTTATAATTTGTACTTACTTCAATTTTGTTTAAGATTTTTTCAGTTGCAACGATTTGGTAAGGTCGCATAACTAAAAGTTGTTTATCTGTAGTAAATACACAATATTTTGTTAGGATGTTTAGAATGGAGTGTTTTGCAAAAAATGTTTTTGTGAAGTCAACTAAGTCTGTAATTGGTCTATTTGTAGAATCTGCCCACCAACTAGTAAATTCATAACTATTACTTGATTTTTTACCTTTTTTTTGTATTCCTTTAGCCTCTTTGATGTGTTCAAAACGAGTTGTATTACTATAATATTTTGTATGTGTTCCGTTAGAAATAACAAAAATCTGAATATATTCATATAAACCGCTTGATGCCCAGAAGCTTTCTCTTTGATAACGATTTATTTGATTAAATGCTTCTTGTATTGCTACTCCTCGTTTTTTAAGTTCAATATGTACTAAAGGCAAACCATTTATTAAAATAGTTACATCATAACGATTTTTATATTTTCCATCTTCCGTTTCATATTGATTAATTACTTGTAAAGAATTGCTGTGAATATTATCTTTTTTTAGTAGATAAATATTTTTACTTGTACCATCATCACACTTTAAAATTTTAATATAGTCTTCTTGTATTGTAGCTGTTTTTTCTGCAATACTTTGGTTTGGATTTGCTAATTCACTATTAAAAAAATGTTTCCACTCTTTATCACTAAAAGTATAATTGTTTAATTTTTCTAATTGCTTTCTTAAATTTAATATTAAATCCTCTTCCTTTGTTATTTTAATATATTCGTAAGCTTGAGTTTGTAATTGTTTGATGAAAAATTTTTCTAACTCTGCTTCGCTTTGATAACTTTCTGCTCTTTTTCCATAAGGATGAGAATATTCTGCTACAACAGTGCTTTCAGGATTTTGTGCTACAAGATTGTAATTTTTATTATTTGGCATTTATTTTACCTTCCATCTGAATTCTTTAACAAAATTATCGAATGTTTCTTGAAATAAATTTTTTTCATCATTAGATAATTCTTTGTATTCTAAATCTGATAATTTGCCATGGCTATTTAAATTTATAAGTTTTATGCATTCTTGGTTATTATCGCCTAAGACACAATTTTGCCACTCATCATATCCTAAAAAATTAGCAGTTTTTTCTAATAAATTTCTAAAAAGATTAAAATGGTATTTCTGAATATTATTATTGTTAATGGCTTTTTGAATCTCAGCCATCACCACAAAATGATAGCCAAATGGAGAATCATCTTTAGTTTCAAGTTTTAATTTTGTGTCATATTTTGATAAAATATATTTGTACTCAGTTTTCTTAAAGGAATTGAATAAAACGTTATAAAATAAAGCATGATGGGTTGTTATAAGAAATTTTAACTTTTTGTTATTAGATCCTTTTATTACTTTAATCAATTCTAGGGTCATCATAATTAGTTTATTGTCATCTACAGACGAAACCGGATCATCAATAATAACATATTCTAATTCATTAAATATCTCTGTTGATCTATTACATTCTTCAGTAAGATTTAATTCTTCAATAGCTGTTTCCAAAATAGTATAAAAAACGGACCAAATAAGAACACTTTCTTCGCCTCTAGAAATTTTTATATTTGGGGCAATTTCTTCATTTCCCAAAGGTGTATTAAAGGTTACTTTGCCCTTAGTTAAGTCGAAAGATGGTTCTATTTTAGTGTTAAGAATATTTTTGAAATTATTTATGATTTTTTTATCCATTCCCTCATCTTTAATTATTTTCGCTTCCCAAGAATTTGAATTAAACTCCAAAATAAATTCATCATTATTCCATTTAAATAAATCTTCTAAAAGAGCATTGTAACATAATACTTTAATATTTGTTGATTCATTTTTATCATCTAATTTAATGAATTCATTTGATAATCTTGTTTTTCCTGTAGAATTGAAAGCGTACACTATCGCAATTTGTTTCTTATCTGTGCGTGTATCAAGATTACTTTTTATCTCTATGGCAACTTCTTCAATTGAATCAAATTCAGCCACTTGATTTGACCTCATTAAAGCTTAACAATTTATTTCTGTAATATTCATATTGTTGCCGTCTTGCTTTTAATTCTGTTGGAAGACCAATTGAAATATCATTAACAAGAGCATCGAATTTATCAAGGATTTTAACTATTCGTTCTTGTTCAGGTAAATATGGAATTGGGATTTTTATTTTTTTAACATTTGGGACTGTTAATTGTGGGATACTTCCACCACTATGACCAATTTTAGTAATATCAAGTATATAGTTAAGAAATTTAGAGGTGATAATTTCAGTTTTAGGAATAAGTATTATTAAACGTACAATGGGTGTAAATTTTGGATTACGAACAGCATGATATCCAATTGTTCCGCGTGCAGATATTGTTACAGCTTCATTATCAATACTATATTCATCAGTATAACCATATAATGCGTTTTCTTCTGTGCCGTTAGAATAAATAGGAAATGGAAATGCGGACGTAGACACTTTTTGACCTTTTAAATATCTCTTTGGTAAATCTCCTCCTGCATTTATAGATAAACATGCTTCATCTAAATTCATCCACTCAATACCATCTCCAAAAGTCAATAATTCTTCTCTATAATATTCATATTGTTTCTTTCTTGCTTCCAGCTCCGCTTCCAGCTCCGCTTCCAGCTCCGTAAAATTATCAAGAATTTTAACAATTTCTTCTTGGATTAGAAGAGGGGGACGAGGGATTTTAAATTTTTCAATCATTGGTTTTCTTATTGAAGAGACTGTTGCAGTTACTGCATGTTTTAATATGTATGTTTTGAATTTCTCAAATAAGTAGTAATAAGCATATTTTACATTTATCTCATCAGTAGTAAAGTGAATCCTATATGCACGTTGATGCAATGCATATTTCCCCTTTATGTAGTGAAATATTTCGCCAATACCTCCCTCACCAGGAATGATTATTGATTCTTCATCAAATTCAAAAGTATTTATAAATTTAACATGTTTAGATCGAACAAATAAAGGATATTTTCCGTTTTCAATTGCTTCATTTCCATTACTACTCCCAGTGCCTACTTCAGCAACTTCCCATAACTCTTTAAACTCAACACCATCGGGACAAAGTTCATTAATTAATTTATCAATTTTATTCATATTGTTAACCATCTTTATTTTCCACTTTCAAGTTCTTCTACAATTTTATCAATTGCGGTTCTAAGTTCACTTTGTCTTTTAACGATTTCAGAAATTTTATTATTTAAATCTTTAATATCTGTAATTTCTCTAGTATCTTCTGCTACGACATAGCTTGAAACTGCAATATTATAATCATTTTCAGAAATTTTTTCGTTATCAACTAATTTTGTAAAATATTCTATATTTTCACGATTCTTGAAAGCATCTAAAATCCTATTACGATTAGCATCACTTAATTTATTTTTATTTCCTCCACGAACAAACTCGGCAGAAGCATCAATGAATAAAGTTTTATTATCTTTTTTACTTTTTTTAAGTACAATTATACAAGTTCCAATAGTTGTTCCAAAAAATAAATCAGGTGGTAACTGGATAACACAATCAATATAATTGTTATCTATAAGATATTTTCTAATCTTTTGCTCTGCTCCACCACGATAAAGAACGCCTGGAAATTCAACAATTGCAGCAGTTCCGCTTGTAGAAAGCCATGAAAGCATATGCATAGTGAAAGCTAAATCTGCTTTACTTTTCGGTGCTAAAACTCCTGCTGGAGAGAAACGAGGATCATTAATCAGTAATGGATTCGCATCTCCTTCCCATTGGATTGAATAGGGTGGATTTGAAACGATAGCATCAAATGGCTCATCATCCCAATGTTTTGGGTCTGTAAGTGTGTTGCCATGAGCAATATCAAAATTATTATAATTAATATCATGTAAGAACATATTGATACGACAAAGATTGTAAGTTGTTAAATTAATTTCTTGACCAAAAAAACCTTGACGTACATTTTCTTTACCAAGAACTTTAGCAAATTTAAGAAGCAAAGAACCAGAGCCACAAGCAGGATCATATACTTTATTAACATTCTTTTTGTCAACAATAGTAATTTCAGCTAAAAGTTCGCTAACTTCTTGAGGAGTGTAAAATTCTCCTCCTGATTTTCCAGCACTACTTGCATACATAGTCATTAAAAATTCATAAGCATCACCAAAAGCATCAATAGTATTATCTGAATAATTTCCAAGACGAAGTTCACTTATAGATTCTAAAAGCTTAACAAGTTGTTTGTTTCTTTGTTCTACTGTATTTCCTAACTTATTTGAATTTACATCTAAATCATCAAACAATCCTTTTAACTCATCTTCACTTTCTGTTCCTTTAGCAGAATTTTCAATATTTTTAAAAACAGCAGATAAAGTTTCATTTAGATTAGAATCGTTACGAGCATTTTTTGTAACGTTCTTAAATAACTCACTTGGTAAAACATAAAAGCCTTTTTCTTTAACAGTATCAGCTCGACCAAATTCTGCTTCTTTATCAGACAATTTAGAAAAATCAAAATCCTTTTTCCCAGCACGTCGTTCATCATCATTAATATAATTAGTTAAATTTTCACTAATAAAACGATAAAAAAGCATGCCTAAAACATATTGTTTAAAGTCCCAACCATCGACACTACCTCTTAAATTATTTGCAATTTGCCAAATAGTTCGATGCAGTTCTGATCGTTCTTGTTCTTTTGTTACCATTTTAATCTTCTCCAATATCCTTCCTATTACTCAAACTAACCTTATAATCCTTGTTAATCTTAACTAAATTAACAATACTATTATCAATTTCTTTTTAATTATTTAATCTCCAATAATATGCTTGCCTCATTCTTAAAAATTTGTTCAAACATTTTCTTCAATATTTTAGAATTAAAAGAAGTTTATATCCTTTATTATCTACCTATATAACCTCAACCCTTTTATTCTTCACAAGTATCTCTACTATCTTCACAGGCAAGTTAGCCATATCTTCTGCTTCATATGGTCCATAGATATTCAAATCATCCCCTAAGAACTTAGGAACAGGTTCTACAAACCTTACTGTCTGATTCTTCTTCTCTTCAACTTTAGATTCTCCTTTAATTATGACTTTATCAGGCTCTTTTCCATCTAATAGATTATATAATACATTCTTCCTATAATTATTAAATAAGTTTACTAGTGCATTATACATCTCTCTCTCATCTTCTAGTAATGCATCTGCATCCTGTACTGTTCCTGATGCTCTTGAGCTTGATAATGCTAAATCTATTATTTTTGTCTCTCTTTTCTCATATAATTCTTTCAATAACATCTTACTATTATCTAATTGTCTTTTAGTCTTACTTATACTATCATTTGCAAATACACTATCTTTTGATTCTTGACTCTTTAATATTGCCTTCTTCTCCTCTAGATACCTTAATAACTTTTTATAGAAGCTCTTATCAATTTTCTGTAACTCTGTTTTATACTTTTCTAACCTTAATGTTTCATACAAATTATCAAATGTGATTACTCCATCTTCCATTATACACTCTTGCCTTATTTTTTTCTTTTTAAAAATTTGTATTTTCAAACACTGATGACTTTAAACCTATTAATTAGTTCTATTAGGTATACTTCTTTAGTCTATTTATAATCTCTGGTATCTCTGTTAATGCCTTTTCTACTGTCTCTATTGCTATTGATTTACCATAATAGTTAGTGCTGTTCCTTAATTGCCTGTACCTGTCAAATTTTATTGATAATTCATTCTCTTTTAATATATCTTTTAAAAAGTATGTTATTGACTCATGTGATTCAAATTTATATCCTTGCATATATCCTATTGCCTCACAATACTGTCTTAGTGCTTCATATAACTCTCTTAATATGCTTACATAGTTATGTTCTAATACTCTTAATTCTTTTGCTGATAATATTGCATTCTCTGCTGCTTTTATGAGGCTTTTTGCTCTTGTATTGTCTTTTATCACAATTTTTGCATATCCCTGTTCTATACTGTTTTTGAATTCCATTATACAACCTCTAATTTTCCTGCTAATGTTATCCCGTTTATTATGTTATTTACTAATTCAGGATTCTTTATTTTCATATTATTGAATTCTTTTTCTGTTAATCTGTGTATGCTTATTTTTCTTTTCAGTATTTTTTCGTATTTTTCTTTATTGAACTCTTTTTGTATATTTGTTAATATGAATATGTCTATATCACTGTTTTTTGTGTTTGTTGCTGTTGCATAGCTTCCAAATAATATTATTGTAGGGTAATCATAATATTCTTCAAGTTCTTCTATTATTCCTGATTCTCTTAGTTTATCAAGATTATAATATAATTTATTGTTGATGAATTTTTTATTTTTTGTGTTTGCTATATAAGTTTCATACAATTTTGTATCTTTTTTTTCTAATAACCCATCTTTTACAAGATTATTTAAATATTTTCTTGCTGTCATATGATTTATCTTTGCTAGTCTTGCTATCTCTCTTATGTGATACTCTCCTAATGGGTCTTCGAAAAAATATTGTAATATTAATAATTCTTTATCCATGTGTATAATAATATATACAGTTGTATATAAATATTTCTATTTACTTTTAATTTGTATTTTCAAACACTAATAACTTTAAAATCTGGTTCTTTTCACTATTTCTATGGTTTTATCACTTAATGCCTTTGGAATTCCTGATTATCCTTATTCTGAATGGATTTTATTGTCTCATAGGACTATGTTTTCTGAATCTTTAGTAATTTATGATAATAATGAGTCTATGTCTTCTAAACCTAAGGATGTTGATCTATGGATTCGTTGTATAAAGAGCTTAGCTTTCCCTAAAACTAATAATGAACCTAAAAGAGCTAAATCAACAGAAAGTCCTGTACGTTTCAATCTTTACAATGGTTGGGATGAGGATTTAATGAATTCTAGGACTTATGATGGAATGTTTTCTGTTCTTGAAAAACTTAATGCATCTTATATGCCTGTTCTCTGTCGTCCATCTGAAGCTCCTTTTAATCCCTATTCTCTTCCTGGAGCTTTTCCTGATATTGTTTATAGTTCTGATATTAGGTCTAGATTTATAAGTTCTGTAAAAGATACTATTAAGAAAATTGGGGGTAGTGATGCCTGTATTAATCATGAGATGGATTATTATCATCAGTTTCCTGAAAGGCTTCGTTCTCTTCAACTTCTAGATGATTTAGTTTCAAAGAATCCACCAAGTAGTTTAAGATCAAGTGGCTGGGATGCTGATCGTGTTGCATATCCTTATTATATCAGTTTAAAGAGAGAACATGATGTAAGTCGTGCTTATCTGTTTTAATTTATTGATTTAAAATAAAGTCACATGATTCAAATTCAATGCTCTTGTTCAGTAATACTATTCTCAAATCCTAGTTTTCTTAATACATCTTTTCCATATAATTGTTTATAATATCCATCTTCTGCTTCGCTCTCATTGAATCTTCTCATTGTATCTCTCTTTACTCCTTTTTTATAATGTAATAATGGTACTGCATCTGATGCATGTCCTCTTAACTCGCATGGACAAGCATGATCTCCTGTTACTATGAATTCTACATCATCTAGTTTTCTTAAATATCCAAAGAACTCTTTATCTATTAATTCTATCATTTTTTTCTTTTCTATTGGGTTGTTATCATGTCCCATTACATCTAGTTCTTTGAAATGTATAAAATATTTACTTAAATTACCTTTTTTGATCATTATCTTGCTATATGCTAGTGTTTCATTTAATCCTTTATACAGGTTATCTAATAATCCTTTATTTGTTGTTTCTGGATAATCAAACTTTAATACTTTCATTCCTGATAATTTAGCTATTCCTACCTCTAATGGCATTGATACAACTGCTCCCCATCCTGTTTTCTTTGGCAGTTCTGGCAGTATTATTCCTGCATCTCTTACTAGTATTGCATTTGCTTTCAATAAATATTTTTTATTTCTCTGATTATTTACTGGATGATTCTTTAATATTTCATGGCATTGTTTTACAAAACTGTTTACTACATTTGCACTCACTTTTGTTTTTCTTTCAGGATCTAATGCTCTGCACTCTTCTATATTATTTATATTATTGTTTACTGCAACTCCGAATCTCCCAACTCTTTTATATGCTGGATCTACATTTGATATATTATCTGAGAAATCTCCCCCTTTGATTACTAATACTCCTCTGTGTCCTACTGTTGCTCTGAATTCGAAATCATAATCTAGTTTTACTTTTTCATTTATTGTTTTCTCTAATTCTTTAGCCTCTTTTGTTGTTAATGTCCTTCCTACTCTTCTGTCTAATATTAATCTGTTATCAACTGTTGCGAAATTTGTTCTTAATGCTAGATTTCCATTCTTGAATTCCATTCCTGCTCCATAAGCTTCTAGTGGTCCTCTTCCGTAATAATATTTTGTTGGATCATATCCTAATAATGCCATTATTGCTTCATCACTTTCTGGTGCTAATTGTTCATTTACTGTATATACATATCCGCCATTCCCTCTACTAGCGAAATAATCTAAATTAGGAGTTTTAGCTGCTTCTAGTGGTGTTAATCCATCTAATAATTTACATGCTCTGTCTCCCACTCCATCTAGAATTATGAATATCTTCACCATCTTATTTTTTCATGATTAATTTTAGTATTTAATGTTATCGTTGCCCAACAATGATATTCGTGTTATAGAGGTAATCATTATATGCTTCTTTGTATTCCTTATACTTTAATATTATCTTTCTTGCCTCTTCTGTATCATCTATTGGTATTCTTGGAAGGCTTCCATATGAATTATTGAATATTCTATCTGCAAGCCCAGTTACTGCAAATAATCTCAATTCCTCTAATGGTGCTGTTTTTACTAACAATTCTATTCCTGCATTTGTATCATTCTGATTTATACTTCCTTTTTTCATAGTGATTTTATCCAATTTCTTCTTTCAATTATATTATATTAACATCATAACTTTTATATCCATTTCTGTAATCTTTTATATATGAAAATCAAGCAGGTTCCTGAAGATTTCATTGTTGATGAAGTTATTCAGTTGAAATTAGTTAAAGATAGGACTAATTATATTATCTTTAAATTAACTAAGACTAATTGGGATTCTTTTAAAGTTATTAATAATCTTTCTAAAGCTTTGAATATTAAAAATAAGTTGATTGGTTATGCTGGCAATAAAGATAAGTTAGCTATTACTTCTCAGTATGTCTCTTTCTATAAAATTCCTAAAGAACGTATCGAAAGAGTTAAGATGCATGATGTTAAATTGGAATTTGTTGGTTATGCTGTTGACAGGATTAATCTTGGAGACTTAGAAGGTAATAATTTTATTATAGCTGTTAGGGATTTATCTAAAAAAGTAATTCTTCCTAAAGATTTACAGTTAGAAAACTATTTTGGCGATCAGAGATTTGGTAATAAAGCTAATACTCATCTAGTTGGTAAGGCTATTATTAAGAAAGATTTCAAATTAGCTTGTGAATTATTGAATATTCCTATGAGTAATAATGATTTTATTTTTGAATTAAGAAAGCAGCCTAGAAGATTATTAAGATTTTATATCTCAAGTTATCAGGCTTTTATCTGGAATAAACTTTTAAGTAATCATTTAAAAAAACAAAAAGATAGTTTAATAATAAAGTCCAATTCAGGTGATTTATACATCTCTAAATCTAACATTGAAGATTTTAAAATTCCTTTGATTAGTTTTGATGCCGAAATGTCTGATGAGTTAAAATCTATTTTAGAAGAGGAGAATATCCAATTAAAAGATTTTATTATTCCTCAGATGCCTGAATTAACAACTGAAACAGTTTATAGAAATGCTTTCATTGATGTTAAAAATATCTCTTTTGAATATTCTGATGATGAATTAAATAAAAATAAATTAAAAGTAGTCATTAAATTCTTCCTTCCTAAGGGTTGTTATGCTACGATGTTGATCTCTAAATTAGAGAATATTCTTAAATAATGAGATAAGACCAAAATAAAGGCTAGAGAAATATTTATAAATCTAATAATCTTATAAAAATTATGAGGCCAACAAATGTTTGTAACTCCAGGGGTCAGTTAGAGGTATTTAATATAAAGTCGGATGATTTTGAAAAAAATAATGAAATAATTAAGTCTTTCTTAGGGTTTCTTAAATATTTCAGACTAAAAGAGCAATACAAGGATGCTGCTAAACTTTTAAAAATGAAGGGAGAAATTAGTACTTATCCTGCTATAGTCTGGTCGTATAAATTATCTAGTGATCCTACTGATAAATCTATGCCATCTCAGGACGGATTTATTCTTAAATTTGAATGCAAAATTTATGAGACCTTTAGGTTAGAAAATGGGATCATTAAGAAGCTCGAACCTAAATCAATAAAGCTACTAAAGGAGATTTCAAATACTATAAGTGTTAGGTGGGCGGACTATGATAGCTTATCACTACTTGAAAGAATTCTTGATTAGAAAGTTATTTAAACGAAAATTAAGAATATAAGTTTATGCTTGAGCTTTTAGATAAGAGGGTTAGGGAATTTAACAAACTTCTTAGGACTAGTCATGATTTTATTAAAGAAAATAAATTCTCTGAAGCTTTAGAATATTATAACTTATTGAATAAACATTTTAATCATATCCCTAAAAGAAATCGTACTAAAGAGATGAGCAATGGTTTGAATCTTGTTTATGAAGAATTAAGATTATACATGAGGATCAATGAAGCTTACTCTCTAGCTAAGGATGGTAATTTTTCTAAGATGAATGAAGAGTTAACTATTATTAATGATATTGTTCATGATCTTAAATCTGAAAGATCTTCTGAAATTCCTCCTTTATTGGAATCTACTGAAAAATATTTCTCTTTCCTTAAAGAAGTTTATAATTTTAACATATCTAAAAAATCTTTTATTGAACATTACAATAATATTAACTCTGATATTAAAAGTATGGATATTGCTAAGGCTAATTCTGAAATTCCTAAACTATTTTATTTATACAATAAATTATCTCCTTTCATCTCTCGTAAGGAAAAGTTTGAATTATATGATATGCTTAAATCAACTTACAAGGAATTATCTATCAAGAATCTTATGAAGAAAGCTCATATGAGAAGTTTCTCTATTCTATATGCTCCTGAGAAGATTGAAAGACCTAAACATGAATCAAATATTGAAATTCCTGTACTGAATATAAGATCTAATGTAAAGTTTGATAAGGTTTATAGGGATATAAGGTCTTTAATTAAAAAAGATGATTATTTTGATTCTTTTGTCAGATATGAAGAACAGCTGATGGATAATTATCTTGTTCGCGAATTATTCTCTGAATTCAAAAGACCTGTCATAGAAATCCCTCATCATGATAAATTATTAAGAATTCCAAAGTTTAAATTGACTGATGTTGTATTCTACTCAAAGAAGTATGACAATATTCACAAGCTTATACGTAAAGGTAAATATGTTGACGCTGTTAATTTCTACGAGAATGAGATTGTCCATAACGCTTTTCCTAAACTATTATTGGATGAGAAATTTAGTTTAGATAAGATTAATAATCCTAGACATGAGAAATCTTTAGTTTTGCCTGATTTTAAAGGGACAGAGAGTGTTGATTATGATAGTGCCTACCACAAAGTTCATAGTTCTGTTTCAAGAAAAAACTATCATAAAGCTGTTGAATTTTACGAAAAAGAGATTAACAATAATAAATTCTTTAAAGACTTAGCTGATGATTTTAATCTTCCTAAAGTATCTAATCCTAAGCATGATAAGTTTGTTGTCCTTCCAGAGTTCAATAAAATAAAAACAGCAGATTATTCTGAAGATTATGAAAAAGTACACGAATATTTAGATGATGAGGGTTATGCTAAAGCATTAAGATTATATGAATCTAAGATTAATCATAACTCTTTTAAGAATATTTTAAAGAATAAATTTATAATTCCTAAAATTAAAACTCCTAATAATAAACTTGAACATCACCATTTCAAACCTCAAGATTTAGCTGATATTCCTAAGGATTTAGAAAAACTTCATAATAAACTAGAAAAAGAAATTCCTAAAGCAGAACTTCAAATTCCTAAAATAATAGCTAATCACAAACCTCAATCTAGAGATTTCAAAGTTCCAGAATCAGTTTCTTACTCTAAAGAGTTTAGTTTAGTTCATAATAAATTAAAAAATAATACATATTTTCCTAAATCTAGTATAGAGATTACTAATATTAAACTAAATAATTATAAAGTTTCTAAACGTGAAATTAAGACTCAGGATGTTGTTCATTATTCTAAAGACTTTGATAAAATTCATGATGATATTGATTCTGGTGATTATGATAAAGCTTTATCTATGTTAGAAAATAGAAAAGTAACTCATAAAGCTGTTGAAATTAAAAAAGTTAAACTTAATGCTAAAGCTCCTGTCATTCTTGATAAGATTCCTAAACAAATTCATTACAGTAAGAACTATTCAAAAATAAACTCCTTATTAAAGAAGGGTAATTATGAAGATGCTTTAAAATTGTATGAAAAGATATAATAAAAAGCTTTAAATCTCTTTTATTCTGGTATTAATTCTATGTTTGGATTTTTAAAAGATAAACTGAAGGGAGCTATCAGTAAGTTCTCTAAAAGTGTAGAAGAATCTAAAGAAGAATTTACACCAGTTGAAGAATCAAAGCCTAAGAAAGAAATAAAGAAACATGAAGAAAAGAAAGAAGTAAAAAATAAAGAAGTTAAGAAAAAAGAAAAATCTAAGGATCATAAGGTTAAAGAAAAAACAAAAAAAGTTCTTGAAGAAAAAGAAGTAGAAATCCCAGAAGTTATTGAAGAAGAAATAAAAATTGAAAATAAAGTTGATGAAGTTGTTATTAAAGAAGATGTTGAAGTCAAACAAGAATCTAAAGGTTTCTTCTCTAAATTAAAAGATAAATTTACTTCTAAAGAAGAGAAAGTTGAAGTTAAACCAGTTGAAGAATTTAAAGAAACTGAAATAAAGTCGGAAGTCAAGGAAGAAAAAAGTTTCTTTGGTTCTATTAAGGAAAAGATTACAACAACTAAAATCTCTAATGATAAATTCGAAGAATTATTCTCTGAATTAGAGATTGGTTTATTAGAAAGTAATGTTGCTTTAGAAGTTATTGATAAGATTAAAGATGATCTTAAAAGTAATATTGTTGATAAGCCTATCAAGAGAGGTTCTGTTGAGGATGAGATTAAGAACGGTTTAAAATCCAGTATTGAAGATCTTTTCTTAGTTCCAAACATTAATTTATTAGATAATATTAAAAATAAATCTACAAAACCTTATGTTATATGTTTTGTTGGTATTAATGGTTCTGGTAAAACTACTTCTATATCTAAAATAGCTAATTTGCTTAAAAAAAATAAATTGTCAGTTGTTCTTGCAGCTTCAGACACTTTCAGAGCAGCTGCTATTCAACAATTAAAGGAATGGGGAGAAAAACTTAATCTGAAAGTTATTGCTCATGATTATGGTTCTGATCCTGCAGCAGTTGCTTTTGATGCTATATCTTATGCTAAAGCTCACAATATTGATGTTGTTTTAATAGACACAGCAGGAAGATTACATTCTAATAAAGATTTGATTCGCGAGATGGAAAAAATAGTTAGAGTTTCAAAACCTGACTTAAAATTATTTGTTGGTGAATCTATTACTGGTAATGATTGTACTGAACAGGCTAAAGAATTCAATAGTGCAATTAATATTGATGGTATTATCTTATCTAAAGCTGATATTGATGAGAAAGGTGGCACTATGGTTTCTGTCTCTTATATCACTAAAAAACCTATTTTATATTTAGGAACTGGACAGTCTGTTAATGATATTAAAGAATTCAATAAAGATGAAATTATTAAGAATTTAGGACTTTAAACAACAACTCCATTTAATCCAAATATTATCTTTAGTAATAATCCTACTCCATATCCTATTATCGCAGATACTATTCCTATCAACATTAATTCTGTTCCACTTCTTTTCCAGTTTCCTATGCTTAATTTAGCTTTTAATGCTCCAACTATGAATAATACTATTGCAGAAAATATTAATGATGTTATTATCCCATTTTTTATATTTAATACTAAGAATGGTATTATTGGTACTATTGAACCTATAACTGTTGCTAATCCAACAACTGCTGCTACACTTAATGGTTTTTCATATTCTTCAGGGCTTAGATTATGTTCTTCCTGCATTATTGTTTTTGCCCATGTTTTCTTGTTTGAAATTATTTTATTTACTATTGAATTTAATAAATTTCCTCTAAATCCTTTATTATAATATAAATCTCTTATTTGTTTTATCTCTGCTTTCGGTTGTTCTTTTATCTCTTCTTCCTCTTCTTTTAATCTGCTCTCATAGTATTCTTTTGCTGCTTTGCTTGAAGTATAAGCTACTGCTCCCATTGATATTGATTCAGCTACTAACGATACTAATCCTGCTATTATCACTATTTTCTTATCAGCTGTTGCACTTGCAACTCCTAATACTAATCCTAAAACATTTACTATACCATCCTGTCCTCCTAGAATTAAGTTTTTGAAATTAAATTTACTTGACTTATGACTCATATCTTTTTTCATTAATAGAATTATTTTATTAGTTTATTATAAAGATTTCTAATTGAAAGATTTTTATATTAGTTACAATTAAATTATAATATGCAGTTCAGAAGGCATACAGGCGGAAATGTAGAATTTAGTGATAAAAAGGATGATAGTCTAGGTTATGCGGCTGAATATGATAAACTTGTCAAAAAGAGATTAAAAAAAGAATATGAAAATAATTTAATAATCTACGCAGAAGATTTAAAAAAGTGGAATGAAAAGAATAAACTTTTAAAAATATTTAGCTTTTACAAAAAACCCAAAAAACCTGAATTAGTAAATTTTTAACCAAATAACTTTTAAACTATTCTTTATTTTATAGAATCATTCTAAATCACAGGTTTTATATCTTTTTCATTTTTATTATTTATATGGTGTTTATTCATGATACTGGTTATAGTTCTTTTAATACTGGTATTCTCTCTGATGGTTGTAAAATGTGTGTTGTTGGTAAAAAATTAGTTCTTTTTATTACTGGCGCCTGTCCTAGAAAATGTTGGTATTGCCCTGTTTCTGATAATAAGATTCAGCATGATGTTATTTATGCTAATGAGTCTAACATATCTGATATTGATGAAGCTGTTAATGAGGCTAAACTTTGTAATTCTAAGGGTATGGGTATTACTGGCGGTGATCCTCTTACAAGGATTAATAGAGTTTATGATTATATTAAAGCTTTCAAAAAAGAATTTGGAAAAAAGTTTCATGTTCATTTATACACTTCATTTGATCTTGTTAATGATAAAAATCTTGAAATTCTTTACTCTGCTGGTTTGGATGAGATTAGATTTCATCCTGATTTAAATGATGATTCTAAATGGAATAAGATTTTATTAGTTAAAAAGTTTGATTGGGATATTGGTATTGAAATTCCCTGCATTCCAGATATGGTTAAAGAAACTATTAATGTTATTGAATATTTCAAGGATAAGGTTGATTTTTTTAATCTTAATGAATTAGAAGCTGCTGACTCATCAAGGAATCTTGTTTTTGATAAAGGTTATAGATCTAAAGATTTTCTCTCGTATGGTATTAAAGGTTCTGAAGAGCTTGCTTTTTTTATTATGAAAAGATTTAATGGTCTGAATATTCATTTTTGCACTTCTAGGTTAAAGAATATTGAACAATTAGGTAATAGGATTAAATTAAGGGCTAAGAATATCAAAAAACAATATGATATTTTAACTAAAGGCGGGTCTTTGATAAGGGGAGCCATTTATATTAACAAACCTGGAAGTAAAGGTAGAAAAAATATAAATGGCGAAATTCTAAAGGATAAAATAAGTTCTGAACTAAAGATTAATATTTTAGAGGTAGATAAGAATAGAATATTAACTTCAAAAACAATAGCTAAAAAATATAAAAATTATTTCAAAGATATGAATCTTTATCCTGCAATTGTTGAGGAACTTGCTACTTCAGATTTATTTGAAATTGAGATAGAATTTTTGTAAACTTTTCTTATTTCTTTACAAAACTATAAAAAATTTAGTTATAAATATCAGGTTATCAAAGATCATACGCAAGTAAAAACTAATAAATATTATGCATTTAGAATTAAGGCCAACACCTACCCACCATACCTGGGTTTTTGAAACACATATCATTACATAATTCTCGTTGTTCTGATTGGTATTTTTGTACCTCAGCATAACACAGATGGTCTTTAGAATATTTCACATTTAAAAGACATTCTTCCATTTTTTGAGTTTGGGGGTTATATGCATATACCTTTGTTTTATATATTCCAGCACAGGATAATGTTGCTGATAATAAAATTCCAGCTAATCCTAATCTAATTTCGTTTAACCTATTATTTATCATAGTATTTCATTGATAGTACTCAAATATAAACTTTTTTATTATATTATATAATTATTAGTTCATAGTTTTATACAAATATTCTTTTAAACTCTGTTCTTTAGGTTTATCAAATTTATTCACATTTCTTATATCTAATCCTGGATATTCAGGACAATTTATGTTTAAAATGTCATAAATTTCCTTTGAAATTACTTCAACCCATGTTTCTCTCTCTTTGTCTGTAACAGAGTTTTGCAAATTTTCTGGAACATTTCTGTGAATAAGTTCATGAATCAAAACCAAGTGCATACATTCTCTATTTTCCTGATATTTTAGAGTTAAAGGATCTTCGTAAGAATTTGGTACAGTATCACTAATATACACAATTATTTTATCTTCTTTCCAATAAAAACCACTTTTATTTGCAATTAATTTTAGTATTTTTTCAGAATTCGAATTGAAATAATCAATAAATAATTTACTTTTTTTCAATAATTCTGTTCCTTCTTTCGGAGAATACTTAGGTTTTTTTCTTTCTTGTTTGTTTATATATCTATTTTCATCAAACATCAAATTATGAACCCAACTAACTTTGAATATTATTTTTGGAATCATAGTATTTTTGTACAACCAAATAACTTTTAAAGCTTTATACTATTAGATCATTATGGTTTTAGACAAGTTAGGTAGCTCATTGAAAGAAACTTTATCAAAGATAGCTAAATCTATGTTTGTTGATGAAAAGTTAATAGATGAACTAGTTAAAGATATCCAGAGAGCTTTGCTTTCTTCAGATGTTAATGTTCGTTTAGTATTGGATTTATCTAAATCTATTAAAGAGAGAGCTTTGAAAGAAAAACCCCCTTCAGGTATTACTCAGAAAGAATACTTAGTGACTATTGTTTATGAAGAATTAGTAAAATTCATGGGTGGTGAAGGTTCTAAGATTGAAATTAATAAGAAACCTTTCAAGATCATGATGGTTGGTTTATTTGGTTCTGGTAAAACAACTTCTATTGGTAAATTATCTAAATATTATTCTAAGAAAGGTTACAAAGTATGTGCTCTTGGTTTAGATGTTTACAGACCAGCAGCTATGGATCAATTAGAACAAGTATGTAAATCAATCAACATTCCAGTTTTTATTGATAAGAAAGAAAAGAATCCTATTAAAATATATAAGAACTTTGAAAATGAATTAAACAAATTTGATATTATTATTGTTGATACTTCTGGTAGGGACGCTTTATCTAAAGATTTAATTAAAGAAATTGAAGATCTAAATAATACAATCAATCCTGATGAAAATTTATTAGTTATCTCTGCAGATATTGGTCAGGCAGCTCAATCTCAAGCTAAGGCTTTCCATGATGCTTGTAATATTACTGGCGTCTTAGTTACTAAATTAGATGGTACTGCTAAGGGTGGTGGAGCTATTAGTGCTTGTTCAGTTTCTGGTGCTAATATTAAATTTATTGGATTAGGAGAAAAAGTTGATGATTTAGAGACTTTCAATCCTAAAGGTTTCGTATCAAGACTTTTGGGTATGGGTGATATTGAATTATTATTAGAGAAAACTAAAGATATCATGTCTGAGAAAGAAGCTAAGGAGATGTCTAAGAAACTTATCAAAGGTGAATTTAATTTTATTGATTTGTATGAGCAGATGGAAGCTATGTCTAAGATGGGTTCTCTATCTAAGATTATGGAATTGATTCCTGGTTTAGGTAATGCTAAGATCCCTAAAGATATGCTTGATGTTCAACAAGAAAAATTAAAGAAATGGAAATTTATTTTGCAATCAATGACTAAATCAGAACTTGAAGATCCTGAAATTATTGATCCTTCACGTATTGAGAGAATAGCTAAAGGTTCAGGTGTTTCTGTTTCTGATGTTCGTGAATTATTAAAACAATATCGTCAATCTAAGAAGATGATGAAGATGATGAAAGGTATGGAATCTGAACAGGACGTAACAAAGTTAATGAAAAAATTTAAAGGCAAGATGCCTAAAGGTATTGGTTTCTAGTGTAGTGTAATTTCAAAGTCTTTTAATATATCACTTTCAGGTTTATTATACCACTCCCCGCAGAGATCTAAAACTCTCATTTCTACAACATGTTTTGTTCCTCTAATTGTTTTATAAGGAAGCACTCTTGTATATTCAGGTTTATAGTCTATATTCAGAATTTCATCATCTATCACGCACTGGTATATATCTGCTTTATATCTTCCGCTTCTTAATTCTTTTAATAGGAATATTAATCCTGTCACACTTCCTGTTTTTCTTACGAATGTTATGTGTGTTTTATCATCACTTGACTGATATTCAACTCTAAGTCCATCTATCATGTTTTTAGGATTTTAACAAATCTTATAAATTTAATTATGGTTTTTAATATATGAAACAATTATTATTTGAAGGTGCAGAAGCTAAATTATACAAGGATAATGATATTATCATAAAGGAAAGGATTCCTAAACTTTATAGGATTAAAGAACTTGATGATAAGATTAGAAAGCAAAGAAATAGAGTTGAAGTTAAATTATTAAAATTATCAAATTCTATTATTAGTTCTCCTAAAATAATTTCTAATGACTTATTCTCAATTTCTATGGAATTTATTGATGGATTAAAACTTTCTGATTGTTTAGATGTCTTAAAAGATTCTGAAAGAAAACATGTATGTATTGAAATAGGTAAGAACTTAGCTTTGCTTCATAATTCTAGTATTATTCATGGAGATTTAACAACTTCTAACATGATTTTAAAAGATGATAAGGTTTATTTTATTGATTTTGGTCTAGGTTTTATTAATGATAAAGCAGAGCATAAAGCAGTTGATTTGCATTTATTAAAGCAAGCTCTTGAAAGCAAGCACTACAGGCATTTTGAATCATGTTTTAAGGATGTTATTGATAGTTATTGTAAAAATATTAATGATAAAACATCTATTTTAGAGAGATTAGATAAGGTTGAGAAAAGAGGAAGATATAAAAATAAGAAATCTAAGTAGATTTTATGGGATTTTGGAGTAATCTATTCTTTGGTGAGAATAAAAAGAGTGGTACTACAAATGCAAGGATGATGCGTTTGATTTATACAGAAGTTCAAAATAAAAAATTACAAGTTTCTCTTAGAGATGCTTTGAACTATATTAACCTAATCAGAGGTGCGAAGAATAATATAAACTTTGGAAGATCATTGACTAATAAAATAGATGTTATACTCAACGATCCAGATTATAGTTCTATATATAATAAATTTAATAAGAAATATTTCGGCACTTTAGTTGCTGTTGAAGGTGCTATTGAAGAATTATTTAAACACCGTAAAGAAATACCTCAAGATTTAATTAATTATTTAACAGAAGCTAGGATTGAATTTGTTGCTGATATAAAAATTTTAGAAAAATACAGGAAAAAAGTTGCAAGTTTACAAAGGATAGCTGCTTAGAAAATGGGATTTTTCAACTTTTTAGGTTTCGGTAATAAAGAAGATGATGATATTGAATCTTTAATTGAAAAAGTTTCTAATGTATATGCTAGAAAAGAACTTCGTATTCTCTATTCTGAGATTTCGCTTGTAAGAGCAGAAAAAAATAGGCTTCCTAATGGTAAATCACTTTCTAATAGAGTAGTACTTCTTATGAACCAGGACGTAAAGAGTTATAAACATTTTACTAAAGATATAATTCCAATTATCAGGTATATTCCAACAAAAATTTTATCTCTTTTATCTAGGTGTTCAAAGAATAAAACTATACTAGATCAACGTATTACTCAATGGCTTAATCTTGCTAGGATAGAATTTGAGAGAGATTCAGACATTAATATTGAATTTGAAGAAGCTGCCTGATTTTCTAAAATCACAAACTTTAAAACCAATTCTTATTCTCTTTTATTTAGCCAAAAGAAAAAACCTTGTGCTATAGCCCCGTCGAACAAATGTATTTTATACTTTGTGCGGAATCTAGTGGCCAAGGATATGGGCCTTTGGAGCCTGTGACGGCAGTTCGAATCTGCCCGGGGCTATTTTTTATTTTTTCGGATAATACATAGAAGAGTTCTTAAATTTTAAAGTCTATTTAATATCATGCCAATTAAAAGTATTAAAATACCAAAAAAAGGAGAATTTTTAGCAGAATTTGTAGGAATAATGTTAGGTGATGGAAATATCTATTGTTCTAAAAAAAAGGGTGTATATCAGATTAAAGTGACTAATAATTCAGAGACAGATAAAGAATATCTATTGAATTATGTTAGACCTCTTGCTAGAAAACTATTTGGAATTGAAGGCACTATTAGTTTTGATAAAAATCGCAAGGGTGTAAATTTAAGAATCGCAGGTATAGAATTATTCAGGTTTTTATTATCAATAGGGTTAGTTGAGGGTGATAAGATAATTAATCAAGTAAAAATGCCTGCCTGGGTGAAAGAAAACAAGAAATTCTTAATAGCATGTTTAAGAGGATTATTTGATACTGATGGGACTATATTTCAGGCAAATAAAATTAAATATCCTAAAAGATTGACAATAGGTTTTAAAAACAATAATAAAACACTTTTATTTGATGTAAGAGATTCTTTGATATCATTAGGTTTTCATCCTACGAATACAAAAAGAAATGCAATATTTTTATGCAGAAAAGATGAAATAAAATTATTCATGAAAAGAATCGGTTTTAGTAATAATAAACACAGTCAAAAGTATTATAACAATCTTTAAAAATGTTAAAAAATAAAAAAATTGATGAGTTTCAAGAATAAACTATTTACATACACTGGGGTTGGATTATTAGCTTTACACTTTTTATTGCCCAAGGTTGGAAAATACATCTCTCCATCTATATCAAAACTTGAAAGTTTAGCAGCTTTTTCAACATCTGGAATTAAAGATGGCAATGTTTTCAGGAAAGAAAAAGGTTCCATGAAACTTTCTTTGATAGTTGGAGGTTGTAAAATTGGTAGGGGTGTTATTTTTGGTCCAACTATTGATAAACTTGTCATTGAGGAAGATCTTACAAGGTACACTGATTGTGGCATTAACGGATTTGATGAAAATCATTTTTATACTGATATTTTTGAGGATAGATACTTTGTATATGTTTCAACAAATAGGCGTTATAATGGTATCATAGCATTCTTCACTGCAAATTATAAAGCAAAAAAACTAGTTGATCATGCAATCGAAACCTTTAATATTAAATAGTTAAATAAAATTTATATGGGGTTATTTAGGAAATACTGGGTTTATATTGGGTGTGGTGTTTTTGGTGCATGTTCAGGTATATTTGAAGAAATTAAGCATTCTAATGATAAGCCTATTGAGGAAAGACCATATGTTTCAGCTTTGAATCAACGTCTTGAAAAAGAGAAACAGAATAAATTAGAAGTTATAGCTTCAGGTTCTTCTCAACCTTTAGATTATAGTCAGGATTATATTCTATCTTCTGATAATTATGATAGTAAATAAACTTATAAATATCTTCTTAATGTCTTTATTATATTCAGCCCCGTAGTGTAGCGGCCAAGCATAGGGGACTCTGGTAATTAAATTTGGAGTTATCCCTTGACCCAGGTTCAAATCCTGGCGGGGCTATCCATTTCAAGAAAGTTTTATAAAGACTTCCTAATTCCATAATCTTGAAAATGGCAAGAATGTACTCAGGTAAGCGTGGTAAGGCTGGTTCTAAGAAACCGGAAACTAATACTGTTAAGGCTTGGTTGACTTATACTCCTGTTGAAGTTGAACAGTTAGTTGTTAAATTAGCTAAGACTGGTAAAAGTTCTGCTGTTGTTGGCCTTATTTTAAGAGATTCTTATGGTATTCCTAGTGTTAAGGCTTTGACTAAGAAATCTGTTTATCAGATAATTAAGGAACACAAGCTATCTCATGAGATTCCTGAAGTTTTATTATCACTGATTAAGAAAGAGATTATTCTATCTAAGCACCTTGATAAGAACAAGCATGATATGCCTTCCAAAAGAGGTTTATTATTGACTCAATCTAGGATTAGAAGATTAACTAAGTATTATATTAGAACTAAGGTTCTTCCTATTAAATGGGTTTATAGCAAAGAACAGATTAAATTTGCTTAATGATGTCTGATTCATCTGGTTTTCAAAAGAGCATTGATATTTTTTGTAATAATTTTATCACTATCTTTCACTCTCCTATAAAGGTTATATGTAAGAAGTCTGTTGATGGTATATTATCTGCTTCTTTATTTTCTAATCTTCTTATTAAGCAGAATGTTAATTTCTCTATATCTTTTGTCAAGGATTTTGATGATTCTATTGTTAAAGAGCTTAATCTAGACACTTCTAAGAATATTTTATTTCTAGGTTTTTCTACTGAGAAAATTTCCCTTTTAGATAAGAAAAAGGTTTTCTTTATTTCTGATTCTAGGATTTATATTTCTGATAACATCTTGAATAAAGAGCTTAATATTCCTCTTCCTATTTCTTCTTATTTTTTGCATAAGCAGATTACTGATTCTCTTGACTTATCTTATATCCCATTAATATCAGGTTCTGATAGTTTATTATTGGATGATATTGAGAAAGATGCTTTAAATTCTAAGATTGTCTCTAAAGTTGATGGTTTTAACTTGTTTGGCTCTAATACTAGACAGTTCCATAAGGTCTTAGAATATTCTTTGAATCCTTTTATTTTAAGCATTTCTGGTTCTGAAGAGAACTCTATTAATATCCTTAGTGAATTAGATATTTCTATTAAAGATAATGGTTTTGGTTTCATGCTTGATCTTGATGAAGATGATATATTGAAATTAGTCTCTACTTTAAATCTAGATATTGTTAATATTAAAAAAAATAATATATTACTTCTTGATTTTGAAGATTCTAATTCCCCTTTAAGAGATATTAATGAATTCAGGGATTTTCTTAAAGCATGTGTTTTTTTCGATAAGCCCTCTTTAGGTGTCTCTTTATGTTTAAAATCTAAATCCTCTCGTATTAAAGCTTTAGAATTATTGAAGGATTTTAAATTGGAAGTAATTAAGGCTTTAAATTTATACTATACATCTTTTGATGATAAGAATATTATTGAAAAAGATAATGTTGTTATAATAAATTATTCTGATTTGATTAAAATTAATGTTCTTGAAGAAGTTGCTTCTTTGATATGTAAATTTACTCCAAAATTATATTCCAAAAGGATTGTTTTATTATCTCAGACAGCTTTAGGTTCTATTAAATGTTGTATTCCTTTAAGTTCAATTGATCAATCAACTAATGATTTAATATCTAAATTAAATGTTAATATTGAAAAAGTTAATGATGTTATATCTTTCTTTACAGATATTGAGGAATCTAGATTAATTGAACTTTTGCTCTCTGATCTAGAATCTATCAAGATGGAAAATGTAAGTTCCTAATCACTAGTAGATTGACAAGTACTAATGAAATAGCTTAAAATTCTGTCTTGCAACCTTGCTCAATATTTAAATAGTCGACATTTTGCATTACAGGTAGTTGATGAACCTAAAAGGTTATAAAATATGTTATGAAAGGTTATAAGCCTAAAATGGAGGTTTATTGGATGTTAGATGTTATGAAGGTTGATGAGTGTCCTCAATGTCATAAAGAAAGAACTGTGTATACTAATTATACTGCTCATTGTTTTAATTGTAATAATGACTTTGATGTTGAGATGACTTATAGGTTTAAGGCTAAGAAATAGGATTAATCGCCATTTTTTTCTTTTTTTATTTTGATGTCTATTAATAATTTGATGAATGTTTTTGCTGTTATTAGGCTTTTATTTAGTGTTTTTCCTAGTTTTTTGCTTAATATTGTGTTTACTATGATCCATAGGTTGTATAGTAGGCTTGAGTATAGGAAGTCGAATAGTCTTATCTGATAGTTTGTGCTTGTTGTTTTTATTCTGAAATCGTGTACTAGGCTTCTGAATGTGTTTTCTATGTTCCATCTTCTTGAATAATATTTGAATAGGTATTGTGTTATGTTTTCGTTTATGTCCCAGTTTGTGCTGAATACTACTTTTTTTCCTTCTTCGTCTTCTACTATTACTAGGTTTGTTTTTTCACTTCCGTGTAGATAGTCTTTGAATATTCTGCTCTTGCTTCCTTCTGCTTTTCTCATGAATTCTATTATCTTGTTGTTTCTTGCTATTGGCATTATGTAGATTTTTCTTCTTTTTCTTAATATTTTTATTATCTTGCTATTGGAGAATGCTCTGTCGCATAATATCTTGTCTATTCTTACAAAGCTTTCAACATGAAGTAATAAATTATCGAATACATTGTCCATTTCGTCTAATGATGTTACTGGTAGTATTCCTAAGATTAGTTTTGGGTTTTCTACTAATGTTACTGCCATGTATCTTATTGCTTTGTTTGTTCCGTTTTTGTTTTCGCATCCTACTGCATAGGTTGTTCTTTTTCCGAAATATGCTATATCGTGACAGTCGAATGCTATTGTGTATGTTCTTCTTAGTTGTTTGTAATGTCTTTTTAGATATTCAAAGTTTTGTTTGAATACTTTGTTGAACATTCTTACTATATCTTTGTCCTTGAATATTATCTTCATGAAGTATAATGTTTCTCTTGCTGTTGGTGTTTCTAGTTCTGGATTGTATTTTTTGTAATGTATTGTTGTCTCGTTCACAAATCCTATTTTCATGCTTACTTCTGTTATTATTTCTAGTATTGACTTTAGAGAATGTTTATGGTTGTGATGTCTTGTATCTTTTATGTATTCTATTAGTATTTCTTTAGCTGTTTTTATTATCTCTTTTTCTTTAGCTGTTCTTGATGTCTTATCATTTGTTGTTATTGTTAGTTTCTTGAATAATTCTATTAATTTTCTGATTTCTACATTATATTCATATTTTTTCTTGTAATGTCTTAATGTGTTTGCTGTTGGTTTTATCCACTCATCTTTAATGTCTTTTGTATATCCTAAGGCTTCTAAGATTTCATTATTACTATTGATTTCTTTTATTGTTTTTGAAAAGTTTATTTTCCTTATTTTTGAGATGATATAGGTTTTTAGTATTGCCTCTTGTGGGAATATGTTTCTCTTTATTCCAATAGTATATTCTGAAAGGTTAATATTTTGAAGTATAATATGATATGGCTTTTTTTGTTTTAAGCCTTCAATAATTGCATTTTCCCATTCGTTTAACTTTATTGTTTCCATGTTGTTATGTAATATTAGTCTAAAGAATCATAGCTATGGTATTATATAAATTTATGGTTTTTTAGTCTAATTTATTTTAGACTATAATAACATTTAAATATAAGTTATTAGACTAATAAGATATGGAAAAAAATGAGGATGGGATTCCAAAAAAAATATTAGATGAATTAAAAATTAAACAACCAAAAAAAGAGCCTGTAGAAACTGAGGTTACAGCAATAGTGGAGTCTCATCAAGTGAAAATACCATTACCTCCAGATGTTAGGAGACATTTGAACCTTAAGAAAGGAGCAAAGTGCAAAGTAAGATATGATGAAGAAAAAAGAGAGGTAGTGTGCAAGTTTTAAAATGAGCCTTAATCCATACGAAAGAGCAATACTTAGTGTTTTATTAAATAGTAGAAGATCATTAACAACAGGAGAGATAGCTGAAAGATCAAGAATAAGCTGGAACACAGCAGAAAAATACCTAAAATATCTAATGGAGAGAGGATGGGTTAAAAGAAGCCAATGGGGAAGCAGGTATTACTGGAAGGCAATAGTAAAACATAGGTACTAGAAAACTAAAAGTAAAGCTTATAAGAAGAATAAATTTGGGCACAATAATGGAATTCAAATATATACACAAGGAACAAAGAGAGATTGGCGAATCTAAAAATAATTATTTATTGAAGACAATAAAAAAAGAGTTAACTAAAGATCAAGCTATAAAATTTCTAAAAAAAGGAAATGTTGGTGTTTTCAAAAGAAATGGTATATGGTTTGAGAAAGGAAAATTCTGTTGTAGAATAAAAAAATTCAAAAGCTTTGATAGTGTGTTAAAAGAATTAGCTAAACAAAGTAAAAAGGATACAGTAACAATTAATTTATGGGACAAAAACTAAAATGATTAATATTAATAATGCAATAAAATTATTAAATAATAAATATAATAAAGAAAAATGTGAATGGTGTGAAAAAATATGACTGAAAATAATGTTATTTATTGTGGAGATTGTCTAGAAGTAATGAAAAAAATTCCAGACGAGAGTATAGACTTAATATATCTAGATCCCCCATTCTTCTCGCAAAAAGAATACGAAAATTTTTGGATTAAAGACCAAGTAACTTCTTTAAGATTTTCTGATAAGGATTGGGAAACATTGAGAAGTTCAATTAATCCTAATTTATTAAAAGAATATGAAGCAATTGAAAAAAGATGGAAGGGAGGGCATAGGGGGATATATGTGTATATTGCATATATGAGAGAAAGATTAGAACAATGCTGGAGATTGCTTAAAAAAGATGGAGCAATTTATTTACATTGTGATTGGCATGCAGGACATTATTTAAAAATGATGATGGATGAAGTTTTTGGTTATGATAATTTTAGAAATGAAATTGCAGTTAGAAGAATCAGAAAAAATGTTAGAGAAAGAAAAGAAGTAAAGAAATTAAATGTTGGCTATGAAACTATATTCTTCTATGCCAAATCTGATAACCATTTTATAAAATTACCTACAAGAAAAGAAGTAAAAGCAGAAAGATGGCACGATTTTGAGGCTTCAGGTTATAGGACTGGAATGGATTATGACTTGTTCGGAAGAAAACCGAAAAGGGGTAATCATTGGAGATGGACTAAAGAAAGAGCAGAAAAATCAATAAAAGATGGAATTTTACGTGCTAATCCTAATACAGGCAAACCACAATATCTTGTACCCGCAAGTACAGAGGTTACTTTAGATACACTATGGGGTGATTTAATTTCTTCTTCTTTTAAACATGGCTATCCTACTGAAAAAAATGAAGTCTTACTTGCTCGTATAATAGAAATGTCCACAAATAAAGGAGATTTAATACTTGATCCATTTTGTGGATGTGGAACAGCTATAGCTTCAGCTCAGAAACTAAATAGAAATTTTATAGGTATAGACATATCAAGAATAGCTTGTGATGTTATGAAACATCGTCTTGAAAATGGGATTAAAGTTATTGGAGGAGAAACAGAAGTAGAATTAAGAAAAATGGATCCACACGATTTTGCAAGATTAGTTATAGTAGAGATGCTCAATGGAACAATTAATCCAAAAAAATCTGGAGATATGGGAATAGACGGTTGGATTGAGTTTATGACTATTCCAGTGCAAGTTAAAAGATGGGGACACAAAGTCGGAAGACCTGAGATTGATAAGTTTAAAACAGCTATAGATAGGGGGAAAAAAACAGCTGGTATGGTAGTTGCTTTTGAATTTAGCAGAGATTGTTATAACGAAGTAGAAAGAATAAAAAAAGAAGATAAAATAGAAATCAAATTAAAAACTGTTAAAGAAATATTTAATTAAAAAAATAGAGACTGTTGTTTTAATTGTTTTATTTCTAGTATATTATTAAAAAGTTTGGGAACATCTTCAACTCTATTTATAGGATTAATAATAAGATATTCCGCGTTTTCCTGTTTAAGAAACTTCTTTTCACCAATTTTATTAAAAATGTCACTATGTGCTCCTCCAACAATTAAAACTTCGATCTTACTTTGTAACATAAGCATCATTTGTTTATTTTCATATCTATGTATAACAGTCACATAAAAATCTTTATCTGGTTCTTGTCCTTTATGGGAAGTAGTATATTTTCCTATTAATGAAAATGCTCCCGAAAAGACTCTTTGAAGTGTAGTCTTGTACTGAAAAGAAGAACGTACTTCTATTGTCTTTACTTTATCATTTACTCTAATTTTTATATCTCTATGATCTTGGCAGTTTATAAATGGTGATGGGAGTATCTCTGCATTTAAATTATTAGATTTAATTAATAGCATTAAATATGATTTTACAGATTCCTCAGCAATTATTCCACCAATATTATTAAAATAAATTAAATCTTCTGGTCTTATCTCCCCACTTGGAGACATCGGATTTACATTTTTACTATCTTCTTCAGCTCGCTCTTTTATTGCTTTTAATAAATCAGAATCTATTCTATTGCTAAACTCTACAACTATATATTTATAATTTCCAGATAATTCTTCTCTTATATTCATAAGATAATCTATAATAATATTTATTATAAATCTTGCTATAATATTTGAATCTATTAAGATATTAAACTTAAACAATTCATAGACTTTAATATTAATCTTTTCTAAATGATAAAGCTTAAATTATAATTATATTCTAAGAGCCTATGGCATCTCCTAAAAAACATGATAAGTTAATGAAACATCTAATGAAGTCAGACAGAGTAGAGGTTAAAGCTTATACAACTTCTGAAGAATCAGAGTTTAACGCTTTAAAATATGATTTAGAACACGGAATGAAACTACTACCACACAAGATGAACAGGTATAATGAACTAAAAGGTAAACTAGGAAAATGATAACTCTTTATGGAATATCTATTTATTGGTGGTTAGGCATATTTTTACCTCTAGTTTTATTCATTTTAAATACTCTTATTCCATTAAGTAAGCTATTTGACAAATTGATAAAATAAAGACTATTCAGGCAAAGCCGTGAATTACTTATTCTTTAGCAATCTTTAAGTTTTTAGGAAATCCATTAATCCATTCTAAAGAGTGTTGTGTGTTACATTTATGACAAATAAAATAGTCTAAAACACCACCTAATAATTTATAATCAACATCACGCCTTTGTACCATGACATCATTACTTGTTTCACATTTCAAACAAAATATTTCCATGATAACAAATTATAAAATTTATTTATAAGTTTTTATTAAAAAATTAGTTATGATTATTTTAAGCAGAACTAGGCTTTATGGTCAAAACACCCTTTTCGGTCAAAGCCTCAGCAAACTAGATATTCAAATAAAATACCAGATAAAAATAAAAAAATATAGATTTTGAATGTTTCTATCCGATTAAATTTTTATTAAGAAATCGTGGCTGAAGTCAACACCATATAATCAATGATAATAACCTATATATAAATATTATGTTAAAACTTTAACACCATAAGCTTTATAAAGTATTACAAAGTTAAAACTTTAAGCCAATAATAGGCAAGGAGAGTAGTATCATGAAAACTACAATGACAGAACTTGCCGAAGAGATAGCTAAGCAAGTCGTGGCTGAAGTCAACACATATGTAGTAGGTCACGATTACTTGTTGTCTAGAGGCAAGAAGCTGAGAGCGAAGAAACGCTCCAGCTTAACCTTTAAAGGCTAAAAAGAAAAAAGAGGGAAATAAAGTTTATGGGGGGAATTCCCCCTAAACCTCTATAAAAAAGGTGGGAGGAAAAAATGTCTAAAAGTATAAACCAACAACAGATAATAGAAGAAATAACGCATAAAATAACTTTAAACTTGTTTAAAGTAGGGTGTGATACAAAGAATTATAACATGTTAATAATCCTACCACAGAAAACTCCAGAATTGGAGATAAAAATGAATCTTACAAAGATGCCATTAAATCGTAGACTTAACGAATTAGTTAAAGTTGGTTTAATAGAAAGAGATTTGTATAAAGGGGATGTAAAACCAACAGAATTGACAAAAGTATTCATTAATCATATAAAAGACTTAGAAAAAGAGGTAATGAAACAGATACCAAAACTTTTGGGATAATTTTTTATTTTAAAGGAGGAAAAAAGATGACTGATATTGTAAAAGCAACTTTTTGGGGTGCTGTATTATTTTTTGCAGTTGTAACTTTCTATTGTTGGTTTGTTGCACAGCCTAAATATCCTTGGATAGGTTTAGGCTCATTTGCATTTATGTTATTTATAGCATGGTTAGGATTACAAATGAAGGATTAAAATGAATGCTACTAAGAATAAGATAAGTAATTATAGATTTAAGCTTGAACAAGCAAATTATCATTTTAGTAATATGAAAAAAAACGTGAATCCTTTGAAAAGGGAATTTGCATTTGAATTATGTGCTTTTGTAGAATCTGCTAGGAATGTTACACTTGCAATGCAAAAAGAATTAGCAAAAGTTAAAGGTTTTGATGAGTGGTATACAATAAAAGTAAAAGAAATGCAAGGAGATGAACTATTTAGATTTTTTAATGAAAAAAGAGTAAAAGTAGTTCATCATGGGGATATAGGTTATGAAGGACATTCTTTTTATGTTAAAGGTAAATTTTCAGCAGATCATGATAAAATTATTATCGTAGCTGGAGTTAAAATGGTATATGAAAATAATAGTATCATAATAAAAGTTGTAACCTCAGAAGGGGAAGAATATAATTTAGAAACAGTAGAAAGTGTAGTAACTCCTATATTTAAAAATTTAAATAATAGGCATGTAACAGAAGGTTGTGCAGAATATTTACATAATCTAGATGTTCTAGTTAGAGAAGCAGAAAGAAATTTTCCAAAGTTTTAAATAATTAATAATCTTATAATTATAAAATGGGTATCGGAGACAGGATGTTTGAATTTGAACAGAACTTAATGAAAATGTGGATTTTTCTTAATCATTATTCGTTCGGTAAAAATAGTCTGAATGAAGAGAAAGCTCTAATGGTTGAAATAAAAAATTCCTTTAAGAGTGATGGTTATGAGTCCTATCTAAAACCCTCTTTAGAAATAAATAAAATAACTTCTCTAATATCTGAATTAAATAAAAAATTAAGCAAAGAACAGAAAAAAATATTTGAAGAATTAAAGAATTGTTCGATAGAGAGAGTAGAAAATGGTGGATCACATAGGTCTCTATAAATGGTCAGATATTGGAATTCCCAAATCCAAATTCTAATTTTGATACTAATAATTGATTAAAAATATGAAAGAACTTTCGAGAATTGATATGGTTCATAGAGTCTAGAAATTTATTTAAACTCTTATTCTTTTATGTTATTTATTAATGGTGAGATGCCCTTGTTGTGGGTATTCTCTTAGTGTGTTGTCTAGTAAGTATGTTTTAGACTATAAGTATTGGTGTTGCATTTGTAGAAAAGCACATTTGCAGAAAAAAGTTGATGCCGTAGAGTTTCGAGAACTTAACAGAAGACTTAGGCTTGAAGACAGAGAAAGAATCAATAAAGATTATAGAAGGGTTTACAGGAATGAAAATGTTGATAAGTTCCGTGAGAACCAAAAGAAATATTATTCTCTTAATAAAAATAAGGTTATTGAGAGCAGAGAAAAATACAGGCTTAAGAATCTTGAACGTATGAGAGAATATTACACAAAGAATAAAGAAATATTTAGACAAAGACAGAAAGAATGGTGTGATAAGAACAGGCAAAAAGTAAGAGATCGGAACAATAAATGGTGGTCAGAGCATAAACACCAAATAGGACTAAAAAGAAGAAAAGCATACTGGAAAAAGAACACACTAGAAAGTTACCTTCAACGTAAACAAGCATTATAAGGCGTAGAAGCCTATTCTAATCATTTTCATTATCAAAAAACTACTTGTTGAACTACTGATCACATAAAAACCTTTATAAATACTTCTTTTATCCTCTAACTTAATGGCTAAAGAAATTAATGTTCAGAAGACATCCACTCCAGATGTTAAGAAGAAAAAAAAGAAGTGGGTTCCTATTTTTGCTGGTAAAGAATTTAATAATAAAGAGATAGGTGAAACATTTATTGAAGAAGCTGATCTTGCTATGAATAAGGCTGTTACTCTTAATCTTATGAATCTTGTAGGAGATCCTAAGAGGCAGAATTTCAATGTTAAGTTCAAAGTTTCTTCTGTTAAGAATGGTCAGGCATTTGCAGATATTACTGGTTATCAATTACAGGTAGCTCAGCGTAAAAGACTTTCTAGGAAAGGTAAGGATAAATTAGAGGATTCTCATGAATACACAACTAAAGACAATGTTGTTGCTATTATCAAGCCTGTATTTGTTACTAAGGCTATGACTAACAAGTCTGTTCACGCTATGATTAGAATTGAATCTAGGAAGATTATTGATAACATTGTTAAAAACTTAGATTTCACTCAGATGATGAGGGAAGTTATTGATAATAATATCCAGAAGGAAGTTAAGTCTGGTATGAAGAAATTCTATCCTTTAAATTCTGTTATGTTTAAAGCTGCTGTTAGAAAAGATTAATTCTGATTATTTTCTACATATATTTTTCCGCTAGTTTGTCCTACTATATCTTCCAAGATTCTTCTTGTGTCAGCTCTTACTCCTGTAGCTATCATTGATATTGGAATATTCCTTGACTTTGCTATTTCAATTATTTTTTCAGGTGTGTATCTTCTTGTTCCATAGGTATCATCTCCATCTGTTAATACTGTCAGGCTTTTTCCTGAATCCATCTCTTTCATTACTCTTCCTATTGAATTCCATAATGGCGTTCCACCTTCAGGACTCATTCCACTAAAATCTGTAACTGGTATTATTCCTGAATCTTTGAATACATATCTTTTTGATTTATCTGGATATTTATATGTACTGACAACTTCCCATTTTTCTCCTTGCATTGAGGAACTTCCATCTATTAAATAATAATCTGCAGGTAATACATCTAATCCTCTCCCAAATACACTTCCATCTAAGATTATTATTGCTTTTCTATCTTGTGCATATTGTCTTAAATTATCACCTTTAGCTTTGCTCTCTCCATATGTTACTGTTCTTACTTTCATATCTCTTTTAAACATATGTAAGTATTGTTCTACACCCTTTGCTCTTTTATCTCCCAGGTCTAAATTGAAATCTTCTTCTCCTCTTGGATCACAATATGCTTCTACTAAGAATTTTGAGTCTGGATGTTCTCTATAGAATTTTCTTAAGATATTGATATCATTTCTTTGTAAAGTATCGCTGTTTGTAGTGAAATATAATGTTAATTTGTCTCCCTCAATTTTGTTTTGAGGTGTAACTATTACCTGTTTAGATCTTGCTTTTTTACGTTTTCTTCTTGCTTCTGCTTCGCCTTCTATTCCTAAGGCTAGTCCTATTGTAGTTAAGCCTATAATTTCTAAAAATCTTCTTCTGTCCATAAATCTATACGAGAGAGATACTATTTAAATTTTGTCATTACAGAGTAGTGCCTATTAATTTGTATCTACAACTACATACTGTTCAGGATTAACGACAGTCCATTTTCCACTAATTCTCCTTTTTACTTGTATATGTACATGCGGATAACTTGCATTTGCATTTCCTGTTACTCCGACATATCCTAGCAATGTATTACGATCTATTTTTTGACCAGTTTTTACAGCACATTCATTTCTCATATGTAAATAAGCAACCTCTAAGTCTTCATTTCCTATCCTTGTCATATAAAATACAAAGTTTCCATTTCTTCTAGCAGCATATCCTATTTTTGTAACTCTACCTTGTGCTATAGGATATAATCTTGTACCTATTGGTGATACTAAATCAAGACCTGTATGTTTACTTGCTCTGAATTTTCCTTTTCCTAGATCCCTTAATCTTCCAGCACCAAATTTATCTCTTGCCTTAATTTTTCTTCTTATCTCTCTTACATCACATCTAAATGGGTTCTGTGTCCCATATCTTTTAGGAACCTCTAATGTAGGAGCTTGAGGAGGTTTTGGGACAGTTTTAGGTTTTTCTTTCAGTGGAGTTAAATCAGGTCTTTCACTTTTATCATTTACAATTTTATCTGTATTAATTAATGATGTAGGTACTAAAATTTTTTGATCCTCTCTCACAAAACCATTTGTTGGATTTATCTCATCATTTAAAATTAATAATAATCTGACTTTTGTATTATTCTCATAAGTATCGTTCATTAATGTATCTGCGACATCCCACAATGTTCCAATCCCTTGTTCTCCTTGTGTGTCTATCTCAAATGTTACAAATTTGTTTTTATCTAATATACTTAATAATTTATTATCTAATAATCTCTTAGGAATGTAAATATTTTGTCCATTCACTAATCTTTTATTCCCATTGAATATCTGTATATCTCTAGTGTTTTTTTCTGTTCCAGTATATAATCCGCTTAGTAAAGCATAACTTACTCCATATCTTAATGGTATCTTTAGAGCAGGTTCATCTTTTTTCGTAATAGGATTCTTACGCATTTCATATTGTATATGTAAAGAACTTCTTGCATCTGCTATATTTGGAAATAGACTAGAAACTGAAGCTACTGCTGCTACTCCAAATGCTTTTCCAACTAACCCAAGAAATCCTCTTCTGCTGATATCATCACCCATTTTTAAAATTTTAAGGCTATTTTACTATTAAAACCTTTCCTTAATTTTTTTCGCTTTTTTTCTAGTAATCTTTTTAAACTTTTAAAACAACTTTAGTAAATGATCTATAAAATTTCAACTCATTTAAAAAAGTATAATATTTATCATAAAGTTATACGAAATAGTATTAAAACTAGAAGGTCTAAAGTTCCAGTTCCAATTTTTAATAATGATCTGGCTTATCTTAGTGGTGTTATTGTAGGTGATGGTGCGATGGTTATTTCTCCTAGAAAAAGAGGTGGAAATCATTACGTTTTAAGTATTTTTAATGGTTCAAAAGAGTACTTAATGTATTTAAATTCTTTATTTATAAACTATTTTAATCACGAAGGCAGGATTTACAAGGATAAGAGAAATGAGGTTTATTCTTTAATTATTGAGGTTGTAGCTATATTCTTTTATTTTGTTAACATAGGTCTTCCTACAGGCAAATCAGAAGAAGAATTTGTCCCAAAAATTATTAAAAATAATAAGAACTATTTCAGGCAATACATCGGAGGTTTAGTTGATACTGATGGGCATGTTTCTAGTCCTAAAAGATTGCATTTAAAACAAAAGAGTAAGAACCTTTTATTAGAAATAGTAGGCTTTTTAAATTCTAATGGTGTTGCTTGTAGATATCCAAAAGTAAATTATACGGATAATAAGCCTTATTGGTACATATTATTTGATAATAAAGTCCCTTTAAGGTTAAAATCGCCGCTATAGCTCAGTGGTAGAGCATCAGTTTTGTATGATAACCCAAAAGAACTGAGGGTCGGGAGTTCAAATCTCTCTAGCGGCTTATTAATTATATTTAAATAAATGTTATTATACCTTTATACTATGGTTATAAAAAATAAGAAATTAGATTGTGCTATTAAAAAGTTTATAAATAATAAATCCACTATAACTAAAGCATCACAAATTACAGATATATCATTATCCTCTTTTATGGAATTATTATCTCAAAAAAATATTAGTTTTCATTATACAATTAAAGATTTGGAAGATGATTTTGAAGGTTTATTATAATGAGAACTTTCATTTTATATTCAAGGGCTGGACAAACATCTGGTAATTTTTCTAATTTAAGAGATGCAGGTAGGATGGATATTGTTGCTCACTGTCTGACTTCCTCTTTTTTCTTGTCTCATGCTTTAAGAAAAGATGTTGTTTTTTATGTTGTTTTGACTGGTCCTCCTAATCCTCCTTTGACAATTAAAGTTACTGGCAGTCTTATTCATGATGTTCGTTGTGATGAACAGACTTGGGGTAATATTTTGAGGAATGTTTTGTCTGGTAAACCTCATGTTGGTTTTGAAGTTTTTAAGAAATCTTTCCAGGAATTAGTTAAAGAACTATCTAAAGATAATGAGTTATTTGTATTAGAAGAGAAAGGTATTGATATCTCTGAAACTAAAATAAGTAATAATTGTGTTTTCATTATTGGTGATCAGGTAGGTCTTCCTAAGAAGGAGGAAGGTTTTGTTTTGCGGTATGGTAAGAAGATATCTTTAGGAAAAAAGGTATATTTGGCTGCTGATTGTATAACTATCCTTAATTATAACCTGGATAAAATTTTTTAATTTTTAATTATATTAATAACTTCATCTATTTCGTCAACTAAATATAATAATCTAATGTCATTATTATGTATAAACATATTCTCCTTTTCAGGATTTTTCTCAAGCCAATTAAATAAGCCTTTCCAATATTTTTTATTCACACATATTATTGGAACCTTATCGACTATTCCTGTCTGCATTAATACTGCATATTCAAATAATTCATTTAATGTTCCATATCCTCCAGGATAAAATACTAATGCTTCACTTTTTATTGACATTATGAACCTTCTTACGAATAAGAAATGGAATTCTAGTTTATGTGTAAATATTTTTTCTTTGATTAATTCATCTGTTAATAATTTAGCCATAAGACCTATAGAATCTGTTCCAGAGTTTTTAGCCCCAGAATTTGCAGCGTGCATTATTCCAGGACCTCCACCGCTTATTATTGCATATCCATTTTTCCCTAATTCATTACTCAATTTTTTACAATGTTCATAATATTTAGTTCCAGGCTTTACTCTGTGAGAACCGAAGAAGCTTACTATAGGATTTTGTATGCTGTTTAATAACTGCAAGCCATTGTTTATCTCGTCTTGTACAGTATCTAATGTCCATTCTGTTTTTTGATAATATTCTTTATTCTTATTTAATGGCATAATCTATGATGATAATATATATTTATAAATTCTCTTTTATTCATATTTTTAGTGGACCCATAGTCTAGCGGTCATGAACCAAATGGTTGACTTACGTAACCTTGACGAGAAAAGTCTCAAAATGGTTAAGGTCCCCAGTTCAAATCTGGGTGGGTCCATTATTTTTTAATTAACTTTAAATAGTATTTAGATAATAAAATATTAAATGAGGTTTGGTTTTATTGCATTATTAATTGTTGTCATTTTAGTAGCAGGATGTACTTCTAATTTATTATTTAAAAATAATTCTACTGCATCATCTGGTAGTTCAAATTCTCCTTCAGAAAATAATGCTGAACAACAAAGCAATTCTAGAGATAATACTAATAATCAAAATAATAATGATGCTAGTAATAACAATGGCAACTCAGACAATAATCCTGGCAATCCAAGTGCTGAAGATCTAAAAGTTGAAGCACAAAATATGGTTGATCAGGCATTAGCTACTGACGCTCCTTTAGAAGAATTGCTAAAAGCTCTTGAAACAGCGCAACTTAATGGTATTGAAGATGAGAATGGAAATTCAGATAGATTATTGAAAAAAATTAAGATTAAAATTGAGATGCAATTAGTTGATCCTGGTTTATGTAAAAAGAAATTATTGGATATTGCTGCTTTGGCTCAGCAGTTTGGTTTTGATGACATTGCTAATATTGCTTCAAATCGTGTAAGTAAAGCTTTAGATTCTTGTGGTGGTGAATCAGGGATTAGCACTGCTGAGTCAGTTTATTATTCTAAAGGTGATGATGATTCAGGCATTCCTACAACTATAAAGGCTAGTGTTAAAGGTAAACTCAAAGAATCTACAGTATTAGGTTTTTCTTCTAGTGGTCAAGATACTTTTTATTTTTCAGATGCAACATTAACATGGAGTTATAATTCTGCATATACTGATGGTTGTGAAATGATTACTAAAATTGGTTCTGGTACAGAAAAATTAAGTTCTAGTTCAGATGGCAGTTTTACTTTATTTTCAGATGGTAGCTATAATGGAGAATTAATAGCTAAAAAAGTTAAATTAACAATTACTGTGCAGAAAAATCCTGCTTCAACTCCAAAACCTGTTGCTGCTGGTGAAGAACCTCCAGTTGATAAATGTGCTTACGTTCAAACAAAATCTTCTGAAGAGGAGTATCAAGTTGAGCTTTATGTAGATGGTACTGGTTCTAATATGAAAATTCTTACAGGATCTAAATCTGAAAATTTTGTGACTACAAATTGGAACTTAAAGATTCCTGAATAAATTTTTATATGTTATAAAGTTCTATAAAGAAGTAATTAATATAAAAGTTAATGTTTTATTTAAATAAAATGAGATTAACTATAATTGGTGCACCAAATAGTGGGAAAGGAACTCAGGGTAAGTTACTAGCTGAAAAGTTTGGATTATTTTACTTATCTACTGGAGGTTTCTTCAGAGACTATTTTAGTGAGAATGAAGCCTTCCATGATTATTCAAAAAAACAATTTGATTCTGGTTTATTATGTTCTGATGCAACTATGAATGGATTTATAAAAGATTTATTTGATAAAAGAAAAATTCCTGATGATAATTATTTGATTGATTCATATCCAAGAACAATTTCTCAAGGAGAATATTTTGATAAATTAGTTCATGGTTCATTTGATATAATTTTTTTAGATGTTCCAAAGGAAGTTTCTATTGAAAGGGCAAGATTAAGATTTCAAGGTAGAGTAGATGATTCTGGTAATGTTCCTGAGACTAGATGGAGAATTTTTGAATTAGAGACTATTCCTTTAATTAATAAGTATAAAGAAAGAGGGATTGTTATTGAACAGAATGGAGTTGGAGAAATAGGTGTTATCAATAATTCTTTAGAACAAAGAGTAAGGATGGCTTATATCTGATTAGTTATACAAATATTTTTATACTTTATAATTTTTGTAACTTTATGTCAGATGAAATACAGAAAAAAGAAATTGATAATATGTTGGCTTGTTGTATTGCATTGTTAGGATATGCTGATTCTGGTAAAAAATTTGTTCATTCTGTTTTAGCAAATGTTAGAAACGAATGGGATGTTGGAAGATTTTATCCAATGCCTGATGGTCTTTATTCATTTTCATTGACTAGTGCTGTAGGTATTTTAAGAACTACAGGTTTTATTGTTGAAGATCCTTGTCAAGTAAGATTAAATGATAAACCAAAACGTGATGTTATAAATTATGTAGCAGATGAATATTTAAAAAATCCTGAAGTTGTTGTAGATTTTTCTAGAAGTATTGGGATTGATATAACATCTTTGCTTAACTAATTATTTTCCAAATTCACATATTTCAGGATTTACTATTCTTTCCCATTCTTTTGTTTTCATTTTTATTGAATTTGTTAATGTTCCTGCATTGAAATTTATTTCCTCATTTTCTAATAATGATATATCACAATATACTTTTATTTCATAAATATTTCCAAATGGTGGTACAGCTCCTATTACACAATTTGTTGTTTTCATTATCTCTTCAGCTGTTGCTAGACCTACACTTTTTGTTTTTAATATTGTTTTTACTTTATTCCAGTCTATTTTCTTTGCTGCACTTAATATAAAATTATAAAATCTTCCCTCGCTTCTTACTATCATTGACTTTGCTCCTGTCTTTATGTCTACTCCTCTCATCTTAGCAACTTCCTCGCTTTTTCCCATTGGTTCATGTTCTATTGCCGTATATTCTGCTTTATTATTGTCTAGAAATTCTTTTATTTTCTTATAATTCTCTTCCATAATTTACAGTCTTAATTATCTTTATTTAACTTTTATGTAACTTAAATAATAAAAGAATTATTTCTTTGCTAATCTGAATTTTTTGCTTAATCCGTAATTCATTCTTTCTATTAAGTATTCTTTCATTCCTGTTCTTTCAGCATATTTTTTAGCTTCTAGTTCACTATGGAATGTTTTTGGTCTTGGTTTTCTGTTTCTCTCGATTCCAAGTGTTAGATATCTCTTCTTTCTTGTGTGTAATTTTCCTGTCATAGCTTTGTGGGTATTGGCAATCTTTTTAAAGATAACGGTAAGGTTTATATATCCTGGAATGGTTATTTTTATTAATGGAAAAGAGGGGTCAGGCTACTGCTTTCATAATACTGGGTATTATAGTTTTAGTGGTGGTTTTTGGTGTTATTGCAGTTAAGAATGATTTGTTTAAAAATCTCTTCCAGAAGATTACTCAATCTAGGGAAACTATTCCTTTACAGGTTAAGCCTATTGAAGATTCTTTGAGTTCTTGTATTCATAATGTTGGTTCTAGAGCTGTTCAGTTAGTTTCTTTGCAGGGTGGTTATCTTGATCTTCCTAATGATGTTATGCCCTCTACTGAATTCTCTCCTTTATCGTCTTCTTTAGAGATTATTTCTGGTTCTGGTTTTGAAACTTCAGTTTGGTTTAGAGAAAGAGGTAATGGTATTCAGGAATTGAATGTTCCAACTAAAAATAGAATTGAGCAGGAGATTTCTAATTATGTTGATAGGAATTTCGAAAGTTGTATCTCTAATCTGACTTACTTTAATAATAAGGATTACAAATTATCTTTTGGAGGTTCTCCTATTACTAAGACCTCTATTTCTGATAATGATGTTGATATCGTTGTTGATTTCCCTATAGATGTTAGTATCCAGGATAATGATTTTACTCTTAATGATCATCATGCTGTTGTTAATTCAAAACTTGGAGAATTATATTCCATGTCTTCAGAGATGATTGATAATCTTAATACTGGTTATTTCTTAGAGAACCAGACTATTAACATGCTTGTTGCTTATAATGAGGAAGTCCCTTTTTCAGGTACTGATTTTAGTTGTGATCAGAAGATCTGGTACAAGAATGATGTTTCTAGAAGATTGAAAAATATTATTTACGAGAATATAGCAGCTGTTAATGTTAAAGATTCTAATATTGATGTTCAAAATAAAGAGTTGAAATATCTTGAATTAGATCCTTTCAAAAGTTCTCATAAGGATGTTACTATCTCTTTATCATATATCCCTAACTGGCCTACTCTTGTTGAGATTAATCCTTCTGAGGGCAATGTCTTGAAATCTGATAATATCATAAAGAATTCTGGTGGTGTTGCTTCTACTATTGTATCATCTTTTTTCTGTATTAACACTTACAGGTTTGTTTACAACATTAAATATCCAGTATTGGTTACTATGCGTTCTAGTGATGGTCTTGTTTTCCAGTTCGCTACTCAGGTTATTGTTGATCATAATCAGCCTCGTAAAAATCGTATGACTACTTTGGATCTTCCCGATTCAACTTCTCAGCTTTGTCAGTACCCTCAGAGGAAAGTTAATGTCTTGACTAATACTTTAGATGGTAATGGTTTGGTTATACCTCTTAAAGATGTTAACTTGGCTTTCAAATGTTTCCCTGCTTCCTGTCCTTTAGGAACTTCTTCATCAGGTAATACTCCTTATTTGGATGTTAATATTCCTATGTGTTATAATGGTATTTTTGAGGGTACTAAAGAAAATTATTTTGTTGGCAAGACTCTTTACTCTCCTAATAATCCTGACTCTCCTGATTCTGTTAATGTTATTCTTGATCCTGTCTACAAGAAAAAAGTTAATGTCTATGTTATTGACAAATCTTCAGGTGATGTTCGTGAACCTTATGATTCTGAACAGGTTAATTTTGAATTCATGAATAAATTATCTAAGTTTTCATCTACTCTGAATTATCCTGATAATAAGGAAGTTGGTTTGATTGCTGGTGATTATATTGTTAACTCTAATATTATCAGGAACAGTACTTGGAAGATAAAATATGATTCTCAGGAAATAGAGAATTGTGTTGATACTCGTGCTTCTGGTATTTTCGGTTTCTTCAGTACTGAAAAGAAATGTTTTAAAACAGAAACTGATCCTGTTGAATTAGATTATGTTTTGACAGGTGGTGCTAAATTTGAAAATAGTTTCTCAAGAAGTGATTTATCTTCTGATGAGCCTCTTAACCTTTACATTTTATCATCTCCTATTCCTTCAGATCTTGAGGGTCTTCAAAAGATTCAGATTGAGACAGAGACTAATAATGAACATCCTTTGTTTAAGCTTCCTAATGTAGGTGTCGCATGAATAATAAATTTTTTATTTCAATGTTCTGCATGTTTTTAGTAGTTTCAATTCCTTTTGTTTCTGCTGATTTGGCTGGTAATAATTTTGATAATGTTGCTCCATCTGTTCCTTCTAGTCTGAATCCTGATCCTTATTATGGTAGTTCTCTGGGTGGTTATACTTACAATGATCCTTTTGCTTCAGCTGTTCGTAGAGAATCTGGTTCTGGTTATAGTTCTGAGAATAATCTTGGTGAAGCTATTATTGTTAACGTAGCAGACTATGAACCTAAGCAGATTCGTGAATCTTTGCTTGATCAGTCTGATGCTCCTGTTTTTGTCTATCTTAAAGGTACTACTCTTGGTACTGTTTTGTCTCCTTTGACTAGGGATCCTGAATCTAAAGATTTTATTACTGGTGTTAATCAAATTCCTGCTATTAAAAGTATTGATGTAAGACCTAATGTTTCATCTCCTGGTTCTAAATATATCAGGTCTGTTAATTATATTCAGCCTAAGAGAGATAAGATTTCTTTGAATAATCTTGGTTATCTTGTTGTTTATTTAAAAAAATTAGATTCAGCTAATTCAACTCCTAAGAATCATAATATAAAAATTGATCTTGATGCTAAGATTTATCTTGATTTAGAAGAAAGTTCTTTGTTTGGTGTATCTCAGCAGTCTGTTACTGTTAAGCCTTTTGCTGATGAAGCAGAATTCTTGAACAACAAAGAAGACTATTCTTTCTTTTCTAGTAAGGGATTTATTAGAGCAAATTCTATTACTCCTGATTCTGTTACTCTTCAGATTTATAATAGGGATCAGACTCCTTTATCATTTGCTACTAATAACCAGCAGCCTCAGCCTTTCTCTCAGGGTTTGCAGCGTGCCTCTGTTCTTAGATTGACTCCAGGTAAGACTTCCAGTCCTATATCTTTTGGTTATACAGGAAATCAATTACAAGATTTTTTTCAGGTAAGGTTAGATAGTATTGCTGGCCCTCAGGATCGTGCTGAATTTAATTTCGAGATTAATGGAAAGACAATTTCTAAAAAAATACCTGTTGGTGCTAAGCTTAATTCTGGTTCCAATTGGGTTGTTAAATCTGTTTATATAAGACAGGAAAATCCTATTATTCCTAATAATATTGCAGCTGTTGCTAAAGAATTTAATCTTGATGCAAGGCATGAGAGATTTGTTTTAGAAAGTCCTTCACAACTTTATGTTTTCACTCACACTGTTGATATTGAAAATAAATATTCAGATGAAATAAAAACAATTTCTAAAAAGATTATTGGTAATATTGATGGTTCATTGTTTGATTCTAATGGTATATCATCTATTTCTAGTGATGAAGTTGAGAATTTAGAATCTGAATATTGTCCTGATGATAATACTGATGTTGCATGTCTTGCTGTTAATGGTTTCAAGAATGTTATAAAAGATTATGCTCAGTTCCCAGAATCTAAAAAGTCAATGTCTGAACTTGCTGACTTATACCTTAAGAGATTGATCCAGTGGCCTGACTGTAATAAAAATAATGACGGTCAACAGTTAGATCCTGAGAGCTGCAGGAAATATGATATTGATATGGCTAATCTTGCTCACTATTATTATTCAAAGCTTGGTGATAAGGATTCAGTTAAATTATTATTCAACTCTGTTGGAGATCGTGTTTTTATTCCTGATGAAGGTTTCTCTCTTGGTTTAGTTCAGGTTCAAAAACTTTCTAAGAAAGATCAGGGTCAGACTACTATAAGTATTTCTGATAAAGAAAAATCTGATCTTAAGCAAGGTCTTAAAGTTGGTGATGTTGTTCTTTCTAATGTAAAATATTTCGAGAACTCTAATCAATATAACTCTCCTAGTTCATCACTTAAATGGCAATGGCTTGTTGAAAAAATCTCTCCTAATGCTGTAACATTGAGATTGTATACAGAGCCTACTGAATCTAATAAGAATATTAGACCAGCATCAGTTGATAGAGTATCACAATTGACTTTGAAATTTAATGAAGTTTCTGAAGTTCCTACATCAATTCCTTTTGAGGATTCTGTTAATCATATAAGACTTGGAGAGTATGATTCTGCTAAACTTCAGGTTACTAAGATTGATACTAATTATGAAGCTTATCTTACTGTTATTCCTGGTGCTGGCAGATCTTTTACAACATCTAGTTTCAGTTTCACTGTTCCTGTTGATCCTCGTCCTTTTGAATGGACTCCTCAGCAATTGGAATCTCATATTAAGGCTACTAAGGATATTATTGCTAAGCTAGATAAGATAATAAAAAAGATGGATGATGTTATAAGGACTTGGAAGAAAGTTTGTTTAGCAACATTTGCTTTCCTTACTGTTAAGAGTTCATTCTTGGAAGGTGGTGCTAGGAGTTTAGCTCGTAGACAGGTTTCAGATAGTTTCAAGCAGAGATGTGTTGCTGAAAAAACTGAAGGTAAGACTGGTGAACATCCTGATTTCCAGACTGTTGATCGTTGTCTTGATTATTATGCTGATAATATTAAGAGTTCAACAGATAAAACACAGAAGTATATTGAAGATGTCCAGTCTACTATTAAAGGTAAGACTGCTGAGGATTTAGCTAAAGAAAATCTTGATAATATTGATTGTGGTAGTTTCTCTGAATTCAAGATAGCAAGTATTGATGCTAGAGGTTCTGATCTCGTTACTGAATACAGAGATTGTTTGTTATATTCTAAATTGAAGAATGATAATACTGTTGATCCTGCTTATAAAAGTTATTTAGAATCTAAAAATAATAAGAATAGTATTCAGGATAAGATTGCACTTTATAATAAAGCAAAAACAATTGCTAACACTGCAGGTAAAGGAGATGATCCAAAATATATTCAGGATGTTATAACTGTTATTCAGATGAATTCTGATAATAAAGTTTCATCAAATGTTAATGGTATGATCCTTACTAAAGATATTAATGATCCTTTGAAAGGTTCTGCGATTATTCCTACTGGTAATGATCTTACTAAGGCTAAGACTATTGATGTTCATAGTTTAAGTTATTATAATTATCTTCAGATAAAGTATGATGATCCTGCTGGAACTAAGAATGCTTTCCTTAATGCTGTATGTGACACTAATAGTGGATCTCACTTAAGTACTACTAATCCACTCCAATGTGTTGATAACAATAATAAAAATATTATTTCTGTTAATACTCAGGTGGAGAACTTAAAGAAGCAACAATATACTGAGAATAATTATCCTGTATATGTTGATGATTACTTTATTGATAATAGTAAAAGTTTCAAAGTAAATGATCCAAATAATTGTGGTATAAATAATGGTGTTTTGGATGGTTCTAGATGTATCCCTAAATTATTTGCCTCAACTGTTTCTGATACTGATATAGGAAGATTGAGTACTGGTTACTCTTATGGTGTTTCTATTCCTGCTCTTTATGATAATAATGGTCTTCCTTATTGTTATCCTACTGGTAAAGGTGAATATGCTATTGTTGATGAATGGTATTCTGGAAATAAAGGTATAAAAACTTTAAGAGTCTTGAATGTTGGTCCTAATAGTAGGATTGAATGTGGTAAAGGTGATGATTTATATCCTCCTGGAAAAGAAGCTAAAGCTCTTGATATTAATCCCTCTCTTAAGAATAAGTATATCTTGATTGGTGAAAAATTAAAGAAGCCTTGTACTAAAGATGGTGAGCCAGTTGGAACAATAGACGGTAAGAATGTTGTATGTTCTAAACAATCTTCAGAACAATTGACTAATGATCTTCAGCCTAAATGTATTGATGTTATGGATCCTCTTGATTGTAAAATATTGTTCAATGCTTGTGATCCTGTCATGTGTCCTAGTTCTAGATGTACTCTAGGTGGCAAAGTTCCCCCTCGTAATGTTATCCAGTCTGGTTTGGTTGGTTCTCTGGTTTTATGTCTTCCAAATATTAAAGAGGGTATTGCAGTTCCTGTTTGCTTGACTGGTATTGATGCTGGTTTGAAGGGAATTAGATCTATTTTAGAAGGTTATGTAAACTGTTTAGAAATTAAATTAAAACAGAATGAGGATGTTGGTTTCTGTGATTATATTAGATCAGTTGGTGTCTGTGAATTAGTATGGAGAGAAGCTTATAATTTATTAGATATTGGTGGTAGGGGTATTATTGATTGGGTTAATGGTAAGGTTGAAGGTAATCTCGGCCCTGATAGTGGCGGCGGAGAATATTTGAAATTCCAGTCTAGTCTTGATAATGTCGGTAAATCTGTTAATGTTTTCACTAAAGAATATGATACAACTTATACTGCTCAGTTCTTATCACAATCAACTGATGAAATAGGAACTCAAATTTGTAGGTTGAGTGTTAATGGTAAACTTCCTTCTGTTGGTAAAATTATTGATCAGTTGACAGAACCTGAAGATCCTCCTCAATTTGAAGCTTTCTTCGACGAGACAGGTTATGCCTCTCCTGGTGAATCTTCTGGTGTTTCAGGTATTTACGGTGCTCAGGAATTATCTTTATACAAAGTATTCTATCACATTTATGCTGGTACTGGTTTGTATAGGGGAAGTTATTCTACTACATCTTCTGTTATAAGTTCTCAGAATTTCTTGGTTCCTAATGCTAATCCTTCACAGCAGAACAGTCCTTTATCATATTCAGTTTATTTAGTTAATAAAGAATCTAATCTTCCTCCTGTCTATGTTACTTTCCCTGGTGATTTTGTACGTACTCAGGGTTCTATTGCTCCTGGTAAATTCGAGCAGCAGACTGTTCAGAAAGTTGCTCCTAAAGGTTATAATCAGTTATGTGTAAATATTAACGGAGTTGAACAATGTGGTTTCGGTAAAGTTTCAAGTTCATTTGGTGTTCAAGAATTAAATAATGTTATCACCTCATCTCAGGCTACTCAGACTATTAATTCAGCTGAACAATGTACTCCAGAACCTAGAACTTCTGCTACTTACTCTTTAGGTAAATTAGCTGCTGCCTCTCCTTTTGCTCTTGGTGCTGTTACTCCTGGTCCTGCAACAGGTTTGTTAACTTCAAATGCAGATCAGAGTTTATTATCTACAGGCATTATTAGAGTTTGTAGTAATTCCCCTCCAACAACTGAGGCTGCTAGGTGGACTAAAGTTGGTACTTGCGGTAAAGATAAGAATAATTTGGTTCTTGGTGATTGCTGGCTTGATACTAAATCAATTAATATTGATGATAAAGATATTAAGAAAGAGACTCTTGATAAATTAAATGAAGATGGTGAATTGAAAAGATCTGTAAGACTTCTTGATTCTTCTGAGTCTAATTCAATTTTATTATTATTGAATGCTAAGAGGGATAAGATACTTGATGATTTAAGAAATCTTGTTGAAAAAATTAAAAATGGTAATTATTTGGTCTTGCCTGATCAAGATCTTCCTCCTATGCAGTTAGTCTCTAATAATAATGATAAGGAACTTGGAATTTTATCAATATATGGTATTAAAGATAATGTTTTCAATTTAAGAGTTAAACCATCAACTGTTGAGAATAATGAAATATCTCAGATAAGTATTAATGCTGGTCAGACTATTACTATTCCTGTTTATGAAGTTTCTAATGGTTGGTATAGAATTAAATATAATAATAAGGATGGATGGTTATATCAGCATTCCAGTTTTAGTTATAAATCAAATGAAGATGTATTAAAGTCTTCATTGTCTAAAGAATGCGATGTTGATGTATATTCATTTATTGAGGGCTTTAACAATAATCCTTCTGCATTAAAGAATCTTGCTGCTGTTCTTAAAAATCCTCCTTCTAAAATAAAGATTGATGTAGATGGGGATTATTGGTCTGCATTAATAAGTGTAGATAGTGGAACCATTGTAGATTCATATTCTGTTAATGAAATAAAAAATGAAGATTCTGTTAGTGTATTAACTATAAAAACTTCTTCATGTACTTTAGAACAACTACAAAATAAGATGTTGACTTTTGATGATGCTGTTAGTAGAGGTTTATTGTCTTTCTCCCCTAATACCCAAAATATAAAAACTGCATTAGGAGCTTTATTGCAATGAAAAAAATAATTATCTTTATATTTTTGTTAATTCTTTCTAGTAATGTTTTTGCTGCAAATTTTGAAAACCAAGAATCTAATAAATTAATAAATGATTATAGAATTCTTACTGTTCCTCCAGACCAATCATATAATTCTCTTTCAGCTTCATCTCTTGACGCTTCTGTCAGAGCTAAATCTATCTATAATAAAGCTCTTGGATATAAAGAAATTGCTAAATTAAGAAGATATGTTGATATCTTGCCTCAAAGTGAGATTCCTTCAAGACCTGTAATTATCTCTCCTGGTTTAATTGGCGGTAAGCCTATCCCTCAAGCTCCTGGTGATATGGGTGATAGGGATAGCAGGATATGGCCTGTTGATCCTTTATTTAGGATTATTACTTCATGTTATGGTCCTCGTACATTGAAGGATAATGCTGATTGGCATGATGGTATTGATTTTGGTATTCCTATAGGCTCTAAAATTTATGCTGTTAATGATGCTGAAGTTATTTTTGTTTGTGATAAAGAAAATATGAATACAGTATCATTAACTAGTGCTCAAAGACGTGAATTATGTAGTGGTTATGGTATGAATATTCTTTTAAAACATCCTGATAATACATTTACTAGATATAATCATTTATCAAGAATTGATGTTAAGCAAGATGATGTTATAAATAAAGGATCTGTTATTGGTTTGTCTGGTAATACTGGTTATTCTACAGGTCCTCATCTGCACTTTAGTATTTTTTTAGATGCTAGCACTAATTTTGCTGGTGATACTGGTGAGAATAGTTATGATAGGGATCCTTTGAAGTATCTTCCATCTCTTGATAATTATCAGTTATCTGGAACTCAGAATTGTTTGAAATCTCCTACTGTTGTTGAATTGCAAAAGAATAATGCACAGATTACAGGTGGTGTCAGAACTTCTTATGATTTTAATTCTGATTATTATCTAACTGTAGATTCTGGAACAAATAATGATAAAGATCTTGATATGATTTTTATTAATAATGCCTGGTCTTGGAAAGTTGAGGGTGATAGTTCTTATTTAAGTGTTAATCTTCCTGATAATCCTGAACTTGATTTCCCTTGGTATTCTCCCACTAAGAATCCTGATGATAATCAGAGAATTTTATTGAAAAATTTAAAAGACGTGAATACTGTCAGTGAAGGTTTGGATATTATTGTTAATTTTGTCAAGAATAAACATCGTTATGGTAAAGTTCATATTTCTTCTAAAGAGGATGATTTAATTATTAAGACTTATGGCATTCAGAATAATAACCTTAATCCTGAAACTATACTTTATGATTTATCATCTACTAGACCATCTGCTGATTTTTCATCTAAAGAGGAGACAATAGCTTTTATTATAGTAGAATCTAAAAAAAGAGGCATTCCTTCAGGTCTTGCTATTGCTCTTGGTATGCAGGAATCTAAATTAGAACATATTGATCCTAAGACAGGTAAAGTTAAAGAAAGCTGGGTTGGAAGGGCTGGCGGTTATGGTATTTTCCAAATTGCTGAAAGTGCTCATCCTGAAATTAAATGTGATCTCTCTGAAATTAAATGTAATATTCAGTCAGGTCTTGATATTCTTAAAGGATATTATAGTACTCAAACAAAACATTTCTATGGTTGTAATAATGGAAATTTTAAGGATGTTGACAAAAATTATAAAGGTTGGGAAAGAGCTGTTAGATCTTATAATGGCTGGCCGAGCAGTTATCGTTGTCCTATAAGTGTTAGTAATAATAATAGAGCAGGAGATCCTGACTATGTCTCTAATGTATTGATGCAATATAGTAAACTTCCAGATGAATATAAAAAAGATGATAACTCATTTGGCTTTAAACCATGAAAACTAAAAACTTTTTTATTACTTTATCTTTAGAGATTATTTTCACATTTTTTATAATCGGTATTCTTTTCTATTCAAGGGAAAAAACTAGTGGTTATATTATCTCTATTCAAGAATTCTCTCCTGAATTATCTAAACTGCAGGAAGAATTAGGAAAATCTAATCTTACATCTTATGATCAATCAGCAGTCCAGGATAAATTAAATACTATTGAGAAGACTTTAGATAGTGCTCTTTTATTGAATAAGTATATTGTTCCTATATCAATTATTTTATTATCTCTATTGTTTTATTTCTTAATATGGAAGTTCACTAACAATATCTCAATTAAGAACTTCTTATTATTCTCTCTAGTTCCTTTATCTTTATTGTTTATTACAGTCATTAGTTTCCTTAATTACTTGGCTTTCATATATTTAGGTTTAGACTCTGATAATTTTTATTTCTTGATATCATTTATTATATTATTGATAATATCTTATTATCTCTCTTTAGTATCTTTATCCTATAAGAATAATAGTTTTACAGATTCTTTGAAATTCTCTTTTAAGAACTTTAAACATTTGATTTTACAATTTATTTTAATTTTAATATCTAATATTATTTTATTGTCTTTAATCTTAGTTATTTTTGTCTTATCATATGCTGAATACTCTATTGTTATTCCTTCTATTATTTTATTAGTTCTATTAGTAATTATTAATATTCAAAGGTTTTATTTTGTTAAGAAAGTTAATCGCCATTAGTTTTACAACTTGAGTCTATTCTTAGATTATCGCACATACTAATATAATACTCCATGATTGTTGTATGATGTCTGCTTCCAAGCATTGTCCCTATTTCTGGGAAACTTTTTTCATATTTTGTTTTTAATGTATATGTTGCCTCTCTTAGTGCACATTTTATTCTTTCAGATGCAGGATCATGTTTTCTTGTCCTGCTTTTTTTATGTGTTAGTTTATCATAAGGAATATTATATTGTTCAGCTAATAATCTTAAATATTTTGCAGGAGTTGTATCATTAGAAACTTTATTTGGGTCTAGTGTAAAATATTCTGCATTCCATGCAATTTCAGGTTTATATTCTTCATAAGGTACTTCATGTTCTCCATTGTCTCTCTCTGGACCTACATCAACTAATCTGTCTACTAATGTATTTAATGTTCCACGTAACTCTTTCATTAATAATTTTATATCATCTCTGCTCTCTCTTATTTCATCAGCTGTGGCACTCTCAATTATTGCAATTCTAGCAGCATAATCTAAAGTTGCTTTTATCCTTGATACTAAACTTTGAGTCATAGATAAAGTCTCTTAGAAAGATATAAAAGGTTAATTGCGGGGAACAGGACTTTCGTTTTCTCTTTAGTTTTTTGCCGAAGCTTTTTTCTAAAAAGATTCAATTCGAACCTGCGAAGGCACTAAGCCATTAGGTTTCTTTAAGTCATAGCTCTTAACACCTATAACTTGCCTAAGCCTAATCCATTTGGCCGCTCTGGAATCCCCGCATTTTTATTTTTATAGAACTATTTATGATTTATAATTGTTTGTATAATTAAAAAATTATAATCTATGTCTTACTACTGTCTTTCCATTTCTTTTTGTCTGCCAGTTGTATCTTCTTATCTTAGCTGTTGCTCCATATCCACATGATGCACATTTCTTATTTCTTACATGATAACTTCTGCTTCCGCATCTTCTGCATCTCTGTACTAGGGTGCTCCTTCTGGATTTCTTACCCATTGATGCTGTTCCTTTTGTCATGTTCTAGAATTTCCTTATGCTGTTGATATGAATATTATTGTGTCTCCTCTTATGAATACTGTTCCTAGTTTTCTTTTTGTCTCACCATCTACTTTTTCTTCACAATCTTCTAATACTGTATTTATGTGGATATCAAATGATCTTAATTTTCCTATTAATTGTTTATTATTCTTTAATTCTACTATTACGTTCTTTCCTCTTGCTTCATTTAATGTGTCTAAAGGTCTTAATTCCATATTTTATGGTCACTAGTTATTGTATTTAAACTTTCCTGTTGGACATCCGTAATTATCATAAAATTATTTTTGTAAATTTTTGATTAGTAAATTATATAAACCATTCATTTCTCCTTTGTCTTACTATGTTATCACAAAAACGTCCAAAAAGAAAAGTTACAGGCGGTAGATTCACTGCTTTCTCTAAGAAGAAGAAGGCTAATGCTGGTTCTATTCCATCTTTTACTAAAGTAGGACCTACTAAACTTAAAGAACGTAGAGCTCGTTCAGGTGTTATTAATAGTTTCTTATTGACAGTTAATGTTGTCAATGTTATGAATCCTAAGACTAAAAAATCTCAGAAAGCTGAACTTAAGACTGTTGTTGAGAGTCCTGCTAATAGAAATTTTGTCAGGAGAAATATTATAACTAAGGGTAGTGTTGTTGAGACTTCTTTAGGTAAAGTTAAGATTACTTCTAGACCTGGTCAGGAAGGCACTCTTAATGGTGTTTTAGTTTAATTTATCTTTCTTGAATAATATTATTAATGCTGTTATTATCCCGATTATTAGTATTAGGAATATCACTCTTAATGGTGTGAATAATTCTTTTTTCTGTCCTGCTCCCTCTATATTGTCTCTTGTTATTGGTTCTATTTCTGGCAATGTCTCTCTCCGGAATTGCGGGACATTGAATAATAATATTATATTTCTCTCATTAGGATTCTCATCATAATGTAATATATCCTCTTTTATGAACATGAATGGTATTTTTTTATCACCTGTAAAATTTATTTTGTAATCATTTCCAAGTCTTAGTTCTATTTCCTCATATTTTCTTCCTCTTATTGATAATAATGCTTTTGTCTTTTCTTGTGTTATCTCTTTTATTATTATTGTATTATATGCTAATATATTGTTTTGTGCATCATAGGTGCTGAATTGTACTGCACTTCCCTCTCTTATTTTTACATAGTTCCTTGTGTATTCTTTCATGCTTATTGTAAGATTTTTTCCGCTTTCAAGATCTGTAAGCTTATCTGCAGGATTATATGCTGTTACTAATACACTAAGTAATATCATCATCAAGATTATTTGTTTTATCATCGTAGTTTTTTGTATAAATTGTTATATTTTAAGCTTTATGGAAGTAGTTTCTTATTATCTTAGGAATGAGTTAAAATAGGAAGCTTTATAAAGATTCTAATCTACTTATATATAAAGGTTTTTATGAACTTATTAAGGGGTAGTTAAAATCGTGGGGGTTTTGACAACAAATGGCATCAGAATATATAAAAAAATGTCCGGATTGCGGAGGAACTAATTTACTTATCCAAAAAGATAGAGGAGAGGCTACTTGCAGAGACTGTGGTCTAGTTATTGAAGAAAAAATGATTGACTTCGGTCAGGACTGGAGAGAATTCAATGAGGATCAGGCTTCTAAGAAGAGAAGGACTGGAGCTCCTATGTCTTACACTAAATTCGATAGAGGTTTAGGAACTGATATAGGTCAGAAAGGTGATATTTATCAATTAAATGCTAAAGGTAAAAATAAATTTTTCAGATTAAGAAAATGGCAGCACAGGATTTCAACTGCTATTGAAAGAAATCTTAAATTAGCATTAGCTGAATTAAAAAGAGTTTCATCTTATTTAAAATTACCAAAATCAGTTGAAGAAGAAGCAGCTAGGATTTATACTATGGCTGTCCAGCGTGGTTTAGTTAGAGGTAGATCTATGGAATCAGTTGTTGCAGGTTCATTATACGCTTCTTGTAGAAGACATGAAGTTCCTAGAACATTAGATGAATTATCAGAAGCTTCTGGTATTGATAAGAAAGAAGTTGGTAGGACTTACAGATTTATTACAAGAGAATTAGGTATTAGAATATTGCCAAGTAATCCAACAGACTATTTACCGAGATTTGTTTCTGCTTTGAAATTATCAGCTGAAACTCAGAGTAAAGCTGTTGATATTCTAAACAAGGCTAGAGATGCTGAACTGACTTCTGGTCGTGGTCCTACTGGTATTGCAGCAGCTTCATTATACGTTGCAGCTCTTATGAATAACGAGAAACGTACTCAGAGAGAGGTTGCTGATGTTGCTGGTGTTACAGAGGTTACAATCAGGAACAGGTATAAAGAATTGCTTAAAGAATTGAACTTGAAAGATAAGATCAAGAAAAAATTACTTAAAGAATTAGAAACTGAAGAAGGAAGTCCTGAAGCAACTTCTGAAAGTTAACTTTTTAAATTCTTTTAATATATTTTTATTTATGAAATACATTTGTCGAGATGGAGTTGAATATGATCTTTCTGAAATTCCTGGTATTGATCCTTTAATTATATTATTAAAACTTGCCTATGATACTGCTATATGCGCTGATAGTTTTTATTTTATGACATCTTCTAATGTGATGAGTGTAGCAAGTGCATTAAGAGATGATAGTGATGTTCCTTTTATTATACAAAACGATCTTTCAGAAAATCTAAGGATTAAGGATGGAGAGATTATTGGTGAGATATCTAGAATGTTTGTCGATTAGATTATCTAAATCTTTATATACCATTTATTTTTAATCATATTTATGTCAACTTTAGTAGCTTCATTATCAACAGGTAAGGGTACTTGGGCTCATGTTTCTAAACTTATTCAGGATGAGAACTGGGAAAAGATATTTTTGGTTACTAACATGTTTGGCAAGGAAAATTTCTCTAACACTAAGAATGCTGAGATGATCATTATTGATGATAATAAAGAAATGGAAGAATTGAAAGAGTTGATTTATAATTCTTTGAAAGATAAAGTTAAGGATGTTGAAGTTTGTTTGAATTTTGTTTCAGGTTCTGGTAAAGAACATATGTCTACAATTTCTGCAGTTCTCAAATTAGGTGTAGGTATTAGATTTGTTGTCTCTTCTAAAGATGGTGTTAAAGAATTATAATAATCTTTATTAATTATTAATTAAATATTATTCTATGAATTACAAGTTAATATGTTTTGATATTGATGGTGTTATTTTCAAGGATGTCAATTTCTGGATGGAGCTTCATAAAAGTTTTAATACTTTAGAACAAGGTAAGATTTTAACTGAAAAATATCTTCATTCTGATTATCCAAGATTAGTTGAGGAAGTTGTTGTTAATTTATGGAAAGGTCGTGATGCTAAGCCATATTTTGATTTAGTTAATTCTCTAGAATATCTTCCAGGTGTTAAGCAAATGTTTGATTACGTTAAGTCTAAAGGTTTTATCTCTGCCCTAATATCAGCTTCTAGTATTGAAGTTGCTCGTAGAGTTCAGAAAGATTTTGGTGTTGATCATATTTTCGCAAATGAGTTAATAATTAGAGATAATAAAGTTTCAGGTGAATTTCTTTGGCCTTTAGGTGCTGGTAAAGAAAAGAAAGCTGATATTATTAGAAATCTATGTAATGATCTTAATATCTCTCCTAATGAAACTATTTACATTGGTGATTCTGATAAGGATATTGAAGCTTTTAAAGAAGTTGGTTTATCTATTGCTTTTAATAGTAATTGTAAAGAATTAAAAGATATCGCAACTTTTGTTGTTGATTCTGATAATCTTTCTAAAGTTTTGAAATATCTTCCCAAATAATTATGATTTTTTCAATTTTTTTTGAGTGAAGTTTATAAACTTTAAAGTCTATATAGTATTATGGTTGATAATGCTCTTGTTGTTTTTCAGGATAAGAAGATTCGTAGAGTTTTTCATAATAATGAATGGTATTTCTCTGTTGTTGATGTAATTGAAGCTCTGACTGATAGTCCTGCTCCAAGGCAGTATTGGGGTAAGATTAAAGATAGAGAGTTTATAGCACTTGAGTTGTCCCCAATTTGGTTACAACTGAAATTGTTATCTTCTGATGGTAAAAATTATGATACTGATTGTTCTAATACTAAGGATATGTTTCGTATTATTCAGTCTATTCCTTCTAAGAAGGCTGAGCCTTTTAAGTTGTGGCTTGCTCAGGTTGGTTATGAACGTGTTCAAGAGATTGAGAATCCTGAATTATCTCAGCAAAGAATGAAGGAATTGTATAAAGCTAAAGGTTATTCTGATGATTGGATAGAAAAAAGAGTTCGTGGTATAGCAGTTCGTCAAGAACTTACTGATGAGTGGAAGAAAAGGGATGTAAAAGAAGATATTGAGTATGCAATACTTACTAATGAGATATCTAAAGCAACCTTCGGTAAGACAGTTGAAGAGTACAAAGAATTCAAGAAGTTAAAAAAAGAAAATCTAAGAGACCATATGAACGACCTAGAACTAATATTCACAATGCTAGGTGAAGCTTCAACAACCAGGATTGCAAGAAATAAGAACGCTCAAGGTTTTTTTGAAAATAAGAAGTCTGCTCAAAAAGGTGGGAAGATAGCAGGAGATGCCAGGAAAAAATTAGAAATAGAATCAGGAGAAAAAATAGTAACTAAAGAGAATTATCTGAATGAGCCTGAAGAGTTGAAAAGAAAGAAGTTATCTAAGAAATAATAACTCTTTTATCATCAATAACTTTTTAAAACATTAAATACTTTTAATATTCATGTCTGACTTATTCAAGGATATATTGCATGGTAATGAATCATTATTCCTTAATCCTCAGTTCCTAGATTCTGATTTCATCCCTCCTATTATTAAATTCAGGGAGAATGAACAGCAGTACATAGCAGAATGTATTAAACCATTATTGATGAAGAGAGACGGCAAGAATCTTCTTATTAAAGGTTCTCCTGGTATTGGCAAGACTTTGGCTTCTAAGCATGTTTTATCTGAACTGAAAAAAGATTCTAATGATATTTTTTGTGTCTATGTTAACTGCTGGAAAAAAGATAGTTCTTTCAAGATTCTTAATGAGATATGTTCACAGTTGAATTATAAATATGTTTTCAATAAAAGTTTTGATGTTCTTATAAAAGATATAAGTGAATTGATTAATCAGAAATCTTTTGTTATTGTTTTAGATGAAATTGATAGGTTGACTGATAATACTATTCTTTACTCTTTATTAGAAGATATTTACAGGAAATCTATTATAATGATCACAAATGATGATGAGTTCCTTTCAAATTTGGATCCTCGTATAAGGTCTAGGATGATTCCAGAGACTTTGGATTTCAAGGCTTATACTGCTGATGAGACAGATTTTATATTAAGAGAACGTGCTGATTATGCTTTTGTTAAGGGTGTTATTGATGATGAATGTTTTGAACTTATCTCAGAAAAGGCTTTTGAATTCAAGGACTTAAGGACTGGGTTGTTCTTATTGAAAGAATCTGGTGAGATTGCTGAATCTAAAAGTTCAAGAAAAATAATTCCAGAACATACCATGAAAGCTTTGGAAAAGTTGAATTCATCTTTAATTAAAGAAATAAATGATGATAATAAAGATGTTATTGATCTTATTAAAAACAATTCTGGCAAGACTACTGCTGAAATATTTAAAGAATATGAATCTAAATCAGGTAAGAGTTATCGTACTTTTCAGAGAAAGATTAAGGATCTTGAAAAAATGAATATTATAACTCTTAAAGAGATGAATAAAGGTCGTGAAGGACGTTCTACTATTGTTGAATTCAATCAGAAAATGTTAGTTGATTATTAAAGTTTTATCTCATCTAATCTTACTGGTTCTCTTCCACATTCTCTGCTAAGTCTCTCAAAGTTAGAATTATAATATGAATATACAACTGCTATTTCAGGTCTGCATCCATTTTTCCATCTCTCTTTAGTTTTATCTATAAACTCTGGCATATTATAATTTAATGGTCTCTCTCTATCATGGCTGTGATCCTCTCTATCACTCATTAGGTATACAACATTTCCCCAATCATCTACTACAAATACGATTCCATGGATTTTACATAAGTCTTCTAATCTGATTTGAGTTAAAATACCATTAGAACCAGCACTTATGTTATCTTCACGTGGTTTATTTGTTATTATATAAGGGATATAATCCATTTTTCTATGTCCTTATTCTGAAATGTTGTTTTTATATTTAAAATTTCCCATTCTATTTCATGACACGGCACTTATATTTCCTTTCGAAATGCATTATTTTGCCATCTCTCCACTGGACACGACAAACTTACGCGCCAGGTTTATAAACAAAGTTTCATACTTATATTATAACACTTAGGAGGTGCCAACAATGCTGCCAACAGAACTTGAACTTGAATCCGTATCCAGGCTTTTTAGTATTCAGATGAGAAGACTTCCATTGAACAGGACTATTAACTTGTCTTTGAAGAGGAAGTAAAAATGAGAAGCAAAAAACACCTTAAGATGTGGGTAGAAGAGATGTTATCTAATGATGAGATAAGCCCTGAAGAAGAAGGATTTTTGATGGGTTATATGGATTTAGATGAATAGAAAGACTTAATATTCATTTTATTTCTATTAATTTTTATGAAGATTTTAGCTTTCACTGATACTCATGCTGATATAGAAGACTTAGAAAAGATTAAGTCAAAAGCTTTGAAGGAAAAACCTGATATCATTGTATGTTGTGGTGATATCTCTGTTTTCGGTAATGGTTTAAACTTTGCATTGAGTTTCATTAATGATCTTAAGATTAAGACTCTTATAGTTAAAGGAAATCATGAGACATCAAAAGCTTTGGAAGATGCATGTTCAAGGTTCAAGAATATAATTAATATAAGTAATGCTGGCACTTTTGAATTAGATAATTATCTATTTTTCGGTTATGGTAATAATGGTTTCTCTCATGTTGATGAAAAATTTGAAAGACTATCATCTAAGTTCATTAAAACATTTGATAGCTCTAAAAAACTTATTTTTATCACTCACGCCCCGATATACAATACTAAATTAGACAAGTTGCCTGTTGGTCATTGTGGTTCTTTAAGTTCTAGAAAATTTGTTGAAAAAGTTTACCCAGTATTGACTTTATGCGGACATTTCCATGAAACATTTAAAGTTAAGGATAAGATAAAAAATTGTTTGATAATAAATCCCGGACCAGATGGAATGATTATAGAAATTTAAAAAAGAAAAAGAGTTTATCTCTTCCTCTTCTTTGCTTTACTTGACTTACTCTTTGTTTTTTTCTTTTTTGCTGCCATTTACTTTTTCACCTCTTTTTCCCAGTCGAAGACTTAGGAATATCACCTATTGCTATTCATGAATGAATTTGTTTATATAGTTTACTGTTTTTATGCTCGTAAAAATATTTTTTGATAATTTGAGAATATTATTTTTTCAACTTCTTCTGTTTCCATGTTTTTTATTTTTGCAATTATTTTTATTGTCTCTTTTATATTGCTGGGCTCTGATCTTTCTCCTTTCACAGGACTTAAATATGGTGCATCTGTCTCTGTTAAAATATTATTTAATGATACTCTTTCAACTAATTCCTGAAAATGTTTTAATCTTGTTATTACAGCTGGTATTGAAAATGAATATCCTAATTGTTCCGCTCTCTTTGCTAATTTTAGATTTCCAGTAAAACAATGTAATACTACTCTTTTAGATTTTTCTTCTTCTAATATATCTATACATTCCTTTTCTGCTTTTCTTGTATGTATTACTATTGGTTTGTCTATTTCTTTTCCTAATCTTATTGCTTTCCTAAAAGCTATCTTTTGTTCTTCTAATCTTGAATCTTCTGCAGAATTATCTAATCCTATTTCTCCTATAGCTATGATCTTATCCTTATTTTTTCTTATGAACTCTATCTCTTTATCAACATCTATTTTTTCTACATCTCTTATTACATCATCTTTGAATCCTAAACCAACAGCATCTAATGGATATATTCCCAATGATGGTTTTATTATATCATATTTTTTTGCTAATTCTAAGACTTTTTCGTTTGTTGAATGATTTACTCCAGAAACAACTATTGCAATTAATCCTACTTCTTTTGCTCTTTTTATTACTTCATCTAGGTCTTTATCGAAATGAGAGAATAAAATATGGCAATGTACATCAATTAACATAAAATTTAGTATTTATCATTCTATATAAATATTTATATATTATGGGATTTTTAATTAATTTAATGGAAATAAAATTATTTGCAGCAACCAAAGCTTTTATTGTTCATGATGGTAAAATTCTAATTCTTAGAGAGTCTAATAAATACCAAGATGGAACTAATGTTGGAAAGTTTGATATTGTTGGTGGAAGAATTAATCCTGGTGAAAGATTTGATGAATCATTATTAAGGGAAATTAAAGAAGAAACTGGTTTGAATGTAAGATTAGGTAAACCTTTTCATGTTGACGAGTGGAGGCCTGTTAAAAATAATGAACAATGGCATATTGTAGCCACTTTCTTTGAATGTTTTTCAGATTCTGATAATGTTATCTTAAGCGAAGATCATGATAAATATGAATGGATTGATCCAAAAAGTTATAAGGCTTATAATTTAATCCAGAATTTATTTCCTGCTTTTGAAGCTTATCTGAAGAAATAATTATTTAAAAATAAATTTTCCAAATATTACATATAACAATAATAAAAATAATAATACTAACACTATTATCATTATTGTGTTGCTTGAATCTCCTTCTGTATTCATTTTTTCTCCATTTTTGATAATCTTAATTCAATATTATTGAATCTTGTTTCAATATCTAATCTTTTGTTTAACTCGTTTATATTTCTTTTGTTAAATTCTATTTGGCTAAACTTTTCCCATGTAATGACACTTACTATAAATATTAATGCTATCACAGATATTAAAGTAATGTTCTCTGGTGAAATAATAATTCCTGCTCCGGTTAATAATGCTAAAACTATTGATATTATTGTAGTTGATCTTGTGAAAATTAGATTTTCCATAAAAATAATCTAATCTTATTATTTATAAGTCTTATTTAGTATTTGCCGTAAATCTTTCAATTAATTTAGAATAATAACATTAGAGGACTTACTATAAACTTAATTAATTTCCATATGAATGGCCACATATTGAATAATATCAATGCTAGCACTATGAATGATACAATGCTTAAAGCTTTCATTGCTTTTTTCTTGTCTTTTGTAATATGGAACATTCCAACATAGAACATCCTTCCCCCATCTACTGGTCCTAATGGCAATAGATTGAATAATCCTACTCCTAAGCTTATATTGAATAACCAGAATAATAATAATCCTATCCATGCATATACTGGATATATTTTTTTATATTCCTCTTTTACCTCTGTTTTATATCCTGATATTCCAACACCTAATACAACTTCGTTTTTTTCATTGTTCCCTAATTCTATTTCATAAATTCCTTTATCAGTTTTAACATTTATTATATCTCCTGCTTTATGTTTTTTTAATACATCAAAATCATCGATATTATCTATTTTTACACTGTCTATCTCTTCTATTACATCGCCTGCTAATATTCCTGATTTATTTATCTGGAAATTATTATCTAAACTTGCTATTTGTACTCCTTTCACTTCTACCATGTTTGAAGCTAAAGGAGAAATTACCAATCCTATAAATACTAATAATATTAATGCTAATACAATATTTGAGAATGGTCCTGCAGATATTACTTGCAATTGTTCTTTTGTTTTTTTCTTCTCTAACTGTTTTTCATCAGGTTCTACAAATGCTGCTAATAATGGTCCTAGGAATGCAAATCCTGTTGATTTTATCTTTACATTTATTAATCTTGAATATATTCCATGGCAGAACTCATGTATTGTTGCAACAATTAATATTGATATTATCCAGTGCCAGAATGATAATGTAGGTAACCCTGGTATATCTACTCCAGGTAATACTGGTGCTAATCCTGGAGGTCCAGTTGGTATAATTATTAAATTATATGCACTCTTGAATAAGAAGAATATTGTTAATCCCATTCCTAAAAATCCTATTACTATGCTGATGTTTCCTAGAATATTTAGTGTTTTAGGAAACTTTTTTGCAATCTTATCCATTAATTGTATTCCTATCTTTGTTTTATATAATGCAAATATTTTCCATTGTACTTCAAACTTGTTTCTGTAAATTCTGAATATTGTATATAGAATTAGATAAAACACTACTAATAATATTAAATCCCAATTCATTATTTCATCCTCTTCTCAAGTTTTTTAAATTAGTTGATATAAAAATGTTTCTACTGGTCTTTTAATTCTTTCATTTCTCTCTCTCTATTTGATAGAGATACTCAATTGTTACATTTAATTTTGTTATAAAATGCTATATTTTATTACCATAATATTTAACAAACATCTCTTTTTACTTATCTTATGAAAAGGATTGATTTTTCAAGAGAATCTCCTTTCCCTTTAATTATTGAATCTGATGGAAGAAATGGGAGAGTTTCTATTCCTAAAGAATTTTTAGAACTTTATGAAAATACAAAATATATAGAAAATAAAAATTTATAGAATTACTTCTTCCTTACTGTTCTTAATGCTAATGAGCCGCAGTTTCTGCATGTTACTTTCCCTCTTCTTACTTTTGATGGGTCTGCTCTTTTTCTGCTCTTGCACTTTCTGCATACGAATATGTTTTTGTACAATCTTTGATTTGCTTCTGGGAATTTTACCATGTTTTTACTTTCCTTGTTTCATTACTTTCTTATCCATTACTATCCAGTATACTACTTGTCCATTCTCTTTTATCTGGTCTTTCATATCTTCTGGAATTTCTAGATCGAATGTTTCGTAAGTCTCATTATCCATTACATTTGCTTTTCCTGAACCTACTGATAATACTTGTGCTATTTTTTTCTCTATGATTGGTACAACTACATTATCGCTTCCAGGATATAATTCAATTCTCTTCTGTCCGTCTATTATCCCTACAGCTTCTATCCTGCATTTTGCAGATCCATGTTTTCCTGTCTTGCTTGTTTGTATGCTTTTCACTACGCATGCCTGATTCTGGAATATTACATAGCTTCCTACTTTCAGGTTTCCTGCTGTTGTTAATCTTGTCTCTGCCATTGTTTGTTGTAGACTACGTATTCTTTATAAATGTTTCTCAGTTTTGTTTTATTAGAATCTATTTTAACAAAAAACTTAAATATACTATACTTTTACTCCAATTTATGGTTTTGACTAAAGAATCTGACTTTGTTGAGATTGATTATGTTGGCAGGATTAAAGAATCAAATAAGATTTTTGATTTGACTTTTGAAGATTTAGCTAAAAAAGAGAATATTCAGAGTGTCGGTCATCATCATTACGGTGCTAAAGTTATCTGTCTTGGTATGAATAATATTCTTTCTGCTATTGATAAATTCTTAATAAATAAAGAAACTAATAAAACTTACACTTTAGAATTATCTTCTGATCAGGCTTTTGGAAAAAAAGATCCTAAACTTATGAAAATTTTCCCTGCAGATGCTTTAAGAAAACAGAATATCAATCCAGTTCCTGGTCTGCAGATTAATGCTACTGGTTTGCTTGGTACTATTGTTAGTGTTGCAGGTGGAAGAGTTACTATAGATTTTAATCATCCTTTAGCTTCTAAAAATCTGGTTTATGAGCTTACTATTAACAAGATTGTATCTGATGATAAACAAAAGCTTTCTTCACTGGTTCAATCATTGATTGGATTGCATGATCATGATTTTACTATTAGTCTAGAAAACAATAAAGCAGTTATTAAATCTGGAACTAAACTTTCTGATCAGACAAAAGAGGTTTTTACTAAAAAAGTTAAAGTAATTATTCCTAATATTGATGTCTCATTTAGCGAATAAGAAAATCCTTTTCTACCATAATTAAATTTAAATATGAGTAAAAAATGTTTAGTGCATGGAAGGAATTTTACGTTCTGCTAATGAAAGAGCTTCTCAGGCTAGCTTCAAGCAGTCTCCTAGAAAAGTTACTGCTGTTGATGAGGAATTAGAGGAATTATTGACAAAGCAGAAAGCTAAGATTAAAGTTATTGGTTGTGGTGGTGGTGGTAATAACACTATTAATCGTATGTCAGAAGTTGGTATTGCAGGAACTGAAACTGTTGCTATTAACACTGATGCTCAGGATTTATTATATACTAATGCTAATATCAAGATTTTGATTGGTCGTGAACTTACTTCTGGTCTTGGTGCTGGTTCTATCCCTAAAGTTGGTGAAGATTCTGCTAGAGAAAATGAGAAAGAGATTAGAGATGCTATTCATGGTTCTGATATTGTTTTCATTACTTGCGGTTTAGGTGGCGGTACTGGTACTGGTGCTGCTCCTGTTGTTGCTGAATTAGCTAAGAAACAAGGAATATTGACAGTTGCTATTGTTACTTTGCCTTTTGCTATGGAAGGTCAGAGAAGATATGCTAATGCAATTGCAGGATTAGAAAAACTAGAGACTACCGTTGATACTTTAATTGTGATTCCTAATGATAAATTAATAGAATTATGTCATGACTTGCCTTTGCATACTGCTTTCAAGGTTGCTGATGAAATTTTAACAAATGCAGTTAAGGGTATTGCTGAATTAGTCACTAAACCAGGATTAGTTAATTTGGACTTTGCTGATATTAAGACAGTCATGGGTAAGGGTGGAGTTGCTATGATTGGTGTTGGTGAATCTGATTCAGATAATAGAGCAGTAGAATCTGTTGAGAAAGCTATCCAGAACCCTTTACTTGATGTTGATATTACTGGTGCTAATGGTGCTTTGATAAATATTCTTGGCGGTCCTAGCATGACTCTTGATGAGGCTAGGAAGATTGTTGAGACTATTACTGAAAGATTAGATGAGGATGCTCGTGTTATCTGGGGAGCACAGATTTCTGAAGATCTAGAAAATACTATTAGGACTTTATTGATTGTTACAGGAGTTACCTCACCTCAGATTTTTGGTGCTAGAAAAAATGCTCATAAAGGCGAAATTAAGAAAAAGACTATTGAGTCAGAATTAGGTATTGATTTTATTGAATAGTTTTTTATATCTTTTTATGATTTACTTATTATGGTATTACAAATTGATTTTAATAATAGGCATATAATTCAAGGGTATTTAGAGCAGACAATCAAACAGGTTGATATAGGAACTATAGATGATTTTAGTATTAAATATGATGGTAATTATTTAATATATCACATATTTGGTGGAGTTAATAAAGTAGATAAGAGAATACGTTTTGAGTTTGATTATTCACATAATCATAATGGGGATCAAATATCATTAAATTCTTTAGGGTGTCTTGCAAGAGTGCAGGAATACTTTGAAGAGATAAAGTGTCATGTTGTGTATTGTCAGCAAATCTCTTCAAGACATGATTTTGGGTTATTTAATAACTACTTTGTGTCTATAGAAGATGTTGGTGCAACAGAAAATTTTTTAGATTTTGGTATTGGGGGTTATTTAGGATCTTTTGAAAGATTTGAAAAATTTATTGAAATGGTTGTAAAAGAAAGACAAAATATCATTGATTCTCGTTCCAGAATAGATGTTGCGTATGGTAATATCAAGAAGTAGTTTATATTATCAGAAATGTATTATTCATAGTTAATGCAAAATTTTGTCACTAAAAACCTTTATATACTCTTTTTATTCATCTTTTTATATTATGGATAATGAAGCTAGCACGAAGCCCTCTATTAAACAGAGATTTAGTTCATTCATTATCGAATGCAAGAGGGTTTGGCAGGTAACTAAAAAACCTAATAAAGAGGAATTAAAAGTCATACTAAAAGTAACTGGCATAGGTATCTTATTGATGGGGCTTATTGGTTTTATTATTAACATGGCCTGGCAGTTGGGATTAAAATAAAAAAATGGAAAACAAATTATTCGCAGTGAGGACAACAGCTAACAGAGAAGAACAGGTAGTTGATTTTATTGAATCTAATGTCAAAAAAAAGAATTTAGAAGTTTACACTATTATTAATGCTCATGGTATGAGAGGTTATATTTTCTTAGAAGCTAAAAACTCTGAAGAGGCAGCTCAGGCTTGTTTTGGTATTCCTTATTCAAGAGGTCTTTTGCCTAAAGAAGTTTCTTATGCAGAGATTGAACCTATGCTTGAACAGATCAAAGCCCCTATTAATATACAGGATAAAGATATTGTTGAGATCATTCACGGTCCTTTCAAGAAGGAAAAGGCTAAAGTTAAGAGAATAGATGAAACTAAAGAAGAAGTAGTAGTTGAATTATTGGAAGCTGCTATTCCTATTCCTATTACAGTTAAGATGGATTGGGTTAAAGTTATCAGAAGAGAAGGCGACGAGTCTATTCAATCTGATGATGAGGATTGAATATTCTTTTTATTTTCTATTATTTATTATATAATACAATATCAAAACTAGAATAAGTTAGTCTGAATAATCTCTTCTATATACTTTAGGATTTAGCGAATAGCTATCTCTAAGTTTTGTTATTATTCCTATTTTAGTGAGGTGTGACAATCTCTGTTCAAAATCTCTTTTGGTAATGGAACCATTCTTCCTTATTCTGCTTAACAAACTTTTTGAATTAATCCTAGTATTACCTACGAACATCTTGTTTCCTCGGATAAAACCATAATTTATTATAAGTTCATCAATTTTTAAAGTATTATCTTCTTGAGTCTCATTATCAATTTCTTCACAATAATCTGTTGTTAATTCATAGAATACTCTTTCACTCTCATATAATAATCCTTTCGAATCTAGTTCCATTACCTTTTCATCAAGTTTGTCACAACATAATCTTTTTATTTTTGCATTTTCTAGATTTAATAGTCTTCTATAATAGGTTTTATTCTCATTATTAGAATGTTCCAGACTCTCTAAAATTGCACTATAAAATAAGATCTCTTTATCTACAGGATCAAGACCTAAATCTTTAGTCACTTTTAAATTTAATAGGTCATTAATGTTATCTTTTACAATTATCCTTAACATATAATCTTTAGTTCTCGCCCATTGTTCAGGTTGGTATCCAAATGCAGGATTTGTCATATAATCTCTATATCCCTGATAACTCACAATTCTAGATTTTCTTTCTTCCATTATAGATGATAACACCAAAAATATTAAAAACTTTATTAATGCCTCTACGAAAGCCTTATAAATTATCTTTTAATCCTAAAATTTAATATCTAAGTAAAATGGGAAAAAAACAGATTGTTGAAGCATTGGTTGAAGGTGGCAAAGCAAGCGCAGCACCACCTCTTGGTTCTAGTTTAGGACCTTTGAAAGTAAACATTGGTTTAGTTGTTTCTCAGATTAATGATAAGACTAAAGATTTCAAGGGTATGAAAGTTCCTGTTAAAGTTATTGTAGATATGGATAGTAAAGAATTCACTATAGAGATTGGTACACCTCCTGCTTCTCAGTTGATAATGAAAGAGATTAATTTGGATAAAGGTTCAGGAGAGGCTAAGGTTGTCAAGGCTGGAGTTATCTCTATGGAACAGATTTTCAAAGTTGCAAGAATGAAACATTCCTCTTTAATTGTTAATAATATGAAATCAGCAGTCAAGACTATTGTTGGTTCATGCCAGTCAGCTGGTATTTTGGTTGATGGTAAGGAACCTTCTGAGATTTTAAAAGAGATTGATGCTGGTAACTTTGATAATATAATTGAGAATGGTATTACTGAACCTAGTGCTGAAAAGAAAAAAATTCTTGATGAATTAGCTAGAGATATTGATAGTAAGAAGAAACAGAGAGTTAAAGATAAAGAAGCAGCTAAGGCAGCAGCAGAAGCAGCAGCAAAAGAAGCGGCAGCAGTTGCACCAGCACCAGGAGCTACACCAGCAGCAGGGGCAGCAACTCCTGGAAAAACAGCAGCACCAGTACCAGGAGCAAAACCTGCAGCAGCTAAGAAGTAAATTTATTTTTTAATTTCTATATAACACATTTTATTGATATCTGAGCACTGGACACGACAAACTTACGCGCCAGGTTTATAAATCAAAAAATTAAATTATTATTATGAAAAGATTAACAAATTTTGATAAAGAGAAACTCAAAAGTTTACAAAATCAAGGATTAAGTTTAAGAGAGATAAGCAAAATTACAAATATCCCTTTGAGTACGGTTCAATATTCTTTAAATAGGAATAATCTTAATCCTAGAACTAGAGAAATGAAATTACCTCATTCTAATTTCACACAAGGAGAATTAGTTGGTGCATTTGCTGGTGATGGTAATTTTTTCTATGATACAAATGGGAGAAGCAGACATTATAGAATTACCTACTGTTTGTCTTACAAGGATGATCAAGATTATGCCAAATATTTAAAAGATGTAATCTACAATATCGGCTTAAATCCTTGGACATTCATTAAGAGAGATAAAGGAAATCCTAGTGGACTGAATGTTGTTTTTAACTCGCGTAAATTTTCTGAATTCTTAAAATTTCACCTAATATGGAATGGAGTTAAAACTTATTCTGTTAATTTAAAAAATGATATTAATCATTATAATAAAGACTTTTTATTTGGTTTTGTTAGAGGTGCTATGGATACAGATGGTCATATGGGTGTTTATAATATTACATTCGGAGTTGTTTCTAAAGATTTAACTGAAAATATAAGAGCTATTCTAAGTTTATTGAAGATTGAAGCATTAGTAAAATCAAGAAAAGAGAAGAAGGGTAAAGATCTATATTATTTAAGAGTTAAAAAGAAATATCTTAGTATTTATAATGAAAATATTGGTTTTAGTAATCCTAGAAAACAAAAAAAGCTTTTAGAAGTTTTAAAAAGATAAATTTATAAAAAGACATCTATTCACTAATTTGTGGGCTTCCCAAAGCCAAGTTTATATATTGGGGATTTAGAAGCTTATGTTTCTATACCAAAATTATAGTCTAACTTGGTTAGGATCCGACCCTTGGGTGTATTATTCAAGGAAAGGTTGAGGTCCCGGATATTTCAGGAATATTTCTTGGAATAGGGAAATTCAAATCCGGGTAGCCCCACATTTTTATTTAAAATAGGTTTTATAGCATAATTTCTCAATTTTCCTAATTTTTTCTCACCCAATAGCTTTATAAATTAATTAAAAGTTCCATTGATACAATTATTATAAAGATTCTAAAAAAATGGCAGCAGGTACTAAAAAAATCGGTTCAGCTGGAAGATATGGTGTTCGTTATGGAGCAACCATCAAGCAGAAAGTTGTTGATATTGAAAAAAAACAGAAGGCTACTTACGAATGTCCTTCTTGTCATAAAATAACTGTAAAAAGGCTTGCTAAAGGTATTTGGAAATGTTATAAATGTTCTCATACTTTTGCTGCTAAAGCTTTTTCAGTGGGAGAATAAAATGACTAACTATAATTGTTTGGAGTGTCAGAAGGAGGTTCCTTTTGAGACAGTTAAGAAAAGAGTGAGATGCCCTTATTGTGGTTCTAAGATTTTATACAAGCCTAAGATTACTCAAACTGTTGTAGATGCTGTCTAAAATGGAATCTGAAGAAACTCAAAAGAAGATTGCTCAGTTGCAGTCTCTTGAACAGAATTTGCAGAATTTTCTTATGCAGAAACAGACTTTTCAGTCTCAGCTTATTGAGATAGAGAATGCTTTAGATGAGATAGAGAAGTCTTCAGGTAATGTCTACAAGATTGTTGGTTCTGTCATGATTTCTTCTAAGAAAGATGATATTAAGAAAGATTTGAATGATAAGAAGGAGATTGTATCTTTAAGGATTTCTAATCTTGAGAAACAGGAAGAAAAAATTAAGGATAAAGCTTCTAAATTGCAAAAAGAAGTTTTGAGTGAAGTTGGTGCTGATAGGGGTGAGGATGCATGAATGATGATATGCTTAATGAAATTTTAGAGAATCTTTCTTTGATAGAATCTGATACTGCTGTTCCTAAGAATGTCAGGTTGAAGATCAAGAATACTATGTCTATTTTGTTGAATACAGATGATAATAAGATCTTGAATGTTGATAAGTCTATTCAGGAATTAAGTGATGTAGCTGAAGATGCAGATATTCCTCAACATACTAGGATGCAGGTTTGGAGTGTTGTCTCTCTTCTTGAGAGCAAGTGATTGTTAGCAATTATATTTTCTAATTGTTATATTTATTTTATGATTGATTGAAAAAAGAAATGTTTATATAGACGTTGCGCTAATATCATATAAAATGGCAGGCGTATTTAATAAGTTATTCTCAAACAAACAGACTGTTAGTGATGATTTTTCTGATGATTATGTGGAGATTACTCCATCTAATGTTACAAAAGATGGTAAGGCTCGTGTTGTTGTCAGACCTTTTATCGTTGAAGATTTTGCTGATATTAAACCAGCTCTTGATGCTTTGAGAGAGGGTTACACTGTTGCTTTGATTAATATCAAGCCTTTGAAAGATAAGGATCTTGTTGAATTGAAGAGAGCTGTTAGCAAATTAAAAAAGACTTGTGAAGCTATCGAGGGAGACATTGCTGGCTTTGGTGAGGATTGGATTGTTATCACTCCAAGTTTCGCTCAGATTTACAGAGGTAGTGGTCCTTCTCCGACAGAACTTCCTCCAGAGCAATAATTTGGTAAGACAACTTTTAGTCAAAAATTTTCTTTATTCCCAATGTGAAAAATGCAAGAGTTTCTATAAGGAAGAATCTAATGCTAAGTCATGCCAGGATTTTTGTTCTAAATATTCTGAATCTAGTCCTCAGTTGATTAAGAATTCTGTTAAGTTGCTTTAATTATCTGTATATAATTTTTAGAAATTAATTTTTTATTTAGTTTTTATATCACAACATTTATAAATTTATTTTATCTCATCTATCTATGACTAAATCTAACGACGATGTTATGAAGAATGCTGAGACTATTAACGGTGAAAATTGTCCTATGTGTTCTAATAAGACTCTGACTTTATATGAAGCTGAACAGGATATTCCTTTTTTTGGTAAAGTTTTCTTGTTTGGTATGAATTGTTCTTCTTGCGGTTACAAGCAATCTGATGTTGAATCTGAATCTAGTAAAGATCCTTCTAAGTATGAGTTTACTGTTGAAAATTCTAAGGATTTGTCTGTTCGTATTGTTAAGTCTTCTGAAGCTACTATTAAGATTCCTCAATTGAAGATGTCTGTTGAACCAGGTGTTGCTTCTGAAGGTTACGTTTCTAACATCGAAGGTATTTTGCAGAGATTCAAAAAAATTCTTGAATTAGAGAGAGATGCTGCTGATGAAGATGATATCCGTAAGAAAGCTAAGAATCTTTTGAAAAAATTATGGAAAGTTGAATGTGGTGACGAGCCTTTAAAGATTATCATTGAGGATCCTTCTGGAAATTCTGCTATCATCTCTGATAAGGCTGTTATTACTAAATTGAAAGGTTCTAAAAAATAAGTTTTTTAATAAGGTTTTTAAATTTTTGTATATTGCTTATATTATGGCTGAAACAATTACTCTGGATAGTGTAGTATCTCTTCTTGCAGGTCTAAAAACTGATTCTGCTAGGGAAGATTATGAATCATGGACCAGAAGAATGTACTCTGTTTATGTTGGTTTTCAAGATGAAGTCTTAAAGATTTTAGATGGTTCATTTTCTTCAGGCAATTATCATGTAGTGAATGAATTACGTGGTCATTATATGGATGTTTTAAGATCTTATAGAAAACATGCAACTTCAGATTCTGATTTTTCTTCTACAAAAGAATTTCTTTCTAAATTATAATTTTTTTATTATCTCATTTACTGTATTCCAGAGTTCGCTTCCTTCTGTATAATCTGCTGGCAATATATAATTTACATCTTCTTTTAGTTTCATTGCGTATTCTTTTGCTCCTTGTTTATCAGGATCATATACACATATTGCTATCCCGTTTCTTTTCTTTACGAATTTGAATGCTGGTCTGTCTGTCTCTCCGTCTCCGAAGTATATCATCTCTTTTATTGGATATTCAAATTCTTCTATTCCTTTTCCATAGCTTATTGATACTATTGCAGGTATTTTTTCTGCTGTTGAGCTTGTGCTTTTTATCTCATCTATTCCTTCTCCTTCTGTTAAGTCATCAAAGAATGTATACCCAAATATTCTGTCCATATACTTAGCTAATGAAGATCCTTCTAGTAATGGTTTTATTCCAACACTTACTATATTATATGAAATATGTTTGTCTTCATTATTTTTTCTTAGTTTATCAAAAAATTCTGGCAATCCTTTATACAATATTTTATCTATCTCTTTTCCTGTTTCTTTTAATTCTTTTATTGTTAATCCTTTTAACTTTCCGTATCTTATCTCATGCATTAGCATTGCTAGATATACTATTTCTACATTTGATTCTCCTTTTGCTTTTTCTTTATCTTGCAAACTTGTTACTTTTTTCCAGAATTCATTTACATCTATTCCTCTTTTTTCTAATATTGCACTTGGATGATATCCTCTCATTAATGTATTGTCTGCATCGAATACTAAAGCTATTTTTTTCATAAAAATCCCTTCTCCAGTAAGTCTTCCCACTTCATCTCATTTAATACTACTAAGCTCTCTCTGTATGTTATTATTGGTTTGTCATATTTTCCATAATCTTCTATCGCTATTCTTGGACATGCTAGTTCTATGAATCCTTGTATGTTATAGAAATTTGTTAGTTTATCCTGTGTTACTTCATCCATTGTTAATATTGTTATATTCTTTCCTATCGCTTCTAGTTTTTTCTTTATTGTCTCATATGTTCCGAATCTCTGTCCCGGTTTTGTTCCTATTATTATTCCTATATTTTTTGCTTCTTTGATTTTATTGATTGCTATTGCTCTCTGCTTTATTACTTTTTCTTTTAATTTTTCCATCTCTACTATTTCCATATTGTATGTGTCAATTAGTATTACTGGTTTATTTACACTAAGTGCAGCTCCTAGTGAATGGAATTGGTTTCCTAATACTATAAAACAATCTACCTCTTTATCTATTAATTTTAATGAATTATATTCGCAACCTACTACATGTCCATCATATGCTGCAAACCCTTTTTTATTTGGTATAGAAACATCTTTTCCTTCATTTTCATAATACTTTTTTACATCCTCTATTTTATGCATGTGTTGTATTGAACTTACTAATCCTATTTTTTTATAATTATTTATACTATTTAATGATTTTTCTAGTAATTCAGTTAAGTCAGTATTATCTTTTATTTCTACATATAATATTGGGAAATCTGCTTTAATAAATTGTGCATGTCCGAAATGTACTAACAAATCAACTTTTAGATTATTAGCCTCATCTAATGCTATATCACACCCTCCCCAGTTGCTGTTTCCTGAAGTTATTATTTCAGCTTTAGTGTTTTTACTTAAATGATCAACTATCTCACCTGCGTACATCTTCATTCCTTCAGGTAATTGTATTAATACTCTCTTAGCTTTACTTTCATTTATTTGTTTACTAACATTATCCATGTCTAAGTCAAATTTCATATCCTAAGAATTTCCTAAAGTTTTATAAGTATTACCTTAGGATGTTACTCTACAATTTTTCCAGTATAACTTTCAATTCCCATTTGTGGAGGATTTATTTTTCCATAAAAAACTCTAATAGTTTTGTCATCTATCTTCAAGACTGATGGATCATAAACATTATCTCCTTTGAAAACTTCTACTGGCTCATCAAAATTTAGACCATCAGATGACTCTAGATAATAAACTCCTCTTGGTAAACTCTTAAATCCATCATTTATTGAGGCTGCAAAAAGTAAATATCTATCATCAATTCTAACTAATGCTGGATCTACCAGATTTCTTACTCTAATTCCAGGTTCTTTTACAAAATTTAGCCCATCAGATGATATTGCTGATCCAATACTATGTTCCATTTCTGCTGCTGTTACATAATATATTCTTATTCTCCCATCTTGAAGTACTATTGCATCAGGAACAGAAGCCCATCCATTATCGCCGTTAGTTTCTGAATCTATTCTTATTCCTTCTTTTTTGAATGTTAATCCATCTGTAGATATTGCAGAATAAATTTTATGGATGCTACCAAGTCCTGGACCTCCTAATTTATTCGCACCTTTATAATACATTCTCATCTCACCATTTGGTAAATCAACTATTGTAGGATCACAAACACTAAGCTCAAATCCTGTTCCTTTTGTAATTCTTACTCCTTGTTCTTTTACAAAACTTATACCATCAGTAGAAACAGCTGATAATATGTTTTCACCATTGCAATAATAGAGACGAGTTCTTCCATCTTTTAATTTATGTATAAAAGGTACAGAACCATCATTAATTCTTGAGTCACTATCCTTATTCCATGAGAATGTTAATGTTTCCTTGACTTGTTCTGTTGGAACATCTTCAGTTTCTGAAATTAAATCTTCAATATCTTCATGTATTGTATCATTTATTAAAAGATCTTCAATTACTTCATCATTTAGTATTTCATCATCTGTACTGCTACATCCACTCAACAAAATTAAAAATAGTATAGTAATAGAAACACTGATGAAACTAGGCTCTTTCATGATTAATATTAGCAATTTGAAGTTTTTAAATGTGTTGTAAGAACAACTTTTTCAATAAATTAACTTTAAATATTAGTATTTTAGCTTTATTTTTATGGAATCTAAGGAAAAGTCTAAGTCTGAAAAGATTATGGATATAGCAACTAAGAGAGGTTTTATCTATCCTTCTTCTGAGATTTATGGTTCTAAAGCTGGTTTCTGGACTTACGGTTCTCTAGGTACTAGAATTAGGCATAAATGGGAAAACTTGTGGAGAGATTATTTCTTATCTTTGAATAATAATTTTTATGAGATTGATGACTGTACTATCATGCCTAAGAAAGTTTTCGAGTCTTCTGGTCATCTTAAAAATTTTAATGATCCTATGACTGAATGTGAAAAATGTCATACACGTTTCAGAGCTGATCAGTTAGTTGAAGATACTTTAAAAAAAGATGTTTCAGGTATGAAAGAAGATGTTTTAACTAAACTAATTAAAGATAACAAAATTAAATGTTTAAATTGTAAAGGTTCTCTTAGTGATGTTCGTTTCTTTAACATGATGTTTGATATTAAAGTTGGTGCTGTTAGTACTGATATCATGTATCTAAGACCAGAATCTGCACAATCTCCTTACTTAGCATTTAAGAGAGAATTTGAAGCTACTAGGCGTAAACTTCCTTTAGGTTTGTCTGTTATTGGCAGGGTTTATAGGAATGAGATTTCTCCTAGACAAGGTTTCTTTAGATTGAGAGAGTTTTTACAAGCTGAATTACAGATATTTTTTGATTCAGATAAGATTGATGAACATGATGATTTTGATAGTGTTAAAACTTATAATTTAATAGTTTATTTAGCTGCTGATAAAAAATTAAAGAAAATTTCAGCTAAAGATCTGAATGAAAAATTAAAAATTCCTAAGTTTTATGTTTATCATATGGTTAAAGTTCAGCAGTTTTATTTAGAATTGCTTAATATGCCAGAAAATTTATTTAGGTTTAGAGAATTAGATGAAAATGAAAGAGCATTTTACAATAAGATCCACTTTGATATTGAACTAAATCTTGAAACTTTGGGTGGTTGGAGAGAGATGGGAGGAGTTCATTACAGACATAATCATGACCTTAGTGGTCATCAGAAGGGTTCTGGTGAAAAATTAGAAGTTACTATTGATGAAGATGGCAAATCTAAAAAGGTTTTACCTCATGTTCTTGAATTATCTTTTGGTGTTGATAGAAATTTCTGGGCTTTACTAGATGTTTTCTTTAAAGAAGAATCTGAAAGAACTTTATTTTCTTTCCCTAATATTGTCTGTCCTTTTGATGCTGCAGTATTTCCTTTAATGAATAAAGAGAAACTTCCTGATTTTGCTGAAAAAATATTCTCAAGTTTAAACAAGGATTTTGATGTTTTCTTTGATGATTCTGGTTCTATTGGTAAACGTTACAGGCGTCAAGATGAAGTCGGAACAAAGTATACTATTACTATTGATTTTGATTCTTTAACTAATAATGATGTTACTATCCGTGATAGGGACTCTATGAAACAAGTTAGAGTTAAAGTTTCTGAATTAAAAGATTATATAATTAAAAATTAAAAACAATAAAATTTCTTTTTCTTTGTTCAGTTCTCTTTAATTCATCACTTTTCGTATTGCAATCCTCTAGTTTGTATCCTGCTTCATAAAAGTCTCCTGCTTTTTTCCTGTTATATCCTAATTCCATTTTCATTGTTTACCTCCACTCTAATAATTCTTCTCTGCTTGGTAATCTCTTGTACTTCTCCCAATAGTCTGTTCTCTGTTTTTTCCACCATAATCTCCTTTGTATTTCTTCTTTTCTCTCCATTTTACCTCACCTCTTAGAATTCTTAGTAATTGCTTTATTAATCACTTATTAAAGAAAGATAAGAATTCTATTCCATAAGCTTTAAAAAGCATTTTTCTATTTGATATCTATGGCGGGATTATATATTATACCTGAATGGTTTTTGGGTTACGATATAGCTTTAAATTTATTATTTGGTATTATAACATTGATAGTTAGTCTGTACGCTTTTAAAATTTATAGATTATCTTCATTAAAACAATCTAAACTTTTTGGTATATCTTTTAGTTTTATCTCTATTTCATATTTTGTTCAGTCTTTTCTCACTATAATATTATTATCTAAAATTCATGTAAATAAGATAATATCTTTAACATATTTTAATACTTTGTATAATCTTGCTTTATATCTTCATATATTATTGTTTATTCTTGGATTAGTCACATTAGTTTATATGACATTGAATGTTAATAGTAAAAAGATTTTTTCATTGATATTATTATTATCTTTATCTCCTTTTTTGTTTACTCATGATGCTCTTCACTTATTCCATATGGTATCATCACTTTTATTAGTTTTCATTTTCTACCACTACATGCTTAATCTTTTGAATAAGAAATCTTTGAAGAACTTTTTAGTTACTTCTGCTTTTGGGCTGATATTCATTAGCAGCATTATATTTATGCTTGCTCTGAATTACAGTATCTATTATGTTATTGGTGATGTAATTGCTCTTGTTGCGTATCTTTTGATTTTGATTAACTTAATAATTATTATAGGTAAAAAATGAGAAAAAGGGAAAGGCTTCAGGTTATTTATGATATCTTGAAAGCCATAGGAGATAAGAACGGTAAGATTAAACCGACTCATATTCTTTACAAGTCTAACCTATCTCATCAGATGATGGAAGAATACCTTAAAGAATTGATTTCTGGTAAATTTATTGAAGAAACATTATATAATAATAGCAAGTCATTTGTTCTCACACAGAAAGGTTTTGATTATTTGAATAAGTATCAGGTTATCAACGATTTTATTGACTCTTTTGGATTGAATTAACATATTACATTTATCTCTTTGATTTCTTTAAATGCCTTGTCAAAAGTTGCTATATTCTTTGAATTAATTAATTTTAATAAGACTATATTTGTACAATCTGTAAAGCTTAGATTTAATTTTGTCTTTGTAAATATTTTCCAGGCTTCATCAAACATATGCTGATCTATATTTATTATGGGAACATCGTGTATAATTCTTTGACAGAGATTTAAAGTTTTTTCTTTTCCTATCTTTCTTAAAGATACTCCACTTATTTCATCGAATATGTAATCTGATATAAAATACTGGCCATATTCTCCATTAGCTATTTTAATCCATGCATTAGGAGTTTTGTTATGATGTATATCTCTTTCATTATCAACAGCTAGTATAAATGAAGCATCTAAAAGTATAGGCATTATTTATCACCGTAAATTATTTCGTCTACTTGCTCGCTTAATTTCTCTGTACCTGGCCCCCAGTCAGTGGATTTCCACATTAATAGGCTGCCTCTGGGTTTTTTTATTGATGATAACCAGTTTTCTATAGCTAATGTTAATGCAGTGCCTATAGACATTTTTCTCTTTACTGCTTCTGCTTTCAATTCTTGGAATGTCTTATCTTCAACTTCCTTTACAGTTATTTGAGTTTTCATATAGTAAAACAAGTAAAACTTGTATATAAAACTAACTTAAATGCAATATATATTTAAATTCTAGGATAAAAACTATTTTATGCAGGAACAAGATTCTCTTATTTCAGTTTATGATGTTTCTGGTAAAATTATTTCTAATAAGCTAAGAAAAGATGTTGATAAAAAAATGATATTCTAAAGACTGTTATTATTCTTGTTATTAATAATCAGAATAAAGTTTTCATTACTAAAATTCCAAGTAATCATTTTACTGAAAGATGGGGTGCATCTGCTGCTGGCATGGTTAGAAAAGATGAAAAAATAATTGATGCAGCTAAAAGAACTTTAAATAGAGAATTAGACTTATTAAAGAATCCTATTTTTCTTTCTGAAAACTTTTATGATTTTAATGTTATAAAAAGATTCATGTCTGTTTTTTATATTAAGACTGGGGATTTGCCTAAAGTTAATCCTGATGATGTTTTTGGTTCTAAATGGATGACTTTTAATGAAATTGATAAGAACATAGATTCTTTTATTCCAACTTTCAGGGTTGCTTTTGAAATTCTTAAAAAGAAGACTAAGTTTAGATAGTTTTTTAATATTTTTACTTATGTTAATCTATATGGGCATGTAGTAGAATGGCTAATACGCATCGTTGGCGTCGATGAGACTTCGGGTTCAACTCCCGACATGTCCATTATATATTTTATTCTACAATTAACTTTTTAAATTAGATTATATAAATATTTTTATGACATGGACTCCTGAAGAAGTTTCAAGATACAACCCTTCAGATAATATTTTTTTAAATGGTTTATACGAGACTAGAGGCATTCCAGCAACTAATCCAGAATCTAGAGCAGAATTTTTAGCTTGTATGATCCCATTGACTATGACTGATCATGATATGTTGATGAGAAGAGGTAGAAACGCAGCTATTAATGACTTGGAAAGTTTTGCTATAACATATTTCACTCAGCTTTTTCATCTAGAGAGAAAAGAATTAGAAAGATTTTAAAATACAGCACTTAATAATTTCATATGGATAAAGCATTATTAAAAAAAATGAGTGCATTGTCTAAATATTTAGGTTTGAAATTTAATGTTAAATGGTGTAATTATATCTTTATCTCAAAATCCATGAATGTTTTATTGCAATATACTAATATGTGTCCTGATAACGAACTGAATAAATATGGGCAGGATATTAATACAAGATTAGAAAAAATAAATAAATTTTTAGCATCTGTTACATTTACTAAACACTCAAAAAGATATGGTGGCCAGGTTTATTTTAAAAAAAATTATAAAAATGACTTAAGATTTTTAAAAAATATTGAAAACTTTCTAATAAAAAAGGAATTTAGTAGACTATTAAAAAAAATTAAACAAATATCTAAAAAGAGTGATAGGATAATCTTACTAACAAAAACAGATAATAAATATGAACTTAAGATGATTAAGCAGGATATTTTGGAACATGAACTTATTCATGTTGTATTAATAAAAAATAATATTTATTTCCAAAATAAAGATTCTAAGTATTGGAAATATGATGAAGGCCTTGTAACTTATTGCGATTATTTGTTAAATAAAAAATTATGGTTATTAGAAAATATTATAAAGAAACATAAAAAGAATAGTATGGAAATAGACTATTTTATCTATGCAGTAAAATTCAAAGAATTACTTAAAGAATGTAAAACTCCTAAAGATAGAAGGAAAGAACTAAATATATTATTTAATAGTTTAAAATGACAAGTTTTTAAATTTAGAAAGTCTTTAAAATTATTATAATTCACAAATTTGATGATTAAAGCTGTTATTTTTGATTTGTGGGGGACTATTGCTTATAATAAGAATCATATTGGTTCTTATATTCAAAAAATTAATGATGTTATTGGTGAAGTTAATAAAGAAAAGTTTGATTTGATGAGAAGGGATTGGTATACTTCTAGAACATCTGAATTGGAATTCTTCACTAATCTTGTAAAACAAATTAATATTCCAGAAGCTATGTCTGAACACCTTGTTAATCTATGGAATTCACAATTGGATAATATATTATTGTTTAGAGATTCTAAATATATTTTGGAATTATTGAAATCAAGGAATATTAAACTAATATTAGTTAGTAACACTACTCCAATTTCTAATGATGCTATTAAAATTCTTAACTTAGAAAGATTTTTTGATCTTGTTATTCTATCATGCAATGAAGGTATTACTAAGCCCTCTCCTATGATTTACAAGAAAATTTTAGATAAATTCAATCTGAAACCAGAAGAAGTATTGGCTGTAGGAGATCAATTGAATACAGATATTAAAGGTGCTGAATTTTATGGTATTAAGGCTATTTTGGTAGATAGAGAAAATAAATTATCTTATAAGAATAAAATAGCTGAATTGGACGAGATTGAGTTCTATTTAATAGATAAACCCAATAATTCATTTATTTAATGTTTTGAAATCATTACCTAATTTCTTTAAATCTTTGATTAATATCTCTACATCTTTTCTTAAATATCTTTGGTCAGATCTTAATTGTACTAATATTATAGTACTAGTGAATATTATGCTTGTATTGAACAAAAGTAATGCTACAACAATATCTTCAGTGCTCCAAGAACCTCCAAATATCTTTCTCAGTATCTGTATTAATAGAAATATTCCGAAAATTATTAATGATATCTGTATTAGTTTCAATATTTTAGTATTCATTTTAAGCACCAGCACGCCTCATTATCAACCATATTATTAAAGACAATATTATTAATAGCATTACAATCAATAATGAATTATATATTATTTTCTCAAAATCCATGATTATTTAATGAATATTGAAATTTAAATATCTTATGCAAAATTTTTAGTAAAATATGTTCTATTTTTCGAAATATTGATTCAAAAACTTATTAAATAACTATTTTTATACTATTATCATGAAAGATTGTATTTTCTGTAAGATTATTAAAAAAGAAATTCCAGCTGATATAGTTTTTGAAGATTCTAAGACTATTGCATTTTTAGATATAAATCCTGCATCTAAAGGTCATACATTGGTTATGCCTAAGAATCATTATGAATTAGTTTCTGAAATATCAGATAACGATTGTAAAGAATTAATAATTACTATTAAGAAAATTTCTAAAGCTTTATTAAAATTTAATGAAGGATTGAATGTTGTTCAGAATAATAAAAAAGTTGCTAATCAGTTAGTTCCTCATCTTCATTTTCATTTAATTCCTAGAAATAATGGGGATAATATTAAGATTGGCGAATGGTCTCATATTGTGTATAAGAATAATGAATCTGATAATATAATTAAAAAAATTAAGGAATTTATTGAATAAAATAAGTAAGGAATTGTAAATCTTTCAGAATTTTCTAGATAAGACTTTTAAATTTTAATTGCTTATTAGATGTATGTCTAAAAATATTGAGTTAAATGATGTTTATTCTTCTATTAAGGATATACTTGAAACTTCTAGGAAAAATGTTTTTAGGAATATTAATTCTGCAATGGTCAGGACTTATTGGAATATTGGTAGGATTATTGTTGAAGAAGAACAAAAAGGTAAAGATAGAGCTGAATATGGTGAATACTTAATAAAAGAGCTCTCTAAAAGACTTACTAGAGACTTTGGTAGAGGTTTTGATGAAAGAAACTTAAGATATATTAGACTCTTTTATATTAAGTTTAAGAATTGGAACGCACTGAGTTCCGAATCGCAAAAAGGCGACGCACTGCGTCACCAATTGAGTTGGAGTCATTATAGGATGTTATTGAAAGTTGAAAATGAGAATGCTCGCAATTTCTACATCAATGAATCTATTAGCAATAACTGGAGTACTCGTGAACTAGATAGGCAGATTAATTCTTTATTATTTGAAAGATTAAGTTTAAGTAGATACAAATCCAAAATCAATTAGAGACAACTGTAAAGTATTAGAAAGATATGGCGAAATAAGCATTAATATAGAAAAACATCCAGCTAACAATAAAGATTCATACAAAGTCTCAATTACTGAAAGTGGCTCCAAAAAAGTAAAAAACATTCAAAAGAAATAGTATTATTCATCTTCATCCTTCCTTTTGCTCAAGCTAATCCTGTAATCTTTTTCTTTCTTGACTAATTTAATTATCTTATCATCAGTTATCTGATTCTTTATGATGCTTGGACTTAGTCTTTGATAGCATATCATTGAATATTTATCATATAATTTCATTTGTTTTAATAATTGTGTCAATTCCTCCTTATTTTCTGGATATATTATCTTATAGTATTCTTTTACTGATGCTTTCTTATTTGTTCCCCATACTACACTTAATGTTTTTTGTTCAGCAAACTTGATTAGTCTTTCTTGAGTTTTTTCAATTTCGTTTTCAAATTTTTTCTTAGAGAACTCTAATTTATCAAGTTCATCAACTAACTTAACTCCATCATCATCTTTAAACTCTTCTTCTGTTTTGTTTTCTAGTTCTATTTCATGTTTCCATGCTGGACATATTGTTTTGTATGCGCACCAGTCACATAAGTTAGTTACTGTTGTTGGAAAGTCTTTACAACTCTCTATTTCTTTTATTATATTCTGTACATCATTTTTTAATTGTAATAATTGTTCTTCGTTTCTTTCTGATACCATTTCTTTATCAAATGCTAGGAAATACCAAACTAACTTAACAGATTTACAATCTTTAAAATTTTCTTTTACCCATAAACTATACATTGCTAATTGCCTGTCTTCATCTAATTCTCCTTGTGCTTTTAAATCCTTGTTTGTTTTATAATCACATACATAATAGTTCCCATCTTTATCACAGCTTAACCTATCCATTCTCACATGATACTGGTTTCCATCATCTAATTCTAGTCTGTATGCTGTCTCTATTCCTAATGTTGTTAAATTATTGAATGGCTTGTAATGTTCGTAATAGTCTGAAATAAACTTTATTCCCATTTCAATATAATTTTCTTTAGGATACTCTTTTACTATTAATATTTTATCATTCCACTCTTTATTCCAGCATTCTTTAAAGAAAGTTAATAATTCTTCTTTTGTATTTAATTTTTGATATTTTAAATCCTTATACAATTTCTCTAAAGCCTTATGAACTAAACCTCCAAGAAATGTTTCAATTGTATCTTTAGACTCTAATTTTATCTTGTCTATATAATTAAATTTATATTTTTGTTTGCACTGCTGAAAAGCTCCAAGTTTTGAGTGAGAATATATTGTCATTTTAGTTTCTCTTCTATTGCTTTTTTTATAGTATTTATATATAATTTAATCTGTATGTCTATATCTTTAAAATCTTTATAAGTTAATATCTGTCCATAATATGTAGTTCCATTTCTTTTAGTTCTTATTTTCTCAAAGAAATTCCAGTCTAATTCAAGTTCCTTATGATTATCACAGATATAACAGAATAAGCACTCATGTGTTCTAGCTTTTATTTTATCAAATAGCATATAAGCTTCAGATAACTGATGTAATATGTCATAATATGTTTTATAGATTATATTCCATTTGCCACTGTTTTTTTCTGCAATTTTTTCAAATTCCTTTATAGACTCTAAATCTATTAATGCAATATTAAGCATCGTATTTATCTTCTCACCATCTACTTTTGATAATGGGATGTATAGTCCACCATCTTTGCATTTATCATTTGTATTTTGTTGTGTTTTTTCTTTAATCATTTGTTTTCACTTTTATAAAATTTAAATCTCCCTTTATTATATATCCCTCTATTATATTTCTTAATAATCCAGGAGTAAACTTTTTGAGTTCTTCCTTTGTCTTGCAGCTAAATACTTGTATATCTCTTTTTGTTTTATCTTTATATTTTTCTATTTCTAATCCATGTTCATCACCATATATGAATATATCTATATCACTGTCTTTGTACCAATCCCATCTGCTTATACTTCCGAATAATATTATCGTATCTGCTTTCAATTTTGTTAAATGATTCAAGAATCCAATATTATTGAGTTTATTTAACATTAATAATCTTTTTTTGTTTTGATAATTCGGATTTTGATAATTTGAAATATAATATGGCATCTTGTTTTTAGGTTTTGTCCTTATTACCATACCATCTGCTATAAACCTTTTTATCCAATGATTTGCTTGTGGTCTGCTTATTTTTGCTTGTTTTAATATCTCTTCGAAATGCCAATGTTTTGTTGGCTCGTTATAAAATAGTTCTAGGATGTTTTCTTCTTTCTTCATTTTAGTTAGTATTAGACTAACTATTATTTAAATATTTGCTTTTCAAAAGTCTTTTAAAAGATTAGTTTATTCTTGTTTTAGATGCCTCGGTCGTCTAGCGGTTAGGACACAAGTTTCATAAGCTTGATATCGTCAGAGTGTTACTAAATTTTTATTAACATGACGAATTCAAATCTGATCCGAGGCATTAACCTTTAATTTATTGCTAAATCTACCATTAATGATATTATAACTATTCATAAGGGCTAGGCTTTTCTCTTTTTTATAGCTAATTAAATCAGTAATTTCATAATCAATTAATATTTTCATATAAGAATACTTAGCAATTACTAAACTTTTGCCATTTGTTTTAAGATTATTTGGATCGGTTATAAAATAAGAGTTTACTCCAAGTATTTGCAATGAATTAATCAATTTTTTAATAAATGCATGGTTTTGATTGCAAAAATAAAGTCCTTTTCTTTTAGGTTTAATTGAATATTCTACATGTCCATCTCCTGCAAAGAATCCTTTTAATATAAGACATATTACACTAATATTCTTACTTGCTATAGCTTCATCAAATATTTTATTAATAAAATTTAAGAAAAATGATCTAAATATAATAGATGCATAAGTCAAGTGCAAACATCCATGCTTTCCAGTACAAGTAGAAATTTTCTTGCCTTGAGTACCAGTATAACTAACACGGGAAGTAGGTCTAAGAGACGCTCGTGTTAGATTTAAAGATTTTATCCAGTAATCTAAAACTTCTTCTTCACTAATCTGATATTTGAAATTAATATTAAGATTAACACAAATTTTCAATTCAGTTCTTGATATTCCAATTTTTTCAATAAAATTACAAAATAATTCTAAGCAGTTAAGTTCACTCATAGCAAAATCAATTTCTCCACTATGATAAGTTTTTTTGTCAAACTTTACAGCTTTATATCCTTCAGCTAAATACAATCCAATAGCCATGAAGTCATTGTCATTAAATTCAATAAATTTTGGTAAAATGAGTGATTTGCGACAATTTCTAGCATTTAATTGCAAAGAAGAATGTCCCTCAATAACATTTAATGGTTTTACATTTCCTTGTCTTGGAATTACTTCTAGCGGAATATAGTCTTTAAGATTTATTATCATAACAACATTCAGTAAATATTATTTATAAATCTGGCGCGCAAGTTTGTCGTGTCCAGTGGAGAGAATGTATTTTAAAGCATTTCCATGAGAAATTATTTGAAATTTAACAGTATCGAATCCGGCACAGTTAAAATTAGGATTATGGATTTTTTCCCAAATTCCAAGAAATTCAACAGTATTAAGATTTCTAAGCCAATTGATAACAACGAATCTGAAATCCTCAGGGTTAAAGTGCATTAATTTATCTTCTCTTCTTTTTCTTGATTCTTAATTTTGCTAATTTTATTAATTTTTTTACTTTTGATAATTTGCTCTTGTTGCTTGATGTTCTTCCATTTTTAACATTTTTTCTTCCAGCAGGTTTCTTTCTTGTTGGCTTGCTGTTTTTTCTCTTTATTGTTTTTTTCATTTTTAGTTCTGGACTCGGTGAGCAAGTTCCTTAAACAATCGTCAAATCAATCTTAACCTATTGACATGTTTTAAAGGTTATCTTTCTCGCCTCATAATTAAGCTTAACAAATGCAGATTTCGTATGGTGAGTTATAGTCCAGCCACCATATTTATAGTTGAGCAAGTGTCATAGGCTGTTATGCAGCATCCTTTTCAGGACAACCGAAATGTCCAAATTATCTTATGTTTTCATAATTATTTAAAATTATTTAACCACTTTTAAGTTATTATATATCAGTGTATAATTAAAAATCTTATTAAATAAGTTCTTTTATATTATATCTATGAAGAGGTTGTTTAACTATAAGTATCCTAAATTGACTCTGTTATTGTTATCTACAATTCTGGCTTATTATCTTTTTTCAAATGATTCTGTTGTTGATGTTATTAATCATCTTGATGGTTTGAGTTATCTTGGTGTTTTGATTGCAGGACTATTATTTGCTTTTGGTTTTACTACACCTTTTGCTATTGGTTTTTTTATTACATACTCTCCTGAGAATATTATATTGGCTGCTTTGATTGGTGGTTTTGGTGCTTTTTTGACAGATTCTTTAATATTTAAGATTATTAAGATATCTTTTATGGATGAATTCAAGTCTTTAAGAAAAAATTTCAAAATAAGAAGTCATTGGCATTATAAGTTTTTTAATTCTAAGACAAGATTATACATAACTTATGTCCTGGTTGGTATTATTCTTGCCTCTCCTCTTCCTGATGAAGTAGGTGTTTCTTTATTATCAGGCTTTACAAAAGTGAAGTTCTGGGTGTTTGCTTTGTTGAGTTTCTTGATGAATTCTATTGGTATATTCATTATGTTATATCTTGCCTCTCTATAAATGATCTAAGTTTGCGTAGAATGTATATCTGACTCTATTATAGCCATCTCTTGTCTCTATTACTATAGCTGTTGTTTCATCTTTGAATTTTAATGAGTGTATTTTATCGTCTGTTATAACATTATTTTCTCTTGTTAAGGATCTTATATTTCTCTCAAAATATGGATGTAATTCATTTCCTTTTTCTAAATGTTCTTTTTTCTCTAAGTATTTTATAACATTATCAAATAACTTGTCTATCTCTGGTTCTACTAAATATTGCTCCCCTGTTGTCACAATCATTGGTCTTGGTATCACTATTGATTTTTTAGCTTCTAATGTCTGCAATGATAACTCATGGAATTCTTCTGCCTCATATAGTCCATATCCATCTTTATGTTTTAATACAAAATATTTTATTCCTGTTTGTAGTACTAGTTTGCTGCACTGGACACATGATGGTTCTCCAGAATATTTTATCTCATCATTCTTTACTTTAACATGATACATTCTTGATCCTTCAATATTTTTTCCATTTCTTAAAGCTTCTATTATTGCATTCTGTTCAGCATGTACTGCGTATTCATTGCATATCTCATAACATCTCTCTGTTAGACATTCTACTTTGTTTGGAGGATTATTTGTTCCTTTCCCTAAAAGTGTTATATCATCTTTTACTATAACTACTCCCCTGTTTGATTTTGAACATCTTGAATTCTTTGTCTCTTCTGCTGCAAGTTTTATCCAATGCTGTGCTGTTTCCTCTTCCAAACCTTTCAGATATCTCATAAGTATTTTATTATAATATGGAGTTTATAATATTTATATATTTAAAAACATTTAAATATAATATCTATTTTAGAGTATATATGCAATTATCATATTTCTATGCTATTATCAGTGTATTGATTGTCAGTCTTATTTCACTGGTTGGTGTTTTTTATTTCTCTTTCAAATCTAAAAGTCTTAAAAATATTCTTGTTTATGCTGTTAGTTTCTCTGCTGGTGCTTTGTTTGGTGATGCTCTTTTACATTTGCTTCCAGAAGTTATTGAAGAGTCTGGTTTTACTTTGCAGGTTTCTTTATCAATATTGGCTGGTATTATATTATTCTTCATTTTAGAGAAGTTCATTCACTGGAGGCACTGCCATTCAGAATCTAGTAAGCATGTCCATCCTTTTGTGATTACTAATCTTTTTGGTGATGCTCTGCATAATTTTATTGATGGCCTGATTATTGGTGCTAGTTATTTAGTCAGTATTCCTGTAGGTCTTGCTACTACTCTTGCTGTCATACTTCATGAAATTCCTCAGGAGATTGGTGATTTTGCCTTATTGATTCATGGTGGGATGTCTAAGACTAAAGCTTTATTGTTTAATTTTTTATCAGCATTGACTTCTGTTATTGGTGTTCTTGTTGCTATTATATTAAGTTCAAGAATTGAGCATATTACATCATACTTGGTTCCTTTTGCTGCTGGTGGTTTTTTGTATATAGCTGGTTCTGACCTTATTCCTGAACTTCATAAGGAAGTTAAAATTAAAAATTCTTTATTGCAATTATTTACTTTATTATTAGGTATTGGTGTCATGGGTGCTTTATTGTTTTTAGAATGACTCATAAAGCTTTTATACTCGAATCTTTTCTATAATCTTAGGTAAAAGAGATGGCTGATAACATATTATTGTCTTTAAGTATTATAATTATTATTTCTGCTATTCTCACTGTTCTTGCCAGGATTATTAAACAGCCCCCTATTATTGCTTATCTTATTACTGGTGTTATTGTTGGTCCTTTATTTTTGAATCTTTTAGGTTCTGGCTCTTCTGAGTTAATTCAAACTTTCGCCCATATTGGTGTTGCATTTTTATTATTTATTGTAGGTTTGAGTCTTGATCTAAGAGTTTTAAAAGAGGTTGGTAAAGTCTCTACAGTTGCTGGTTTATTAGAGATTATTATTACTGGTGGTATTGGTTTCCTTATTGCTGTTGGTATTGGTTTCTCTAGTCTGACTGCATTATATGTTGGTGCTGCTATTGCATTTTCCTCTACTGTCGTAGTTGTTAAGATTTTATCTGATAAGAAAGAGATTGATACTCTTCATGGTAGGATTGCTTTAGGTATTCTTATTGTTGAAGATTTTGTTGCAGCTATTGCTCTGATGCTTATCCCATCTTTAAGTGGTAAGGCAGATATTCTTGTTTTAGCTAGAGAGTTTGCTATAGCTATTATTCTCATTGTTGTGATCTTATTGTTTTCAACTAAAGTTCTTGCAAAGTTCATGGATTATCTTGCAAGGAATCAGGAAGTTTTATTCTTGTTTGGTATTGCTTGGGCTCTGGCTTTGGCTGTTGTTTTTGACAAATTAGGTTTTTCTTTAGAGATTGGTGCTTTGGTTGCTGGTATGTCTTTGGCTTCTAGCAGATATCGTTTAGAATTAGAAGGTAAGATTAAGCCTTTGAGGGATTTTTTCATTATCTTGTTCTTCGTATTCTTCGGTAGCCAGTTGGCTGGTGATATTACTCCATCTTTGATTAAGGCAGCTGTTTTATTTTCTGCTTTTGTTGTTATAGGTAAGCCTATATTGGTAATGACAATATTAAGGATTTTTGGTTATAAGAAAAGGACTAATTTCCTTACTGGTTCTAGTCTTGCGCAGATTAGTGAATTCTCTTTGATATTGATATTATTAGGTTTTACTCTTGGCCATTTATCTCAGGAGATTATGAGTCTTGCTGTTATGATTGCATTGATTACAATTGGTTTAAGCAGTTATAGTATCTATTATTCTCATTCTATATTCAATAAGATATCTCACTTATTATTTTTATTTGAAGGAAATAAGATTTACAAAGTCAAGGATAAAGAAGAGAGATATGATATTTTATTGTTTGGTTATCATCGTGTTGGTTATAAGATTTTGAAGACTCTTAAGGATATGAAAGTCTCTTTTGCTGTTGTTGATTATAATCCTAAGGTTGTTATTGCTTTGAGTAAAGAAAGAATTAATACTATTTATGGTGATGCTGGTGATAAGAATTTCCTTAGTGAAATACCTTTGGATAAAGCTAAGCTTGTTATTTCTACTATACCTGAATTGGGAATAAATATTACACTGAAGGAAGCATTGAAAGAAAAATCTTCTCATGCTGTATTTTTAGCTACTGCTGAACAGCCTAGGATGGCTGGCGATCTTTATAATTTCGGTGTTGATTATGTTATTGTCCCTCATCATCTTGGTGGTGATTACGTAGCTAATATAATAAAGAAGTTTGGCACTAACAAGAATAGTTATTTATCTCTTGGTAAAAAACATCATATTGAATTGAATAAGTCTAAGAAAGATTCTGGTTTTAATAGTTAGAAAAATTAAACACTAATTTCTATAGGTTTGTTTCCTTTCTTTATCTCTTTTAAAAAATTGATTATTGTTATCCCTGTTAATTCATTTGTTTTCTCATCTAATCTTATGCCTATATTGTTTATCTCTTCTGTTATTGATTCTTTAGGCTCACCAAATGAGATATACAAGACATCTCCCTCATTATCATAATCGATTGTTATCTTGTTCATTTTTTCTTAGTTTTTTCAGCAATTTTTAATAATAGTGCTTTTGCATCATTTATTAATCTTTGATATTTTGGATTTTTATTATCTCTTAATAGTTCTAAAGTTCTCTCAATTTTTGTTTTTGCTTCTTCATATTTTTTGTCTTTAAAATATCTCTCTCCTTCAACATATGATATAACTGCAATATAAATTGTTCTTAAATCCTCTATAATACTATACATTATTAGGTCTTCACTATAAATCAAGTTTAATTTGTACTTCCAATTAACTTTTCTATTCCACCATTCATCATTTCCGATTCTATCAAGTGACATCATACCGTGAAATCCAATATTTATTGTTAAAAGAGCACCTAACTTTCCCATTCCATCGAAGTACTTTCCATTATTAATTAAATTATCAATTGATGGTATTTTTAAAGCAACACCTGATTTAGTATACATACCATTTAAGTGCCATCCTAGTCCTGTACTATCAATTTTTTCAACTTCTTTAGGGTTTTTCTCATATTCTTCTCTAAATTTTTCAAACTTTTTCTGTTGATATAATACTGCCATTTTGTTGAAAAACTGGTTTTTTGTTTTTGGATCTCCTTGTTTGTACCATGGGTCTGCATCTATTGGTTGTGAATGAACTGTTGAAGAAGTAGTTGTTAAAATTCCAGCTAAACCAAGTGTTGTTAATATTCTTTTTAATTTTCTCACTGGATATTATTAATATATTTAATTATAAATCTTTCTTCTTCATTGTTATTTCTACAAAACTTACTCTTACCTGTCTTCCCTCTTTGTTCTTGAAATCTTCACTTCCTGTTTTTATATTTTTTATATTTATATTATCTAGAAATCTATTCATCGTTACTTCTGATATGTCTACTGCTTTTGATATGAACTTCCCCCTTGCTTTGATTATTACCTCATCTGAGCTTTGTGTTGTAAATTGCATTACTACTCCTGTAACATAATTCATTAATGGTTTCTCTCCTACAAATATCACATTATTGTTATCTCTCATTTTCCCTTCAAGGTTCTATTCAGGATTTTATCTATAAAATATTGTGTATACTTTAATATATATTTTAGAACTATTGTTTCTCTTTAGCTAATTTGGTGATATATCCAGCTATCAAGTTTCTTAATTTTTTAGATTGTATGACAGCCATCTCAGATACTGACTTCTTGTTATCTTCAAATGTTGTTTTCTGGAACTTCTCTGGATTTTGAGTATATAATCTAGCTCCAGCTCTCTTAACTAATCTTGTTCTTATTCTTCCCATAAAGTTTTGAAAACCTAGAATCTTTATAAAACTTACTATGGTGTTTAAACATCAATATTCCAGGTTTTTTAGAAAATTTTTACTTTTTTTCAAGGAAAGCTTATAAATTTTAAAAACAATATATTAAAATGGAATCTCACAATGCTTTAGTTGTATTTCAAGACAAAAAAATTAGAAGGATATTTCATAATAATGAATGGTATTTCTCTGTGATTGATGTTGTTCAGGCTTTAACTGATAGTCCAAACCCAAGAAATTATTGGAATATGACTAAAATAAGAGAGTCTGAGAATGGAATTGAAATGTACACATATTGTGTACAGTTGAAATTAGTAGCTGAGGATAATAAATTAAGGGAAACAGACTGTGCAAATACTAAAAATATGTTTAGGATTATTCAATCAATATCCTCTCCTAAAGCAGAACCCTTCAAGTTATGGCTAGCTGAGGTTGGTTATGAACGTGTTCAAGAGATTGAAAATCCAGAATTAGGGCAAAATAGGATTAAAGAATATTATGAGATAAAAGGTTACCCTAAGGAATGGATTGATAAAAGATTAAGAGGCATTGCAATTAGACAAGAACTTACAGATGAATGGAAAAATAGAGACGTTAAAGAAGATGTTGAGTTTGCAATATTGACTAATGAAATTTCTAAAGCAACTTTCGGTAAAACAGTTGAAGAATATAAAGAATTCAAAGGATTAAATAAAAAAAATCAGAATTTACGCGATCATATGACAGATTGGGAACTTATTTTTACAATGTTTGGTGAAAAAGCAACTACTGATATTACTAAAACAAGGGATGCTAAAGGATTTGAAGATAATAAGCAAGCAGCTCAGAAAGGTGGAGAAATAGCTAATAATGCAAGAAAAGAATTAGAAAGTGAAACTAAAAAACCAGTAATATCCAAAGAAAATTTTTTAAACTTAGATAAAAAGAAATTAATCAAGAAGAAATAAATAGCTTTTTATATGTGAATAATCAAATAAAATCTATGATAGGTTCAAAGTTAAAAGATCCATTATTAAAGAGTATCGAAGCTCTTCTTGTAGAAACACAAGATAAATTAGACAAACATGATAAACGTTACGAGGAAGTAAGCAATCCGACTTCTCAAAATAGAATTCAAAGAGAAGATCCGAGAGTTTATGGAAATATGATTAGATTGCATAGAGAAGGTAAACAAAGAATATGGTCAGAATTCTATAAATCTTTGACATCAAGATTAGCTGAGGTTGAAAAACAATATTAAAATAACCTAATTCCTCTCTAACACATATATCTCTCTTCCTAGTTTATTCTTGTTAGAACCATATAATACTGGTCTGTAAGCTAATGAATATTTGTGTTCTTTTGCCATGTTTTCAAAATCCATTGCAACACTTTTTCCCTCTAATGTTTTTAATCTTGGCACTACAATTGCAATTCTTGATCCTGGTTTTAATATACTATAGACTTCATTTAGTAAATTAGAATATATTTCTCTTAATTCTTCTATTGTCTCTCTTGCTTGCATAATATTTGGTAATTTCCTTATGTATGGTCCCATGTATGGTTCTGTTACTACTCCATTTATCATTGTCTTTACAAATTTTGAAGTATCTCTACTGTTTTTATTATATAACACATAACTTGTTTTTATTCCATATTTTGTTTTTAACCATTCTAAGTTTTCAGTAGTTTGTTTTATTGCTCCCTTATCTATGTCCATTCCTATGACATTTATCCCTCTTAGCATTGATTCCTGTAATATTGTTCCTGATCCACAAAAAGGATCTAATATTGTGTTTCCTGGTTTTGCTTTGCTCAGATTGACTAATATCTTAGCTAGTCTTATAGAAATTACTTTCATATAATCAACATTTGGTCTTCCTAGATCTCTCTCTTTCTGTTCTATAACATCTGTCACTCCTACTGTGACTCCTACCTGGTTCTTGAATACTACTACATCTACTATTTTCTCTTTGTATTCTTTCTTGATTAACTTTGTAGGTTCTCCTTCATGTCTGTGTGTTGCTTTTACTTTTATTCTCTTGAAATAATCTTTTAGATAATCCTCAACTATCTCTAATATTCCTGTATTATATCCTGTCACATAATATTCTGTCTTATTGCTTGTTCCTTTGTAGATATCATATTTCTCTAAGTTTTGTTCTATCTCATCAGGTCTTAATGTTGCTGATATCACCTCTGCTATCTTTACTGTTCCACCTAATTCATGTATCACTTCTGGTTTAAGATCTTTTAATTTTATTGATATTATTGAGTCATTTGAATCTAATATTGTATACTCTTCATTCTTAGCTTCAAAGTATGATTCTATCTCTATCTTTGATAGTTCAGGATCTCTTCCAAGTACAAATAAGTAGTTTTTCATAATATCTATTTTTCATATAATATTATAAACCTTGCTAAGAAGTTATTTGAAGTATTTAATGTTTTTATAGACGAATTTAGCACTTAATAATTGATTTTCTTATTTTTTTGTAAACTTTTCAGTTTTTTCTCATAAAGCTTTTTTAAATCATTTTACTTAATATATTTATGATAATCTTAAGCATATGGTTATACGGAAAACCCTCATGGGATATTCCTATTGAAGGAAAGAACTTTCTAGATCCTAAGATGATTAAAGAACATAATGAATATTTATACTCTCATCTGAATTGTATAACTGATATTATAGAAAAACTGAACTCTAATGGCTGGAATTTTTCAGAAGTTTACGGAGAATTCTATGCTGTTGTTTTCTACAAGAACATCTCCTATTCTTCAGCTGCTGAGGAAGTTTCAGATTTAGGTATTCCTTATGATAAGATTGTTCTGGAAGAGATAAGATGAAACTATTGATTATTATCTTATTATGCATCCCTAATGTATACGCCTGGGATTACAATAATCATAAAGCTATTGTTGATTATATCTATTTTAATACAGATATGCACTCTAGAGGTTTTAACTTATCAAGATTAGAAGATGGTTCTATTGCTCCTGATAAAGTTTTTAAGGACAAGAAGAAACACCATTATCCATTATCTTACGATCCTGCTCTTAATTGGTTAAATAGATCTGATAGTTATAATTTTGGTGTCGCCTCTCATTATATATCAGATTCTTTTGACATTACCGAATATATTAAGGATGAAAAATCTAAGGATAGAAAACTTTTTTATTCTATGGCAATTATTGATATTGAATGCAGAGATTATGGTTACCCTTTATCATATCTTAAAGAAGGCTCAAATAACTCTAAAGATTGGGATTTATGGCTGAAGAATAAGACTAATAAAGAAATTCCAGTTAAAGAAATAAATCAGGCAACAAAAGTTGTATTATCTATTGCTATCAAAAAATATAATCTTAAATGTATTCAAAAAACTAAAATTGAGGGATTTGATTATTTTAATAATGAAGTGATATATTCGCTTATCATTATATTAGCTATATCGCTGATATTGATGTATTATATTTAGTTAAGCTTTTAAGCTTTTTCTTATTGATGATCTCATGATATTAAACAGAGATTATTTATTATGTGAATATAGGAAATTAATGAAATCCAGTATTTATGATCGTGATACTCGTTTATGTTCTTCGGAAGATGTAAGAAGAGTATTTAATCTTGCTAGAAACTTGAGTGCCGCAGGTCTTGAATATCAATCTTCTGAAGTTATTGACAAAGGAAATTTTGGTGTTACATATAATAGATGGAACGTTTTTGTTAAAGGTTTAGAACTTGCAGGAGTGGGAGCTAAGGAATTGATATTTTCAAGATCAAAATTAATCATTGAACCGTGTTTGGAAGGAGTACTATTCCATGTTAATGGTTATCCAAGTGAATCTAATAGTTCTAGCATATCATTTCATAATGGAATACTAAATCCTGTTGAGATAAATATGCGTTTTGATGGGCATAATGATTATCATATTGAATCAGGATTATTGCTTGTAGATGCCTTGAACTTAGCATGCCTGAATATGAGAAGAGATAAAATGGCTTTAAACAGATTTTTTGCAAATCAATATACTACACGCACTAACACTAATCTTTTAGAATAATTATATCTCCTTAATAGTTAACTGTCCGTTGTATTTTATATTAATCATTTCTAATGCTTTCTTGTTTACCTTTCCATTTACTATTAATATTGTCGGTAGTTTCTTTAATTGTCCATCACTATATGCTAATGAGATGTCTGCATCATTTATTGTTGGTTTATTTTTTGCTTTTACATAATATTTTAATTTTCCAAAGTTTGTTTTAAGATTGATTATAAAGTCTATTTCCTTTTCTTTCTTTACTAGTTCCTCTTTTATTATCTCTGCATTATTTCCATTCAATAATTCTAATACCTTTTCATAGAATTTTCCTTCAGGTTTTTTAGCCTCTGATATCTTCAATTCTTCTTTTACCTTAACAGGTTTTTCTTCTATTATAGATTTTGTTTCAGGTTTTATCTCTTTTAATAATTCCTCTCTTAAGTTTTTTACAGCCTCTTTTATAATATCATCTTTCTGCAATGTCTCTTGTGTTATAGGCTTGATATCTTCTATAATTTTTTCTTCTATAATATTCTCTTGTACTAATGTTGAAGCATTGTTAGTAATTTCTTTCAATTCCTGTACAACATGTTTTGGCTCCTCATACACATTATTCATTATCTCTGTTATTTTATTTTTAGCCTCTTCATCATTTACTAGGTGAAACTTCCAGAATATCTCATTATTTCCTTGTATTAACACACTTATTGGTCTTACAAAATCTTTCAAGCTTTTTATTGCAACTCTCTCCCACGGTTCTAAGTTTATCTCTCTCATGACTTTATTTTCTTTTATTAGTTCGTAAGCCTGTTTTTCCCTTCCACCTAAACTTGTGGCTAGTCTTGTATCCATTAATGATTCCTGTCCGTCTAGATAATACAGAGGGCTTCCACCAATAGAAGCAGTTGTTATCTTTAATTTTTTATTAGCAACTAGTTCAGATAGCATTGCTGATGCAAATAAGATGTTTGTATTAAGATGTTTTGATAATTGTACTGGTAATACTGGTCCGCTTGTTCTTACAAAATTTAGTACTGCCTCTCTTTGGTCTGCCATTAATATATTGTTTATTCTTTTTTATTTAAAACTTTATGTTATTTTCCAATATATATTTTCTATGCAATGTTAGAAGAAATTAATTTAAAAATAGTATTTTATGGCAATTAATTTAAGGTCTTACCCACTTTATTTCCCAGTACGTCACATCAGCTTCTGCATCCACACAACTTACCAATAATCTCTTTCTAGTTGAATGTGCAACTCTATTTTTAGCACTGAACTCATACCAAGTAAGAATTTCTGATTCAGATACTGGGAATACAACCCATTTAGCATGATCCTCTCCAGGTTTTATTCCTCTGTCATATACTCTGAAATCTGCCCCGAATTTTAATGCTGTCTTGACTATATATCCTCTTTTTCTTAAATCTTTGAATACTACATATCTTGTCCAGAAGTTTGGATCTATCTTCCTTGCTTTTTTTACAAATGTATCAAAATCTAATGTTTTTTTCCCATCTTTTATTAAAAATTTTCCTCTCTCCATTAAATATAATGCCTCTAATAATGCATACTGGAATTTCTTATTCTCTGTAGGCTCTCCATATCTTGTCTTGTCATATAATTCTCTTGTCAGATCTGTACTTTCAGCAATTACTATCTCTCTTGCTAGTTCTACCTCTATCTTATCATTTGTCTTTGGCAGATCATCTACTGGATCTCCTAATTTCTCTTCATTTAGTTCTTTCACATCTGTTGCAGTTTTCTCTTCTTGAGTTTCTTCTTGTGATACTGCTTTATCTTTGTTCTTTGTCATGTTCTTAGTCATTCATGACATTTTAAAAACCTTTTTATATTTATATCCTGCAATATATCTTATGAAAATCATATTTTTGGGTACAGCATCTATGCAGCCTACTAAGGAAAGGAATCTTTCATCTTTGTTATTCACTCATGATGACGAGAATATTCTTTTTGATTGTGGTGAAGGTACTCAGCGACAGATGAAGATTGCTTCTTTGAAATCTACTAAGATTACTAGAGTTATTATTAGTCATTTCCATGCTGATCATGTCCTTGGTCTTTCTGGTTTGATAAGAAGTTTGATTGCTAGTGACTACCAGAAGGTTTTGCATGTTTATGGTCCTAAAGGTTTGAGTAAGTTCTTTGATAATATGCTTAATTCTGCTTATTATTCTAATGATTTAAAATTTGAACTTCATGAATTCTCTAAAGGATTAATATTCGAGAATGATAAGTTTTCTATTGAAGCTCTTCCTCTTGCTCACTCAGTTCCATCTTTTGGTTTTATTGTCAAAGAGAAAGATAGAAGAAAAGTCAATGTTGGATACACCTCTAAATTTGGTTTAAGGCAGCATCCATTATTAGGTGATTTACAAAAAGGTAAGGATATTGTTTATGATAAGAAAAAGATTTCTTACAAGAAAGCAACTTACGTAGTTCCAGGTAAGAAAATTGGTTTTATTTTTGATACTAGTGTTTGTGATAATTGTTATGTTATTGGTAAGAATGCTGATTTGTTGGTTTCTGAAAGTACTTTCTCTCATGAACATGAAGATAAGGCTCTAGAGTATAAGCATCTTACATCTAAACAGGCTGCAACTATTGCTAAAAAATCAAAATCTAAAAAATTAGTATTGACACATTTCAGCCAGAGATATAAAGATGAATCTAATATTTCAAAAGAGGCATGTTCAGTTTTCAAGAATACAGTTATAGCTAATGATTTTATGGAAGTTGACGTTTAATAACTCTTGAAATTAAACACTAATGTCCATACTGATATTACTGCTAACACTATTGTTGTCAATAATGTGAAGAAACTTATTAATGTTGGATTTATTATTGTACTATTAAGTAGATTAGCCAGTAATCCTAACACATAAGTTGCTGTTATTGTTGTTAAGAATGTTATCAAAGCGCATATTGTTGTATGTTTTTTATTTTGTTTAAAATATTTATAGGCTGATTTCAAGCTTTCTATAACCCCCTCTTTCTCAATTATTAATGTAGGGTATATATAGAAGAAAGATAACTTGAGTATAATCCATATAAATAATACCATTAATGATAATATTAATACTATTATTGTATTCTTGAAATTAAACAATGTGAATATTGCTAATGGTAAAAAATATAATATTGCTAACAAAAATTTAATCCAGAATACATTGAACATATGTTCTCTTGCCTCTAAAAAACATTCTATGATATTTACATTTTTATGATTTGCTATTTTTTTGCACATTACATATTTCGTTGTTACAGTTGTCAATCCTAGGAATATATTCACGCTTGTTATTATCACAAAGCTTATTATTAGTTTCAATAATGATGATGTTGAGTTGAATATTGCTGTGACAAATGTGAAGACAGTATCATAATCAAGATGAGAACCTTTCAATAATCCGTTTATGTATAAGAATAATGATGTGAATATTATTGTAGAGATTATGAATATCAATTCTGGTATTAATAATGAAGGATTTTCTTTTATATCTCTGAAACTCTCTATGAATATTTCTGTATAGCTCTCCCTCATTTTATTTTATCATGATTAAGTATCTTTATAAACATTTTCTCTCATTTATTTTATATGATTGATCCTGTTCTATTAAGTATTGGTGGTTTGCAGATTAGGTATTATGGTATTTTGTATGCTTTAGCTTTTATTATTGGTCTTTATATTGCTAAAAAGTTATCTAGACATTTTAATATTTCTGAGTCTTTAGTGGAGGATTATATTCCTTATATTATTATTGCTGATATTGTTGGTGCTAGGTTGTTTGAAGTGTTATTTTATGATCCTCATTACTATTTTTCTCACCCTTTGAAGATTTTTGCTGTTTGGGAAGGTGGTCTGGCCTCTCATGGTGCTATCATTGCAATAATATTGACTACTTATTATTTCTGTAAAAAGAATAAAGTTAATGTTTTGAATTTTCTTGATTTGATTTCTATTCCAGTTGCTCTTGGTGCTGCTTTTATCAGGATTGGCAATTTCATTAATTCAGAGTTGGTTGGTAAAATCTCTAGTGTTCCTTGGGCTGTTAAGTTTAATGGTTATGAAGGTTTGCGTCATCCAGTTCAGTTATACCAGGCTCTTGGTCATGTTTTTATATTCTTTATTCTATTGATTGTTTTATTTAATTATAAGAATAGGAAGACTGGTTTTATTTTCTTCTCTATGTTATTATTGGATTCTGTATTTAGGTTTGTTACTGAATTTTATAAAGATCTTCCATTTGATTATGGTTTTTTTTATTTAAATATGAATCTTGCTCAATGGTTTAGTATTTTTATTGGAATGATTTGTTTGATTTTTATTGTAAGAATTTTAAAAAATTGGTCAAGCAGCCTTTAATCTATCTAATAATCCACGTTCTACTACCTTTCTCATTGATTTAAGTTCCATGAATATCTCTTTTATCCCTAATAATCTTGCGCTTGGATACAAGATGACTTTTGTATTTAATCCTAATAATCTTTCTGTAGTTCTCTCATGATCAGGGAGATATTTTTTGATTGTTGCAGGGGTATCCTTATAAAGTTCTACTCTGGTTTTTTCTTCTTGCTTTCCTATTAGGTCTACATAATGTAATCTTCCAAAATTGAATAATGAATTAGCAATATAAGGATCAGTTCTAAAATCTGGTATTACATTATTGCATATATTATCTAATATTTCTATCAATCTATCTTGGCTGATTGTAGCGTCTATAGGTGCGACTTCAACCATTCTAAAAAGAGTATTTACATATTCAGGTGTTTCATCCGTGGCTGGCACGTTATTCTGGCTTACATTAATTATTCCATTATCATTGAATGATATTCCTTTATAATTTTTTAATAATCCTATAAGATTTTCAGACTTATTCATTTTATTTTTTATATTATTATATCTTTATAAGGATTATCATACAAGATTTACAAATACGTTGTTCACGTTCTTGACTTTTCTTATCCTGTTTATTATATCCATCAATGTCTTTAATCCATCTATGTTTATTCCGAATCTGCATTCTATATTGTTCTGGTTTGTTGTCTTTCCTTTTGCATCTTTTATATTTATTCCTATTGATGATGCTGAATTTAATATTTCAGTGAATAATCCTACCCTGTCTTTCCCTACAACTATTATCTCGACATAATAATTTTTTGGATCTATCCATCTAGCTAAGCATTTTTTATTGTTATTCTTTAAATTTATACAGTTCTTCTTATGTATCAGTGCAGATTTTAGTACATTTAATGTTCCCTCTATATCATCTCCTGGTAATGGGTTGCAGCACTGTGCTAGTCTTATTTTCTTGTCTTTATGATTTTCTAATTTTATCAATCCATATCCTGCTTCCTCTTTCACTTCCTCTTTTTTCTGCATTGCATTTATGCTTAATCCAGTCCTTGCCTTGATATCATGTTTTATCTTCTCTCTTGCCTTGTTTGTTTTTACGAATTTCAGCCAGTCTTTTACAGCATTATGGTTCTTGTTTGTTATTATCTCTACTACATCTCCATTTTCTAATTCTGTATTTAGTTGTGCGATATTGTTGTTTATTTTTGCCCCGACACATGTCCTTCCTATATCTGTATGTAGCATATATCCAAAGTCTATAGGTGTTGATCCTTTTGGAAGTTCTATTGCCTTTCCTTTTGGTGTAAAGGCAAATATCACATCACTGAAAAAATTTATATCAACTTTATTATTTTCATGTACTAATTCTTTTATCCAGCTTATTTTTTTATCAAATTCTTTATTTTTTGCTATTCCTTTATATGTAAAATGTGCAGCTATTCCATCTTCTGCATTTTCATCCATGTCTTTTGTTCTTATCTGTATCTCTATGATTGAGCCGTCTTCATCTATTATTCCTGTGTGTATTGACTGGTATCCATTAGGTTTTGGCAGTGCTATATAATCCTTTAACCTGTCTGGTACATACCTGAATAAGCTGTGCACTATCCTTAGTATATTATAGCACTCTTCTATTTTTTCTGTGATTATCCTTAATCCTATGACATCATATGGTATTGCATCTTTGTATTCATCTTTTGATGACATTTTTTTATAGATGCTATAAATCTGTTTCACTCTTCCTTTTATTTCAGCATCTATTTTTTCATCTTTTAATCTTTGTTCTATTGTCTTTTTTATCCTATAGACTTTTTGCTCTGCATTTTTTATCCTGCTGTCTATCTTATCTTTTACAGTTTTATATTTTTCAGGTTCTAGATTCTTGAATGCTAAATCTTCCATCTCAGATTTTATTCTTCCGATTCCTAGTCTGTAAGCTAATGGTGCATATATCTCTAATGACTCTTTAGATATTTTTTTTATTCTTGGCTCTTCTAAATACTCTATCTCTCTTAGATTTATCAGTTTATCGCATAACTTAACTATTAATACCCTTATATCTTTTGAGGCCGCAATCAATACTTTTCTTAATCCTTCCTGTTCATAATTATTTTTTGTTACATTATTCTTTATCTGTCTCATTAGTTCAAGGTTCTTTAATAACTCGAGTATTGTTTTACCGAATAAATTCTCTATCTCTTTCTCTTCCACACCTCTGCTTGTCAATCCATGTAATAATGCACAGCATATTGTTTCATCATCTGCTTTTAGTTCAGCTGTTAGATCAGCAACATCTAATTGGTGTTCTATTAACATTTTTCCAGATGCTCTTTTATGTCCTTCTAGTTTCTTTTTTGAAAAATTATATGCTTTATCTATTAATGTTATATTAGAATCCTTGTTATACCTTAATATTTTTTTTATTAAGTCTTTGAATTCCATGAAAGTTCGGACGTGGCAAGATTTAAAAATATTCTTATTAGCTTCATTATCATGAGATATGCAAGGCAGGTTATTTTTGAGAAGATAGGTAAAGAAAGGCAGAAAGTTCTAGAGAGATCTTCAGTTGCTGTTGTTGGTTTAGGGGCTCTTGGTTCTGTAAGTTCTGAATTATTAGCTAGAGCAGGTATTGGTAATTTGATATTGATTGACAGGGATATTATTGAATTGAGTAATCTTCAGAGGCAGTCTTTATTCAATGAATCAGATATTGGCAAGCCTAAGGCTGTTATTGTAGAAAAAAAATTATCAAAGATTAATTCATCTATAAAATTAGTTGCACATTTTGAAGACTTGGTTTATGATAATATTAAGGATATTTTGAAAGGATCTGATATTGTACTTGATTGCACTGATAATTTCTCTACTAGACTATTGATTAATGATTTCTGTATAAAAAATGGTATTCCTTGGATTTATTCTGCTGTTATTGGTTCTACTGGTGTTTGTTTTAATATTATGCCTGGTAAGCCGTGTTTATCTTGTATTATCAAAGAACCTAGTTCTATTTTAGGAACCTGTGATACTGAAGGTATTCTTAATACTACGCCTCATGCTATATCTTCAATTCAGGTTACTGAAGCTCTTAAGATTTTGACAAAGCAGGATCATGCTAAAGAATTTATCCATTATGATATCTGGGCTAATAAATTATTGAAGCTTAAAGTAAAAAAGAGTGCTAATTGCAATGCATGCAATGGTGTTTATAATTATCTTGATGGTTCAAAAACTAATGATTCAGTCAGGTTATGTGGTTCATCATCCTTTCAGTTCAGGACTGATTATGATTTCAATGATATGAAAAAGAGATTCTCTAAGAATGATGGTGTTGAGATTAATTCTTATTATATTAAATTTAATGAATTGACTATTTTTAAAAACTGCCGTGTTGTCGTAAAGGCTGATTCAGAGAGGAAAGCTAAGGTTTTATTTAGTAAATATTTATCATGATAATCAGGAGATGTTCAACAAAAGGCGCTTTTGAGGTTATTCCTGAGGTTCCTTTGAAATTTGATGATATAAAGAAAAGATTTAAGATTAGTTTTGAGATTCCAAACTTAATAATGTTTGATTATGAGAAATATTCTATTAGTTGTTATAAAAGTGGGAAGATACTTATTAAGAATTGTAATTCTGAGCAAGAAGCTGAAGAGATAGTTGAGGTTTTATATAATGGGTAAGAAAGCTTTGTTGTTATTGTCTGGTGGGATAGACTCTCCAGTATCTGGTTATCTTATGCAGAAATTAGGTTTGGAGATTATTGCTTTGCATTTTTCTAATGAACCTTTTACTGATAATGGTCCTGAGATTAAGTCTAAAAAATTATTTGAACATCTTCATTTCAAGAAATTTATTGTCATGAATATTAGTGATATTCTTGGTAATGTTGCTAAAAAATGCAAGCGTGAGTATTACTTTATAATTATGAAAAGGATTATGTTAAGGAAAGCCTGTGAAGTTGCTAAAGCTGAGGGTTGTGATTTTATTATTACTGGTGATAATCTTGCTCAGGTTTCTTCTCAGACTTTAGAAAACATGAAAGTTATCAGTTCAGCATCAAATATAGAAATTTTAAGACCTTTGCTTACTTATGATAAGAAGGAGATAATCAAGATTGCTATGACTATTGGTACTTATGATATATCTAATGGTCCTGAAGTCTGTGATGTTCTTGGTCCCAGGTCTCCTGCTACTCGTTCTAAATTAGAAAAAATAGAAAAAGAAGAATCCCGTTTAGAGTTTTAGATATAAAAAATAAAAAAATTATTGCGGTGTTGATCCGCCAAATTTCTTCAACATCTCACTTAGATCACTGAACTGCACGTTTGTAGGGGGAACGAACATACTATTATCTACAACCATCTTATTGCATTCTACATCTGCATTTGGATCTGTTTTTCCTTGTACTTGCGCATCACTATCTTCTGTTGTTTGTGTTTCTGAACATAGTTTTGTTCCTTGGGAATTTCCATCCTGCCACATCCATACACATTGGTTCTCATCTGCGATTACATTTACTTTTCCTTGAGGTGTTGTTAATTCACTTCTTACTTTTTCCCCTTTTACATACATATCTACCTGATTATTTTCTTGCATTGTTGTACACTTGTATGAACTTCCAGAACTCATTATATCAGCTAATTTTCCTGAGAACTTATCAGAATTTCCAGTTGTAGATGTCTCTGTATTCTTTGAACATGCCCCTAACATCAATAATCCTAGGACCATTATAATTAAAATAGCATCTTTTTTCATTTTTTTTCCTCCATAATGTTTATAAGTTTCATAGTTTTATCTCTATTTAAATTTAATCAAAAATGGAATTGTCGCAAATTAGGGACTTTGTTCAAGCTGTCACATTAAGGGGCTTATAAGTTGTAAACTGAGTGGATGTGAAGTAGAATGGTATTATAATACCTCTAAAATAAAATCTTTTATCACTTTGTCTTTAGATTTTAGATAATTTTGTTTCCATTCCTCAGTTTCAACGTATCTTATCATTTTATTTTCTTTACATTTTGGGCATATTGCTGGATTTCCAATACTTTTCTTGCTAGTCCACTTATAACTACATTTAATACATAAATAGTCTTTAGATTCTCTTATTGTTAGATTCATATATTCCATAAATTTATCTTCTGCTTTTTTTATAATCTCTTTTTTACAAATTTCTGAACAAACATAAATATCTAAATGTGGATTTAGTTCACTTTTTTTAATAAGTATTTTTGAGTTAAAGAAGCTTAGACTTTTATTACAATTTTTACACTTTACCATTAGTCTTCCAGTATTATTTTTTCTCCTTTTAGTCTTATCATATAAGTAACTCAGGTTATAATAATTAATTCTTGAGATACTTTCTTGATAGAGTTATTCATAAATATCATCTTCTATTGCTTCAATAATGATATTTAATCCATCATCATCCAATTCATCACATATTTCAGGAAAATTTTTCTTAATAAATCTTAATATTTGATTAGAACTAACATCCCCTTTTGGAAAATCTCTATGAAACATAACCTTTTCTTTATACTTTTCTATATCATCATCTGATAAATCTTCCCATTTATCCTCCTCATTATTTGTAGCTTCTTTATTATTTTCATCTGTATATTCATTCGTAATTTTACTACTTTCTTGTGCTTTTGTTTTTATTTCATTAAATCTTTCCTCTATTTTTTTATCAATGTCTTCATTAATTTTTATGTCTTTACTTGTAGAGGTTATCTCATCAGACCTAAATTCTTCCCATTCAACTTTACCACTTTCTATAACTTTCTTTAATTGTTTTTCTTGAGGGTTTAAACCACTTTTACCAGTTTTTATTTCAAGAAATATAACCTTTTTAATGTTTTTTTCATTCATTCCATCAAAAATAATATAGTCTATAGGAGAACCCATAAATCTCATATCAGCAGGATGATAAAGAAATTTCGGCAGGTATGGAACCATCTGCTCCCACAATTTTCCCATTAACCCACTTCTTGACCTCATTACAGAAAGTTTCATTGCTTCTTTTATTAATTCTTTATATTCTGACTCTAATGAGGCTATTCTATTTTCATGATTTACTTGGATTTCTTTTAAGGTTTTTTCGTGTGATGTTTGGAATTCACCTTTTATTTTTTCAAATTCTTTTTGGTTTTCAATTAATTGTTTTTCGGTATTAGAGATTCTTATTTCATATTCTTTTTCTAGTTCTGCTTTTTTTGTTCCCCACTTCTTCTGTTCAGCGATATATTTACCTAGAAAATAACCTATAATAATAAATATAACTATTACTAAAATCCAAATTACGATATTTGCCATTTATATTTCTATTTAACTCCTATTTGTCTATAGCTTATTTAATAATATTCTTATACTTTTTAAGTTAAACTCTTTTATAAATATCACCGAAAATGTACTATTTCGTGAATTATCACCCTATAAATAGAAAAAACAAATTATTTTTGAGAAAAATAATAAGTTATAGCCGAACCAATAAGTCCAGAGAATACAGTAGATATTGCTAAAATAATATTAACTGCACTATCTACTTCTATTTTTTCAGAATAAAGCAGAAATATTACACCAATTAAAGTAACGTTCAATAATAAGAACATATAAAGTAATAAATTATCTGCTAATCTTACTCTTGCCCTTTCTCTTGTTTGTTCAGCAGTAACATTCTTAGACATTATAGTAAGAATATCATTATCTGACATTAGAATTCACCTTTTTTCTTAGCTGATTCTAATTTTAATTCCCCACAATCAACCTTATTACATACATAAACAATTACAGGAACACCAAAACTAGGATTAAAATCTATTTGACTGCCTTTTCTTGATACTTGTGTAAGAGCATAAAAACCATCGACTCTAACCCATTCATGTTCATGTTTATTTTCTTTAATTTTAGATTTTTCTTGATTTTTCTCTTCCATTAAAATAGAGATTATTTTTTGGATATAAAGATTTCTAAGTCCCTTAATGTGACAAAAAGCATAGCAAAGGTTAAAAGTCCCTAGAATACGACAGAGTCATCAAAAATGAAAATATTTATTGAAAGGACTAACGAGCATAAGGAAGTTAAGGAAGCATCTACTGTTAAGGAATTATTGAAGATTCTTGATATTAATCCTACAACTGTTATTGTTGCCCGTAATAATGAACTGATTACTGAAGATTCTAAATTGGATAAGAATGATTCTATTAAACTGATTTCAGTGATATCTGGTGGTTAAGTTTATAAATTTATTTATGCTTTAATAAAATATGGCTAATGAAATACCTGATACACTGTCCTCAGTAGATTATGCAACATTAACCGAACAACTTAGGGATATTATATCTAGGCTTGATACAATATATTCTAGGCTTGATACAATATATAGATTGGGTGGTGATAATCCTGTAATGGATAGGATTGATGCTGGAGTAGATAGGATTGATGCTGGAGTAGATAGGATTGATGCAAGACTTTTTAATATTGACTCAAGACTTACTGCTATGAGAAACTCTTTAAGAAATAGTGATCGCATATATAGATTGGGTGGTGATAATCCTGTAATGAGTAGGATTGATGTCGGAGTGGATAGGATTGATGCAGGAGCATCAGGAATTGCTGCAAGACTTTTTAATATTGACTCAAGACTTACTGCTATGAGAAACTCTTTAAGAAATAGTGATCGCATAAATGGTTATGGTCATTATTGGGATTAGGCATATAATTTATAAATTTTTCATTTGTTCTATTTAGTTATGGTCTGCAAGAAATGTATTGAATCTCCTGTAATCAAGCTTTCTAATAGTGAAATATCTCTTTGCAGGTCTTGTTTTATTAAATATTTTGAAAAAAAAGTTGCAAAAACTATTAGGTCTTATAAATTATTAGCCAAGAATGATCATATTGGTGTTGCTGTTTCTGGTGGTAAAGACTCTACAACTCTTCTTTACTTATTGAATAAATTAGTAAAATCCCGTAAAGACATGAAACTTACTGCTATTGCTATTGATGAAGGTATCAAAGGTTATCGTGATGTTTCTTTGGATTTTCTTAAAAATTTCTGCAATAAAAATAGTATAGAATTAAAAATATTTTCTTATGAGGCTAATTTTGGCAAACCTTTAGACAGTATTTTAGATGCTAATAAGAATATTATCCCCTGTTCTATCTGTGGTGTTTTCAGAAGATACTTATTGAATAAGAACTCTAAAGAATTAGGTTTTACTAAACTTGCTACTGGTCATAATATGGATGATGAATCTCAGACTATATTGATGAATTATTTTAGGAATAATATTAATATTTCAGCTCGTTTAGGTCCTATAACTGGTGTTATTAATAGTAAAAATTTTATCAAAAGAATCAAACCTTTATATTTCTTGACAGAAAAAGAAGTTACTACTTACTCTTACATTATGGGTTTCATGGATAATTATATGGAATGTCCTCATAATTCTCAATCCTATAGGGGGCATATTCGTGATATGATTAATGATTTTGAATCTAAATATCCTGGTACTAAACATGGTATTATAACATCTTTCCTAGAAATTCTCCCTTTATTGAAAGCTAATGTTGATTACAATAAAGATCTTAAGAGCTGTTCTGTTTGTGGAGAGCCTTCTTCTAAAGATGTTTGTCAGGCTTGTAATTATGCTGAGACTATTGTTAATAAAATGAAATGAATGTAGTCACCCATATGTAGAATTTGCTAAAACTGTAGTCACCTCATTATATTCTTCATTATATATGTTAAAAGTTATACATTTTACAGTGAATTAAATTTATATACTACCTGAATATGATGTTATAGAGGTATTAGTATGGATTACGATCAAGAAGTGAATATTGCATGTACTAGCTGTTCTAAAAAAGTTCCTATTTCACAGGCTACTTATGGTACTGGTAAGTCTTTAATTTGTTTTAGTTGTTATAATCTTATAGCTAGAGGTGCTAAGCCTGACCGTATTGTCCAGTCTGCTGAAGCTCCTGAAAAAGTTAATTATAAATGTAATAACTGTGGTTATAATTTTTCCAGATCTGTCAGTTTCCACTTTGGTGGTACCTGTTTTAACTGCGGTAAGTATGCTGTTGAAGTTTTGAAAAGTAATGAAGTTATGATGAAGGACAGGAAGTCATTACTTGATTATTGATTTTTTACTATAATTATGGATTACGATATCATTTTCAATTCTTACAATTCATTGCATGAGGAAGAACAATTAAAGAAGCTTGATTTGATTTCTGCATTTCTTAAAGTTAATAAATCAGATAAGTTATTAGATATTGGTTCTGGTACTGGTATTTCTACTGATTTTTTTGATTGTTTCTCTGTTGGTATTGATCCGTCTTTTAATATGCTTAGATTATCTAAAGGGTATAGGATTAATGCTTTTGCTGAATCTTTGCCTTTCAAGGATAATTCTTTTGATATTATCTTGGCTTTGACTTCTATTCATAACTTTAATAATGTTGATCTAGCTATTGAAGAAATTAAAAGAATTTCTAAGACTAATTCTAAAATAGTTATTACTTTATTAAAAAAATCTCCTAAGTTTAGTTCTATTAAAAAGAAACTATTAAGTAATTTTAAATTTAAGACTTTAGAAGAGGAAAGAGATGTTATTTTTTATAAGATTTAGAGAAAGCATCTTTTGAATCTAGTTCAGCTTTATAATCCTACTACAAACCCTATATACTATAAAAAGAAACTATTTAAACTAAGTCTTTCATCTCTCACTCCTATGACAACAAAAGAGGGGCAGGTTTCAAATCTTATTGGTATTGCAGCAACTAAATTAGCTAATGAGATCTCTGCTACTAGTATTCTCTCTTTTGAAAGGTCTGCTTCTGATCTGTATTCTGATTCTTTGTATCATGAGATTAAAGTCTCTCTTTTCAAGAAAGTTGGTTACTCTCAGTACATTAAAACTGAATATAAGACTAAGATTAAAAAACCTTCTTTAGGTTCTATGATACCTATTAAGGAATTGATTGCAGAAGCTTATTATAATAAATATCTCTCAAAAGGCGAGACTATTGTATGTATTCAGGATGATTCTTTTGATAATGGCTTTAAAGGTTATTTATCAATAATTAATATCGACGCTCTTTTTTCTGATAATAATACTAGTATCTTATATGAAAATGTCCATCCTGATATAATTGATTCAATTATAGAAATAGCTTTAGAGATATCAAAATATGGGAGAGAAGGAAAGAAAGTCGGCACTGCTTTTATTATTGGTCCTAAAGAAATTTTGAAATATTCTAAGCAGTTGATAATAAATCCTTTCCAGTATATAGAGCCTGAGAAGAAGAAGATTACTGATCTTGAATTACGTGAGACTATCAAAGAATTCTCTCAGTTGGATGGTGTTTTCATGATTGATAATGATGGCACTATCTTATCATCCGGGACTTACATTGATATTGATACAGAAGGTTTGAATCTCCCTCAGGGTCTTGGTACTAAACATCGTAATTGTGCAGCTATCACAGCTAAGACTTCTGCTATAGCTTTTGTTGTCTCATCTTCTGGTGGTAAGATTAAAGTTTTCAAGAATGGTAAGATTGTAATGACTATTTAATTCATTATCCTGTCTTTTAAAGAATCTACTTGTTCTTCTATTGTCTCTACTTCATCCTCAATCTCGTCAAGGATTCTTACTAATTCTTCATTATCTTTATTTTTTCTTGCATATGGATTATCGTTTAATGTTATTAACAGTTCTAGGAGGATTTCATGCATTTTATTTAAGTCTTTGAGGTTGAGATTATTTGCAATTGCTCTGGCTCTAAGGTCTTGGAAACTTCCTATATGAATTAATGCTTCGGCTATAATCTTCTTTGGTAAGTATTTTCTCAAAGCCTCTATTTTTCTTTCATCTAGACCATTTATTTTTGATATGTTTTTTCTTGGAGGAATATCAATGTTTAATATGGGTATATGCATATTATAACAGATTTTTACTATTTTATAAAGATTTTTAAAGCTTTAACTTTCTCTATTTGTATGCCCCTGTAGCGCAGCCTGGATTTTATTAAACTAGATAGCGCGTCAGGTTCCTAACCTGTAGGTCGTGGGAGGTTAAATCATGCGTGGTTTAATCAACGAATTCAAATCCCATCAGGGGCGTTATAATCACAAAGAATTAGTTATCCTTTCTTTTTGTAATAAAGAATATTGTTGTTATGAATATTAATACTAATATTGCAAATCCTATCTTTGATCTTGTTGTAAAGTATATTATTGTTGATGCGAATGTTGTTATTGTTGCACCTAAGAATAATCCGTACATTACACTATCATTTAATTTTAGTAATAATGCAGCTCCTATTGTTAACAGGCAGAATATTACTATTGATAGATATTTCCACCCGTCATATGTTCTCTTCTGTTTTTCATAATCCTGCTGTATTTTATTTTGTTCTTGCTGGCATTTGTTTATCTGTTCCTGTGTTGTATTATCATATCCATTTACTGGCATAGGCTTTGACATATAACATTCATTGTACATTGGATAATTTGTATAATCATATTTAGGGAAGAATATGTTAGCTCCCATGAATACTAATGGTATATATAGAATAATTATTATTGCTGCGAATAATATTATTTTCCAGGTTGTTCCTTTCATATATTGCCTTTATTTTTATTCTTATTTAAATCTTTTTAATTCATTTAATTTGTCTTTAGGTTTTCTAGAAGTCTCTCTAATAATCCTCTTGTAGTATTTGGCAATCCTATAACCCTTAAAAATTCTTTTTCATGAGGTAAAATATGTGAAGCTGAGGGATCAGAATATGATTCATGTTTAATTCCATGCGGTGTACCTATCCATCTGTTCTGTGTAACATAAACTTTATTTGTATCTGAATCATAATATGTAGCCTGTGAAATAGTATATCCATCTTCTGTGAATATTGCACTAACACGGAGTCCATCTTTTATTTCAGGAATTGCTACATTATCTAGGCTTGTAAAAACAATATTCTCGCTTTTTGTCAATGGAGGAAATGAATTCTCCTTAGCAACTGATAAAAAATCCAAACCTGAACTTAACTGATAAAGTCTTGCAGTATAATTATAGTCCCAATGCATATAAATTTTCATTAAAATATCTATTTAAGTTTTATTGTTGTTAATTATACTATTATCTTTCAACTTAAGTGTTAATGTATAGATTAAAGAACAAATTAATGATAATAAAAAGTAAAGTGTATAAGAAGGATTATCTAGAAGATATGAAGTTGCCTGGATTATATTATTAAATATAACAATCCCTAATGCTATAAAACTTAGAATAAATAATATTACAATATTGAATATTCCTTTGCTCAATTTATTACACCTGCAGTTATTAAGATAATGCCTATTATCCCTATTATAAATCCTATAATACTTAGTATCTGTAAAACATTTAATGCTATCTGAAATTTCTTGGTATGTAATATCTTATTTTCCATATTATATTTAAGAATTTAAAGTTTTTATCTCTTTTGGTGTTTTTCTTGTAAATATTAAGGATTTATCCATAAGTAAACTTTGTCACTTTTTTCTCATTTAATTTATAATTTGTAAAGAATTCTTTCTTAAAATCTTTAAATTCGTTTTTCTCTATTGATTTTCTTAGATTTTTCATTAAGTTTTGTATAAAATATAGATTATGTATGCTTCCATATCTCTCTTTTATTGGTTCATGTGTTCTGTACAAGTGATGTAAGAATGCTTTGCTGTAATTTTTACATACAGGACATTTACAGTTTTCATCTAGTGGTTCCTCTTCATCTCTGTACATTGCTTTTTCTATATTGATCTTTCCTTTACTAGTAAATATTCCTCCATGTCTTGCATTCATTGTTGGAAATCTTGAATCAAATGCATCTACTCCTAATTCTACAGATGTTACTATATCTTCCGGGCTTCCAACTCCCATTAAATATCTTGGTTTTTCTTTATCTAAATGTTTTGTACTGAATTTTATTGTATTATACATTATTTCTCTTCCTTCTCCTATTCCTAATCCTCCTAATGCTATCCCATCGAAGTCTAGTTTATTTATGAATTTGCAGCTTTTCTCTCTTAATTCTTTAAAAGTTCCACCCTGGCATATTCCAAATAATAATTGTTTCTTATCACTATGTGATTTTACACAACGTTCTGCCCATAAATGTGTTATTCTTGTACATTCCGCAATATATTCCTCATTATTTCCGTAATGTGGTACATAATCTAGTGCCATTGCAACATCTGATCCTATGGCTTTCTCTATTTCCATTATATCTTCAGGAGTAAAGAATTTTATACTTCCATCATATGGGTTTTTGAAATGTACTCCTTTTTCATCTGCTTTATGTAAGAATGCTTTGCTTAATATCTGGAATCCTCCTGAATCTGTGAATATTGTCTTATCCCATTTCATGAACCTGTGTATCCCATTAAATTTTTGTAGAATATCTAATCCAGGTTTTAAGTGTAATACAAATGCATTTGCAATTATTGCCTCTGTTCCTATCTCTTCTAGATCTTTAGGGCTTACAGCTTTTGGAGTTCCTTTTGTTGCTATTGGCATGAAGAAAGGAGTTTTTACTATTCCATGTCTTGTTTTTAGTGTTCCTGCTCTTGCCTCTTTATCTTGTGAACTTATCTTGAACATATTATTGAGAAATATTGCTCTAATTATAAAAGTAATCTTTTTATAAGCATTAAACATAATTAAATTATGCAAAAAGCTGTCGAATTCAAGAATAGTGATGGTTTAACTTTAAGAGGATTTGTTTACGAACCTAAAAAATATGATACAGCAATTGTTTTTCTTCATGGTTTTCCTGCAAATTGTAAATATATTGTAGCTTCTAATATGGGTAATTATCTGGAAAGATTAGGTTATTTATTTCTTTGTTTTGATTTTAATGGAACAGATACATCTGATGGTAAATTTGAAGATAAACTAATGAGTAAAGAAGTTAAAGATGTTAAGTATGCTATTGATTTTCTTTCTAAGAATTATAAATTCAATAAATTAATCATTATTGGTCATTCAACAGGTGCTATTGATGCTGCATTATATTCTTACAAAGATAAAAGAGTTGATAAATTAATATTGTTAGGTGGTGTTGGAAATTTAAAACAGGCCGTAAGATATGATTTTTCTGATGAAGATGTTCATGATTTCAAGACTAAAGATTATATAATCTACAAGAATAAAAATCATTGGACTTATAATAAGAAATTAAAAAGATCATTTTATGATGAGTTTTTTACATTAGATGTTCTAGGTTCATTGCATAAATTTAAAAAACCTGTTTTAATAATTCATGGAAGTAAGGATGAATCAGTTCCTGTGGAAAAAGATCCTCAAGAGTTATACTCTGCAGCCAATGAACCTAAGAAATTAATAATAATTAATGGGGCTGATCATAAATTTTCAAAATTAAGACAAGGATTAAAAGTTTTATATTACATTAATAAATTTATTAAAAATTAATTATTAACAATAGTTTATTTTTTACAAACATTTATAACGTAGATTTAATATAAAATATTTATGACTTTAGTAACTAACGTTTCATGGTTGTTGTCTTTTTTGACTTTAATAGGTAATATCTTAATTTTAATCTTTTTATTAGTCTTAATTTTCTCTAAAAATAAATTCTTAAAATTAAAGAACTTCATTGGTAAGAATGCTTTGTTCTTTGCTTTTATTGTATCATTTATTGCTACTGCAGGAAGTTTATTTTACTCAGAGATTGCTAAATATGATCCATGTAAACTATGTTGGTATCAAAGAATTTTCATGTATCCTCAGGTTTTATTATTAGGTATTGCTATGTTCAAGAAAGATCATAAAATTTCAAATTATATTATACCTATGTCTATTATTGGTGGTTTGATTGCTGCTTATCATTATCTTGTACAGATTGAGTTATTTGCTCCTCCTGCATGTTCTGCTGTTGGTTATTCTGTATCTTGTGCAACTAAGTTTGTTATGTCTTATGGTTATATCACAATCCCTATGATGTCATTGACTGCTTTTATTCTAATTATATTGTGCATGTTATGTTTAAGATATAAGAAATGAATTAATATACAGAGAATTGAACTATCGACAAAATGTCGATGACTGAAATTATAATCTATTTGAAGTGTCCGGAAATATAGGACAGTTGAGAAATACTTAGGATTAATATTGAAAAACTAAGGATAGAGAGGGGTAAATTGCCACCAACCTAAGATTATATTATATAATATCAGTATTTTATTACAATTAGATATGATAAAGAATTGAAGTAGTTACATTTTGTAACCAGTTGAAATTAATAGTCTAAATTTAATTATTTTAAAACTGAGGATAGGTACAAGTTGTACATAACCATTATTTTGTATAACAATGTCAATCTCTAAAAATGCATTTTATTGATATTTGGCCACTGGACACGACACGGACGCCCGCCAGGTTTATAACTTATATTATATATTATAAATAATGCTATCAAATGATGAAAGAGAGAATATTATACTGCTATTGAAATTAGGGTATAGTATAAATGAAATAAACAAGATTACTCATAAGAGCAAAGGCACAATCTATACTTATTATAAAAAATTATTTGGTAAGAAAATTAAAGATGTATCAATAAATGAAGCAGATGACGAATTTATAGGGGAATTAGTGGGTTTATTTGTTGGTGATGGTAATGCATATCATAATAAAAAAGAAGGGAAATATATGATAAGATTCTTTTTTAACTGTAATGACTTATCGCATAATTCTCAGCTTGTTGAGTTTTTCAGTAAAAATTTTGAAAAAAGTCCTAATATCTACAAAGAAGAGAATGTTTTAATTTTTACTTATATTTCTAAAAAACTTTTTAAATTTCTATTAAACTTTGTAGTTTGGGATATTTCTGTTGATATATTGGGAAGAAATAGAAAAAGTAGAACAATATATCTTAAACCTAGAGATTATTCTTTAAACTTTAAAATAGGGTTTCTTAGAGGTTTTATGGATAGTGATGGACATATCTCAAATAAAAAGATACAATTCTCATCTGCTTCACAAAGAATTATGGACAAAACAATGAGTTTTTTATTGGAATGTGGATTTATAGATATGAATTACTATTTTTATGAAGAAAAGAGAAAAAATAGAGTTGGTATGTACCATATTGCACTTAATAAATCAGAAAGAATGAACTTTTTTAGAAGGGTTCAGCCAAGAAATCTTAGAAAATTAAATGCACCAGCCGGGATTTGAATATCCGAACATTAAGTTTAAACTTAACATCTCCCGGATCAAGAGCTTACCTCTCTATAATGGAAGGCTCTAATGCTAACCATTACACCACTGGTGCTTAATTTTGGTTATTAAAGTTTAAATTATAAACCTTTCTATTGATATTTAACAATATAACTAACCTCAACAAGTCCGCTGTCATAATGTTTTGTTTGTACTAGTTCTAGTTTTATCTTGTTTTTTATATCTTTGAAAAGTTCTTTTCCTTTGCCTAGTATTAATGGGTGTATGAATATTCTCATCTCATCTATTAGATTATTATTTAGTAATATACTTACTATCTCGCTTCCTCCAACTAACCATATATCTTTTCCTTTTTGTTTTTTTATTTCTTTAACAAATTGTATTGGTGTTTGTATATATTCAACATTTTTCTTTTTGCTGAATACAATTATTTTCTTTTCTTTGAATGGTTCTTTTTCTAATTTTAATGATATATCATATGTTTTTCTTCCCATGATTACTGTATCTATAGAATTATAGAATGCTTTATATCCGTAATCTTGATCATGGAATAACCAGTCTATTTCATCATTTTGTCCAGATATGAATCCATCAAGGCTTGTTGCTATGAATAATATTATTTTTCTCATATTTCTAATAAGTAGTTTATGTTTATATGATTTTTCACAAACCTTAATAAATCATTATATTATAGAATACTTTATGTTCTATAAGTTATCTGTAAAAGAGGTTCTTAGTGAGTTGCACTCTTCTATTGATGGTCTCTCTGATTCTGAAGCTAAGAATAGACTATTAAAATTTGGAAGGAATGAAATTATTAATATTAAAAGATTCTCTATACTGAAATTATTTATCTCCCAGTTCCAGAATTTTATTGTATATATTCTTCTTGGTGCTGTTCTTTTATCATTGGTTTTTTCTGAATATAATGATGCTGTTGTTATTGGTATTGTTGTAATAATAAACACTTTATTAGGTTTTTTTCAGGAATTTAAGGCTGAGAAAGCTATCGAATCTTTGAGAAAACTCTCCTCTCCTATGGCTCTTGTCATTCGTAATAATAAACAGATTAAAATTAGTTCTAGTGATATTGTTCCTGGTGATATTATCATTATTAGTGAAGGCTCTTTGATCCCTGCTGATGCTAGGATTATTGAATCTGTCTCTATTCTTATGAATGAATCCTCTCTTACTGGTGAGTCTCTTCCTGTTTCTAAGGATATTCATTCAATCACTAAAGAATGTATCATATCTGACCGTAAGAATATGGTTTTTCTTGGCTCTTCATGTGTTAATGGTCATGGCAAGGCTATTGTAGTCTCTACTGGTTTTAACACTGAGTTAGGTAAGATTGCTAAAGATATTCAAAAACCTGGCGAGAAATATACTCCTTTGCAGAAGCAGATATCTAAATTAGGAGTTTCTATAACACTTGGTGTATTATTTATTATAATAATTATTTTCTTATTGGATATTCTATCTGGTGATTATTTATTGAATGCTTTTTTCACATCTCTTGCTTTGGCTGTTGCTGCTATTCCTGAGGGTCTGCCTGCTGTTATTACTATCACTCTAGCTCTCTCTACTCAGGTGATGCTTAAAAAAAATGTTCTTATAAGGAAATTATCCTCTGTTGAGACTCTTGGTTCCACTAATGTTATATGTACAGATAAGACTGGCACTTTGACTAAGAATGAGATGACTGTTTCTAAAGTTTTCACTGATAATAAATTATTGGATGTTTCAGGTTCTGGTTACTCTATTTCTGGTAAGATTTTATTTAATAATAAGGATTATAATGTTAAATATCTTGAAAATTTTTTGACTGTATGTTTTAATTGTAATAATTCCTCTCTTGAATTTGATTCTGATCCTACTGAGAAAGCTTTGATTGTATTATCTAAGAAAGCAGGTTTTGATAAGTCTTATTCTAGGATTAATGAAATTCCTTTTAGTTCAGAATCTAAGTTCATGCTTACTGTTAATGATATAAACAATCATGATATCTCTTTGATAAAAGGTGCTCCTGAAGTTGTTTTATCTAAATGTAAGTTCATTGAAGTTGATAATAAAATTAAGAGTCTATCTTCTAATGATCTTAAAAATTTAATGAAAGTCTATGATTCCATGGCTTCTGATGCTCTTCGTGTCTTGGCTTTAGCTTATTCTAAGAGCTCTAAAGATTTTATTTTTGTTGGTTTTGCTGGAATGATTGATCCCCCTCGTGATGAAGTTAAAGATTCTATTCTTGAGTGTAATACTGCTGGTATTCGTGTTGTCATGATTACTGGTGATTATGAACTTACTGCTAAGGCTATAGGTTCTATGGTTGGGATTAAAGGTAATATTATTAATGGCAAAACTCTTGAGTCTATGACTATTAATGATTTAGAAAAAGTTGTTGATAAAGTCTCTATTTATGCTCGTGTCAATCCTGAACATAAAGTTAAGATTTTGCAGGCTTTAAAGAATAAAGGTTATATTGTTGCAATGACTGGTGATGGTGTTAATGATGCTCTTGCTCTTAAGAGGGCTGATATTGGCATCTCTGTAGGTTCTGGCACTGATGTTGCTAAGCAGGCTTCTGATATGGTTTTATTGGATGATAATTTTACTTCTATTGTTGCAGCTGTCAAGGAAGGTCGTGGTATTTATTCTAATCTTAAAAAGTTTATAAAGTTTTTATTCTCTACAAATCTTGCTGAAGTATTAATAATATTAGTATCTATTCTCTTAGGTATTCCTTTGCCTTTGATTGCTATTCAGATTCTTGTTGTTAATCTTTTGACAGATTCTCTTCCTGCTCTTGCTCTTGGTGTTGATCCTGTTAACCACTCAGTTATGAAATCACCTCCTAGGAAATTGGATGAGAAGATTATTTCTAAAAGAGATATTCCTAGTTTGTTATTTGAAAGTTTTATTATTGCATTTAGTGTTCTTGCTATGTTCTTTATTTATTATAAATCTAATTCATTAATCTATGCTCAGACTATTGCTTTCTCTGTTCTAGTATTTGCTGAATTGTTTAATTCATTGAATTATAGGATAGGCGATTCCTCTGTATTTAGTCTTGATACATTTAGGAATAAATCTTTATTATTAGCTATTTTTCTCTCTGTGATAATACAATTATCTATAATATATATGTTTAATTCATTATTCAGTACAGTTCCACTATTGTTATCAGATATACTATTGGTTGTTCTAGTATCTAGTATTGTATTGTTTATTAAAGAGCCTTTAAAGTTATTTTATAGAATTTATTTTAGATCAGATAAAACTTTTTAAACTAGTATAAAGAAGTATTTTTATGGATTTTCAACCTATTGTTCTTCATGGTTTTGATGGCAGGGAAGAAGAGTTAGGCAGGATAAAAAGATATATCCATGAAAAAACTCCTGTAATGTATTATAGGACAACAGATATTATTCATTCTAGGAGAGTTCTCTGGCATCTTGAAGAAGCTCTTTCAGACATTGTATTAATTTATGAAAAAAAATTTGATGTTGACTTTGCAAGAACTTTGGCTTTGGTTCATGATGATGTTGAGATTATAACAGGAGATGTTCAACTTCGTGATAAAGAAAAAATGACTAAAAAAGAACTTGAGTCATTAGCAAAGAGAGAGCGTGAAGCTATTCCTAAAATTGTCGAGATGTATTCTGCAATAGCTAATGGTTATGATTATGAGGTTTTGCTTTATGCAGCTAAGGATAAGACTAGACTGGAAGCGCAGTTTGTCTCATTTTTCGATAAGTTTGATGGTGCTGGTGAAGCTTGGCACGAATTATGGGCTGGTAATAATTATTTTTTAACTCCTGCAGGTGGATCTGATGGAGATAAGGGATATATTAGAAGATTGGGTGAATTTGTAGTGAAATATCCAGATATGGTTAAATTTTTTCAAACATTTCTAGATTATCTTCCTAAACCTTTTGATTTTAATAATGTAGCTGAACATGGAAAACTTCACACAGCAGAATCATTACAAGAAAATAGTGGATATGCTCCTTATGAAAGGTGGAAAAGGACAATAATTAAAAGAGAAGGAATTGATAATCTTATAACACAATTAGAATTTGAATAGTTTTATTTCTTAATCTTCGTCTTTAATTTTTTCTCTTCTATCTTTACCTCTTTTAGTACTGCTTTTATCTGTTCATCTTTCCATTTCTTTATCTTTAATGAATTTAATATCCTATCATCTTTTATCCCTCTTTTCCTGCTCTCTCTTACAAAGTTTTTTACTGCTAGATAATCTTTTTCATTGTTGAACATTAATATTGCAGGCTTGTTTATTAAATATTTATTTAGTAATCCTCCTTTGAAGAATAATCCGAAATATACTATCACTCCTATTAAGATTATTACTAATATTATTACCCAGTATGCTCTTTGTGGTTTGCAATCTTGTATACAATTATCACTGTTTTCACTGCTTGCATCGCAGATATTATCTCCACATATATTCTCTTTGCTTGTTTTTACATCTTCTAAATTTAAATCATCTGGTACGTTTATTGTTTTAGTATTTAATGCATTGAATAATAATCCATCATCTAATGTATACTCTATTGTGTTTCCTGTAAATGTTATTATGTTTGGTGTTGTGAAATTATATTCTTTAGGGGTTATTACATCTTTTATCTTAGAATTATATGGCATTACTTCGTATTTTTGTCCTGTTCCTGTTATTGTCTTTTTTACATATAAGAAATCTTCTATCCTATCATTATATATTAATTTTATTGATCTTGCCTCTCCATTTATTACTAATCCATCTTGTGATCTTAATATCTGTAAAGCTATATTACCATTTGCTGCTAATTCTGTTGGTATGTCATTAACACTTGTTGCTTTAGGATCAAATGTTGTTACATCTATGCTTATATCAATTGGTATGCTGTTTTTTATTTCTTGTAAATTAATTATTTTTTGCTGTTCTGTTAGATTTGTATTATTCAATGTTTTTATTGCTGTTGCATCTGTGTATGCTTTGTTTAATATCTCATTTAGCCCTATTTGTTCTGCACTGTCTTTTAATTGTGATGATCCTGATTCTATTTTTGCTCTTAATTTATTTATTCTATTTATTATCTCATCTGCTTGACTGCTTATACTGTAATTTCCTTGGTTTGTAGTGATTGTTATTATCTCTCTTCCGCTTAATCCTTCTTCATCTGTTACTGTTAATAAAACATTATAGCTGCTTGAATTAGTATATACATGGCTTGCCTTTTCCCCTTCTGCTTTTGATCCGTCTCCGAATTCCCAGGAATATTCTGTTATCTCGGTTCTTATCTTTGTTGAAGAACTTGCATCGAATAATACTGTATCTCCTGTCTTAGGGTTCATTGGTCCGTATCTTATGAATGCTTTTGGCACATCTACTACTTTGAAATTTATTCTTCTGCTCTTTAATATTCCACTTCCTGTATCTATCTCTGCATAGATCTCATTTGTATTGCTCTTTGTGTTTGGTGATATTAAATTTTTTATCTCTGCTAACTGTTTCTGTATTGTTGATATATTGTTTATTCTCTCTCCAAGATAATTTAATGTTGAAAAACTGTTTAGTTCTCTTGCTATGCCATCATATTCATATTGTATTGCAGGATTGCTTAGTATTACCCTTCCAGCTGTTTTTGAACTCACGCTTATAGGAACTAAAAGGCAGGTTTCGCATTGGCTGTTTTGTAAGTAATTATTTATTACATCCTTATCTATTGTTACTCTTATACTATTATCTAATACATTATTATATCTTGCATAATCTGCATATATGAAATAATCTTCTGATAAATCCTGTCCGTTTGCATATCCTGAAATAATCTTATCATCTAGATCAGTAGCCAACTTGAAATAATTTTTTGTATATTCCTCTCCTGTTGTATATGCACATATTGAATAGATGCCATCTTCTGCTATCGCTTTTTCTATCTCACAGCTGGCTTCTTGTTGTGCTCCTGTGAAAGTTTTTATCTCGCAGCATTTTTCTGTACTGCAGTCTGGCTTATAATTTAATACATCTTTTGTTATTGATAGGTTTAATGTTGCATCATTTACTAATCTTTGCACATTTGCTTTTAACTTATATTTTTTTGATGAATTTAATATTACATTCTCGCAGAATACATCTGATCCTCTTATGAATACTGACCCATCTGGTGTGTTATCTGATAGGTAGCTTCTGTTAGTTGGTTCATATCCTAATAATGTATTTCCTTGGTATTTGTAATCTTTTATATTATCATTTCCTATATCTATGCTTACATCACTTGGTTTGTTTCCGTTTAACTGTTCTCCTTTGATATCAAACTGTATGCTACTTATAGAAACTTTTCCTGCTGTTCTATCTCTTCCTGAGAAATCAAATCCAAGAATTACTTTTTTTTCCTGTTTAGAGAAATCAACATTGACAGTATTTAGGTTTTCTCCAGTTTTCTTATATTCAGCTTGTAATAGTTCATAATCATCATCTAATAATTCTAGTATTGGTGTTTCATAACTTATTGAATTTACATGGAATATTAACTTTGAATCTTTTAATACTGGTTCAGTGAAATTGAATCTTACAATTCCATCAAAAGCCTGATTAAATCCTACTTTGTCTTTTGTTAAATTTATATCAAGAAAGCTTGCAGAAGCAATATTTGCTAATAATAGCACTAATACTAATAATACACACCCCTTTACTACTTTCATTATATATAATTGTCTAGAACTCCTTTAAAAGTTTTCCCCTTTCCTGCTCTATCACCTTTATCTTCGCATCTTTAAAATCCTCTTTTATCCCATGTATATTATATAAGAATATCCCTAATGCACTTACCTCTGATATTGGCTGGCTTGTCACACTTATATTATAATCAGCTAATTGGTAATATTCTGGTTCTACTTTCTCTCCCCCGACTATTATTAATTGTTTTTTCTCATTTTTTAATTTTTTAATATATTTTTCAAAACTTATTCCATACATTGTAAGATGGCTTATTATATATCCTTGTTTTTTCTTTTCTTTTATTAAAGATATTTCATTCTTCACATGCTCTATAATGAATGGTCCTCCAAATTTTTCTGTTATCTTATTAATGCTATTCTCCATCTCAGAGTCTTTATCTCCAGAATAATACATTGCACTAGCTCCTAAACTTCTAGATGTCAATCCTACATGTGTTGTTATTCTCTTATCTCTTGCTATTCTATGGTTTAATCTTAATATCTCTATTATCATTTGATGTTTTAGCCAGTTGATAACTTTATAACTTTTTCTTTATTCATTTTTCTTATGGCAAAGTCTAAAGTAAAGACAGAAAATTATGGTGTTGATCCTGATAGGGATTATACTTTTGATGAAATTAAGAGGATTAGCGCATTCAATAACTTTAATCTTTTTGCTAATTTTTTTTCTCAAAATAACGGAGTTTTTCTTTATATGGATGGTAAAGTTAAAGGTAAAGAGATATTGGATTTTTTTCATATTATGGAAAGAAGGGTGATACAGAAGAATATTGCAGAATCTTTAGGAATGTCCCCAAGCAGTTTTAGTTCTAATTTTGGAGATGTTTTTATGAGATATGTAGATGTTCATAATATTGGAAATTTTAGGGTTTTTATAATGAAAGATGGTGTAAAATATGATGATATGATTTCTAGTTTATCAGAGATATGCCATCCTTATTTAGCTGCAAAACAAGCTCCTAGAAAAAATTTATATCAAAGTAGACTTTGTACTCTATTATTAGAGAGTTTTAGAAGAAAAGTATCAAGACAACATATAGAACTAGGTGAGATTTCAGAAATAGTTGAATCTTTATCAAATTTATTATCAGATGAAGAATTGGTTGAATTAAGAAATAAAGCAGGGAAATCTTCTCATTATGATCCAGAATTAGAAGAAAACTTGGAAGAAGTTGTTGAAGCTGAAACTTTGTATAATAATGAAAAAAAAGATATAAGTGTTACAATAAAAGTTCATGGTGAGACTATTGAATATGCTCTTGATAATACTTTTGTTGAGGCATATAAATCTGGATCTATGCAGGAGTTTATGGATACTGACCTGCCGCTTTTGACAGATCGTCTTTCAAAACATTTAAATTCTAGGCGTATAGGAGAACATATGAACTTCTATATTGATGGTTTTGGTGATGTAACTATTAATTCTGGGGTTATATCTATTGAAACTGAAGATGAGTGATATTTTTTCTTATTTTCTTATTTACGTTTTCTGGTGTACCTTTTGCATCTATTTTTATCATCCTGTCTTTATAATATTTTAATAATGGTCTTGTCTCTTTATCATATACTCTGAATCTATGTAATATTATTTTTTCATTATCATCTATTCTTTTTTCTATTGATTCTCTTTTCAATAATCTTTTTTTTAATATTGTTGATGGAGCATCCAATACTAATACAATATCTGGTTTGTTTATCTTTTCTAATAATTTTGCCTGGCTTATTTTTCTCGGATATCCATCTATTATGAAATTATCTTTTGGTATATGTTTTCTCATTATTGGTTCTATTATTTTCTCAGGAAGTAGATCTCCGCGCTCTATTATTTTTCTTATAGAATTATTCTTTCTTGTCTCTTTTCTTATTATCTCACTTGCAACTATGTGCTTTAATCTGAGTTCTTTTGCTAATATCCCTGCCTGTGTTCCCTTTCCAGAACCAGGGGCTCCTATTATTACTATTTTCAACCGAAATATCTCTCCTCTTTTTCTTCTATATTAGTTTTCCAAGATTCTTGCATTGTCTCTGCAACTTCTTTCAGTTCATTTTTGAACTCTTCCCATCTAAGTAATAAATCTCTGATGTATTCTATGTCTTTTTCCTCTGCTGTCTCTATATCTAATAATAATGACCTTCTCTCGAATATCATCAGTTGTTTATGGACTTTTACTAATTCTAATTTTCTTTCTTCACTAAATACTGAATTTTCATATGCTATTATCTGGCTATGTGAATTAGGATAGATTACATTCTCTATTATTCTTGCAAAAAATAATAATTTGTCATTCATCCTTCTTCTTATTGCTCTTGTCAGGAATTCTTTTTTCTCTATGAAATCTATCTCGAAATCGTCATTTATTTTTTCAAATTCAGGTAATTTGTATTTCTTGCTTATTTTTTCATATTCTGTTTTTATATCAAAATTTTCTTCTTTCGCCATTTTAATGATTCATAGATTAAGTTTTATAAGCTTTATTATAGTTGCTTGAGCCTCAGCCGTTCTATAATCTGCTATTAAGCACAGGTTCTGTTGATATCATTGACCCAAGCATTTACGTGTGCATATTTATGTAGAAGAAAATGTTTATTAGGCTTTCTTTAATGAAAATTAGCCCTCGCCGAGATTTGAACCCGGAACCTTTGCCTCTTTAGTTATATAATACCAAGGCAATGCACCGCCGTTATGCTACGAGGGCTTCTAAAATTGGGCTTTCGTTAAGGTTTTTAAGTATTATGTTGTTTTTTACTAATATTTTTCTCTAGGCTCGATAAAATCATCTTTACAATCGATTAATCTCCATCTTAATAATTCTGTATGTGACATTCCTTGTTTTTTTGCATATAATGAACTATGTCCATTCCATATTGCTTCTTCTAATACTATTCTTGATTCTGAAAAATCTTTGTAAAAATCTTCTAAATGTTCTAATCCTTTTCTTGATAATAATTTCCATGCTTTCTGTTTTATTGCCTCTGCTGTTAGCATTAAGTCAGTATATCCATAAATAAACATTCCTCCATTGGCTGGTATTCTTCTGAATGTTTTCTCATCTAAATAATATAAATCCCCTCTTTTTACCCATCTGAAATCTATGCTATTTTTTGCTCCACTAATCGTGAAGCTTCCAGAATCCTGACTAAAATCATACATATAATCTGGTGAAAATTGTCGATATTCTTTTACTAATCCATCTAAATCTAAAAAATATCTTACATCTTCATAGTGTTCTTCTGTTAATTGTTTTAATTCACTAAACATCAGAAAATCTCTTCCCTCATTTACTACATGTACTTGATTTTCCCATTTTCCATTTTCTTTTCTTGCATAAGTGTGATATCCTGGGTTTCTATTATTTCTTGCATAATATTCATCTCCATAAAATAAATATTCTTCTCTATAATTTAATCCAAGTATATGTGCTAATCCATGTAATCCTGTATGAAAGTCTCTATCAACATATAATCCATCCGGTGTTTGTAAATCCCAAGGATATTTCTCTTCATCCTCTCTTACTTTGCCTTCATGATAGTCTGTCTTATTTAATAATCTTACAAATTCTTCTCTTGTTATTCCTGGATTTTCTAGTAATATTGCTGAAGGTATTAGTTCATGATACGGGTATCCCATATCTTTATAAAAAATAATTAATTTAAAAGGTATATTGTAATTTAGTATATATTACTCCTTTCAGTTAACTTTTTAATTCTCATTAATATCTATAATCTATGAAAGGTTTTCTTATTTACCCATCATATGAAGTTATTGATAATAAGTCTTATGTTATCTTATTTGGCAGATTAGAAAATAATCAGAGTTTCTTATCTATTAACGAATGCAAGCCTTTTTTTTATATTAAAAAAGCTGATTTGAAGGATGCTCTTTCTTTGCAGGATTTTGATCATGAAAATAATCATTTTAAAAACTTTAGTTCTGAAGAGGTTATTAAGGTTATCTTGGATATTCCTGCTGAAGTTCCTAAATTAAGAAAAAAGTTTGAAGAGAATGGTATTGAATGTTATGAAGCAGATGTTAGGTTTGAATATAGGTTCTTGATTGATAATAATATTCAGGGTGGTTTGGATATTGATGGTGATTTCACTGCTTCTGAGAAAGTAGATCGTGTCTACAAGAATCCTGATATTAAGGGTGTTTATTATAATCCTTCGAATCTTAAGGTTTTGAGCATTGATATAGAATCTAGTAAAGAATCTTCTGAAATCTACTGTATTAGTCTTATATGTGATAATGAAAAACATACTCTTGTCAATTCTAATAAAAAATTGAAGAATGCTATATCATGTAAGGATGAAGAGGAAGTTCTTGAAAAGTTTGTTAATTTGATTAATACTATTGATCCTGATGTTATTACTGGCTGGAATGTTATTGATTTTGATATTAATTTGTTATATAAAAGATGTAAAAAGTATAAAGTTGACTTTTCTATTGGCAGGAATAATTCTAAACCTAAGTTAAGGATCCAGGATAATTTTTTCATGGAGAGCAAGGCAGATATTCCAGGAAGGCAGGTTCTAGATGCTTTGCATTTGATGAAAGTTTCTTTTATTAAAGTCAATGATTACAAATTGGAGACAGTTGCCTCTCAGGTTCTTGGTGAGGGTAAATTCTTGAAATTCGCATCTCTTAAGGATAAATATAAATTATTGGATGATCTTTTTATCAATGATCCTCAGACTCTTATTGATTATAATCTTAAAGATGCTGAATTGGTTTTGAAGATTTTGGATAAGACTAAAGTTCTCGAATTAACTGTTCATCGTTCTCTTCTTACTGGTATGCCCTTGGATCGTGTTAATGCTTCTATTGCCTCTTTGGACTCTATTTATCTTAAGGAGTGTCTTAAAAGAAAGATTGTTGCTCCTACTGGTAAATTCTCTACTAAAGAATCTCCGATTAAGGGCGGTTATGTTAAAGAGAGTAATCCTGGGATTTATGATTATATCTTGATTTTAGATTTTAAATCTCTGTATCCTAGTATTATGAGGTCTTTCAATATTGATCCTTACTCTTATGTTCCTGATTGTTCTGGTAAGAATTTGATTAGAGCTCCTAATAATGCCTGTTTCAGGAATGAGGATGGTATTCTTCCTGAGATTTTATCTAAACTTTTTGTTGTCAGGGAAAAAGCTCGTAAAGAAAAAGATGAGCTTACAAGATATGCTATCAAGATTCTGATGAACTCTTTTTTTGGTGTTCTTGGCAATCCTAGCTGCAGGTTTTTTGATATGAAGATGGTTAATGCTATTACTTATTTCGGTCAGTTCATTATTAAATTGACAGGTGAGGAAATAGAAAAATTAGGTTACAAAGTTATCTATCAGGATACAGATTCTAATTTTGTTGTCTCTAATGCTAAGTCTTTGGAAGAGGCTAATGTTATTGGTAAAAAAATTGAGAAGCATATTAATGAGTTTTATAAGAATTTTATTAATAAAGAATATAAGAGAGAAAGTTTTTTAGAATTGAATTTTGAGAAATGTTTCATTAAATGTGTTATGCCTAAGTTAAGAAAATCTGAAGCTGGAGCTAAAAAAAGATATGCTGGTTTGGTTGTTAAAGATGGTAAAGAAGAAATTCAATTTGTAGGATTAGAAGCAGTTCGTGGTGACTGGACAGATCTTGCTAAAAAATTCCAGAATGAAATTTACAATAAGATTTTCCATAATGAGGAAGTTGTTGATTATGTTAAACAGTTCTTGAAAGATCTGAAGAAAGGTAAATATGATGATTTGCTTGTATATAAAAAAACAATGAGAAAAGAGATGAAAGACTATGCTATGGATACCCCTGCTAAGAAAGTTGTAAATAAGTTAATTGCACAGGGAGTAGAGATAGAGTCTAATATAATAAGTTATATAATGACAGAAGATGGACCAGAGCATGTTGGATATTTAAAACATAAAATAGACTATCAACATTATATTGACAAACAAATAGAACCTATTGCTGATGCTATTTTAATATTCTTTAATACTGATTTAGATAATTTGTTAAAAGGAAATAAACAGAATTCTTTATCTGATTACTAAAGTAGAAACATATAAAAAATCATCTATTTTCTATTATATATGAAAATTTCAGAAAAATCTAAGTTGGAAATAGCTAAGAAGAATATTCTTCGTGATTCTTTTAAGCCTAAGGATTTTGTTGCTATTAATGGTTATAATTTTAATGATGGTGTTAATTATAATAATCTTTTAGATAGTTTCTTGTCTACTGGTTTTCAGGCTACTAATCTTGGTAAGTCTTTTAATATTGTTAATAGTATGCGTAAGGACAAATGCACTATTTTTTTAGGTTATACTTCTAATATGGTTACTTCTGGTTTACGTGATGTTTTTAGGTATTTAGCAGAACATAAATTGGTTGATGTTATAGTGACTACTGCTGGTGGTATTGAGGAAGATTTGATAAAATGTATGGATCCTTTTATTTTAGGTTCTTTCGATGCTGATAACTCTCAATTAAGAGAGAAAGGTATTAACAGGACTGGTAATATTTTTGTTCCTAATGACCGTTATGTTAAGTTTGAAAAATTCTTTATTCCTTTATTAGAAGAATTAAATAGACAAAATAAAGTTTTTTCAGTTTCTGAAATTATTAAAATCATGGGAGAAAAAATTAATCATAAGGATAGTATTTATTATTGGTGTGCTAAGAATAATATTCCAGTTTTCTGTCCATCTTTTACTGATGGTTCTATGGGTGATATGGTTTATTTCTTCAAATACAAGCATCCTGAATTCAAGATTGATATTGCTGATGATATTAAGATACTAAATGATATTGCTATAACTTCTAATAAATCTGGTATTATTGTTTTAGGTTCTGGTCCTATTAAACATCATATTTGTAATGCTAACATGTTCAGGAATGGTGCTGATTATGCTATATATATTAACAATGCTCAGGAATTTGACGGTTCTGATTCTGGTGCTAGGCCTGAAGAAGCTATCTCTTGGGGTAAAATATTGCCAGAAGCTAAGCACGTTAAAGTATTTGGTGATGCTACTATCTTATTCCCTTTGATTGTTGCTAAATGTTTTTCTAAGTAATTGTTTAGAAAGGTTTATATATTTTATATTTTGTTTTGAATTTATGAATAAAGTTTATAAGACTATTTCTATTATTATTCCAGCATACAATGAAGTCAAGACTATAGAATCTGTTATATCTAAAGTTAAAAATCTAAAATTCAAAAATTTGAAAAAACAAATCATAGTAGTTGATGATGGTTCAAATGATGGTACAAGGGATTTAATCAGCAAAATGTTTGGTGTTGATGTCATACTGCATGAAAAGAATAAAGGTAAGGGTGGAGCACTTAAGACAGGTATTTCTAGTGCTTCTGGGGATATTATTACATTTCAGGATGCAGATCTAGAGTATGATCCTGAAGATTTAAAAAAACTTATTGTCCCAATAATCTCAAATAAAGCATTGGTAACATATGGTTCTAGATTTTTGTCTAATAAAAAGTATTCTTCAATATTTTTTCTTGGTAATAAGTTCTTGTCTTTTACAACTACATTATTTTATGGGCAAAAAATAACTGACATGGAGACTTGTTATAAGGTCTTTGATGCTGAGTTATTGAAATCTATTAAATTTGAATCATTGTCATTTGATTTTGAGCCTGAGATAACTGCAAAAGTTTTAAAAAGAAAAATAAGAATTATTGAGTTGCCTATTGAATATTATCCGCGAAATGCTAAGGAGGGTAAAAAAATTAAGGTTAGTGATGGTTTTAAGGCGTTGTATGTTTTATTAAAAAATAGGTTTTGAAGATGAATATAGATAAGAGCTTTTATTGTATAATGTCTGTTGTTTTTGGACTATTCTTTTTAATTATTTCTGGATTGCTTAGTCTGTTCAATCAGTTATATAGTTTATGTGGTTATTGTTCTATTGTATCATTGAATGAATTAAAAATCCTATTTTTTTGTTTGGGTATTATAATAATCTTGTTTTCATTATTTATATTGAAGTCAAATAAAGACATATACTCTTTAATGAAGATTGTTATTCCAATAATATTAATATTTTTGTTTTTTATTGCTTTTAATAAGGTATTTAATCAGGATGAGATAGAGCACCTTCATGTTTCTTGGCTGATAGCAAATGGTGGTAATGTATATCAAGAGTTTATAGAATTCCATACCCCATTATTGTTATTTATAATATCCTTGTTTTTCAAAGTCTTTGGAAATTCTTTGTCTGCTTTGTATGCTGCTCGTATGTTTTCATTTATGATATTCTTGCTTTTGGTATATATGACATTTATTTTGGCTAAAAGGTTATACAATAAAAATATTGCTTATATATCTGTTATTTTGTTAGTATTTAATTCAGTATTTTTTTCAGCATCTACTGAAATACTTCTGGATGGTTTTAGTGCTTTATTAAATATTATTGCCATTTATCTTATTATTTTAGATAAAAAGAAATTTGCTTTTATATCTGGATTATTGTTTGCTCTTGCATTTTTTACAACCCAGAAATCTGCTGTTATAATAATCTTTGTTGTATTATGGCTTTTTTTCCAAAAAAAATATGTTGTTATGCGTAATGTAATAACTGGGGGTATTATAACAGGTGTGCTGGGGTTTTTTATAATATTTATTGGGGGGTTATGGAATGATTTTTTTTATCAAACTTTTTTTGTGATGTTTGCATGGCATACTGATGTTCCTGTTATTGCAATGGTTAAAGGAATTATGGTTGAATATTCTCTTTTTATTTTATTGCTTTTGATGTCTTTGAATAAATTAAGATTTAAGCATGATATTATAAGTTTTTTATTCCTTGGGCAGGTTTTAATTTTTATTTCTTTAATATTCTCAATTTCATGGATTGGTAGGCAGGATTTTATTTTTCTTAGTATAATAATTAGTATTATTATAGCTCGTGGAATTTATGATTCTTCAGATAATATTAAACGTTTTTTTATTATTGTAATGATTATTTATTTAGTGGCAAGCAGTCTTTTTATTGGAAGGTATATCTTTTCTACAAATGATATTCAATTGAGGACAACTGATTTTGTTTTATCAAACTCTAATAATTCTGATTTAATAATTGATGTTAAGCCTACAGCAGCTATATTTAGGAAAGACACGTCTTTTTTATGGTATAATAGGATTGAGGCTATTCCAGCGATGCAAAAAATTGGATATAATATTAGTTATAACTTTTCTGATGAATTGTTAAAAAAACCCAAAATATTATTGAGGTACGGTCTTTTGAAAGATGAAATTGCTATATTGTATTGTTATGATGAGATTGTTAAAGATTCTTATGGCGCACCTATTAAGCCTTTATTTTTATATAATTCTACTCGGTGTACTTGATTTACAGATAACTTTATTAAGGTCATTTAGTAATCACTATTATGACTGAAGTTTTATGTATTGTACCTCCATTTAATTACGGTAAACTCGATTCTGTAGGTCCTAAATGTCCTAATCTGGGAATTGGTATAATAGCCGCTCTTATTGAGACTATGAAGTATGATGTTAAGATACTTGATTGTTTTGGATTGGAACTTTCTGAGGAAGATACTCTTAAAGAAATAAAAAAGCATAATCCTAAGTTTATTCTTATTGGTGCTGTTACTGCAAATTTTTCAATTTCATTAAATCTTCTTAAAAAAGCTAAATCATATAACCCTCATGTAATAAATATTGTTGGCGGCCCTCATGTTACAGTTAATCCTGAATCAGCATTTGATAATAAAGGAGTTGTAGACTTTGTTGTTATTGGAGAGGCAGAAGAGACTATTGTAGATTTGCTCAATTATCTTGATAAAAAAGATTATATGAAGCTTGATGATATTAAGGGTTTGATGTATGTTAATTCATCAGGTAAAATAACAAAAACTGTTGATCGTGGTGTTGTGAAAATTCTTGATAATCTTCCAATGCCTGCTTATCATTTGTTTCCTATGGAAAAATATCATTCTTATGGTTGGCTTAATCTTGGAAGAAAGTTTACAACTATGATTACATCTCGTGGCTGCCCATTTAAGTGTAATTTCTGTCAAAGTTCACAGCAGGCTAAATATTGGCGTCAAAGATCTTCTGATAAGGTTTTCGATGAAATAAAATTATTGTATGATCAGTATGCAATAAGGCATATCTATTTTCAGGATGATGAATTTTGTGTTAATCATCAGAGGATTATTGAGATGTGTAATAAGATTAAAGAATCTAAGATGGATCTTGTCTGGGAATGTTTAACAAGGGTCAATCATATGGATGATGAACTTCTTGGTGCTATGGCAAGTGCTGGTTGTAAGAGTATACTTTTTGGTATTGAAACAGGTTATGATGAAGGTTTTAAACTGATTAATAAGCCTATAAACTGTGATATGGTTATTAATGCTGTTCAGATGGCTCAAAAGCATGGTATTCTTGTAAAAGTTACTTTCATTATGGGTTTCCCTTGGGAAGGCGAAGAGGAAATGAAAAAGACAATAGCTTTTGCAAAGAAGGTAGATGCGGATCTTACATTTTTTAATATATTGAATCCTTATCCTGGAACTCCTGTATATAATGAAGTTATTGCCAATAATCTTTTCGAGCAGCCTGAAAATTATGATGGTCATATTATTCATGGTACAGATCCTTTGATAATGACTAAGAAATTATCTGCAAAGCAGTTAAGATATTGGAGTGGCAGAGCTGTTTTGGAGTTTTATCTTAGACCTTCATTTATTTTTAAGAGGGTTTTCAAGATTAGGAATTGGACAGAGTTTAAAAATAATTTCTTTGGAGGTAATGATCTTTTAGGTCTTGCTTTTAAGAAAGTTTGGGCTGGTAGGAATTAATTCGATTATAAACTATATACTAAATTTATAATAACCTAATAATATATTCTAATATATGGATGATTTAAACAAGCATACTATTGCAATTCTTCATGCTATTGCTCATCTTGGTAGGACTTCTATTTTTGAGATGAACTCTATTGAGGAACAGGGTCTTAATGCTGGACAGAGTCATGCTAAATTGGCCATAGATAATTGGACTAAGAAACTTTATGATGATCTAGTGGTTATTATGGGAGAAAACCATCCTGTTGTTTCTAAATTTAGGGAAGAATGGAATATAGAAATTTCCTAACCTTGAAATGGGAACAAAAGTATTAAATATTCTTTAATTATTATCTTGTATTATGAAAACAATGAAATTAACAGTTTTGATTGTTGCAATTATGATATTTTCAGTATTTAGTGTTATAGCTGCTGAGAATTCTGATTGTGATGTAGACATAGCTAAATATGCTTCTCAAGCTAAGGATTTTATTAATAATAATCCTGATAATAAAGGTGTTAAATATGGCAGAAGTTTTATTGGTAAGAATGCAGTAGTAGAAGCTCATATTGACGACCAGGTCTGGCATGCTAAGATGATGAATGGCATGATGACTGATATATCTCAGGGAGCTGTTGATGGTAAAACTTTCACTGTAACAACATCCATGTGTACTATTAAAGATCTTCAAGATGGTAAGATTACTGCTAAACAAGCATTAAAAGATGGCAAGATAACTTATCAGGCTCATGGTATGATGAACAGGATGAAAGCAAGGATTGCTCGTATGTTCTTTTAATTTTTTTAATTATTATTTTCTATTATCTAAATCTTTTTAAACAACATTTTATTAATTATCATATGAATGATGATAATGATGAATATGGATTGTTTGCTGTAGATGTTATTAGAAAAACTAGAAACAGATTTTTAGACAGTCTTGTTCATAATGAAGATGGTTCAATTACTATAATTAGAGTTGGAGTTTATCATAGTGAAGGTTTATTAGTAAATAAAAGTCCTGGAATTCCAGAAGATACTGATAATCATATATCTAGAGTTGCTGACGAATTAGGTTATAGGACTGGAGAAACAGTAAGATATGAAATTAGAATTCTTCCTCCTGAAAGAAAGCCTTCTCAATAATTATATCGTTTCATTATCTAAATCTTTAAAAATAATAATCTAAATTTCTTGATAGATACAAAGTGGCTGATCATTCTAATATCCAGGAAGCGTTGACATATGATGATGTTCTTATAATCCCTAAATATTCTACTATCTCTTCTAGGAAAATTGTTGATATCTCTACTCAATTGACTCCTAAGATTAAATTAAACATTCCTATGGTCTCTGGTAATATGGATACTGTCACTGAATCTAGGATGGCTGTTGCCATGGCTCGTATGGGTGGCATTGGTATTGTTCATCGTTATCTCCCTGTTAAAGATCAAGTTCATGAAATTATTAAAGTTAAGAGAGCTGAAGCTATTGTTATTGACAAGCCTTTTACTCTGACTCCTGAACATACATTAAAAGATGCTAAAGTATTGATGGAAGAGAATAATATTAACGGTATTCTAATTACTGATAATGCTTCTAGGTTCGAAGGTATTATTACAAGAAGGGATATGATGTTCGAAGATAATCTTTTAAAACCTCTTTCAGATATTATGACTAAACGTTCTGATGCTGTTACTGCTGATTTTGGTATTGATATTGAGAAAGCTAAATTGATTATGAAAAATAATAAAGTTGAAAAACTTCCATTGTTGGATAAGTCAGGAATTTTAAAAGGTTTGATTACAGCTAAAGATCTCTCAAGAAAAGATAGTTATCCTTTGACTGTTAAAGATAGAAAAGGAAGATTATTAGTTGGTGCTGCTATTGGTGTTAAAGGTGATTATTTAGAAAGAGCTGAAGCTTTGATTAATGCTGGTTGTGATGTTTTATGTATTGATATTGCTCATGGCCATTCAGAATTAGCAATTAATGCTTTAAAGAATGTTAAAGATAAATTTTCAGATATTGAAGTTATTGCTGGTAATATTGTTACTGAGATGGCTGCTTTTGATCTGATTAAAGCTGGTGCTGATTGTATAAAAGTTGGTGTTGGATCAGGATCGATCTGTATTACTCGTTTAGTTGCTGGTGCTGGTTATCCTCAGTTTTCTGCTTTACTGAACTGCGTTAAAGTCGGTAATGATTTTAATATTCCTGTCATGGCTGATGGTGGTATTGGCGGTTTGGCTGGTAATTTTTCTAAAGCTATTGCTGCTGGTGCTTCTACTGTGATGCGTTCTCGTTCTTTAGCTGGCACTGATGAGAGTCCTGGTTTGTCTATTATGAAGAATGGTAAGAAATTCAAGATCTATCGTGGCAGTGCATCTTTTGGTGCTAACATGGCTCGTAATGAAAAGAATAATGAGAAAGTTGATGAAGAATATAATCCTGAGGGTGTTGAAGCTCTGATTCCTTATTCTGGAAGTGTTGAAGAAGTTATTAAACCATTTTTATCTGGATTGCGTTCTGGTATGTCTTATGTTGGCGCTCATGATATCAAAGAATTTTGGGATAAAGTTGAGTTTGTTCGTATGACTCAGTCAGGTATTAAAGAAAGTCACCCTCATGATGTGGAGCTTGTTAAATGAATGAGTTATTTTTTATTACAGGCAATGAAAATAAATTAAGGGAAGCTAGAAGTATTTTTCCAGATATTAAAGGATTAAATATTGATTTAATTGAAATTCAGAGTATTGATTCTAGAAAGATTATTGAACATAAACTAAATGAGGCTAAGAAACATCATTCAGGAAGTTTTATTGTTGAGGATACTTCTTTAGAATTAATATCAATGAAAGGTCTTCCAGGTCCTTTGATTAAATTTTTTGAAAAATCTATTGGTCTTGATGGTGTTTATAAATTAGGGGAAGTTTTCGGTAATAAAGCAGTTGCTAAATGTGTTATTGGTTATTTTAATGATAATGATATTAAATTCTTTGAAGGAATGATTGATGGTATAATCGTTAGCCCAAGAGGTGAGAATGGTTTTGGTTGGGATAAGATTTTTGTTCCTGACGGTTATGATAAAACTTTTGCTGAAATATCAAGTGAAGAAAAAGATAGTATTAGTATGAGAAAATTAGCTTTTGAAAAATTAAAGGAACATTTAAAAAATTAGGATATTGTCATTCAAAAATTACTTTAGAAGAAAGAAAAGCTATTTTAGAACAACAAAAACCTTTATAAAATATGATTTAGTTCTTGAATTGATGCGGGGATAGCAAAGCCTGGTCAAACTTCAAGTGAAGGACTATATGCGCAGGACTTAAGATCCTGTCTCTTAGTGGGTTCGTAGGTTCAAATCCTACTCCCCGCACATATTTTTTCAAAAAACTTCTAACTCGTTATTAATATGAAATCAAATTATCTTTGAATATTTTTAACTTAGTGATGTTATCATCAGAATATTCTTGGTTTTAATGTAATGGTATTAAATCTATTTAGTTATTTTTATTATTCTTGTCGGACAGTCTCTTTCTGCCATCTTGTTTGTTTCTATCTCTGATTCATCTATTTCTAATATATCTGTCTCTCCTTTTCTTTCTGAATTTTTCAATATTGCTTTTCCATCAGCTGATAATTCCCACTGGTTTGGTGCATATTCAACACAGATAGCACATCCTATGCATTTTTCTCTATAATGTAATATCTTTGTCATTTTTCTTTTATTAGATATAATTTATCATTTTTCCTTATTTTTTCTTTTATCTCTATTGTGATTATATCATCTTTTTTTGCATGTTCTAATTGTTCATTGTTTTTTATTATTTTCTCTGCTTTTGCATGCACTATCCCTGTTGTTGGCCCTGTTATTATTATTTCATCTCCTTTATTTAATATTCCTGATTTTATCCTGAACTCCCCTACAAAGTTTTTATTATAATAATTTATTGCATCTCCTATGTATATTTTTTCTCTTGTTGCTTTTGATCCATATGTTCCTGACCATTCACCTAATTTTTTCCCTAGATAATATCCTCCATGCCAGAATCCTCTGTTATAGACTTTTTCTAATTCTTTTATCCATGTATCTATTTTTTCTTTTGTATATGTATTGTTCTTTACACTTTCAACTCCTTCTTTGTATGCTTTTGTTGTTGTGTATACATAATCTGCTGGTTTTCCTCTTCCCTCTATTTTTAGTATGCTTATTCCTGAATTGATTATCTTATCTAAGAATGTTATTGTGCATAGGTCTTTTGGTGACATTATATATTTGTTGTCTATGACTAGTTCATCTCCTGTCTCTTCATCTATGACTTTGTATGATCTTCTGCAGTTCTGTAAGCATGATCCTCTGTTTGCTGATGCATTGTATACAGCCAGGCTCATATAACATTTTCCTGATATTGCTACGCATAATGCTCCATGTGCGAATATTTCTATCTTGATTAATTCTTTGTTTGGTGATCTTATGTCTTGTTTTTTTATCTCATCACATATCTTCTTTATCTGTCCTAATGTTAATTCTCTTGCTAAGACTATTACATCTGCATATTGTGCATAGAATTTCACTGTTTCTATGTTTGAGATATTCATCTGTGTTGAGCAGTGAACATTTAGCCCTATTGATCTTGCATAGATTATTGCTGACATGTCGCTTGCTATTACTGCATCTATTCCCTGTTTTTTTGCCTCATCACATATTTTTTTCATTAATATCATGTCATGGTCATACATTATTGTATTTAATGCTAGGAACGTTTTTACATTATTTTCTTTGCAGAGCTTTACTATTTTTGTCAGGTCTTTTATTGTGAAATTATTTATTGACCTTGCTCTCATGTTTAACTGTTCTATCCCAAAATATACAGAATCAGCTCCTGCCTTTATTGAGGCATTTAATGATTCAAATGATCCTGCTGGTGATGTTATCTCTACTCTATTTTCCATGTATTTGTTGTATTTAGAAATATTATTAATGTTTGTTATTTTACTATTTCTTAAATTTATTATATGCTTTTGATACTTTTATATTCCAGAAGCTTGGTAATGGGTTAGATACAAATCCTTTGTAATTATGTGAATATATGTAAGTTAGTCCTTTGTCTTCTTTGTATTTCTCGAATTCTTTTTCTACTTCTTCGTATATCTCTTTTATTTTCTTTCTCTCAAAATCTTTCTGTAATAGTGATGATGGTTTTAGTGCTATATAATCTGCCTGTCTTATTGTATTTATTTCTATATTGCTGCTATTCTGAGAAATAAAAATAATTGAAAGATCTTTATGCCTTGCTATAAATAATATTTGTGATAATAACTTGTTTGAATTGCTCATTGATTCTCTTGAACTGAATTGTATTCCTGATTCATCTACTAGTAATATTGAGTTGTTTTCTGCATCATCTATACTATCTACTATGTTTATCCAGTTTGGCATGTCTTTTGAGTTAAATCCCATTGCATATACTTCCTTTCCTGTCTCTGCTTTTAAATTCTCTAATAGTTTCATTCCTAATGCTGATTTTCCTGTCCCTCTTGCTCCTAGTATTATCCCTATTGTTGAACTGCTATCTAATATTTTATTCTCAAATTCTTGATAATCTCCTTTTATTGTTTTTATTTCTTTGAAGTTTTCATGCATTGGTTTGGAGCTTATTGATCCATGTTTAACATCTGTTTTTTTAATAGGTTTTGTCTCATCTTTCAGTATTGGTTTCTCATCAACTATTATCTTGTCTTCTATTATTGTTTTATTTTTATCTCTGTCAAATATTTTTGTGAATATCCATCCTATTCCTGTTACTATTCCTTTTAATAAATAATAAACTGCTTTTACAATATATTCTATTAATCTATATAATAATACAAATATCTGTCCTATGTAGTAGAATATTGATTTCTTTCTTTTTCCCATTAGTTATGTTGTTGTTTTTTTGAGTATTTAAAATTATCACATTGGTATTTCTATTAATAATATTTTAGAATTCTTTTCTGTTTTAATATTAATACTATTTGTTTCTGTTATCTCTATTGAATCTCTCTCATTTAATGTTTCTTTCTCAACTTCTATTTTTCCTTTTATCACAAAAATAAATATCCCTTTATTATTATCTGTTTTATAATTGAATTCTTTCTCTTCTGTATATTCTCCTATGTATAATTTTGCATCTTGGTTTATCTCTTTATTTACTATTAGATTTAATTCATTTTCTTTTAATTCTATCTTCTTCTGTTCATATTTTGGTTCTATATCTTCTTCTGATGGTTCTATCCATATCTGTAATAACCTTGTCTCTTTTGTTTTTGATGGATTATATTCTGAATGTGTTATTCCTGTTCCTGCTGACATAGTCTGTATTTCATTCTCCTCTATTCTTCCTATATTTTTAATATTGTCTTTGTGTTCTAATGTTCCTTCTAGTATTATTGTTATTATCTCCATATCATTGTGATGATGCATTGGAAATCCTTGTAATGGTTGTATTATATCATCATTCAATACTAATAATTTTCCAAATCCTAATCTTTTTGGGTTGTAATAATTTGAAAAGCTGAAACTATATTTTGTATCTAACCATTCATTCTTAAATTTTCCTCTCTCAGAATTTCTTTGTATTTCTTTTTTCATAAATAAAAAATAAAGGATTTATTTCCTCATGTTTTTCATTGTTTCTGCAAATGTATTTAGTTGTTTCAGCATTCCTTCTGCTTTTTCATTTAGATGTTTATTTAATATTTCTCCTTTTTCATCAAATGCCTGCCACACAAATGGTATGTTTACTTCCTCTCTTATTGGTGTCATTTGTAATTCTACTGATACCTGTCTTAGTTGTTCTACTGCTCTTGATCCTCCAACATATCCTCCATAGCTTACGAATGCTACTGGTTTATTGTTCCACTCTTTGTATAAATAATCTATTGCATTTTTTAGTACTGCTGGATATCCGTGGTTGTATTCTGGTGTTACTATTATATATCCATCTGCTTCACTTATTTTCTCTGACCATTTTTTTGAATGTTCATATGAGTATTCTCCCATGAATGGTGGTTTTGAATCATTGAACATTGGCAAGTTCCACTCTTTTAGATCTATGATTTCATATTCTGTTTCTTTGTTTTTCTTTGCTATATTTGTTATCCACTTACAGACTTTTTCCCCGTTTCTTCCCTCTCTTATGCTTCCTAGTATTATTTGTATTTTCATAATATTTACCTCATATTTTGTTATTTAAGTTTATAATGCAAATATAATATATAAATGTATCGGTTATACGATATTAACTTTTAATCATAATGATTATAAACTTCATCTTCTCTAGTAATATATGAAAAATAGTTCTTGTGATATGAGAGGTTATCTTAGTTTCATTGTTTTAAGATTATTACATAAGAAAGAGATGTCAGGTGAAGAGATTAGAAAGGAATTAGAAAAAAGAAAAGGCTGCAAGCCAAGTCCTGGGACTATCTATCCTGTTCTTAAAGATTTGAATAAGAAAGGTTTGATTGTTGAAGTTGATGATAATGGAAAGACTAAAAAATATAAACTGACAGATAAAGGAAAGAAAGAGATGGATATTGCGACTAAGAAATTTATCTCATTATTCTATGACCTTAAAGAAGATTTTGAAAGATATTTTAAATAAGCCTTTGAAGGGATTTGAACCCTCAACCCTCACTTTACGAAAGTGATGCTATACCATTAAGCTACAAAGGCATTATTATTTATCAGAATTATTTTTTAGTTTCTTCTGGCAGTTGCTGCATATAGCTTCTAATTTTTTTCCTTTTCTTATGTATGTTCCTCTTATCTTTTCTAGGAATGTGGTCTCTATTTTTTCATTGCATACTGTGCATTTTTCTGCCATATATTTTAAAATTAGTATTTTTATATAAATTATACCAAAAAGTTTATTAATAGTAAAACACTATGATATTACTATGACAACAACATTGACACTAGAATTTAAAGGAGTAACAGAAGAGATACTCGATACTCTAATTAAAGAAGGATACAGCAAAACAAAATCTGAAGCTGTTAGATATGCTTTATTACATCTAGCTGAAGAATTAAGTTTGATTAAACCAAGACTGCATACTAAAGCTGAGGAATATGCTTATCACGAAATAAGGAAAAAATAAAATGTATCTTGACGTAGATATTTTATTAGCTCTAATTAAAGAAAAAGATTTTCATAGAGAATATGCTAAAAAAATAATTTCTTTAAAAGAAGATAAATATACCTCTGTAATTAGTTTAATAGAACTCGAGATAGTTATTAAGAGAGAAGTTAGTGATATATTGAGTATGGAATTGGATAAGGTATTAATTAAAATATTGCCAGAACTAAGAATTGTTGATTGTGATAATGAAATATTTAATAAAAGTCTAGACTTAAGAAAAAAATTTAATCTTGGAATATTTGATTCTATTCACGCAGCAACTTCATTGAAATTTGATAAGCGTATAGCATCAACAGATCATATGTTTGAAAAAGTTAAAGGCTTGGTTGTTGTTAAAACTATTATAAATTAAGTTGGTAAACTTTACCATAAAATTTTAGATTCAATTAACTTTATAAACATTTTATTAATAGTAATTATATGAGAAAAGTAGCAGTTATTGTTGAAAGGCAGAAATGTTATCCTAATAAATGCCAGCACGAATGCATGAAGTATGATCCTGTTAACAAAGCTGGCGGTCAAGGTTTCCATCTTAGTCCTATTCATGGTAAATCTGAAATTGATGAGGAAGTTGCTTCTGAGATGCATAAGATTTGTGCTAAGAAATGTCCTTTCCAGGCTATTCATATTGTTAATCTTCCTGAAAAACTTAAAGAAGATCCTATTAATCGTTTTGGTCAAAACCAATTTGAATTATATTCTTTGCCTATTATAAAACCTAATCTTACTGTTGGTGTTATTGGTAAGAACGGTATTGGTAAATCAACTGCTTTAGAAATTTTATCAGGTAATGTTGTCCCTAATCTTGGAGAATTTAATTCTAAACCCGAATACTCAAAAATTATCTCTAAATATTCTACTAGGTCTTTTGGTGATTATTTCAAAAAATTATCTAATAAGGAATTAAGAATAAGTTACAAGCCTCAGAGAGTTGAGATGTTAGCAACTATATACAAAGGTCATAAAGTTTTTGATCTATTAAAAAAAGTTGATGAAAAAAATCAATTAGATCTAGTTATGAAAGAATTAGAGTTAGAAGATCTTAAGGATCATATGATTGAAGAATTATCTGGTGGTGAATTACAAAGAACTGCTATTGCTGCTTGTCTTTTAAAAAAAGCTGATGTTTATTATTTTGATGAGCCAACTTCATTTTTAGATATCACTCACAGGATTAAAGCAGCTAGAATTATTAGACATTTAGCAGAAAATCATTCTGTTGTTGTAGTTGAGCATGATCTAGCAACTCTTGATTATATCTCTGATGAGATTCAGATTGTTTATGGTGAACCTGCTTGTTATGGTATTTTTTCACAATCAAAAGCTGTGCGTAGAGGTATTAATGAGTACATGGATGGTTACTTGCCTGATGAGAATATTAGGTTTAGGAATTATCCTATTAAATTTTTTGAAAGGCCTCAGGATACTGTATTATCTAAAACTATTTTAGCTGAATTCCCTTTTTTAGAAAAGAAGTTTGAAACTTTTAAATTAAAAGTTAATGAAGTTAAATTACATCGTGGTGAAGTATTGACTATCATGGGTTCTAATGGTCTTGGCAAGTCTACTTTTTTAAAAATGATTTCTGGTGTTTTAAAACCTGATAATATTGATATTCAGAATTTAAAGATAAGTTACAAGCCACAGTATTTAGAATTTAATATTGATGGTAATGTTGAATCTTATTTGCGTAGTATTGCAGATTCTGAGTTTGATTCTGGCTGGTACAAAACTAACATTTTAGAAAAACTTAATGTTCAGAATATTTTGAATAATGAAATTAAGAAATTATCTGGTGGAGAATTACAAAAGATGCATATTGTTGCTTGTCTGACTAACCCCACTGCTGAATTGATTGCTATGGATGAACCCTCTGCTTTTATTGATGTTGAGGATCGTCTGAAAGTTGCTGAAATTATTAGAGATTATGTTATGATGAAGGATATTGCAGCAATTGTTGTTGATCATGATATTCAGTTTATTGATTACTTAGCAGATTCTATGATTATATTTGAAGGAATTCCAACTAAGGAAGGTCATGTTTCTAGTACATTATCTAAAAGAGATGGTATGAACAGAATATTAACAAATTTGGATATTACTTATAGACGAGATAAAGAAACAGGAAGACCTAGAATAAATAAACCTGGTTCTCAACTAGATCAGGAGCAGAGACGTAAGGGAGAATATTATTATACTTAATTTAAAAATTTTTTTGTTAAATTATATACTTCTTCATGTATATCATCAATACTTCTAATGCCTGAATCTTTTGATGCACAATTTACTAGATTCCAATGTTTATATTTTCCTGCTAAACTTATATATGCTTCAACTACTCTTTGTTGAAAATCCCTATCACTTTCATGACCATCTTGTTTTTCTCCTCTTCCTTCTAATAATTTTTTTGATTCTTCTAAGGGCATATATAAATAAATAACTAAATCTGATCTTGGAATTCCTAATTGTCCATGTTCAGTATAAAGTAACCATTCTAAAAATTCTCCTCTTTCTTTTTCATTTTTTATTTTTGCACTTTGAAATCCCATATTAGATTCTATATATCTATTACATAGAACATTTGTCCCAGATTCTAAGGATTGTCTAATGCTTGGTGCTGCTTGTTGTCTGTCTAATGCATATAATAATGAAGCCATTTTTGGATTTATATTAACTGGATTTCCAAATTCTCCATTTAAATATTGTTTAACCATTTTACCAAAATGTGTTTCATATTGAGGAAAAGAATATGTCATAAGTGGAAAATTTTCAGAAATTAAACGAGCTGTTAATTTATCTGATTGTGTTTTTTTACCTACAGCATCTCCACCATCAAATACGATTAATTTACCTTTTTTCATTTTAATTTATTTATCTCTCTTTAATTTATAAATATTTATGTATATTTGAAGCTATTTTTAATTGAAAACTATATTTATATTATCTAAATGTTTTTATAGGAGTTATATTAAAAATTTTTATGGTAAAAAAGTTTCTTTCTATTAATGAAGTGCCAGTAGAAATAAAAGAAAAATTATCAAGATATGTTACAAATGTTGGTGGTAATACTTTTGTTATTCATGGATTACCTTCAGAACTTACTGGTGGGCTTTTAGCAAGATATTCTAGAGCTCAAACAGGGTTACAACTTACTTTATTAAATGAGTTCTTAGACGATAACGGTGAACCGTCTGCACAACGTGGTTCTGCTCTTATGGATCGTGTTCTAAATGCATTTGGTGATGATTCTGTTGGTGAATTGGAGGGAACGCATGTTGGTATTGAAGATATATCTCAGTTAGCAACTAAATGGATTGAAGATAGAAGGATTGGCGGCTCTCCTATTGAACAGTCTACACGTTATGTAAAATATGATGTAAAAGACGAAAATGGAAGATGGAGATATTTAAGACCTACAGAAATTATGCAATCAGGTCTCGGTGACAAATTTGAAAGTGTTAATAATCGTGCTTTTGATGTTTATCAAAAAGGTGTAAAGGGTTTAGTTGATCATTTTAAACAGGAATTTCCAAGAAGTAAACAGACTCTAGAAGTTGATAGGTATGAAACAAGGGTAAAAGTTGGAGAAGCTGATTTAATAAATGATGAAGAAAGAAAAGCTTTTGATTTAGCTTATAATTTTACTATTAGATGTGCAGCTTTGGATGTTGGAAGATGTGTCTTACCTTCATCAACTTTAACACACATAGGTCTTTTCGGGAATGGCAGATTTTATACAAGTTTGTTAAATTTTTTGAAAAGTAATGAATTAGAAGAGGCACAGTCTAGAGCTAGTGATTTAGAATTAGAATTAAATAAAGTTATCCCAACATTTATAAAAAGAAATAAGGCTAATCCGCAATCTGCACAAATAAATACTGCAATGAAAGAAGTAGCTTCAGAGTTATTTAGGGATATAGTACCTACTGGGGATAAGGTTACACTATTGTCTAGAAGTAATGAATATATAAATGAAGTTCTCGCTTCTGCTTTATTTTCATATACAAATGTCTCTATGCCGCAAATTATGAATAGGTTAGGAGAAATTTCTGAAGAAAGGAAATTAGAGTTATTAAATTTATATAAAGGTAAAAGAGAATCAAGACGCGATAGAACTGGAAGGGGTATTGAAGCTGGTTATCCTTTGACGTTTGATTTAGTTGGAGGATTTGCAGAATATCGTGATCTTGAGAGACATAGAATGTTAACTCAACAGAGACAGGATCTAACTACAGAATTAGGTTTTATTCTTCCTCCAGAAATGAGTGTGATTGGTTTAGAAGGTGAAGTTAATGAAGTTGTAGGTATGATGGATGATCTTAATAGTGATATTAGACATGCTGGATTAATTCAAGCAGGGCAATATGCTACGTTATTTAATCATCGTATGAGATTTATGTTAGGTATGAACTTAAGAGCATTCCAACATTTAAGTGAATTAAGAACACAACCAGCAGGACACTTTAGTTATCGTAGTATGGTTATGGAAATGGCAAATGCTGTTACTGAACTATATCCATGGGCTAAAACTTTTTATAATTTCGTAGATTATTCTGATCCTGGAAATAAAATATCTAGAGCAACTGAACAATCAAAAATCTCAGGAAGAAATTTGGCAAGTGGAGTAGACGCAAGTTTAGATATCTAGATCTTTTAAAAAGTATATTAAGAATAATAGAAGTTTTTATAAATGTATTATTGAAAGTTTTTATTATGTTATTTTCAGATACTAGCAAAGGAGCACTTCCATACCAGTATATTAAATCTTTAATAAGTTCCAGAGCAATAAAGTTTAACACGCCTGTTGATGATGCTAAATTAGAAGATCAATTGCAATCTGCTACTTTAGATAGTAGAATTGGTGATACTATATATAGGGTAGATGGTTTTCATCCTCCTTCGAGTAACGAAACTGTTGAGCAAGTTTTAAGAAACTCTACTTTATATAGTTGGGATATAAGTTCGTCAAATCCTAATCCTGTTGAAAGAACTCCGGTAAAATATGTAGTCAAATTAAATGAACATCCTGATTTGCCATCTGTAATATATGGTGGTGCTGATACTAAAAGTACTGGTGGAAGAAATTTTTTCAGATGCAAACTTGTTGTTGATAATCATGATAGATATAATGAAATCCCTGCAGGTTATTCTGGTCCGTTATTTATGGAGTTCTCTTCTATGGCTTTTTTAGAAGTTTTAAGAAGTGGAGATCCGTTATTGCAGATAAGATTTTATAATGGTGATGCGCGTGTTCCAGATAAGGAATTAAGGGAACTACAAACATTAAAACCTTTAGTCTTTGATAAGAGTGATAATCCAATGCCTGCTAATAGGCGCTTAATTAATAATGGTTTAGTATTGACTCTGGATGTAGAAAGTGATGTTGTTGGATATAATGCTAGGCCTAACCACAAGCCTATTTTATATGGTGTTAAAGGTAATGCTAAAAAATGGGATTATTGGAGTGAATTAAGGAGTACAAGTGATGGGCTTTTATACACTCAGCTTAGTGATAAATTAATCTTGGCTACTAAGGAAAGTGTTTCAATACCAGATCATCTTGCTGCAAGAATGAGACAATATGATCAATCAATTACGGGAGATGATAAAACAAATGAAGCAGGGTATTTCGACTCCAATTTTAGTGGTTATGGTGTGTTAGAATATGTTCCTTCTTTTGATGGTAGGGTTTTAAGAGATGGTATGCCTATAGCAGTTTTAGAAGTTGAAAGGCTTATAGAACCCACAAAAAAACCTTATAATGGTAATTATCAAAAGCAGAAAGGTCCGAAATTGGCAAAACAATTCTATTAGTTCTGTCTAAAATAATCATAACCTTTTTTTCTGATAAATCTTTATAAATACTAATCTTAATTTTACTATATCTTGTGTTTGAACCAATATGAAATCACAATATATGGTATTATAAAGGTATAACATGAAATGTACATTTTGCAATAATTCAGAGACTAAAGTGCTTGATTCTAGAGAGTCAGATGATCTTACTAGAAGAAGGCGTGAGTGTTTGAAATGCGAAAAACGTTTTACTACATATGAAAGAGTTGAATCAGTTCCTGTTTATATCATCAAGAAGGATGGTTCAAGAGAACTTTTTGATAGAGAAAAATTAAGGAAGGGTTTAATCAAATCTTGTGAAAAACGTCCAGTATCAATTGATGAAATAGAAAATGTAATAAACAGGATTGAATCGAAAATGAGATTGTCTGATAGTACAGAGATTTCAAGCAAACAAGTAGGTGAAGAAGTAATGAATCAATTAAAATCTTTGGATAAAATCGCATATATCCGTTTCGCTTCTGTCTATCGTGATTTTGCTGATATTGAAGATTTTAAGAAAGAAATAAAAATATTGAATAGGGTGGTGTGAATAATGAGTGAGAAAAAAAATGAGGGAATTATTATAGCTGAACAGCTAAGACCTATTGAGAAGCTTGCAGTCGAAGGACCTAAAGTTAAAGTTACTGAAAATCAGCTTAAGGTTATGGCTAATAAATATTTGAGGGGAGATTCTGTTGAACTCTGGTTGAGACGTATTGCAAGGAATATTGCTTTGGCAGAGTTATTATATGATAATGGTATTACTAAAGACGAAATTTTGAAAGGTGTTTCTCATAAAATAATAAATTTAGAAAATGATGAAAAAAACAAAATAATTTTACTACAAGATCAATTAATGAATAATGATGAAAGGTGGAAAAATTTTTATATTTTTGAAGAAAATTTATCAAGAATTGCATCTCAGAATATTATTGCAACAAAATTATTAAAAGATAAGGAAGAAGAATTCTATTCTATACTATCTAATTTTGATTTCTTGCCTAACTCTCCTTGTCTGATGAATGCTGGTAGAGAATTGCAGATGCTTCATGCTTGTTTTGTTATTCCAGTTCCAGATTCTATTGAAGGAATTTACAAGGCTGTTATGGCACAAGCTCTTATCCAGAAATCTGGTGGCGGTACTGGTTTTGCATTTTCTAGAATAAGACCTGAAAATGATGTTGTTAAATCTACTAAAGGTATTGCTTCTGGTCCTATGTCTTTTATAAAACTTTTTGATGTCTCTACAGATGTTGTTAAACAGGGTTCAACTCGTCGTGGTGCTAATATGGGTATATTATATTATAAACATCCTGATATTAGAAAATTTATTACTTCAAAATCTAAGGATAGAGGTTTTTTGCAGAATTTCAATATTTCTGTTGCTATAGATAAAGAGTTTATGGATGCTGTTGAAAATGATGGTGAATTTGATCTTATTAATCCTAAAACTAATAAGCCTGTGGCAAGAGAAAAAGCCAGGGAGATTTGGGATTTGATAGGTAAATGTGCTTGGGAGACTGGAGATCCTGGTTTTGTTGTTATTGATAAAATTAATGAAACTAATTCAAATCCTACTCCAAATTTAGGACAGATAGAAAGTACTAATCCTTGTGTTACTGGTGATACATTAGTTTCTACTGAATTTGGTTTAATTAGGATGGAAGATTTAGTAAATAATTATCCTGAAGGAGGATTAAATATATTAACTGATAATAGAGTTCCTTTAGAAATTAAAAATTCTAATGGTTCTGTTATGTATATGAAACAAGTAAAAATAAATGGTATTTCTTTTGATAAAATTTCTAGAGCTTTTACTACAGGTGTTAAAGAAGTTTTCAGAATAGAGACATATTGTGGATTAGAACTTGAAGCAACTGCTGATCATAAACTATTGACTCCAAAAGGTTGGGTTGCTGTTAAAGATTTAAATCCAGAAAAACATGAATTATTTATTCAACAAGATGAAGGAACTTTTAACAGGGATATTAAATTGCCTTTCAATGTCGAAAACGATTTTAAAGGAAAAAATGGTAGATGGTATAATTTAAATCTTCCTGAACAATGGTCTAAAGAACTAGGACAAATTTTAGGATGGTTAATAGGTGATGGTTGGTTAAGAATTGGTGATAAAGATTGTCGTGTAGGTTTTACTTTCGGTAAATCAGATGAAGAAGTATTAAATTATTTAAAGCCTTTAATAAATAAATTTTATGGTAAAGAAATTAAGGAAGTTAAGAGAAAACGTAATACTAAACATCTTTCTTATCACTCTAAATATTTTGTTGATTTCTTTCATAAGTTAGGTGTTAAGCATGTTGATGCACAATATAAAACAGTGCCAAAATCTATTTTCACTGCGAATAAGGAAGCAGTAATTGGATTTTTACAAGGATTATTCACATCTGATGGTACTGTTAATTTTAATAAAGAAAATTCAACTTCATATATTAGATTAACTTCAAAATCTGAAAGATTATTGAAAGAAGTACAATTATTGCTTTTGAATTTAGGCATAACCTCTAACATATTTGATAGATCAAGAGAATATAGAGAAGGTTTATTTGAATATGTAAATAGACATGGCGAAATTGTTACTTATAGTTCTGATGGTATTCTATTTGAATTGAACATGACTAGAGATAGTATAAAATTTATTGAGAATATTGGATTCTTGTGTGAAAAGAACAAAGAGAAATTAGATAAATTTTACACTAAAGATTTTTATTCTCCAGAATTTTCAACACTTATAAAGTCAATAACTCCTATAGGTGAAAAGAAAGTTTACGACTTAACTGAGCCTAGAACATTAAGTTTTGTTACAAATGGTTTGTTGTCACTAGATTGTGGTGAACAGCCACTCTTACCTTGGGAACCATGTACTCTAGGAAGCATTAATTTATCTAATCATCTTAAAACAGTAGATGGAAAAACTGTTGTTGATTATGAAAAATTAAAAAGAACAGCAAGAACAGCTACTAATTTTTTAGACAATGTTGTAGATATAAGCAACTATGCATTACCAGAAATAGAATACATTTCAAAAAGCAACAGGCGTATTGGTCTTGGTGTTATGGGTTGGGCTGAGATGCTTATTAAATTAGGTATTCCTTATGATAGTGTTGAAGCTATTACTCTAGGTGAGGAGCTTATGGCTTTCATTAATGCAACTTCTTTAGAGATGTCTGAACAGTTGGCTGAGAAGCGTGGAGTGTTCTTCAATTGGAAAGATAGTATCTATGATGAATCTGGTAAATTTTTCAGAGGTGTTTCAGGTCATCCTAGAAATTGTGCAAGAACAACTATTGCTCCTACTGGAACTATTGCAATTACAGCTGGATTACAAGGCAGTGGTATTGAACCGTTCTTTGCTATTGTTTACAAGAGATATCAGGCTGAAGCTGTTGATGCTTTGAAGAAGGGTGAAGAGCCAGATGAGAAATATGTTTATTACGAAACTATTCCTTTATTCGAGGAAGTCGCTAAAGCTAATAATTGGTTTGGTCTTGATAAGATCAGTTTGTTTAAAAAAATTGTTGACAACCATGGTTCTCTTAAGGGCTTGAAAGAAATTCCTATGAATTTACAAAAAGTATTTACTTGTGCTCAGGATACTCACTGGAAGACTCATATTGACCATCAGGCTGCTTTCCAGAAATCTGTTGATAATGCAGTTTCTAAGACTATTAACATGTCTAACTCTGTTACTGTTCAGGATATTCAGGAAGCTTACAAGTATGCATATACTGCTGGTTGTAAAGGAGTTACAGTTTACAGAGATGGTTGTAAAGAAGTTCAGGTATTGAATGCTGGTAATTCATCTAAGCAGAAAGAGACTGACTTCTCTCAGGGTGTCTCTTCTGATTATTATGAAGTACAGACTGGTTATGGAACATTGCATGTAAATATTGTTCATGACAATAAAGGTCCATCAAGGATTTTTGCATCAATACCTCCAATAGGAACTGAACTTAGTAGTTTGACTTCTGTTTTAGGTATTTTCATGTCTAAAGCTATTCAGTCTGGATATGATCCTAAGAAAGCTATAAAACACTTGAATTCAGCTAAGGGTGACAAGCCTATTGGTTTCGGTCCTAACCGTGTTGATTCAATTCCTCATGCATTAGCTATTGCATTGAAGAGGCATCTAGAAAAAACTGGTAAATTAGCTAAAGGTGATACTAAATTAACTGAAGTCAAGGAAGTCAAGAAAGAACACTGTCCTCAATGTTATAGTTCAAATGTTCAGTACATCAGTGGTTGTTCAGAACCTACATGTAATGACTGCGGCTATAGCAAGTGCAGTTAATTTTTTTATTATTTAGTTCTAATTGCAAAATCTTTAAATATAATAAAATAATCTTATTTTTATGCTAGAATTAAATGACGATAATTTTGATAAGGAAGTTTTGAAATCTGATAAACCTGTTGTTGTAGATTTCTGGGCTGAATGGTGTGTAGATATAGATACTGAAATACTTAGAGCTGACAATTTAATATCTAAAGCAAAGGATATAAAAAACAATGATGTATTATTGACATTTGATGGAAAGAATATTGTGCCTGATTATGTTAAAAAATCTTTTACATCTAATATTTTAGGGCATTGTAAAGAGATAACTACAATATCTAATAAAAAAATCAAAGTTACTGATGAGCATGAATTCTTCACCAAAGATGGTTGGAAAGCTGCTTCATATTTAAATGTAAATGATAAAGTTGCTGTATTTTCAGATGGTAAAGAATCTTGTAATGAATTGCCTAATGCATTAATATGGGATAATATTTTAGAAGTCAAAGAAATTTATCTAGAATCTGTTCAGAAGATTTCTATGCAGAATAATCATAATTTTATTGCTAATGGGTTTTTAGCTCATAATTGTGGCCCTTGTAAAGCTATGGCTCCTGTTTTTGAAGAATTATCTAAAGAGATGAAAGATGTTAAGTTCGCTAAGATTAATGTTGATGATCATCCTGAATTAGCTTCTACTTATGGTGTTATGGGCATTCCTAACTTTGTTGTTTTTAAGGATGGTGATGTTTTAGGTAATATTGTTGGTTCTATGCCTAAATCTAGTTTTAAGGATGAAATTAAGAAATTAATTTAACAAGTCATTTAATGTTCCAATTCTTGGTTTTTTTGGTAATACTATATTTGTTTTCCTTCTTGTTATTATCTCAGGTACAATATTTATCCAGTATTCTATTCTCTCAATATATTCATCTTTTTCTATTTCTTCTGATGGGGGATTATATTGCCTTGATGAATCTTCTCTATATATTCTTTTGTTATTGCATTCATACATTTTAGTTTGGTATGTCTGGGGTTCTTTTGATTATCTCTTCTAATTCTTCTTCATCTATTTCAGATGGTATCCATGTAAATTGATCTGTCGGTTCTCTTATTTTTTCTGGGTTTATTTCTTTCTCCCAATCTCTTACTCTTGGTTTTTTTGCTGGTGTATAAAATGTTTCAGGCATATGATATTGTGTATAACTATTTTCCATGATTTTGTTAAATACTAAAACTTTAAAAAGCTGTTTCTTAGGTTATTTTTATGTCTGGTTTTCCATTTATTGAGGTTTCTGGTGATTATTATGATATTGGCTTTCAGATTGGTTCTAGGTTTAAAAAACAATTCAAAAAAGCTCTCTCATTTAACTTTAAGGCTCTTAAGAACAGTTCTAAAGACATTGATTATTTCATTGATTTATCATCTAAAGATCTTGTTTTCACTAAAAAATATTTTCCTCATCTTATTAATGAGATTAAAGGCATGGCTGATGGTTCTGGTGTTGATTCTGATTTATTATGGCTTCTTAATGATGAAGATATCCTTCTTGATTCAGTTACAAAATGCACTACTATAGTCTCTAGAAGGAATGATAATATTTTTTTATATCATAATGAAGATTTTTATTCTGATTTTATTGATAATATGTATGTCTTTAAAGTTAATTTAAATAATAAAATAAAAATACTAGGTTTGAATTATGCTGGCCTAATTCTTGGTTCTTCTACATCTTTGAACTCTTTTGGTCTGATTCAGTGTATTAATTCTGTATATCATAATAGTTTCAAAAGAGGGATTCCTAAGAATATTATTTCTCGTGCTGTTATGGAATCGAAATCATTGAATGAGGCAGTTAGAATTATAAGTAATAAAAATTCCGGTTCTGGTTACAATCATGTTCTTGTTAAGGATAATAAGATTTTTGATGTTGAATCTATTGGTAGTGATTCTAAAGTTTTTGATATAAGATCAAGTTCATATCTTCATACTAATCATTATTTATATAGTAAGTTTGATAAGGATGCAGAGAATATTCCATCATCTGTTTCACGTTATGATAATGCTTTATCACTGCTGAAATATTCTATGCCATTGGATCATGGTAAGATAATATCTGTTCTTAGTTCTCATGATGGTTCAGGTACTATATGCAGGCATAGGTCTCCTAAGCTTCCAGAATCTACTATTGCATCTATTATTGTTGACTCTAATAATCTTAAATTATATCTCTCTAAAGGTTATAGGTGTAGGAGTAGGATTTATGATGGGTATTCAATGTAGTTAATCTTATTAAACTTCTATTTATTCTTATTTTTATGTACTTGATAACTATTGGGGAAATTTTCCTTAAAGGTAAGAATCGTAATGTTTTTCAGAAACGTTTATTGAAGAATATTAAATCTGCTTTGAATATTGATAACTCTAAGATTAAAGACTTGAGGAATAGGATTATGGTGCTTAGTGATGATTGTTCTAATCTTAAATATGTTTTTGGTATTAATTCTTTTTTCAAAGTTAATGAGTGTTCTTTTGATAATATTAACTTGACAGCATTGTCTTTTATTTCTGACGAAAAAACTTTTCGTATATCTGCTAGAAGATTGACTAAAGTTTACAAGCCTTCTCAGGAGATTCAGGAGGATGTTGGAGAATTTATTTTAAATAATAAAAATATAAAAGTTGATCTGCATAATCCAGATATTAATATTTTTATAGAGATTATTGGAGACAAGGCTTATCTATATCATGGATCTGTTAAAGGTCTTGGTGGTCTTCCCGTTGGTATTTCCCCTCATGTTTATATTGATGTTAATGATGAAATAAAGTCTACTGTTTCAGGTTTTTTGATGATGAAGCGTGGCTGTCCTTTAGTTTTGTCTAAAGATATTTCTTTATTGAAAAAATTTGAGAATGGTTTTTATTTTAAGATTCGTGATAAGAAAGATGATGATACTATAATCAAGGATGAACTATTAAATGAAATTAAATCTTCTAATGGTTTCACTTTAAGACCTTTGGTAGGTTATTCAGAAGATGAAGTGATAAAATTATATAATAAGATTAAAGATTTATGATTATTTTACAAATTCTACATTAGGCATATTTTTGAATTCTTTATCACCAGTAAGGAATTTGAATCCTTCAATTTCTGCGATTTTATAGCCTAATGCATCAATGTAAGAAATATCATTTTTTGTATTGACAAATCTGAATTCTGCTGCTGCAAATATGTGCTCATCTTTTATATCTATGATATTTGTAATAAAATTATTATATTGATTAATAGCCTCATTTTCTCCATACATTTTTAATAAAAAATAATATACTTCGAATAGATTCCATTTTGTAGATGCTAATATATAGTCAAGGAATATTGCATAGTTTTTATTTCCTTTGATTATCTCTATTATCGCATAACTATCTAAAAAATAACTTTTCTTTTCTTCTATCATTTTTTTCATCATCTTTTCTTAGATCATCCTTAAATTTTTGTGTGTCTATTTTCAAATTTTTTAAGCTGCCAAATGCCTTTTTGATATTATTTTTCTTCAATACAATTATTTCTATGCTATCTCCTGCTTTTATATTTTCATTTTTTGCTATATCATTTGGTATTATTACACCTAATGAATTTCCCCATTCCTTTACTATTGATTCCATTTTTTTCATATAATTATACTAGTATAACTAATATAAATAATCTCCTAAAACTCTATAACAACAACAGGATACAAACATTCCTCTCTGTATTCATTCCATTCTCTGCATTCAGATTTTAATCCTCCAATTCCATGTTTAACATAGCTTGTTATTGGGCTCTCTACTCTTGTTGTTGCACAGTTATAGTTCCCTAATGCCAATGTTGCTGCTGTTATTCCTATTGCTAAATTTGTTACTATTTTTTCTAGTTGTTGATTCATAATAAATCACCTCAGAATATAACTAAGAATTGCTTTTAAAAAGCCTTTAGTAGAATTTTCCGCAAATCTTCCAATAAACTTAAAAATCTTTCATTAATCCTTATTACATGATAGACTTTAATAGAAATAACCTTGATAAATCACACTCTCATTATCTTCAACAGCATAAGGATAATCCTATTCACTGGCAGGAATATTCTGATGAAGTAATACAATATGCTAAATCTACTAATAAGCCTATTTTCATATCTGTTGGTTATTCTGCCTGTCATTGGTGTCATGTCATGGCTTCTGAGGCTTTCTCAGATGATATTATTGCAGATTTTCTTAACAAGAATTTTATATGTATTAAAGTTGATAAGGAATTAAGACCTGATATTGATAATTATCTTATGTCTTATATCTCTAAAACTCAGGGTCATGGTGGTTGGCCTCTGAATGTAATTCTTACTCCGGATATTAATCCATTTATTGCTTTTACTTATCTTCCTATTAATGAAAAAAATGGTCTTCCCCCTCTGATTGATGTCCTTAACTTCTCTCTTGATATTTTTACTAATAATAAAAGTTCTATAAAAGATTATAATATTGATAATATGGTTTCAGAATCTGTTGAAGAATCTAAAGTTATTGATATGATTTCATCATCTTTTGATGAGTTTGCTGGAGGTTTTGGAATTGAACCTAAGTTCCCACCTCATAATACTCTTTTATTCTTATTGAGTTATTATGAAAAATCTAAGGATGATAAGATTAAGGCTATGATAGAAAAAACTTTGGATATGATAATATTAAGGGGTTTGCACGATCACCTTCAGGGTGGTTTTTTCAGGTATTGTGTTGATCCATCATGGTCTATTCCACATTTTGAGAAGATGCTGTATGATCAGGCTATGTTGTTATGGGTTTTCAGTTCATCTTATAGGTTATTCAACAAAGATGAATACAAGATTGTTGCAGATAATATTGTTAAGTGTCTTGATGGATCATTTTTAGATGATGGAATGTACTATTCTGCTATTGATGCTGATACTGATAATCATGAAGGTCTTACTTATTTATGGTCTGTTGATGAATTAAAAAAAGTTTTATCTGTTGATGAATTTATTAAATTTTCAGAAGTTTATGAATTAAACAATAATTTTGATGATAAGATTCATTTGATTAAAAAAGAAAACAAGTTTTTGCCTGATATTGAAAATAAATTATTAAAATATCGTAATTCTAGATCTCAGCCTTTCACAGATAAGAAGTTTATTACATCATGGAACTCTCTTGTTGGTATAGGGTTGTTGATGCATTATAGGTTTACAGGCAATAATGATTCTAAGGATAAGGCTTTTAGTTTATTCAATGCTTTGTTAAGTAAACATTATGTTAATGGTAAATTATCTCACAGTTCTTTGAATGATGAAGAATTTTTAGAGGATTATTCTGCGTTATTATTATTCTCTACTTTTATCTATGAAGACTCTAATAATTATAAAGAATTGATTTCTGAACTTCTCTCTAAAGTTAATTCTTTCAATAAAGATAATATATGGTACGAGAATTTAAATTCTGATTTTATTTCTGTTAATGCAAATAATTTTGATCATCCTTATCCATCATCAGTTTCTTTGGCTGAACTTGCTGTTTTAAGGTCTAAAATAATATTAAATATTGAATATCTTCCTAATGAGTATTCTCTTCCTATTAATCATGACTTCTTGAACTTATTTGCTTTTATGAGTAATGGTAATTATCATTTAATTCATACAAAAACCTCTATTTCATGGAGTGATCTTCCTCTTAATTCTATGATTATATATTCAGATAAGTTCAAGGATTGTTTCAATAATTCATGCAGAGAATTTATCAATATTGAAGAGTTAATAAAAAATATAAAAGATTAGTCTCCAGCAATTATTTTCCAGTTTCCACTCTCTTTTCTGTATACTCCTACAAACCCGTCGCTTACTACTGCTCCAGCTTTATTAGGGTAGTATGCAAATATATCTCCTTGTTTTAATTCAAAGCTTCCCTTTCCAAAATCTTTATGCTTTGTATTCATTAGTTCATTATATGTATATATCTCTTTTTTACTTAAGTCAAATAAATCTTCTGCTTTTTTTCCATTTAATGCTGCTTGGTATACATCTGAATTAAACAGATTTGTGAAATATTCTTCATTCATTGATTTTTTAGCTCCATCACCTATATCTATATAATTTTCTGAAAATGCTGATGCTGCTTTTTTTGAATCTCCTTCAAGTATTGCTTTTATTGTCTCTGCATGTAATGTTTCTATCTGTTTTTTCTCTGAAACACATGCTGTTAATAGTATTGTTAATACTAACATTAGAACTAATATTTTTTTCATCTCTTTTCACCTCTCTCTTAATTTTTAATAACTATTATAATCGCAAATATCAATACTTCTACCTTTTGGAGTAACATATTCTATTTCAGGAGCATTTTGTTCTCTAAATTCACGTCTTAATTCAAAGTAAATTTTTGTTTCTGCACTATTATGGTCTAGACTCAATGGAAAACCATTTATTCTTTCTGGCGTGACTAATCCATCATAAGGGTGTATTGTATACGTTGCACTATACCCGTGTTGGTCTTCTAGTATTAAATCACCAAGATCATTTATTCTAGCTTTCCAACCAGAATCTAAATTTCTAGACTCTCCTAATTTTGATCTTCTTATAATCATTGTATTCACTTTTAAGTTGTCCATGTAAACTTTTTTAAACCTTACTATATTGATTTATACCTTTCTTATATATTTTACTGAGAATTATCACATATTTTCTAGTCTTTTGATACGTTCCTCTATTGGAGGGTGTGTTTGGAATAACCCTTTTAACCATGCTTTCCTGTTCCTTAGAGGGTTTTCTATCCATAACGATGCTGTTGCCTTATTTGCTGCCTCTACTAATGGTTCTTTGTCATCTCTTATTTTCTTTAAAGCGCTTGCTAATCCTTCTGGATACCTTGTTAATAATGCCCCGTTTGCATCTGCTAGATACTCTCTTTTTCTTGATATTGCTAATTTCATCAGTTCTCCGATTATTGGTGTTAGTATTGCAAGTGCTAAAGCAACTATAATTAACGCTGGATGCACCCTATTTTCTCTGTCCTTATTTCCAAATATAAATGATCTTAGCATGAAATCGCTTAATAATACTAATACTCCTACTAATATTGTTGTCAGCATCATTACTCTTACATCATAATTTTTTATATGGCTTAATTCATGTCCTATTACACCTTCTAGTTCTTGACGATTTAATTTTTCTAATGCTCCTGTTGTTACTGTTACTGATGCATGTTTGTAATCTCTTCCTGTTGCGAATGCATTTATTGCTGTATCATTTATTACATATACTTTTGGCATTGATATCCCTGCTGCTATGCTTAGTCCTTCTACTGTATGCCATAGATGTGCATGGGTTT